>ERZ1643246.5-NODE-5-length-392534-cov-55.305063_pt1 | contig 392534 bp, 308 predicted proteins | sample MGYA00579265_ERZ1643246 | MGnify/ENA primary metagenome ERZ1643246 (study PRJEB29033, sample SAMEA4952261) | chicken gut metagenome | biome: Broiler Chicken; feature: Gastrointestinal Tract; material: Caecum | place: Ireland | collected 2018 | study: Broiler... | reverse complement strand
CCTCGTCACGCCGATGGTACTGCGTAACAGTGGGAGAGTAGGTAGCCGCCGTTTTAAAGAAAAGTCCCCTTCAGTAGAAATATTGGAGGGGATTTTTTTTTCTTAAAACTCTGTATATTCAGAGGAAATGTTTTTTTAACATATTAAGTCGCTAACTCATCGAACAAAACATATTGTAGCTTGTTTTTATAAAAGAGTTAAACTTAAATGTTTAAATGATGTGAACGACGATAAACATATACAATTAATTGCTACATTTGTGGCCGAATCTATTGTAATTGATTAAACAACTAAAAATACAATGAAACTTTCCCCGAAATTCATATTAGCTTTTCTTCTGCTGATGCTATCTTTTAGCGTAAGCGGAAATGCTATGAATTTCTCTACTTGTATTTTTAGTGACTCACCTTGTCAATTATCAGAATTATCTTCTGACAGCAATCAACGCTCTTCTGTGGATGGGCAGTCTGTTAGCTATGATAGCGTCCGTTCTTTGTCTGTTTCTGACGTAGAATTAGGACTTAAACTCGTAACAGAATCAAACTCTAATAATTATCGTCTGCGGAGAATCATTGAAATCAATGACTCCTTGAAAGACGTTATGCAAAAGTTTCTCGTGTTAAGAGAAAACTCTTTAGTATTGGATCAAAGTAAATCATTTTATTCCGATAAGGATCCACATTACTCCATTACGTGTAGCGACTACTACGTGTTCGCTTTAAGACGCATCCTTATTTAGTCTTTTCTCCATTTTTATTCGTTTTTTTTCGTACTCTGTATGAAACCGTGTGACTTTACCTATTAAAAGTTGCAGGGTCTGTAGCGCAGTGTGTCTAATTGAAAAATTTACTTCCTAAATAACTAAAATTAATTTCTTAACAAAAAAACTTATTATGGAAACTACTAAAAAAACTCAAGTTGTAGGTATAAAGAATGCCGGTATCGTAATCATCTGCTGTTTAGTAATAGCTGTATGTATCTTTCAATTCTTATTAGGTAACCCGTCCAACTTTATGAACAATGACCCTAACAATCACCCGTTGAACATGTTGGGTACTATTTACAAAGGTGGTATCATCGTACCTATTATCCAGACATTGTTGTTAACCGTACTTGCTTTGAGCATCGAGCGTTATTTTGCTCTTCGTTCTGCTTTCGGTAAAGGTTCATTGTCTAAGTTTGTAGCTAACATCAAAGACGCTTTAGCTGCAGGTGACATGAAGAAAGCACAGGAAATCTGTGACAAACAACGTGGTTCTGTTGCTAACGTAGTAACTTCTACTTTGCGTAAGTATGAAGAAATGGAAAAGAACACAGCTCTTCCTAAAGAACAGAAGCTGTTGGCTATCCAGAAAGAACTTGAAGAAGCTACTGCTTTGGAAATGCCTATGATGCAACAAAATCTTCCGATCATCGCTACTATCACTACTTTGGGTACATTGATGGGATTGCTTGGTACTGTAATCGGTATGATCCGTTCATTTGCTGCTTTGTCTGCTGGTGGTGGTGCTGACTCTATGGCTTTGTCACAAGGTATCTCTGAAGCTTTGATTAATACTGCTTTCGGTATCTTGACTGGTGCATTGGCTGTTATTTCTTACAACTATTACACTAACAAAATCGATAAATTGACTTACGGACTCGACGAAGTCGGATTCTCTATCGTGCAAACTTTTGCTGCTACTCACTAATTCTGCGAACCCTTATAAAATCTATTATTAATCATGGGTAGAGCGCAAATTAAAAAGAAAAGTACGTTCATAGATATGACAGCTATGAGTGACGTTACTGTATTGCTTCTGACTTTCTTTATGTTGACTTCAACATTTGTGAAGAAAGAACCAGTACAAGTTACCACTCCGGCTTCCGTATCGGAAATCAAGATTCCGGAGACGAATGTACTCCAGATTCTGGTTGATCCGGAAGGAAAAATATTTATGAGCCTCGACAAGCAGCAGGATATGCAGGCTGTATTGGAGAGCATGGGTGAAGAGTATGGCATTAAGTTTACTCCGGAACAGGAGAAGAGATTTATCTTGTCTTCTACTTTTGGAGTACCTATCAGAAGTATGCAGAAATATCTTGATCTCCCGGAAGATCAACGGGATAAGATCCTAAAGAATGAAGGTATTCCATGCGATAGTGTTGACAATCAGTTTAAATCGTGGGTACGTAATGCACGTGCCGCTAACGCTGATCTACGTATTGCTATCAAGGCAGACGCTACAACTCCATACTCAGTGATAAAGAACGTTATGAACTCACTTCAGGATTTGCGGGAAAATCGGTACAATCTGATTACTTCTCTCAAGGCAGAATCTGAAAATTAAAAAGGAGGAAATACAATGAGTGCTGAAGTACAAGAGAGCGGCGGAAAAAGAGGAAAGAGCAAGCAAAAGAAAATGACTGTCCGGGTGGACTTTACACCGATGGTGGACATGAACATGTTGCTGATTACTTTCTTTATGCTTTGTACCACACTGAGCAAACCTCAGACGATGGAGATAAGCATGCCGAGTAATGACAAAGATATAACTGAAAACCAAAAGAGTATGGTGAAGGCTTCACAAGCAATTACGTTATTGCTGGGAGCTGATAACAAACTCTATTATTACGAGGGAGAACCTAACTATAAGGATTATACCTCGTTGAAAGAAACTAGCTACGGTGCAGATGGACTGCGTGCCGTACTTCTTCAGAAGAATGCTGTTGCTGTCAATAAAGTAAGAGAATTGAAGCAGCAAAAACTTGATCTTAAGATCACGGATGACGAATTTAAGAAGCAGGTTTCTGAGATAAAGAGCGGAAAGGATACACCGACCGTGATTATCAAAGCTACCGATGATGCTTCTTATATGAATCTGATTGACGCGCTGGACGAAATGCAGATATGTAATATTGGTAAATATGTGATAACAGATATTGCTGAAGCTGATGAATTCTTGATGAAGAATTATGATGCGAAAGGTGAATTGTCACAAAACTTGGCCGATAATTGATGTAACACCTAAAAAAGAAAAGTAAAATGGCAAAATTAGATTTAGCTTCTTCGGAATGGTGTCAACTGATTTTTGAAGGCAAAAACCAAGCATACGGCGCATATAGAATGCGTGCCAATTCAACAAAACGACATAATGTCGCTATGTTGATTGTAGTGGTCATAGCAGCGGTTGGATTTAGTATCCCTACACTGCTTAAGTTGGCAACTCCGGAGCAGAAAGAAGTGATGACAGAAGTAACTACTCTGTCAAAATTGGAAGAACCTGAAATCAAACAGGAAGAGATGAAACGCGTAGAACCGGTTGCACCTCCTCCCCCTGCATTGAAGAGTTCTATCAAGTTTACAGCTCCTGTTATCAAGAAAGATGAAGAAGTGCATGAAGATAATGAAATCAAGAGCCAGGAAGATTTGAATGCTACCAAAGTATCCATCTCTATTGCCGACGTAAAAGGTAATGACGAGGCTAATGGTAAAGATATCGCAGACCTTAAGCAGGTGGTAACACAGGCTGCACCGGAACCGGAAAAGGTTTTCGATATGGTAGAACAAATGCCGACTTTCCCTGGTGGACAGACTGAATTGATGGCTTACCTGGGTAAGAATATCAAATATCCGACTATTGCACAGGAGAATGGAACACAAGGTCGCGTTATTATACAGTTCGTTGTAGAACGTGATGGTTCTATTTCTGACGTACATGTGGCTCGTGGTGTAGACCCTTATCTGGATAAGGAAGCTGTTCGTGTGGTAAAAAGCATGCCGAAATGGCTCCCTGGTAAGCAGAATGGAAAAGCGGTACGTGTGAAGTTCACCGTTCCGGTAATGTTTAGATTACAATAAAAGATGATGAAGAGACAATTTAGGCTGATAGGACTCGTAGCGTTGGTGGTCTTGAGTGCTTGTAACTCAAAATCAAAAGGACCGACGGATACTTATTCTTCCGGTGTGGTATCTATCGCAGCGGATGAGAGTTTCGAACCTATCATACAAGAAGAGATAGAGGTGTTTGAGAGCCTGTACCCTTTGGCCGGGATTGTCCCTCGCTACACAACTGAAGTGGAAGCGATAAATTTACTTCTGAAAGACAGTGTCCGGTTGGCTATTGCAACCCGGACACTGACTAAGGAAGAAATGAATTCATTCCACAGCCGTAAGTTTTTCCCTCGCGAGATAAAATTGGCTACGGACGGTCTGGCATTGATTGTGAATCGTGCTAATCCGGATTCTTTGTTGAGTGTACGTGATTTCCGCCGCATCCTTACCGGTGAGGTGAAAAACTGGAAAGAGGTTAATCCGAATTCCCGTTTGAAAGGGATTCAGGTGGTGTTCGATAATAAGAACTCCAGTACCGTACGTTTTGCAATGGACTCAATCTGTGGTGGAAAAGAGTTGGCTGAAGGTAACGTCAGTGCCTTGAAAACCAACCAGCAGGTGATAGATTATGTAGCGAATAATCCCGACGCTATGGGAGTTGTTGGAGTAAACTGGTTGGGGAACCGCAGTGATACAACCAATCTTTCTTTTCGCGAAGAGATCAGAGTGATGTCAGTGAGTGCAGAGGATGTGGCAACTCCTGCTAACAGTTATAAACCTTATCAGGCTTACCTGTTCTATGGTAACTATCCGTTGGCACGATCTATTTATGCATTGCTGAATGATCCTCGTAGTGGGCTGCCTTGGGGATTTGCTTCTTTTATGACATCCGATAAAGGGCAGAGGATTATATTAAAATCCGGACTTGTTCCGGCTACTCAGCCGGTGCGTATTGTCCACGTGAAAGACGAATAATAACTAAAATTAGAGACTATAATGAAAAGAGTACAAATGTTTTTAGCTGGAGCGTTTATAGCAGTAGGGTCGCTCTATGCGCAATCATCTGACGCCGAATGGCAGGCTGGGGTTGCGAAATTGAAAGAAACTATTCAGACGAATCCGGCACAGGCTGCTGAAGAAGCTGAACATCTGATTAAAGGAAAAAATAAGAAAAATGTGGAATTGTTGGTGGCTATTGGGGACGCATATCTGAATGCTGACAAGATTCCCGAAGCGCAGGAGTATGCAGCTCTTGCCAGAAAAGCGAATGGTAAATCGGCTCTTGCTTCTGTATTGGAAGGAAATATTGCCGTAAAACAGAAAAATGCGGGTCTTGCTTCTCAAAAGTATGAGGAGGCAATTTATTTCGATCCGAAATGTACGGAAGCTTATCTGAAATATGCAGATATTTATAAATCAGCCAATGCAAGTCTTGCCATTGAGAAGCTGAACCAATTGAAGGACCTGGAACCGTCCAACACAGCTGTAGATAAAAAATTAGCCGAAATTTACTATTTAAAAAATGATTTTAATAAGGCAGTAGAAGCTTATGCGAATTTTGCAATGGGACCTACTGCTACGGAAGAAGATTTGGTGAAGTATGCTTTTGCTTTATTTTTGAACCATGATTTTGATAAATCACTCGAAGTAGCTAATATGGGATTGCAAAAGAATGCCCGTCATGCTGCGTTCAATCGTTTGGCAATGTATAATTATACTGACCTGAAACGTTTTGATGAAGCGTTGAAGGCTGCCGATGTCTTCTTCAAGGAATGTGATAAAGCCGATTATTCGTATTTGGATTATATGTATTATGGACATCTGTTGGAGAGTCTGAAAAAATATGATGATGCAGTAGTACAATATGAGAAAGCGGTAAAGATGGATCCGACGAAGACGGATTTATTTAAAAATATCTCTTCTGCTTACGAACAGAAGAACGATTATAAAAAAGCAATCAGTGCTTACCAGAAATATTATGCATCTCTTGATAAGGAAAAACAGACTCCGGACTTACAGTTCCAGTTTGGTAGACTTTATTACGGTGCTGGTACGCAACCTGATTCATTAGCAATCACTGTTGAAGAACGTAAGCAGGCGTTAATGTCCGCCGATTCTACTTTCCATGCAATTGCGGAAGCAGCGCCGGACAGCTATTTGGGTAACTTCTGGAGAGCACGTGCCAATTCTGCACTTGACCCTGAAACAACTCAAGGACTTGCGAAACCTTTCTATGAGGAAGTGGCCGCTTTATTGGAAAGCAAAAACGATCCTCATTACAATTCAGCTTTGGTTGAATGCTACAGTTATCTTGGATATTACTATTTGTTAGCTATCGAAAATCCGGCATTGAAAGCCGAAGCAAAGGCTAACAAAGATAAATCCATAGAATACTGGAGTAAAATTCTGGCTATAGACCCCGCTAATGCTACTGCTAAAAGGGCATTGGACGGCATCAAATAGTGAATAATTTTAGTTGTTTGTCGTGACAGGAGGAGTGGAGAGTGATCTTAGCTCCTCCTTTTTTTGCACTTTTTTCTCCTTTTCTATTGGAATATTCAAAAGATTGTCTACATTTGTGGTGTACTATTACACTAATACACTAAAAGATCATTATTCATTAAACAAAGATACTATGATTACAGTAGAAAATCTTTCATTTACTTATCGTAAATCGAAGCGTGCGGTACTACGTGATTTTTCGCTTTCGTTTGAATCCGGCAGGGTATATGGACTGTTGGGAAAGAATGGTGCGGGAAAATCTACTCTTCTCTATCTGATGTCCGGGTTATTGACTCCTGAAAACGGTAAAGTGATGTTTCATGATACAGATGTGCGCCGTAGGTTACCGGTTACTTTACAGGATATGTTTTTAGTTCCCGAAGAGTTTGAATTGCCTTCAGTCTCTCTGGTCAGCTATGTGGAGTTGAACGGTCCTTTTTATCCCCGTTTCAGCAAGGAAGAGATGATTAAATATCTCCATTATTTTGAGATGGATATAGATATTGATCTTGGATCACTTTCTATGGGACAGAAAAAGAAAGTATTTATGAGCTTTGCGCTTGCTACAAACACTTCTCTTTTGTTGATGGACGAGCCGACTAACGGACTGGACATTCCCGGCAAAAGTCAGTTCCGTAAGTTTATAGCATCGGGTATGTCGGATGATAAGACGATTGTGATTTCCACGCATCAGGTTCGTGACATCGACAAAGTGCTCGATCATGTGTTGATAATGGATGACAGTCGTGTGTTGCTCGATGAATCGACAAGTAATATTTGCGACAAACTTTTCTTTGTGGAGAGTGATGATCGGGAATTGGCCAAAAGTGCGCTTTTTGCAATTCCTACTATTCAGGGTAACTACCTGATCCTTCCTAATGAAAAGCAGGACGAGTCGGAACTAAACCTGGAACTTCTTTTTAATGCTACACTGGCTACTCCTGAAGAGATAGCCCGATTGTTTCACACTCAAAAATAAAAGACGATGATAAAAGATACTTTTTTCAGTTTGCCTCGTTTTATAAACCTCTGCCGTAAGGAGATGGTGGAGAATTGGAAATCGAATGTGCTTCGTATGGTGTTGATGTATGGAGTGATGGCAGTGGTAATGGTTTGGAATGGATATTTTCAATATAGGCATCACAATACGGCTTATTTTATTCGTCATGCAAATGCTGATCCTGCCTGGGAGTTTATACTGATATCTTTTTTATGTTTTCTATTCGCTTTCGGGTGTTTGAGTGCATCGTTGCTGATGGAAAAGATGAAGAATAAGACTAGTCGGCTCTCTGCATTAATGGTGCCGTCCACTTCTTTTGAGAAGTTTTTTTCTCGTTGGCTGGTATCAACCATCGTATTTTTAGTTGTTTTTCTGATTGCTTTTAAATTGGCTGATTATACACGGGTATCGATTTATTCGCTTATTTATCCGGATGCAAAAGGGGCGATACTTCCTGTCAATCTGGGATATTTAGTAGGCAGCGGGAAACGGTGGTTTTTATTCAATGAAACGTATGAGTTGATATTTGTCCTTTCTATTTATTGCTTTATACAGTCATTGTTCGTACTAGGTAGTTCTGTCTGGCCAAAGAATTCATTTCTCAAGACTTTTGTTACTGTTACCATTATTGTTCTGATTTATGTAGTGGTAGGAATAGTGGTGGGGAATATGTTATTTAATGGAAGCAACAATAGGGATTGTAGCTATATTTTTTCTTCTATAACGGAGCAACAAGCTTTTACCTTGGCATCCATTGCCTTTGTGCTTTTTGCATTAGTAAATTGTACGCTTGCCTATTTCCGTTTTAAGGAGTCCGAAATAATTCAACGCATGTAATAATTTAGCCTATGAATTTTAAAGAAAGTAAAGCTATTTATTTGCAGATCGCTGATAGGATTTGTGATGAGATACTTCTGGGGCAATTGGGGGAAGAGGAACGCATCCCGTCTGTCAGAGAATATGCTGCTATTGTGGAAGTAAATGCCAATACAGTGATGCGTTCATTCGATTATCTCCAGTCACAGAATATTATTTATAATAAACGCGGCATTGGTTATTTTGTCGCTACCGGTGCAAGGGAATTGATTCATTCTTTGCGAAAGGATATTTTTTTAAAGGAGGAATTGGATTATTTTTTCAGGCAGATCAAGACGTTGGATATTCCTATCAAAGAGATAACCGATATGTATCGGGAATTTTGTAAAAAAGAAAAGTAAAACAAATATTATGAAACGTACAACTTATATATTAATAGGGCTTTTTGTAGCCGGATTTTGCATGCTGGTAGGCGGAATGTTTGTGATGTATTGTCTGGGGAAACCATACTTTTCCAATCAAATAAACCTGCAAGGAGAACAGCTAGTCCAAGAACTGCCGACTTGTCGGGTGATCTGGATGACTCAAACAGAGATGAATACGGAAGAACGTGGTATTTGGCTGGCAAATTCTCTCTTGGGAGTTTTGCCTTCAAAAGGAGAGAAGAATACGTTCTCTTGTTCAGAGAAAGTAAATGAATATCTGAAAATGACTGTTATGGGAGATACATTGAAGATCATTTTGGACTATTCTCTGATTGATTTTCCACAAGAGTTTAAAGAGTCTAAATATGTGGGAATGATTACAGGAGATATGCAACTGAATTTGACATCCAAAGTGGAATGTGTTATAAATGATATTTATATGCAGAAGATAGCTCTCAAAAAACTGACAAAGGATTCTATTTCCATCGATACTCCTAATTCTATCATGGTAGATTCTTGTGATTTTAGAGCTTTGAGTGTCATTAGGGGTGGTAGAAATGTGGAATTCCAAAGTGGAAATATCAATAATCTGCATTTGAATTTAAATAGGATGAATAATTGGTCTGTGAATGTTGAAGAATGTCATATTGATACAGAATATTTAACAGGTCAAAATGCTAGTGTACAACTTCAAAAGGGAGAGTGCCGGCGTATGTTTTGGATTCCCGAGAAAGATGATTCTAAGTTGAAGGTCACATTAACTGAAAAAGCCTGTGTGACCGTAATGGAATAATCCGGTGGACGTATAAAATAAAAGTCTGATAAAAAAGCAAGTTTCAGCCAAACGAGGACAACCGCCTGATAATGTGCGGGAAACGCTCTTTGTTTGGCTTTTCTTCTGGACGGCAAAAGCCACCGATAGACAAAGGTAAGACAAAGTTAGGTTACCACATCATTACCAACGGTAAAAATGCAAATCAGCTATAAGTCGCTAATTGTCTGCTTCTTGCGTTAAGTTGCGTAACCTCTTGTAACTCAAAGTAAACTAATTTTGTAATCTGTAAACTTTGAGTAAGATGAGAAGTACCTTTAAAATTTTGTTCTATCTCAAAAAGAACAACCTCAAACCCAACGGAACAGTTCCAGTAATGGGAAGAATCACGATTGACGGAACAATCAGCCAGTTCAGTTGTAAGATGAATATATCGCCCAACCTTTGGGATACCAAAGCCGGAAGGCTGACAGGTAAAAGTACATTAGCGGTAAAAACCAACCTCGCTTTGGATAAAATCCGTGTCGATATTAACCGCCACTATCAGGAAGTAATGCAAACGGACGGCTTTGTTACGGCTGATAAGGTAAAGAACGCTTATTTAGGGTTAGAAGTAAAGCAAGATACATTTTTAACCCTCTTTGCCAAACATAACCAAGAATTTTCCCGAAAAGTCGGATACAACAGGGCGCAAGCGAGTTATTCCAAATATTGCACCTTATATAAACACATGGAAAGCTATATCATACAGGAGTATAAGCGGAATGATATATTTCTTAAAGAACTGAATCTCGCTTTTGTAAATGGCTTTGAGCATTATTTACGAACAGGACGAAATTGTTCCATCAATACGATATGGAACTACATGATAGGGGTTAAACATATAGTGGCCATAGCCCGAAATTCGGGACAATTAGCTATTAATCCGTTTGCAGGCTACCTAATAAGCCCCGAAGTAAAAGACAGGGGATTTCTGAATAAAGAAGAACTCAACTTGCTTGTAAACACTAAGATGAAGAACGCCCAATATAAACTGGTAAGGGATTTGTTTGTATTTTCCTGTTTTTGCGGGTTAAGCTACTCGAATGTAAAGAACCTGACTAAAGACAACCTTAAAACGTCTTTTGACGGTCATTTATGGATAATCACCCGCAGACAGAAAACAAATACCGATTCGAGTATCCGGCTGTTAGAAGTTCTCAAACGGATAATAGAGAAGTACAAAGGCTACACAAGGGATAACAGAATTTTCCCTGTACCGGGTAATGGTACTTGTAATGCCATATTAAAAAAGATAGGCAAGCAATGCGGGATTAAAACATGGCTGACCTACCATGTCAGTAGGCATACTTTCGGAACTTTATTGACTATCTCACAGGGAGTTCCGATAGAAACCGTTAGCCGAATGATGGGGCATACCAATATTAAAATAACCCAAATCTATGCCAAGATAACCAAAGAGAAAATAAGTCAGGATATGGAAGCCCTATCCCATAAATTAAAAGGATTGGAAATGCAGATAATTGAAAGAATGTGAATCAAACAAGAATTTTATTGATAAAATTGATTCATTTTTACACTCTTTGATTTGATATATGGAGTTACCTTTGCAAAGAACAATAAGTATATTAAAATGATACGATTACAAAATATAAACCTAACTTCTACTGAAGCAATACAGAGATTAGCTAATAATCACGCAATCGCTGTAAACCTACGGGATGCGTTTCCGTATCCTTATACGATTGAGGATGCTATTACAGTATGTTATGTAAACTTTCAAAATTAAAACGTCAGTGAATCACACAGTGTAAGAACATGAAGGTAATCATTACGAGGTCAACAGGAATAGTCGGTTATAAAATTGCTGACGAAAGAATATTAATAACTATAAAAATTATAAAACAATGAAATTTAGTAACGTAAGATTATTAGTTAAAGATTTTGCTAAGTGTTTTAAGTTTTATTCCGAGCAACTAGGTCTGGAACCGGCTTGGGGTGACGAGAACAGTGGGTATGTCTATTTTAAGGTAGCAGACGGAATAGAAGGATTTGCTCTTTTTGTATCCGATTGGATGGCTCCGTCTGTAGGCAACGCAGATAAAGAATTGCCTGTAGGATATCGGGAGAAATCACTTGTGGCATTCAGTGTGGATAATGTTGATGATACTTATAGAGCATTGAAAGAAAAGGGTGTGATATTTGTTAACGAACCTACCGATATGGCTGATTGGGGGAGCCGCACGGTACTTTTGCGTGATCCTGAAGATAATTTAATAGAACTTTTTTCACCATTGGCTCCGGAACAATGGAGTGAAGAACTAATAGAAGAAAATAAGAAGTACGAGTAACAGGGCTATATATAACGGTTCATAAACAGAGAAAATAAAAAAAATAATTATACTTGAATAAAATGGTACACTTAGTTTATTGTGACGATAAAGCCAAAGCATTAGATAAAATAATGAATGGCAGTAAAATAATGATCGTTCGTGGAGCGGCAGGAAGAAAAATCCCCCACAGCCGGGTAAACGAAGGTGAAATACTCTACTTCATGCAGAAAGGTTCGAAGAAAATCTCTGCTAAAGCCATGGTAACCCATGTAGACAACTATACCAAACTTACCGATTCGGAGATTATCGAAAAACTAAATAACCCTAAACTCGACCTGACAGACAAACAAAAGGAACGCTGGCATAAGAAATGCCTGATATTGGTAGAGTTTTCCGGCTTGGAGAAGATTGAACCTGCACTTGATTTTGAACATCAAGGAAATATGGATGATTGGTTGATTATCGAGAAAATCGAAGATGTACTTGTGGGAACAAGCATTCCCTATAATTACGAAAAAAGTAAGTTTTAATAAGGACAATGATTAAATTGAAAGTAGAAAAAGTAGATTTATATAGTAACATCCTTGAAAAAGAGATGTCAATGCTAGTGTATTTACCCACAACCTATAATCATCTCGATTCACTTCCTGTGTTATACTTTTTACACCAAAGAAGGGGTGATGAAAATATAATGTTTGAAATTGATATACATACAACAGCAGATAAATTGATAGAAACAGGGAAAATAGAGCCGATGATAATTGTATGTCCGAGAATGGAAAACAGCCGTGGCGTAAACTCGTCCATAGTCTGTAAGGAAATCCCTGACCCTGTAAAATCTCATAGAACGATACATTTAGGGAGATATGAAGACTACTTTATAGATGAGATAATACCTTTCATAGATAAAACGTTCAAAACCATAAATGACAGGAAAGGCAGATACATCGGTGGTGCTTCCGCAGGAGGATATACCGCTTTACACAATGCATTCAGGCATCAGGATAAGTTTTCGAAAGTTGGAGGACACATGCCTGCATTACTGCTCGAACTCGAAGATGAATATAAATCCTTTTACAGAGATATGAATGATTGGGAAAAGTATGACCCGCTATATATTGCAAAGCACAATGATATTTCTTCTGAAATGAAGGTTTATCTTGATGCAGGAGAAAAGGATGAGGGCAGGTTTTATGAAGGGGGCTCCATTCTTCACAATATGCTAAAGAAAAAAGGAGTAAATACTCAAAATTACCTGTTTCCGGGACATCACAATACGGAATATGTACAATCCAATGTTAGCAAGTATCTGGAATTTTACGGTTCTATTTGAGATACTTTAATTTAACTCATAAAAAACAATTCAAATCTAGAAAAAGTGGGTTTTGAAAAAGAGGCTGTTATTAAATCCTCAGTAATAAAAGAGGGGAAAATAATTGATGAACATTTATACAGTATTAGAAAGACATGAAAAAAGATATAGGTGAACATATTATCAGCAAATTGGATTTACCGGATATAGTTAAGATACTATCCGATGAATTAAGTGGGTCGGAACTGAACACTATTTTATTGGAGGTTTTTAACAGGCGCATCCAGCAAGAAACGCCCTCGTCTTTATTAAATAAATACGAGGGGAATAAACTTGTCAAACCTGCCAATATAGATGTTTTAAGGTACAAAGAACAAGAATTGACGTGCTATAAAGTATTAGCCAGCAGAGGATTTGAACCGATAGAACATTCTCCTGCCGCACAGTTGGGAACGAGTAGTGTTGTTGCTACCGTAGACCAAAAGAAAGTGTTGACAGCTTTAAGAAATACAGAAATGCAGGCAGACCCAACCAATGCAACAGCCTTGCATTATGCTTCATTAAAGAAAAAAGGCGGATTAGATAGCCGAACCTACAACTACAGTAATATTTCACGGATTATTCGGACACAGGTATTTGACAATCCTAATTTCACTCCTCATTTTTCAGTTATTTGCCTGATTTCCTGTGGTAAAGATACAGGGAGTTTTAATTTTGAAAAAGAGGAACTACTTAAACACCTGACAGCATCGTATGACGTTTTACGAAGTTACAGCTTTGAACATATATACTTCGAGATTATCCCATGCAAAGGGTATGACGGTCAAAGCCCATTAATTACAGAGTCAATATCATATGTTCAGAAAAACAGCGACCATATAAAAGTATCGGTTGTCGAACCCGACTATGAAAATAACTATTACTATGGCTTTCGGATAAAAGCAAAAATAGTAGTAGGCGAGAATGTGATTGAGATTGGCGACGGTGGGTTGCTCGACTGGACGCAACAACTTCTAACCAACAGGAAAGAACGCATGATGACAATGGGTATTGGCTTTTCGGTACTACATATAATAACAAAATAACATGGTAAAGGGCAAGGTCATATTTGAAGATGAAGAAAAAATAGAGATTAAATATCCCTGTTTTGAACTAAAGGATATTGTCGAGTATTATTTCGAAATAAAAACTCCGGACAATTCTATAAATCCGTTCTCACTTATAGCTTTGCCCAATGCTAATATTATAGTTTCAGTTTACTTGTCAGACAAGAGCCAAACATTCAAAGTTCATCGTGGACAGGGTATGTCTGATACATCAGGAGATAAAATCTCCGGCAGTTTGACAGACGCAATCGCCGTGATACACGCTCCCGGAACCCATGAATTTTCAATAAAATTCAAGCCGGGAGTTTTATACTCCTGTTTATCCGAAGATATTCCGACTTTGGTAGATAATAGCTTGCCATTGCAAAAATATCTAAATCAAAAAATAATAGACGAACTAAAATTGAAAACCTCTTTTGATGGGCGGGTTCTGTTTGTAGAGAATTGGCTTTTAAGTAATATGAAAATCTTTAGTTCTGACTTTAAGCTTAAAGCTGTAACAAAAGCAATTTACTACATTAATAATAGCCATGATTACAAGCTAAATGTTGTAAGCAAAGAGGTCGGAGTATCAAATCCTACTCTCAACAGATATTTCAAAGAAGTATTAGGAGTATCGCCTAAACAATGCTTTAAAGCTCTACGCTTCAAAACAGCATTGAAAAACTATAGAGCCAAAGGTAGTTATGATTTATATGACGAATTGGGCTATACTGATTTTTCTCATTTTGTAAAAGAAGCTAAGAATTTAGCAAACAAACCCCCATCAGAATTATAAAAAGTAGTAAGAACGATAAAACACATAAATAAAAAATCATTCAGCATAAAACAGGACTTCGGTCTGACAATCAATATTAATCATCAAAAAATTATGCTTATGAATGAATTAGTAAAGACGGAGTTATTCAGCTTATTGTCTGAATCTTCACAAGAAAACACAAACGAAGAAATGCAAAGTGCCAAAGTAATCCTTTATTCATTTGAGATACAAAAATACACACAGGGAATAGAACGGAAACACCAAGCCCTACGGGTTTTACAGGAAATCTCCACACCTGCGCTACGCTCCGGGTAGTATTTCCTGCAAAAGTGTTGCCTTATCTATTCCCTGAATGAAAGAAAGGTATATCAAATAAAAAAAGGAAAAAAATATGTATTGGTTTGTGAGAAATAATTTGTAGATTTGCAGTGAGTTATTTGAGGAAATACAGCGCAAAACGCAGAAATACGCACGGTTGCCAAATCGTTACCTCGAACGCTGAAAAATCTCGCTTAAAGCCTTTTATTCAAAAGGTTATCTCCCAAAGATAATTTTATAAAATAAAAAGAGGCCGAAAAGGCCTTGATATTATAATATAATCTTTACTACGGTTGACCTGCGCCCCAAAAGTTAGACAGAAAACTTGAGGAGCGCAGTTCTTTATGTTGTAGTAAGGGTAATTTTTCTTTTTAGGGACTTTCCTGGCTTTTTTTATAATTGCTATTACAATGCTTTTGTCAGAGTGAAGCAGTCGATGTCCGGTGCCCAGTTATAACTATTACCCATGCGAATAGTGTTGTATCCGGCTTTTAATTCAACGGGAACTGTGATTTGGTTATGACCATTATCCTCTCCCAGAGAGTCGATTTTGGTAATGATACCGTTTACGTCCAGTTCTATTTGTCGTCCTTTGCCATATAAATAATGGATGGTCATATCATAGCGTCCGCCATTTTCGCTATATACTTCCCGCCATTCGGCATAGTTTTCAGGTTGTCCGCCAAGGAAACCTACTTTCATTTTGCCGGAGGCTTCCTTATCATGGGCATAAATAATACCTTTAGGATTTTTGCCAAGGTCATTGAAAAGAGGTAGGTAAGCCCATTCCGCTTCGTAGAGGGTCGGTTCCAGACGTGTTTCGCCTTCTATGCGGAGGAACATGGCACTGTGTGCAGGAAGCGTTTGTTCGAAGGTACCGGAGAAGTTTCCTAAATCGCTATGTTTTACCAGATCACGTACTTTTACGTTTCCTCCAAATTCCAGTGAAGAGAACGGCACGGAAAAACTACAGATGGTATCGGAAGGATTGTAAAGAGCTACTGCACGTACATTCCCACGTTTCTGTTCAATATCTTTTACGAGTACATAACCTTCATTTTCATGTTGAGCTACATAAGCCTGTAAGCCCAGCGGATCTTGGTTGAGGGCGATCAGTTCTTTATTTGTCAGCAGTTCGAGCGAAGAATCCGGCATGTTTTCCAGATTGCATCCGATAAGCAAAGGAGAGCTCATGATACACCACAAACCGAAATGAGCTTCTTCTTCTGTCGGAGTAAGACCTTGTCCACCTACTTTGCTGTCGTTGCGGAATCCGATGACCATCATATCCATGTCATTATAATGTCCGTTTCCAGCATAAGCCGACAGGTAGAGATTCTTTCCGACCACATATCTTAGTGATCCCCAATGTGCATTAATATCCCCACTGATACGCCAGGAGGTTGCTGCGTCTTTAGCCCAAGTACCCGGGAAAGCCCATCGGCAGATATTGATGGAAACATCTTTGTTTACTTTGTCTATACTGTTCCGGATGGAAGTGTAGCGTTCCTTTTCATTAAGTCCCAGCGCATCTCCTCCGCAATAATCAATTTTGATAAAGTCGAAACCCCAGTCGCCAAAGTATAATTGGGCGTCTTGCGGTTCGTGTCCATAGATACCAGCTCCTACGCCTGCTGCATCATTGTCCCACATGGAGCCACATGTGCTGTTACCCGCATCGGTATAGAGACCGGCTTTCATTCCCAGGCCGTGAACGTAATCCGCAATCGGTTTCATCCCATTCGGGAAACGTTGTTCGTGGGTATGCATAATTCCGTTGTCATCGCGCTTTCCGAAATAGCCGTCATCAACATTGACATAATGATATCCGGCATCTTTCAGACCTTTTTTCACCATCAGGTCGGCTTGATGCTTGATGATGTCTTCGCTGATGTCTACGCGAAATGCATTCCATGAACTCCATCCCATGATGGGAGGATTGACTGTCTTTTCATTCTCGGAAAGGGTAGTTTGAGTCTTTGTGCAGCTGATGCACATAAAAGAAGCTACTGCTACTGTAAAGAGATAAATCCTGTTTTTCATGATATAATAGGTTGTGTTTTATTACATATCCGTCCTGAATTTGTTCAAGTGACTGAATAGAAATAAAGGGCAACTTACTGTACTCCAGAAAGTTACCCTTTATTTTGTCGGAATGAGGCGACTCGAACGCCCGACCCCTACGTCCCGAACGTAGTGCGCTACCAACTGCGCTACATTCCGATTGCTTAAGAAGTGGTGCCACCAGGAATCGAACCGGGGACACAAGGATTTTCAGTCCTTTGCTCTACCAACTGAGCTATGGCACCTTTCTCGTTTGCGGGTGCAAAGATAAGTATATTTTTTAATACCGCAATAACTTAAAGGGAAATTTTTACCAATTTCTGACTCGTGGAAATATAAATGCATTTTTGTTAGAATAAATATGTAGATAAACAGCTATTTATGCGACATATTTTATAAATTTACGCACTGAAACGATCAAAACAATATAAACACTCTATTACTATGTCATCACTGGCGATTATTGTTATAATAGTTTTGTTAGCTGCCTTCATCTATATGTGGGCAAAGTGCCAGTCACTCCAGAAAGAGGTGCATTCGAAGGAAAACAAAGAGAATGAACTTAAAAAGTTGGCTCTGGTTTTGCAGAACATCAATGCTTACTTCTTATTGATTGACAAGGATTTTGTGGTTTGTGACACCAATTATTATTCTTTAAACCGTCTTCCGATTCAGGTAGGTGGAGTTACCAAAAGAGTCGGAGATTTGCTGCATTGTAGAAATGCGATTGCAGCCGGTGAATGTGGCCAGCATGAACAATGCAAACTATGTTGTATCCGTGCGTCTATCGGAAAAGCTTTTTACAAGAAAGCAAGTTTTAAAAATCTGGAAGCTTCCATGAAGCTATTAAGTGAGGATGAAACGAAGGTGACTCCTTGCGATGTATCGGTATCGGGTACTTATTTGAATATTCATGGTGAAGATTATATGGTGTTGACTGTTTATGATGTGACGGAGCTGAAAAATGTGCAAAGGCTGCTGTCTATTGAAAGAGAACATTCCATTTCTGCTGATAAATTGAAATCTGCCTTTATTGCTAATATGAGTCACGAGGTACGTACACCGCTAAATGCAATTGTCGGATTTTCCGGTTTGATGGTATCGGCTTCCAGTGAAGAGGAACGAAAAATGTATGCTGATGTTATTGCAGAGAATAATGAACGCTTGTTGCGCCTGGTGAATGATATTTTCGATCTTTCTCAAATAGAATCGGGAACAGTAGATTTTGTTTATACGGAGTTTGATGCCAATGATTTGCTAAGAGAGTTGGAGGGAATTTTTAAGACGAAATTGAATAACTCGTCGGTGGAATTGGTTTGTGAGGCACACATACAACCTATAATGATGTATTCGGAACGGGAACGTATCATTCAGGTATTGTCCAACCTGTTACATAATGCAATGAAATTCACCGAATCGGGTGAAATTCGTTTGGGTTGCAGCCTGAAAGGAACGGAAGAGGTTTGCTTTGTTGTGTCCGATACAGGCATTGGCATACCGAAAGAGGAACAGAAAAAAATATTCTCACGTTTCATAAAACTTGATCGTGAAATGCAGGGGACAGGACTTGGACTGACTCTTTCGCAAACGATCATCCAAAATCTGGGTGGAAATCTTGAACTTGATTCGGAAATTAACCGGGGATCTACTTTCAGCTTTGTGTTGCCACAGGTGGTAAAGCCGGAACTGATAAAGGCACAGGTAATAAAGTAAGATTCTTCGATCGATAGACATTGTTTCGGTTAAATGGCGATTGGCATACTTATAAATAAGAGGGCCTGCAAAAATCCCTAAAATAAATTACCCTCACTACAACCGTGAAGTGCATCCCAAAGGTTTTATAACCGACTTTAGGGGAGCACTTCACTGTAGTGAGGGTAATTTTATAAGTTTAAGGCTGTTTGAATCGCCTCTTACTTTTTTGTGAACAGGATGAACACTTAGTCTTTACGACTTAGGTGCATCCTTATCTTTGTCTCCGGTTCCCGGAGATGCTTTGCTGGAAGTAGAATTTCCGCCGGATGTAGCAGAACCGCTGCTTGATGGAGTAGTACCGGAAGCGGTGGCACCAGAGGATGCCGCATCAGGAGCTGCCGCATTAGAAACGGTTGCATCAGGCTTAGCTGTACTTGTCCCGGTTGCTCCTCCTCCTGTATGTGCAGAAGTTGCGGTAGGACGGGCAGCATTAGTGTTACTTGCACTGACATTGACAGTGGCAGGTTGAGCTTGAACTTCCCAGTGGAACGGTTCGAAATTGGAGTTTGGATCTACCCAAGATGGTTTCTTGGAAGCATAGATAATAAACGGAGCAATAACAACGATAATGGCGCCGATAATCAGTACGGAGAACCAAACAGTGTTGCTACCTGTAGAGATCTGGCTGGGCGGGATGAAGCTGAGGATAAAGGCAAGCAATGATCCGCAGAAACCAAGACCGCCAACAAACCACATCAAACCGTTACCTGACTTACCGATACGGAACGGACGGTTGAGTTTCTTCATCTTATAACGCAATGCGATAGCTCCGGAGAACATCAACAAGTACATAATCAGATAAAGAATAACTGTCAGCTGTGACAGAATCTGATAGAAGCTCTGTACGGACGGCATAACGACGAACAACAGACTTAATACAGTTACAGCGATACCTTGTACGAACAGGATATTCTTCTGTACACCCAGTTTGTTTGTTTTCTGGAAGAACGGAGGCATATACCCCGCTTTACCTACGGCAAATATACCTTTTGACGGACCGGCAACCCATGTTAATACACCTGCCAGTACACCAAATGCAAGAGCGACAGCAATGATTGGTGACAACCAGGAAGCATGAATATATCTGAAATAGTTGTCGAAGCCGACGAGTAGACTTTGAGTCAGGTTGATATCTTTTGCAGGGATAATCACACCTAATGCAAAAGTACCCAAAACGAAGATCAACACTGTGATAAGTGCACCGATGAATACGGCTTTCGGATAGTTTTTGGAAGGGTTCTCTACGTCTTTTACGTGGATACCACCCATTTCCATACCGGCATAAAACAAGAAGATACTGGCAGCAAGAACAACATTATCAAAGTTGGTAAAGTCGGGGAAGAAGCTGCTGTTGAAATCCATATTGGAATGTCCGCCGCTTGCCAGATAAATGATTCCCAAGATAATCAACAGGGCAGCCGGGATAATTGTACCGACCATACCACCGATTTTGGCAACTTTACCTACCCAGCTCATACCTTTCAGGGAAATGAAAGTAGCCAGCCAGTAGATGATAAGCACTACGACGAGCGTATAATACTTATTGTTTGCCAGTGACATGTCATGTACGTCATTCATTCCGATGAAAGCGATAGATACGGCACCAAACGTTAACACTGTCGGATACCAGATCGTACTTTCGATCCATTGTACCCAAATGGCGAGGAATCCCAGTTTTTTGCCGTAGGCTTCGCCTACCCACCGGAACACACCACCCTGCTTATCCTGAAACATCGCCGCCAACTCTGCTGCAACGAGCGATGTAGGGATTAGAAAGACAATAGCTGCAAAAAGATAATAGAAGGCCGAACTCATTCCATATACGGCCTCGGCTGGTAGTCCACGCAAGGATACTACTGCCGTAACATTCATGATAGCCAGGGTAAACACACCCAGCTTCACTGCATTTTTAATATTCGCCATAAGTTAAGGTTTTAAGTGAAAAATATTTTAAAGTCAGTGTTATAACAACATTTTGCGTGAGATGTTTCCGCAATCTCTTTCAAAGTTCGTTAATTAACATCCCCGAAATGGGAGATTGTAACCCCGGATTTACTTCTTCCGAAACAATCGCTTTCTCCGATTGTTTTTAAGCAATCTAAATTATAAATGAATCATTTTATTATAAACTAAGTAGTTATGAAATCAGCGCTTTCAGATTTTATTTCCGGGAAAAAGGGAATCTATGGTATTCTTCACATTATTATATTAGTAATGTCCCTATTCCTGGTTATTAGTATCTCGGTAGATACTTTTAAGGGAATTCCTTTCTATACACAGTCTTCGTATATGAAAGTACAGCTATGTATCTGTCTTTGGTTTCTTTTTGATTTTGTATTGGAGTTCTTTCTGGCGAAACATAAGGGACGTTATTTGCGGACGCATTTTATCTTTTTATTGGTGGCGATTCCTTATCAGAATATTATCGCCTATTATGGGTGGACATTTTCGGATGAGATCACCTATCTTCTCCGTTTCATACCTTTATTGAGAGGAGGATATGCGCTTGCCATTGTGGTCGGCTGGTTGACCTACAATCGTGCTTCGAGTTTGTTTGTCTCTTATCTGACGATGTTGTTGGCAACGGTCTATTTTTCCAGTCTGGCATTTTTTGTGCTCGAGCATCGGGTGAATCCCTTGGTGAATGGTTATGGAGATGCTTTGTGGTGGGCTTTTATGGATGTCACTACCGTCGGTTCGAATATCATAGCGCAGACGGTGACCGGACGTGTACTTTCCGTTTTGTTGGCTGCCCTGGGTATGATGATGTTCCCTATCTTTACGGTTTATATCACAAATCTGATTCAGCAATCCAACAAACGTAGAAAACAATATTACGAAGAGGAGGAACTAGAGAAAAAGGCTTCCGAGAAAAAAGAATTGGCAGAAAAAGCAGCCGTGCAGAAAGGAGGTGTGTCATAATGAATAATAAAACGCAGATTAACGCAAATTATCGCAGAAATAATTTTATAAGTCGTTGATTAATATATCAATATAATTGGAATAATCTGCGATAATTTGCGATAATCTGCGTTTTGACACACTCTGGGATAAGATGAAAAAACAGATGAAGTGATTATGAAGGTAAAGTGTTGAAAACCAAAGATGAATTACTTTTCTTAATACTATAATTACTTTTCTTTATAAGCGAGGAAGGAAAGGGGTGGAAAAGAGGTATTACTTTCTATCTTTGTTGAGAAGAGACAGGACACGACGCTGTTATAACCGTTATTGAATGAATCAAACTTTACCTTATCCGGGTTAATAACAGCTATCTCATTTTAATAACTAGAGTTGTTCAGGGGTAAGTTCAATTTGTAGCATTTGAAAAATGATGCCGTTTGTATTGAAACATTGGCGGGAAATCAAGAGGGTAAGGGGAATAGAAAAAGGTTACTATCAATAGATAGTAACCTTTACCTTTCTTATAAAAGAGATTGAGAGAATTTTAGTCAACAACGGTGATATGGTTGTTGCTAAATACATTCAATTCCAGCTTGTTCATGATGTATTGAATAGCTAACTGCGCTTTCACGGAGTTGCCCGAACCATCCAAGGGAGGAGCAAATGCGGCAATACCGAACTGTCCGGGCAGTACGCCCATCACACCGCCACCTACACCTGTTTTAGCAGGAATACCGGAAGTGTACATCCAGTCGCCGGTATGTTCGTAGAAACCTACGGCGGCAATCATGGCAGTGATTTTAGGAGCCAGGACGGCATCAAAAACTTCTTTTTTAGTCACAGGATTCACACCACCGTTGGCGATTGTACCGGCTGCGATGGAAAGCTGCAATGCGGTAACTCCCAATGAACACTGGCGGGTGTAAAGGTCTAATGACAGATTCGGGTCATCATAAATCCGGTTGTAATTCTTCAGCAGCCATGCGATAGAACGGTTGTTGAAGTTGGTGTCCGATTCCGACTTGTACAATTCATCAATCAGTTGCGGGGCGCTGCCGCATAAGTCTGTCACATTTCCTACGATGGCATCCCATTTCTTGGCAGAGTCACCAATGGGCTGCACCATACTGCAGGCAGAGATGGCTCCGGCATTTACCAGTGGGGTAGACGGATGATCGTTCTCCAACAAGATAGCGATGATTGAATTGAAGGGCAAGCCTGTTGCGTCGGCTCCAATCTTGTCCAGAATTTCTTTAGCACCGTATTGACGCAGTGCCAGGATAGCCGTATGTACTTTGGATACGGATTCTATACCGAAGCGATAGTCAGTATCTCCCACATGGATGGTCTGCCCGTTGAGCAGGCAGACACTGATTCCAAAGAGATCCTTGTTGACATTTGCCAGATAAGGAATATAGTCGGCATTCTTGCCGCCGGTATTGGTCTTTACCTGATCGTATGCCTCCTGTACCACTTCTTTCAATTGAGCGAGTGTTACTTTTTTATCCATAGATCATTTTTATTTTTTTGCGGTTTTACGACGACCACCGTGGTTGAACATCTTGGCTTCTACCGGAAGATTCTTTTCTTGAGCCATCCGGGTAGGAGTTGGATATTCCAGTTTTTCCAGTTCGGCGATGGCATTGTTGATATCGCCCAGAAGCATATCTGCCATGTCACGGCTGAATCCCTGACGAACAACGACACGCATCACTACATAATCTTCCAGTTTAGAAGGCAATGTATAAGCAGGAACCATCCAGCCGTGTTGAGACAGTTTGTCTTGCAAATCATACAAAGTCCATTTGGCGCTCTTTGCATATTCCGGTTTCAGATACCAGATGAATAGCGGGTTCACAACATCTTCTGAGTAGTTAACGAACGGAACCATCTTGGCTATTTCACTATGGATATATTTGGCAATTTGCAGGGAGTTGTACTGCACTTCTTTATAACCCTGGAATCCTAAGCGGATGAATTGATAATATTGTCCAAGAATTTGTGCGGCCGGACGAGAGAAGTTCAAACCTACCTGTGTAATGTTGGCGCCCAGATAGTTGACGCTGAATGACATTTCTTCGGGCAGATATTCTTTGCCTTTCCAACAAACCCATCCGAGTCCCGGATATACCAAACCAAATTTATGGCCGGATACACTGATAGAAAGCACCCATTTCAAACGGAAGTCCCATTTCTTTTCCGGATACAGGAACGGAAGGATGAAACCACCACTGGCGGCATCTACATGGATAGGAATGTCATAACCGGTCTTGGCATTGTAAGCATCCAGAGCTTTATCCAATGCTTCGACATCATCATTCAGTCCAGTCCATGTAACACCTTGAATCGGTACGATACAGATGGTGTTTTCATCACACATTTTCAAAGCTTCTTCGGGGTCAAGAGTGGTTTTTTCAAGTGTCAAAGGCACTTCACGCATTTCAATCTGCCACAACTGTGCAAACTTTTCCCAAACAACCTGGAAACCTGTAGAAATAACAAAGTTTGGTTTATCAAATGGTTTGCCTTGTGCTTGTCTTTTCTTACGCCAACGCAACCAGGCAGCTACACCACCCAACATACATGCTTCTGAAGAACCGATAGCCAAAGCACCTGTTTTCCAGGTCTCTTTTTCAGGAGAGTTCCACAAGTTGGCAACGATGTTGATACATTTACCGTTCATCACAGCGATACGCGGATATTCTGTTTCATCAATGTAGTTGATGTTGATGGCCTCATTCATCAGCTTGGTAGCATATTCGTCCATATAAGTGGTAACGAAAGTAGCCAGATTCAAACGGGGCTGAGTTTGAGCAAATGTTTCATCTTTCACCATTTGATAGGCGACTTCAGGAGTAGTAGGTCCATCAGGTATTTTCTCTACCGGAGAGGGTTGTAACATTCTGTCTGAACCAAATACATCGGTTTTTGCATCACCTTTTCTGAAATTTAAATCTTCCATACTAATTTGTTTTTTTAAAGGTTTAGGGCGATGGGGATTTTCCCCGTCGAATTTCCCACAACAACAGCAGATAGGTTTGAAAGTTTCCCGGTTTTACATTATTTGGCGTTTATTAAGGAGGAGGACGCCCTTATTGAAGCGGAGCTTTTGTGATTTAGCGGAAAAGCTTATGATCGTACTAGTTTTGAACTAATTTCGAGCTTGTGCAGATTTATTTTTGATGCCTAATGGGTTTATGGCTAATGATACATAATTTTATTCGTCTGACAGCTGTCAGACGAATAAATTTATGTATGATGAATATTAAATCATCGCATATTACCAATTAAATTTTAGAAGAACTAAGATTAGTTCATTCCCACACGGTTATGAATCAATTGATATTTTAGCAAATAAGTATTGAAACGCAGATTAACGCAGATTTTCGCAAAGAATAAAAAGTTCTCAAACATGGCGCAGCCTTCTAATAATCTGCGAAAATCTGCGTTAATCTGCGTTTCAATAAATGTTCATTTGGCTCATTTCGGTGCATATTTGAACTTTATAAAGCAACTATTGTTTTCTTCAAACCTAAACTTTTAACGAATAAGCATTATGAAGATACAGACGGGACGGGGAACAATTCCTCTTATTACTTTAATTGCCATCTGGTCTATTTCGGCATTGACTTCATTACCAGGACTGGCTGTTTCACCTATATTGGGTGATCTTACGAAGATATTTCCGAAAGCTACGGATCTGGACATACAGATGTTGACTTCGCTGCCATCACTGCTCATTATTCCTTTTATATTGCTGGGTGGTAAACTGACAGAGAAAGTCGATTATGTCCGTGTATTAAAGGTCGGACTCTGGCTTTTTGCCGCGAGCGGCATTTTGTATCTGATTTCCAATCGAATGTGGCAATTAATTGTGGTAAGTGCTTTGCTCGGTATCGGTTCCGGTTTGATTATCCCTTTATCTACCGGATTGGTTTCCAGATATTTTGTAGGAACCTATCGGGTGAAACAGTTTGGATTAAGCTCCGCTATTACTAATTTCATGTTAGTGATAGCAACTGCCGTAACGGGGTATCTTGCAGAAGTCAGCTGGCATCTACCTTTTCTTGTCTATCTCCTCCCATTGATTTCCATTCTGCTGGTAGGACATTTAAAAGAAGACCGGACGGGAGAAGTCGCTTTTACACCTTCTTCTTCTGCAGATACTACAAAAGACAACGAAGCCTCCGAACAATCTACTTCCATAGATATAGGAGGCAGCAAGTACGGTATTCACATCAAACATCTGATAGAGTTGATGCTCTTCTATGGCGTGATAACATATATCGTGGTAGTAGTGATCTTCAATCTACCTTTCTTAATGGAAAAGCATCACTTTTCCAGTGGCAATTCCGGATTGATGATTTCGCTTTTCTTTCTGGCCATCACCGCTCCGGGTTTTTGCCTGGACAAGATTGTAGCCCTGCTGAAAGGACGTACAAAAGCATACAGCCTCCTGTCTATGGCATTGGGATTGTTGTTAATCTGGATAGCTCCGATCGAATGGCTGATTATTCCCGGATGTATCCTGGTTGGTTTGGGATATGGCATTATTCAACCTATGCTTTATGATAAGACCACCCAGACCGCACTGCCGCAAAAGACCACATTGGCTTTGGCGTTTGTGATGATGATGAATTATCTGGCTATCTTGCTTTATCCCTTTATTGTCGATTTTTTCCAGTGGATATTCCATACCCAATCACAGGAGTTTCCTTTTATCTTTAATCTTCTGATAACTATTGTTACTCTTTTCTGGGCATATCGGCGCCGTAATACCTTTTTGTTTAACGACCAATTAAAATAGAAAATGAAGAATAAGAAACTGGAAGCCAATCTTAGTATGGCTGTCTCGAAAGTATTTAGCGGTTTAAATATGAATGCCTTAAAGTATCTTCTGCCTTTGTGGATGAGTCCATTGACAGGAGCCACGCTTCGTTGCACATTTGCAGCAGCTGCTTTTTGGGTGATCGGGTGGTTTATGCCTCCGGAGAAATCGTCAGCCAGAGATAAATGGCTCCTCTTTCTGTTGGGGGCTTTGGGACTTTACGGCTTTATGTTTCTCTATCTGGCCGGATTGAGTAAAACAACTCCTGTCTCCAGTTCCATATTTACCAGTCTCCAGCCTATTTGGGTTTTTCTTATCATGATATTCTTTTATAAGGAGAAGGCGGGCGCTAAAAAAATAATAGGAATTTCTATCGGTCTGATAGGAGCGTTGGTTTGCATCCTAACCCAGCAAAGCGATGATTTGGCCTCTGATGCTTTTACGGGGAATATGCTTTGTCTTCTAAGTTCTGTGGTGTATGCTGTCTATCTGATTCTTAGTCAGCGCATCCTCACGGCCATTGGAGCGATAACGATGTTGCGATATACCTTTTCCGGTGCTGCCGTGTCTGCCATTATAGTCACGTTTATTACAGGATTTGATGCCCCGGTATTCTCCATGCCGTTTCATTGGACGCCTTTCCTTATTCTGATGTTCGTATTGATTTTCCCGACCACTATCAGTTATATGCTGCTGCCTGTCGGTTTGAAATATCTGAAGACAACGGTCGTCGCTATCTACGGTTATCTGATTCTGATTGTGGCGACTATTGCCTCCCTTGCTCTCGGACAAGACCGTTTTAGCTGGACGCAGACATTTGCAATCATTTTTATCTGTATTGGAGTTTACCTGGTTGAAGTGGCCGAAAGTAAAGAAAAGTAAAGAAAAAAGGCATTCCATCACGGAATGCCTTTCATTATTTCATCATCATGTTTTATAGAGAGGAGTTGATTGCTTGCGCTATGGACTTGAATTCTTCATCCGACAATTTCAGTTTCGGATTCGAAAACAACATATCCGATTCCTTTTGAATAGGAATTAAATGAATATGTGCATGGGGTACTTCCAGTCCGATAACAGCTTCGCCTACCTTTTGGCAAGGGAATGCTTTTTTAATGGCACAGGCTACTTGCTTTGCAAACACGTGCATAGCAGCCAGGTCTTCATCGCTCAAATCGAAAATATAGTCTACTTCCTGTTTGGGCACTACCAATGTATGTCCCTTTACCAATGGATTGATATCGAGAAAAGCAAAAAACTTTTCGTTTTCTGCCACCTTGTAGCAGGGGATTTCTCCTGCGATGATTCTACTGAATATTGTTGCCATAACTTTTATTGATAAATTAAGGCAAGCCTCACATGGAGACCTGCCTTTACGTTAAATTGATATGTTTACTACTTCCAGTGCAATTTTACCTTGTGGAACAGTAATTTCTGCTACATCACCCACCTTCTTGCCAAGCAGACCTTGTGCAATCGGGGTATTAACGGAAATCTTCCCTTCCTTCAGGTTAGCTTCACTTTCTGAAACGATGGTATAAATCATCTTCATGCCATTCTTTACATTCTTCAGTTCCACCTTATTTAAAATCTGTACGGAATCTGTTTTCAATTTAGATTCATCGATGATTTTGGCATCTGCAATGGTAGCTTTCAGTTTGTTGATACGCATTTCGAGCATACCTTGCGCTTCTTTTGCTGCATCGTATTCAGCGTTTTCAGACAAGTCTCCTTTATCTCTGGCTTCGGCTATTGCCGCAGAGATCTTCGGGCGTTCCACTGTTTCCAGTTCCTTCAGTTCCGCCATCAGTTTCTTGTAACCTTCTTCTGACATATAAGCCATGATGTTTTCCTCCTTTAATTGTTTTAAATGGTCATATAAACAAAAAAGAATTCCAACATGAGCCATGTTGGAACCCTCTTTTCATTATTTCTTTGCAAAGATAGCCTTTTAAGTGATACGTGTCAAGTGAAAAAAGATGCTATGTAACATATTTAAATGAAATATGCTAAATTATAACAACTTAGAGCAATGACTTGACAGCTGCTTCCAAATCCCTAATATCTTCGCCACGAAGCTTCAATTCGTTGTTACGATTAATCAAAAAGATAGATGGAACCTGACGGACATTATATACGGCTACGTTGGTAGAGTAAACTCCGTTTCCATCGCGCACACAGACCCATGGAAGATTATCTGCCGCTGTTTTCCAGTAGTGTTCGTCCGCGTCGAGAGATACTTGGTATATTTCCAGTCCTTGTTTTGCGTATTCATTATATAGTTCGCGAAGCATCAGGTTGTGAGGAGCTCCGGCAGGCGACTGGAATACAGAGAAATCGAGCAAAACGACTTTGCCTTTCAGGTCGGTCAGCTTGCGCACATTTCCTTTCACATCACGCAAGGCAATGTCGATAATACCGGTTTCTACGATTTTGTCCTGTGGAATTTCCAGAGCTTTTGTTTGCGGCTGTCGCGTGTTCTTCATTCCTTTGATTACAATATTATAAAGGTTCTTGGAACGTACCGCATGAGGAAACGCATTGTTGAGGCTCGTAGCAACAGCTGCGAAACATTTCACATCGTCTTTATTGTTCAACGGATCGAATATCAGATAATTATTGAGCTTCTGGAACAGGGCAAAGTAAGCTGCAGCCGTGTTGGGAGCAGCAAAAATATAGTTCACTTTGACATCTTCCTTATAGTTGTTGAGCAATGTTGCCAGGCTGTCTTCAAACACATCATGCCCTATTCCGTTGCTGCGCAGGGATGCCAGTAAATTGTCCACCTCTTTTTGAAGGCGAATCTGCTTCAACGTCAGTTCTTTTATCTTATTGCTGTTTTCCGAACCTTCCACCGTATAAGTAGTAGAGAAATCCACATACGGAGCTTTGATTTGAATCGTTTCGATAGAATCTACAGAAAAATTGATGATTTTGTCGTCAATCCGCAAACGGTAAAATTCGGGTGACTCGGGACGAGGCTGCTTGAAACTGAATGTACCTTCCCCTTTCAGCTTCACTGAATCGAGCGGAACAATACCTTCCAGACCGGAAGCTTCGAGATAAAGCATTTTACCGTCGGCTCCTGATACATCCCCGTTCACCTGGAATTTAGGGCCGGAACTACAAGCAGTAATAGTAAGTGCGGCGAGCGCTGCAAAAGTAACCTTTTTCATATAGTGTGTGTTATTAACGAGATGCAAATATACTTCTTTTCGAGATTAGTCAAAGCATTTTGCTGTGTTCTTCATCCTAATTTTGAAAAAAAATCAGTTCGCCACTAACTTTTTACCTCATTTCCACCTAATTACCACGATAAATGTATATCTTTGCAGGAATTTTGAAAGAAAAAGTATAGATAAAACAATTTTTATGATTAACCCAATTGTTAAGACAATCGAGTTACCTGATGGAAGAACCATCACGCTCGAGACGGGAAAGTTGGCAAAACAGGCAGACGGTTCTGTAATGCTCCGCATGGGAAACACCATGTTGTTAGCTACTGTTTGTGCCGCTAAAGATGCAGTTCCCGGAACAGATTTTATGCCTTTACAGGTAGAGTACAAAGAAAAATTTGCGGCATTCGGCCGTTTTCCCGGTGGTTTCACCAAGCGAGAAGGTAGAGCTTCTGATTATGAGATTCTGACTTGCCGTCTTGTCGACCGTGCTCTCCGTCCTTTATTCCCCGATAATTATCACGCAGAGGTATATGTGAACATCATCCTCTTTTCTGCTGATGGTGTGGATATGCCGGATGCATTGGCAGGACTTGCCGCTTCTGCAGCACTTGCCGTTTCAGATATTCCTTTCAACGGACCGATTTCTGAAGTACGTGTAGCACGTATCGACGGTCAGTTCGTTATCAATCCTACTTTTGAACAACTGGAAAAAGCTGATATGGATCTGATGGTAGCCGCTACTTATGAGAACATCATGATGGTAGAAGGTGAAATGCACGAAGTATCCGAAGCTGAATTGCTGGAAGCAATGAAAGTAGCTCACGAAGCTATCAAGGTTCATTGTAAAGCACAGATGGAGTTGACTGAAGAGGTTGGAAAAACAGTGAAACGTGAATACAACCATGAAGTGAACGACGAAGATTTGCGCAAGGCTGTTCGTGAAGCATGTTACGAAAAAGCTTACGCTGTTGCCGCTTCCGGAAACAATAACAAACACGAACGTTTTGCTGCTTTCGAAGCTATCCGTGAAGAATTCAAAGCTCAATTCTCTGAAGAAGAGTTGGACGAAAAGGGTGCGTTGATCGACCGTTACTACCACGATGTAGAAAAAGAAGCCATGCGCCGTTCTATCCTTGACGAAGGTAAGCGTTTGGATGGTCGTAAGACTACTGAAATCCGCCCGATCTGGTGTGAGGTTGGTCCTCTGCCTGGTCCTCACGGATCTGCTATCTTTACTCGTGGTGAAACACAATCACTGACTTCTGTTACTCTGGGTACCAAACTGGATGAGAAGATCATTGACGATGTTTTGGAACACGGAAAAGAACGTTTCTTATTGCATTATAATTTCCCTCCTTTCTCTACAGGTGAAGCAAAAGCACAACGTGGTGTAGGTCGTCGCGAAATCGGTCACGGTCACTTGGCTTGGCGTGCTTTGAAAGGACAGATTCCTGCTGACTATCCGTATGTAGTACGTGTGGTTTCAGATATTCTCGAATCTAACGGCTCTTCTTCTATGGCTACTGTATGTGCCGGAACATTGGCATTGATGGATGCTGGTGTGAAGATCAAGAAACCGGTATCAGGTATCGCTATGGGATTGATTAAGAATCCGGGCGAAGAAAAATATGCTGTATTGTCTGATATTCTGGGTGACGAAGACCACTTGGGTGATATGGACTTCAAAGTAACGGGAACAAAAGATGGTATTACGGCTACCCAGATGGATATCAAGGTAGACGGTCTGTCTTACGAAATTCTGGAACGTGCTTTGAATCAGGCAAAAGAAGGACGTATGCACATTCTGGGTAAGATTACTGAAACAATCGCTGAACCACGTGCTGACCTGAAAGAACATGCTCCACGCATTGAAACGATGACAATTCCTAAAGAATTTATCGGTGCTGTAATCGGCCCTGGTGGAAAGATCATCCAAGGTATGCAGGAAGAAACCGGTGCTGTGATTACTATTGAAGAAATTGATGGTATGGGACGCATCGAAGTTTCCGGAACAAACAAAAAATGTATTGATAATGCAATGCGCATGATTAAAGCAATCGTTGCTGTTCCAGAAGTGGGCGAAGTTTATAAAGGTAAAGTTCGTTCTATTATGCCTTACGGTGCATTCATCGAATTCTTGCCGGGCAAGGATGGTTTGCTGCACATCTCTGAAATTGATTGGAAGCGTCTGGAAACAGTAGAAGAAGCTGGAATTAAGGAAGGTGATGAAATTGAAGTAAAACTGATTGATGTTGACCAGAAAACTGGTAAATTCAAACTTTCAAGAAAAGTGTTGATGCCAAGACCGGAAAAGAAGTAAAAGAGTCATATCTTCTATATAATGAATAGTCTGAAAACTTAGTTTTCAGACTATTTTTTTTATTCCACTTTTCAGAAAGTATGGTATCAATGAGGCGATACCCTTCCCTTGAAGCGTGATTGTTCAAGGGATTTTTTGTGTATGGGTGTATAGGAATCTATTTGTTGCGAATTTCGAATATCGAAACTTGAACTTTACAGATTATGTGAAATTCGCAAATGCTGATGCGCTGCCAATACGCTTTTTGCATTTTACAATATATGCGCCTTTGAATTGCATAATCAGTTGTTATTCAATTCGTTTATTGCTTATATCAGAAATGGATATAATTCATAGAGTTATGCGAATTCACGATATTTGCATATTGAGAATAGAGAGAGAATTTGATGTTGTGTAAAAGCAAACAATGAATGATGAAGAGTGGTAATAGAATATATAGAAATTGGCTTTACGCGTTATTGCTGATTGTCTTTTCTTCTTGTATAGATGAAACTTTCACCGAGAATCCTGTGGAAGGGACATTTCTGACAGTGAGAGGGATAACACCTCTGGGAGCAACCACACACGAGGGTACTCCGGAAGATCGAGTAGTGCGCACCCTGCGTATTCTGGCATTTGACAGAACAACGGGAAATAAGATAAGTAATGTATATTATACTGCATCAACAGGAGATATCATTCGGCATCCTATTGATCCGGGAACGTATGATTTTGTGTTTCTGGCCAATGAACCTGCCCATATACCGGTTAAAACCAAGCTGGAAGCTGTAAGTAATTACAGTGATTTGGACCATATTGCTTATCCGGCAAGTTTTTTTTCATCGGAACAAGTCATTCCGATGATGCAGGAGATAAAGAAGGTAACCGTACTTTCCAATGGACAGGGAGCCACACTGGAAAATGGTACGACAGTGTCCATGCTACTATTAGCTTTGGAGCGACTTGGAGTGAGAGTAGATGTTGAACTGAAGGCGGTAGATAATTTGAATGGTGCTTTTAAAGGAGTAATATTCAGTAATATCCCCAACCTTGTTCCGTTGACCGCAGGTTATGATGGTCCGGCTATTGAACGGAATGTAGTGCGTAAGTTTACCCTGACCGACAATGGAAATTATTTTGCCGACGGTACTCCTACTGCCGAATGGGGATGGGACAAGAAAGTCAACCGCATTATCTTGCCGGCGAGTGAACCGGCATCTGTCAATGATGAAGATGAGGCCGTGGTTTTCACGGTTGATATGTTGGATAATTATAGTCCTTCTTGTGAGTTGAAGATAAATTCGAGCCCGGTGAATTATAGTTTACCTAAAAATACGAAACTCGATCTGACAGGATATATACAAGACCCGTTGCAGGTAAATATTGTAGCGTCGAAGTGGGAAGACGTGGATGAAGATTGGGACATAGCAGGTATTAAAGTATTGAATGTCTCTACTTTGGAAGCCAGTATCACCGATTTTAATGGAGTGCGAATCTCTTTCAGTTCTAATATGCCGATAGTGAAAGTATTATCCGAACTATATGTGGGGGATACAGGGACGGCTAAAACTGAAACTGGAAAAATATTCAATGATCTTGTACTAAGATATAATGATACCAAAGACGATGGAACCACGATAACATATGCCACTTCCCGTTTTCTATACACTTATGACAGGACATCTCAAACTGGCTCGGGGTATATGGATATACTGCTTGATGAGCGGAATGTGAAAGATGCACAGGAAACTTATCGGATTATCCTGTCTGTAGAAGACGAAGATGGTGGTAAGCTACAAAGAGAAATAAAAGTCAAAACGAAGCAATACGGAAAGCGTTTTGATTTTAATTCGTATGGTTCCGGTTATATAGGTGCTTTTTTTAGAGATGATGAAACAGGCGAAAGAATTATTACCGGTCAACAGGGTGTGATAAGTGGAGCAGGAGAGCGCCCGGAAGATTTAGGAGCACCAGCCCCTTGGAAGGCGACTGTGGAAGCGGGTGATTTTGTTGTCTTGAGTTCTTCTCCAAGTTTTGATCCGCATGTAGGGACGGATGATCCGGGAAATCCTGAACATTATCAGGTGTTGCCTGATGCTTATAAAGGAGAAAAAGGTACTTATGTGGAGGGCAGGGGACGTATCTACTTCCGTATTGGTGTAAAAGAGAAAAATTCGGGAACGACTCCGAGATATGCTAAAATTAAAATAGAACGTTACGGTGGCAGATGGGGGACAGGAGACAATCAAGTGTGGTATAATACAGGATATATGTATATCCGGCAGGGAGAAGAGCCCGATTATATCATGCGACCGGGCACTGCGGACCCTATATCTAAAGGACCGCTAAAGGATGCTTCACGTAATTATGCTCGTAAAATATCACCTTTTAATCTGACTTCTCCGGCTTATTTTAGTGGCAGTAATGCTCTCTACACACCAGTGGATCATAAACAGGCTAAGTTTGTAAAATATCCAACTCAAGCAGGAGCTTTCTTCCAATGGGGGCTTCCTAAAAAGGCAGATCAGTCCTATTTCCGATTGGCTTATCATCCTACTGCTCTTACTATGGACTATTGGATTAGGGATATACTGTTTTTCGACGAATCGCATAAACTGTTTTTACCGGTATGGGGAGATGCTCCTGTGCCACCGGAAACTGTATATGATTATGGATACTCGGAGGTTTTTGAATCTTGTCCTGAAGGTTATCATCGTCCGTCGGACGGGTATATTGATAGGATTTCTTATAATGGCCCGTATCCCAATAATATAGATCAGGATAATGATCCTGTTATTGTGAATGCCTATAAAGAGGTTATAAAGACTCAAATAGTGGATTATAGTGATGAAATCGCTTTTTCCGAGTTACGTCAATCCTTGTTTATAAACCCGTTAAGTGGAGATGTCGGTGTGAATGAGAATATTGGAGGGTATGATGGTTCGGTAGAAGCAGGTGGAATTAAAGTAGACCGCTATCAAAACTTTTGGATAGATAGAAACGATCAGGTTGAAGCACAGGAACATATAAAATTCTTTATAGGGTTTTATGCCGATGGCTTTTTTGATCGACGACCTATCAAGATGGGACCGGGCGAGGGGAATTATCCTTATGGTGTATCGTCAGAGAATGCACAGGTTGCCTATTTTGGAATCTTGGTCTTTAATGAATCAAATAATGCTTCTGTTTTCTTCCCTTCGGCGGGAAGGCGGCGCAATCTGAATAGTACTTTGGAATATGCGGGGCAGACTGGTTATTATCATACCTCTTCCATAGCTGCATCATCTGCTGAAGATCCTCACGCTGTATGGAGTATGACTTTAGGTAAATGGCCAAATCCGGGACTTATGTATCAGTTGCCGACCTTTGGTCAATCTATTCGCTGTGTTAAAGATGAAACAGCTGGTACGAGATAGTCAATAGTATTTTGTTATCTGACTCTGACTTAATTTATTGCTTTGGTTAAGTCGAGTTTGTTTTTCTTTGCATTAAATCCCGTTTTAAAAAAACGGGATTTTTTATTAGTATCATTTGGAGTTGAGCTGTTTTATATATAGAGCCAGTCTATATTAGATTTACCTGTTTCTTAAAACTTCTAAGAAGATGAAAGACAAACGATTATACCCTCTCCAAAAAAAGAATCGGAAAGTACCCCCATACTTCCCGATTCGAAACAGTCAAAAATCGACCTTAATCAATTTATTAACTTAACACGTCGCAAAGATATGAGAAAAATTTCTTTGAAAGAGCTTTTTTATTTAAAAAGTTTATGATACAGGCAAATATACCTGTTAATAAGGTCGTTTTTCTTGCTTTAAAACCAAAGCTTCACTCCTTTTAAAGGAACGACCCCTTCCTTTAAAAGGAAGAGGTCGTTGGTTTTAAAGAAACCGGTGGGGTGTTTATATAGAGATTAGGATTAATGATTTTTCGATTATATAGATCCGTTTACAAGTTTGTTTTATACTCCTCTTTTATTCGTTTTATGTGTGCGAAGTTCTTTTCCAGTAATTCATTTAACTCATAATCTGAAAAACAAGCTCCTAAATAGATCGTGCTTTCTGCTTCAAAATCAAATGATTCGTTGTCTTCATTCACCACAATCTCAATTTTCCCTTGCGCATCTGTAGAGATCACCGCATTGTATTTAATCATCAATTCTTTGAGCCCTTTTATGAACCTGTATTCTTTATTTGTCAATATTCTTTTCATGTCCGTAAGCTCTTTTGTTTTGTTGCCCTTTCGTGCGGTAAAGTTCGTGATAATTTAACACATTATGCGCTGTTTGAAGTATTCATTTTATTCTATTTGTCAGGTTGTAATATTCCTTTTATCCATATTATCACATCTATTCGTTTTTTTCGTATATTTGCTTCGAGCGAAACTTTTCATTTGTATATTTGTTGGATTTTAAAAAGAAAGAAAATAAAAATGGAAACAGAAGAATTGACAATTGGGAGAGTCCATCACGGACGCAATATACGTCGTACCCGTATTGAAAAGGATATGAACCAGGAGGGTTTGAGTGAATTAGTACATCTCTCACAACCTGCTGTTTCTAAATATGAGAAGATGAAAGTGATTGATGATGAGATGTTGCAACGTTTTGCACGTGCATTGAATGTCCCTTTCGATTATCTCAAGACTTTGGAGGAGGATGCACAGACGGTGGTGTTTGAAAATAATACGGTGAATAATTCAGAACAAAGTGCAGGTGGGGCAAACATCAGCATGGGTATAGTTAAGTCTGATACCGAAGATAGTATTAATGATAGTCGAGTTAACAACTTCAATCCTATCGACAAAATCACTGAACTCTACGAGCGTCTTTTAAAAGAAAAGGATGAAAAGTATGCTGCGTTAGAACGCCGTTTGCAGAATATTGAAAAAGGTCTGCAGAAATAAGGGACAGATAAATTGAAAGGAATCGCAATATGATGAAACAAATACCTTACGGAATAACTGATTTTAGCCGAATTCAGAAAGAGAATTATTATTATGTAGATAAGACAATGTTCATTGAAAAAATAGAGATGCAACCGCCTTATCTGTTTCTGATACGTCCCCGTAGATTTGGGAAGAGTCTGACTTTGGCTATGTTAGAGGCCTATTATGACGTAAATCATGCTGAACAGTTTGACGAGTTGTTTGGTCAGCTATACATAGGTCAGCATCCGACGAAGCTCCACAATCAGTTTCTCATCATGCGATTTAATTTTTCGGAAGTGAGTTCCAATGTCAATGAAGTAGAACTATCGTTTAAGCTGCATTGTTGTAGCAAACTTAAAGATTTTGTCTTTAAGTATGAAGATTTGTTAGGAAAAGAAATTTGGGATGTTCTTGATGAGAAAATACAAGAAGAACCCGGTGCTTTTCTGTCTGCGATTAATTCCTATGCTACCCGTAAGAAAAATATTCGTATTTATTTACTCATTGATGAATATGATAATTTCACCAATACCATTCTTTCGACTTACGGTACGGAATTTTATAGGAAAGCAACGCATGGCGAAGGTTTTATTCGTGGCTTCTTTAACGTGATAAAATCTGCCACTACCGGAACCGGAGCCGCTCTTGAACGGTTGTTTATTACCGGAGTGAGTCCGGTGACGATGGATGATGTGACTAGTGGCTTTAACATCGGAACCAATATAACAAATGATTCATGGTTTAATGATTTGGTTGGATTCAGTGAGAAAGAGTTGCGTGAGATGTTGACATATTATAAAGAGCAGGGAGTACTTCAAGAATCTATAGATGAAATAGTTGCCATGATGAAACCCAATTATGACAATTATTGCTTTAGTGAAGATACATTGGAACAGTGTATGTTTAATTCTGACATGGCACTTTATTTTCTGAAATCTTTTGTACTTCATCATAAAAAGCCAAAAGAAATTGTAGACCCTAACATTCGCACCGACTTTAATAAGTTGGCATACTTGATAAAGCTAGATCACGGATTGGGAGAGAATTTTTCCGTTATAAAGGAAATAGCCGAGCAAGGAGAGATTATTACTGACATTGTTACTCATTTTTCTGCATTGGAGATGACAGACCCCAGTAATTTCAAGTCTTTATTATTCTATTTCGGACTTCTTTCCATCAAAGGTGTGGACATGGTGGGAAGACCCATTTTACATGTACCGAATTTGGTTGTAAGAGAACAACTGTTTAATTTCTTGATACAAGGCTACATCAAGCATGATATCTTTAAAATTGACATGAACAGGATGAGTGCTTTATTTGAGAATATGGCTTTCAGGGGAGACTGGAAACCTTTGTTCGATTTTATCGCCAATGCTGTTCGTGAGCAAAGTCGTATCCGTGAATATATTGAAGGTGAAGCGCACATTAAAGGCTTCTTGCTTGCCTATTTAGGAATGTATCGTTATTATCAGCTCTATCCGGAATACGAATTGAATAAGGGTTTTGCAGATTTCTTCTTCAAGCCTAGTCCGTCGGTTCCTGTACTGCCTCCTTTCACCTATCTGCTTGAGGTGAAATATGCAAAAGCTGGTGCTTCGGAAAAAGAAATACGTATCCTTGCCGATGAGGCACGTGGTCAGTTGCTTCGTTATAGTGAAGACGAACTAGTGGCAGAAGCCAGGGCGAAAGGTGAGTTGAAGTTAATTACTATTGTTTGGCGTAGTTGGGAGCTTGCTTTATTGGAGGAGGTAACTCTTTCTTAAGAGACAAGTAGCATACATGTTGCTATAAGGTGTGTGGCTCCTCTATCTTTTCCTGATTTTTGAAACGTTGATGAATAAGGAGATCACTTTTTCCTTTTAATGAATATCCCTAATAAGTCTTGAAGAATAAAATTTGCCTCTGCTATGGATTCCCATAATAGAGGCAAACTTATCAACATGAGACTTAGTTAAACAGTCTCTTGTTTTTTATGAATTTAACGAATCTTTTTTAGGACTTTAGAGAAGGAGTAAGGAAAGCTTTCCTCTTCCGTTCCTCTGTTTAAATTGGGCTGGCTTCCCATTTGGAAGTTAATGTTTCCTCCTTTTAATAAGTCTTCATGGCGTAGATAGTTCTTTTTATATTCTGTGCCGTTCAGATTCATTGTTTGAATATACATATTCTTCTTGTTGTTATCGGTTGCATGGATGATGAGGCTGTTACCGTTTTCAAGATGTAAGGTTGCTTTTTTAAAAAGAGGAGCTCCAACGACGTATTCGTCGGTTCCCGGACATACGGGGTAAAAACCTAATGCGGAGAAAACATACCATGCCGAAGTCTGCCCATTATCTTCATCTCCACAATATCCGTCAGGGCCCGGTGTGTACATTCTATCCATGACCTGGCGTAGCCAATACTGCGCTTTCCAGGGTTGACCGGCATAGTTGTATAGGTAGATCATGTGTTGGATTGGTTGATTGCCATGCGCGTAATTCCCCATATTCATGATTGTCATTTCACGAATCTCATGAATAACCTGCCCGTAATAACTCTCATCAAAGACAGGAGGTACGGAAAATACAGAATCCAGCATAGTGATAAACATATCTTTTCCTCCCATTAAGTCAATTAATCCTTGTGGATCGTGGAATACAGACCATGAGTAGTGCCAGCTGTTTCCTTCGGTAAATGCATCTCCCCATTTCAATGGTGAGAATGGAGATTGGAATGTTCCATCTTCATTTTTTCCTCGCATGAGCTTGGAGTCTTTATCGAATACATTCTTATAGTTCATCGCCCGTTTGGCAAAGAGCTGTATTTCTTTTTCCGGTCGCTTTAATTCTTTGGCTAATTGATAGATACACCAGTCATTGTAGGCATATTCCAAAGTTCTGGCTGTGTTTTCATTGATTTTTACGTCATAAGGGACATAGCCTAACTTATTATAATATTCGTATCCGCGTCTTCCTGTGGAAGATACGGTGGGATGTACGTTCTTTGTTCCGTGTATTAACCCTTCGTACAAAGTTTTCACATCTTCTACTTTAATACCTTTTAAATAAGCATCTGCCAGTACGGAAGCCGAATTATTTCCTATCATGCAGTCTCTGTGTCCGGGGCTGGCCCATTCGGGGAAGAATCCGCTTTCTTTGTAGGTATTGATGAGCCCTTCCTGCATTTCTTTATTCATCGACGGATACATCAGATTCAGTAATGGGAAAAGACACCGGAAAGTATCCCAAAATCCGGTGTCGGTAAACATATATCCCGGTAGAACTTGTCCGTTATAAGGGCTGTAATGAACAGGTTTTCCGGCTTCGTCCAATTCGTGGAATTTTCGGGGGAAAAGTAACGAACGGTATAAGCAGGAGTAGAAAGTGCGGTATTGATCGAGGTTTCCTCCTTCCACTTCGATTTTTCCCAGTACTTGGTTCCATGCTTTCTGTCCCTTTTGTTTTATCTGCTCCAGATTGTCATTTCCTAATTCTTTCATATTTCTTGCAGCCTGTTCGAAGCTGATAAAGGAAGAGGCGATGCGTGCATGTACTTGTTCTCCACGTTGAGTTTTAAAACCTATAATGGCTCCTGCATGGTCAGTTGTCTGTTCGGTTGCATTTTCTTGAATATTTCCATTATTTACAGTGGCTTTATAGGTGAAAGGCTTATCGAATTGAATAATAAAATAGTTCTTGAAGTTTTCGGGAACTCCTCCGCTATTGCGTGTACTATAACCGATAATTTTGTTTTCTTCTGGGATAATCTGAATAAAAGAACCTTTGTCAAATGCATCGACTGCAATATACGAATGTGCGTTTTCCGGGAAAGTGAACCGGAAGAGAACAGCACGTTCGGTCGGAGACATCTCCGTGACAATATCATATTCGGCCAGATACACCTTGTAGTAATAAGGAGTTGCTTCTTCTCCTTTGTGTCCGAACCAGCTAGCCCGCTTTTCTTCGTCGAATTCAGGTTTACCCACCATCGGCATAATGGAGAACTGTCCGTAATCGTTTATCCATGGGCTGGGCTGATGAGTTTGTTTGAATCCACGGATTTTATTGGCTGTATAGACATATTGCCATCCGTCTCCCATTTTTCCGGTCTGTGGGGTCCAGAAATTCATTCCCCAAGGGCGGGCAATGGCGGGGTAGGTGTTACCTGTTGATAATTCAAAAGATGATTGTGTTCCCATTAACGGATTAACGTATTGTGTCCAGTCTTTGGACTGGGCAAGAAACGTGCAACTAAGCACTAAAAATAATAACCAACATTTCTTCATAATTTTCTTTTTGAGTTTATAGCTTGCAAAGTAATCACAGCGTTTTCATGTGTTGCCAACGTTGAATGTTCCAACGGGGTGAGACATGACAAAGGTATAGCTTCGTGGTTAAGGTCGTGGTTAAAATCGTGGTTAATGCGATGGCTAATAGGCGCTTTTTTTATTAACCCCGCTAAAGAAACTATCGCAAAAGTGTTTTTTTACTATGTTATTTAACTATCTATGTGAAATAGACAAATATACCTTACTGTTATTATTTGTATTACTGTTTTTTGTCGTACCATTTATGTGTTCAAGGCTTAAAATTTCAGAGAGACGAAAATTCGATTGAAAACAGAACCTCATACAATGGCTTTGCTTATAAAAGTCGCATGTTTAAAGACCGGCTTGATATTTCCATCGACTATGTATCCGCCCTGTAGGGAGGAAATAAGATAATAAAGGCATGAATCAACATGCCTTTATTATTCTCTTGATTCATTTTGCAGTAGTTTGTAATTCAAAGACATGTGTGCCTGATTCCAAAGCAACTGTACGACTGTCTTTTATATTAGCAGGCATTGTGAATGTTGCTGTACAGTTAGCAGGAATTGTCACTTCATAAATTATCTTTTTCCCTTTACGTTTCCAATTGGAAACAATCAGACCACTTGGCGATTGATAACTGATGTTGGCGTAATTTAGCCTTTTTACGAAATGGGGTGCAAGAAGAATATGCCTGAATCCAGGGTGTTCGGGGTCCGGTTTGATTCCTCCCAAAGCTTTATAGAACCATGCTCCAATCTCTCCGAACATCATGTGATTATCTGAAAATTCACCTGCTCTTTGATAATCCCAGTCCTCGATGAGCGCTGTTGCCCCGTTGCTAATCCACCATCCCCAGGAAGGATAGTCTTTTTGAGCAGCCACCTGAAAAGCAAGATCGGCATAACCATTCTCACTTAAAGCATTCAACAATGCTTTGCAACCTAATACTCCTACATCTACATGACATCCGTCTTTCTGTACTTTGTTCGCAAGATTTGCGGCTACTTTGGCTTTCATATCTTCCGGAACCACTCCCCACATAAGTGGAACACTTAATTCTGTTTGACTGCCTCCGGCATATATGCCAGTGTCCCGGTTCAGATATTTCTTGTTAATTGCTTCTTTGATATTTTCAGCTAAAGCAGTGTATTTTTCGTAGTCATCCTGTTTTCCGAATAGCTTGGCCGCATGTACCAGTATGTTGGTATCTACATAATAATAAACGGAAGAGGTCAGTTCTTTGGATGATAGTGTTTTGACAGGTACCCAGTCTCCGCGTCCCCAATCACTTAAATATTGCGGGCTATTCCGATCTACATAATCTACATACCTTTTGATGTTTTCGTAACAGTCTTCCAGTAGTTTACTGTCTCCATAGAATAAATAGATATTCCAGGGAATAAGTGCGATTGTACTTGTCCAGTCAAGCCCGTTCTCTGTTCCATATCCCCATCCCGATGTCGGAATAATATCAGGGAGAACCCCGTTGGGTTGTTGTTCATCCCGATGATCTGCAAGCCACTTTTCATAGATAGTCAGTGCGTCATAGTTATACAATCCTGCTTCTATTCCCAGATGTCCGTCTCCTGTCCAACCGTTCTTTTCCCTTTGTGGGCAATCGGTAGGATATCCGAATAAATTAGAAAGATAAGACACATTTGTAGCTTTCCATATTTTATTAATGATTGGATCGGAGGTAGCTACATTTCCTACTTCCGGTACATCATTATGCATGAAATAACCGGTCAAGCATTCTTTCTTTAATTCCATCGGTTCACTACATGACACTTCCACATACCTGAATCCTTTATAATTGAATTTAGGCATAAAGGTGTCTTTCCCTTTTCCGGAAAGGATATAAGTATCGGTTTGAAATAAATCCTCTTCATCCGTCGGACGATGGAAATTGCTGATACGTCCCAAATCTACTCTGCCGTTTGGTGAGAGCCGTTCGGCATGTATCAGCCGGACAATCGTTCCTGCTTTTCCTTCAATTTTCAGTTGTGTAACTCCTGCTATATTTCTTCCCAAGTCGAATACATACAGTGAATCATTCAGTTTATTCATATATTGTGCCGGGATTGTTTCTACATTCCGGATAGGATATAACTGTTGAGCCACTATATTCTGTGACGGAGCAGAGCGAAAACTGACATCTGTCCAAGACGAATCATTAAAATTTGCTGTATTCCAACCTTTCTGTTCCCGGTTTGCATCTTGGTTTTCACCGGTATAGATATTATTGCGGATAATGCTTCCCCCTGATGTTCTCCAATCCAATCCGGTAGAGATGACTTCCGTAGTATTGTCATCGTAAGTGAGACGTAAATCTAAACAGAAAGTGGGACGATTTCTCCAGGGGGCATCAGCGAAGCCCCATACTCCCAATGCTTGGTGGTTGTACCAACCATTTCCTAAAATAACGCCGATTGCGTTTTTCCCTTTTCGGATATGAGATGTTACATTATACGTTACATATAATATTCTCCGGTCATATCGGGTGAACATAGGATCCAGTCTATGATTTCCAACCTTTTCTCCATTAAGAAAGAGTTCATACAAACCACCTACCGCTATATAGGCACGGGCAGCCTTAACAGGCTTGTCCGAATGAAAAACTTTACGAAAATAAGGTACAGGGTGGTGTTCTTTCGATTGTCGGTCGGTGATCCAAGCCCCTTGCCAGTTGTCGACTTTCATCATACCGGTTTCGAAAGCCTGTACTTTCGAACTTGTTTGAGGGATATCTGGTTGCTCTTCTACCTGTACTTTCCAGAAATAACGTGTGAAGGGGAGGAGCTTGTTTCCTTGATAGTGGGATAGCGTGCAATCTGATTCGACTATTCCGCTATCCCAACTATTTCCTTTACCTTGAGTGACAGCGAGAGAATCAGTCCCTACGATGATGCGGTATGAATGTTGTGTCACTCCTTGCCGGGAACTTTGGAGTTTCCAGGAAAAACGTGGATGGGTAGCATCTATTCCTAGTGGATTTACTAGATGTTCGCATTGCAAGTCGATAGGTGTCATAGCTTCCTGCGCTCCTATTCCTACCATTCCATATAAGGAGCAGAGAAGGATAACAACGATTCGTTTCATCAGTTCACTTTTTATTTTCAATGATTTTATTTTAAAGTATTAATATATTGTTGGGTCTCTTCCGGATAATACTGCATCCGGATGCGCCAGATCAGCTCTTGTACAGATACCACTTTAAAATCATCGCCCAGATGACGTTCTACCAGTTTGGCTGCACTCGCTCCCTTCAGGTTACCTGTGTTCTGCGGGTTCATTTCCGAAGTTTCGCTTGGGTTTTGTCCCATATCATTGAAGTTACTCCATGCATGAAGTGAAATGACAGAGAATGTCTGTCCGTTCGTCTGGGCCCTCTCTTTCATTAGTCTGGCAAGATACGCCGGAGAACCTTCGTTGCGCATATTGTTACCCTCATGGTTCCATAAAGCATAATGGGCGGTGATAACAGGTATGTGGAGTCCGTCTTTATTTGTCAGCCAATATGTTTTTCCTCCACCATCTGCGTAACCCGTCAGACTGATAACCAGAATACCTTCCAATTGATCGTTAGCATCGATAAATGCCTGGTAGGCTTCTTTGCAAGCTTCTTCATTGGTGTAATCTCTTGCATGTAATCCCAATACTTTAATTCGGTGTTGACGCATGCTGGCAGCAACTTTCGCAGCAGCCTTTTTCAAGCTTTCTGAACGGCCTTCCGGCGCATCTTTCCCGAATGTGTCGATATACATATATCCACCTCCTAATGCTTCAATCAATGTATAGTTTGATTTCTGCATATTCATAATCTCCTTAAACTGGTCCGGCGACTGCATGGCTATGTTGATGACCGGAATACCGAATCCCATATACGTGGATTCTGCGTTTGGATCCATATAATACTCATCCACAAAGTGGTTCATCATCCATTGCACATTATCTCCGTCACTTAGATAAAATGAATAGAAATTCTTATGCAAGGAATAGTCTATATTCTTGGGATTGACTACTTTGGCAAGATTGGCCGACTGACGATTCTTATAGTCCAGTGAAGTAAATGCAAGATTATAGCTCCAGTCATTAGGTATCCATATATGTCCGGTCAGTGATGCTGGCCCTACAAAATCCACTTCAGGAATAACCTGTTCCCAACCATAAACGGGAGCACCGGGAGCAAGCCAGGCAAGTACCTCTTTCAGTAGTTCTTTGTTTGCTCCGTCAGGTACAGCATAACTGCTATTTAAGTTAATGACAAAATATCCGTGTTGGATGGCAAAATCGCGTAATTCACCTGTATTGACCGGCATCAATACCAATCCTTCGTTGTTGCATTTATCCTTGAATTCTTCCCAAGCATTACGGGTTGTTTTGTTACGGGCATCATACTTCATCTCATAGCCTGCATTTTTAAACGTCTGTTCGTCGCGTACATCTACTATGATAGAATTGTGTACATGAGCGGCAACTGAAGCTACAATACTGCTTTCTGGATTATTCCGTACATCCGTCAATACATATCCTTCGAATAGATGTCGTACATTTCTTTTGAATCCGTCCTCATCCGAGTAAGTGTTGACAGCCAATTCAGTACCGGTTTGTAATCCCTGCTCTGTGACATTCATTGCCTGAACTCCGTTCAATGCCACCGCATAAGAATTCCTGTGTTCTTCATCTCTTAACCAGATTCCTATATCACTTTTCCCTTCGTCTACTGCTCTGTTCACCAAACCGGCAATAGACTGACAAAGCAAATGATACTGTACCCCTTTGCTATCTAGGTCCGGAGCATTACGGTTAGAGCCTACCAGTGCATCAATGCATGACCAATAACGTGCCGGTTTTCTTTTCATTTCCGGAAAAGTGTATTGCCCTGCATCGTGAATAGGGTCAAACAACGTTTCATACGATATGGTACCTTCCGAAGAACCATTCCCATTATCTTCAATCTCATAATCATTATTATAGCCATACTTTACATCGGAATCATTACAACCGGTAATTGTTATTCCGAAGAAACATATTACTGCAAGTATATTCATTTTCAGGTTCATAGTGCTTTTATTTAAGATATTAATATTCTTATTATTTTATTCTTTTTCGATGCCCCAGTTTGGATTAGGAGTAGCTCCCATAGTCAGTTCAAGTACACCACCTGCGACAATGTCTTTAAAATCAAGGTAACATTTGTTGTACTCTCGATTATTGAGACGGGCTTTCCGGATATACCGGTTTGTTTTTGAATTGTTCAAAGTTCGAATGACGAACTTCTTACCTTTGAAATAATCCGGGTCCAGATGAATCCGGATCTCGTTGAATACAGGACTGGTTATTTCATAACGCGTACTTCCGGGGCAGGAGGGATGTATCCCTGATGCAGTCAGCACATACCAAGCGGACATTTGTCCCACATCTTCGTTACCGACTATACCTTCCACTGCATTTCTGTAAGCCTTGTCACAAATATGGCGTGTCCATTTCTGTGTCAACCATGGAGCATCTAAATGATTGAACAAGAAAGGAACAAGGTGCACAGGTTCATTTGCATGATTGTAATATTGATTCCAAAGCAGACTCTCGGGAGCCTTTTCGAAAAAAGAAGATAAATCGTTCAAAGTTTTCTCTTTTCCTCCCATCAATTCAATCATACCCGGAATATCATGGGGAACGAACCATCCCTGTTGATACAAGTTAGACTCTACACATCCGTAACTTTCTATTGTGCGTGCATTTTCAGGCCATAAGTCATAAACACCGTCTGCATGGCGAGGACGGAACCATCCGACTTCCGGATCGAAAGTGTTACGATAGTTTTGTCCACGGAGCATATAGTGAGAGGCGTCTTCCTTATGTCCTAAAGCAGTTGCCAGTTGTGACAAACACCAGTCAAAATACGCATATTCCAGCGTTTCGGAAACGTTTAATACTGTGTATTCCTGTTTTCCGTTACCAAATTTATTGGCGGTATTTCGAGCATACTTATAGGCCTTATTTACGTCATATCCCCGTATCCCTTTCAGATAGGCATCAGTCAGTACTGATAAAGCAGGATTACCAATCATGCAACCACTGTAGGAATTCAGAAATTCCCAGCGTTCGTAATATTCGTATCCACTTTGTTCGGCTAATGAAATTAATGAGTTTATTTCATCGTTCACCATCTTCGGGTTAATCAGAGTCTGGAGTGGAAATTGGCTGCGGAATACGTCCCAACCGCTGAAGATAGAGCGTTTGGTAAATCCTTCCTTTTCATACACTTTCCCGTCTCCTCCAACGTATCTTCCATCCACGTCGGTAACAATACGGGGATCAATCATTGTATGATATAAAGCCGTATAGAAGACCGTTTTTTCCTCCTCACTGCCTCCCCTTGCTTCCATGCGGGACAGTTCATTGTTCCAGTTTTCAACCGCTTCCTGCCGGATTTCATCGAAGTCTTTCGCTGCGATTTCCTGCTTGTAGTTATTTTCTGCTCCTACCATGTCGACAAATGAAATACCAACTTTCATGGTTACTTCTTCATTTGCTTCTGTTGCAAACTCTGTGAAAAAGCCGATATGTTTACCTTCTATTTCATTAACGTCTTTAATAATTGGCGCCCGGCTTACTTGCTGCAGATAGGAATCACTTATTACATCATCTTTCTTACGATTCCAGTCATCCGGAATCTCTGCATTCCAGAAACCGTAGTGATTCAGTGGTTTGCTGAATACAGCGTAAAAATAGACTGTATAATCCGCTTTCCCGTCACCATTTCCCCAACCGCCTCCTTCAGGAGTACACTTCATCCAGCCACGAATGGCGTGTTTGTCTTTAACCTGAATGTATTGGGTAGTGGAAGTGCCTCCAACCCGGCGTGCCAGATCAATCTGGATACGGGATTGAGAGTTGGCAGGATAGGTAAACCGTAGAATACCACTATGTGAGGCGGCTGTTGCTTCCGCCTTGATGTTGTAATCGGTCAGTGTAGCACAATAATAACCGGCAGAAGCTTCTTCCGAACTTTTGTCATATAACGAGCGGTATCCTTGCATGGAGCCGTCTTCACGTCCTGCGATCAGTTGAAGCTTACCGGTAGTAGGCATAGTTAGGAAATTTCCCAAGTCGCCATACCAGCCTACACCACTCATTTGTGTAAAGGCGAATCCCTCTATCGTTTTATGTTCATAGCTGTATCCGGAAGAATTATCTCCACCAGTGATGGTTTGAGGACTTACCTGAACCATGCCGTAGGGAGTTGTTGCTCCCGGAAAGGTTTTACCCATTCCATGATAAGTTCCGGCTAATCCGGTATTTGTGCTCGCTCCGATAAATGGATTGACATATTGCGACGGATTGGCTAATCTTTCATTACTACAACTCACTAGTAAGAAGGAAGCGACGATTACGCTGATAATATACCTCATTGTTCTCATTATTTATCTTTCTGTTCCTACCATTCGATGCTGACTGCAATTCCGTCAGGATGATTCTCGCAAGAAAGCAGACAAGTTTTACTGCTTGCATCCCATTTCCATTCCGTAGTCGACTGAAGTCTGCCGTCATTATTCGTGACTGTGCAACTCTTTGGGCGTGCGGGTAATAGGATACGTATCATTCCAGATGTATTCACAGGAGCTTTTCCTGTGAATGAATAAGTGTGCGCAGTGCTTTTTTCATCGTATATCCTGCAGGAAGATGCCAGAACCTGGCTTTTCTTCTTTTTATCCACTTGATCTATGTCAATTAGTAAAGCCTGTGTACCAGGGGAGACTTCTTTTGTTTCCAATACAGGTAATTGGGGATCAAAAAGGTCAATGTATTTTCCTTTTGCTATATACGGTTCATTAGTCACGCTTTCATCCAGCACTGCAATAATTTTATACATTCCTCGTTCAAGCACGAAAGAATTTTTAAAATAAAGAGATTCTTTCGTTTTCTTCTGGTAGAGGGTGGATACTGTTTTTACCAACTCTTCATCACTTCCGGCAGATAATACATATTCTTTCGGGTCGTTCCGGAGAATAAATACAGTTCCTTTTCCATACTTGTATTCTCCTGTTTGTGGAAAAGCTGCCATCCCCATCATTTCAAAGAGATGAGCGGAAGGGTTTTGATAAGATTGGTTTCCTGTATTCCACCATTCCTGAACAGACTGAAAGGGATCATTATCCCGGCCACTGTACACAAGTGTGCCTCCTTGATATACCCATTGAGAAATAATTTTATGGGCGTCCGGTGACATTGGTTTCATGTTTGAATAGGACATAAGAAGAATCTTTAGTCCTTTCCAGGTTTCGGGATATTCCACGTTTTCTATATGTACGGTAGATACCGGTACCCCACGTTTCAGAAAAGGAAGAACTTGTCCTAAAAAGTTGGATAGATATGGATCGCTATACCCAGCATGTTTCGGGAAACGCTGGAACATTAATGAATTGCTCATCAATGCGCCGATTCCTTTGTTGCCGCTGACTTGATTATCAGATACAGGCATGTGGTTCAGTGCATTAATCATAATCTGCATCTGGGTGGAATAATGGCGCGGAATTCGGATACGTTCGTCGCTATTGGCGCTTGCCCGATACCAACCCTCGTAGATTCGTTCCGGCCAAGGCATGATCTCATAGTTAGCGATACGGGGATAAAGCAGTTGTGCTGTAAAGGTAGCCTCGTAATTCTTTTTATAGTCACTCCAATCCCGTGGCTGGTCTTCGATCGGATCAGTCAGGAAAGTCATCTTACGTCCTGTAGGTGCTGTCATTGATTCCATGGAACCATATTCGACGAAGGCAGTTTCGAACACTCGTTCTTTTTGAATACCGTTGTAGAAATTAGGTTCCCGTGAAGTACCTGTCCATACCTGTGCGATGTATCCGTCCACACAATCCAAAGATGCGAGGCTGGCCTCCGGACTTACAATCATCCATTGAGAATAATTGAGGAGCGAATGAGTAGGCACATAACAACGTACATTCATCCCTTTACTTCTACCATATTCTTTAGCGTAAGTGAATACCTCCTTCAAAGCATGATAATACAACTGGTATTTCAACTTATTCGACAAATAGGTATTATTCGGCGATTCATGTTGAGGCTGCCAATCGAAACCATAATATTTCTTCCATTCCCGTTTGAAAGCCTCACTGTATCCACCACGTGCCCAGAATTCGGGCTCTTCCATATAGATGGCATCAATGCCTGCATCAATGACCTTCTTTATATGTGCTTCTTTTATATAGGTCAGATAATTCTCTGTGGGAACAATGTAGGGCACTTGATGTCCGTGCCAGATAGTATCTCCTTCTTGCCTCACTTGTCCTTCGTCCATGTGAGGTACTCCATCCCATTTTCCGGTAAAATAGTCCTGATATTCTCCCCAGGCGATCCCTGTCATGAAATGAGTGGTATATCCGCGATCGCGCCAGGAGTGTACACGTTGTGTAAAAGGTACGGCACGCGTTTTGTCGGTCGGATTTCCATTGATTCCATATATGATGGCGACATCTCCTCTGTTATCCAGTGTCGGACACCACGGTTGCGATGTCTGAAACATCGTTTGCTCTTTGGAATGTTGTGCAATACAACTTATACCACCGAAAGAGAATATACAAAACAGAATAAAACTACTTTTCAATACCATAATTTTTTGTTTAAGGTAGGTTTGCCCAGTGTTTTACTACCAGGGCAAACCGCTGTCATCCATTTATTTTAGATTTACCCATTGAAAATTTCCTTTCAAAGAAGCAAAATATCTTCCTGTCAAATCTTCGACATTGTTGAAATCATCAGGGAGTCTGTTGAAAGGCCATCCGCACACCAGATCAGATTCGTCTCCGGTTACCAACAACTGATATTGAGCCAGTTTCTTAATATCCGATTCAGATTTTGCAGATTTCCAAATGTGGAAGTGCTTAATATACCCTTCTACTTTACGATCTCCCTTAATACCACTGACCGGATCCATTTGACCGAATGCCACCATTGCTGTATTTTCGAGAGTATTGGAGGTATAATTTCCTGCCATATCTGATTTTGCCCGTGTTGTCTTGAGTTCACCGTTCAGGTAGATTTTGCAGATGATCGGGCTACCGCTGCCGTTCGTTTCTCCGTTGAAACCTTTCTCATTCATTACGGCTGCAAAATGTACCCATTCGTTGAGCGTGTTGAATTCTAATCCTGGCTCCATCAAGTTCCAGTTATCGGAAGCATAAGTCATGCGTAATGATTTTTGGTCGAACAGGTTTACGCACCAACCTTTGCGATAATGGTTCGGATCGTTGTCATCTCCTTTCTCCACAAAGGTAGAAATGACGGAACCAAAACCTTCTTGGGATTTTACTTTCATCCAAAGTTCGATGGTGAAAGTCTGTTGTCCTTCCGAGCCAAAACGGGAGAAATTAGGACTGACTCCAAAATCAATATATCCGCCTTGATGACCATTCACATAAAGTTCGTAATCTTCGTTAGGATCCACATAGTCGGTAGTGCGGATGCTTTCTTTGAAATTGGCGATAGCCCGTTTTGTTTCTGCCAGTAGTTGCTCAAACTTACTTTTGGCAGGCTCCACATAACTTCCGTTTGACAGGTTCTCTATGACTTGTTCCAGTTTCTTAATGGCGCTATTAAGAATATCTTTACTTTCTTCGGGATACATTCCCTGTTGGAGACCATAAGGAGAATCGTCTCTTAATGCTGCCATTTCACTAATCTGCTCTTGAAACTTAGTAACATAAGTATTTATCATATCTTGCTCCGAACTGTTTTTATCATCGTCCGAACATGCCGAGAAAGATAAGGATACTACCATTGATAACATGAACATCAGAGTCATGTACCAGTTTGTATTATATCGTTTTTCCATATACGTTCTGTTTTTCATTTTATTAATCAATCCCATCCGGTGTTTTGTACCAGATTTCTGTTTATGTTCAAGTCTTTCTGCGGAAGCGGGAAAAGATAATGCTTCTTTTCGAAAATGCGGTCTTCTACTTTCGTACGTACAAAGAAGTCGTTACCGTCTTTATTGATATTCATTCCATGAATCGCTTTATTTTCTGTTTCTTCGGCAATACACCATCTTCTCACGTCAAAATAGCGTTGAGTTTCGAATGAAAGTTCTACACGACGTTCATCTCTGATGGCTTGACGCATATCTGCCGGAACGGGAATTTGTCCATTACCATTTCCGTATTGAGGGATTCCGGCACGTTCGCGAATCAGGTTCAGATAAACGAGAATGTCTGGATTACCAGGATCACTTTCATTTAATGCTTCAGCGTAATCCAGATAAATCTGGGCTAAACGGATTAAAATACAAATGCGGTCGCTTACATCCCATTCAGCCAGCGGAGCTGATTTGCGTACTATATACCCCGTTTTCGAGTAGTCGTTAGAGTTACCTACCCCACGACCGGAATTACCACTATATTGCAGACTTGTATAAACCACTCCGTCACTTTCATTCAGCCACTTCTGTCCGTCGAATGTGATGTCGGCATAGAATCTCGGTTCACGTCCTACCCATGCTTTTAGTGCTCCTTTGGGAGCAAATATGCGTTTGGTTACAGGGTCCAGATAATCGGAAGACGAGAAGCCATTATCTTCGTAGCCCGAAGCCGTGTTGATAACAGGAGTTTTATTATCCGATTCATATCCGTTAATCGGTTTCAATCCATTGGCCATGAAATAAGAATCCACCATTTCCTGGGTAGCAGCCATACTACTGGAGGCACTGACACTACTGGGTAGTCCGAAATGTTTCGGAGTTCTTTCGTAATGAATATCCGACGCTTTCACTCTTTCTCTGAAAAAGATCATTTCGGCAGCCGAACCGGATGAAACATTCAGCATTTCTGAAATGTAACCTCTTACAGCTTCGCGATAAGATAAATAAGGATCTAATACACCATTTGTCTTGATACGGCAGAGATCATAACCATTACCGACATAACGGTCTATAAATTCTTTCGCATCATTGGCCGCATCTGCCCATAACTGCTTCTTTTGTTCTTCACTGTAAGCGGGGAATAGTTTTTTTCCATCTTTGTTGGTTAATCCCGCATAGTATGAGTTACTTCCGTTGAAGAGATCACTGGCTGCCAACATTCTGGTTTGAAGAATGAATGTTTGCGCAATGGCTCTGTCGATATGTCCCAGACCATTATATTTTGAACTTAACGTTTTTGAGAGTTTGATATTGTCTATCAATCCTTCTCTTTTGGCTTCCTGCAGTTGAGTAATAATGTAATTGACTACTTCTTCCACACTGTTACGTGAGATTTGCAGGCTTTCTGCAGAAGCATTTTCCGAGATTACTTCATCCAGGATAGGAACAGGTCCATATAACCGGAAGAGATAATAATAATAAATCGCTCTTAACGCTTTGGCTTCGGCCGTCCACTGCTCATAGTCTCCCGGTGACAAATTGGGACACCGATAAAGGTTTTCTATAAATAAGGTGGCTGAACGTATTCCTTTGTAGTACTTATACCAATAATCATAAACGAAACCGGATTCAGGAGTATAGGAAGCATTGTTTATTTGTTGTGTTTCACAGAAATCCCATGCAAATTCAGCTTCGTCACACCCCGCTACCCATGCACCGGAAGTACCTTGAGTATTGACACCGTTGACAGAATTCCGCTGGCGAAACTCATCCGGTAGATAAGTGTACACAGAGGCTAAGTATTTCAAAGCCCCTTCGCGAGTTTCGAATATCTTCTCCAGAGAGAGCATGTCTTTCTCGGGAACCTGGTCAAAATAATCATTACAAGATGTTATTGTAAGTAATAACAGTATCAATGTACTCCAATTTATATATATCTTTTTCATATCTGTCTGCTTTTAAAAACTGAAATTAAGTCCTATCGTATATGCCGTCGTATTCGGATATTTGTTACCATCATTCGTTCCCAGTTCAGGGTCCCATAGTTTCCAGCCGGAGATGGTAAACAGGTTGGTTCCCATCATATAGATACTTGCATTTTTGATATTCAATTTGTGACATAAAGTCTCGGGGATACGATATGAAAGTTGCAGGCTTTTCAAACGGAAGAAACTCATATCTTTTAACCACCAGGTGCTGTTTACATAGTTATTCTGATTCCCCGGTGCATCGTTGCCATAAGAAAGACGGGGATAGAATGCATTCTGGTTAGGATTATTTTCTGTCCAGCGGTCATCGATATTACTGAAAACATTTCCAGCGGAAGAATTATTGAAGGCATGCACAAATCCAGAAATCAAACGGTCGGCTTTGGCAGTTCCTTGGAATAATGCTCCAATAGAAAAAGCTTTGTAATCAAGGTTGAATCCGAATCCATAGTTTATCTTGGGGATATCTCCGTTTCCTATCCAGGAAATATCATCGTCATTGATAGTGTCGTCTCCATTCAGGTCTTTGTACTTGATATCACCGGCACGCACTTGGTTCAAGCCTACCTTATACGGAGTTGGAAAAGGTTGTGCCGTGTTTTGTCTTTGTGCTTCCGGCAATGCCAGCCAGTTCTTTATGGCGTCGATATCCTGTTGCGTATATAGTCCGTCGGCGGTAAAGCCTTCCAAGGCTTTCAGGCTATGCCCCTCTCTGTTTCTCCAGGGAAACTTTTTGTCAGGAGTGTCATCATCTACCCAGACCACATCCGTATAGGTGAAATTACCTCTTACGGTCAATGCCAGGTCTTTATTGAATTGCTTGAAATATTCCAGTGACAGGTCGTATCCTTTTGTTCTGGTTTTACCCACGTTGCCATAAGGCGTTTCCTGGAATCCGGCAAATCCGGGTAGGGAGTTGGTGCGGTTTAATAGAATTTGCTTTCTATTTTCCTTGTAGAAGTCAACAGTAACGGATAGCTCGTCACGGAAGAATTTCAAGTCAATGCCTAAATCCTGCTTGTGGGCAATTTCCCAAGTCAGGGGAGTAGCCGGGTTTTTAATGCGGACTCCGTCAACTCCGACGTTGCTACCGAAAGTATCTCCATAGTCAGCCGCCCAGTCATATTGGTCAATATACATAAAACGTCTGGTTGCACCATCCACGTCGCTGCTACCGACACGACCGTTTGTATAGCGTACCTTCATGAATGAAAATACATTTTGAATAGGTTCCCAGAATTTCTCGTTGGAGAGTACCCAGCCGACACCAAATGCAGGGAAAGTACCGAAGCGTTTGCTTTTAGGGAAGTTTTCCCCACCATTGTATCCGATATTGAATTCGGCAAAATAACGGTCGTGCCATGAATAAGTAGCCCGGCCGGCAATACCTTGCAGGCGATAAGGCAATGAACCAATAAAATCACCGGCATCATTGATGGTTTTGCTTTGTTGGGTATATACGAACATTGCTCCTACACGATGCTTACCGAATACGCGGTCGTAATTCAGGGAAGCTTCGAGATTATCTTTGCGATAACCACCGAAAGTACCGCTGAAAGCTAAGGCATTGCTACCCTGATCCCAAGTCGTTTTTAATATGGGATTTCCGGCTGCATCATACGGTTCACCTGTGCGATCGGCAAAGTAATATGTATTTTCTCTTTTCGTATAAGAGGATTCACGACGATTGGAAACGTCGTATGCATACATGACACTTAATTTTAACCCTTCGGTCAGCATACTTAAATCCTGGGTCAACCGTACATTCGCCATGATTTTATTATCCATCGTTTTGCGGTATCCTGTTTTAGTAGCTTCTGCATACGGATTGCGGTTACCGCCTTGCGTGTGGAGTCCCGGAACATATTCTACTCCATTGGCACGAAACATCACCGGGTACAAAACCGGGTTAACTTCGATGGTTGAGGAGAAAATCGATTCGGTATTAACTCCCGGATAATTACCATTCCCCAAATGTCCCTGTGCTCCGATTTCTACGGTAGTTGAACTAGTGACTTTCATAGACAGATTGGTGAGGAAGTTGTACCGGTCATAATTAATGCCCGTATTATAATTCTCATAATCATTTTCTCGCACCATTCCTTTCTCGTTGAAATAGCTGATAGAAGCATAGAATTGTGCCATCTGACTACCTCCCCGTATATTTGCATTGACGCGTCGCTGATGTCCCCAATCTTTGAATACTACTTTTTGCCAGTCTACGTTCGGATATAGAAGCGGGTCCATGCCCGATTCTGTATTTTTAATGTAAGAGGGTAGATACATTGGCGATAACCCGTCGGTGGTTAATGCCTCGTTGGCTGTATTCATATAAGTGATACCATCAGCGAATTTAGGCTGTTTGGTGAATTGGGTAAAACTTTCATAATAGTCTACATTGACTACCGGCTTGCCTATGATACCCGGTTTCGTTTTTACGATAACCACTCCGTTTGCACCACGCACACCATACACAGCAGTAGCGGACGCATCTTTAAGTACGGTAATAGATTCTATGTCTCCCGGATCAATATCATTGAATGGACGTTCCACTCCGTCCACAATCATCAGCGGGTTCGAATTGTTAGGCGTAGAATATCCTCGAATCCATATATCCGATGCATCCTTTCCCGGTTCTCCCGTACGCTGAACGGCAATAACGCCAGACAATCTACCCACCAAAGCGGAAGTCAGACTTGCGGAAGGCATTTTTATATCCGATACTTTCAATGAGGATTGCGAACCGATAGAACTGATTTTCCGTTGTTGACTATAACCTACCACTACCAGTTCATCCATTTCATTAATAGTTTCTTCCATGATAATGTCGTAAACGGAAGCACTACCGATATTGATTGTGACAGGATTAAATCCGATATAGGTAAATGTGACCTGTGGATTTTTATCTGATACATTCAAAGTATATAGTCCGTCCAAATTAGAGATCGTTCCATTTTGAGTACCTTTCTCCATTACATTAACACCAGGCAGTGGCTCACCTTCTTTATTAGTGACACGTCCTGTTATTCTTTTCGTTTTCGTCTGATTTTGCCATACGATCTCGCTGTCTGATTTGCCTTCCTTCTTTTCCGTATTTTCTGATGCGGATGAAGGAATGCTTAAAAACATCAACAACAGAACCATTAAGGAACTTTTTGTCGAACAGGGTTTCAATGCATTTCTCATACAAGGTTAATTCAATTAATTATTTGACTACATTTCTTTTGTTATGAATCACTTTTCAGTGTTTTCATGTGTTGCCAACGTTGACTGTCCCAACCGGTTGAGACATGACAAAAGTATAGCTTTGGGGTTAAAGTCGTGGTTAAAATCGGATTAATGCGGCGGTTAATGGGAGTTTTTTTTGTTAACCCCGCTAAAGAAACTATCGTAAAAGTATTCTTTTTATTATGTTATTCAACTCTAAAAATATATCTTTGTTCCGCATGAATCTATAAGATCAGTCATCATCTATGTGGAATAGACAAATATACCTTACTGTTATTGTTTGTATTGGTGTTCTTTTTTTGTCGAATCATTTATGTGCTCAAGGCTTAAAATTTCAGAGAGACGAAAATTCGATTGAAAACAGAACCTCATATAATGTCTTTGCCTATAAAAGTCATACGTTTAAAGACCGGCTTGATATTGCCTTCGACTATGCGGCACCAGAAACGTCGATGAGAGGAAATGTGCTCCGTATCAAGAATGAAAAGCAGAATCTTATTTATACATTATCCTTTAATAGTGAGGAACAGGATGTAATTTTCAAGCTGAATGAAGAAGGAAAACAGAATCTGGTTACGTTGCATTTGAATAAGGAAGAGTTCAACCGCCGACGATGGCAACAGGTGCAAATTCTATTTAATCTGGTTAAAAACGACGTCACATTAAAAGTTAATAAAGAGAGCTCAACTTGTCCGGACTTAAATTTTGCAGAGCAAAGCTGGAAGCCGGTGATGTATTTCGGACGTAGTGAGTACATTATTGATATTCCTTCTTTCGGGATTCGTAATTTGTCCGTCAAAGATGATAAAACTACTTTCTTATTTCCCTTGAATGAAAACAAAGGAAATGAAGTGCACGATTCGGAAGGAAGCCATATCGGTGAAGTGGTATGTCCGGTATGGATGATAAACGATGCTTATTTCTGGCGACATAAAGTAACTTTTGAATCGAATGAAGTGGCGGGGGCTATGTTTAATGTTCACAACCAGGAAATTTATTATTTTAATGACAAGCAGATAACAACTTATAATACAACGAACGGCACTTCCAACACGAAAGAATATGCTGCTCCTTGTCCGATGAAATTCCGTCTGGGCACGAGTTTTGTCGATACCGGACAAGAACGGTTGTATGCTTATGAAGTTTATGATCCACCTTTCAGCGGGTATGCAAGTGCATGGTATGACTGGCATAATAACCAGTGGACTCCATTGAGCTATGATGTTCTGCCTACACAACTGCATCATCATAGTGCCTTTTATGATGAGACCAATCGTCAGTACATTATTTTTGGCGGTTTTGGTAACCATCGCTTTTCTAACCGGTTCTATGCGATGAATGTGGCGACAGGGAAATGGAGTGAAATCAAATATACGGGCGATCATATTGATCCGCGTTATTTTACTTCTATGGGATACGAACCGTCTTCCAATTCTCTGTATATCTTTGGAGGAATGGGGAATGAGTCCGGGGATCAGGCTATTGAGCGAAGATACTACTACGACCTCTATAAACTGGACTTGAATACGAATTATCTGAAAAAGATGTGGGAAATTAAATGGAATCAAGCAAACATGGTGCCGGTAAGAAATATGATTTTACCAGGGGATTCTACTTTCTATACTTTGTTCTATCCGGAACATTATTCCCAGTCGTATTTGTGCCTGTATCGGTTCTCCATATCCGACGGGTCTTACCAAGTATATGGTGATTCTATTCCTATGCGTTCTGATAAGATAGCAACCAATGCTAATCTTTATTACAATGCAAATAGAAACGAACTTTATGCGGTGACTTTAGAATTTGATAATCAAGATCAGGCGTCAGTTTCCAATATTTATAGTCTCTCTTTTCCGCCCATCACAAAAGAGCAGATGGAAGTAGACGACACTTCGAGTCTATTTTTCTGGATCATGCTTGTTGGAGTTATTGTCATTGTGGCTTTGTTGGCTGTTGTTTCTATTTATATTTTTATAAAAAGAAAGAATCGTTCCGAAGATCAGATTGATAATGAGGAACCGGAGCTGCCGGAGGGAGAAAGGGAAATTGTGGATAACCTGCATAATTGTCCTAATTCGATTTATTTATTTGGAAACTTTTCAGTCAGGGACCGGCATAATCGGGAAATTAATTACTTGTTCAGTCCTAAATTAAAACAAGCTTTCATCTTGATTTTTGAATATAGTCTTTCCGAAGGAATCACCTCGCAAGAATTGAGTGAACAATTATGGCCTGACAAGACAGAGAATAAGGTAAAGAATATCCGGGGAGTTACCCTGAACCATCTGCGGAAAATACTGGCTGAATTGGATGGCATTTCTCTTGTTTATGAGAAGAATGTTTTTCGTTTGATATTGCAGGAACCTTGTTATTGTGATTACCTGCAATGTATGGAGATATTGGCGGGTAATCCTGTAGAAGAACAATATGAACGACTCTGTGAGATTGTATTGCAGGGAGCTTTTCTGAAATCATTGGATATTCCTTTATTCGACCATTTCAAGGCACTGGTGGAGGCACAATTAGAACCTACATTAAGCAGACAGGCAGAAGTGTGGTATGAAGAAGAGAAATACACTAAAGCTATTGCGATGGCTAATGCTAGTTTTAATTTAGACCCGTTGAATGAAAAATCATTGCGTATAATCATCGGTGCTTATTGTAAGCAGGGGCTATATAAGGAGGCAAAGACCAGATATAAACTTTTTGCAAAGCAATATCAAATGCTACAGGGGGAAAACTATTCTGTAACTTTGCATAGTTTATCAGGAGGAGTTGTCCTTAATTAAAGGAAACAATGTCGTATTCATAACTGAATAGCCTTTTTGTGCGCCCGCCTATTTATAGATTTGTATCGGCAATTCCCCTTTTAGTGCTCCTATGGCATTAAAAGCTAGTGACTCCATTTCATTCTCTCCGGGATAAACGTAGATGGGAGCCAGGAAAGAGATTCTTTTTTTCAGTCTTGAAATCACATAGTCCGAATAGGCGATACCTCCTGTCAGAAGGATGGCATCTATCTTCCCGCAAAGTACGGTGGCACTGGCTCCTATTGCTTTTGCAACATTGTAAATCATGGCATCCAGTATCAGTTCCGCTTTTTTATCTCCTTCTTCGATAGATTGTATAATGGCGGGAACATCGGTTGTACCTAGATGGGCGGTCAGTCCGGCGCGTCCGGAGATACGTTTTTTCAATTCGTCTTTGGTGAGTTGACCGCTAAAACATAGGTCGATCAGTTGACCGGCGGGAAGTGTACCGGCACGTTCCGGTGAGAAAGGACCTTCACCGTCCAATGCATTGTTGGCGTCAATGGCTCGTCCGTGGTGATGGACTGCGACAGAGATGCCACCTCCCAGATGGCAGATAATTAAATCCAGATTTTCGTATTGGGTTCCCTGCTCTTTGGCAAAGCGGCGGGCGATTGCTTTCTGGTTTAATGCATGCCAGATGGTGATCTTCGGCATTAAGGGAGAACCTGTAATGCGTGCTATATTTTCCAGTTCATCCACCACTCCCGGATCAGCAATGAAAGCCGGACAGTCGGGTAATGTGGAGGCCAGTTCGCTGGCAATCAATCCTCCTAAGTTACAAGCATGGGTACGCATAGCATGCACTGTATCACGTTTCATGGCCTCATTTACCTCATACACTCCGCCCGGTATCGGTTTCACTAAACCGCCGCGTCCGATGATTGCATCAAAAGAAAAAGGTATCTTATTGTTTTCCAATTCTTGTAACACCAGGTTTTTCCGGAATTCAAACTGGTCTATCACCTCGGGAAAAGCGGATAGTTCTTCTACAGAATGTTTTATATTACTGACAAACAGCGGAGTTTCATTTTCGTAAACCGCTATTTTAGTAGAAGTAGAACCGGGGTTGATAACCAGAATTTTCATGAATAGTAGGCTTTTAGTGGTGAATTTAGAATGATGAGCCGGTGACTTGGCTGACTTGTTTTCTGCATTTGCAATCTCCTGACACTTGTAAGCATGCCATTGCAATGCTGTAATATTTGGACAAGCCGGAATCACTACGCGATGGAAGTACTACAGGGCAAATAGGACCTTGCAGCAATCCTGCCATTTCTGCCTGTGCAAACAAAGAGACGGATTTGTAGAATGCATTACCCGATTCAATGTTCGGGAATATCAAGACATCTGCCTGTCCGTTGATAGGAGATACAATCCCTTTAATATCACCACTTGCTTGTTCGCAGGCAGTACGTACATCCAGCGGGCCGTCAATAATCACATTTCCGAATTCTCCCGCTTCGGCAAGTTCTACGATATTCACATAATCTAGTGAATGAGGGAACTTGGCACTCACTTTTTCTGTGCAGTGAATCAATGCGACACGCGGTTGTTCGATACCAAAGTGACGGCAGGTGCAGATAGCATACCAAATCATTTCTATACGTTGCTGTAAAGTAGGACGCGGAATGACGGCGGCATCCGAGAAGAAAAGCAGTTTATGGTAAGTAGGAATTTCCATTACTGCCAGATGCGTGAGGATTTTCCCTTTCGGTAACAAACCTTTTTCTTTGTCGAGTATGGCATGCAGTAAGTTGTCCGTATTGATAATCCCTTTCATCAAAATATCCGCTCCTCCTTCACGCACAATGCGGACAGCTTCGCGCGCCGCTTCATCCGGATTTTCTATGTGGATGGTTTTTACGTATTCAGGATATTGTTTGAGCGTGGGATATTTCTTCAGAATGGTAGAATCTCCAATCATCAGAAATTCTGCAATCCCTTCTTCCAAAGCACGGGAGATGGCATATTCAGTATTAGGATCGTTCGCACAGACCACGGCAATTCGTTTTCTATGGTTTAGTTTTTTAAGATGAGCCGTTAACTGGGCAAAATTTAGAATAGGTTCCATAACGTTAGATTTTTAGCAAATATCAGAAAAATGATTGAAAAAATAATGATTATAACCCGAAAAATTACATCCATTATGTAACATTTTGCTATATTTTATTTGTTTTGGCTGTTGGATGTGCATGGAACCGTTTTTTCCTGTATTTTTGCAAATAAATCCCCCAATAAAATAAAAGCACCATGAAACAGTTTAAAAATCTATTATTTCTTAGCTTAATTCTCCTTTGTTGGACGCTTGTTTCCTGTAAAAGCAGCAAGACGTCTTCCGGTTGGTCTTTGATCTGGGAAGAGAACTTTAATCAGAAAAAGAGTTTCGATTCACAGGTCTGGAGCAAGATTCCACGAGGTAAGTCAGACTGGAATAACTATATGACAGACTTTGATTCCTGCTATGCCATGCGTAAAGGCAAACTGGTGTTGAGAGGTATTGTCAATCATACCCAACGCAATGACACTGCCCCTTATTTGACAGGCGGTGTGTATACAAAAGGCAAAAAGGCTTTTACGAACGGGTGTATTGAGATTTGTGCCAAGTTGAATGCGGCGGGAGGAGCATGGCCTGCCATCTGGATGTTGCCTGAAGGAGCGGCATGGCCATCCGGCGGTGAGATTGATATCATGGAACGTTTGAATAACGATTCTATTGCTTATCAGACAGTTCATTCCCATTACACTTATACGCTGGGGATCAAGGATCATCCGGTATCACATTCTACGGGAGTGATTCACCCTGACCGCTACAATATTTTTGCAGTCGAAATGTATCCGGACAGTCTTTCATTTTATGTCAATGATGTACATACGTTTACTTACCCCCGCATACAAACGAAAGAAGAAGGACAATTCCCTTTTAATCAGCCCTTTTATCTGCTGATTGATATGCAGTTGGGAGGTTCGTGGGTGGGAGCAGTCTCTCCCGAGGATCTTCCGGTAGAAATGGAAGTGGACTGGGTGCGTTTTTATCAACGAAAGTCAATAAAATAAGAACATATATGGATATTCAATTTCCTCCCTTTTTGCAGAAAGGTGATAAAGTGGTTATTGTATCACCTTCGAGTAAGATAGACCAACAATTCCTAAAAGGAGCCAAGAAACGGATGGAATCATGGGGCTTGAAAGTGGCTATAGGAAAGCATGCCGGAAGTTCATCCGGAAGATATGCCGGGACAATCAAGCAGCGGCTGAAAGATTTGCAGGATGCGATGGACGACCCTAAAGTGAAGGCTATTCTTTGCAGCCGTGGAGGGTACGGGGCGGTACATTTGATCGATAAAATTGATTTTACGGCCTTTTGTGAACATCCGAAATGGTTACTGGGCTTTAGCGATATAACCGCTTTGCACAATCTGTTTCAGAAAAATGGATATGCTTCCCTTCATTCATTGATGGCACGTCATCTTACGGTGGAACCGGAAGACGATCTTTGTGCGAACTATCTGAAGGATATTCTATTGGGAAATATTCCTTCTTACATGTGCGAGAAGCATAAACTGAACAAGCAGGGGACGGCACAAGGCGTTTTGCATGGCGGTAACATGGCGGTAGCCTACGGTTTGCGTGGCACTCCTTATGATATTCCGGCGGAAGGCACTATACTGTTTATTGAAGATGTTAGCGAACGTCCGCATGCCATCGAACGTATGATGTATAATTTGAAACTGGGGGGCGTGTTAGAAAAACTGTCCGGATTGATTATCGGTCAATTTACAGAATATGAAGAAGACTGTTCGTTGGGCAAGGAACTGTATGCTGCTTTGGCAGATTTAGTAAAAGAGTATGATTATCCCGTCTGTTTCAATTTCCCGGTGGGGCATGTGACTCATAATCTCCCGCTTATCAACGGTGCAAAAGTAGAGCTTGTGGTGGGAAAGAAAAATGTGGAACTAAAGTTTATATGTTAATAATCCATTCCATCTGAACGATGCTGTGGTGAAAATGACTAATTTTGAGGCTTTAATAGATAAAAGGACGATGAAAAAGAAAACTATGATAGTATTAATGAGTGCCTTTTTGTTATTATCAGCATTCTCTTGCGGTGGAGGTAACAAGGCAAATAGTACGAGTGAACAAGACGAAAAGACAGTTGTGAATGTACCTCAGTTTGATGCGGATAGTGCTTATTTGTATGTAAAGAATCAGGTAGATTTCGGACCTCGTGTTCCTAACACTAAAGAACATGTTGCCTGTGGCAATTACCTTGCCAGTCAATTAGAGGCTTTCGGTGCTCAAGTGACTAATCAATATGCTGATTTGATTGCTTATGACGGTACGCTGTTGAAAGCGAGAAACATTATCGGTTCTTATAAGCCGGAAAGTAAAAAGAGAATCGCTTTGTTTGCACATTGGGATACACGCCCATGGGCTGATAACGATCCTGACGAGAAGAACCATAAAACTCCGATTCTGGGTGCAAATGATGGTGCCAGTGGGGTAGGAGCTTTGCTCGAAATAGCTCGTCTGGTCAATCAGCAACAACCGGAATTGGGGATTGATATCATTCTGTTGGATGCAGAGGACTACGGTGCGCCACAGTTTTATACAGGAAAGCATAAGGAGGAATTCTGGTGTCTGGGATCGCAGTATTGGGCACGTAATCCTCATGTACAAGGATATAATGCACGTTTTGGTATCCTGCTCGATATGGTAGGAGGTGAAGGCAGTGTGTTTATGAAAGAAGGGTATTCGGAAGAATTTGCTCCGGACATAAATAAGAAGGTTTGGAAAGCGGCAAAGAAAGCGGGTTACGGAAAGACTTTCATGGATGGAAACGGAGGATTTGTAACAGACGACCATCTGTTCATAAATCGTCTGGCACGTATTAAAACGATCGATATCATTCCCTACAATCAGGAAGGTGATTTTACCCCGACATGGCATACTGTCAATGACAATATGGAACATATTGATAAGAATACGTTGAAAGCAGTCGGTCAGACGGTATTGGAAGTGATTTACAATGAGAAATAATAGAATTGAGAAATAATATAATAAGGTGTTGATAGATTGGTATGCCGGTTTTAAATACGGCATCTGCTATTCGCACATTGGTATATTGTCTAATTAAATAATTACTATAATGTCAATTAATGAACTACAAGATGAAGTGATTGCGGAATTCAGTGACTTCGACGATTGGATGGACCGTTATCAATTACTTATTGATCTGGGAAATGAACAGGAACCACTTGAAGAAAAATATAAGACGGAACAAAATCTGATTGAAGGATGCCAGAGCAGGGTATGGCTTCAAGCAGATGATGTGGATGGTAAAATCGTTTTTAAAGCAGAAAGTGATGCTTTGATTGTAAAGGGGATTATTGCCCTATTGATTAAAGTCCTTTCCGGACATACTCCTGATGAAATCTTAAATGCAGATCTTTATTTTATAGACAAGATCGGACTGAAAGAGCATCTATCGCCAACGCGTAGCAACGGTTTGCTGTCGATGGTAAAACAAATACGAATGTATGCATTAGCATTCAAAGCGAAAGAGGGGAAGTAAAAACTTCCCTTTTTTATTGCTGCTTTTGGGAAGTCAGGTGGTTCATGGTCAGTATGATACCGATAAACAGGAGGATTGACCCGAATAGGACGATGAGATACGGGGTACCGTTAATCAGGTCGTCCATATTTTCTGCTTCGGGGTATTTGATGCTAAGATAGACTGACAATGAGTTGTTTAGTACATGCATCAGTATACAAGGTATCAGACTGCCTGTTTTGTAATAAGTCCATGCCAGCAGGATACCGATCAGAAAAGCCGGAAGGATCTGGGCGGGATTTATATGAAAGACACTGAACAGAAGTGCGGAAATCAGAATTGCTTTAGTCGGATTGTATTGCTGAAGTAAAGCGTGGGTGATGGCTCCGCGAAACAATAACTCTTCAAGTACGGGACCTACGATGGCTATTGCAAGAATGCCGCCCCAACCGGATTGGAGAATGTTGAAAGATTGTTCCATGATATTGGGAATCCAATCCAGCAGGCTCATTAGTGAGGAAACTGCAAACCCGCAAGTTAGGATTGCAATGGCACTACAGACCAGATAAGGGGCTGACACAGGTAACCATGTTGCCTTCTTTTTACTGATATAACCGGCTTTCCATAGATAAATACCCATCATAATCTGACCGGCTAGTTGTGCCGGGATCATAATCATTTGCGTCAGAGTGACTTTATCCAGATTTCCCGTGGTGACGAACAAATAGATCGTACAGGGAATCATAATCAGGATTGGAGCAATAATCTGCGCAATGAGAAGGTCTATTAATACTAATTTGATAGCCGTTTTCATGTTTTTTTATTTAGTGGTAAAGAAACTATAGATAAACATAGCTAACATGGATATAGCTATTACCACCAAAGAGATGCTCATAAATGACTTTTGCATAAGAATCTATTTTTTAAGAATTGTTTCTGTCTCTTCAGCATCCTTATGGAGCTGTGTTATTAACTCGTCGATACTGGAGAATTTCAGTTCGGGACGTGTCCGTTTAACAAAAGTAAGCCGGATGAATTTATCATATATGTCAGAATGGAAGTGGAGGATATTCACCTCAATCGTCCGGTTCGGACCATTGTCAATCGTCGGGCGGACACCTATATTCAGCATCCCCATATACGTTTTCCCGTCAAATGTTACCCATACGGCATATACGCCATCGGCAGGAATCAGTTTATCGGGATCATCCACCCGTAAATTGGCCGTTGGGAAACCTATCTTTCTGCCTACCTGATAGCCGCCTACTACGATCCCGTCAAGGAAATATTCATATTTCAGACAATGGGCGGCCAGGCTAACTTCTCCTTCATGAAGAAGTTTGCGGATCAGGGAAGAGCTCACCGGAATGTTGGGTTCGTTCCCTATTTCTATATTGCTGGTATACGCTTTGGCGCGAATTACTTCTATGCCAATTTCTTTTCCATAACGTACATAATCCTCGAAACCTTCGCTGCGGTTATGTCCGAAACGATGGTCATAGCCGATAACCAGATATTTTACCTGATAACGCTCTTTTAGCAACTGTGTCATAAACTCCCGGGCAGTGAGCCGGGAAATTTCCGGAGTGAAATCAAGCATCAGGCAGTAGTCTACCCCGATGTCTGCAAGCAGACTTATTTTTTCTTCGGGGGTAGTCAGAAGTTCCGGACGATACTCCACATTCATCACTTTTCGGGGATGAACGGGAAAAGTAACCAATGCAGAGCGTAGACCTTTGGCGGCGGCAATCTCTTTCACTTGCTGAATCAGATAGCGATGTCCTGCATGTACTCCATCAAAGAAACCGATGGTAGCTACGCAGGGTTCCGGGGTAATTGCCGATGTGTCACGTATAATCTGCATATCTCTAAAATTATTTGAGGTTGAAAAGAGGACTCCAGTCTTCGCCTGCTTTCGCTGTATAGGTAGAAATTCCTAAATTTTGGGCTGTCTTACAGTTCATTTCAGAGTCATCAATAAAAAGCGTTTCTTTCGGCTCGATACCGGCATCCTCTATGATTGCCTTGAATATCTCCGGTTCGGGCTTGGCCATTTTCATTTCAAAAGAGAGGTACGTTTTTTCAAAATAATCTTCCACCTTAAAGGTGCGGTAAGGAAACAAATGAGCACATGTCCATTCCCAATGAATTTGGTTGGTATTGCTCAATAAATAGACGACATATTTCTCACGTAATTTTAATAATAAATCCAGTTTTTGTGTGGGTATATCTACCAGAAAACTATTCCAGGCTGCATCTATTTGTTTGTCGCTAACTGCTTTGCCTATCATTTTACGAACTCCGTCACGGAATTCGGCAGGTGTAATCAATCCTTTTTCCTGTTGCATCAGGAGTCCGTCCTGGTTCTGGATATCCAGCAATGCATCCACGTTTTGGAGCCCTAACTTCTGAAAGTGCTCAATGCAACGTTGGCGGTCGAGATTGATAAGTACACCACCCAAATCAATAAGAAGGTTTTTTATTCCTTTACTTTTCATTTCTGTCTTTTTTGTGAATAATACGTTGAACAAGGCGAACAAGTTCTCCAACCCATAACACCGTGGACGAAACGCCTATAATAAGAAGCCAGGTTTGCCAGTCGAGCGGTTCCGTGCGGAATACGGCTCCACCGAATTGTACGATGAGGAATTGTCCGGCAAGAATAGCCAGTACAATAAGCTCCATCCCATACGATTTGGAAAGTCCCTTGAATGCCGAATCGGTAGTACCGAATACACGGGCATTGAACAGATTCCAGAATTGCAGCATGACAAAGAAGGTGAAGAAAATAGTCAGGTTGTGTACATTCATTCCTTGCGTACTGTGGTCGAAATAATAAATCATTCCGAGCAATACGATGAGGAAGATAGAGCCCACACCTATTATATTAGACCGCATTGCCTTACTGATAATAAAATCGGTACTGCGACGAGGTTTCTCAAGCATCACCGTTTCGCTGGGTGGAATAGAGGCAAGAGCCAAAGCGGCAAAAGTATCCATAATCAGGTTCACCCATAACATTTGTGTTACAGTCAGCGGAAGTTCCGTACCGATTACGGAGCCTAGCAGAACGATAAGCAATGCCACAAAGTTGATCGTTAGCTGGAAAACGATGAAACGCTGGATATTCTTATACAGTGAACGTCCCCACATAACAGCGGTTCCGATACTGTTGAAAGAGTCGTCGAGCAATGTAATATCACTAGCCTCTTTGGCTACAGAAGTACCTGTACCCATCGATAAACCTACTTGGGCATGATTCAAAGCCGGAGCGTCATTCGTTCCGTCTCCGGTTACAGCTACCACTGCTCCTTTTTGTTGAAGCAGTTGTACCAGACGTTGTTTGTCTGTCGGACGGGCGCGGGACATGATTTTTAAGTCCATCACTCTGTCCAGTGCTTCTTCATCGCTCAATTCGGCAAATGCGACACCGGTGATTCGATTTCGTTCCGTATCAGTTTCAGGGTTCCAAAGACCTATCTGGCGTGCGATTTCTGTGGCAGTTCCCGGAGTGTCACCGGTCACGATCTTGATGCCGATACCTGCAGACTGACATTTTGCAACCGCAGCAGGTACATCCGGACGAATCGGGTCGGAGATGGCAACCACTCCCAAGAAATTGAGGTCGTTGGCTGAAACTAGTTCCGTGCAATCGTTTGGTTCATTTTCTCCGACAATCTTGAATGCAAATCCAAGTGTACGCATAGCCATATTCTGATAACTCAACAGTTGTGCTTCTACTGTAGAACGATACTCTACCGCATCCACTTGCCGTCCATCCAGAACAACTTCTTTACACTTACCCAAAACAATTTCAGGAGCTCCTTTTATATAAAGTATTTTTTTTCCGATCAATGGGGATTCAACAAGAGTCGCCATGAATTTCCGTTCGGTAGAGAAGGTGAGTTGATCGAGAACATGAGCTTGTTCGCGGAGTTGCAGGTAATCTCTTCCCTGTTTGTTAAGCCAGAGCAATAAAGCCACTTCGGTTGGATTTCCTACGCCTTTGGGTTTTTCTCCATTGGTTGATTCTTCAAGAAAAGCTGTTGAATTGGCGCTGATTCCTTCTGCGATAAGTGCGCTAATATCGTCATCAGACAAGTCACTGCCATTTTTTATACCATAGAAATTGGGTTCGTGCACTTGCATCAGATTTTGAGTCAGTGTACCGGTTTTATCCGTACAAATCACGGTGATGGCTCCCATTGTTTCGCAAGCATGCATTTTCCGCACCAGATTGTTGGTAGAAAGCATACGACGCATGTTCAATGCCAGACTAAGCGTAACACTCATTGGCAATCCTTCAGGTACAGCTACTACAATCAGCGTAACTGCCATCATAAAATATTTCAGTGTCCGTTCGAAAACCGGAAGCCACTCATGCCATCCGTTCAGCGAACCGAAATCAAAATATAGCACTACATCCTTCACGAAGAAAATAAGGAAAGCCAGACCGGCAACGGTGAAACCTATCTTTCCGATTAGATTTGCGAGTTTGGTGAGCTGTATGTTCAGCGGGGTGGGTTCGAGGTTATCCTCTGTACTCTGCCGGGCTACTTTTCCGATTTCAGTGGCATCTCCCACATGCAGCACGCGCATGGTACCATGTCCATCCACCACTGTAGTGCCACGCATCACCAGATTGGAGGCATAAGTCGCTTCTTCATCAAAATCAGCTTCTACAATAGTTTTATTAATAACAGGTTCTCCGGTCAGATTGGATTCGTTCACTTGCAGAGAAATAGCTTCCAGCAACTCTCCATCAGCGGGAATTTCTTCACCTGTTTCCAGAATGACGATATCACCTACCACTATGTCTTTACGAGGGATTTCCTGTACGCGTCCGTTTCGGACCACTTTTACCAGGGTTTCTTCATTGACTGCATTCAGCAGATCGAACTTCTTACTGGCATCATATTCGAAGAAGAAACCGATTCCGGTAGCCAATAAGATAGCGGCTATGATTCCGATTGTTTCGGCATATTCGTTTTCGATGATGGAGATAATTAATGAGAAAGCGGCTGCTACTAATAATACACGGACAACCGGGTCTTCAAATTTTTCCAGATAAAGTTTCCAGAGAGAAGGACGCTTGGGGGGCGTTAACAGGTTAATACCATTTTTCTCCCTGCTTTGTAGGACTTCGTCATCAGTAAGTCCTAAATGATAATAGTCATTTTTATTTGTACTCATGCAGATACATGCGTTTAGTTTGAACCGCAAAAATACAACATAAAATTGTGATAGAATGTTTAATTAAAACTTTTTATGAAGTCGAATTTGTTAGCGTGGTTTACCACATGACCGATAAGGAATTGTAAACCAGAATGTAGAGCCTTCACCTTCTACGGAATCCGCTCCGATTTGACCGCCAAGTTTGGCGACAATAGTTTGAGATATGGAAAGTCCCAGTCCGGCTCCTTTTTTATCTTTATTCAGTTTCACGAAACGCTCGAATACATCCGGTAATTTCTCTGCTGGAATTCCGGTTCCGGTATCCTTGACATAAAAGTAAAGCTCGGTATCTCTAGTTTCATAGCCGAGGCGGATGCTACCTTTATGGGTGAACTTAATGGCGTTGCCGGCAAAGTTTGAAAGCACTTGTGCCACCCGGTTCCGATCTGTTTGAATCATGCAGGAAGAACGGGATGATTCCGCTATGATTTGTATATTTTCTCCGGCGTCATCGACTCTCATTTGAAAAAGTTGTTGTAAATCTGAAAGTAACTGATTGACGTCAACTGTTGTCTGCACAAATTCTAATGTTCCGGCTTCGATTTTTGACATATCGAGAATGTCGTTGACCAGTTGCATCAGGAGGTCGGCATTCATTTTTATGATTTCTTGATATTGGGCCTTTTCCTCTTCTGTAGTTGCACTGCCTAATACCTCTGCAAATCCAGTAATAGCATTGAGAGGGGTACGGATTTCATGGCTCATGTTGGCTAAAAAGGCAGATTTTGAAATATCGGCTTTTTCTGCTTTTTCTTTGGCTAGCCGTAACTCCTTTTCAGCTTGTTTTCGGCGGGTAACATCGTGTACGGTGATTACCATGTTCTCTTCTTCATTCAGAAGGAAGTAAGAACCGGATATTACTGCATCACATTCCACGGTAGTATTATCAGATGTAACTACGGATAAAGTGGCTTCAAGATCCGTGAAGTTTCGCCTCTGTTCGAAAGCTTGTCGTATGGCGGTACGTATCGGGCAAGAACCGCAGAAACTATGTGTGCCGCAACCTCCTTTGGCTGCCAATGCATTGCGACATTGCAACAAGTCGCCCACTCTTTTCTCTTCTGTTCCTTTTCTGGTTCCGGTTTTTTGGTAATAGTTAGTCTTCAGTACCTTGAAATCATTGTCTATTAATAGGATAAAGGCATGCACATTTTTCAAGATGGCGCCGGCAATATGGCTGGTGCGTTCCAACTTTCTGGATTCACGGAACAATCGTTGTTGCATCCGCAGACATTTCCTACGTTCCAATAAAAAACTGATTAGTAGGACTGCGCATAAAACTATTAAGGTAGACAATAGTGCTATAAGCATAGTATAATATTGTTGTTTTAGCTTGATAATATGACTACAAAGATAGTTTTTTTCTTTAGTTTAAAAATAGTGTTGAACAAATATCTTGCTATTTGTGTTATATTATTTAGAAAACCAATTAAAAATACGAACGTTATGAAAAAGTACATTTGCACGGTCTGTGAATATATTTACGACCCCGAACAAGGAGATCCGGATAGTGGAATTGAACCAGGAACAGCATTTGAAGATATTCCTGATGATTGGACTTGTCCATTATGTGGAGTCGGAAAAGAAGACTTTGAACCGTACGAAGGATAAAACCAAGAGAGAGAATTATTAAGAGGAGAATGACTGGGTGTATAAATATATACCCGGTCATTTTTTATTTTTATGGTTGGAAATTATTCTGCTGATTATAAATGTGATATCTTTGATGCAAAAATCGGAAGTTATGCATAATAGAGCAACCGTCATAACCGATCTAAGGTATCTATCATACCCTGTAATCTTTGTATTATTGATATTCAGTCTTCTGATCGTTGGTTGTAGCGACGATGAGAATGAAGACCAACCTCCTGCTCCGGATGTTCCGGATTATAGCACGCTTGTAGTAAAAGATATACAGAATATACCTGCGGACTTCACATTTGACCGGGTTGAGGTGAAAGTGACGGGTGTTGATTGGCAAGTGATTGAGACTCTTAGCTTTCCTTATGAGAACGGGCAAATAGTAATGACACTTCCCACTAGTTTTCCTTCGGAAAAGCTTCAGACAGTAGATCGGCGTAATGGTATGAGTGGTTATTGGACCGGAACCTCAGATGATGCGGACGCTCTTGTGGCGACGTTAGGAGATTTCTTTGTTTTTAATGGAGATAAAAGAGTGGGGCGAATTGCTATTTCCAACTGGTCAGGTAAAGGGTCTTCTACCGGAAAAGCTACATTGGTGAGTTATCAGTATGCCGACCGTCCTTTTACATTGACAGGCAGTGACAAATCATACTATTATAGTAACTGCTCTTTTTATAAGGGATGGAATATTTTTGCCAATATAAATCCGGCCTCGGAAGGCGGGACTGCAAAAGTGCTTCGTACAACTACTGTTCCGGAATCTACATTGTTCTGGCGTTTGGCTGAATCATACGTATATAATTGATTTTATAAAAGATACTATTAGATATAAAAAGGAGAATCAGGTATGTATTGATACTACTGATTCTCCTTTTTTATTCTTTATTTTATCTGTTAAGAAGCTCTTTTCTCTTTCACATCACTGCTGGCTTCTACTACATTCACTACGTAGTCGCCAAGTTTCTCGCACTCGGCGATAATATCCATGTAGTAAACCCCCATCTGATAATCATATTCTTTGTTGTTCACATCCAGAATATTCTGATTCTTCAGTTGGTTACGATAATTATTAATTTCGTTTTCGATGTTGAAGGATTTGTTGATGTCAATGCTCTGATGCTCCGGTTTTTCTACTACCACAATCATTTGGGCAAGTGCATCGTTAGTCAGCTTCATCATGAAATGAATATGCTCATATTGTTTCTCGGTAAAGTCTTGATTAGTCTGACGTTTCCGGTTGATGGTACGTGCCAGATTATAGCAGCTGTCGCCAATACTTTCAATTTCTGTCACTTCACGCAACATGGCGCGTATCTGTAACTTACTTTCAGAACTCAAACGGCCTTCGGATACCTGATTCAGGTAGTTGGCTATTTCAAGTTCCATATTGTCGCTGATATTTTCATATTTCTCTATCCGGCTGAACAGCTTATTGAAATCGTCATCCTTTTCCGTATGCAACAGATCCTGCACCATGCCGAACATCCGGTGGGTACGTTCTGCGAAAAGATGGATTTCCTTACGTGCCTGAAGGATGGAAAGTTCTGCAGTGGAAAGCATACCACCAGTGATAAACCGCAGGCGAGGTTCTTCGTCCTCTTCTTTGGGGTGGATTAAAGCGCATACGGTACGTTCAATCAGTTTTACAGCCCATATCAAGATACATACGTTACAGATATTGAAGATAGAGTGGAAAGCAGATAGCTTGTAGGAAATAGCAACCTCTGGATTACTGCTTTGAAAGAAGGTGTCTACTACCCAGTTTACTAGATCCATGAAAGGATGGAAGACAATCAATACCCAAATGACCCCAAACACGTTAAAAACAAAATGGGCCAATGCTGCCCGCTTAGCCTGTGTGTTGGCTGTAAGTGCGGCAAGATTGGCCGTGATAGTCGTTCCGATGTTTTCTCCCAATACGAGTGCTGCTCCCAGTTCCAGGCTGATCCAGCCGTTGGCACACATAATTAATGTGATTGCCATGGTAGCTGCAGAGGCTTGCACAATCATGGTCAATATTGTACCGATGAGCAAGAACAGAATAATGGAAAAGAATCCCATATCCGTGTAGTTCTGTACGAAGGCAAGCATTTCCGGATTGGCATTCAGGTCGGGGGCGTTTGCTTTCAGATAAGAGAGCCCCATGAAAAGGAAAGAAAAACCAAAAATGAATTCACCGATGGACTTGCGGTTGCTTTTTCCAGAAAAGATGAGCGGGAGGGCAATGGCTAAGAGGGGAAGAGCGAAAGCAGCCATATCGACCTTAAATCCGAAAATTGAAATGATCCAGGCAGTTACAGTAGTACCGATGTTGGCACCCATAATAACGCTGATGGATTCGGCAAGTGTAAGTAGCCCGGCATTCACGAAACTAACGACCATCACCGTCGTTGCTGAAGAAGACTGGATAAGGGCTGTAATCAACACTCCTGTTAGAACTCCCGTTACCCGGTTGGTGGTCATTGCCGTTAGAATACTTCGCAATCTATCACCCGCGACCTTTTGTAAGCCCTCGCTCATGATTTTCATTCCGTAGAGGAAGAGTCCCAATGAGCCTATGAGCTTTAAAAAATCATAAAAAGAATATTCCATCTATAATATTTTTAATGGTTATTTGTTCTCAATCTGATTATAAGTATATTAGTCCCAAATTATTCACCTTTTAACGAACTCGATGAAACAGATGTTACAAATATGTTGCAAAAATAACAATAATTCCAAAGAATTCCCTATCGGAAGCTCACTTTTGGATATTTATTACGGTTTTAATCTTAATTTTCCTTATCAAGTAGTGAGTGCCAAGGTCAATAATCGCTCCGAGGGACTTAATTTCAGAGTATATAATAATAAGGATGTAGAGTTTCTGGATGTGAGAGATCAGTCCGGGATGCGTACTTATGTCCGTTCGCTTTGTTTTGTCTTGTTTAAGGCTGTCACGGAACTCTTTCCCGAGGGAAAATTGTTTGTGGAACATCCTGTTTCAAAAGGTTATTTCTGCAATTTGCGGATTGGACGCCCCATTGAGCTCGAAGATGTGACGCGTATCAAGCAACGGATGCAGGAGATCATTGCAGAAAATATTCCTTATCACCGCATTGAATGTCATACGGCGGAAGCGGTACGGGTTTTCAGCGAGCGGGGGATGAATGATAAAGTGAGATTACTTGAAACTTCCGGTTCTCTTTATACCTATTATTATACATTGGGTGATACAATTGATTATTATTATGGTAATCTGCTTCCCAGCACCGGATATCTTAAATTGTTCGATATCGTGAAGTATTATGACGGGTTGCTACTCCGGATTCCGAGTCGTGAAAACCCAAGTATGCTCGAAGAAGTTGTGAAGCAGGAGAAGATGCTGGATGTTTTTAAGGAATATCTGAATTGGAGTTATATCATGGGGCTTAATAATGCCGGAGATTTTAATCTTGCCTGTGAAGAAGGACATGCCACTGACTTGATTAATGTGGCGGAAGCATTGCAGGAGAAAAAGATAGCGCAGATAGCCGATACTATCTTCCATCGTGGCGAGAACGGTAACCGGGTAAAACTGGTATTGATTGCCGGCCCGTCTTCTTCGGGAAAGACAACATTCAGCAAACGGCTTTCTATTCAGCTGATGACAAATGGCTTGAAGCCATTCCCGATCTCTTTGGATAATTATTTCGTAGACCGTGAAGAAACCCCTTTGGATGAAAACGGAAACTATGATTATGAATCACTTTATGCGCTCGATCTGGAATTGTTTAATCAACAGCTGCAGGCGCTTCTTCGTGGCGAGGAGGTGGAATTGCCCCGTTTTAATTTCTCTCTTGGCAAAAAGGAATATAAAGGTGATAAACTGAAAATAGAAGATAATACAATTCTGATTCTGGAAGGTATTCATGCCTTGAATCCGGAACTGACACCGCATATACCAGCCGAACGGAAATTCAAGATTTACGTTTCAGCATTGACCACTATTTCGTTGGATGACCATAACTGGATTCCAACTACTGACAACCGTTTGTTGCGCCGCATCATCCGCGACTTTAATTATCGGGGATATTCTGCGCGTGAAACCATATCACGCTGGCCTAGTGTACGTGCCGGTGAAGACAAATGGATATTCCCTTATCAGGAAAATGCTGATGTCATGTTTAATTCAGCGCTACTTTTTGAGTTTGCCGTACTTCGTTTGCACGCCGAGCCTATTCTGATGGGTGTTCCGCGTAACTGTCCTGAATATTGTGAAGCCTACCGATTGTTGAAGTTTATCAAATATTTTGTTCCGGTACAGGATAAAGAAATTCCGCCTACTTCTTTGTTGCGTGAATTTTTAGGAGGAAGCAGCTTTAAATATTAAGCAGAAAAATTAGGATATATTCGTGAATTGTGTTTCCTTTGCAGAAAATACAAATAAACCTTTTGTTGTAGTGAAGCAAGGGAATACAAAAATAAACAATATTTGAGTGATATTTAGGGAAAGAATGTTATGGTTGTTATGCAAAACTTTAAAATATTGAACCTTTAATTACTTTTGCTGTTAAGAAGGGACTACATGCAACAAAAAAAATGTGAATATGATTTTTTATAATAGTCTTTTAGCAAAGTGGTTCTTAGGAAAAGGGAAGAAGCACTATTTTATGTTAGGCTGGTTTTTCTTTACCCGCTATAAATATCTGGAAGTCTGGGAAGATATGGAACTCCGAATTCATGCCAGACAGTATTGGGAATGTTTTTCTTTAACCCTGATACCAGCACTTATTTTATCGTTACTATTTTCATGGTGGTGGATGGTGTTACCATTCGTGACTTATCACATACTTTATTGGTTTGAAAAGATCATCTGTCACCATTCTATCTTTAATTGGGAGGCGATGAAACATTGTGGCGATACGCTTTATCTCAGGAAGAGGAAAGCGTATGCCTGGAAAAAAGGTTACGGGAAAAAAGAATTGCCCGCATCCAGATGGAATGATTAAAACTTCACTTTAAATGCTTCTTTATCCAAAGCAGATGTCCATGCTCGGTATCGTTGGAAGTCCAATGCTCATTAATGGGAGTAATCAGTGCTTCTTTCGGACAGTTTAGTACATTGTATACGATGTAGCTGGTTGTCGGAGGACATACATCATCGTTGAATCCCCATGTCATGTAGGTGTCTGCTTTTATCAATTTAGCAAAGTTCACTACATCATAATAGGCCATTGTCTTTATTTTTTCGGGGGTATTCATATCCACCGAATTTCTAAAGAAATGAGGATAGCCACCGGCACGTCCGGCTTTATAGCCTGCCATATCGCTTAATGCTGGATGATTGGCGACACAGGCTGTCACCCGTTCATCCAGTCCGGCAGCGATCAACGCCAGGGCGCCTCCCTGGCTACCTCCTTGTGCAATTACATTTTTGCCATCCCATTCCGGTAGGGATGTTAAAAAGTCGATGCCACGCACACAGGCCAGATATACCCGTTTCATATAATAATTATCACGACTGTCGAGCCCATTGGTCAGGTAGCCGTTTTCTCTGCCATTGAAAGCGTTGCTGATTTCTTTGAACTCTTCTTCACTCATTTCCGGGTTGAGGCCGTGTATCTCGAATTCAAAACGGATGCATCCTTGTTCCGCATAATATTTATGGCGTAAAGGTTCTTTGATGGTTTTGATTCCTGCTCCCGGAGGGCATAAGACAACCGGGAACTTTCCTTCTTTTTTCGGATAGAATAAATATCCGTAGACGCATTGTCCACGTTTGTTCAGTTGCAATTTTACGAGATAACAGTCTATTTTATCAGTGGAATATTTTTCGACATGTTCTTTGGTATACGTTAGGGGAAACTCCTTTTGTTCCGCTTTAGCCTTTTCCCAAAATTCCTTGAAATCGGAAGGCATGGTTGTATATGGGCGAAGTTTCTCCGGTGAAAATCCTACTTTGATATGATGTGAATAGGTCTTTCCATCTACGGTTGCTTTCAGGCGGCAGTCGCGGAATCCCGGCTCTTTCATTGTGCCCACAGGAATCACCCCCCTGCCATTCTTTAAAGTTATACTTCCTTTTGTATCGGCAACAGGCATCATATCACCGCCAATTTCATAAGTGACGGTTACATTATCCCTGGGGATGCCGTATTTATAGAATTGTACTTCTACAGTTGCTTTTTCTCCGGTTTTATAAAGCCAGTCGGCATGATTGGGTACGGTGACCCAAAGCACATCGCTTTTATAAGGATAGTTTTCAGCTACGGCGGACAGTAAGGAAAGTGACAATAGCCATACAGATAAAAGTAGTCTCTTCATGGTGTTATTCATTGTTTTTATATCATTAAAAAGTGAATTATTTTAATTCTGTTGCAATATTACGCAAGATTCGGGAAAAGAAGGGTAGAAAAAATGTGATTTTAGATGGACTATTTGGTACTTTGACAAAAATAGCGGAAGTTTTTCATCCGGATGAAAAGCTTCCGCTATTGATTTTGAATAGAAGAAAGGTTCTTCTTTTATTTTGATGAGGCTTTTTATCTTAAAGCTTCCACCTCTTCCGGTGTCAAAGGAATCTTCTTGCCTAATCGGCGGGCACCGGTTTCTGTAATCAGATAATCTTCCTCATTGCGGATACCACCGAAGTCCTTATAAGTCTCCACTATCTCGTAGTTGATAAAATCGGTAAATTTCTTTTCTGCTTTCCACATGTCGATCAGTTCCGGAATAAAATAAATACCCGGTTCTACCGTGTGTACAAAACCCGGTTCCAATGGAATAGCGAGGCGTTGCGATTTGCGACCGAACTGTGTGCTCTTCGGTTGACCGTTGTAACCTACCCATATCTCTCCCAGATTCTCCATATCATGTACATCCAATCCCATCATGTGACCTAGTCCGTGCGGATAGAACAACGCATGGGCACCTTCGCGTACAGCATCCTCGGTATTTCCTTTCATCAATCCGAGCGTCTTCATACCGTCCACCATGACGCGGGCTGACAGTTCGTATACGTCCATATAAGGAATACCCGGACGGAGAGCCTTTACGGATTCCAGATGCATGGCGTTCTGAATCTCGTATACTTCACGCTGACGGGTGGTGAACTTCTTATCGGCAGGAATGGTAGACGACATATCACCCGCATAACCTGACTCTACTTCTGCACCGGCATCGATTAAGAACAAATCACCCGGCTTCACTTTATTTCCGTGATAATGATTGTGCAGAGTCTGCCCGTTGATAGTGGCAATTGTAGCGAATGATAGCTGGCAGTTATTAGATTCGGCCACCCGGTTCATTTCAGCTACCACTTCATATTCGTACATACCCGGACGAAGTACTTTCATAGCTGTAATATGCATATCAGCAGTTACATCGCAAGCCTTTTCTATTTCTACGATTTCTTCTGCAGATTTATAGTTGCGTTGAGCGATCACGGCACGGATGAATGGAACAGAACCTTCCTGATGTGCGGGAGGAATACCCAGCCAGTCCATCAGTTTCAGTTTATGTTCAGGGCGGTAAGGAGGCAGATAGTGAATTGCTTTCCCTTTCTGTACACACTGATGGAGGTAGCTTACAATGTCAGCAGACGGCATCAGATTTTTTACGCCTACACGTTCGCATTTTTCGTGCAACGTCGGCTGTGATCCCATCCATACGATTGCGTCGATAGACAACTCATCACCAAAGATAATTTCTTTGTCTTCATCTATATCGATAATAGCCGAAAGTCCGGCACATGAAAGTCCGAAATAATAAAGGAAAGTGGAATCCTGACGATAACGGAATGTGTTATCTTCGTAATTCAGTCCGCACTCGTCATTTCCGAGAAATAACAACACTCCGGAGCCTAAGTTCTTTTTTAGCAGGGCTCTCCGCTGCATATACGTTTCTTTGGCAAACATATTGTCCTAGTTTTTAAGTTCGTGCAACAAAGATAACGAATTTTGTGTTATAGGATTAAAAATTATCTCCCTAATCTGTGTAATCTCTCGTTAAAAAGTTACTTTTGTAGCGAGAAACAGTAGAAAGCAAAAACGAATATGGCACAAGGTTCCCGTCAAATACAATCTCAGGCGCAACAGCAGGTACAGACGCTCTCGCCCCAGCAGATTCTGGTCGTGAAACTGTTGGAGCTTCCCGCAGTAGAGTTGGAAGACCGTATCCATGCTGAACTGCTTGAAAATCCGGCACTTGAAGAAGGTAAAGAAGAGAATGCTACGGATAATGAATATTCCGATACCGAGAATGCAGAGGATGGCATGGATAGCGATGCCAATGACTATGATTCTTTGAGTGACTATCTGACAGAAGACGATATTCCCGATTATAAATTGCAAGAGAACAACCGTTCGAAAGATGAACAAGCGGAGGATATTCCATTTTCCGACTCCACCTCTTTTTATGAAATCCTGAAAGAACAGTTGCGTGAACGCAACCTGACAGAGCACCAGTGTGACTTGGTGGAATACCTGATCGGTTCATTGGATGATGACGGATTGCTTCGCAAATCTTTGGAAAGTATCTGCGACGAACTGGCGATTTATGCCGGTATCGAATCGACCGAAGAAGAACTGGAAGAAGCATTGAACATCTTACAGGACTTCGATCCGGCAGGTATCGGTGCGCGTAGTCTTCAGGAATGTCTGTTGATACAGATTCGCCGGAAAAAAGAAGAAGAGAAAACTCCCAGTCCTATCTTGAATCTGGAAGAAAGGATTATCAGAGAATGTTACGAAGAATTCACCCGTAAACATTGGGAGAAGATTATAAAGAAACTGGATATTGATGAAGAGACTTTCCAGGAAACCATTACTGAAATAACCAAACTGAATCCACGTCCGGGTGCTTCTTTAGGAGAAGCAATTGGCAGAAATCTCCAACAAATAGTTCCTGACTTTATTGTGGAAACGTATGATGACGGAACCATCAATGTAAGTCTCAATAACCGCAATGTTCCCGAACTCCGTATGAGTCGTGACTTCACGGAAATGGTGGAGGAGCATACAAAAAACAGGGCTAACCAGTCTAAGGAATCTAAAGAAGCGATGATGTTTCTGAAACAGAAAATGGATGCGGCACAAGGATTTATCGATGCTGTCCGTCAGCGTCAGAATACCTTGATGGTTACCATGCAGGCGATTATCGACCTGCAACGTCCTTTCTTCTTGGAAGGAGATGAATCGCTATTGAAACCGATGATTCTGAAAGACGTGGCGGAACGTACGGGATTGGATATTTCGACAATCTCCCGTGTGAGTAACAGTAAATATGTACAGACGAATTACGGTATCTATCCGCTCAAATACTTTTTCAGCGACGGATATACCACAGAAGATGGCGAAGAGATGTCTGTCCGTGAGATTCGTAAGATCCTGAAAGAGTGTATTGAAGGCGAGGACAAGAAGAAACCCCTGACCGATGATGAATTGGCGGATATATTAAAGGAGAAAGGTTATCCCATTGCCCGCAGGACAGTAGCCAAATACCGTCAACAACTGAATATCCCCGTGGCGAGACTACGGAAATAATGGATAATTGACAATGAAGAATGAGAATTGTAATTTATAATTAGTAACTAGTAATCAAAGAAGAGTGGACAGAGAGAGAGAACATATCATAGCGGATAAGACGATGTTGCAGGTGGCGAGAGTCACTTCGATGGTCTTTACTCCATTTTCTATTCCGTTTTTATCGTTTCTGGTGTTATTCCTGTTTTCTTATCTTCGTATCATGCCGATACAATATAAGTTGATAGTGTTGGGAATCGTTTACTGCTTCACCATACTGACACCTACTATTACAATTTTCTTGTTTCGTAAAATCAATGGGTTTGCCCGTCAGGAGTTGAGTGAACGTAAGAAGCGTTATGTACCTATTCTGCTGACCATCATCTCGTATGTGTTCTGCCTGCTGATGATGCGTAGGTTGAATATCCCGTGGTATATGACTGGTATCATTCTTGCTTCCCTGGTAGTGTCTATCATTTGCATTGCAGTAAACCTGAAATGGAAGTTGAGCGAACACATGGCAGGAATGGGCGGGGTGATCGGAGGCTTGATTTCTTTCAGTGCCTTGTTCGGTTACAATCCGGTCGGATGGCTATGCCTGTTTATTTTGATTGCCGGTATATTGGGTTCTGCACGCATTGTTCTGGGACATCACACGCTGGGTGAGGTGCTTTCCGGTTTTGCTGTCGGTCTGATATGTGCCCTTTTGGTACTTCATCCGGTGAGTAACATCTTATTTCGAGTATTTTTATTTTAAAACAGTATAAATCCTAAAAACTAATCATTATGAACTTTCCACAGAATTTGAAGTACACGAACGAACACGAATGGATTCGCGTTGACGGAGACATTGCATACGTTGGTATCACCGATTATGCACAGGAACAATTGGGCGATATTGTGTTCGTAGATATCCCGACTGTTGGTGAAACGTTGGAAGCCGGTGAAACTTTCGGAACGATTGAAGTAGTGAAAACTATTTCCGATCTTTTCCTGCCGATAGCAGGTGAGGTGCTCGAACAAAATGAAGCATTGGAAGAAAACCCGGAACTGGTTAATAAAGATCCCTATGGTGAAGGTTGGTTGATTAAAGTGAAACCGGCTGATGTAAAAGCTGTAGAAGATCTGCTGGATGCCGAAGCCTATAAAGCCGTGGTAAACGGATAGTGCAAACAGAAATATAACTAATATAAGTTGAATGTAGCTGAACCCCCTCTCTTCGTGAAAGGGCTGTGAAGAGGCTTTTAATTTTTATTCTATGACTCCAATTGTAAGTATTATCATGGGCAGCACGTCTGACCTTCCTGTTATGGAGAAGGCTGCACAGCTACTGAATGATATGCATGTACCGTTCGAAATGAACGCTCTTTCTGCTCACCGCACGCCCGAAGCTGTGGAAGAGTTTGCGAAGAATGCCCGCAACCGTGGCATTAAAGTAATTATCGCTGCTGCTGGAATGGCTGCCGCCCTTCCCGGTGTAATTGCGGCTAACACTACATTGCCGGTGATCGGAGTACCTGTAAAAGGTTCCGTGCTCGATGGTGTGGATGCACTTTATTCTATCATTCAGATGCCTCCGGGCATTCCTGTAGCAACGGTTGCCATCAATGGAGCGATGAATGCCGCTATCCTTGCCATCCAGATGCTGGCATTGAGCGATGAGAAACTGGCAGAAGCTTTTGCTGCTTACAAGGAAGGACTGAAAAAGAAAATCGTAAAAGCAAACGAAGAACTGAAAGAAGTGAAGTTTGAATATAAAACGAACTAATGGATCTATTCAATTATTTTCGAAGAGAAACCACAGAAGTAAATATTGGGGCTGTGCCGTTGGGCGGCCCCAATTCTATTCGTGTCCAGTCGATGACAAACACGTCTACACAGGATACACAGGCTTGTGTGGAACAGGCGAAACGTATTGTTGATGCAGGTGGAGAGTATGTACGCCTCACAACCCAGGGCATCAAAGAAGCCGAAAATCTGATGAACATTAATATCGGACTGCGTAGCCAGGGATATATGGTTCCGTTGGTTGCTGATGTGCATTTCAATCCGAAAGTGGCAGACGTGGCTGCTCAATATGCGGAAAAGGTGCGAATCAATCCGGGAAATTATGTAGATGCTGCTCGTACTTTTAAGAAACTGGAATATACAGACGAGGAGTATGCGCAGGAAATACAGAAAATCCATGACCGGTTTGTCCCGTTCCTGAATATCTGTAAAGAGAATCACACGGCTATCCGGATCGGAGTAAATCATGGCTCTCTGTCCGATCGTATCATGTCCCGTTATGGCGATACTCCCGAAGGAATGGTGGAATCCTGTATGGAATTCCTTCGTATCTGTGTAGCGGAGGACTTCACAGATGTAGTGATTTCCATCAAAGCCTCCAATACAGTGGTAATGGTGAAGACTGTTCGTCTGTTGGTGGACGTCATGGAAAAAGAGGGGATGACTTTCCCGCTCCACCTTGGGGTGACAGAAGCCGGAGATGGAGAAGACGGACGTATCAAGTCCGCCCTTGGCATCGGTGCGCTGTTGAGTGACGGATTGGGAGATACCATTCGGGTCTCTTTGAGCGAAGCTCCTGAAGCTGAAATCCCGGTGGCCCGTAAACTGGTGGATTATGTTCTGTTGAGGCAGGATCATCCTTATATCCCGGGATTGGAAGCACCGGAATTCAATTATCTGTCTCCCGAACGTCGCAAGACAAAAGCCGTCCGTAATATCGGAGGTGAACATGTACCTGTGGTTATTGCCGACCGTATGGATGGGAAGACAGAGGTAAACCCGCAATTCACACCGGACTATATTTATGCCGGAAGAACCTTGCCTGATCAACGGGAAGACGGAGTAGAATATATTCTTGATGCGGATGTATGGCAGGGAGAAGACGGAACCTGGCCTGCATTCAATCATGCACAGCTGCCGTTAATGGGAGAATGTAATGCAGAGCTTAAATTCCTGTTTATGCCCTACATGGCACAAACGGACGAAGTGATAGCCTGCCTGAAACATCATCCGGAAGTAGTGATTGTTTCCCAAAGCAATCATCCGAACCGTTTGGGTGAGCACCGTGCACTGGTACATCAACTAATGACGGAAGGTTTGCAAAATCCGGTTGTCTTCTTCCAACATTATTCGGAAGATGATGCGGAGAATTTGCAGATAAAGTCCGCAGTCGATATGGGAGCCTTGATTTTTGACGGTCTTTGTGATGGCATCTTCCTGTTCAATCAGGGTAACTTGAGCCATGCCGTCGTTGATGCTACTGCTTTCGGAATCTTGCAGGCCGGACGTACCCGTACCTCCAAAACAGAATATATATCTTGTCCCGGTTGCGGCCGTACACTTTACGACTTGGAAAAGACTATTGCCCGTATTAAGGCAGCCACTTCACATTTGAAAGGGCTGAAGATCGGCATTATGGGGTGTATCGTGAATGGTCCCGGTGAGATGGCAGATGCAGACTACGGCTATGTAGGAGCAGGACGGGGGAAAATCAGTCTCTATAAAGGCAAGGTGTGTGTGGAGAAAAATATTCCTGAAGAAGAAGCGGTAGAACGACTTCTGGAGTTTATTCGGATAGACCGAGAAGAAAACCAACAATGATATTGATTAGATATGGATTACACGGATGAATACGGATTTAGTTAAAATCAGGAGTAGGAATCCGCATAGTCCATATCTAAATAAAAGCCATTTTAGAAGGTAATATTTATATCTTTCCCATTCTCTGTGTGATATGTTTTCACGGGCTTTCCATTACGTAGCACATAGGTCTTTATTTTATTTCCTTGTCGTTCAACGATAATATCAAACGGCGAAAATGCAAATGCCGAAACATTATTCAATCTCATCGAATTCCATTTATCAGGTAGTTGTGGACAGAGTGAGAATGAATTAAATCCTGTCGGACGAATACCAAAAATACCTTCGGTTACTATACGGCAATACAAAGCACTTTCGGCTGACAAATGCCGTTGGTTTCCTTCAGGCCAGGCCTCGATAGGATATGGAACATGTTCCCCAAGCAGGCGTTGCTGTGAGTAATATGCCATGTGTTCCATTGCCCTTTCCCTTGCTCCTGCGCTATACACTCCTCGTAGGGCGTAAAGAGTAGATCTGTCCCAGAAAGTATCTGTTCCGGCTTGTGTCAATAAGCCGTCTTTGCTCCACAAACGGGGAGAGAACAATGCTTCGACGGTTCCTGTCTTCTTTTCAAAGATCCCGACTGTCAGAGGGATGGCTATCCATGAACGTAAAATATCATTGCCTTCATAATAGCGGTAACTGTCGAACCCTTCTATACAGCTGCCAAAATAATTGTTTATATTATTTTTTAATACTTTCGCCTGACGGGCATATTCTTTTGAAACAGAAGACTGCTTGCCAAGTTCTTTGGCAAGATAGTTTGCCGATACTAGAGCGTCATAATACAAACTTGATGTACAAAGGTTTGCGTTACCTGCAGGAAAGCGTCCTTCAAGCTCATCAGCATCTGAAGTCACAACTCCGGAAGCATTTATTTTTCTTTTGCAGTATTCCAGACACCACTCAATCAAGGGCCATAACTCTTGTGCTTCCTTTTTATCTGCTTTGGCTAGTGCATAACGGGCGGCCCCATAAGCTATCATCGCTGCATCGCCACGATCGCCAGCCCCATTCCAGGTATCTTTCCCCTCGGCAATGATAGAGCTGGGTATGGGTTTGTAATCAGGATTCATGAAGCGGGCAAACAGCCTGAATGAGTTTAATGCGGACGCGTTTCCGGTATCATAACCCAGAAAGGGAAAGAAAGGATTGGCATACTCCGCTTGGTCATTCGCCCAAACAGCTGCATAATATGATTCTCCTCCGGGGCTGTGCATGAATCCTCCTCCGGTAGCAAAAATACTCTCTGCTGCCCTTACTTTAGCAAAGGCAAATGCTGTATTTACTACCGGATCAGAGGAGACAAAGCTAAGATTGTTCCATATCTTGTCGACAAAGGCCATTCGTTTATGTTCCTCGTCTGCTATATCAACTATCAATTCTTTCTCTCCTTTTTTATAAGCCTGAACAGAAGCGTCGAAAGTCAATGATTCTTTAGGAGCAATAGTGTATAAACAGTCTTCCTTATTTTGTATAGACGTAACTATAGTGTATGATCCATCCACTCCTTTTGCAGGATCGGTTTTGTAAACAGCTTTTTGAAAAGGTACAATAACAGAAATCGGTTTCGATGAGATATTCTTGACCGTATAACGTTCACAAAGCATCGGTTTGTCTGTTGAAGGAAAGAATGATCTCGTAAGTTCGACTACAGGTACTGACTCTCTATTGCGTGCCGTACCTGTATTCTGGTATCCAATAGCAAAAAGGCTTACTACCGTGAGTCGTCCGTCGATACATATCGATTTCACTTTTTCATTGTTGAGAGCCATACCATTAACCAACAACAAAGAGGCGTAATCAATTGCAAATCGTTGCATCAGGCTTGCATGTGTATTGTTGGGTATCGTCCGCAACATAGGCCATATCATTGAACGTTCCATCACAAATTGCCCATCGCCGTTTACGCCATAACGTAATACCGTTGAAACCTTTAAACCGCTCATTTCAATATGGTCATAATGGGGGAGCCGACTGTCTATCTGCCATTCTATCGCCCCACTATCCAGGATACGCCAGCGAGGTGTAGCATTAGCATAATCTGCAAGGCAGAACAATACAAAAAGCAATAAAACGATTTTCATCTTTTTGGTAAACATACTATTAGTCTATTTCTATATAATCAAGATAAAACTGTCCGTTATCACCAGCGTCCCGTTGAAAGGCTATTTGATTTATGCCGGCTGCCAACGATACCTGAATCATTTTTTCGCTCCAGTTGGATTGTTCCTGAAATTCAAGTTGCGATTGTTTTTGACCGTTGACATATAAGCTACACGTAGCTGTCCCTTTGGAATAGTTGTAGCCCATGACATGCAATGTATATGTACCGGCGGCATCAACCTCTACATCAAACTCAACACGTGCATTTACGTTTTCAAGCCCTTTGACATAAAAGCCTTCGACTTTAACATGCTGGTTGTTATCGTCTTCTGTCTCACCCTCATTGCTACAACCTGTGCAAACCAGTAATAGGGCGAGAACTACAAACCATAAATATTGAGGGTATCCTTTCATAATCATTATCTATTTATAACTGCACCATTTTTGAGTGAGGCAACAGCCGCTTTGTATCTCTTTGAATTGGGTTTGATACGTAAAACCTTACATGAATGTGGTTCAAGTCGCACCGAGTATCGGCCCGACATTGCGCCTAAATCCTGATGCAGCCACAAATCACGTACATTCTTCACCTTTCCACCTTTAATTCCCAGTTCCTTTTCAAAATCAATACCATATTCAAGCACTGTCGATTCTCTATTGAACAGCCCGACAATCCAATCTCCATCAGGAAGTTGTCCTATCCATCTCGAACTGTTTTGTTTATCCCATATACTGGTACTAAGTGGCTTACCTACAAAACCGAGTTTATTCAATTCCAGCATCTCTGTGTTTTTGTAGAATTTGGCGCAATCACCAATCGTATTATACTGATCGGTGATACCAATTGGAGAACCGCTAACCAGCAACATTGAGATATGAAACTCTCTTTCGGCATCGCTTGCCAATGTGTTGAGTTGAACAAAATCGGGATCCATTATAGTTTGTCCTTTCACCCCGATAATATCAGCCCATCCGATTAATCCATCAAAAGCACTTCGGTATTTATCACCTTGTCCGCTTTCGTTAATCTGTCCGCGCTCTTTGTCGCTGATAAACCACCATCCTCCACCGTCACAGTCACTACTTATGCGAATCATATCCGCATAAATAATCTCGTTGCGGGCATCGTTGCGACAATTAGGAACAGAGTAACTAAGCAACATTTCATCTCCGGCTTCTTCAGCCATCCATTTCAATGCCTTGATGTATCTATTGGTTCCGTAATCCCGTTCATAGTAACCAAGAAAGTCTATCTTCAGCAACTCTATTCCCTGATCTATCATTGTTCTGATACAGCCTTTCACCCACTGTTCCGCTCCTGGTTTGTCAGTATCTATCCAGTACAGATGATCTTCAAACTTTGTAGTGCCCACCACATCAGTTATCGGAATGGAGGTTCCTTTGATATTATTATTCTGCACATAGGCAGCTTTAGGTACCCATAACGGGTTGAAATAGAATCCGAATCTCATGCCTTTACTTTTGAGATAATCGCCCCAATACTTCAGTCCGTATGTCCACGAACTGTCATATTTGGTCAGATAACCATATTGATCTATAGAATTGAGGTTAAATAACCAACCGTCAGTAGCTGCCATATCATATCCATAAGGTAAAAACTCCTCGGCAAGCCAGTCGATATTCTTTTTCCAAACATCTTCAGGCATCGATGTTCCATACCGGAAATTGTATTGGTACATATTCCAAAACAATGGTCCGCTGCCTCGCTTCGTAAATTTGCTTTCTCTGGCAAAGATACCTGCTGGTATTGTAAGCAATACCAGCAAAAGTGTTAAAAATTTAAATCTGTGTTTCATCTTATTGAATTATTTTTCCAATCATTGTAGAAAGTTGTTTTACTTGCAATTCGGCCATACCGACAACGATGTAATCCACACCGTTGAGGCCATAGGGAGCGTTGTATGCACTGGAAATTACAATTTTCAGGAATCGTCCCTTTTGTGGCGTTATCGTCTCACTGTCACCGAACCAGATGGTTTCATTCTGTCGTGGAGTGTTCTCTTTAGAAAAGAGAAGCGTCCAGTTATTCAGTGCCACAGCCGAGTAATCAGCAGATGTTCCTCCATCGGCAATCGTTTTGAATAAAAATTGAGGATCGTCCGAAACATAGAAATCTATCTTCTTAATGTTCGCGTTATCTCTTCGTTGAGTCAGTCCGATATCGCTTACTTCTATTGAATTCTTCATATCTATGACAATTGTGATAGGTGTTCTCATTCCATCAAAACAATGATAATCAGTGAAGCCATAGTGATAGTCGTCTTTATTATTGAATCCATTGACATCTTTTCCCCAATAACTCGAATGCCAGTGATTGTCGAAAATTCCATCTATGATGGCTCCGGCTCCGATATTATCCCCATCCGTTGATGATGGGTTCTCCATCTTTTGGTCGCTGTTGCATAGCAATATTTTCCATTCCCTGTTGTCGGGAATGACTTGCGGATCAGCAGGTACCACAACAGTCAGGTAATAAATCTCGTCTGATACCTCTATTTGTGGGGACGAGGGGGATGCAAACTTCAACGGAAGAAGATAGTGCTTATCTTTTTGCAATGTTGAACTTACTACTGTCAATGTCGTTGTAGCATCATCATTGCCATTTGCAAAAGAAAAATCATTCACATGGTAGGCTTCTGCGGGAAGCGCTTCATAATTGGTTGAATGAAAATCATTATATGCAGACACCAGTTGCGCGTTTTGTGAGAAATCGAGTCCGCAAGAGAAATTGGATATATTATCTGCAATTTCGGCTTTGAGTTTTACACTCATTGAACTATATGTCGCACTTTCAATCTGTATATCCTTTTTTCCCCATTCCACTTGCTGCCCGTTTATATCAAAAACATATAAGACCTGGTTCATTTCAACATTCACAATACCCTCTTTTGTACTTTCCAACTGGAGTGCCAAAACAAGTTTAGATTCAGGGGCCGATTTGATTAACTGATATATTTTAGCTACATCAAAATTCAGATAAAGATATTTCGACGTCTCGTTAGTTGCAAACGTTAGTTCGTGAACTCCGTCTTTAAATGAATATGCATCAGGCGTTATTGTCTTGTAACTTTGATTTTCGGGCTGGCTATAATTTTCATCGATTTCCTGTTGTGTCAATGCACGCACGTTAACCGTTGCAGTCAAAGACGGGTCACTTCCTGCCTTAATAACCAGAAGAGGCTCTTCGACTGTATTTTCAGAAGCCTGCCAACTAAATATATGCTTGCCCTCGTTCTTGAAATACAATATTTTGTGATATTCTTCAGGGAATAACTTATCATTCGAATATTCGTTGCTACATGAATATACAATCTGGCATACACCAAGTATTAAAATTAATTTCAATAATATCGTTTTCATAATTCTGGTAATTCTAAATTAATATTCGGGCGACTGTACTAGTTGGGGATTGCTGTATATCTCCGAGTCATTGATCGGAAGAAGATACATTTTGTTGGTCCACATAAAAGGTTGGTCCACCTTTACTCTTTGGTTAAACTCACGGAATGATGGATCTTTTTTTGCGATGGCATTAAGACCTTCACGGACACCGGCTTTGAATACCTCCGGAGCAATTGTCCAACGCCGGGCATCAAAATAACGGTGTCCTTCAAACCATAGTTCGGCATAACGTTCACTGCGCACCCAATCCATTAAACTCATATCAGAGTTTATGTCAGATAATTCTAAATCGGGAATACCTGCACGATTACGGACAATGTTCAGGTTGTCCAAGACATCTTGTTTGTTGTTCAATGCAGCATGACATTCCGCCAGATTGAGGTATAATTCCGCCAAACGTATGACTGCCAGTGGAGTATGAGCGTAATTATTGCCATTATCTTGAGAACGCCATTGGAAGTTAGGTTGTATTCTCTTTTTGGAGAAATATCCGGTTGCATTATTATCTCTATTATATCTGTCAGGGTTGTACCCATGTTTTTGCGAGTTACGCGCTTCAAGTATCAGTGGTGAGCCATCGGCTATGAACGAACTATATTCACCTCCATCGTAACAAACCCATGCATAAAAACGCGGTTCACGATTGACATTGAGTTTTATGATATCCGGATTGGACAAACCAGCCGATTCAAACCAGTCCGATTTATCGGGAAAAGAATGATCGTATTGGGGCAATTTTCCATTCTTTGTATAAAATCTTTCAACAGAGTTCAAGAAAACAGCAATACCTCCCCATCCTCCTACAGGAGAGCCGTTGTAAGTGGTGACGCCATGAGGTATTTGTGAATAGATGCCATAGTTGTCACCGCTTCCGATGGCAAAGATTACTTCTTTATTGCCATCAGTCTCACGTGTCGTATTGAGGTAACGCATGAGCATTACCGACTCTTTAAACTGGTCATCAACCCCCTCTATATTAGGCAATGGAACTCCTTGGTTTATTCTGATACTGGTGGAAGTGGCAAGGTCGAACAGTTTGCGGTTGCCTTGAGTCAGTGCCCAATCAAGAGCCTCGTTGCAAGCTGTCAGGGCGCGTTTCCATTTGTTTTCATCGTATGTTCTGCTGACTAACTCCTTTCCATATCCTGGAGTTTCAAAGTTAGTGTTCTTCCAGTTTGAATAAGGGAATGAGCCATTCCACAGGGGGGAGGCGGCATAAACCAACAATCGCGCTTTTAAGGCTTTGCAAGCTGTTGAAGTAGCACGTCCCAGTTCGCTGTTCTGTACTGTTGGCGGCAATTCGAAGGCAGCCCGGTCAAACCATTCAGCTATGGAGTCTACACATACATCGAAATGCGATCTGCCCGGAAAATCCTTTTTGTCAAGGTTTTGATTGTAATGTTCAGTCACTAATGGTATAGGTCCGTATGACTCTAGTAACATAAAATGATAGAGTGCCCGACAAAACAAAGCTTCGGCTTTCCAGCGTCTTTTATCGCTCTCGGTTACTCCCGTCGGATTGCTCTTGTCAAGCTGATCCATGAATAGATGACATCGTCCTATTCCATCGTAACAACTATTCCACGGGGCGGTTTGACTGGAAGGAGAAAGCTGGTTCCATGCCGCTTTCTGTCCGTCGTCAGCCCATAGTAAGGGGCGGGCATATTCATCGGTCGAGTTGATGAATGAGTTTTCAACTGTGTAAAACCACTCGAAATAAGTATAGCATGAATGAAGGAAACCCAATGTGGAAGCTCTGTCTTTCATTGCGTCGGGCAAGTCGGCTGTTTCATCCGGGACAACGTCCAGATAGTTGCAAGAAGCCATGCAACATGCGGCAGTTACACTTAGTATGAATCGTGATATGATCTTAATGGTTTTCATATTTTATATTTTGGTTATATAGAACTTAGAATTTTAGCTGCACTCCAATATTGATAGTCCGTTGAAGAGGATACGCATTCCATGACAATTCCGGATCCCACTCTTTAAAAGGACTCCACACAGCCAGATTATCCCCATTGATATAAACACGGCAGTATGGAAAACTATATCCGAGTTCAAGGGTTTTAAAGCGGATAAAACGTCCGTTGTGCATCCAGTAGGTGCTGTTGACAGAGTTGTTTGCCACTTGACTGTCAGTAATACCTAATCGTGGAAATCTCGCATCCGGATTCGGATTAGCTTCGCTCCAGTAGTCGTTGGCGATAAACTGCATCACGTTTCGATCACCGGTTGAAGCATCACCGCGAAATGGCATAATGCCTGATACCATGATTGTCCGTTGGGCAGAACCATTGAAAAACATTCCGAAATCGAAAGATTTATATGTCATGTCTAGCCCAATTCCATACTGAATGCGCGGCACATTGCCATATTGCGAAATCATAACCTGATCTTTTGAATTTATTTTGCCATCACCGTTTACATCGCGATATTTGATATCACCTGGCATTACCGTACTTCCCAATTCATCCTGCGAAGGGCTCATTTCTATATCCGCCTGGTCTTTGAATAACCCTTCGGCAATGTATCCTATCGTGTTACTCAAGGGTTTACCAGTTTCCGACTGCCACACGTAAGGGTAATCCGGTTCATCTTTGTAGATGTATTTATTCTTATTATATGTCAAATTGAAACGCAGGTCCATATTTAAATCATTGGTGATTTTCTTTCGCCAATTGACAGCCAGCTCGATACCTCGATTGTCTACTTTACCAATGTTACTCCATGGCACAGCATTAGCGTATCCTAATAGTCTAGGAAAAGAACCTCGTTTGAGAAGGATGCGATCTCGTTTGTCATGAAAATAGTCGAAAACAATATTGAGCTGGTTGAATAGATTCATGTCTATACCGATATCGAACTTTTTCACTCTTTCCCAATGTGCATTTCTGACAGCATAATATGAAACGCTGGGTCCTTTGGCGACAACACTTCCATCAGGTCCGGTTCCATAACCCAAATCGTCGAGCTTTATATCATTTATATAGAGAAAGTGGGCAGCTCCCGCACTTTTTCCCGTATCATCGCTGCCTACCAGTCCATAAGATCCCCGGAGCTTGAGGAAAGACACAATTGAACGCAGTGGAGTCCAGAAATCCTCGTTACTGATAACCCAGCCTAAAGATATGGCAGGAAATAACTCGAATCGTTCTCCTTCTGCCAGACGTTCCGTTCCGTTATAACCGCAATTTATTTCGGCCAGATATTTCTGGTTGTAATCGTAGGTGATACGGGCAGATAATCCTTGGTTGCGGTTGGGTAATACGCTGGATCTGTATTCACGCATCATATACATCAACATTCCCGATACGGCATGTCGGCCGAACTGCCTGCTGTAATTGATGCGTCCGTCCATATAAAAGGTATTGTCCTGGTAGCGCTCTATATCCGACTGGGATATATATTCAGATCCCGAAGTCAGTTGCTCCAATGCATAAAGGTCGGGCGAATCGACATTCCAACTGCCATCCTGTACGCGATAGTAATAGGGGGCAAGTGATTTGGTATAAGATGAGTTTGAATAGTTTTTCCAGTTAACCAGAATAGAGGCGGAAAGTCCCTTTGTCACAAAATCAAAGTTCTGATTAATACGAACAGAGGTGTTGATGGTATTATGATTGGATCCTCTGAAATTATTTATCATATATGCATAAGGGTTGTTATACATCGAATTTCCACTAAGCATTGCCCCTCCGAAACGTATATGCTTGTCACCTTCTTCTGCCGGAAAAGATGCCGGAAATGCCACCGGATTGGTATTGTAGGTAAGATAGAACAGGTCGGAAGTTGAAAAAGACGGTCCTTTGGCATATCCTATCTGGTCGTTCATGCGTAGCTCGACAGTGGTTGTCGGAGTCATCTTATAGGATATGTTACTTTGGAAAATGTACTCCCATCTGTTGATGTTCGTGTCAAAAGAGTAACGCTTGGGGGAGTTGAGCATACCGCTATCATGATTTGCTTGCAAACTCATGTAATAGGTAACCTTCGAACTACCTCCCTGTACATTAATGTTTGCCCGTTGGTTCATGGTAGAATTTTTGAAAAGCAGGTCATACCAATCCACGTTCGGATAAACATACGGATTGATTCCGCTCCTTGTATATTCTATGACGTCATCCGAATATTTGGGTGTTGCGCTTGGAGTACGAGTCACCAAGGCTTCATTGTACATATTCATAAACGTAGGGCCATCGACGAACTTCAGCGTGTTTGCCGGTCTTAGAAATGAATTTTCGAACGTGATATTTATCTGTGCCCGCGTGTTTTCCATACCGTCTTTCGTTTTGATAAGCAGCACTCCATTAGCACCGCGAGCGCCATAAATAGCAGTTGCCGATGCATCCTTCAAGATTGAAAAGCTAGCGATCGATTCGGTAGGGATATTATTAAGGTCGCCACTCGAAATTTCGATATCGTCCATCAGAATTAAAGGTGTTGCACGTCCCCCGAATGTTCCGATTCCCCTGATATAGAAATCGGATACGGAACCCGGTTCTCCACTGGTTGTCATCGATACCACACCTGCCAGCTTTCCTGTAAGATTATTGGTCAGTGAAGAACTCGGTGCACGCAATTCTACACCTTTTACAGTAGAAATAGCACCGGTTACGGATACTTTTTTCTGTGTGCCGGCTCCTACCACCACCACTTCATCCAGCACCTCGTTGTCCGATTGCATTTTCACTTTCAAAACTCCCAAATCGCCTACACTCAATACCTGCTGCTTGTATCCGATATAAGAAAATGTTAACTCTGTATTATTTGAAACCTCTATTGAAAACTTACCATCCAAGTCTGTAATTGTCCCTGTTCCCGGGGAATCTTTTACGGAAATACTGACCCCCACCAAAGGATCGCTGGAAGAGGCATCCGTAACGGTTCCTACCAATTTGCGCTTTTGTTGTTTCGAATCCTGCGGACGTTGCTGTGTAGGCAACTCTTCTCTTTTCAGAGAAATCTGCCGGTCTTTAATTTCATACCGGACATCTGTATTCTTAAATAACTGATCGAGAATAACGGTTATCGGTTGGTCCTTTACAGACAAACTAACGATACGTTTCGTGTCAATGGCTTTGTTATAGTAGAAAAAGATAAATTCGCTGTTCTTCTCTATGTAATCAAGAACTTCTTTGACGGTTTTATTCCGCATCTCAATCGTTAAATTTTTCTCTTGAGCATACGCTCCTATGTTCGCTGCATAAGAGTGTAAAGAAAGAAAACAAACACTAAAAAGAAATAATATGCGAGCCATTCTCACCCTTGTAAGAAATGTGCTACTGGTATTTTTCATATATTTACAACGTTTTTAAGAAATTAAACAATTAAATGTTGTTTGATTTTTCGGCTGGATGATACTGCAATTATCATTCAGCCTTCTTTTTAAGGACTTTTGTTTCTCATAATATTACGTATAAAGGTTTAACAATAAATGATCTATACTTATTTCTTCCTCACATATATTTTATCACCCACTTCTTTATATTCTATGGGTGCAGAATAAGATATAGTATGTAAGACGTCTTCAAGTTTATCTTTTAAATCCAGCTTTCCGGAAACCTGCATGCTTTCAACTTCCGGATCTAACACGAATTCTTTGCCGTAGTATAAATTTAATTTTCTAAACACCTTATCCAAAGGATCATCCGTGTACATTAAAATATTCTTTATCCAACAGATGTAAGGCTCAACATCTACATTTTGAGGAGCATCCAGTTGATTGCTATGAATATTAACCAGTTGTCCCGGAGTGAGTTTTACCTGTTGACGATTGTGATTTTTTATATTCACGCTTCCTTTAACCAGCACCACCGACGACGTTTTCTCCAATGAATATGCCGATACGTTGAATGAAGTTCCTAATACCTGCACCTGAAAGTCTTTCGTTCTCACTATAAAGGGGGCTTTTTCATTGCGGTATACATCCAGGAAAACTTCTCCCTCAACATAGATTTCACGATGCTCTTTTTCAAAATGAGTGGGATAGATAACACGTGTTCCTGAATTTACCCATAGATGAGTTCCGTCTGATAGGGTCAATTGAGTTCTTTTTCCTTTAGGAGTTATCAGTTGGTTGAACTCGGGCTTTTTCTTTTGTGCCTGAATCTGATTGACTGTATCGGAGTTGACCACCACTATGCCATTTTGAGAATAAATGATATTTGCATCCGTATCACTTACTTCTATGTTCTTTTCGCCCGGTATCAATAATAGAATATCTTCTTGTAATGGGGCTGCCTGCATTTTCAATGCGAAATCGACTAATGCGCTGTCATCTGCATGGTAATAAGAGATGAACTGTTTACCCAGCCAAAACATACATAGCAGGATTGCGGCAGCTGATGAATAAGTTGCCGCATAAAGTAATCGTTGATGCAACTTTTTCTTTTTGGTTGCATGGATTTGTTTTTCGATAAGTCTCCATGATTCATCCAGTTCGGTCGTTGAGACATTTCTCTCCTGTTTCCGAACATGTAGAATTACTTTGCGTATCACCTGATGTATATTTGCTTTCTTGCCTTCCATTTTTTGCTTTTATATTTAAAACGGGAGAAAAGAAAAAGTCTACTCACTTTTCTTTCATTATTTTGCAGAAAAAGATTTCTTCAGCAAATTGGGTGAACCGGACAAAGGAAATAGTAGCATTTAAGAAAGAAAAAAAGGAAGGAAAAAGAGATATTCTTTCAAGGTCATTTTAGAGCGAAGGCTCGTCAGTGTGCGGGATACTAAATTCATGGCAGATTGAGGATTAATCTCCAGGACAGCTGCAACTTCTCTATAGGATAAGCCTTTAATGTAACGAAGATAAATCGCCATCCGTTGATTCTCGGACAGTTGTTTATAAGCCTCTTGCAGATTTTTAATCATTTGTATATCCTCATCATTATCCTTAAATAAGACTTCCAGTGAGGTGTCTTCTATCGTTAAGTCGAAGGGAAGCGCATTGATATCTTCGGTGGATTTTAAAGATGAAAGTTTATCGAATATAAGGTTTTTCAAAGAAGTCAGCAGATAGGAACGCACATAATCGGTGGGAGACAAACGGGTGCTGCTGCAAAGTTTCACGAAAAGATCCTGAATGCAGTCTTTAACAAATTCTTCATCTGAAACATATTTGAGTCCAAAATTCAATAGAAGCTCGTAATGTCTCTTATACAATACCTCTAATGGCTTTGTGTCACCTTTCAACATGATGTTCCATAAGGTGATGTCTTTCATATTATAATAAGATTCCCGTTGCACTGAAATATATTAGTTTGCGGCAAAAGTAACAAAAAAACTTCTCGAAACAAGGTTTATCCGGAGATTTTCCCGTAACCTAACTCTATGATAGTAAAAGAATTGTAAAAGGGTTTCATTGCAGTATGCTTTCTTTGTTACGATCATGTTTGTTCTTTGAAAAATGATAAAACTTAATCTTTTCTTTTTTATCCTGTCATTAAATTACTTTTATACGTTGCAGATTTATATTGTATATGAAAGATTATTTTGATATATTGTCTTGGGTGGAATATACTCTATTAATATAAATATTTGAATGTTAGATGAATATATGTATGTTGTAAGCTATAGGATGCTTTTGTGTTATTCGGTTCTTCGTTAAATTTGATGGAAAGAGCTTTAGATCGCTGGGTAAATATATTAGTGAGAGGAATAAAACTGTAAGGAGAAGGTCTTTTTTCATTTTAGCTCTTTCAGTTTTTTCAGTTCTTCCTCTCTATTATAAAACCTCATAGTCAGTGAATTATATTAGTAACTGAGGTTACTGTAACCACGGTTACAAAGATGTTTATTCTGAAGGGAACAGCAAACTTTTTCTTTCTTTTTATAAATTCTTTGCCTTTCCCAATTAAAAACTTTATGATCGCTTCTATTGATTTGTACCTGTTTTATTGTCAAACTGTCAGAATGGTATTTAAGTATATGAATATCAATACTATATCACCTGACAATAGATGCTGATAATAGGCTGATAATAAAATATATCTACTTTTACTGTCAGCCTTATTTTTATCTCTTATGATCCTTTTAATAACCTGATAAACAATAGCTTTATGAACATGTTTCGAAGTAATGCCGCATTTTTATAACAGCTTTCCAAAGTGATATCTTTTCATTAATATACCTATATAGTTCCGCTAACACGCCAGTATAGTTTCTCTAGGGTATCAGTATTGTTCCACTAAAGCACCGGTATCTTTAGTTCTCCACGGCCGTGGTGACTTCTTCCCACAGCCGTGACGAATTCCTACCACGGCCGTGGGAAGATCTCGTCACGGCCGTGGGGAGTTAACAACACCGACACTTTAATGAAACAATACCTGCTTGGTAAGTGAAAGATACCGGCTATGTAGCATTCATTTAATAAGAGCGTATTCATTTTATAAAGCGTATGTGTTCCTTATGCCGATGGTATTGTTACTGTAGACAATGATAGTCTTCAGTAGTTTATAAAATGGATCAAGCTGGGAATTAAGTCAGAGTATATCGACACATTGGAACGAATCTTATAATCTTGCTCCAAAGGGATCAAAGAACAGGCTGACAATAGAAGTTCTAATTTTTTATTGTCAGCCTATTGTCATGGCTTATTGTCAGCATGTAAACCGATGATAATCATTATACTATCGGGAAAAAACTTTAGCTGACAATAAGAATCATTAAATTTATATGTAAATCTGATATCTGTCTTTCCAATATACACATCTTTACAAAAATAGAGGGGAACTCCTGGATGAATCCATTTGTTCCCCTCGAGGGTGTTGCTAGCCTTTACCTCTTATATTTTCAAAGGCAAGTGGTAACATCTAAATGTTACGTTTTCGACTTTGTAGTCGTTCGGGTGCCGCTCCACCCGAATTGACTTGCCTTTGTGATTATTATTAATTTGTTGTTTGTATCTATTGCAAATTTATAGGCACAAAAAAAGCGGAGAGCATTTGCCTATCCGCCAGAGAGGGAGTCGAAGCCCTAAACACACAAACAGGAAACACTCCCCGCATATTGCAAGGAGCATCTATCTGCTTCTCTGTGTGTTTGGAATTTTCGACTTTTCTCTGGCACAGAAATCAGCTAAACGCTTTTTTTCTTAAAACAAACAATACAGTCGCGCTACGACTGACTGTGCAAAGATAACAATTAATTAAGTTATACAGTCTTTCATTCTTTATTTTTTCTCTGTACAGAGTGTTTTTGTTCTATATCTCGTAAAATCGTTTGAAATAGTCCGGTTCTCTTGCTATGATTATACCTCATAAGATTCATATCGTTTATTTTATATATTTTTACTAAATCTCTCGGAGTTATGCGAATTATTGTTATTTTTGCCTCACATAATTTCTAAACAATAATTAAATTATTTATTCGTATGAAAAAGGCCTTATTATTATTCGCTTTAGTAGCGATAAGTGCGGTGAGTATCAATGCTCAAGACAATCTGAAATGGGGTGTGATGGCAGGTATGAATGTTAGTAAATACACCATTACAGGTTTTGATAGCAGGATAGGTTTTCACGCAGGTGTTAAAGCAGAGTTGGGATTGTCGCAGGATGCGAATGGTAGTGGTGCCTATATGGACTTCGCTGCATTGCTTACATTGAAAGGTGCTAAAATTGATGGAGGATCACTTGCGAGCATAAAATTTAATCCATACTATCTGGAAGTGCCGGTACGTGTCGGGTATAAATATGCCGTCAATGATGATTTTTCATTATTTGGTAGTGTAGGTCCTTATATGGCTGTTGGGCTGTTTGGAAAAGCAAAATTGAAAGTGGACGGTGATATTGCAGATATTGCGGAATTAGGAGGTAACTCGATGTCCGAAGATATATTTGGAGACGATGGTCTAAAACGATTCGACTTCGGTCTTGGACTGAAAGCTGGGGTTGAGTTCAGTAAGAAATATCAAGTTGCCATAAGCTATGATTTCGGACTTGTTGAGGTAATCAAAGAAGTAGGAATGAAGAACAGAAACCTGATGATCTCGTTGGGATATATGTTCTAAAACCGATTTTGCAACTTTGTTGCATAAATCATTTGCTACCTTTGCATCAACTAAATAATGAAAGTTATGGGACATTGTAGTTGTGGCGCTCATTCATGCGCAGCAGAAAAAAAGGTTGATGCAAAGGTTTCGGTATTCCATGAATATGGGAAAGTGATATTCTCTCTCCTGCTTCTGACAAGTGGAATAATTATGAATGCTCTCGATTTAGCATTCTTCCGTGAAGGATCTGTTGCCTTGATATGGTATATCGTGGCCTATCTTCCGGTAGGAATTCCAGTGATGAAAGAAGCCTGGGAAAGTATCAGGGAAAAAGACTATTTCAGCGAGTTCACTCTAATGATTATAGCCACTTTGGGAGCTTTCTATATTGGTGAATATCCGGAAGGAGTAGCCGTGATGTTATTCTATACAGTAGGAGAACTGTTTCAGGATAAAGCGGTAGATAAAGCCAAACGTAATATTGGAGCCTTATTAGATGTAAGACCCGAGAAAGCATTAGTGCTCCGGGAAGGCAATCTTGTTATTGAAAGCCCTAAAAAGATAAAAGTCGGTGAAATCATAGAAATAAAGGCAGGCGAACGGGTGCCATTGGATGGAACTATGCAGAATGAAGTGGCTGCCTTCAATACAGCCGCATTAACAGGTGAAAGCGTTCCTCGTAATATTCGGAAAGGTGAAGAAGTACTTGCCGGAATGATTGTAACCGATAAGGTTATCCGGCTCGAGGTAACGAGACCTTTTGATAAGAGTGCACTTGCCCGAATATTGGAACTTGTTCAGAATGCTTCCGAACGTAAGGCTCCGGCTGAATTGTTTATTCGTAAGTTTGCGCGCATTTATACACCTATTGTTATAGCGCTTGCAGTGTTAATTGTTTTGTGTCCATTTGTTTATTCACTTATTAATCCTCCATTTGTATTTGCATTTAATGATTGGCTATACAGAGCTTTGGTCTTTCTGGTGATTTCGTGTCCCTGTGCGTTGGTGGTTAGTATTCCGTTGGGCTACTTTGGGGGAATTGGAGCGGCATCCCGGTTGGGAATTTTATTCAAGGGTGGTAATTATCTGGATGCTATCACTAAGATCAATACAGTGGTATTCGATAAAACTGGAACCCTGACAAAAGGAACCTTTGAAGTACAGGCCTGTAAAAGTGCAGGCGAGGTTTCGGAAGAAGAATTAGTGAAACTGGTTGCTTCGGTAGAAAGTGATAGTACTCATCCGATTGCCAAGGCTGTTGTGAATTATGCGAAAGAACAAAACATTGAATGTGTAGCTGTTACCGGTACAAAAGAATTTGCCGGCTATGGTTTGGAAGCAACGATAGACGGGGCTATGGTTCTGGTCGGTAATTGCCGGTTACTGTCTAAGTTTGATATATCCTATCCAAAAGAACTGCTGGAAATAACGGATACCATCGTGGTCTGTGCTGTTGGAAACCGTTATGCAGGTTATCTGCTGCTGGCTGATGCCCTGAAAGAGGACGCAAAGGTAGCTATTGACAATTTAAAAGCTTTAAATATTGAAAACATCCAGATACTATCCGGTGATAAACAGAGTATTGTTACTAACTTTGCAGAAAAGCTCGGTATATCGAAAGCTTATGGTGACCTGTTGCCGGAAGGAAAAGTGAATCATCTGGAAGAGCTGCGGCAGGATGAGGCAAACCGGATCGCGTTTGTCGGTGATGGAATGAACGATGCACCGGTGCTCGCTCTAAGTCATGTTGGCATTGCTATGGGAGGACTGGGTAGTGATGCGGCTATTGAAACAGCCGATGTCGTGATACAGACAGACCAGCCGTCGAAGGTAGCCGAAGCTATCAAAGTAGGAAAACTGACACGAAGAATTATTTGGCAGAATGTATCACTGGCATTTGGAGTGAAATTACTTGTATTGATTTTGGGAGCCGATGGAATTGCTACTCTTTGGGAAGCTGTCTTTGCAGATGTGGGTGTTGCGCTACTTGCCATTATGAATGCTGTCAGAATACAGAAAATGATAAAATAGGAGAAAGATGGAAGAAGATATTTATTTGGATAAGTTGGATAGAAGAGGTATCAAGCCAACTGCCATAAGGCTTCTGGTGATAAAAGCGATGATGCAGGCAGAGCGTGCGGTGTCATTGCTCGATTTGGAAACACTGCTCGATACAGTCGATAAATCGACTATATCCCGTACCATCGCTCTCTTCTTGTCTCATCACCTCATACATAGCATAGACGATGGGAGCGGCTCGTTGAAGTATGCCGTTTGCGACAACTCCTGCAATTGTGTGGTACAGGATTTACATTCGCATTTTTATTGTGAGAAATGTCATCGTACATTCTGCCTGGAAGGTACACATATCCCGGTGATTGATTTGCCTAAAGGATTTACTTTGCATAGTATAAACTATGTACTAAAAGGAGTTTGTTCCGAATGTACTTCTCAAAAATGACAGATATTTTATAAACTTCGATGCGCAGTTTTATTCCATTCACTAATTTGGATAGGATAATCACTATATTTCGCACTTTGAGTACCTGTAACTTCAGTTTAGGTACTTTCCCCATTTTGTCTATTTTTTTAATTGACGAATTATCCCCAACTTTGCATAGTCATTTGAATTGGAGTCTTGAAAGATTTATAGACTAAGTGGGGGGGATATGTGATATGTAAGTAATTGGAATAAAAGCCGAAAAAGAGATGTATTTTCTCTTTTTCGGCTTTTTGCTAATATTGTTTGATTAGTCAATATTGGGATTCAATGCGTGCCAGTCTTTAATAGCTGGGATGATCCCCATTTCAATCACTTCATCACGAAGTTTGCATAAATGCTCGTAGCTTTTTTCCAATTCTTCCTGTTCGGCAGGAGTTCCGGCTACTTCTTTATAAGTGACGCCGTCTTTAGTTATTGAAGTTTCCATCGCCATCATGATATGGTCGAACTTACTGTTAGAAACATACGTTCCGGCAGGCCAGCGGAAAGGTTGTCCACCCATAGCAGCGGCAATCATTTCGATAGAAAGATAAGCCGGGCTTTGGAAAGAAGAACGACCGCGCAGGTCGATAATATGCTTACCACCCTGGATGACACGTACTTTCAGTGCTTCCCAATCTGCCAATGGAAGACGGGTAGTGCCGATGAAATCGGTCAAAGGCTCTCCTTTTATTTTGGTTGTAGATGCGAATACAGCCATTTGTTCGCCATGACCACCATACGTACGGCAATTCTGAATGTCGGAAGCCGGGATATGGAAGAATTTCACCAGTTCGTTTTGCAGACGGGTGCTGTCCAAGGCAGCCAGTGTAGAAACTTGAGAGGGTTTCAAACCTGAATACAACAAAGTAATCAATCCGGTGATGTCTGCAGGATTAAAGATCACAACGATATGTTTTACGTTCGGGCAATATTGATGAACATCTTTACCGAATTGAGCGGCAATTTCTGCATTTCCCTTCAGCAAATCTTCGCGGGTCATACCTGCTTTACGGGCAGCTCCACCGGAAGAGACAATGTAAGAAGCTCCTGTCAGCGCTTCTTTGATATCGGAAGTAAATGTAAGGTTGACACCTTCAAAACCGCAGTGATACAATTCTTCAGCTACTCCTTCCAGAGCCGGGACAAATGGATCATACAGGCAAATATTCGGAGTGAGTCTCATCATCATGGCTGTTTGTGCCATATTGGAGCCGATCATTCCGGCAGCTCCTACAATCGTAAGTTTCTCGTTGGTTAGAAATTCCATAAGTTTATATGTTTAAAGGTGAATAATTTACTTTTTCTTTTTGTCGCTACAAAGTTAACATATTAGAAAGCAGATTGTTCATTGCAAATAGTTTTGCCCGATAACGAAAAGTTATGGCCGACTGTTTGAGAGATCTATTCAAAATAGATTATCTTTGTGTCTTATTACAATAAATAGGTAAGAATATGAGCATCGAATTAGGAAAGTTCAATCAGCTTGAAGTCGTGAAAGAAGTAGATTTCGGCGTATATCTCGATGGTGGGGAAGAAGGTGAGATTTTGTTGCCTACCCGCTATGTGCCCGAAGACTGTAAGATAGGAGATTTTTTGAACGTGTTTCTTTATCTGGATATGGATGAAAGACTGATTGCTACGACGCTGACTCCGTTGGTGCAGGTAGGTCAGTTTGCCTGTCTGGAAGTCTCCTGGGTGAATCAATACGGAGCTTTCCTGAACTGGGGATTGATGAAAGACCTGTTCGTTCCGTTCAGTGAGCAGAAGATGAAAATGCAGGTTGGGCGGAAATATGTGGTCCATGCGCATTTGGATGAAGAGAGTTATCGTATTGTGGCTTCAGCAAAGGTGGAACGTTATCTGTCGAAAGAAAAGCCGGAATATACTCCGGAAGCAGAAGTGAATATCCTTATCTGGCAGAAGACGGATTTGGGCTTTAAAGCGATTATAGATAATAAGTATAGCGGTTTGCTGTATGAAAATGAAATATTCCGTCCGTTGGAAACAGGAATGGAGATGAAAGCTTTTGTGAAACAAGTGCGTGAAGATGGTAAGGTAGACCTGATTCTTCAGAAACCCGGTTTTGAAAAGATTGACGATTTTTCGAAAACGCTGCTCGACTATATCAAAGCGCATGGAGGACGGATCAACTTGAATGATAAAAGTCCTGCGGAAGATATTTATGACACGTTTGGTGTTAGCAAGAAAACCTTTAAGAAAGGAGTGGGCGACTTGTATAAGAAACGTCTGATTACCTTGCATGAGGATGGCATTGCTTTGGCGGATTCCTAAACAGAATAGGGATTTCCCTACATACGAATAGAGAGAATCATTGGGGTGGGGAGTTTCCTCACCCTATTTTTGTGCTATCAGATTAAAGATATAAATAATAAAAACTAGATAAGCTATGCGTAAGATTATAATAAGTTTCTGCATCCTGTTCGCTGCCCTCTCCTTACAAGCGCAGTCTGTTAATGGAATCCGTATCGATGGCGGGAATACTCCGATTCTTGTTTACCTGGGAGGGAACCAGATATGTTTACCTACTACTACCTGCTTTATAGCCAATTTAAATCCCGGACATTATACTGTTGAAGTGTTTGCCACCCGCTTTACCCGTGCGGGAGAGCGAGTATGGAAAGGAGAAAAATTATATAAAGATCTCGTTTATTTTGATGGGAGAGGAGTGACAGAAATATGGGTAGACGGACGTGATAACATGCGCCCGGAAAGACCCGGCCGTCCCGAACAGGGAGAACATCGTCCGGGATATGGTTACAACAGGGTGATGAACGATCAGCTCTTCCAAACGTTTTATAAAGAGATGAAGAATGAGCCTTTTAAAGATGACCGTATGAAGTTGCTCAATGCTGCATTGGCTGGTTCTGATTTCACATCTGCCCAATGTCTCCAACTGACCAAACTATATACATTCGATGATGACCGGATGGAGATTATGAAGATCATGTATCCCCGGATTGTAGATAAGGAAGCTTTCTTTACGGTGATTAATACCCTGACATTTAGCTCCAGCAAGGAAAAGATGAAGGATTTTATCATAGGGTACGGTAAACGTTGATACTATTAACTAAAAACGATACGGTTATGAAAAAGATACATATTATGCTGTGTTTGGCGTTGGGAATATTGGTCAGTGGCTGTTTTACCAGCTATGTATCTACCAAACAGATGATGGGTATATATCAGGGAATGACTCAATCGCAGGTAGAGTCCGTTTTAGGAAAACCTGATTTCCGGCGTTTTGACGGTGATATGGAAGAATGGGAATTCCATCGTGATAACGGTACGCCTGTACTTACTTCGGAACCTGTGACGATAATCGTTCAGTTTGTAAATAGAGAGGTGGTTAGTATGGATACGTTCAAAGGTTATGGCAGACCTGCACCGATGCATTCCGTTGTAGTACCGCCTGCTGTGAACACTACCGTTGAAGTCTTTCCTAATCATGAACAAGTGGAAGAAGCTCGTTTGATGACTGATCCGGAGTTTGATGAATTTATCAATAAGCTCAAAATAACGGTTATGAATGAAGACCAGAAGAAGCTTGTCGATCGGATGTTGAGAACGTATGATGTCACTTCAAATCAATGTGTGAAAATAGTGAAGGAGATTTCGTATACTCCTGACCAGGTGGAGATGATGAAGAAGCTGTATCCTTATGTAAGGGATAAAAGAAATTTTAATAAGGTGATCGATATTTTATTTTCTAATGCATATAAAGATGAGATGCGTAAGTTTATTGAGGAATATCATCAGAATAATAAATGATAGGAGATTGAATTATGAAACGAATACTGTTTTTACTCTTTGCTGTCGGTCTGACTGCCAATATGACCGTAATGGCTGGAATGAGCACTAGCAAGGTACGTAAGGAGACGCGTTTTCTTACCGATAAGATGGCATATGAATTGAGCTTGAGTACACAGCAATATAATGATGCGTATGAAATTAATTACGACTTTATTTATTCTGTCCGTAATATCATGGATTACGTAGCACGTGGTTACGAATGGGCATTGGATGATTATTATGAAGCGTTGGATATCCGTAACGACGATCTTCGCTGGGTATTGAGTGATGCACAGTATCGCCGGTTCCTCGGTGCCGAGTATTTCTATCGGCCAATCTATGTAACCGGAGGGAAATGGAGTTTCAGGGTTTATGTTAATTACCCGAATCGTAGTTTGTTTTATTTTGGTGTGCCTTACCATTACCGTACTTATTGTGGAGCACATTATCGTCCACACTTTCACCATGTGAGTTATTATCGGGGCAGATATACTAATTTCAACCATTATTCTGCACCGCATCGGGTGAGAGATCAGCGAGTATTCCACTCTTATCGTCGTTCGGATTTCGGTTCTGTCCGGTTCCGTCCGAATACTTCCACTCGTCCGCATAATGCACCGACACGTCCGGGTAATTCTTCCCGTCCGGGTTCATCGACAACGCGTCCTGGTACGTCTCGCCCAAGTACCTCTACTCGTCCTGATACTTCTACTCGTCCCGGAACGACAACAAGACCTGGTACGTCAACACGTCCCCGTCCGGAATCTGGAGGAGATCGACCTTCGACTTCTGTCAGACCATCTACACCGTCCGGAAGTGGAAGACCTGGTAACAATGTTGCTCCTGATAAAAATGGGAATACGAATAGAGTAGAAAGTGATCGTAATTCTGGTCGTCGTCCGGAAACAGGTTCCGGTTCTTCAAGCTCTAATCGCAGACCAACAAGCGGAAGTTCAACTGGTTCCAGTTCCTCCAATCGTGAAAGTGGAAAAACAAGTAGCAGTTCGAGAGAAAGTTCAAGTAAACGAAACGATAGTGGTTCCTATAATAGAAATAACAGTTCCGAGAGAAATAATAGCTCTTCCGGTTCCAGTCGCGGTAGTTCCAATCGTAGTAGTTCCAGTCGCAGTGATTCTGGTCGCAGTAGCGGTAGTACTACCAGTCGTAGCAGCAGTACCACTTCTAACCGGAGTAGCGGTAGCTCGAGCTCTACCCGGAGCAATGTTTCTAGTGGACAAACAGAAAGACGCTCTTCTTCCGGAAGTACGAGAAGCAATAGCACTCAAAGTTCTTCCCGTTCCTCTGAAAGAAACAGCAGCAGTTCAAGAAGATAACCTATTCCTTTATTATTTATATCAATCTCATTACTCCTCAGCGGAAGGAGAACTAGACTCCGGGTTTTCACCGGCTAGACTATTCCGGGCAGCGCCCGTAACTTGGATATCGGGGCGGATACTATCCGCCTCGATTTCACTTATTACTCCTTTCTGTGCAAGCCGCTTGGCTATCAACTTATAATAGCCTTCCATATTCTCCTTTAACTGTCCGCCTTCAGCAAAAGAGCTGCGGAAATGCTTGGGCTTCGGGATAATGGAAGCCAGGAAAATACTTTCTTCCGTGTTCAGTTGTGAAGGGCGTTTATTGAAATAATAAGCAGAAGCTTCCTGAATACCATAAACGAGCGGTCCCCATTCAACAATGTTCAGATATACTTCGTACATGCGTTCTTTAGAAGTTAATCTTTCATTTTCTATTAGCCATACAATCAATGCCTCTTCCAATTTACGTGCAAAGTTCTTATTACGGTTCAGGAATACATTCTTTACGAGTTGCATGGTGATCGTGCTTCCTCCACGTGCAAAGCGTTTCACTTGCAGGTCGTAAATCAATGCTTCCCGTAGGGCGTCGGGCAGGAAACCGCGATGGTAAAAGAATGCTCCGTCTTCACTTTGCATAACGGACATTCTTAGGATGGGTGAAATGCTATCCAATGGTGTAAAGTGTTTGCACGAGGGACCAATAGGAAAAGTCCGCACCGGTATTCCATTCTCATAAGCTGTATAAATGAACTCGCCGGACATTTTGGAGAGTGAAGTGGCTCCATAGCTTGTGATGCGGAAGTCTTTCTCTTTCAGTTCGGATTCCAGTTTGAGACTATCTAGTTGTGCAAAATCAATATCTAATAGAAAATGATAGGCCAACTCGCCACTTGTCTTGATGCCTTCCAGATTGCTGAATAATCCTTTGGGGAGAGAGCTGAACAGATCATCTGCCGGAAACCAGGATTTGTTGACCGCAGCAGTGAAATGCCAGTTTCCTTTCTCTTTCTCGGCTCGCAAATAAGGATGAAACTGGAGTTTGTTGAAATCAACAATGGTCGTGCTATCCAGCTCGAGTGAGTGCCCGCTTATGTTCATCTCGTAACAGAGTTGTCCACGATTGAGATGAATTACTTCAGGAGAGAGAGCTTTATGAAATACGTCAAGTCCGTTCACTCTCGCTTTTCCTTTGAGGAGCAGTTGATTGGATGCACGCTTATCTTTAGTCATATTATAAGATAGGGTGTCGAAAGTGACTTCTGCTCCAAAACGGCGGGTAATATAAGGTAGTGAGATTTTTCTTTTTTCCGGGGCAAAGAGAGATGCTTTTAATGTATAGTCTCTTCTGTTTAGTTCGCCGGTCGCTTCCCATAGTTGTTGAGGAAGTGTATCTTCTTTTATCTGAATGGTTGATTGGAAATGATTGTTCTCAATAATAAAAGAAGGAATGTTGACTGCAACGAAATTACTATCTTTACGTTCGGTTATATTGATTTGCCTGAGTTGCCCGTTTTCAGGCAGGAAACCGTAAATGAGGTTTAATATCCGGTCAATACGGTTGGCATAGTCACTTTCTATGACAGGTTGGAGTTCTGCTTCTTGTTGCCGTTTAAAGAACAGGAAATCGTAGTTAGCTATGCTATCATGCTTGATGAAGTTGATTGCAAGGCCATTCATAAGCACATTCCGTACTTCGATTTCTCCTTTTAGCAATTCCCAAAAACTTAGTTTTACATTGACGGATTGTAATGTCAGGAGGGTATCCCGTTGGTTGGGAACAATAGAAAGTCCTTGTAAAGCCACTTCATTGTAGCCTTTCATTCGTAACTCCTGATAATGAATTTGTAGACCGTATGTTTGTTCGGCACGTGTAGCTCGTTTGTCAACGATATGGCATAAAATGACATTGCGGAATGCAAAGAGACAAATAAGGCTGGTAAGCAAGATACCGGTAGCCGATAGAATGATAATTCTTTTTTTGCTGGACGTTTCCATCTTCTTTTTCTTGATATGATAATCGCTGCAAAGGTAGATAATAATTCGGGCAACAAGCGGAGTATTTTCCCATTTTTAGAGTTATATTCATCAGTAGAAAGAAGAAAATGCGAAAAAAATGGTTAGTTGTTCGCTTTTAAGCGTACAACTGTTCGTTTTCGTACACCGTTCTGTTTTATGATTTCCTTGATTATTAGTTAGTTATCGTTTTGGCACGCTCGTTGCATCTCTATAGTCGCAAGCGGACAACGAAGAAAAATGAAAAAAACTTCAGAAGGTTGCAACCGTTTGAGACGCTTGATCCGTCTAATAAACAGAAGAACAAAAACAGAATGTTGAACAAATAAAAAATATACAATTATGAAGACTACAGTATTATTCAGAATGATCGTTTTAGTTGCTATGGTATTTGCAGGAATCGCTAATACAACAGTGAAGGCACAGGGTAATAACTTCATTACTAATGAAGAAAAAGTAGATGATCTTGTAGTATCGAAAGTGATTTACAGACTCGATGGTTCTCTCTATCGCCACATGAAATATGATTTTACCTATGACGATCAGAAGAGAATGTCCTCCAAAGAAGCTTTCAAATGGGATGCTTCTACTGAAAAATGGATACCGTACTTTAAAATTGATTATACTTATTCATCTAATGAAATCACTTTGGTATATGCACGCTGGAATGACTCTCACAGAGCTTACGACGCATCTGTTGAAAAGAGCGTTTATGAACTGAACGACGCTAATATGCCGGTTGCTTATATGAACTATAAATGGAATGATAAATGGATTGAAAAATCCGCTGCTAGCTGGGCTATGAATGTATCTACTCCGGCAACTAATGAAGCAACTCTGCTGACTGCCAGCAGATAAAAATAAATCGGAGTTGTGAAACTCCTTCTCTCTCTTTTAATTTAACTACATTAAAAACGGTGGATTTCCTTATGGGATAATCCACCGTTCTGTTTTTCTAATGAACAGTTACGATTAGCTTTTGTAACTCTTCAATATCTATTTAACGAGTGGTAGATATTCTCCATAACCTTCCTCTTTCATTTTATCTTTCGGGATAAAACGAAGTGAAGCGCTATTGATGCAATAGCGTAATCCACCTTTCTCTTTCGGCCCATCTGTGAATACGTGTCCCAAATGAGCATCTCCGGTTTTACTGCGTACTTCCGTACGTATCATGCCGTGCGAAGTATCTTTCTTTTCTGCGATTAGATCTTTTTGAATCGGTTGGGAAAAGCTTGGCCACCCGCAACCTGAATCAAACTTGTCGGTAGAGACAAACAGAGGTTCTCCGGTAGTAATATCCACATAAATGCCGGGACGATGCTCATTCCAGTATTCATTGTGGAAAGCAGGTTCAGTGGCATTCTTTTGGGTTACGGCATATTGTTCCGCCGACAATTCCTTACGAAGGGTTGCATCATCCGCTTTTTGATACGCTTTAGCTTTCGGCGCATTCGCTTTGCGTGCCATTTCGAATAAAGCGGGATTGATATGGCAGTATCCACCCGGATTTTTATCCAGATAGTCCTGGTGGTAAGTCTCTGCCGGATAGAAATTTGTCAATGGCTTTACTTCTAGGACAATAGGAGTTTTATATTGTGCGGATAATAGTTGAATCGCCTGCTTGATGACAGGGAGATCTTCTTTATCTACATAATAAATTCCGGTTCTATACTGTGTTCCCCGGTCATTACCTTGCCGGTTGAGGCTGGTAGGATCGATTGTCTTGAAATATAGATCGAGCAGTAAATTCAAATCTACCGTTTTCGGATCATAAACCACCTTTACTGTTTCGGCAGCATTGGTTTTTCCTGAACAGACTTGTTCATAACTCGGATTGGCAACATTACTGTTGGCATATCCTACCTGAGTACTTTCTACTCCTCGAATTTGTTTCAGGAAATGTTCTGTCCCCCAGAAACATCCTCCCGCAAAATAGATTTCTGCTTGATTCTTCATTGGTTTAGCAACTCCTAAAAATGTATTACTAATCATTACAATCACTAGGACAATAAAATACTTCATATCCGTTAGTTCTTTCTATAATAACGAATGAACCAACGGATATGTTTTAAGGAACTACTATACTAAACTCAACTTTATTTTTTTTCATTCAATGACCTGTCCTTTGTAGAAATCCAGAATTTTAGTCCGGAACAGGTAGTCATATTTTGCCTGCAACTTATCCGAAAGAGCTTTCGTCAGATTAAGTTTGGCTTCATTGTATTCCACAAAGGTAGCCTTGCCGTTATTAAACTTCTCACTCATCAGGCGGAAAGACTCTTCGTTGGCTTTTACTGCCACTTCACTGGAGTTGTATTTACTTTCTGCTGCCAGAGCATTGTACCAGGCTTGCTGAATTTCTTTATAGAGTATTTTTTTACTGTTATCCAACTTCAAGGATAAATCTATTTGTTGCAAACGAGCGGTGCGTACCCGGTTTCTTGTGGCAAAACGGTTGAAGATTGGCACGCTCAAATTAAATCCTATATATTTATTCAGATTGTTTTTCATCTGACTGCCGAAGCTGCTTTCTGATCTTCCGCTAACCGTATAATAATTACTTCCCAGACCGGCACTGAAAGAGAGTTGTGGATAAAACGCACTTTGGGCAATACGAATACTATTAAGACTACCTTGCAAACGATATTCTGCAGCCTTAATGCTTGGTTTGTAAGTAAGCGCCTGTGTATATATGTCATCCGGCGGAGTGAGAGATTCGAACTCTAATTCTTCCTTAGGGCTTTCGAGTACAAATCCTTCAGGCGTGGGTAATTCCAAGAGTTGGGTGAGATCCAGTAAGGACAGTTTGTACGTATTGTCTGATTGTACAGCAGTCATTTCATCCTGTGCAACACGGGCTTGTGCTTCGGCCACTTCAGAAGAGGATGCCTTACCCACTCCCTGAAGACCTTGAATACGTTTTAACTGGTCTTTGCTTAAATCGACCTGATTATGAGCAATCTTACTTAATTCTTGATTGAATAAAACCTGTAAATAAGCCGAAGTGACATTGATTGCAATATCCTCTCTGGCTTTATTCAAATCTTCTATAGCAGCTTTTAAATCCAGTTTGGCAAGTGAATATTGGTTGGACAATTGCAAACCGGTAAATATAGGTATGTTTGTTCCCAAGCTGAAACTGGTATTGGCGCTGTTGATGTCACTATACGAGTTGTCTATCGGAGAAGCGGTACGACCCCAACTCCAGTTTTGACTGGCACTACCACTCAAATTCGGAAGGCGTGCCCATTTAGTGGTGTTTACGCTCACTTTGCCTGCTTCGACATTATTGGCCGATTGACGGATTTCTATATTATGCTCAATGGCATAGTCGATACATTGCCGCAGCGTCCACGCTTGCGAAGAGTTGTTCTGTGCCTGGATGGAGGTGATTCCGACTCCGGCAAGCAGAAGGGCTGATATGGTTTTACGAATTATTTTCATCGGATTCAATTATTTATCTTTTTTCTCTGCACCACGTATTTTGTCCTGAATGGTTACCCCTTTCTTGATTTCTATCTTGATTCCATCACTCATACCGGCAGTCACCTGTGTACGCTGGAACTTTTGTTCGGGCACTGAATCTGTCATGATGTACACAAATGTAGAGTCACCACTAAATTCAACAGTGCTTTCGGGCACTGCCAATACCTGATTGGCTTTTTGTAATACGATTTCCGCATTAGCCGAATATCCGGAACGAATCTGAACAGAATCCGGAATGGTAATCGCAGCCTTGATTTCAAACTGGTTGGCTCCATTGGTTTCCACCCCTTTCGGAGAGATATATTCCAGAATGGCATTGAAAGTCAGATTTTGTAAAGCTCCGATGGTCAGCTTGATTGGCATTTGTTCGTGGATACGTCCCACTTCTGTTTCATCAATATTGCCGCGGAAAATCATATCGTTCATGTTGGCTACCGTAGCAATCGTGGTTCCATCATTGAACGTATTACTCATAATCACCGAATTACCAGCTTTTACAGGTACGTCCAGGATTAACCCGTCAATGGTAGAGCGAATCATCGTGCTACTGAAAGAGGCACTGTTTTTGGTAATTCCTTCTTTTACGATTTCCAGATTGTCTTTGGCCGTCTGTCTCTCTTCGCGAGCCTGTTTCAAAGCCACTTCACTTTTCTCGTATTCCTCCCGGCTAATTAACTGACCGTCATACAACTTCTTCACACGGGCGAAATCCGTTTCTGCCTGGGTTGCATTAATTTCTGCCAGGCGCACACGGCTTTCTGCAGAATTCAGTTGTCCGAGTTCAGGGATTACTTTTACTTTGGCAATAACTTCCCCTTTTCTTACAGCTTGTCCGGCTTCTTTATATACTTCGTCGATAATACCCGAAATTTGCGGTTTGATTAAAATTTCGTCTCTCGGTTCCACCTTTCCGGTAGCTACTGTAGTTTTTTGGAGGTCAGTCATTTCCGGTCTAACTGTTTCGTAAGTGATTACCTTAGGCTTGGATTTCTGATAAAGGAATACGAATGTTCCGACAAGAATGATAGCAATGACTACCAATAATGTGATTTTCAGATACTTTTTCATGATTTTATTTATAATTTTATTATTTACGATTGATGATTGAAACTAAACTCCTCACATATCCAGATAACTGTTCCACTTCCTTATTCATCCCGAATCGCCTCAATCGGTTTGATAGCCATGGCCCGGTAAGCAGGTGCCAGACCTGCCAACATTCCCAGTGCAATTAGAAGGGCACAAGTACCGATTGCCAGTCCGAAAGTAACTTGAAAACGGGTGTCCCCTCCGTCAGCGTTGGCTCCCATCTCTACAAGTTGCAACACCATGACGGCAAAGGATATTCCACACATTCCTGCAATGGTGGTAAGTACCATACTCTCTGATAGAATTTGTTGCAGAATATCTTTCGGTCGTGCACCGATCGCCCGGCGGATACCGATTTCTGTGGTACGTTCTTTAACGGTCACCATCATAATATTGGATACTCCGATGGCACCTGCCAGCAAAGTTCCCAATCCTACCATCCAAACAAGTATGTTGATACCGGTAAACAGGTTATCGACCATAGAGAACATAGCTTCGGCATTCAGGCACATAACAGCCTGTTTGTCATCCGGGGAGATATAATGTGCGGCTTTAATGACCTGTTCCATTTTGGGTTGTATTTCAGACACTTTGACTCCATGCTTCGCAGTGAAACAGATCACATCAATTCGTCCTCCCAGATTATATGTTTGCTGCATCGTAGTGAAAGGAAGAGTGACGGCCTCCGAAGCCCGTCCCTGTATATTCATGTCCCCTTCGGAAGAAGACATGCCAATCACTTGATAATAAATGCCATCTACTCTTACATATTTGCCACACGGGTCTTCTCCCGGTTTGAAAAGACTTTCATAAATTCGTTTTCCGATGACACATACTTTGCGTGCTTCCTTTATATCCACCTCATTGATGAACCTGCCGTATGCCATTTCCTGTGATTCAATGTGGAGATAATCCGGATACAATCCTTTCACGCTACAATCATATTTCTTATCTTCGTATACGGCTTTGGAACCCCAACGGGCTACGGACGGAGTAATGATCTCCACCTCTTTCACTTGGGAGCGAAGACGGTCGATGTCGGTAGATTCCAGATTCCACCATCTTCCTTTGCGGAAGCCTTTGTAAGCCTCGCCCGTTCTTTGCGAGACAAGGAAACCGGAATTGGTGGCAAATCCTTCAAAGTTTTTTTTCATCATGTCCTCCAATCCTTGCCCGCCGCCGATAAGGGCTACGAGCATAAAGATTCCCCAGAAAACACCGAATGCAGTCAGCAGGCTTCTCGTTTTATTTCTTGTAATGGTAATGAGGATTTCCTCACAGGTATCCATGTCTATTCTCATAGTCTTAATCTGCTCTAAGTGCTTCGATCGGTCGGATGCTAACTGCTTTTCGGGCAGGGAATAATCCGGCTAACGTACCAGCTATTATTAATGTGAGTGTAGCCTGTATGGCGATTCTTATATCTACTGTCGGATTCAGGAAAACGGTTTCCGTCCACATTCCGGTGTCCATGGTCTGATTGCCGAAAGCGCTGTTCATCCATTCGGTCACTCCGATACCGGCTACCATGCCGATATATCCGAATATGGTGGTGATGGTGACGCTCTCTACGATAATCAACCAGAGAATGGAAAGCGGTTTGGCTCCCAAAGCCTTACGAATACCAAACTCGCGGGTACGTTCTTTGACGGTAATCAGCATGATGTTGGAAACTCCAACGATTCCGCTAAGTAACGTAAAGATGCCGATTACCCAGATGGCGATACGCAGCATGCCCGAACCTTTCTGCTGTTGCAGATAGTTGGTAAACCGGTTCCATATCCAGATAGCACTGTGGTCCGTTGGGTCAAACCGATGGTTGGCTCCCAATACTTTACGGTAATGGGCTTCAAAAGCCTCATTGGCCTCTACTGTTTCCAGATTTTTGGTAGTCATGACCAGGTTATTCAGTTTGTCTCCTTTATTATAAATCGTTTGTAGAGTGGTAAAAGGAATGTAGGCATCGCTGTCTCCGCTATCTCCTTTATCATTATAAAGACCTACTACCTGATAAACCACATTTCCGGCATTGACAAACTGTCCGATTGGCTCGGTATGAGTCTTGTTAAAAAGGATTTCTGCTGTTTTCTTATGAAGCACAATAACTTTCCGGCGTTCCTTGATATCAATTTCATTGATAAAACGTCCTTCGAAAAGCTTCACGACTTCTACCTCTGTATGATTGGGATATACGCCGGAAAGGTTCAGGCTGACGTATTCTTGCCCGAAACTAAGATTTACGCCTCCCTGCCACACGGTTGCTCCGGCCTTGATGACATGATTCGGGAAATAATGGCTGGTAGCATCCATGTCTTTATTGTCCAGTTGCACCCGTCTTCCTTCTTTCAGTCCGTCGTATGATTTACTGGTCCATCCCGGAAAAATCTTGATGGAGTTCATGGCACGTTCGGAAGCCGATTGCTCGAATGCGTGGATCAGTCCGTTGCCTGCACCTAGTAGGACGATAAGCATAAAGATTCCCCATGCCACGGCAAATCCTGTGAGAAAAGTCCTTAGCTTGTTGCGTTTGATGGTACTATATATTTCTTGCCAGATGTCAATCATGATAATGTTTGTATAGTGGTGGATTTTAGATTATTTCATGATACCGTCTTTTCCGAAAGGAGAAGCGTCATGGTCGATATTATCTTCAATACGTTCGATGATTCCATCTTTGATATGTATAATCTTGTCTGTCTGGTTGGCGACTCCACTTTCGTGGGTGACAACGACAATCGTCATTCCCAGTTTATGAAGATCTTTCAGAATCTGCATCACTTCCACCGAAGTTTTGCTATCCAAAGCTCCTGTTGGTTCATCTGCCAGAATGATTTGTGGTTGGGTGATTAAAGCTCGTGCAATGGCTACACGTTGTTTCTGACCGCCACTCATTTCGTTCGGCATGTGATGTGCCCAGTCTTTTAAACCCAGGCGGTCGAGATATTCCAAGGCAAGCGCATTTCGTTTTTTGCGACTTATACCCTGGTAAAATAAAGGAAGTGCTACATTCTCTACGGCATCTTTAAAGGAAATCAGATTGAATGACTGGAAAATAAATCCGATCATACGGTTCCGGTATTCGGCAGCTTTGGTTTCGCTCAAGTTCTTGATAAGTACGTTGTTCAAGTAATAATCTCCGGTATCGTAGTTGTCGAGGATTCCCAATATGTTGAGTAAAGTTGATTTCCCAGACCCGGATGCTCCCATGATAGAAACAAATTCTCCCTGTTCAATGTTGAGATTGATACCTTTAAGTACATGGAGAGGCGCTCCGTTGTTGTAGGTCTTGTTGATATTCGTTAGTTGTATCACAATTTTCTTTATTTAGTTTCTGTTTTCTGATAATTTTCTACTATTAGACGTGCGAAAGATACGAAAAGTTGCAAACAGGTTGAACTTTTTTCAAAAAACATTTTGTAGACTCAATCTTCTTTACGTAATTTGTGTGCAGTAAACTTAATGATTAACTAACCCTTTTAAATAAAAGTATCATGAATTCAAACATGGAAAAACCCTACGTAGTAGGTATTGACATAGGCGGAACGAATACCGTCTTTGGAATTGTAGACGCACGCGGAACTATTATTGCCAGCAGTTCAATCAAAACATCTGGTTACCCTACAGTAGAAGAATACGCTGATGAAGTGTGTAAAAGTCTGCTTCCATTGATTATTGCTAATGGTGGTGTTGATAAAATCAGAGGTATTGGTATCGGTGCTCCGAATGGCAACTACTACACGGGAACGATTGAATTTGCTCCGAACCTGCCTTGGAAGGGAATTCTTCCGTTGGCTGCCATGTTTGAAGAAAGACTGGGTATCCCCACTGCTTTGACAAACGACGCAAACGCTGCTGCTATCGGTGAAATGACTTACGGTGCTGCCCGTGGTATGAAAGACTTTATCATGATTACACTGGGTACTGGTGTGGGTAGCGGTATTGTTATCAACGGTCAGATGGTGTATGGTCATGACGGTTTTGCAGGTGAATTGGGACACGTTATCGCCCGTCGCGATGGTCGTCTTTGCGGTTGTGGCCGTAAGGGATGTCTGGAAACTTACTGTTCGGCTACCGGTGTAGCTCGCACAGCCCGTGAATTCCTTGCTGCCCGTACGGATGCTAGCTTGCTTCGTAACATTCCTGCAGAAAACATCACTTCAAAAGATGTGTATGATGCAGCTGTACAAGGTGATAAACTGGCACAGGAAATCTTTAACTTTACAGGTAACATCTTGGGTGAAGCACTGGCAGATGCTATTGCATTCTCCAGCCCTGAAGCAATTGTATTGTTTGGTGGTTTGGCTAAGTCCGGTGACTATATCATGAAACCAATTCAGAAATCAATTGATGATAATATCCTGAATATCTATAAAGGCAAGACTAAACTGCTCGTTTCCGAATTGAAGGATTCTGATGCTGCTGTACTGGGCGCCAGTGCATTGGCTTGGGAACTGAAAGATTTGAAAGAATAACATTTCATTATTATAATAAAGGTAATGAAGCCTCGGGAGTTTATGACTTTCGGGGCTTTGTTTTATTTAGTCCTTTCTGACGTGTACGGCTTATTCAGACAAAGGGTTATTCTCACCGGAGTGAGAAAATATTCTCATAGGCATGAGAATGTTTGAGAAAATATACAATAAAAAAGGGAACCTCATAATGAAGTTCCCTTTTTTATTTCGAATCGAAAAGTTCGGCTTATTAGTTAGCTCTTTTTTCTTTGATTCTAGCTTTCTTACCAGTAAGAGCGCGCAGGTAGTACAATTTAGCGCGACGAACTTTACCTACCTTGTTCACTTCGATGCTATCGATAGCCGGTGATTCGATTGGGAAAATTCTTTCTACGCCTATAGTTCCTGACATTTTACGTACAGTAAAACGTTTCTTGTCTCCGTGACCGGCGATTTTGATAACAACACCACGGTACAACTGTACACGTTCTTTGTTACCCTCGATAATACGATATGCTACTGTTACAGTGTCTCCTGCTTTGAAGCTCGGGTGCTGTTTTCCGGTAGCAAATGCTTCTTCTGCAATTTTAATTAAATCCATTGTTGTTATTATTAAATTGTTTCATCGTTACAACGCAACATACCAAGTATCTCTTCTCTTGACAGCGATTGCGCGAAAGCGGTGCAAAGTAACGAATTATTTGCCAGATAGCCAAATGTTTTTGTATATTTGTGGCATATCTAAAAATAGCGAACATGAAACAGACTTATGTAAAGTATCTGATGGTGGCGACGTTTGCAGGAGGCTTCCTGTTTACTTCCTGCCGGACCGCACGCGAGACTACGGCACAGTACGAAGTAACCAAAGTAGAGGGTAGCATGATAACGATTGATTCTGTTTGGGACACCATTCCCAACGCGAAAGCTGCCGAAATCTTAAAGCCTTATAAGGAAAAGGTGGATGCGATGATGTATGAAGTCATCGGCACCAGTGCGATGAAAATGGACAAAGGAGGTCCCGAAAGTTTACTTTCCAACCTTGTTGCAGGTGTTTTGCAGCAAGCGGCTGTTCAGGTGTTGGGGAAACCTGCTGATATGGGATTGGTAAATATGGGCGGCTTGCGTAATATCTTGCCCGAAGGAGATATCACGGTAGGCGATGTGTTTGAAATTCTTCCTTTTGAGAATTCTCTTTGCGTACTGACTATGAAAGGAACAGACTTGAGACGTCTTTTTGAAGCGATTGCATCTCTGCACGGAGAAGGAGTGAGCGGTATCCGTCTTGAAATCACCAAAGATGGAAAGTTGCTGAACGCCTTTGTCGGTGAAAAACCACTAAAGGATGACCAGCTTTACACGGTGGCCACTATCGACTATCTGGCAGATGGAAATGGACGGATGGATGCTTTCCTGCAGGCAGAAAAGAGAGTATGCCCCGAAGACGCAACCTTACGCGGACTATTTCTTGATTATGTACGCAAACAGACTGCCGAAGGCAAAGCGATTACCTCCAAACTGGATGGACGTATTACCATAAAATAAAAAGGAGAATCTAAAAATATTGAATATGAAAAGAATTCAGATATTATTCCTGTTATGTCTTGCATTGAGCTTTACTTTCTCAATTTTTGCGCAGGATAAGGATACCAAAGAAGTGATTATTTTACAAACAAGCGATGTGCATAGCCGTATCGAACCTGTCAATCAGAAGGGGGACGAATACTATAACAAAGGCGGTTTTCTTCGCCGGGCTGCTTTTCTCGAACAGTTTCGCAAGGAGCATAAGAATGTGCTGCTTTTCGACTGCGGAGATATTTCTCAGGGAACACCTTATTATAATATGTTCCGCGGAGAAGTGGAAGTTAAACTAATGAATGAAATGGGTTACGATGCTATGACTATCGGTAACCATGAGTTTGATTTCGATGTGGATAATATGGAACGTATTTTCAAGATGGCTAATTTCCCGGTTGTTTGTGCCAACTATAATCTGGATGCTACGGTATTGAAAGATATAGTTAAACCCTACGTCGTTCTTGAGAAATATGGTTTGAGAATTGGTGTGTTTGGCCTTGGAACCCAACCCGAAGGGATGATTCAGGCTAATAAATGCGAAGGAGTCGTTTATGAAGATCCTATCCGCGTATCCAACGAAATAGCTGCTTTGTTGAAAGACGAAGAAGGTTGTGATTTGGTAGTATGCCTGTCTCATCTGGGCATTCAAATGGATGAACATCTGGTTGCCGGAACACGCAATATCGACGTGATTCTGGGCGGGCACTCTCATACATTTATGAAAGGCCCCAAAACATACTTGAATATGGACGGAAAAGAGGTGCCTGTTATGCACACGGGAAAAAATGGTGTTCGTGTAGGCCGTCTCGATTTGACTTTGAAACATAAATGAAGATAATCCCCTCAATAGTAACGCTTTTATTCCTTATTGCGGCCGGCACGGTTTCAAGTCCGGCGCAGAATGCTACAACCGTTGAACCTCTGCTGGTGTATAAAGCCCTTCAGGACAAAGACTGCCGGCACTGGGTTGATTCGGTTATGGATAAGCTTTCCTTTAAAGAAAAGGTAGGGCAGTTGTTCATCTATACCATTGCCCCGGTAGATACCAAACGAAACCTGGAACTGTTGCGCGAAGTAATCGACACCTATAAAGTGGGTGGACTTCTCTTTTCCGGTGGGAAGATGCAAAATCAGGTTGAACTGACAAACCGGGCGCAACGGCAGGCAAAAGTCCCTTTGATGATTACCTTTGATGGAGAATGGGGGCTGGCCATGCGTTTGCGTGGTATGCCTGTTTTTCCACGGAATATGGTATTGGGATGTATCCGTGACAACAAGCTGCTCTATGAATACGGGCGTGAAGTTGCTCGTCAATGCCGACAGATTGGAGTACAGGTCAACTTTGCTCCGGTGGCGGACGTGAATATAAATCCTGAAAATCCCGTAATCAATACCCGTTCTTTTGGAGAAGATCCGATACAGGTGGCTGATAAGGTTATCGCTTATGCTTCCGGTTTGGAAAGCGGAGGGGTTTTATCTGTGTGCAAACATTTTCCCGGACATGGAGATACCGATGTTGATTCGCATAAGGCGCTTCCGGTACTTCCTTTCACTCGTGAGCGTCTGGACAGTGTGGAACTTTATCCTTTTAAAGAAGCCATCCGTGCCGGATTGGGCGGTATGATGGTAGGACATTTGCAAGTTCCGGTGATAGAACCGATTGGTGGACTTCCGTCTTCCTTGTCCCGCAATGTCGTATATGATTTGCTGACAGATGAGTTGGCGTTCAAAGGACTCATATTTACGGATGCGCTTGCCATGAAAGGAGTGGCGGGAAATGGAAATGTCAGTTTGCAGGCTTTGAAAGCTGGTAATGACATGGTATTGTCTCCCCGAAACTTGAAGGAAGAGATACCGGCCGTACTGGAAGCCATTGAAAAAGGAGAGTTGACCCGCGAAGATATTGAAAGCAAATGTCGTAAGGTCTTGACTTATAAATATGTGTTGGGACTGAAGAAAAAGTCGTATGTACAATTATCCGGTCTGGAACAACGGATTAACAGTCCGCAAACGCGTGATTTGGTTCGCCGGTTGAATTTAGCGGCAATAACAGTTCTGAACAACAAGAATCATATTCTCCCCTTGCATACAGACAAAGAGCAGACGATTGCATTGCTCGAGGTAGGAGATCCCGGAGAAACTGATGCGTTGGCGAAACAACTTTCCCGCTATACGTCTTTGGCTCGTTTTTCCCTTCGTGCCAATCAGACGGAAGAGGAAAATCAGCGGTTGCGTGATTCTTTGTCTACCTATAAACGGATTATTGTAGCCGTCAGTGAACAGCGGCTGGCTCCTTATCAGCCTTTCTTTGCTAAGTTTGTTCCCAAAAGCCCGGCCATTTATCTGTTTTTTACTCCCGGGAAGATGATGTTGCAGATTCAGCGCGCGGTGGCTCATGCTTCGGCGGTGGTGCTGGGACATAGCTATAGTAGTGACGTGCAGCGCCAGGTGGCAGATGTGCTATTTGCCAAGGCATCTGCAGACGGACAGTTGTCGGCAAGTCTGGGAGAACTGTTCCCAACGGGAGCAGGAGTGACTATTACCCCTAAAACGCCGTTGCATTTCGTTCCGGAAGAATACGGGCTTTCCTCTGCTCATCTAAAACGGATTGATTCCATTGCATTGGATGGTATTCGTCAGGGAGCCTATCCCGGTTGCCAGGTGGTGGTGCTGAAAAACGGTCATATTATGTTCGACAAGGCTTTCGGTACTTATACGGGTAAAGGAAGTCCTCGTGTCGAATCGACGAATATCTACGATCTGGCTTCCCTTTCAAAAACGACGGGTACCTTGCTTGCCATTATGAAACTCTACGATAAGGGACGTTTTAATCTGACAGATAAAATTTCGGATCATTTGCCGTTTTTGCAACGTACTGATAAGAAAGATATAACGATTCAGGAAATTCTGTATCATCAGTCCGGTTTACCTTCCTGGATTCCTTTTTATCAGGAAGCTATTGACAAGGATAGCTATGATGGAAGATTGTTCAGCGCACGTAAAGATGTCCACCATCCGGTACAGATTGGTACGACTACGTGGGCGAATCCGAAATTCAAATTCAAGAGTGAATATATTTCTCCGGTCAAGACCGGTGATTATACTGTTCAGATCTGTGACAGTTTGTGGTTAAACCGTTCTTTCCGAAAGGTGATAGAAGAGAAAATTGCAGAAGCTCCGTTAAAGCAGAAGCGCTATGTATATAGTGATGTCGGATTTATACTCTTGGGAATGTTGGTGGAACAACTGGCCGGTATGCCTATGGAAGCCTATTTGCAACGTGAGTTTTATGAGCCGATGGGGTTGGAACATACAGGTTACCTGCCTTTACGCCGCTTTGCCAAATCGGAAATTGTCCCTTCCAACAAAGACCGTTTCTTGCGTAAAGAGACTTTGCAGGGATTTGTACATGATGAGGCTTCCGCTTTCTTTGGCGGATTGGCCGGAAATGCCGGACTTTTCTCTACTGCCCGTGATGTAGCCCGCGTTTATCAGATGTTGCTGAATGGAGGAGAGATAGACGGTCAACGTTATTTAAGTAAGGAAACCTGCCAGTTGTTTACTACTGAAACATCGAAGATCAGCCGGCGTGGCTTAGGTTTTGACAAGCCCGATGCAGATGATCCGAAGAAAGGAAATTGTGCGCCTGCTGCACCTGCCGAAGTATATGGTCATACCGGATTTACCGGTACATGTGCATGGGTGGACCCAATGAATGAACTGGTTTATGTATTTCTTAGCAACCGGATTTATCCGGACGTAACGAACCGCAAATTGAACCAGCTGCACATTCGTGAGCGAATACAGGGAGCTATTTATGATGCGATGAAGAAAAAATAAAAAAAGAAAGGTAAAAGGTATCTATATTAAAAGCTACCTTTTACCTTTTTTATTATTAACGTAATATTCTGATAGTTGCAGTTCTTTTTAGAACGATACACCCAGGCGGAAACCGAAGTTACTCAATCCATCTACACTGTAATGCAGTACGTCAGCTTTGTTGGTACCATAGCTGTAGTACAAAGCAAAGTGCAAGCCCGGTCCGTAAACCCATGGGAATACATTGATACCTACTTCAGGAGAAGCATAGAATCCCCAACTGTTTTCTCTTGCTTCCAACATGCTGAAATTAGAGCGGATTTTAGCATATTCAGCACCTAATTTAGCACTGACATAAGGTTGGAAAGATCCACCACGATTCCACTGGTAACGTGCAGCAGCACCGAAAGGCAATTGGAAAATGGTATGTTGCTGATCGGTAGTCACTTCACCGGCACCCATCTGGAAGGTTTCGCGACCTACATATTCGTGGTTGCTGTGATAGTTGAGGAAAAGACCCAAGCCAATGTTAGGAGTCACAAAATAACCACCTTCAAAGTTCATACCCCAACCGCTTGCTTTATCTGCAAAATGGTTACTTAGCGGAGCATTGAACTGCCAGTCGATATTCGCATATCCATTGTCTGATAGCTGTGCCTTAGCCGGCATGGCGAAGGCGATGGCAATAGCCGCCAAGGCTACTACCTTGAAGTATATATTTTTTCTTGTTTTCATAACAGTTGTAGTTGTTTATTTGTTAGTAAGATAAGGTGACTGTGTAAATGATTGGTTGACAGCTTCTACTGCAAGACTGCGGTTGATAGCTTTGGAACCAGTCTCGAATCCGGTCAGATAACTTGTCCATACAACAGGTAGTTTTTTACTGTCTCCCTGTTCGGCTTTCAAGTTCACCATTTCTGTCAGGAAGGAGTTGGTGCTATAACTATAAGTTACAGCGTACGGGTAGTACCATCCACCACCCCAGTTGCCACCCCAGTAGCCAGGTCCCCAGTATCCGGGATAACCCCACCACCATTCAGGTTGTGTGTAGCTGGTGAAATAATAAGTACTTGCGATGTAGCTCACTTGGATACCAAGATCTGCACTTTCTTGGTCTGCTGCTGCTTCGTAGCCTCTGGCTACCATATTGTCTGTATAAGCAGCCAGAATTTGTTCTGCGCCTTCACCTTCGAGATATTCCGGTTCTTTACTGTCACTAATCACCAGAATCTGGGGTGCCAGATAGAATGTAGGAACTTTGAAATCGGCTTTCTTGTCATAGTTAGTGTATACCAGATAATTGTCATCCAGTTTACCCATGTCCGGGTCTTTTTCACATGAAGCGAGTGCAAAGACCGCCAATAAAATAGGAATTAATTTCTTCATATCTTTTATAATGTTTAGGTTATATAAAAATCGCGCCCAGGTACCTTGGGCTTTTGATAGAAACAACAAGAAAGGTGGAAAAAGGTTCAGATGGAAATTTCTTTTGCCGGAAAATTAACATATATCTTTTGCCCTGTTTAAAGAAAAACGGTGAGCACTCTGCCCCATTATCAGGGAGTTTGCTCACCGTTCATTATTTACAGATAATTGTTTGAAAATCCGTTTATTTAAACAGGGGTTTAAGTAGATCGGGTATCTCTACCTTATCAAGTTCCAGTTCATTTACTCGCTGCTTGCCCGTATGGGTCAGGTGGAAGTACATCTGTCTCCGGTCTTCGCTTCCGAGCGACCGGACGATCAGTCCTTTTTCCTCCAGTATTCGCAGCATTTTAGATGTGTGTGAGGGGCTTAGCTCGGTTTGCTTGGACAGGTTGGTAGCCGTCACTTTCTCCGATGCCTCTTTGAGGGCACACAATATCATTGCTTCATTTAGCGTTATCTGGTACATTTTTTCAAATGCTGTTTCAAAGTTTCCCATTGCTTTGAATACATCACGCATTGCACATATTGTTTTCATACCTTATTTGAATATTTTATTAGTTCATTTTTTAAATAAATAGATTAACGTTTGCGTTATCCGCCCGTTCCATATACGTTGCTACACCGCCAATGGTCACCTCGTCCAGGAGTTCTTCTTGTTTGACTCCCATCACATCCATTGACATCTGGCAAGCGATAAATTCCACACCGTTTTCCAGAGCTTGCTGGCGCAAAGATTCCAGTGAATCAATCCCTTTTTTGTTCATGATATACCGCATCATTTTTCCGCCTATTCCGCCCATGCTCATCTTAGAAAGTTTCAGTTTCTTGGAGCTGGAAGGCAGCATCATACCAAACATTTTTCCGAAAATATCCTTTTCGGTTTCCGGTTTGTGCAACTTCTTGATAACGTTCAGTCCCCAGAAAGTGAAGAAGATGGTGACTTTTTGTCCCGTAGCTGCTGCGCCGTTTGCCAGTACAAAAGTAGCCAAGGCTTTATCCAAATCATCACTAAACATGATGAAGGTTTTTCCTTTGCCCTCACATGAAGTAACAATATTGCACGATTTTGGTTCTCCTTTTTCTATTACAACGATAGATTTTCCTCCGGAGGTATCTTTCGAAATCAATTGATTACCCGTCGAACTGCACCATGCGGCGGCGTCGCGCGGAAAACCTGGATCGGTTGAGGTGATTTCCACCCGTTCGCCTGAAATCAGTGTATCCATTGTTTTCTTCATTTTCAGAATCGGACCGGGACACTGTAACCCGCAGGCATCCACCCGGACTGTTTTGGCAGGGGTAGCGGAAGCATCAGCTGCAGCAGTGACGGGAGCTGTAGAAACGTTGGGTTGACTGGTTTGGGAAGCGGTTTCCTTTTGTATGGGTGATTCGTCTATTTCGTTTCCATTTTCTTCCCGTATGATGATGGGAGTAGTGGCAGCCCGATAAGTCTTTAATCCTCCCGAGAGATTACGTACCTTGTCAAATCCGTGTTGTGTCAGTATACGGTAAGCAAGATACCCCCGTAACCCGACTGCACAGAATGTATAAATCATTTTATCTTTCGGTAATTCTGCCAACCGGTCGCGAAGTTCATCCAACGGAATATTCACGGCACCCGGTAAGCTACCCAATGAAAATTCATCCGGGGTGCGGACATCCAACAGGAACTTATTTTCCATTTCAATGTCTCGCAATTCTCTCCAATACACAGGATTGGTTTTGCCTGTGATGATATCTTCAGCTACATATCCTGCCAGTGCTACCGGATCTTTGGCCGAAGAGAACGGAGGAGCATACGCTTGTTCCACTTTCATCAGATCGTAGATTGTTCCCTCGTGCTTGATGACAAGTGCGAGTTCGTCAATCCGTTTGTCCACCCCATCGTAACCAACGATTTGTCCGCCATACAATCTTCCTGTCTTTTTATCGAAAGTGATTTTAATGCTCATCGGCATGGCATCCGGATAGTAACCGGCATGGGAAGCGGGATGAATGGTAGACGACATATAGTCTATCTCTTCCTGACGCAGACGCTTGCCGGGTAAGCCGGTTGAAGCAACGGTCATGTCGAAAACCTTTGCGATTGAAGTACCGATAGAGCCTTCGTAAGGAATCTTTGCTCCGAGGACATTGTCCGCAACGATGCGTCCCTGACGGTTGGCGGGTCCGGCGAGATAGTTGAGCCAGGGTTTGCCCGTGATCGGGTGACGGAACTCGATCGCGTCACCGATGGCATAAATAGACTCGTCAGAGGTTTGCAGGTAATCGTTTACAGCGATACCTCCTGCAGGACCGATAGTCAGTTCGGCAGCCCGTGCCAGATTGGTTTCCGGACGTACGCCGATAGATAGAATAACGATGTCGGCAGAGATTGACTGGCCATTCTTGAAAGTAACTTTCAATCCTCTTCCATCCCGGCTAAAAGAGGCGACAGCTTGCTCCAAATAGAGGTTTACTCCTTTATCCATCAGATGTTGATGAACAAGTGATGCCATCGAAAAATCAATAGGGGCCATCACTTGATTGCCCATTTCCACAATCGATACTTTCGCTCCCTGTGCATGTAAGTTTTCCGCCATTTCAAGGCCGATAAATCCGGCTCCTACGACAACGGCTTTTCGTGGGGCGTGGCTCTTGATATATTCTTTGATCCGATCTGTGTCGGTGACATTTCTTAGTGTGAAAATTCCACTTAGGTCGATTCCGGGAAGAGGGGGGCGTACCGGAGAGGCTCCGGTAGATATGACTAACTTATCATAGCTCTCTTCATAAGTATCTTCACTGCTTTGCCGGATGGTCACTGTCTTTCTTTTCCGGTCAATGAAAATCGCTTCGTTTTCTGTACGTACATCTACGCGAAAGCGTGTAGAAAAGGCTTCGGGCGTTTGCACGAACAATTTATCCCGTTCCTCTATCACTCCCCCTATATAATAGGGTAGGCCACAATTGGCGTATGATATGTACTTTCCTTTTTCTAAAAGGACAATTTCAGCTGTTTCATCTACTCGTCTGATTCGGGCAGCAGTGGTGGCTCCTCCTGCAACTCCCCCAATAATAATTATTTTCATCTGTTTATAGCGTAAATAGTTTCCTGTGGAAAGAACAAACTGTATGGAAGAAATGTTCATGGATTCAGATAAAAAAACTATATTTGCGCACCCTGTTTTTCATTCTTCTATTTAATGTAGATAAATTGTATGAATAAAATTCTTATTATTGACGATGAAGTCCAGATTCGCAGCCTTTTAGCTCGTATGCTGGAACTTGAGGGCTATGAAGTGTGTCAGGCAGGTGATTGCAAAGCTGCCCTCAAACAACTGGAAATTCAATCGCCCGACGTAGCTTTATGCGATGTTTTTCTTCCTGATGGAAACGGAGTAGATCTGGTGTTGAACATCAAGAAAATAGCTCCCAATGTGGAGGTGATTCTTCTTACTGCTCACGGCAATATTCCCGACGGGGTGCAGGCTATTAAAAACGGTGCATTTGATTATATAACGAAAGGAGATGATAATAACAAGATTATTCCTTTAATCAGCCGTGCCGTGGAGAAAGCAAAGATGAATGTCCGTTTGGAAAAACTGGAAAAGAAAGTCGGGCAGATGTACTCGTTCGATTCTATTCTGGGTGAGTCAAAGGTGTTGAAAGAGGCTGTATCTCTGGCGCAGAAAGTGTCTGTGACAGATGTTCCCGTATTACTGACGGGGGAAACAGGAACAGGAAAGGAAGTCTTTGCGCAAGCTATACATTATAGTAGTAAACGGAGCAAACAGAATTTTGTGGCGGTCAACTGTTCGTCTTTCAGTAAAGAACTGCTCGAAAGCGAGATGTTCGGACATAAGGCTGGCTCGTTTACCGGTGCGCTGAAGGATAAGAAAGGACTTTTTGAAGAAGCTAATAACGGAACGATCTTTCTGGATGAAATCGGAGAGATGGCTTTCGAACTGCAGGCAAAGTTACTGCGTATCCTTGAAACGGGAGAATATATAAAGATCGGTGATACCAAGCCGACAAGAGTCAATGTGCGTATCATTGCTGCTACCAACCGCAACCTGCAGGAGGAGATCAAAGCAGGACATTTCCGTGAAGACTTGTTTTATCGTCTTTCGGTTTTTCAGGTGCATCTTCCTTCGCTTCGTGAACGTACCGGTGATATCAGAATTCTTGCAACTGCTTTTGCCAAAAGTTTCTCCGAAAAACTTTCGTATGCCATCAATGAGATGACTCCCGCTTTTCTGGAAGCTCTGGAACAACAGCCGTGGAAAGGGAACATCCGTGAATTGAGAAATGTGATTGAGCGTAGCCTGATTGTGTGTGAAGGGGGGCGACTGGATATTTGTGATCTTCCTTTGGAAATCCAGAACACTCATTATGAATGTTCGGATGATAGTGTAGGTAGTTTTGAGTTGGCCGCAATGGAACGCAGACATATTGCACGTGTGTTGGAATATACGAAAGGGAATAAAACGGAAGCTGCCCGTTTGTTGAAAATCGGACTTACCACGCTGTACCGGAAGATAGAGGAATATAAAATCTAAATATACATTTTAATCAGGCTACGCACTGGGTTTTGAGAAATTGTCTGGATAGCGAACTGATTAGTCTGTCTTTATCTGTGCTGTGTACAAATAGTGTGAACCGATGATATGTATTACAGACATATTTTCGTCCATAACCATTTCGGCATATTTGTGTAGTTCCCTTTGAATGATTCACCGGGTGTCCCGGCTGGCTGTCAGCATCATCGAGATGGATACATTGGATGAGGCCATTGAGATGACATTGATTTGATTGTTCCTTTAGATACACATGTCTGCCGGTTAGCCCATTATTTTAAGTTGACGGATACAGAAACCTTCTCTCTGAAAAATGCCCGTCAGATAACGACAGCATTGACTGAAGTCTTTCCGGAGGATCCTTGTCTGGGCGATTTTGCTCTGTTCGGCTTAGGGGTGAATGGAGAAATTTAAATAGATAACCTAATAATACTGATTTTTCCGGCTATCATCGAAAAACTGAAGAACAGTTAGGACGTTGTTATTTTGTTTGTGAAATCCCTCCAACCATTTGCGTTCTTATATTTTTTCCACAGATTCGGCAGGAACACGAATGCCGGTAGTTTATTAAACAAAATATACGTAAGTTTTGTTTTTTATATGGCAGATTATTCTGCTTTTCTCCTTTCAATTTGGAGTGATGAACATTTTTTTAATATTAGTAAAAAATAGATAGCTATTATTAGCCATGATTTTTTATCCCAATGAATGAAGGATTCATAATAAAACTGTTTTTTCCCAAGAACAAAGATGATTTACGAATATATTTTCTAATTATTTTTTTTAGTAAATAAAATATAGTTATGCAAATAAAAAATGGTCTTGATGATTGTGCATGTTGTAGTTCAAATGGGTCGGATACACATCGTCGGTTTGTAAAACGTGAATTTGAACAATGGGAAAGGATTTCATTTCCCCCGGAAGTCGGACATATATTGTTTATCTTGGAAGGAGAAATCAAAATAGAGGATGCAGAAGACACCTATGTACGAGGGATTAATCAAATGATATTATTTGGATATAATCACGAATATCATATTAAGGCAGTGACAAAGGGGGTAATGCTTGTTCTCTCTTTCACGACTCATTATCATGTATGCGTGAATATAAATGCTGAAAGAGTTTGGCGGGCTATGAAGTCGTTGAAATATCAGTTTAATACTCTGGAAATGGTTACTCCTATGTTGGATTTTGTCAAATCTGTCCTGTTTTATTTGGACCACAAAATATACTGTGATTATTTACAAGAATCTAAAGCTGTGGAAATCTTTATTATATATAGATTCTTTTATACTTCAAAAGAGTTGGCTCATTTCTTTTATCCTGTCTTATATAAAGATCTGTCTTTTGATACTTTAGTGAGAACTAGTTTTAATAAAGCAAAAACTGTGCAGGAGTTAGCAAGCTTGTGTGGTTATAGTCTTTCCAAATTTAAAGGAGTATTTGTCAGACATTTCGGAATTCCGCCTTACCAGTGGATGCAGCAACAGAAAATATCAAAGATTAAAGCCAGCTTATTGGATAAGACGATTCCTATTAAAACTATTGCATATGAATATGGTTTTGTCGATCAATCTCACCTGAATGCATTTTGCAAGAAATATTTAAATGCAACTCCTTTACAAATAAGAAATAGTTCGGAGGTTCAAAACAATCAGAAGATTTAAATGACTCATAATATATGAACTCCCCTTTATTTTAGTCTGTGTCATTAATGAAACTGGCTAAAACAAAGGGGAGTTTTGCTTATCTCTCAATTATTTACAGAGGAACACATCGTAAGCTCAGAGCATGTCTTCTTGTAGAAGCTAACTGTTGGGCACCTAATATGGGAGTTCCAACGAAATACCACATATCAATGGCATTCAGAGCCGAGGATGATAGAATAAGAGCCGCTTCTCCCGCTTCAACAAGCGCTCCAGTTTCTCCGTGCCTATCTCCCGCAGCTGGAATAAAAAGAGAGGCATTTTCTCGTGAGCTACCGGCTAAAGGGTTAAAAAGAAGACTCCCAATATATCCTACATTGATAGTTTTCCAGGAAACCGCTGTATTGGTTGCCATGCCACTGCCTCCTTCTCCGGGGCTCGCCATAAAAGGATTGTTGTGGTCTCTTCGATCAAAATACCCATCTGCATAAAATCCCCATCTAATATTTGTATTATTGTTTTTATCATCCGTCATAGGAGTAGCATATAAAGATTGCCGAATCTCGGAGCTTCTTATGATAACGGAAGTATTGTTCGCGGCAGGACCAGAAGTAGAACCATCATTAGGACGACGATATCCTGGAGGACAACTTTCAGAAGACGCCTGTAGTGTGTTCCAGTAACTACCGATTGGAACCTCATTCCATATCTTGACTGATATGGGAGTAACAGGATTATATGCTAACGGTCCATAAGGGGGAATAGCCGACCATTGAAATAGTGCTCCGGCTTGAGTAGGATAATCTGTAAACACAGCATTTGATCTGTCAGAGAGAATTTCAACAAGTTCATCACTATTCGTCAAATCCGAGGCTGTAGTGTTGTACGCGCAAAACCGTACAGCGGCAGAACCACGTGCATTGTCATTAGGGTGCATCAGATAATCAGCCCCATCTCCTTGCCGTATATAAATGATGTGATACTTTTGTGGAGTACCATAACGAAGGAGTACCAATGCGTAACGCGCCGGATTGTTTATTGTCGGCGTATAAGTGGTAGTCAGCCCTATGCGAAAATGAATATAGTTTCCTGCTCCGCTGGTAGCAGTACCTGATGCCGAGGATACATAGCCTGGGACTACATATGTAGCATCATTGATCAGCATGTTAGCCGGGTTCTCTGTAGAGGAGTTATAGGTGATTCCGGTATCATCAGATGTATCATTGCTGAATACAATATCTCCGACATTCCAGCCCGGTCCCATCCAGTAAACTGAAGCATCCCAGTTTCCCGAACGGATCGTACCATTACCAACCGGAATACGAATGATGCGCTCTCCCTTCTGGTTTGCTTTCCAAAAAGCACCAACGTATTCACCTGACATATAATTGTTACGTACTGTCGTCATCGGATAATCAGGTAATTGGATAACCTCTATAGAGGCACCTGTCGGGTCGATGACATTGTTGATAGTTCCTGTAATCTCAACACTAGTGCTCGTATTTGCGGTAGGTTTCCATACATATAATGTTTTTGTTCCCGTTCCTGTAAATTGATTGGTTGTGCCTGGAGTAGACCCATCCAGATTGCGGACACTGGCAGCCGGTAATGTGCCATTTGCCCAACTAAGGATATCCGGTAGGTTATCACATATCAGGAAGGCAGAGTTATTAATGGCAATAGTCCAGTCTAAAGAAGAGTTATTGGCAACTATTACGTTGAACTCGGAGAATCCTCCTTTGGGAGGTAAGACTATTTTTTCCGGAGTAAGTAACAATGCGGCTTCCGGCGTGATTGACAAAGTGTAATTGATAAACTGTCCCGTTCCCCAGGTGAGCCCTTCAAGATCAAAGTCAAAGCTTCTTCCAGTGTTGAGTTCTACGGTTAGCATAGCTCCGGAAGTCAAGGATTGTGGAACCATCATCAGGTAGCCTCCACCTGTATTAACAAGTTCTGCTGTAGATTCCAAGTATACGCCGTCGTCAACTATGGCTTCGAAATTTTCGTTCGTTGCTCCGGTAAGGTCCCAAGATGGGGTCCCGTCAGCAGCTACACTAAGTTTTCCGGATTTCTTAACGCCTTTGACTGTTATCTTTTCTATTTTCTCTCCATTGCCCGAAGCTTTAAATCCGATACAAGTGAGAGCATGCCTCATCTGAAAATTGACTGATGATGAGCCGTTATTCGTTACATTGCGATCTTGCAAAAGAGCCGAGACCATTAGGTCCGGTTGATCAGAACAGTTTGTAGGTACAGTATAATCAATGGAAGGGATGCCTGTAGTCACATTCATAGTAATGCCATTGGTGGCAGTAGCATAGGGCGAATAGGCGAAGAAACTAACATTGGCATCAACAGCTTGGGGCCAGTATACAGGGGTATCATAACTCCAGAGACCTCCATTGTTGGTTATTTGAATATTATTCATAAAATTGGGCGTAGCAGTTGCTCCCTTAGCCCCCCAATTGTTGGCGTTGCCATTGCCGGTATAATAGGCAAACACTCCCATATTCGGCATGTCATTGGCAGACGAAATAGGTAGGCCACGTGACTGGGGAATATCAGATGATGTTGTAAACTGTATCCCGTTAGTTTCGTAATCGTTTAAGTCAGTTATTTCTGTGCAGGAGACTGTCAAGAAAGAAGCCGCCAGACACATAAATGTCAATTTGAAAGTCTCCATAAATTTCATTGTCTAAATCAGGTAAAGGGCTGGAAAATATAATTTTCCAGCCTGTAATAATAATCCGAAAATTAAGGTTGAGGTAATGGAGTGTCTGTACCTCCCACTGTATCCCAATCGGCAACGTTAGCGGAGAATGTAATAATGTTGAAGATGTCTTCTCCACCACCGCCTGTTGAGTCATCGGCGATAGTTAAATTTAGCATATAGTGTTTGCCCATGCCAAATGTGTTAGCGGACACAGTACCTACTGCGGGTACATCACCTGACTTAATTGTATATTGTGACAAATTACCACTATAAATTATATGATCATTAGCATCTTTGACCACGATTCCAGCAGTTACCTGTATGGTACAACCAATTGAACTTTGTGGCATAATCATATATGAAGCAGCTCCTGTATAAGAGGCGGTGGTTGTATTAGGTGCAGTCCACGCAGCATCTGCTGTTGTAGGAACAATGGTTCCTCCTGTTGATTGAACTCCCAGATCGGCAGTAAGCCCGGTTGTAGTAAGAGTATAACCTGCAGTTGTCAGATCTTGGCTCAATGAAGCTGTTACACTGATTTTAGCCAGTTTATGAGCAAATTCAAAAGCAACAGTACTGGCACTCAAACCTGTTTTAGGATTGGCAATAGTAAAATCTTCAGCTGCATTAGTAGGGACAGTATAAGCTATTGAAAGAGCCGGGTAAGTACCTGTTGCTGTAACAGTTTCCGGAGCCCATGAGTAGAAGTCTACTGTCCCGGTAGTTGGCCAATAATAAGGACCATTTTGAGGTAAATTGGTTGTACCATCAACCACATCGTTGATAAACCAGTTGCTATTAGTTGCACCACTCCAAACTGCATAAACTTTATAATTTGAATTATTATCATTTGCAGCACGAGTTACCTTATCGTTCAAGTTCGAAAATTTAATTTCTTTTTGTCCAACAGAAGTTTCTTCAAGTTCAGCTTGTGAGCAACTAGCCAGAATTATAGCTGTTGCTACCATTGTAAAAATCTTTTTCATTTCCCTTTTTTTTAATTTAGTATTAATCTACTTATTTACATCAGTTTTTGCTTGGCAAACAACTGGATTTCCGTATAGTTACTTTAAAGTAAACTATCTTGTTTCTTTTATTCCCTATTTACATACTCCAATTAATTTTAGACATTACAATTATTTTATATTCAGAGGGACTTCTATAATGTCCCAGTCAATTACTTCCGTCTCAAAACCTGAATTTCCGCTTCCTTCCGGGGTAACATCAGGTAAAGGATCAGGCACTTCCACATACAGATTCAAGGTGGTTGCTCCATTCGTTTCGGGCTGGAAAGTAACTAAGGAAGTCACATTTACCTGTTGACGTATAAGAGTTTTTTCTGCATCAACCAACATAAATAAGAAGTCCATTTGTACTGGTGAATCACGTTGTACATTGGTTTCATTGGGTTTCTCACCCAAAAAGCCCCAAGTATAAATGCTCTTCGAAATGGTTCCATTCTTCCTTGAACCACTATCATACGTTCTGTTGTTCATAGTAAACTGTTGCGTAGCTGCAATTCGGGAGCTTCTATCTTCTTTGATATTGAAAGACTCTGCCATTCCAAGCAAATCAATTAATGCTGGCATACGTGCGTTGTTCAGTCCTTTTACGTGAGCGACAATATTAAACTTATGCACTTTACGTAAAGGTACCAATCCGACAAGTGCTTCTATAGACTCCTGCATAGATTGATTTACGACCTCTCCATTTGAATAGTAATGAGAAAAATCGATCATCTCATTGGTCACATTAAAATCAGAAACTGTCACCGAAGCTAAAATGTCCGGTTCATATACATATGAATTATCAGTGCTCCGGTTTTTAGCATTAGGATCAGTAGTGGCATATGCCTGAAGAGTAGAGAAATTCTCATGCCCCCGGATACCAACTCCTTTAATCTGTCCTCGAAGCTCATTGAAAATGACAACGGTATATTTGCCTGCCGGTACATTGGCATATGTTTGAATGCGATTCGGATTATTTTCAAATCTATGTTCCAAAACTAGTTTTCCATCATCCTGATTATAAAACAAAGCGGTTACGTTTTGTGGATTGATGTCGGCTTGAGACCACACTGTTCCTATCGGAATAAGAGCATTATCTTCGCATGTCTCCTCTAATGGGCGGCGGTGGCAGGAGAGGAGGAGTAACAATGTACTCCAAACCAAAATATTGTATTTTAAATATATAAGTCTCATTGTCCGGATTCTAGCTGTTTTTTATATTTTTGATTGATCATCCACACCAAGGATACCTTGACACGTGTCGGGCCGATCCAGGTGGACTTTCCACTCTTTTGTTTGATTAAGTGCCATTCGTTATCATTTCCACACTTTTGAGGAATATATTCCCTGTATTTGTTGGTCATATATCCTACTCCAAGTGAATACTCCAATCGCCAGTTTTTGGAAATTTTGTGTGCGAAACCACCGGACACCCCAAACGGTATGATAAATTCTCCCTGGTAGCCTTTGGTTTTCCACTCTACATCATATACGCCGCCGCCACCATAAACTCCCATATACCATCCGGTCAGCAGATTGTCTTTTGTATGGTTACCAAACCAATAGCGCAACTCTAAATTTCCGTTTAAGATTTCGAGGGCATATTGCTTCTTTTCCCACAACCACCAAGGAAATATCCATTCGCCTGCTAGTGAGAAACGCTCACCAATAGGCACTTCCACTTCCACGTTGAGGCCGGACAACAGATCATATAGAAGATTGGTTTTCACGGCAAAAAGAGGTCTGTACATCTTTTGTTGCGGTAAGATTGTCGGAGAAATGATTTCCGGAAATTCTACAGGTTCTGGAATTATTTCTTCTATTTCTTCAACTACTATTGGTACCGAATCATTTTGTATTTCAATGATTTCCGATTCTTGTACTTCTTTTTGCTTTTCTTTTATGCGAAAGAATACACTGGTAGCAGTACGCATATATTTCGCAAAGTTTTTAGTAATATAAAAGTCTGTACTCCCTCCATTTAACTGCTTTATTTGATTCACTTTCAGTTGATTGCTAACCGGGGAGTTTAAGATTCGCAAAGCTTCTTCTCGATTGGGAACAAGAGGATCATTCTGGATTAAGTCGATCAAGACATCCCAATTGAATACTGATGGTAAAACATTTATCCTGTCATTGTAAACTCCGGGATGTTTCCATCTGATGTAAGTTCTCAATGCCATGGCGCGTTCGTCTGAAAGGCGTGAGTTGATCTGGAAGCTTCCTATAAGAGAAGCACTTCCGAAAATAGTTATTGAATCCACTCCGGAAATGAAGTCGGGATTGTTCAACATCTCATCAAGCTTCTCAAGAGTACTTTGATTGGTATAATAGTCGCGCATAAGCAATGAACTATTATTTGCAAAGTAAAATATCAAACGAGGTGGCAATTCTGTTCCGGATGGAGAAACTGAAGCACGACTCAATTTAGAAAAACCGAAAAGCAACATTGTCATGAGTGCTATTACGATTAATCGGTTTTTGTTTATTTCCAATATACACATATTACCTAATGCCTGTCTAGTACAATACCTATCTATAAATTTCAAACACCTGAAAACTGGATGCAAATTTAAATGGTTTTTTTATGCACACATGTGGCCTTAATACGCTGAATATTGCACAAAAAGACATTTCTATTGCATAAAAGGATATTTCCATTATTGCTGTTTGGATGTAATGGTACATGTCGGATATGTAACGATGTGTAAATGAGTGGATTATCTAAAGGGGGAGGCAGCCATTCCAGTGAATAGTCCATTTGTTTAATGATAAATAGCCCTTTAGCAGTCACTTTATCTGAGGCATCGGGCTTCCAATGGTCAACTCTAGTTCCGTTTAGCATGGCATTTGCTTTTTTATAAGGGTATTATTTGTGGTCTTTATAATCAGCTCGTTTTTAGTTTTTTAATTCGCGAACTGGAAATATAAAATTTCTACTAGAACGTAGTTGATTATAAATTGTTCGTTGAGCTTTGATTGTTTTTTCACTGGTGTGAAGATTATATTTTAAGGCTCATTCGACAAATGGGTAGTTTATAGATAGAAATTATTCTTCTTTTATTTTCTTTCTCCACCTCTGAAACCCTCTCATCAAGCTTTCCTCTTCCACAGACTCCGCCATCGTTGTCAATCTGGAGAAACTTACTGTAGCCACTTACAAAATTAAGCAGCGAAAAGCAAGAGTAGGTATAATAAAGCAATAGTAAATCTGAAAGTTATTGAAGACTAATAGAGGATTCTATACGAACAACCGGTAAATAACAAAAGGCACTGTTCGATTTTGATGGGACAGTGCCTTTTCTTTTAAAGCTGGCTAATACGTGTACAAACAAGTTATTTAGCAGACTATTCTGTCATCTGGAGCGGAATGTATTTATAAATGAGATAAGCATTATCCGAACCTAGCAACGCAGCGTTACGGTTGAACATTTCCGCATTACTTTCGTTACTTCCAGAACACTCATTATGAATGTTCGGATGATAGTGTAGGCAGTTTTGAGTTGGCCGCAATGGAACGCAGACATATTGCACGTGTGTTGGAATATACAAAAGGGAATAAAACGGAAGCTGCCCGTTTGTTGAAAATCGGACTTACCACCCTGTACCGGAAGATAGAGGAATATAAAATCTAAGCATACATTTTCTTAAGTCCTTTTATGCTGGCTTTGGGATATATAGCATTTCAAAATAGGCAAAAAGGACTTGAGAAACCATACCATAAGGACTATCGGAAATTTTTTGCATCTTCTTCCTCTTTGTCAATCAAAGTTGTGGCACTGCTTTTGATGGCTTGAATAATAGAAGAAGTGAAGCCTTTGTGCTCCAGTTCGTTCAATCCTTTTATAGTGGTTCCGCCCGGAGTGGTTACTTTCTCTATTTCCAGCAATGGATGAGTGTTATGATTCAGAATCAGTTCTGTCGCTCCTTCCATGCTATACGCTGCCATTTGCATGGCATCCTTGCCGGGAATTCCTAGCTCAATCCCTGCCTGCATAACCGCTTGCATATATTTTAAGGCGAAAGCTATTCCGCTGGAGGTTAATGCGGAAGTGGTATCTAGTTGTTTCTCTTGCAGGAACAGGCATTTTCCTCCTTCTTCAAATATCTGTTTTATTAATTGCTGATATTCTTTATCGGTTCCGCGGGAAGCTATCAAAGTGAGGCTGGAACGTTCTGTAATGGCCATATTGGGAACTGCCCGAAAGATAGGCATCTCGGCTTCTGTTAAATGAGCCAGGTGGGAGATACATACTCCGGACACAAGAGATACGAGGATTTGTGTACGCGAGAAACGTAGAGGGGACAATACTTCATCTACTTTCCAGGGATTGATGGCGAGGACGATTACTTCAGCTTCCGATATGGCTTGTTGGTTATCGGTCGTTATGTGTATTGCAGGGAAATGTTCTTGCAGTCTCTCCAGTTTATCGATATTTGGATTGGAGACAATAATGTCTTTCTCATTGTAAAGATGTCCTTGCGCCAGACAAGTGACGATTGCACTCCCTATGTGTCCGGCTCCTATAATAGCTATTTTCATCTCTTTATTTTTTTTATTTGGCTTTCAGATGTCTCTTTTTATCCGGCTTTGAATCAGGCTGCGCACTGACTCTCGAAAAATTGTCTGGATAGCGAACTAATCAGTCTGTTTTTATCTGTGGTATGTACAGATAGTGTGAAACAATGATCGCTTCCTCCATAAGAAATGAGAGATACGGGGATATCTTTGATAGTATCCATAATATGACTTTCTACTTGTGTGCGTTCCCAATGAAGGGAGCCGATGATATGTATTACAGACATATTTTCGTCCATAACCATTTCGGCATATTTATGTAGTTCCCTTTGAATGATTCGCAGGGTGTCCCGGCTGGCTGTCAGCATCATCGAGATGGATACATTGGATGAGGCCATTGAGATGACATTGATTTGATATTTGTTGATAACTTCCAATATCTTACCCATAAACAAATATCCGGGCAATACATTTAATGAGGTAAAACGTACAAAGGTAGCCGAATCCTGTGAGAGGATGGCCTTGACACTGTTGCCTGTGTCATGGGAAGATATATAGAGTCGTTCTGTTGACAGATCGTGTGTATCGGTTAGGCGGATAACTATATTGGAGCGTGCCGCAAGGGTGATACAATCTGCGTAGAGCAGGTGTACTCCGCTGTTAATCAGTTGTTCGGCTTCTATGTAGGTTAGTGAATGTTGTTCTCGCAGACAATTCCGGTTTGCGTAGATATGATTGATAGGGGTGGATAACAGTATTTCGTCCGCTTTGAATAGGGTGGCAAGCACTGTTGCATAGTAATCATTGCGTTGTTCGCTCATGAAGTCTATTTCACCATACACATTTCTGCAAATGGAAAGTGGGGCGATAAAAATATCTACATTCCGGTTCTCGTCAATGTATTGTTGGATAGATTCCTGAATATATGGGATATCCGGCTTTCTTTCCAGGTTGATCTGTATAAGTTTGCCGGTATCTAATGTTTGGGCACGAAGACCCTGTTGACGTAAGCAATAAGTGAATAAATCACTGGATAATCCGTATATTTCCGCTTTTATCATTTTATCAATCAGTAAATCTGCTTTGTCTTCTACAAGTATATGTATTTTCTTTATACACTCCAGAATCCGGTTTTTAATTTCCTGATTTAAGTGCGAATCTGTAATGAGATGATTGGCAAGGGTACAGCAATATGCTTCGATGGCATTGACTGTGGTATGAGAAACTTCATCTTCTTCGTGAAACCAACTGATGGAAATAGCCTGTAACCACTCCTGTAATTGTGCCAATATAGGGACTACAGCTACATAAGGATGTTCTTTCTGAATACAATTGATTACTTGCTTCATTTCATCCTCATCTTTAATTTTCTCGAATTTACAAACTTTCATTGTTATCTGGTTATTTATTGGTTACTACTCTTTTCAAAATGATATGCCTTTTTTCAAAAGAGAAAGATATTTAAGAATCATTCCTTAGCTTTAGAATATGGTATATCTGTATAAATCAATCTGTTAATGTTGCAATCAATGTTTTTAATACATCTCTTTACTATAAGTAATCTGCTAATACCATACCACATTGGGATATGAAAATAAGATTTCTTATCTTTGTTGCGTAATTGATTGATAAACCAGCAATATTCATCCATTTATGAAACTCTGCATATAGCTACGCTCAACGAATAGCATCATTTCTAACAGGGCTATTCAGCTATCCGACAGGCAACTACTCGCCTGCCAAAGAGTTTTATATCCATTTTTATAAATTTACGGAACTGTGTGCTGCTATGATGTGGTATACCGTATCGTGTTATTTTTAAGTTGAGCAATGAATTATACATATAAGCAAATATGGCTCATCAACTTTCCTGTGATGATGAGCATTCTGATGGAACAATTAATCAATATTACCGACGCTATTTTCCTGGGGCATGTGGGAGAAGTCGAACTGGGAGCTTCTGCGCTTGCCGGAATCTATTATTTAGCTGTTTATATGCTGGGCTTCGGATTTAGCATCGGGCTGCAGGTAATGATTGCCCGGAAAAATGGGGAACAACATTATAAAGAGACGGGACGTACATTTTTTCAGGGAGTATATTTCCTGTCGGGGATGGCAGTCATTCTTTGCCTATTGCTCCATTTGGCTTCTCCCTTGATCCTGCGCCGGTTGATAACTTCGGATGAAATTTATCAGGCAGTGATTCATTATCTGGATTGGCGTAGCTTCGGTTTGTTATTCTCATTTCCTTTTTTAGCTTTCCGGTCTTTTCTGGTAGGGATAACAACGACCAAAGCATTGTCCGTGGCAGCTATCATGGCTATCTGTATCAATATTCCTTTTAACTATCTGCTGATATTCAAACTGAATCTGGGTATATCCGGGGCGGCGATGGCTTCTTCTTTGGCAGAGTTCGGAGCTTTTATCGTACTCCTATTATATATGTGGGTGAGGGTAGATAAAGTGAAATATGGGCTGAAGGTCGTTTATGATGGGAAAGTGTTAATAAAGTTGTTGAGGATATCTGTATGGAGTATGCTTCACTCTTTTGTCAGCGTTGCTCCCTGGTTTCTGTTCTTCGTTGCTATCGAGCATCTGGGAAGGACAGAGCTTGCTATTTCCAATATTACTCGTAGTGTTTCTACCGTCTTTTTTGTGATTGTCAACTCTTTTGCATCCACTACTGGTTCATTAGTCAGCAATCTAATTGGGGCGGGGCAGGGGAAGGAACTTTTTCCCGTTTGCCATAAAGTTCTTAGGTTGGGTTATGCCGTGGGGGGGCCATTGATAGTTATGGCTCTTTGGGGTAACCAATGGGTTATCGGATTTTATACGAATAACGATAATCTGGTGAGACTAGCTTTCTATCCTTTTATAGTTATGCTGTTGAATTATGCTTTTGCACTGCCCGGATATGTTTATATCAATGCTGTTACCGGTACAGGAAAGACGAAGCTCGCCTTTATCTTCCAGTTAATCACCATTCTTGTATATTTGATTTATCTGTATCTGTTAAGTGAATGTTTTCATGCTTCTCTGACTGTGTATATGACGGCAGAATATTTGTTTGTTATTTTATTAGGGATACAATCCGTCATTTACTTAAAGAGGAAATCCAACTAGAATATGTATTTTTGTACTTTCAATACTTGATACTTTCTCGAAATGACTGAAGATATAAAGAATAAACTTTTAATGTGTGCGGAGATGTATCATCGCGCAGACTTTATACAAAGCGATCCGGTGCAGTTTCCCCATCGTTATACGCTGAAACAGGATATCGAAGTCAGCGGTTTGCTGACGGCGATTATGAGTTTTGGCAATCGCAAACAGATCTTGAAGAAAGCGGACGAATTGCACGGGCTAATGGGAGATTCGCCTTATCAGTATGTATTGTCCTGCCAGTGGGAGAAGGATTTTCCTTCAGGAGCAACCAATAGCTTTTATCGGATGTTGTCGTATGCTGATTTTTATGGATACTTTCGGCGATTATATATAGCTTATACACAGTTTGAAAGTCTGGAGGAAGCTTTGATGTTATATCCCGGAATACCAATGGAAAAGTTATGTGCATTTCTTGAAGTTTCTGCCAAAAGTCCTCAAAAGAAACTGAATATGTTTTTGCGTTGGATGATTCGTCGGGATTCGGAGGTCGATTTGGGGATTTGGGAAAGTTTTGATCGCAGAGATTTGATTGTTCCTTTAGATACACATGTATGCCGGGTAGCACATTATTTCAAGTTGACGGATACGGAAACTTTTTCTCTGAAAAATGCCCGTCAGATAACGACTGCATTGGCAGAGGTCTTTCCGGATGATCCTTGCCTGGGCGATTTTGCTCTGTTCGGCTTGGGGGTGAATGGGGAGATTTAAATAGATAAACTAATAGTACTGATTTTTCCGGTTATAATCGAAATAACTTAAGAAAACACTATATTTTCGATAATAGCCGGAAAAATCGATATTAAACCAACTTTATTCGATTATAATCGAAAAACTGGAGAACTGTTAGAACGTTGTTATCTTGTTTGTGAAATCCCTCCAACCATTTGCGTTCTTATATTTTTCCACAGATTCGGCAGGAACACGAATGACGGTAATATCATCCGGAAATCCGTACCATACTTTTTCAAATACCTGCGGAGGTGTTGTCCCTTCTACCTTTACTTCTTTAATACCTGTATTATTGAAAGCCGAAAAATTAATCTGTGTGACGTTTGCCGGAATGGTTAATTGGGTCACTTTCCTATTACCACCCAGTAATCCCTGTCCCAATATCCGAATACTTTCAGGTATTTCGAAGCGAGCCAATTTCGGACATCCTTCAAGACAATAGGGGTGGATCATAGCTTCGGGGTCATCATTGAAAGTACTCCCGTAGGTGGTCACTTCCGCCAATTCCGGGCAGTAATAAAAGGCTCTTTGCGCCATGGTTGTAACGCCGTTCGGTAACTTCACGGTTGTAACGCTACTTTCCCGGAATGCTTCCAATCCGATTGTTTTTACATTTTCCGGAATCTCAATCGTTTTCAGTTGAGATGTCTTAAGGAATGCCTGTGCTCCGATTTCTTTCAGTGTCGCAGGCAGCAGCACTTCTTCAACGCCCGCATATACAAAAGTGCTGGCGGGAAGTTTGGTGAGTTTCGTTTGGCTTAAATCTGCTTTTTTCAAATTCCGGCAATAGTAGAAAATGTTTTCCTCCATCTGTTCCAGGCTTGATGGAAATACTATTTCCTGAATGGCCGAATTGAAGAAAGCCATATCTCCAATCGATTTTAGTCCTTCATTGAGTACTACCTTTGCTGTTTGGCTGTTGCTGAAGGCAGCTTTCGGGATTGATCTCACGCTATTGGGAAGTATGATTTCATTGTATCCTTTCAATATTTCCGTCAATACTCCGTTTTCTACACGGACAGGAGAAATGTGCACGGAGAAGCTTTTCTGTTTTCCTTCTATTGTTATGATTACTTCCTGTTTATCGACAGGGGCAGATGATGAGAAACCACTGATCTGTTCCGGGGTAACCTTTACGGGGCGTTGTTTCCCGTCATCATACTTGCCTGTCACGTTAAGGCCGGTTAAGTCTATATTCTCTCCTAATGCATAAATTGTTTTTGCGGGCAATTGTTCTATGGAGAAATCTTCAAGTGAAGCCCCTATGGGTTCAACAGGATTTGCTGCCGAAGGTGAATCTTTCCTGTATTCGTCATTTTCGGTGCTGCAACTTAGTAATATTGTTCCCAAAAACATTTGCAGGCAAAGTGCTGTAATTATATAAAGTCTAGTTTGCTTCATGTGATAAAGGCTTAGTTAGGGAATTGGGTTAAACGTATTTCTACTTTTACGGCTTTTCCGGCTTCTACGGTTTTGCCGGAAGACCATATCTGATAGTTGTTAGGGCCGCCCCCTTCTTGTACCACGAATGTCAGGAACCGTTGCGACTGCGTTGCAAACCATTCCTCTCGTGGCAGTACAAAGGTGGCCATACCACTTTCATTTGTCTGTATGATTGCAGTTGGCAAAGTTAAATTATCTTTTTCAAAAACCTTATAATCCTTTTCATTATACATTTTTACGGGAACGCCCGTTGCAATTTTTCCATTCTCATCATAAACGGATACCACTACTTTTGCTTCTTTCATTTCTTCGTTTCCTTTTTCGCATGCTACCATGAAAAGCATGGCGCTTAATAGAATAACAATCTTCTTCATAATCTTTTCTTTTTTCTAATTTTTCGAATGCAAAAGTAATAAGATTGCATCAAATTCGGGTTGTGATGCAATCTCGCAAATCTAACACTTTGATTTAAAGTATGTTGATATTCAATGGATTGTGAAAGATGTATTCTAGGATTTCTAACACAGGTCTAACACCTATCCGAAAAGTGCTAAAAACAACTCTTTATTGGCCGTTTCTGCCGATTTGATACGTGATTTGAGCCGTGACTTGCGAGCATATACATTAGCTACCGTATCTTTCATAAACAAACTGATTACTTGTGGAGAGAAACCTACAAAAATATAACAAAGCAGTCGTATGTCAGCTTCTTTCATTGACGAAAATTCATTCCGCAACTTCTCCATTGCATTATCATGGCAGGTATTTACGATAAGTTCCAGTTCTTGCAACATTGCATTGTTCTCTGCAAAATCGGTGATAATCTGTTTCACTTCGTGGAACATGGCTGCTTGTTGCGATGCGGTATTCTCACGTTCATAGTAAGTCTTTCCCAGTTTGTCAATGATGTCGAATCGTGAAGCTATCAAACCTTTTAAATGGCTTTCTGCATTGCGCTGTCCTTCCATATGTTCTGTCAGGGTTTTGTATTGGGCGTTGGCTTCTTCCGCCAATAGCAGGTAGCGGTCGGTACGTTCGCGTTGCAGGCGCAGACGTTGACGGATGATGTAGTATGCTACCCCTATTATTAGAAAAATTACGCTTGCTATGGTAATCTCCCAGGTAGTACGGTTCTTCATCCGGTATTCGGCAAATTTGGAGCGTTCCTTGAAATAGTCACGTTCCACCATACCGGCGGAGAATTGCATATTTGAACGTGTCAGCGAGTCAGTCAGATAGATATAATGGTGTATCTTCTCTGTCGCTTTCTCGAAGTTTCTGGCCTGCGCTTCAATCCGATAAGCGGTGTATTGCAGGTCTGCCATGTCACGTATATCGGTGGAATGTGTTTCTGCAAGTGCCAGATAGTAGCGTGCGCTGTCTATACGGTTTTTTAGTAGATTCACATCTACTAATGTATGGTATCCGTATAACGTATCTTGCCGGGCAGAGAGTTCGATGCGTTGCAGTAGGTCATGAGGAATTTGTTTCTTGCCTGACACCACATAGAGAGAAGCAAGATTGGTGAGACTGGCTTTGGCTAACTTATTGTACTTGTGCTCATCAGCCAAATCGAGTGCGGCAGAATAGAGTCGCATGGCTTTCTCCATATCTTTTGAATTGAAAGTTGCGGCTGCCATATCGAGAGTTGCCTCTGTTTCTTCACGAGTGTTATCAGTCTGCCGGAAGTTATTGCGAGCTTCACGAAAATAATGATAAGCCCGGCTATAGTTCATTTGGTCATAATACACTTCACCGATTTGACTGTATAAAAGCCCTGCATAATAAGGCTCATTGGTATCTTTCAGTTTCTCTTCAATTTCTAGGAAAAGACGTAACGCTCCCGGTTTGTCTCCTGCGCGCAGTTTAACCCGTCCCCAATAATAGAGAGTTTTGCATTGGCGGCGTAAATCTTTGGGATGATGTTTATAATGGCTCCAAGCCTGGCGAATGAGCGAATCATTGGTTACTTTGATGTGATTTTTGTCTAAAGCCTCTGAATAAAGCAACGCATACCTGGCCTGTTCAGCCTGGCCGCCTTCCGATTTGAGTTGTTGTAATATTGTTAAGGCACTATCCGGCTTATTTTGTAACAGTGCTTCCGCCTCATCAAGCCGGGAAATCTGTTCTCTGTTATAACATCCTGTAAAAAAGAGAATTACTAATAGTTCGAGTATAATTCTGCATTTCATGCTGTGAATGTAGTGAAAATATTTCGAGTTTAGTATGGAATCGTCATATCTTTATAATTCTTATGATGTTTAATTTTGTAAAGGTAGGAAAATAGATTCGAGTTGAATTTTTCGGACTAATATCAATATATCTTGAATATATAGTCTTTTAATAGTTCTTTTTCAACTTTAAAGTTGAATGTTTGTTGTGTTATACTACATTATTCATATCTTTGCATAAAGATATTTTAGATATGGATATAGAAACAGTCGATAAATTCTTGAAAGAATTTAAAGATAAGGCTAGGGTTTTCGGGATTATCTTTCGCATAGATAGAAAGAAGAATATGCAAGCTTTGCTTGATTTGGAGATTTCGGCAATTATGCGTGAAAAGATAATAATGTCTTTGACAGTTGAGGACTATTATAAAGGTCCTACGGAAGATAAGTTGAATTATATGGGAGAACTTTGGGAGTTTGGCAAGTCCGTAGATAAAAAGGAGGTTTATATCAAAATAAGTAAAGGTACTGGAGCAAATTCTCCAATCTGTGTCTCCTTTCATTTGGCAGAGAGAAAAATAGAACATCCTTTCAAAAATAAAAAGTAGAAGTTATGAAAAGTCCGTTTACAGGTGGTGACGCTGCATTGTGTCATGAGAAGCAATCATTTGAATTTCGAAAAGACAATTTTGAGATAGTATATCATTTTTATAGATGTAAGGATACAAATGAAGAGTTTACTACAACTGAACTTGATCAACTGAATATGAATCAAGTTTATAATTTGTATCGTCAGAAATATGCGATACCATTTCCGGATGAAATAAAAAGAGTCCGGGAATTATATGGTATATCTGCACTTCGAATGTCTAAACTTTTAGGTTTTGGCGATAACCAATATAGAAAATACGAAGAAGGAGAGATGCCTAGTGTGTCTAATGGAAAAATGATTTCAGCTTTGAAAGATCCTCATTTCTTTTTGGAAATTCTGAAACTTGCTCAAAATCAGTTTCCCAATGATGAGATACTTAAAATTGAAAAAAGGGTAAAGGAACTGTTATTAAATAATTCCTGTTTTGAGAATAAAATAAATGAATTTATATTTCACAACCATTTGTCTTTACGTTCAAGTATGAATGGGTATGCTTCTGTCATTCCCGAGAAGGTTAAGCAGATTATTGTCTTTTTTGCATCTGCATTACAAGGAGTTTTTGAAACAAAACTAAATAAATTATTATTTTATTCTGATTTTCTTTCCTATAAGAAATATGGTAAAGGTATTAGCGGGTTACAATACCAAGCTATAAGTTATGGGCCTGTTCCTGTGCGTTATAGTACTATATATGAGAACTTGGACGGATTAAAAAAGGAAATTATAAATTTGGGAAATGGTTATTCTGGAAGTATAATTACAACTGTTGAGCAATTTGAACAGTCTTTATTTACAGTTGAAGAATTAGAGGTTTTACAATGTGTATTAGTTCATTTTGAGAAGAGTAAGGCTAATGAAATTTCAGAAATGAGTCATGCTGAAGAAGCGTGGCGTCAAAATGAAAAACAGCATAGCTTGATTGATTATAGTTATGCGTTTGATTTGAGACAGTTGTAATGTATGCTTCATTTTGATAAATGGTTAGCTGTGTTCTGTTAAAATGCATCCGACCGTTTTTCTTTATTTTTTCCTACGGATATTAGGTTTGTAATATATACGAAGGAAAGAAAGGAATCTTCCAACAGGCTGTTGGAAAAAGAGTGAATATAAAAAAAGTTACCCCAATTTAAAAAGTAAAGGTAGTAGAACAAATAAGCAGGATCTTTTTAGAAGATTTCTTCTTTATCTTTTTCGAGACTTATGAGAGGACTATAGTAAGGAATTGGCAGAGATTTTACTTTACAACTGGAGACCCAAAAACTCTTAAAAATTCTAAAGTTGTCTCTGGAGCTTTTGCAAGTCTTTCCAAGAAAGATAGAAAAGCTTGCAAAATGAGAGGAAATAATTATTTTGGCAAGATGGGCTTTCCGAATGTTTACGGAAATAGTTATATTTGTACTTGTAAACAAGGAGAGATAATGGATATCTGGGATAAAAAGAAACGTTCCAATGTTATGTCAAAAATCAGGAGCAAAGATACTAAACCTGAATGGATCGTTCGTCGTTACTTATATTCTCGTGGCTACCGTTACCGTAAAAACGTAAAGGGGTTGCCGGGCACGCCTGATATTGTGTTGCGTAAATATGGTATTGTGATATTTATTCATGGATGTTTTTGGCATGGTCATGAAGTTGATGGGCATATTCCCCATTCTAATGTTGATTTTTGGAGGAAGAAAATAGAACGGAACAAGCAGCGTGATGAACATAATAAAGAAGCTTTAAAAAAAATGGGTTGGAAAGTCATGACCGTGTGGGAATGCCAACTGAAATCTGCGGTTCGAGAGAAAACGCTTTTGGAGGTGGAGTATTGGATTAATCATTCTTATTTGGAACGTTTTAAGCAGAAACCGTTTAAGGTTTACAATATTGAGGAAACATGTTTGTCTATTGTAGCTGAAGAATATGTAAATTATGAGAAAACTAAATGAAAGTGATATGTAATGCGAAAAGCTGATGATATTAAACTGTTTCTGTCTATATATAAATATGAGGAACAAAAGATGATAGTAATAATTTAAATATTTTAGAATAATAAGAGCCTGTTTGAATTTTCTTCAATAATAATTTTATAGCTGCAATTTAGACCATTTCCTCTGCCGAATCGAATGTTAATTCATAGTTTCGACAGAGCCTTCTGTCATTGTCCATCTACGAGAATGATCTTTTCCACAATCCATCTTTTATGAATAGGTTTGAATCCCTGTTCTTTGTATGCATGCACTAATAACCACTTGAATTCCATAACCAATTTGTTTTTGATGTTTCCAATAAGTTCGCCTCTACATCCTCCGTCTGCCAGTATAACTTTTATTCCTGAACAAAGTTCTTTTAATACTCTCATTAGCAGATAAGCAGCTTTACTGTCATGGACGTTGGCTACTGTAACCATCACTGCAATTAGAAAGCCATTTTTTTGTCCACAGTAAAACATAAACAAGGTTCGATTTCTGAGATTTTTTTGTATCTTTACCATGTGTTTTTATTTTTAATTACCCCCGTTTTGGCCGTCAAACCGTTTTTTGGGGGTATGTAGGTCAGCGGCATTACTGTCGCTTCCCCATTAAGAACTGTATGTGCGACTTTCACCGCATACAGCTCCGATAATTCTAAATTTAATTCTCACGAAATTAAACCGGCTCTTTCGATGACTTGTTTCCAATAAAGTTTTATTATGCACTTTGACAGGCATACTTTCGTTTCCGCCTTTCAAAGTAGGTATCCCATGAAGGGTCAAACGGATTGGCTTCGCACTTCACCTTGACATGTCGCCTGATTGGAATGTCTGCCAGTTTACGTAGTATGAACTTATCCTTTATACCACCACATACATATTCGAATCCGAATATCCAGCTTCTGCTTCCATCACGGATAAAGTATTTGTTCCGTATCCATTCTCTTGACTTGTCGGTATGCTTGCGATATGCCCATCTCTTTATCTGATTTATCAGGACCTGATCACATCGGTAGAACACTTCCTTTGAAACCACATGACTATAATAGTTCCCCCATCCCTGTATTATAGGGTTGAGTTTCCCTATCAGTTCCTGCTGCGACAATGCTTTGCCTTTGGCTAGGATTATTTCATGCAGTTTGACGGTGAACCGTTTTTGACTTTTCTTAGATGGTTTGATTATCAATGTACCGTTATACTTCCGGATATTGACCCCCAAAAAGTCAAATCCCTCGCTGATGTGTGTTATCAGTGTCTTTTCTTCGGATAGCATGAGACCACGCTTCTCAAGAAACCCTGTCAGCATGTGTTTTATATCCTCCAATGTTTTCCGTTTGTCTGCTGTAACGATGAAGTCGTTCGCATAACGCACGCAATTCACTTTCGGATGATAGAGCCTCCCATCGATATAACTTACCTTATACTTCTCTTTCAATATTCTTTCCATGCCGTCAAGTGCGGCATTGGCAAGTGTCGGTGGGATGATACCGCCTTGCGGAGTACCTTCTACGACCGATTGGAGCAGTTTGTTGAATACGACTCCACTTTTCAGCCATTTCCCTAAGATATGCTTGTCGATTCGTACGTTATCGAGAAGCCATTCGTGGCTGATGTGGTCGAAGCACCCTTTGATGTCCCCCTCCAATATCCATTGGGGAGAACAATCCCTGCTTAGCCATCTGTGCAGGGCATCAATGGCGTCTGCCGCGCTCCTGAACTTTCTAAACCCATAAGAGTTAGCATCCGCTGTTGTTTCCGTAACTGGTTCCAATGCCATCAGATAAAGAGCCTGCATAGCCCTGTCCCTCATGGTTGGAATCCCGAGCGGTCTCATCTTTCCGTTCTTCTTGGGTATGTTGACCCTTTTCAGTGGGAGGGCTCTGTACCCTCTCCGTTTCAAAGAACACACTGCGTTTACCTTCCTGGCATCAGTGTTCCATAATACATGGTCAACCCCTGCCGTACGTTTGCCTTTATTGGAGGTCACCTTCCTTACAGCCAATGCCTTGGCTTCGTAAGAAGTGACAAGAAGGTGTTGCAAGGCTCTGACCTTGTTGTACCTTTTCTTTTTCTGAGCCTTTGCTATTCGGATTTGCAGCTTTCTAACCTTGCACTCACATTTGGAAAAATCTATTTCTTTCCATGTATTGCTGTGCTTGGCTGAAGATGCACACTCGGCTTTCGCCTTGCTCCTTTGCTGTTTCTTCATTTCTTTCGAGTTCTACAATCGTTTCACAAAGAATTACCCTGCGGAAGTCTGCCTGCTTTCGCATGAGGTGACGTTTAAACCTCTACCCTCCGCATTACACGGAAGCTTTCGCTTTCTCCGCAATCCTTTACCCGCACCTCGTTCGGCTTTTCTTGCGATTAGCTTACCTACCCGAATACAGGTAGGAGAAACTACGGGCTTACCAAGTTCCATACAAGTAACTGACGATTGATTTAGAGTCCGCCTCTCCACCGGCAGTATGATGTCCGTGTAGCCTTACATCCCAAAAAGACTATCCTGACTGCCCGCCTTTTGGCTATAGCTTGTAAATATCCGTAAGCTATTTCTTTATTACGATGGTGCAGCGATTCACATATATTACTCATATCATTCAGCCTAACAGCCTATACATTGGATATTTCTGTAAAGGACAGCATTGTCAAGAGGGCTTCGCACCAAACCATTACTAGTAAAGCACGCCTCTTTAGGCTACTATTGACGGAACAATAGGTTTAGACGCAGTGCTAAACAATTACTTATACGACTTCTTGTCGCACGGGATGCTTAAAGATACAAAAAAGGCAACTAACTCGCAATGAATTAGTTGCCTTAAACTTTATTATTTTAGGAATATCCCTAATCAATATATAAAATACTTTTTTAGGAATGGCTATATAAGAACAGCTTGCTACCAGACAGCAACCTATTTTATCTATTTTTAGAGATCTGATAATTTCATCATTTGAAAGTTCCAACTCCCAAAATCCTAAAACAAGAGTTTCCATAATTGCTTTTCAAATGAGCTTAACTATAAACTCTTTCAATGTTTCTGCTACAGCTTTTGCTAATGGAACTGGAACACCATTACCAATCATTTTAAATTTTTTTGAGAGAAGATTTGGAGTAGTTAAAACATAGGAATCATCTACTCCCTGAATACGAAGAGCTTCCCTGACAGACAAACGTCTATGTTGATATGGGTGTAAATGAACTTCATTATTCCCGTAGCAAGCAGTCGGACTATATTTATAGCGATGTAAACGTTTAAATGAAGGTCGGTTGGTTTCTCCTTCCTTTATTTTAGCAAATTGATTTGCTTTTCCAAGCAAATTAAAGTATTCGTTAGCATTCGGAATAGTAAATTCATCATCTTTTGATACAAGACAAGATGCTAAACAAAGCTGAAGGGGAATATTTTGGGGCTTCTCAATATTTTTAGTACCAAATGTAATGGCTTCTGGCCATTTATATTGTTTATGAGGATTGGTGTATTTTCGTTTGCTGTGAAATGGAAACCACTTGTTATTGAGATTAGCTGTTATTGAACTTAAATCAAAATGTTTTCTGTTTAATCCTACAACAAAAATCCTTTCACGGGATTGCGGAACTCCAAACTCTAAACTATTTAATGTTTCCCAATCAATAAGATACTCCTCTGACATGATCTCCAATAATTCTAAAAAATGTTTTGCGTTTTTCTTTACTCGCATTAGTCCAGTTACATTTTCCATTATGAAAAAGGATGGATTAAGATCTAATATTCTGCACAAGTAAGTATCTGTCAATGAGCCTCTTTCTCCTTTAAACCCCTCAAGATTGCCGTTAATGCTAAAATCTTGACAGGGTGGTCCGCCTATTATTCCGAACAATGTTGGGATTTCTTTTCCAAAGGCTTGTGAAAGAATTGTATTAGATGGTATATCCTTTATTGAGTTAGTATTCGAAATGGAACATTTTTGTCCTTTAGATAATAATTTATGTTTTCTTTTCCAGGATGTAATTCCTTCTTCATAAAATTTAGCAAAAGCAGGCTCTATTTCGTTTGTCCAAACTACATTAAATCCTGCTTGTATGAATCCCATGTCCATGAATCCACCTCCTGTGAAAAATGACAACACTGGTATTGGGTTGTTTGTATTTACTATTTTGTTATCCATATTCTCCATTCTTTTGGACTGTTTTGGGACATTTTATTACCTGATACTATATCATTAATCCATTTTCTTGTGATTATTTGTACAGGCAATAATGTAAATATAGCTTTGTAATTTTGAAATCTTTGGTTGTTTTGGGTTTTCCAAACAGCAATTAAATCTTCTGTTTCTAAATGGTTCGTGCTACCAGGTACTAATAAACCTTTAAAAATTCGGTCAAAGCCTGTTGATCCTTTAGAAAATAAGAAGATTGGGGGGACTTCATTTTTTCTATTCAAATGAAGATTATTAAAAATTCCTCTAAATAATCTATTCCCTAGTGTTTCATGTATTTCTCTTCCTGGTTCCTTATTATCTCCATAATAAGTTACTAAATCTCCATTTATTAAATCTGGCCAATCAATATCACTAAAGGTAGAATAAAGAACTACAAGTGAAGGCTGTTCTGAGGTACCTGCAAATCGTATTCCTGATTGGTTTCCTACTGGAAGAATTTTTGAGATTGGTTCGCTTGATAAATTATTTGCATCACCTCCTTTGCAAATACAATCTTTTATCAGGTCTGATTTATTGAGTTTATTAAAATCTATTATATTCATCTTTTTATTATTTAATAACTATTGAATCATATCGTATACGCAAGAGTATTTATTCATAGAATATGTGTTCTCATCTTTATGTTTTAATCCATAAAATCCGAGGTAGTCACCAATTTTGTATTTTTCTAGAGCAAACGATGGTGTAATTTCTACTATACTAATTGGTCTTTCATTAACTTCTAGTGTTATATTTACATTACCATTAAAGAAATGTTTAGTATTTATCAATCTCCCAATAACATCGTTTGTTTGTGAATTTGTTTGCAACCATGAATGGTAAAAACTACATGCTGGCCTATACAAACAATATCTGCAATTTGATATAGAACAATTGGCTAATATAGAAAATTGGCTTTTTTGAATGTTGGAATTTACTTCTAAAAGAAGATTTTGTGCTTGCTTGTATAAGGATTGGCACTCTTCATAGGTAAAATCGATTTTTATCGATTTTTTATTCATGTCAATAAGATATAGATAGTCAGGATAGACTTTATAATTGATGAAGTATAATTGAGCATATAATTTCAACTGGTATTCATAATCATCTTTTACCAAAGAAATTATTTCTCCACTTTCATCGACTATATTATAAGTCAATTTTCCTGTTTTGAAGTCCCAAATACTTGTTGAATTCACCGACTTAGTTATTAAATCAGCCATTCCACCAATTGTCCCATTTTCATTTTGTAACCATTTCTCTGAAAGTATTTCTATATGTTTATTTTTACTTATAGAAGTGTTTGGGCTATTTTTTAATTGATTTTTTATAAGGATTTTCTTTAAACCGATATTTTGGATGTGTTTTTTTAAAGGAAGACAGAAGGTGATTCCTTCATGACGTAACTCATTTTCTTTTGATTTAATTTCGCTTTCCCATGCCTCATTAAAGTTTTCTTCTGAGATTTTTCCTTTTATTATTTTTTCCATCAGTTTATGAAACACAGATCCAATATAAGTATTGGGTGACAATGGTATTAGCGGACGCTGATCAAAAGCTTCCGCTAATACCACTTTATAAGGACACTGTACCATTGCATAAAAATGGCTGGGCGCAATACGTGTTAGTTGCTTATATTTTATTTTACTTGGTGATAGACACATAATTATTTTATTATTTTTTCGTAACACCAACCTATCCTACGATGCAGGTTAAATGTATCTAGGGTTTTGATATCATCAGAATTCGGATAATTGGGGTCGCCTCCTTGTGTAGCGACATAACTTTGAGCTTCTGCAAAACACTGGGTATACCACGCGTCTTCTGCTAAATCATCAATATTCCAAAAAGGATGAATTATTAAAATAACTTTTTGCTTTCGTTTTCTATTTCCATATTTTATGGCTGGTAGTCCGTTGAAATTACATTTGTATTCTTCTCGTTCTTCTGGTGTTTTCCCAAAGCTTGAGAAACTTTCAATAAATGAATCGCGAAGTTTTTTAGCAAATTTTAGCCAATCTTTCAATTCTACATATTGGGAGAAGTTACCATCTGCCCCAGCTTTGTAATTGGGGTCATTGAATAATCGTATCATACTTAATCCCAAGCGCCAGTCAAGCAAACTATGCCAATTCATGTTCCTGAATATTTTTAAACAATCATAGCAAGCGTCAGCACATTTTTCTTGATGGGTGAGGCTGTGTATTTTACCTAAATAACTATCTGCATTTGTAGGTTGAAGTGTTTCTTGTAAAATATTACTAAAGTCTTCATATAGGCTTCTTACAAAGCCAGAACCATTAGCTAATTCATCGGTTAAAATGATTTCTGCGATATTTTTTACTATTCCGTCTTCGTTTATAGTACATTTTGTTATGTCGGCAATTTCTATTTCTGTAGGGTCAACGTCTAATCGGTCTGCTAATACCCGTTGTAATAAAAACGCAGCAGAATAAAATCCGGAACGTACTCCAAGTGACTGTCGTGTAAAGCTAAACATATCCAAATTCAGCTCCCGTGGAACGCTTGTTGGAGATACTTTGAACATTTCTGTTTTTTTGTAAATAGCTAATGCTAAGGGTTGTTCAGGTTGAGGGCTATTTGTAACATATGAAAAATCATTGGATGGGTTTACAGGCGTTTCCAATCCATCCATAATCCATTGTTTGTCAAAGTCGAAACGTTTTCCTAATAATGGATTATAATTTCTTACATGATAATATTTACCCTTATAAAGCCTGTCTCCATTTGTATTTACACGCCATGTAACATCTTTATCTGAAATAGTAAGCTTTACGTTGCCGTATAGTTTATCTTCAACATTCCGGTCATCTGTAGTTGATTGGTCTGCATATATTGGTGGCCTATTTGTGACCATCTCTGCTTCGTCACGTGTATCGAGGCCTTCTAATAGATTAGTTCGATATGCACGTGGCGATTTTATTAAGAATTGACTGAATGTTGACTCATCTGTATTACCACAATTTGGACATGCCGAATCTGTGGGCTTTTCTTCCATTGAAAATGTTTGATTATATCCACATTTTTTACATCTGGACATCCATCTACTTAGATAGAAGGGATTCTTATCATCATTATGATTTGAATTTGTAACTGTTTCACCATTTCTATGTTCCGCCTTTCTTATAAATTCACTTGTGAACCCAATAGATTGGTATATAGCTTTATCTTTGGTTTTTTGCATTCCTGGAGAAAACTCATAAATGGCCATAGCTTCAGGTCTATCAATCGCAGAAATGGAATTATTGTGTCCGATACCATGATAAAGATACTTCACTCCTGTAGGCATGCCAAACATTGGAAGAATTCCGCCTTCAGCAAATTTTTGGGATATGTCATCTGTAGGAATTTCAGGATTATTAATTATTTCATCCAGCCGCATTATGAATCTATTATGATTGATTATCCAATCAATAAAATTCTGTTGTTTTTCTTTTAAACCATCACTAAGCAAACAAGACACAATTTTTTGGATTTCTTCATGATTTGAATCTATCCAACTAACCACACCTTGCCTATATATATTCCAATTATTTGTTTTACCGAATTCCCCATGTATACTCGATTTCTCTTCATTGTTGAATTCATTTACACGAATAGTCTTGTATGCTTGTCGCAAAATCTCTTTGGATAAAAGCCGTTTGTATATCCTTTCTTGTTTCATAGTTAGGAAAGGTGTAGGAGGATTGTCCCCTGTTATCCGTTGTGGATTGGCAAAATAAAATTCGTCATGACTACGTCCACGGCAAAATGTAAGAATTACCGAATACGCTTGCCCACGTCGTCCTGCTCGTCCAACCCGTTGTTGATAATTGAATCTTTGGGGTGGCATGTTGGCAAGCATAACCGCTTGTAAAGAACCAATATCAACACCAACTTCCAAGGTTGTTGTTACACTTAACAAATCTATTTGTTTTACTTTTGGATTTCCTTCGTTTTTCAATATGATATTTCTGAAATGTCGTTGGCGTTCAAATTGATCATCTGTTTGCCCTGTTAATTCTTCACAATGCAACCTGATTGGATTTCGTTGTTCATAAGCTGCTGTGTAAGCCAAATAATTCTTCTTCCAAATTTCTTCACATATTGTGTCATGGCTTATATTTAAATTTGTTCGAGAATAGGTGCAAATACCTCCGGCTGGATGTAAATGTGGTCGGCTGCCATTCTTGCTTATCCAGACAGGGTCGGTAGGCAACGCAACTTTCAAATATAATTCTTTTATTAATAATCCTTTATTTGCTTTTAACGCTCCAACTTCATCTAGAATTTTATAAATACTGTCTCCTAAAAGGTTGTCTGGTATAGAGTTTTTGTTGGCGACGGCTTTTATGTAATTCCGAACAGGTGCAGGAAAATAAGTATAATCAGTAATAACTTGATTTAATGGATACATAGAGTAGTCATGTTTATATTTATCTCCTAATATCCTTATTACCCCATCTACTATATTTTTAAAAATATTAGAAGGAAGTCCCGTTTTCCCAGCATAGTAATCTAGCCTTTCTATAGGTGGATTAATAGTTACAAAACCAAGCCCTGACCCCTCGAAGGAATAGAAGAGACTTGCAAAAAACATATTTGCTAATTTTGAGAATGTTCCTTCTTTTATATCTTCGATGAATTTATCTCCGGTTTTGAGCCATTCTGGTGGGTTATCAAACGATATCACATTATACCAATAGTCAGTAACACCATCAGTCCTGAGAGTTTTCTGTAACTTTATGTCATTACCACCCGGGTTCATCCCTAAAGAAACTATTTGGCGGACTAATGGCGCAAGCTGCGTTGAATTTACCTCATCAACCAAATCATATACTTTTATAACTCTTTTTTTTATTTCTGCAATTTTTTTCTGGGCTTTAGACTTCCGGGATAGCATATTTTGGTTCCTTCCTTCATATTTGCTATCTGTAAATATTTCCTCAATATCATCGAATACTTCTTTAGTTGCAGAGTTATTCGTATTACGGAATTCGTTTATCGCAGATTCATTATGGTTTTCAAAAGCATGTAAAATATCATTTCTTAAAATGAGTCTTATATTGAGCTCTTTTATAAGAAGTTCCCTTAAAACATCAGTGAAATGATTTCTTTCAATTCCGTTTGCTACTTGGGCTGCATCTTCCCTGCTATCTGAAAATACTACTAATTTTCTTTCTTTTTCTTTATCAGGTAATTGGTACATCAATTCTTTAGCAAACATTTGTGATGTTTTGGCAAAACCTGTTCGGAATCCTCTTATGGAACTAATTTTATTTTCTCCATAATGATGGTCTACGCCACATGCAGGGCAAACACATGGGGTTGCCTTATGGGTGTTAATAGTTTGTCCATGTGCATCTGTTAAAAATGCAATGTCTAAATTATTATTATCACTTACTATTTTAAAATAAAGTCCTTTTATCCAATTATCAGGTTCTTTTTCTGCATTCAGAACCCCTTCTTTAATATCTCCTGAATAAATGTTCAAAGACGCTTCAACCCACGATGCACTATATTTCCCTTGATCAGCTCCCTCAACAGTAGTTTGACGCCAATATCCATTGGGCCGTTCATGTGGTACAAATTCCTGTTTTCCTTGTGGCCAAAAGATAGCGTATTCCTGATATGTTCGACGTTCTAATAATTTGTGAGGCGTCTTTTCGGGAATTCCTTCGATATTGGGACTCAATGGGAGTAGTTCTACTGTTTCATTGTCTACTTTCAAACGGCTTCCGCCAAAAAGTGTGGTTCCGCAATTGTCGCAATATAGCAATTCTAAAACACGGTAACCACCTGGACTTTTGATACTTGGCGTAGAAGAAAGCCGACCTGCAGTCCTTTCATCATCCTTGAATTTGTCTTCTACATCCTTCGGCTTGACAGAGGCCCATAAGCCTTCTATATTCCGTAAAAAGTAATGGAAACGGAAACGAGGAAGCTTCCTGTCTCCTAATTCAGATTCAAGATTACACCATCTTGATTCATCAAACAAAGACCTTGCTATTAATAATCCTCCTAATGCTTTCCGGGGGGCGTCAATCTCGCCAAAGATAAATTCTGATAAAATATAAGTATCTTCATTATTCCCATTTGCTCTTAATGAGCAGACTGCCCGTTCTTTTCCATCTATCCTGCAAGCCTGGTATAAACGTTCACGTAATAATAGTTTGGGATGTAGTAATGTTCGGAGGAGTAACTCTATTGGTTGAGCGTCAGATGGAATTTCAGCATTCACAAATTGGGCAAGTTCACGTGCAGCTATTCTACATGTTTCCTGAAAAACAGGACTGTCAATATTTTTTTTAGTATCATAATATGCATCATAAATCCATATAAATGGATTTGTTGGTAAAAAGTGAGTGTCTTCTGGTAAAATATTGACAGGAGTATTTTTACCATCTATAATTACAAAGTCATTCTTTGCATCAGCAACCCCAAAGAAATCTTGAATGAATGCTAAACTCTTTTGTCCTTCTTCACTCTCATCGGCTACTAATGAAGCACTGGATGCTAAAATCCGTAATTGGGGATGCCCTGGATGTAATCCTAATCTATTTAATACTAATTTTAGTAGATATGCTACTTCAGTGCCTTGTGTTCCTCGATATAAATGTAATTCGTCTACAATTAAGTGGAAAACACGATTTTTCTTTTCCTGCTCTTTTTCTTCGCTATTTAGGTTTTGGGAATAGACATCTTTACATTCCAACCATTCTCTAGTTTTATCAAAAATTCCACTATCAATATCTCGCATAAGCATAATGCTTAACATCGAATAGTTTGTTATAAGAATGTCTGGTGGGGCTACTTGAATATCAAAGCGCGTACGCATTTCTGCACCATTAATCCGAGGAAAGAATGATATCAAATCTTTTGCGTCAGATTCAGACATTTCTCCCGATTGGAGTTTTTCTGTAATATATTCATCAACCCTATTGGCATCGGTCTCAATTGCTTTAAGTTCCTTTTTTAATGTCTCTACTTTATAGCGGTTAATGACATCTACTCCATTTTCTTTTTTCTTTAATTCACCAGATACAGGGGTCATGCTATTGTATCGTCCAAAATATATACAATTGTCGTGTATATTATTTTTGAACCATTTTCGTGCATCATCTGAATCCAACGCTTTGCGCAGTCGTGTCAATTGGTCTTCTACCAATGCATTCATCGGATAGAGAATTAAAGCACGTACTCCTGTTGGACGCCTGTTGTGCGAACGTTGCTGACATGTTTTTTTCAACTCAAAAGTTGAATTGTTAACAATATCAGTGAGCTGTAAATCTTCATTCCACCATTTGTCGCATAAATCTTCTTTTATAGTAGGTATACTCCATGATTCCATTTCTTTAGATAATTGGGCAAAAAGAGGTAGTAAAAATGATTCAGTCTTACCGGAACCAGTTCCAGAAGTTATAATGCAGTGTTTTCCTTCCATTGCTTTGTTTAGCATGCGTGCTTGATGGTCATAGAGAGGAATATTTGCCTGAAATAATCCACATTTTACAAGCCCTTTAAATATGCCTAATTGGGAAGAGCTCATACTTCCTCCAACATCTTTAGGAGTAAGGTCGTCAATCTTTTTACCGCTGGATAAATAATCTGGAAGTGGTTCCATCCAAGGCTCGCGATAAAGCACTTTGTCGGTATCTAATAACTGACGCCTTTCTTCTTCCAATTTATCGAAACGGGTTCTAAACGCAGTTTCTATATACCGGATAAAATTATTCTTAATTGTATCGAATGATTGGATCGGATTTCTCATATTACTCTGAATTTATATAATTGTACTGATTGTTCTAATTTTTTAAATAAATTGTCTGCAAATGTTTTGGGTACGTTTCGGTATAACTGATATGAAATGTAATTACCATTTATAGAAATTTTTTGGAAAGAAGGTATTTTCCCACTTAATAAAATAAGCGATTTTGCAATAAACTTTGGTAATTGGACGTGCGCAGGTGCTCCTAATATTCTACTTTCTTCGTCGTAATAAATAATGTTCTTTTTTCGGCTAGAAAGTAATAGAAACTGCCCCCAATTTTTATCCACATCATAACATGTCGAGTTATACCAGAACCTATATAACCATTCATAGTGTATGTTATATTGTACTAAGGATAGTTCCTTATCTAATAATTCACCTTCTGCTGAAGGGGTAAATTTCAACATTTCCATATCAAATACATCCCGTTTGTAAGGATAATCAGTGCCTTCAGTTTGTCTTTTCTCGTACATATTGTTACGATAACTGTTTAAATCGGCAGAAAAACTTCGTAATCCCCATTGGACTATTTGGGGTTGTCGATATGGTTTGTTGATGAATTTGAAACAAATATCAAACTGTAATGCAAGTTTCTCTAATGCTTTTAGTCCCGTTGTGGTGTTTGGACAATTTTGTGGGACAAGAATTATTGTATCAGGAATAAGATAGCTTTCAAAGAAATTATCTTGCTTGATTATCTTGACATTTATTGATTCATGTTTTGCATATTCAAATAATTTCTTTACAAATTCTTCTGTTCGTGCCCCAGTTAAATAAGCTTTTATTTCTTTTTTGTCCGGAATGAGCATTAATTGGGGTTTGTTGACTATGATTAGCTGTTGGTACTGGTCAAAATCAACATATCCTAAGTAATCTAAATAAAGTAGGGCGTATTTCTTTACAGTTCTTAAGTTAGACTTGTTTAAGGTGTCAAACATGTTTTCGGAACTAAAAATAGCATCAAAAGAAGCTCCAAAGGTTTGGGGATTGCATCTCTCTACAAATGAAAGATAGTATAAAAGAATGTTTCCTTTGCGATGCTTATAATCAAATGGACTTTGGGAATAGGGTTGGGAACATTGTTGATATCCCCAAAAATCTGGCAAGTCACCAGCTTGTTGAGAAAAGTTGGATATTTGAACATTATTACCTATAGCATAATTTCCATTTGAATTTTGTATAATTTCATCATAACAGTTCCGGGTAGGATGACTATTATCTACGATACAATTTACTTCCACATTACAAGATACAATCTGGTGTGGATAGGTTTCTAATGCATCAGTTCCGTCAACTTTTATCACAAAATCTTCATCACACGGAAAGTTTTCGGGAAATATCCATTCTTCTCCAAAAGAGAGAATTTTATCCAAGTATATTTTAATGTTTGATTGACTAAGTAAAGCGTATACTTTGGCGGTTTCCTCAATACCTTCAATTCTTACCTTTGGTAAATAGTAATTGAGAAAAGCCCTGTTTTTGACTTTAAGTCCACCTATAAACTGAATTTCTAAATGCGTTTGTAATTGTAGTATTTGTTCGCTTGGATGATCTTGTTGTGGTTTTGAAATACTATACAAGGTATACCCTTCTGGTACTCCATCTAAATCTACTTCTTTAAAATTTCCATAAGAAAAAGAATACTTGCCCCAATTTTCTATTGATTCTTTCTTTGCATTATTGCAAAGCAGATACATTTTAGATGTTGGGTATAGCTTATCTGTTTGTATCCAATAATCATTGGATATCCCATTTACATTATTACGGTATAAAATAATATCATCTAAAACTGGTGCACTTTTCCATTTGTTATATTTATCTTGTAAGATCAAAAAAGGGTTAAACTCCATTTGGATTGGACGAGAAAAACCATTAGCCAATGATGTTACATAGGAATTATTATAATTCAGATTATCTGGAAAGTCATTAGTTGAATAAATGAAATAGCAATGATTAAGTTCTTCATTTACTTTATCGATTGTAAATGCAGAAAACAAGCGGGCGTATACCCATGCTTCTTTTTCTTCCAGTTTTTCTCCTTGTTTCTGCTCAATATTCCCTTTCCATTTATAATGCTCTTCTTTTACAATGTTGATAATTACATTTTGCAGGTCGCTATCTCCTTCTTTTAATATTTTAAGGGCATTTCTCGACAATCCTATATCCGTGCCATTTTTCAGTAGAGCGTTTTTTATACTCCCTACAGGAATATGTGTGTTGGGCATAAATCCCGCTAATGAAAATAGTTTTGGAAGGTTTTTGATGTCAGAGGGTGTCAGGATGCATTGTGCGAATACTTTTCCTACATGTATCCAATTCCGGTTCCCAAAATGCCCAACATTGAAGATACCTATATCTGTCTTATAAGTAGATGTAGACCATTCCGATAGGTCATCCCACAATTTGTCAATGATTCCGAAGTCTGCGGCTCCAATATGTCCGTTATTTAAGCCATTTTCTTTTAAAAAATTGTTTAATCTTGGATAATAAGCATTCGCTCTATAATCTTCATTATTGCCAGTCAATGGTATAATGAAAGCTGTAAGCATTGCTAAATAAAAAGGATAAGTAATTTGGGTCGCTTGGTCTGTAATATAAGTTCCCTCTATTTGCAAGTCTATCTTGTTCCATTTGAATATTCCAGTTTTCCTATCATTCCATAAGGTAAATAGTATTTCAACCCGTTTTATAATTGACCTCGATCTTGTGAATCCTGCATAACCATTCGATAATGCAAGGTAATAATCTGCTATGGCTTCTTCTTTAGAAGTAAATCCAAGTTGATTTATACCTATTTCCCCAATTTCTAGTGGTGAAATAAACAGATGCACATCTTTTCCTCCTTTTTCATAATTAAAAAAGTAGTTGCCAATAACAATGTTCCAATCGAAATACCTCATACCTTAATATATAAAATGTTATTTTATTATTGAAACAGATATGGCTTTTATATTCTCTTTCAATGCACTAGTTGTTTTTGTCGGCTTTTTAACTGAAAGCTGTGGCTTATTGGTATACCAATAGGATACTGTTATTTCACTCTTTCGTGATGTTTCTACCAACAATTTCCCGGTTTTATACAGTTTTGCAAGCACGACTTTTATCTCATTTATTCGTTTCATCGGTTGAATATTTGATGTATTTTACAAATGTAATGATTTGTGTTGAAATGTTTAGTATAAATCGGTTTTTAGTTATTAACATTTTAAGCAATTAAAATAAATGAGCAAAACTGTTAGGCTTGCAAAATTGATATTTTGATTGCTTTTATTCCTCTTTTTCAATTCCATAAATAATGATTTATCACTTAAGGTCGCAGCAGAGAATTAACTATTTTATTTTTTTCATTTTCTTTCTCCACCTCTGAAACCCTCTCATCAAACTTTCCTCTTCCACCGACTCCACCATATCATACCTTACCACAAACTCATGCATTGACTTTATATACATCACCCCATTTTTGAACTTATTTTCCAACAGGAACGAATAAAGCTCCGCTTTCATTTCCACCTCAATTTCCTTTTCAATAATAAAGATACTGTCCTGACCGAAATAATTATAAACTTCCGGATTCTTCCCTTGCCTTGGGCTGGGAAGAACAAAAGTGATATTTCCAGTCTCTTTCCAGGAGACGCCTTGCGGATGAGGAACGGATAATTGATGTAAGAAGTGATAAATGGGAGTGAGGTGGGAGAGGTGGATTGGAATGGGGAGCCTTGAAGGTGGATTGTTGTGCGATAGAAGTTCTAAACTTTGTCCGTACCGGACATACATATACCTCGCCAGATATGGCTTGATGGCAAACGTGACTGTAACCATGGGATTTGAATTTTGAATTGTTGAAATTTGTTGTATACTGATTGCCGCTTCGTGCGGCAGATTCCGTCGTGTTTGTTGGAAAAAATCCCATGGGTTACGGGGACGGAATTCTAATTCGGTAAGAAGTTGAAATTCAAATGGTTACAAATGCCGGTTTTTCCTTTAAAACCAACGGGCCGTTCCTTTAAAAGAAACGACCCGTTGCACACCGAGGAAGGCCCTCTTCCTTTTAAAGGAACGGACGGCTCCCTAAAATCCATAGTGCAAAGCTATGCCTAATATTCTAATTTTTCAAAAGGATTAATAGCGGAAATATTTATATAATGTAATGAAATATCATAAATAGTATACATCTCTAATTTATGCGTATGCATATTGGAAATATGTAATAAAAATATACTGATTACTAGAACGTGTATTTTAACTATATTTATCAGATAACTATTCTTAAAGTGGAAAAACTTTTTATTCCGTTTCTTGTTTCTTGCGTAACAGGCGGAAAAATAGTTCTGATAAGTAAGGTGAACTTCGTACTTTTACGTCTCAAACAAAAAAAGCAAGATATGATAACATCAGTGAAACTTATGCTGAATAAGAGCAGGATATTGAATAATGGCAGTTACCCTTTAGTATTTCAGGTGATCCACAATCGGAGAAAAAAATTACTGTATACAGGTTACCGGATGAAAGAAGAGGTGTTTGACGAGTTGGAAGGGAAGATTATGAATGGCGTAGGTTCTACTTTTACGGCTACAGAGGTCGTGAAAATGAACCGCGAGCTGCGGAAGATGCGGAATCGGATTGATACACGGATCAGGCAGCTTGAGCGGACAAGGGAAGAATTTACAGTGGAGGATATTCTGGCTCAAAGTGCTTTTGGTACAGGAAAACCACAGTTTTATTTATTGCGATATATCAATGCGCAGATTGAGCGTAAGCAGGAACTGAAGAAAGTGGGGATGGCTGCGGCCTACAAGAGCACCCGCTCGTCGTTGGCAAAATTTATAAGCCGCCCCGATGTCCGGATGTCGGAGGTCGATTCGGCGTTCGTCAGGAGATACGAGGATTTCCTGTATAGTAACGGCTCTTCCGGAAATACGGTAAGCTATTATCTGCGCAACTTGCGTTCCCTGTACAACCAGGCGGTAGCGGACGGTTATCATCCTCGTGGCGAATATCCGTTTGCGAAGGCACAGACCCGCCCGGCGAAAACGGTGAAGCGTGCTTTGTCACGGACGGATATGCAGAATTTGGCGGATTTGAATCTGGAGAATGAACCGGAACTGGAATTTACCCGCGATCTGTACCTGTTCAGCTTTTATGCGCAGGGAATGGCTTTTGTCGATATTGTCCTTTTGAAGGAGGCTGATATTTGCAATGGTGTGCTGACCTATTCTCGTCATAAGTCGAAACAGTTGATTCGCATAGCGGTGACTCCCCAGATGCAGGGCTTGATTGATAAATACAAGACAGAAAATGAGTATCTCTTTCCGATCATCAGCGGTGAATATGCTTCGGGATACCAACAATACCGTCTGGCGTTAGGGCGTATCAACCGCCATTTGAAGAAAATCGCTGTTGTAGCTGATATAAAAGTTCCGTTGACGACGTACACCGCACGACATACTTGGGCTACTCTTGCCCGTGACTATGGAGCTCCAATTTCTGTGATTAGTGCCGGACTTGGTCACACGTCGGAAGAAATGACACGTGTCTATTTGAAAGATTTCGATGTATCCATGCTTAATCAGGTGAACAGCATAGTTACAAACTTATCCAAGTAAAATGATTATTTGTAATATAATCCGTTGAAAATTAGAAGATATAATATTTTTATTTATCTTTGCGGTATTGTAATCTATTCCGTAATAGAGATTATATTAAAATCTCTTTGTTGTTTTGATATATTTCACGCTGCAAAGTAAGCTTATTTTTTTATAATATGAATTATCATAAAGTACATTTTTTTATTCATTTTGTACATGTTGCGTGGTTATCCTCATTAATAGGGTTGTTTTCGGTCTGGCAGCGTTCCATTAACTGTTTTGGAGTGCATCCGAAATATAGTTTGCAGTGACGGTTAAAGTTACTCTGCGAATCAAATCCCAATTCTTCAACGGCGTCTTTTATACATACTCCCGGTTCGGTCATTTTTTCGAGTATCCTTTGGTTCTTTTGTTTCAGCATCCATTGTTTGGCAGTCATTCCGAACACCTCGTTGAATTTGGAAAAGAAGCGGCTTCTTCCCAGGTTCGATAGTGAGATGAGCTGTTCTATATTATCTACTTTGGTATGGTTGCGCATGACAAAATCCTTGAAGTTCATTTCTTTTCCGATGATAGGATGAAATAATACTGCAATCTCCTGCTTTTCATAAAATCCGCGCAGGAGAAAGAAGAATTCCCGTTGCATCAGGGTGTGCAGGTGAGCACAACTCATCCCGTTCTTGATACAGTGGGTCAGCACTTCGAGGAACGGTGTCAGCGGGTAGTGTATTCTAATCGGTGAAAAGTCATATTCAATGTTGTCGCAAAGGTCTGATAAAGATTGCAATATGAGCTTGTCACAGTTTCCTTCGGGCATATCGAAAAACATGGAGAGCAGGCTTGAACCGTTTTCTCCAATTCCCTTCAGCCGGGAAGAACGTGGGATGAGTATCATCTCTCCGGCATGAAACAGTCTGTTGTGGAACTGGTTGCAAGTTATGGTGAAATCACCTTTCAGGAAGAATAGAAGATAATTCTTACTTGTAGTGTCTTCCTCAAATTCTGTGTTCTTATCGAACTCAAGATACTTGAATCCGGTTTCAATCGTTGTCATGTAGTTTTGGCATGACAGGTGTTCTTCGATGTACAGCAATTCGCTTTTCATAAGTTTTGTTTCCATGGCAATAACTGTTTTGATTGTTTGGTCTGTTACCTATCTGTTTGTTTCACAATTGTTTCAGTATCTGTATTTTTAATGAATTATATATCAGAATATTATTTTCTGTTTTGTTTGCTATGATTCATTTTATCATGATACTGAAACGTTATATGGGTGCTTTATGTGATATAAATCATTGGTAATTAGGTTTTTATTGTTTGTATTCTTTTGTTTCATCTCTATTACGGAATAGAGATGAAACAAAAGCAATAATAAATAATAAGACGACATGAAGAAATATCTATGTTTAATCGGGGTCTTGGGAATACTACTTTGTAATACGGGCAACTCTTACGCCCAAAAGGTTGCAGTAAAGACTAATTTGCTTTATGACGCTACTACTACAATGAACTTGGGGCTGGAAATAGGTTTGGGCAAGAAATGGTCTCTCGATTTATCCGGAAATTATAACCCCTGGAAGTTTGATGATGAAACGCGCCTTCGCCACTGGGGCGTACAGCCGGAACTTCGCTACTGGCTTTGTGAGAAATTCAACGGTCATTTTCTGGGGTTGCACGGACACTACGCCAAATACAATGTGGGTGGAATGTCATTTTTGAGTGATAACATGGAACGTCACCGTTATCAGGGACATTTGTGGGGCGGTGGAATATCCTATGGTTATCAGTGGTTGCTCGGTAGCCGCTGGAGTATGGAGGCTGTACTTGGAGTCGGGTATGCTCGGCTGGATCACTCCAAATATCCCTGTGCCACATGTGGAACCATTCAGAAAAGTGAGAAGAAAAACTACTTCGGCCCAACAAAAGCTGCAGTGAGTATCATATACATTATAAAATAGGCTAATGATGAAAAGAATCTGTATATACGTGACCTTGGGACTGTTAGGCGCAGTTTCCGCCCATGCCCAGGAGATAAATATCGGACAGACCGTTGCCCGGAAAATAAGCGATGACAAAGTGGAAGTCTCATTTAATATGGATTGCAGCACGCTGCGGCTCCCTTCACGCCGACAGATGATAATCACTCCTTTGATAATCAGCCGGTCGGAAAGCGATACACTCGCCCTGCCTTCAGTTTGCATTGCAGGCAGAAACCGTTATCGCATGAACAAGCGGAAAGAAAGTCTGTATGGCAAAGAACCGGTTGCGGGAGAGGGACAGGAAATGATTCGTTTTAACAGGAAACGGGATATGCTGTTGGAATATAACGAAACAGTTCCGGCACAGGAGTGGATGTCCGGAGCACGTGTCGAGATATTCCGTGAATTGCAGGGATGTGCAGGATGCGGGAAAGCACTGGGTAATGCTCCCGTTGCCGAGCTTCCTGTATTCAAAGAGGTGGTGGAACGCCCGAATCTGGAAATAATGGTGGCACAGGCAGAGGAGAAACGCCGCTCTTTCACCCGCAGCGCATATCTTAATTTTAAAGTGAACCAGTCGGCATTGTTTGCTGATTATATGAATAACCCTGCCGAACTTGCTAAAATCTATTCGTCCATTGATTCTATCCGTGAAGATGATAACTATCGTATTGCCCGGATTAAGATAGTGGGCTACTCATCACCGGAAGGCAACTATGACGCCAACGCACGCCTTTCCGAACAACGCGCGAAAGCGTTGGAACAAAACCTGAAACATGCCTATAAGCTGGACGACAACATGATAAAGTGTACGTCGGTGCCGGAGAATTGGGAGGGACTAGCTGCATGGTTGTGCGAATACCGTCCTTCCTATATGCAGAAAGTGCTTGATATTATCGGGCAGACTCCCGAACCGGATGCACGCGACGCGAAGATAAAAGCTATCGACGGCGGAAAAATCTATAATGCCTTACTGCAAGAGGTATATCCGAAGTTGCGCCTGGTGGAATATACAGTCAGCTATACGGTGGTTCCGTTCTCCGTGGAGCAAGGGCGGGAAATAATCAAGACGCGCCCCGACAAAATGAACCATAACGAAATGTATCAGGTCGCGGTCAGCTACGGTGAGGGCTCGGACGACTACAACCGGATTATCCGGATGATTGCCGACCGCTTTCCGAGTGACAGGATAGCTAACAACAACGCTGCTATCGTAGCATGGGAAATAGGAGATTATGACGCGATGCGGGTGTACCTGAAACGTTTGGAAGGTATAAAAGCTGAATAATATAATCTGAAACTTATACTTAGTAATTAACATTTTAGTATTCATTAAATTTTAAAACAATGAAATTGGACAAATCTTTTTTAACGCTGTTTGTCGGACTGGCGATGGCAGCATGTAGTAATGATGAAGAGATGGCAACCGGCGGACAAGACCTGTTGCCGGTAGATGGCAAGGCGGCTTATATGTCCGTAGTTGTGGATATGCCTAAAAGTACGGGAACACGTGCTCCGGGAGAAAACCACGGAACAGCAGACGAACAGAAAGTAAACGAAGTGTTCCTTGCTTTGTTTGACGCATCGGACGTTTGTTTGGAGACAAAGACATTGACTCCGGCCGAGTATATTTTGAATGCAGGCGGTAATCCTGCAACAGGGACAGGAACAGCATTCAAGGTTCCTTCTACTACCGCAAAGGTACTGGCAGTAGTCAATCCGAGTGACAAATTCAAGGCTGCCTGTGTGGCTTCCGCTTCCTGGTCTGTCATCAACGGTGCGGTAGAGCAGACACTTGACGAAGTGATTGGAGCAACAAAGGACAACTTTATGATGATTAATGCCGGCGACAATGCAAATCCGGCTAACGGAGCATTGGTGACAGCTAATGTAAAGGTGGTTGATGGAACGTCTATTGCTGATGCTACTGCCGCGATTGCCGCTGCCGAAGCTGACCGTTCACTTATTCATGTAGACCGTGTCGTAGCCAAAGTTTCTTTAGGAACAAATCCGGACGGCGTCAAGGTTCCTGCAGGAGTGACTTGTACATTCGGCAACTGGGCATTGAATGTTACCAACAAGAGCATGTTCCCGTATGCTGAAATCGTAATGCCCGCCGGAGGTTCTGCAGGTGCGGATTACAGAATTGACCCGAACTATGAACTGGCAGGATTCAATGTGTCACAGTTCAACTATTTAGCAGTAGCTGGCGACGGAACTTTGCCTGCTGATTTTTCAGCTATGACGGATAGCAAATACTGTCTTGAGAATACAATGGCTGCAGACGCACAAACCCAGGCACAGACCACTGCTGCCGTAGCAAGTGCAGTTTATACTCCTAATTCATTTACAGCAGGTGAAAGCTGGTTTCGCCTTTTGGGTGTCACTTATAAGACACTGGCTGATTTGCAGGCAGTATATAATGCTGCAAAAGCAGTTACTTCACCGGATGCATTGCAAACACAGATAATCACTCTTTGTGACCAGTTCTATGCACGTATGTCTGCTGCCGCTACTGCACAAGGCAAAACTGTCGGTGCTGATTTTGCCGCTATTACTCTCGCCGAACTGGACGCTATTGCGAACGGTGGTGAATACTCCCAACCTGATGCAACAGCCGGTGAAACCGTAGGTGTAGAATACTTCCAGAAAGGTGTATGCTATTATAACATCCTCATCCGTCATGACGACGCAATCACAGGAACAATGGCACTTGGCAAATACGGTGTTGTACGTAACAACTGGTACACATTGACTATCAACAGCGTGAAGCAACCGGGTACTCCCTGGATTCCTGATACCACAGATCCTACTGACCCTGAAAAACCAGGTGAGAATGATGATGACGCTGAAGCATATCTCTCTGTAAGTATTACGATAAATCCATGGACTACCTGGAGTCAGGGAGTGGATTTGTAGTGATAACTATATTGGGCTAAAATAACAATTAAAATAATAAGAAGGCGTTATGATACGGCGCAGCTTGTCTTGTGACGCCTTCTTTTTTTCCTCTTTTCGTTTTTGTTCAGCCGGCGGAGGCTTATTTCCGTGAATCAAGACCTTGATATAAAAAACTGATAAAAACAGGTCTTACCATACAGGCAAGTTTCGCGACTTGTCAACTAAAGCAGATTATTCCGAGAAAGGCAAAAGTCGCTTTTCCACACTATATATGAAACTAGAAAAATAAATAGACCCATAGATTATGAGAAAGATAATGAATACAAAAGGTGCTGTCCGACGGATGAATTATGGAAGTTGCCTGTTGTTATTGCTTGTACTCTTTTCCTGCACATCCATTGATGAGACACTACCGGAATGTCAGTTGTATGTTCGTTTCCGGTATGACTATAACATGGAGTTTTCCGACGCTTTTGCGGCTCAAGTGAATCGTGTCGACGTGTTTGTATTTGACAAGGAAGGTACGTTTATCATGAAGAAGAGCGAGCAGGGAGAAACTTTGGGCAGCGGTAGCTACCGTATGCCGTTGCTGCTTCCGGTCGGTGAATACCGGATAGCCGCTTGGGCGGGAGTGAGCGATGACTTTGAAATGCCGGAACTGGTTGCCGGGAAATCAACATTGGAAGACTTGATGGTAAGAATGAAACGGAAAGAGTCATTGGTGCACAATAAAGCTCTGAACCCGCTTTGGTATGGCGAGGTGAAGACTGTCGACTTTACCGGCAGACAGGAACAGACGGAAATGGTCTCTCTGATAAAGGATACCAATAAATTCCGCTTTATCTTGCAAAAGTCCGGTCCGGGAGAAGAACTGGATATGAGTGATTGCCTGTTCGAAATCCATGCGGACAACGGATATTATGACTGGAATAATGACTTGCTGGATGACGACGTGATTAGTTATCAGCCCTATCATCTGGAAAAAGTGGAAGATGTGGGCATTGTGGCGGAAATGAATACCATGCGCCTGCTCGAACATAAAAAAGTATATCTAACGCTTACACGCATGTCGGACAGTAAGGAACTGATGAAGGTTGACCTAATACCTTACCTGCTGCTTACAAAAATGGAAGGGCACAATATTCCGGCGCAGGAGTACCTCGACCGTCAGAGCGAGTATGCGATTGTCTTTTTCTATAACCCGGAATTATTGAATTTCCTTTCCACGAAGATTGTGATTAACGGCTGGACTATCTGGTTGAAAGGTGAAGACCTTTAGTAAACGTAAACTATAACAGCAAATGATATGAGATATACAAAATATAAATGGATGATGTGGCTTGTGCTGCTTTGTTTCTCATGTGTGAATGAGGAACAACGTGCAGTTCTGTCGGATGAACCGGGAAAGGTGCGAATGAATATGAGTATCAGTACACGTGCTACATATGATCCTGAAGTATTGAACGAAAATGAAATGCGTATCAACCGGTTACGTCTTTACGTTTTTGATGGCTCTACTTTAGATAAGATGTATTATTGGTCGGATTTGAATATAAATGATGGTGTATACGTTACTCCGATATTTCTAGTAAAGGCTGCTACTGGTAAAACGTTTTATGCCATTGTAAATGAGCCAACGGATATGGATTCCCGTGCTTTATTGGAAGCAGTGGATCATCCGGGTGATTTGGCTGAAATACAATACAGGAGACGTGATATAATGGATTATTGGAATCCTAATATAATGGGCTACTATAATGATTATTGTTTGCCGATGTATGGAGAACTGACAGGAGTGGACGCATTGGAAGGGACGACACAAACAATCAATCTGCAAGTAGACCGGGCTGTTGCGAGGGTAGATGTTTATATGAGGAGGGAAATAGGACAGGATGAAAACTACTGGGAAAACAGGCTTTATATTGAAGAGTTAGGAGTGGATCGTATATCAGATATTGGATTTATATCGCCTGTCCGAGTGCCGGATAACCGTTACGATAATATCTATTTTATGGACAGAAAAGAAATCAGAGAAGAAGTATATTCTGATGATAAAGGAGCATTATTATATTCTTTTTATGTTCCGGAAATGGAGTGTATATATGATAAATTATCCTTAGATTTCCATTATAGATATGAAACGGGATATGATGATTATGCTCGGGTCGAGTTGGGTGGATATAACAATTATCCACAGGGCGAAATTCTAGAAAAAATAGAACGTAACCATGTATATAAACTTTTTTGCCGCTTTACTCAAAAGATAGCTAAGTTTGAACTAAATCTGACAGTGTGTCCATGGGAATATCTTCCGCCACAGGCAGAAGAGGTGAAGGGAGAAGTTAAAATGACGAATTGCTATATGGTAGCTCCGGGCGGAAGGGTGGATATTCCTACTGAAAACGTATATAAGATATGGGCTCAACAAGCAGAGTTTGGCAATATTCCAATTCCGGATGGAGACGTAACGGCAGAATTGGTATGGCAAGATGAACAAGGAGTTATTGCGGACGAAGGAATAACGGTAGTCAATGCTTCGGAGCGTGAGAGGGCTTACTTGCAGATAAAGACGGCAAAAGAAGGAAATGCGGTTATTGGGATGAAAGTAAACGGCGAAATTTATTGGAGTTGGCATATTTGGTGTACAGATTATGAACCAAATGTAACAGAAGGACAGCAAAGTTTTAAAGGCTATATTTGGATGGATAGAAATCTGGGAGCAGCATACAATTCTTATCATGAGGAAGGAGGAGTCAGGATAAAAGGATTATTGTATCAATGGGGACGGAAAGACCCGTTTGTTCCTGCAATCGGATGGGAGAATAATGAGCCGGATCAGCCATTATATAATAGTACGGGAGAGAAAGTCACCCTATCTCGTGAAGTAGTGTCTGAAGTTAATAATTTTCTGAATTCAGTGCATCATCCATTGACATTTTATGCTTCGCCCACTTCATATTTGTGGTATTCTTCAGCGCGCACGGAAGCTAATTCATTTTTATGGAACTCCCAGTCTGGCGGGAAAACGCCATTTGACCCATGTCCGGCAGGTTGGAGAGTGCCGTGGAGTTCTAAGCTTACTCCTTGGTATAATCAGGGTGGATCGGCTGACTATCTTACATATTATGATCGTAAAGGATTAGGTTTCGAGTCAGATAAGACAATTTACTATCCTTGTTCGGGAGTTCGGGATTGTGTGAGTGGAGACTGGCAGAAAGACTATGATTATAGTGCTATTTATTGGACTGGAGCCGGTACGAGAACTGATGTCATTTGTTTATCTAGTGAGTTCTCAACTCATTCTTCGCGGGGTGGAACAAATGCACTCAAAGAACAGGCATCAGCTGGTTCTGTACGTTGCGTTAAAGAATAAATTAAGAATAATAGAATAAATATATAGTATGAAAAAGTACATTGTATATCTAATATTATGCTTTGTAAGCTGTTTAATATTCTCATGTACTTCTGTGTATGAGAATGGAGACACCTCATGTATACCGGAAGGAATGGAGAGGCTTACTTTTAAAGTCATAGTGCCTTCTTCTAAAGTTGTGGGTTCTAATACACGCAACGCTGCTTTAGAAAGAGAAAATGAGATAAAAGACTTGTTTGTGAAAATAGGTTATTATGATGGCGGCCATTACAGAAATTTCTATTCTACGCAGAATGGAACAATACATTTTGATTCCTATGCTTATGAGGATAGTATATATAGGGCAAGTATTGAAGTGCCTGTTGGTACATTTAGAGATGGAGATAATATTTATGTGTGGGCAAATCAAGAATATCCGATTGAGGTCACTTTAGAGGAGGAATTGACAACCCCGTTATATATGTCCGGGATAGGGACAATAAGAGATAGGTGGGGCGGTGGTCGTGATTTTGAGACTGATGTACATTTACTTCGTGGAGTCGCAAAGTTACGAACCGTGGTTCGTACTACAAAACGCTCCGTTATGGGGTCTTGGCGTATTAATATGGATCAGGTAGAGACTCAATTGCTTTATATGCCTTCGTGTATTCGTCCATTTGCACCTTTTGAGACTCATCGTAATCCTACTATAAATGAATCGTGGAATAATCTATATTGTAGATATATAGATTGTTCCTTAAGATATAATTATTGGTGGTTGAGTTCTTTATTGTCATCCGTAGAATTGCCGATAGATGACGGGGTAAATGTTGATAAGGTAACGGAGACGTCTTATGACCGTTATATTTATGAGAACTGGTTAGAGAATGAATCAGAATATGATGAAAATGCGAATGTTACAGCTTTGAAAGTCAGGATTCCCTTATGGAATAATGAAACAGGAGAAAATCGCATTATAGAACGCGTTATTCCTATTAAAACGAATGATAGTTATCGAATATTGAGGAATCATATTTATACAGTGGATATAAGGGTGCTAAGCCTTGATGAAGTGAAAATATTCACGGATATGCTTGATTGGGAAGATGTAGGAGTTACAGGGAATATTGTAGGAGGTGCTGACTTTGATATAGACAAAAAAGAAATTACCCTGATTAAGGATATTGTCGATCCGGTGAAACTGGTGAAAGTGGACTGTCATGCTCCGGGGCACTTGCAAATCAGAGTGTTAAAATCTAATAAGACGGATTTAATGTCAACAAATGATTTGCAACTGTATTATAATGGAATAACGGAAACGGATAAACTGGTGGATAACAGTGGCATTTATGATCTCACTGCCGCGCAAATAATGAATTTCTATTGTACAACCGGCAGTGTTCCCGCTAATTATGAGGGCGGTTTTATTGAAATATCTTCCGATAATGTGCATGTGGAATATATTCCTATCAGTTCATTAGATACTTTTACTCCATTGGACACGGAAGGTACCGCCAACAGCTATATAGTGGATAGAGGGGCGGCTTCCTATTCTTTCACAGCTGCCATAATGGGAAACGGAGTGGACGGCATTATTGACGAAGGAAATTTTGAGGACGCAAGTGGCAATATATTGACAAAAGCCGGAGGTGCCAACATACATCCTTTATCGGCAAAATTGCTTTGGCAGGATACGGATGAATTGGTTGAACAGGTTGCTTTAGTCAATGGTAGAGTTCAGGTGAAAATGGGGCGAAGCCGGGGAAATGCGGTGATAGCTGTTTATGATAAGGCTAATCCTAATGCGGAGGATGCGAAAGTGTTGTGGAGTTGGCACCTTTGGTGTACGGCTACCCCAAAGATACTGGAATTCGTCACTTCAATATACACGGGCAATAATTATAAAGTGATGGATCGTAATCTTGGTGCGACTGCTACTAAAGCGTATTTAGGCACTGTTCAAGGGTTGCATTATCAATGGGGACGTAAAGACCCGTTTTCGGGTTCATTGGCCTATGACGGTATACGTACCATTTTATATGACGTAAGAAGTGGACAAGTTGTATATAAATATTCCGATGAACGAGTGACTGTCAATCAGGCTATAAGTACTCCGAATTCCTTCTATACCCCGTTACGGAAGTCTTGGTGTACGAAAACAACAGATCTGAAATATCTGTGGGGAAATCCGGACGGGGAACAGGATGTCTTCCCTAAAGAAACATTAAAGTCGTTGTATGATCCCTGTCCGTATGGTTATAAAGTTGCACCGCATGATGTCTTTAAAATTTTGAGTAAAGGGGAGGTCGCCATCTTCCCTGAGCCTGGAATGACGCTTTTGGATATGTATTTCATAAAAAGTTATTTTGAGAATGGATCAACTTTTTATTATGATAATGCAGGTACTGATGAAACGAAGCTAATTTATTTACCGGAGACTTATGCACCTGATGCCACTATTATAAGGTTAGGAAAACGAGGAGTTTACTGGTGTTCCTCACCTCATCCTGCGAATAAAGAAAACAATGGTCTCATGTTTAATTTTCATATATATCCAATGTCCTTCTTTGAGTATAATATATATAATGCTGTGATTACTTCATCTCCTGCTTCGATACGCTGTGTAAAGGAATAATTCATTAGAAATCTAAAAAATATGAATGAAATGAAATTAACAATACAACAATACTTATGCTATTTATTCAGGGCATGTCTGTTGGCTTTCTTTGCTTTTGACATGCTGTTGTTAGGTGGTTGTAACGATGACACTGAAATGGAAATTATTAATTCCTCTCAAAAAAATGTTATCAGCTTATCTATTCCGGATGCGGAACTGGTACAGGTACGTAGTGTGGCGAATGAATCGGAATGTAAGATTAGTGGCATACAAGTGTTTGTATATAATGATACTCATATATCATCTCCGGTGTATTATCAGGAGGGTAAGGCCAATTTGTCCTTTTTGTTCGGTAATGGCACTGCATCGCCGACTGTGACATTGAAAGAATACATTCCCACTGACAAAGAACGAATTTATGTAGTTTGTAACCTGACCGGTCGTTCTTCTGTATCGGGAACAGGTGATTTCCTTATAGATGAAACGGTTAGTGAGGAACAGTTGAGAAACTATACAAGTCAAGGAATGATGAAGGGCTTTTCCGGTCTGCAAAGTGAAGGGAGGACTATTCCTATGTACGGTTGGATGGAATGGAATGAGAACGCTACCTCTAATGTTTGTCTATTAACCCGTTGTCTTGCAAAAGTTGTAGTGGATGCAGAGGCGGATTTGTTTTCCGGTAAACAGGTCTATTGGGAATGGAGAAATCTGAATTATTCGGATTTTACATTAGATAGCGAGTATAAGGGGGGAATCTATCAGGGGAGCATCAACGAAAGCGGCATTTCAGAAAAACATGATTTACTTTCCTCTACAGCTCCTTTGGATGTAACGAAAGGACTGGTGACAAATTATTATCCTTTAGAATACGAACACTCCATTTATGCTTTAGGAAATAAGGTTGATAAGAATACATTCTCCAAAGATCGTGCAATGTTGCTTCTTGTAGTCCAGAATCCGGACGGTTCGAATAAAGAGTATTATCGTTTGGATTTTCTGAATAAGGAAACCGGGCAGTATCTGGATATAATACGTAATCATTCTTATCGTTTTAATATTGCCGAGTTAAAGAATAAGGGATATGATACGGAATTGGAAGCCATTCAAAATCCGGGGAGCAATATCGAATATACGGTAACAGTTTCGGATAATTGGTCGCGGGGATATGCTTCTAACGGCCAGTACTTGATAAAAACGGATAGGGAAGACCTTAAGTTGATAGAAAATGGCATCACAGACCCGGTAACAATGGTGAAATTTGAATTGCAGCCTGATGATACGGGTAATGTTGATTTTAGTGGTGTTACCACTCGTAATGTTCGCGTTTTAAATTCGGATAAGAAAACTTTGGTACCCTCATCTGACTTATGCCTGTTTTATAGCATAGATAATAATAATCTGGTACAGGTGAAGGGAGCAGGAGGACTTTCGGTGAATGAAGTGAACCTTCCGCAAAATAGCGATGTGTATTGGATTTATTGCACTGTACCCGGAGGGTCTTCACTAAAGGAAGGATTTTTGGAAATATCCGTAGGCAACATAGTGAAGTATATCCCTTTCTGTATCATACCTCACACAGAAGCGATTGCTGTGGATGAAGACGGTCCGGCAAACTGCTTTATTACTCCGGTGACTTATGGTCTTTATTCGTTTGATGCTACGGTGATAGGAAACGGGACGGATGGTATAGTGGAGGAAACGAGAGAAAGACGTACATGGGAGGGGGGATTAGGTAAAGATATAGCTATGTATCATTTTAGAAACGCATACGGAGAAGATATATCAGTCTCTAAAAATGTTGGGATAACTCCTAAATCTGCAAAATTGATTTGGCAGGATAAGGAAAATGTTATTTCACAAGTGGCGTTTAATGCTACTACTAATCGGGTTGAGTTTTTGAGTCATGACGCAGGAAATGGAATCATTGCAGTTTATGATAATATTGACCCAAATACAGAGGATGCCAAGGTGTTATGGAGTTGGCATGTCTGGTGTACAGAAAAACCGGAAGTGATAGAACTAGGATTACCTACCAATGGTGAAACTTATAGCGGCAAAAACTATAAGATTATGGATAGGGATTTGGGAGCAACAACCAATACTCCTGATAAACTGACTACTCGTGGTTTGGGGTATCAATGGGGACGTAAAGATCCTTTCAGTATACCGGATTCCTTTGAAAGTACAGAAGAAGCATTTATATATAATGTACGTGGAGGCAAATTTAAACATATAGAAATAGAAAAGAATGAAAATATAGGAACTATTGAGTATGCAATAAATCATCCTGAAGTATTTATTATATGTACTGGTGTATATAGTTCTCGTGATTGGTTATATTATATTTCTCACTATAATCCAAATGATAAAAGTGCTTTGTCAGGGAATCAATATTTATGGGGAAATAATCCTTATTCGAGGTATAAGATGGTTAATGTAAAATCAATGAAAACTCTTTATGACCCATGTCCGGCAGGTTATACAGCACCCCCATCAGATGTTTATTGTGCGTTTCTTAGAAATCCAATTATAGGAGATCCTATCGACGAATTTGGTTTAAATATAACGGATGAATGTTTTGGAAAGTGGATAGAAAATACAGATTTTTACACTCCTCTCTTTACTAAGTATGGTGTGTATCTTTATTGTGGTGGAGACAATAGTTCACAAAAAGTTTATTTTATGTTTTCTCCAATTCGCTTAGGGAAAACAGTAATGAATGGATATTATGATTATGGTTATTGTTCTCATCTTTGCGGAACATTAACGCTAGATTATGGCAATGGGTCGAATTCAGTTATGTCTTTTAGCGTTTTTAACTCTAATATATCCTATAGCTTTGGTGCTCAAACAACCTCTTATAATGATCGTTCTACGGCAGCACAAGTCCGTTGTGTCCGTGATGAATAAACACATAAAATTCATTTTAAATACAAACTTATGAATAAATCAGAATTAATCAAAGAAGTGGCTCTGAAAGGCCAGTTGAGTTTCAGGGAAGCTGCTGACGCAGTAGATGCAATCATGGAAACCATTGCGGAAACAATGCATAAAGGAGAGAGTATCACCTTAGTCGGTTTCGGAAGTTTTGTCGTTCAGGAACGGAAAACGCGTAACGGACATAATCCTGCTACGGGCGGCTCAATGGTAATTCCGGCTAAGCGACAAGTGAAATTCCGTCCCGGAAGTAAAATGAAATTAGAGTAAAGAAACAGGTTGAACTAAATGTTGAACATAAAAATTGAAACATGAAAAAGATAATTATTACAGTTGCATTGGTATTATCATCAGTCTGCGCCATGGCACAGCAAAAGGAAAATCGTGACACGGACAGAAGTATTCTCCGTGGCCCGTATGAAACGAATAGTTTTTGGAGTAACTGGTATATCGGTGTAGGCGTTGGAATCAATATCTATGAAGGTGAACTGGATAACAAGACCTCGGTGGGCAACCGTATTGCTCCTGCATTGGATGTGTCGTTGGGCAAGTGGATTACTCCTTCTTACGGAGTCCGTCTGCAATATTCGGGTCTGAAAGCCAAGGGGCTGACGGATGCAAGCGGAATGTATGCCAAAGGGGCGCATCGCGGTTATTACAAGGAAGAGTTTAATGTTTCCAATCTCCATGCGGACTTTATGTGGAACTGGTCGAACGGTTTCCTCGGATTCAATGAGAAACGTGTGTGGAATGTGATACCGTTTGTCGGTTTCGGTTGGGCACGTTCGTGGGGAAACAGCACGCATGATAATGAAATTGCCGCCAACATCGGTATTTTGAATACGTTCCGTCTGGGCAAGCGTCTGGACTTGACTTTGGAAGGACGGCAGATGCTAGTGAAAGAGTGTTTTGACGGAACGGTAGGCGGCAGCAAAGGTGAAGGAATGAGTGCTGTGACACTGGGACTAAGCGTGAAGTTGGGCAAGACCCGTTTCAATCGTGTCGAGAAAGTGGCTCCGGCAGATTATTCATCTTATAATGAACGTATCAACGCACTTCGTGCCAAAAATCATGATTTGAGCACCGAAGCACAACGCCTTGCCGCCGAACTGGAAGCTGCCAGAAATCGGAAACCGGAAGTGGTGAATGAATCGAAGGTTGTTGCTTCTCCGGTAGCTTTGTTCTTCCCTATCGGCAAAGCTACTTTGGATAAGAAGGAACTTACCAATCTTGAGTTTTATGTGAACAACGCCATCAAGGCGGATAAGAACAAGACTTTCACGCTGATTGGTTCGGCAGACAGTGCTACGGGCGGCAAGGAACTGAACCAGCGTTTAAGTGAACAACGTATGGAATATGTGTACAATTTATTAGTCGAAAAGTATAAAATTTCCCCTGAACGTCTCGTGAAGAAAGCGGAGGGCGATACGAACAACCGTTTCAGTGAACCTGAATTGAACCGCGTCGTAATCGTCGAATAATAGTTTTATTTCATTTCAAGGTATTTCAGGCAACATTGCGGGGCTGTCTCGTTTTCTTCTACGTCGGGACTGAAAGTGCTTTGTCGTTACAAGGTGGGCTTGTCGGCCGGTAGTTGGATGGTCCCGGGCAATGTTGCTCTTTTGAAGGAAGAGGAGGATATGATAATATATAATAGTCTGTTGGCGAAAACTTTCCTGAACAGGAAGAAAAGGCATTATTTTATGATTTTCGGTTGTTGTTTCACCCGGTTTAAATATTTGGAAGAATGGGAGGAGATGGAACTTCAGATTCATGCGCGGCAGTATACGGAATGTTTCTTCCTGGCATTATTGCCTGCATTGGTGCTATCCGTCTGGCTTTCTTGGTGGTGGATGTTGCTTGCGTTCATGAATTATCATCTGCTTTACTGGCTGGAGAGGTGGTTCGGACATCATTCTTCATTTGACTGGGAAGCGTTGGAGCATTGTAGCGATGCGCTTTATTTGAGAAAGCGGAAATCTCGTGCCTGGATGAAATGGTATGGGAAGAAGTCGTTGCCGCCTTCGGAATGGGAGGATGATTAGAGAGAGATTGAATGATTGGAGAGAATTGAAAATCTTATAGTTGGAAATCTTGTAATTAAATATCTTTTAGTTGAATATCTTGCAATTGAATAGAAAAAAAGTAGATTATGAAAACGAAATTTATAGCTGAAATGGTGGGCACTATGGTGCTTGTCTTAATGGGATGCGGCGCTGCTGTATTGAATGGCGGCGCGACATCGGTAGCCGCGGTGTTGACGATTGCTTTCGCGTTCGGTTTGTCGGTGGTGGCAATGGCGTACACAATCGGTCCTGTTTCGGGCTGTCATATCAATCCGGCCATCACCATCGGCGTTTGGCTGAATGGCGGACTGTCGGTAATGGAAGCCGGTGTGTATATCGTAGCGCAAGTGACGGGCGGAATACTTGGCTCTGCATTGCTGTGGTTGATTACCGGCACAATGGGGATAGAAGGTACGGGAGCCAACGGTTTTGAAGAACCGTATCTGCTGGCTGCATTTGTGGCCGAGGCGGTGTTTACGTTCATCTTCGTGCTGACTGTATTGGGCACTACCGACCGGGATAATAGTAGTCCTCATTTTGCCGGGTTGGCTATCGGATTGACTCTGGTACTGGTGCATATTGTATGTATTCCCGTTACGGGGACATCGGTTAATCCTGCTCGTAGCATTGGTCCGGCATTGTTTGCCGGTATGGAGGCTATCAGCCAGCTTTGGTTGTTTATTGTGGCTCCGATTGTCGGTGCGGTGGTAGCAGTGCCAGTCTGGAAAACAATAAAAGGAAATTAATTGTTTCATTTCATGTTTTTGTGAGAATAGAAAAAGATGTAGGTTTTTCCCATATAGTATAATAAATGAGTTTAATGGCCTATATCCTTTATGTCGCTGTGAAGCGCCTCATTTCCCCAAGAGAATCCGTGCCCCTGCCATTTTTCTTTTTATAATAGTAGCATGGGAAAAATGGAATCATGGGTTCTCCTCTGCCTGTGAAGGTAGACTATTGTTTGTTTTGTTTGTGTGGTGCACCTTTTTCCCGGTGGGGGAGAAGGTGCACTCTTTTTGTATAATGTATTAATGGTCGGAAGTATTACATACGTTCATATGCTTCCCAATATGGCATTAAAGCCTCTTGCAGCCAATGTGCCACCTCGGAGAATGAAAGGCTATTTTTGATAGTTGCCTTTTTTAGAAATGCTGACCATCGTAACTGCATCTGCGGATGGTTGGGAAAGTCTTTCCTGAAGAACATCGTATCTGCATTATAAAGAGTATGACGATTCTCGAAAGTGCGGTTGATAGCATCCTGTAATATGGTATTGTCATATTTGAATGATGTGAGCAGGTGGTAGATGTCATAATAGTCTTTCATCCGGCTGCTTTGGTCAGCTAAGTCTATGATGGCGTGCATCTTCTCCGCAATTACGGTTTCAGTGGAATAGGCAAGAATGTTTGCTTCTGGCAGTTCTTCCAATAACAATGGGTAATCTAATGATACAGGATGTGGTGTTACCACATCTCCAAAACCAATGTCCATTGTCAGCACTTGGGCAATGGTGTCCATTGTCGCCGGAATACTTAGACGGATACCGTGGTAGTCTTTGAACTCGGTGATGTTCTGTGCTGCAATCTTGTCGGCAGCAAACCTTACTCCGTCTTCCTCACACTCTATAGCGCATATTTCACGGAACGCCTCGGCGATGCGTTCGCCATCATTGCTGATATGCGTGCCAAGAAAATCAATATCCAATGTCGGACGTGCAGCAAAGCGTTCGTATGCATACATCAGTGCTCCACCTTTCAGGTAGAAGTTCTCACGGTAATGAGTTTGTGAGATACGGTACAATAGGCGTTCCTGAAAATATCTGGTCAGGATGGTCTGGTAGAACACATCCTTCTGCTTGGCTACATTGAGCAGCTTTGCCCGGATGGACTTTCCAGGATTTTTGATTTCACTCATAGTTTTATTGCAATATACTGTTCAAGGATTCGTTTTACTCTTAGTTTGTCGGCATAGTCCATCAGCAGGGATAGATTTCTGTCTGGCTGGGAAATGTAGTTATTCACCACTTCGGAACAAACATCCATGCCTATCTTGTTGCGGTACTTCACTGCATCGCACACGCATCGCTCTTTATTATATATATGTATGTGGTAACCGCTTACAACCAGTTCCTCGACACCTATGTCAAACATCGTGTCTGTGATATGATGGAGCTCTATCTTGGGAAATGTTGGAAGCGTGATTTTGCGACCTCTTTTTACCGCCACATGGTATGCCTGAGGCAATGAGGTGGTGAGCCCATGCACATTCCATGCGGAGAAAAGGCACAGCACACCGCCTGGAATGATGGCTTCCACATCTATCATCGTGTCCGCCAACTGCTCGGCTGTGGCATATACGCCCCGTTTGATGCGTACCGCGTCTCCGTCACGCACACTGTCCAGCAGCTTATAATAGGCTGTCCGACCTTCTTCCTTTACCATACTAGAGGAAGTAAAACTGTTATTATATCTCTTGCTTTCCATGCCTATACTCTTTATTTTAGTACAAATCTACTACATTTATTCGTGATTGTAGTGCGTTTGTACCGGGAAATTCTTATTTACCATGAAATATTAACATATATCAGACAATCTTGCCCGAATCATCTCGCAACAATCTCGGCAATTCTTGGTTTTCATTGCTTTCGATATACCGGCATAATTGCAGTTTGCTCTCTTTCAATATACGGTATCTGGCTATTGACAGCCTTGAGCGCCTAAAACTTTCCATACTTTTTAGTATGGTATTTATTAGTTTGAATATATTTGTTTATTTATTATTCTCCCCCGGCTATCGGTTTTGTCGCTTTTTCTTTGCTTTTTGTCGTTATCTTGTCGTTTATTTGGTTCCTCTATGTCGGTTGTATATGTCTGAAATGCTTTTTAGTACTTTTCTGATGAGGTTATTGGGTGTCGTTTCATCTCCATGGAAGATGCTGCATCTTTGCATCGTTAACGTTAGCGAAGTGATAATTAAAACAGTATTTATTTTAAAAAGAAAAGTAGTATGGCTATTAGATTTAGAAGGGTGTCTCGCCTGTGTGACCCTACAAATAAAGAAGCAGGAAAGAAAGTGTATCCGGTGATTTCTTATCAGTATGATACGAGTGCAACGTTGGATGAGTTTGCAAAGGAGATTGCGTCTGCTTCCGGTGTCAGCGAGGGTGAAACGATTAGTGTATTGAAGGATTTCCGTACGTTATTGAGAAAGACATTGCTGGGTGGTCGTTCGGTAAATATCGCCGGTCTGGGATATTTTTACCTTTCTGCCCAAAGCAAAGGGACGGAGAAGGCGGAAGATTTTACGATCGCTAATATTTCAGGGCTTCGTATCTGTTTTCGTGCCAACTCGGATATTCGTCTGTTTACCGGGACGACTACCCGTTCGGACGGATTGAAGTTCAAGGATTTGGATCATATTAATGATTTGGGTCGTGTTGGTGACGGTTCGGATGATGGAGGTGAAACTCCGGATCCGGATGGTGGTTCGGGTGGTAATGGTGAAGCACCGGATCCGGCAGCTTGATTCATAGATCGTTGAGAACTGTCTGGTTTGTATGGAATGGGGCTTCGGCCTCATTCTTTCTTTATAACTACGTAAAAATGATTGAATATGCAAATAACTACAATCCTTGCTTTTATTACCGCTATGGGTGGTTTGGAAGCTGTGAAATGGTTGGTGAGGTATATCTCTTGCCGAAAAACGGATGCACGGAAAGAGGAAGCGTCCGTGGACAGTATGGAAGAAGAAAATCGCCGTAAAAAGGTGGACTGGCTGGAAGAACGGCTGACTCAACGTGACGAGAAGATAGACGGGCTTTATATTGAACTTCGCAAGGAGCAGGAAGAGAAGATTGACTGGATACATAAATGTCATAAAGTGGAGTTGATACAGAAGGAGTCGGAAGTGAAGAAGTGTGAGATTAGAGGGTGTGTGAAGCGTATGCCACCTTCGGATTATTAACTGGTGCGTTTGAACTAATAATGAATAATCATGAGAAATATAGATTCTATCATAGTGCATTGTTCGGCTACGAAAGCCGGACAGGATTTTACTGCCACAGATATTGACCGTTGGCACCGGGAACGTGGGTTCAACGGTATCGGGTATCACTATGTGATCCGTTTGGATGGGAAATTGGAAAAGGGGCGGGATGTCGCTTTGGCCGGTGCTCATTGTAAAGGTTGGAATGAACGAAGTATCGGGATATGTTATATCGGCGGATTGGATGAGAACGGGCGTCCGGCAGATACCCGAACGAATGCTCAAAAACGGGTGCTTTATCAGATTATTATGGATTTACAGCGGGAATATAATATTCTCCAAGTGTTGGGACATCGGGATACTTCACCGGATTTGAATGGTGACGGAGTGATTGAACCTTATGAATATGTGAAGGCTTGTCCCTGTTTTGATGTGAAGGAGTTTTTGAGGAGTGGGAGGGAGTTACTGTTTGTGTTGTTGGTGGCTTTGGTTGTGTCTGTATTGCTGTCGGGATGTAGGAGTAAGAAAGAGGTGATAAACAGGGAGAGTGAAGTTAGGGTTGATTCAAGTTTAAATAGTAGCTCCGGGAAAAGTCTTGTTAAAAATAAGGTTGCTTTAGAAAAGGATTCGGAGGTGGTGGGGGAGCATATCGAGCGGGTGTTGTTTGTGTTTCCTGTGGATACGCTTGGATTGAAGGTTGGGATGGCGGTAAAGACTGTGGTGGATAGGAAAAACGTTTATGAGAAACAACTTCTTCAAGAAGTGAATTCACAGTCTGTGAGCTTGTCGGATATGAGTGCTAAGACAGAGATTCATAAAACGGGAGTTGAGAAAACTACTAATAGGACAACCGGAGGTGGGTATTGGTACGGAATTATTTTGCTGGTTCTGGTTCTTGTGTGTTGGATTTGCAAAGTGAAGAGGAAGTGAGATGTTGTTTGTCTGGTACAAAGTTAGTTTTGATGAAAAATGGAGTCATGGTAGTGCTGTCTGTGAAACTGTGTACTTTTTTGTGGAGTTTGTATGTGTATTCCCATGGAAATGCGTATCTTTGAATAATCAAAATAGAGGAAAAATCATGGACGGGATATTACGTAAACTTCCTATTGGAATACAGACTTTTGAGAAACTTCGTGAAGGAGATTATCTTTATGTGGATAAGACTGCTCTTGTATGGAGAATTGCTTCAACGGAGACTCCTTATTTTTTAAGTCGTCCTCGCCGTTTCGGCAAGAGTCTTCTTCTTTCTACTTTTGAAGCTTATTTCGAAGGTAAGAAGGAATTATTTGAAGGGTTGGCCATAGCTGATATGGAAAAGGAATGGAAGACATATCCGGTATTTCATTTGGATTTAAACGCGGAAAAATATGATTCTCCCCAGGCTTTAGTCGAAATTCTTAGCAGGCAGTTGACGCAATGGGAACTGAAATATGGCAAAGGGGAGGATGAGGAAACTCTCTCCGGACGTTTTGCGGGTATAATTCGCCGAGCCTGTGAACAGTCTGGTCGTGGAGTCGTAGTCTTGGTGGATGAATATGATAAACCTTTGTTGCAGGCATTGGGTGATGACGCTTTGCTTGATGACTATCGTAAGACATTGAAGGCCTTCTATGGTGTACTGAAAAGTTCTGACCGTTATCTTCGTTTTGTTTTCCTTACCGGTGTGACTAAGTTTGCGCAAGTCAGTGTGTTCAGTGATTTGAATCAACTGAATGATATCAGTATGAAGCCGCAGTATGCCACGATTTGTGGTATTACGCGACAAGAATTGGAGGATACTTTTATTCCTGAACTGAATCGATTGGCAGAAACAAATGAACTGACTTATGAAGAAACATTGAACAAGATGACGGCTTTATATGACGGCTATCATTTTTGTGAGTTTGCGGAAGGAGTATTCAATCCATTCAGTGTGCTTAATGTTTTTGACGGGTATAAGTTTAGTAACTATTGGTTCCAAACCGGTACTCCTACTTTTTTAGTCGAACTGCTTAAAAAGAGTGAGTATGATTTGCGTACGTTGATTGATGGGGTAGAAGCCAATGCTTCTTCGTTTATGGAATATAGGGTAGATGCTAATAATCCGATTCCGTTGATTTATCAGAGTGGCTATTTGACTATAAAGGGGTATGACAAGCGTTTTGGAAACTACCTGCTGAAATTTCCCAATGATGAAGTACGATATGGATTTATGGATTTTTTGGTTCCTTATTACACATCAGTGGTAGATGATGAACGGGGCTTTTATCTTGGTAAATTTGTACGTGAATTGGAGAGTGGTGATGTTGATGCTTTTCTTACCCGCTTGCAGGCTTTCTTCGCAGATTTCCCTTATGAACTGAATGAAAAGACCGAACGACATTATCAGGTTGTATTTTATTTAGTTTTCAAACTGATGGGGCAATTTACCGGAGCAGAGGTTCGTAGTGCCCGCGGACGGGCGGATGCAGTGGTGAAAACTCCGAAGTATATTTATGTATTTGAATTTAAACTGAATGGTACTGCCGAACAGGCTTTGCAGCAGATTGATGAAAAAGGCTATCTGATACCTTATCAGGTAGACGGGCGTGAGTTGGTTAAAGTTGGAGTGGAGTTCAGTGCAGAAAAAAGGAATATAGACCGGTGGTTGTATTAGCTCGATAACCATGTTGTTAAAGGAGTTACGGAGCCGTTTGAGATTGTTCAAGCGGCTCTTGTTTTGCGGGTAGTTCTTCTTATCGTTTGTTTTAAATCCAAATCATAATCTCTATTTCTTTATCAGTTGTGATCTTTTCCTTTTTTCTGATTTCCGCTTTGAGAGGAAGTAAATAAGTATCAAGTTTGGTGTCAAACCAGATTGCGGTTTCCCATTGGGTATTGCCGATTTTGGCCGTCATCTTCAACCGTCCCCAGCCTTCCTCTAAGAATCCGAGATTCTCTCTTATTTCTTTGGACATCTCTTTCGGCAGGCAGGCTATGTGCCAACCGCCCGTTCCAACAGTCGATGAGTAGTTCCATACTTTTGCGGTAAACTCGTATTTCATTCCTTTATTTTTCATTGTACAAAAATAGGTAATAATAGGAGATTGGTTGTTCTTTTTCTCTCAATTAATTTTCGATGTTATATTCTATTACAGGAATCGACAACTGGGTGAAGAAACAGAATAAGTCAAAGTTAGCTTGTGCATAGCCCTTGTCGCTGCCACATAAAGCATACTTTTATCAATATTGGAATGATAGTTCTTATCATCTGTTTGCGGAATGATTACTTCGTCAAATTCCAGTCCTTTCGCCATATGGGCGGAAGTGATGATAATCCCTTTCACATAAGCAGAACTTTGATTGGACAAAAGTGAGATGTCGTTTGCATATATCTGGAGTTTTTGAACAAGTTCTTTTGCTTGGGATTCTGTTTTGCAGATGATCCCTAATGAGGTATAATGGGAGTTCCTGAAGGAGTTTACTAAATCCGCAATACCTTGGATTTCCTCTTCTGTATTTTTGAATGGAAGAATCTTGGGGTGTTCCCCATGTCTTATAATCGGTTCTAATTCATTGTTTGGTTGAATTTTTTGTGTAAAACTGGTAATCTCAAAAGTAGAACGATAGCTTTTGCAAAGTTTCATTATTTCTCCTGTTGCAAATGCTTTCTGAATCATACCGGCAGTGGAAGAACCATAAGGATTGACGGATTGGAAAGTGTCTCCAAGAATTGTTTTTCGACACGGATAAAGTTTTTGAATCACTTTGTATTGTATGGGAGAATAGTCTTGCATTTCGTCTATCAGAAGGTGTTTGACGTAAGATTGGGCGTTGTTCCCATTTAATGCGATATGCAGATAAGCCAAAGGGGCTAAGTCCGCATACTCCAGTATGCGGTTTTTGCGTGTCTTGAACATCTCCGGTTTTCCGATCCACTCAAAAAAGTCTTTATAGATTTGGAGATCGTTATTTCCCGCGAACATCTTTTTTATCTCTTTCTTTAGTTGGTTTTTCTCCGGAGTGCTAACTGTGAGATTATATTGTAGTTGCATCATTTCCAGAATGTAATCTGTCATAGTCTCAAATCGTTGACGTATGGGATAGCGGTGGAATCGTTTGAACTGTTCGTTAATAAATTCGGCAGGAATGGTGATGTATTTGGTGAGTTTTATGTCTGTTGCTTTGAAATAGTTGTTTTCCATGTAAAGGATGAATTTGTCAAGTAGTGATATAAACTCGAAGGAGGCTTTGTATTGAATCCGTTCGATAAAGTCGGGTGTCGGGTTTTCTAATAGTTCCGTCACTTGGTCGAAGAAATTCTGGTGTTTATATTTGTTGTCAATTACGTCCGACAGAATTTGCTCCATGCTGGTTTCGGGAACGGTCTCTTCGCCAAGTTCCGGAAGTACATTAGAAATGTAATCGGCAAATACTTTATTGGGGGAGATGATTAATATGTCTTTGGAAGAAATCTGTCCTTTCTGTGCATAAAGCAGGTAGGCAATACGATGGAGCGCGATAGAGGTTTTTCCTGAACCGGCAACACCTTGTATAATAAGTACAGAAGCGTTTTCATTGCGGATGATCTGATTCTGTTCCCTCTGAATTGTCGTGACGATATTTTTCATTTTATTGTCGGCATTGGAACATAGTTCTTTTTGCAGAATATCGTCATGAACAGTTACGGAACTTTCAATCATATACTCCATTTTTCCTTTGCGAATACGATATTGGCGTTTGAGTGAGATCGCTCCGTTAATTTTGCCTGCCGGAGAGGAGTAGAACGCCTCGCCTAATTCATGATCGTAGAACATGCTTGAAATAGGAGCTCGCCAATCGTAAATCAGATTCTTTTTTTGATTGAGGTCATAGAAAGTATGTATTCCTATATAGATCGGACTAACTTGGCTTTTGTCTTTCTTTTCCTGAAAGTCGATTCGTCCGAAATAGGGGATATCCAGTATTTTGCTTAGTCGCCTGCGTTTGTCAATTACATTTTCACCTAATGCAAAATGATTTAATATGCTTTCGCGCATGGAACGGATTTCGTGGGGATCGATATCTTTGTTCGACCATAGATAATCCTTGTACTCCTGCAGGGTGTCTATATGCTCTTTGACGGAAGTACTGGTAGTGTTAATTGTATCATGGATAGTGGTTATGACTTGCTGTAAATACTCTTTTTCCTGTTTCTCTGTTTGATTGAATATCATAATCTCTTTTTAGTTGTATGGTGAAGAATTGAATTTGCGGACAAAGTTAGCTCAACCCATTAAGGGATTAAATAGTTATTTATAGCTATATATGTATCCTTTTTCCTATTTTTGCATACTTACTTAATAAGGAAAAAGATGAATATTCTTGAATTGGCAAAACGTAACCAGCAGAAAGCTTGGGAGATTATAGAGGATACCCGTATTGTTCGGATATGGGAGGGGATAGGTGCCAAAGTGAATCTGGTAGGTTCGTTGCGTACAGGATTATTGATGAAACATCGGGATATTGATTTTCATATTTATACTTCTCCTTTGGATTTGTCTGCCAGCTTTCGGGCGATGGCTGAATTGGCGGAAAATACGTCCATAAAGAAGATTGAATATACGAATTTATTACATACAGCAGAAGCGTGTATAGAGTGGCATGCATGGTATCAGGATATGGAAGGAGAACTCTGGCAAATGGATATGATTCATATCCAAGAAGGCTCTCGTTATGATGGCTATTTTGAAAGGGTGGCCGAACGCATTTCTGCGGTATTGACAGATGAAATGAGACTGGCTATCTTGAATTTGAAATACGAAACGCCTGATACGGAAAAGATTATGGGAGTGGAGTATTATCAAGCTGTGCTTCAGGATGGTGTACGTAGTTATCCGGAATTTGAGGAATGGAGAAGATTGCACCCGGTGGTGGGTGTGGTGGAATGGATGCCTTAGACAGACTGGTAGCTTTGGGAAAAGGCGTATGGGTTAATTAACTTAGTAGTCCGGTTTCCTGTCCCAAACGAATGGCTTCGATAGAATTTTGCACACCTAATTTGCGTAACAGGTTCTGCCGGTGAATATTGACAGTGTGAATACTGATACATAGCTTGTCTGCAATCTCTTTACTTAACAACCCTTTTTGAATAAGCCGTAATATCTCTATTTCCCGATTAGTGAGGTTGAGCGAAGAAGGCATTAGCAAAGAGGAAGGAGAGAAGAATTCCCCGTTTTTCAGATTTAGGACAGTGCAGTCTACTGTTTCGGAATGTTTTTGGTCGGGTGAAATATCCATATTGCCTATTACGAGCCATGCTTTGCCGTTACGGTCTTGTTCCAAAACTTGATGTCGGCTAGTGACGCGTATATATTGCTGCTTGGCATTGAGTATACGGAAACTGTAAATGTTGGAATAGTCGTTTCGCTGTTCGAGAGGCAGACTGTAAATGAACTGGCTTAACGTGACCTGTAATGCTGCCAGTTGCGCACGGTCGTCCGGATGAATACGTGATTCTAAATAATCTCCCTGCTTTTCCAAAGTTTCTATCTTGTGACTGTCATACCCCAGTAAATCAACGAAATTCGAGGATGCATACGTGTAATTGCATTTGTAAACATCGACAACAAATGTGCAGTTGTGACAGATTTTTGAAAGTTGGTGAAGTATGGATTTATCCCGTTCCCACACGGCGTAATCAATATCGGTAGCAGACAAGCATTGCTTGGCCCACATTTCTTCTCGGGTGATATCGTTTGATTTATTCATGGCGAATGTTTCTGGGTACTGATAGTTTGTTTTGAGAAATCATTTATTTACCAATCAATTTCTTCTATTCCCTTACTATGCAAGAAAGCATTGGCTTTGCTGAAGTGCTTGCAACCGAAGAAACCATATTCGGCAGAGCGGGGAGAGGGATGAACAGTGGTTAGTACCAGATGTTTGTTGGTATCTATCAAAGATCGTTTCTCTTTCGCATAACTTCCCCAAAGCATAAATATCAAATTCTCCCGTTTTTCACTTAGTTTCCTGATAACTGCGTCTGTGAAGATTTCCCAACCCATATTTCGATGAGAACCGGTTTCGTGCGCACGTACAGTAAGAACAGAGTTTAGCGGGAATACACCTTGAGCTACCCAACGATCCAAATTACCAGAAGTTGGAATTGGCTTTCCCAAATCTTGGTGTATTTCTTTGAAGATGTTGCTTAGTGAACCTGGGATAGCTACTCCATCAGGCACAGAAAAACAGACTCCATAATATTGTCCGGGATTGGGATAGGGGTCTTGTCCAAGGATAACTACTTTTACCTTTTCGAAGGGACAGGAATTGAATATATGAAAAATCTGATGTCCGAGAGGGAGGACGTGTGCCCGTTTGTATTCATCTTTGACGAATGTAACCAACTTTTCGAAGTATGGTTTGTCAAATTCTTCTTGTAATTGTTGTTTCCAACTTGGTTCTATTCTGACATCCATAAAGTGGGACTTGATAATTTATGTAATGGCAAAAGTAGATATATTACAAGAGAATATCAAGAATGAGAGGCAAAATTGTGTATCTCGCCGATTTAGGATGAATTGTGTGCTAATAAATGATAATTATCGTCTTTCTTCCGAAAAAGAACGGGTATAAATGTATTATTCTGATTTATTGTGTTACCTTTGTACCAAGAGTTTGAGTTACGAATCATTATCGTATAGTTCTTCTTTATAATATTTTATTAGCAAGCAGTCCTTGTCTTTAATTATCCTCCTCACTCCAAATTAGTATTTATTTTAATAAAATTTTAAATGAACATTTACATTTCAGGTTTAAGCTATGGCACTAATGATGCTGACTTAACAAATTTATTTGCAGAGTTTGGAGAAGTTTCTTCAGCTAAAGTAATTTTTGACAGAGAAACTGGTAGATCCAGAGGATTTGCTTTCGTAGAAATGCCGAATGATACAGAAGGACAAAAAGCAATTGACGAACTGAATGGAGTTGAATACGACCAGAAAGTTATTTCAGTAAGCGTGGCACGTCCTCGTACTGAAAGACCGTCTAACGGTGGTGGCCGTGGTGGTTATAATAACTCTAGAAGATATTAATATCCGAATAAAAGCAGAAGATATTATCTTCTGCTTTTATTTAATAAGTTATTTCCGTTTCATGATTCAACGGAGGAATCTTCTGATTGACACAGGGGAAGACAAAAAATCATATTACATTTAAGTTCTGCTAATTCTGGCTCTTTTTCTGTGCAATATCAGGAATATCTACTCCTGCACTTTCCATTCTGAAAATAGATTTATTAGACTTTTTTGTAATACACAATACTCTTGAAGAAGTCAGGAGTAAAGGTTTAATAAATTACACCCAACAAGGCAAATAGTCAATGACAGGGCCAATCTTGAGCGCTTGAATAAAGTGTGCTCACACTGTTTATCTTGTTCAATTGCTCTAAAGCAAAATAAAACATATGAAATCATTCTTTATAGGAAATATTGAGATAAAAACACCTGTAATACAAGGTGGAATGGGAGTAGGTATCTCGCTCTCGGGTTTGGCTTCGGCAGTAGCAAACGAAGGAGGAGTAGGCGTTATATCATGCGCAGGTTTAGGTTTGTTATACCCCAAAGGGAAAGGTACTTATCCTGAAAAATGTATTAACGGGCTGAAAGAGGAAATCCGGAAAGCACGTGCGAAAACAAAAGGTATTATTGGCGTAAACGTCATGGTTGCTTTATCGAATTATGCGGATATGGTGCGCACCGCAATCGAGGAAAAGATTGATGTGGTATTTTCCGGTGCCGGGCTTCCACTCGACCTGCCTTCATATCTGACTCCGGAGAGTACAACCAAGCTAGTGCCTATTGTATCTTCTTCACGAGCAGCCAAAATCATCTGCGATAAATGGCAGAAGAACTATAATTATCTGCCCGATGCAATCGTGGTGGAGGGGCCTAAAGCCGGTGGACATTTAGGATTCAAAAAAGAACAATTACAGGATCAGCATTATGCTTTGGAAACTTTGATTCCAGAAGTGGTAATGATTGCATCCAGTTATAAAGAACAGAAACAGATTCCGGTGATTGCCGCCGGCGGCATTTCGACGGGTGAAGATATTGCACATTTTATGGAGCTGGGAGCTTCAGGGGTACAAATGGGAAGTATATTTGTTACCACCCAGGAATGTGACGCTTCCGAGACGTTCAAGGAAGTATATATTCACTCCAAGTCCGAAGATGTTCTTATTATTGAAAGTCCTGTGGGAATGCCAGGACGAGCTATTGACGGGGAATTTATTCACAATGTGAATAGTGGACTGGAGAGGCCTAAAAGTTGCTCATTCCATTGTATCAAAACATGTGATTATACAAAAAGCCCTTATTGCATTATTAAGGCTTTATATAATGCAGCCAAAGGAAATATGAAAAAAGGCTATGCTTTTGCCGGTAGCAATGCTTTTCTCGCTGAAAAAATCAGTAGTGTAAAAGAAGTAATGAGTACACTAGAGCGCGAGTTTTTCTTGGCAACCCATAAACTGGCTTAACCTACGGGATTTTCATTCCCATGATGGAGTTTGTCAGTCCCTTTACAATATAAATTAATAGCTGTTTTGATACAGCAAAAATAACAATTATGACATTTAAAGAATTAAATATAACCGAACCGATTTTAAAAGCTATTGAAGAAAAAGGATATGCAGTGCCCACTCCCATTCAGGGAGAGGCAATTCCGGCTGCATTAGCAAAAAGAGATATATTAGGCTGTGCGCAAACGGGAACAGGTAAAACTGCTTCGTTTGCTATTCCCATTATACAACATTTGCAAATGAATAAAGAGGCAGCCAAGTGCCGGGGGATTAAAGCGTTGATTTTGACGCCCACCCGTGAACTTGCCTTGCAAATAAGTGAATGCATTAATGATTATGCCAAATATACCCAAGTGCGGCATGGGGTTATTTTTGGCGGAGTAAATCAACGTCCTCAAGTTGACATGTTACACAAAGGAATTGATATCCTGGTTGCTACACCGGGACGTTTGCTTGACTTGATGAATCAGGGACATATCCATCTGGATAAGATACAATATTTTGTACTTGATGAAGCAGACCGTATGCTTGATATGGGATTTATTCATGATATCAAGCGGATATTACCGAAACTTCCGAAAGAAAAACAGACTTTATTCTTCTCCGCTACAATGCCTGATACAATTATTTCTTTAACGAATTCTTTGTTGAAGAATCCTGTACGAATCAGCATAACTCCGAAATCATCGACTGTGGATGCTATTGAACAGATGGTTTATTTCGTAGAGAAAAAGGAAAAGAGTCTTTTACTGGTTTCGATTTTGCAAAAATCAGAAGATCAGTCGGTGTTGGTATTTTCACGTACGAAGCATAATGCTGATAAGATCGTAAAGATACTGGGCAAGGCGGGAATTGGTAGCCAGGCGATTCATGGAAATAAAAGTCAGGCAGCGCGGCAGTTGGCTTTGGGCAATTTCAAGTCGGGCAAAACACGTGTGATGGTGGCTACTGATATTGCAGCCAGAGGTATCGATATTAACGAACTTCCTTTAGTTATCAACTATGATCTTCCTGATGTGCCGGAAACGTATGTGCATCGTATCGGACGTACCGGAAGAGCCGGGAATACAGGGACAGCACTGACATTCTGCTCGCAGGAAGAGCGTAAACTCGTTAATGATATTCAGAAACTGACGGGTAAGAAGCTGAATAAAGCCAGTTATACTATTTGAAATCAACAAATAACAATCTCTTTAAAATTAATATAAAACTAAATATAAATTCTATGGCAAAATCCATGACAGTTGGTAAACGTGAAAATGAAAAGAAAAGACTCGCTAAACGAGAAGAAAAACTGAAAAAGAAAGAAAGCAAGAAATTATCGGGCAGCTCAAATAGCTTTGAGGATATGATTGCCTATGTAGATGAGAACGGAATGATAACTTCGACTCCTCCGACAGAGGATATAAAGAAGGAAGAAATTAATCCGGATGAAATAATTATAGCAACTCCTAAAAAGGAAGAAGAGGAGCCGACGATTTTGAGAGGACGGGTTGAGTTTTTTAATGAGTCAAGAGGATTTGGCTTTATTAAAGACCTTTCAGGTGTTGAGAAATACTTTTTTCATGTGAACAATGTCATTGGCAATATTGCAGAAAATAATATCGTAACATTTGACCTTGAGCGTGGAGTGAAAGGCATGAATGCGATCAATATCTCTTTGGAAAACAAATCTACATCGGAAGATTTAGCTCAATCTAAACCTGTATAGGGAAGTGTATATTCTGCTTGTGTGTAAAATAAAAAACAAAATAATTAGAGATATGAAAAAAGGTAATATAATGCGTGATGTTATTTCATCCAGTCAGTTTACTGAAAATGTTATTAAAGAGTATAAAAAGGGTTTGGGAGATATGGTATTGGTAGCAATAACTCCGCGGACTACCATTGAACTTCCTGCGCATTTGACTCAAGCGGAAATAGATGCTCGTGTGGAGATTTATAAAAAACTGCATAGTTCTAAAGTATAGGCGGTTGCAAATTGCAATACGAGGAATAAAAAAATCCCTTGAACTTCAAAAGTTCAAGGGATTTTTTATTACCGAATCGTTAGTGGTGCCACCAGGAATCGAACATTTAAAGTTCTTTGTTTTTAAAGTCCTGATAGACAGCACTAAATCTTATATCGTTAAAATCAAAACCATTGAATTAGCCATATTTCTAATTTCAACTATTTCAATCTTTATCGCTGTCATTTTTTTGACGGTGCAAAGATATGGAAAAGGTTCGATTCCTCCAAATAGTATTGGCATAAAATTACAGAAAACTTTATAATGTATTCATTTATGCTGGAATGAATGGCATATATATGAAGAGAACGTCTTTAGGAAAATTTCCGAAGACGTTCTCTTCTATACTGCCGGCTTTTAAAAAGCTTCCAGCCTGTTTTCATCCAGCAGTTTTATAATATCCTTCTCTTTATAAAGTATCCTGCCTCCCAGCCGGTAATAGGGGATAAGCCCGGTTGTCCTGTGTTCAACCAGTGTCCGGCGTGTTATCTTCAGTGATTCGGACAGTTCAGCTTCGGTGATGTACCTGTCACCGTTCAGGATAGGTCTGTATCTGTCCGGTTCGCTTCTTAAGAGTTCAGTGATGTGTCCAATGTCCTGAAAGAACCGGATAATTTCCGGACTTTCCCTTGTCAGTAAGTCATGTGCCATATTTCTTTGTTTAATTGTTTCCTTTTTGTAACACTCCTTCCATGTATGTGACGATGTCTTTTTTCCGGTAATAGATTTTCCTGTCTATCCTGCTGTACGGGATTTTTCCCGTGCTGCGCAAAGTAAGCAACTTCCTTGGAGAGATATCCATCATAATGCATGCTTCCTGATTATCCATCCATTCCGTCAGTCTTTCCTCCTGCCGTATTCCTCTTCCTGTCCGGATATCCCGGATGATTGAGCTTAACGCCTGCTTCATTTCTTCAAATGTTGCGGCTTCGATACTGATCACTTCCATAAGCTTTTGATTTTTTGTCCGATGTAAAGGTATACTGCCGGCATGTTTGTCTCCAAGTCTCTGACTACAGGTGTCAGCAGATGTCGTCAGATTTCACGGATAGCTGGTCGAGTTGTAAGTCGTATTTACAAATTGTACCCGGACTTTACAACATCCGGGATTACATTTTACAGTGCTTTTTGTAATTTTTTATTTTATATTTCTTTGTGAATTAGAATGTTATGTAAAAAGATGGATTCGTTTTTTTGAATCCGGCATGTAATTTTCATTATAGTGTAATATACTCTTGTAGTGCGCACAGGAAGAGTATTCAGGTAATCACTTTTTAAAACAATGGAGGATATGCCATGATGTATATAGATAATGAGGTACTTGAGAAAATGATCATGACTATGGTGGAAGGTTTTAATCGCCTTGAAAAGAAACTTGACCGTATGAACCGCCTGAAAGACTGCCTGGACGGCGACACCTTGCTGGATAACTGTGACCTTGCGCAACTTCTGGGCGTGACGCAACGGACCATTGCCCGTTACCGTGAAAAGGGGCTTATCCGCTACTACCAGACGGACGAGAACGGGAAGAATTTTTATCGTAGTTCGGAAATACAGGATTTTTTGCGGCATAGGGGAAAGAAAAAATAGGTTCAATTATTTATATTTGCGGGAACCTGTTATATTTTTGCAGCTTAAGGATTCGGTATGAAAAAAGAAAAAGATTTGTCTGTCGCGGTTTTGATTGACGGCGATAATGCTTCTTCCGAGAAGATGGAAGATGTGATGCGGTTCGTATCCCGCTATGGTGCTGCCGCTGTGAGACGTATATATGGTGACTGGACTAAAAAATCCCTTTCCGGTTGGAAGGATGCGGCAAGGGATTATTCGTTCAGGATGGTGCAGGCTTCCTCTTTTGTGCCGGGAAAGAATACGACGGATATCGCGTTGGTTATGGATGCGATGGACATCCTTCATGAGGGGCGGGTCGGTTGTTTTTGTCTGGTCGCCAGTGACGGGGATTATACCCTGCTGGCACAACGTATCAGGGAGAGTGGTCTGACGGTCCTCGGTTACGGGGAGGGAAAGACTCCGGCGGCACTGGTACGTTCCTGTACTGAGTTTCTATTGGCTGACCGGAAGGAGGAGAAGCCTTTTCAGGAAAATACACCTGAATTTTTTATTCAAAGAGATATGGAATACTTTGACAAGGCTTTTGAACAGGCTGCTGACGGTAAGGCGGAGGTCAGCTTGTCTTTGATTGGAGGGGTGCTGAAGAAGCTGATGCCCAAATTCAAAGTGAAAAGGTATGGCTGCAGGACGCTCGGCAAATTGTATGAAAGGCTTGAGAAATACGAACTGGTTAAAACGAGGAAGGGTGTTGCCGGATTAGTGCGGATTAAATCCTGAATCCGGTTCCGGTTTTATACGGATTGAAAAAAAATACCGATGCTTCCCTTGCCGCAGCAACTGTTGGCGGCAAGGGCGGCTGTCTGTTTCACATGGCTTATACCGGTATCGGATTAACCCGGAGTGTGTCCAGATTGATATATGCTCCCCGGTACAGGGTTCTTCCTTCCTTGAACATCCTCCATAGGATGTCACAGCCGACTTGTGCCAGTATGGAGTTGATGTACAGGTCCTGTCTTTCCAGTGCTTCCGCCAGTGAGCAGCTCGGTTCGGAGTCCTTCTCTTCTATTGTGGAATAGTTCACCTCCTCGGTGATGACGTTCATTCCGGGTACCGGCATGAATTCTTTTGATGCCGGCTGCCGTATCTTGTTGCGGACAGTACCTATGAAGACTTGCCCGGTGGTTTGCGCATTCCCGAAATCCATCCAGTAATAAACCGCCCTTTCATTGTTTACGGAGGTCTCCCTGTATTTTTTCAGGAATCTCCACAGTTCCAGTCGTGAGCGGGTATTGTCGGTGCAGGTGATGATGATATTTGCCGGCTTTGTCCTGTCATCTCCGTTTTCCTGTGTTTTCCGTACGGGATAGCGGCAGTTTTCCGCCGTCCATGTTGTTCCGAAAAAACGGTTGACGCGTGTGACGGCCGCCGTCGCCTTGCCTTGCCCTAGTTCCATCTCACTGAAGAGCTGGCGTCCTATGTTGGCTTCCGTAATAATGTCGGGATCGAATACGGTGACATGTAGGCCCGGGTGTCCCAGTGCCTGCAACGCGACGTTCATGCGTGCCAAATTGGTTATGACCTGTGATCCCGTGCCCCCTGCACCCGCAACATGGATGGTGACGGGATGGTAGGGTTTCAGCAGGTAGTTGTCCGTGTAATGAATCTTTTTCATGCCAGTATGTCTTTAAGTTTCTTCCCGGATTGTTGTAACTCGCTGTAATCAAACGGATTGTTCCGTGCATGTTCCGTTACGGAAACCAGGTTGCTGCGGGTCGGGTTCCTGTTACCTCCCAAATGTGAGAACTCGCTCATCCAGAAACGCTTTTCCCAGTATTCCTGAAATTCCAGAAAATCCATGTCCTGCGGTTTCTTTGGCGATGAGCTGCCCAGGCAGACGTTCGCCCCGGCTACATTGAAGAACGGCGCCAGATACAGTTCTGTCCGCTCTTCGGGGATTGCTCCCTTGAAGGCGTGTATGTCCATGCATTCCCTTTCCACCACGTAGATGACGCCCGGTACGTTGAATGTCCCGTCTGTAATGTGCAGCCCGTCCTGAAAGTACATTTTTCTCTTCTGTGGCGGATTGTACCATATGTACCTTTCGCGCCCTTTTCTAGAGTCGCACAGGAGCATGTTCCCGGGGATGCGTCCGTGCGGGATTCCGCTCATGCTTTCCGTGTATGATTCCACCAGTGAGTTCATGAACTCATAGGTTACCGGAATGCCGGCTCCCATCCGTCCTTTCTCATTGACAGGCCTAAGTTCGAGATAACTTCGCGGGATCGAGTAACTTGCCGTTTCGCATTCATAGGCGACAAGTACCGCTCTGGGATGCATGATTTGCTGCATCTGTATTGTCAGTTCATTCATTTTCCTGTTTTATTAGAAGTTGTTTGTAATGAGTTTTGTGAAGCGTGCGAGCCATTGGGAGAACCGCTCCGGAAAGTCATCCATGGAGAAAGGCTTTTCCGTGTCCGGCGTCAGGTGGAATGTCGTGACGGGTGTGATCGCGTATGATTCCTGGTAGTCCGAGTTGAAATAGCTTTTCATTTCGTCGTTCATGGCGTCCTTTACCGACCAGGTGACCATTATCCGCGTATCCAGTCCCACCGGCCTGAAATCAGGTGCCTCCTCGTATGCCCAGTCGTAGGAGTATTGCATGATGCTCGGGCTGCCGTGTGAAATGTATGCCGTACCTTCCATGAGCAGTTCCAGCAATGCCCGCTCATTGTTCTTCTTCGTATGGTATTTCCGTATTTCCCCCTCCAGATCCGCAAGAAATCCCTTTGAATTGTCCATTTTCTCCAGTATACGGTGCGCCTTCCCTTTTTCATACAATTTGGCAAGTGCGGCCTTGCGTCTGATCTCTCCTGCCGTCGCCTCTTCGTCGTAGAGCCTGTAGTCTTCCAGGTAATCGTGTGCCATTTCGTAGTAGCTGGTATCCGTGCTTTTGGGTATGCCATGGTGCCGGGCGAGCTGCCGGATAAATTCCAGTGTTATCCTTCCGAGTTTCTCCGGCAGTCTCTCCGTGAATTCCAGCGGTATCCAGAACAGTTTATACTCCGGCCACTCATGGAACCGGTAGAGGCAGAAGTACAGCCTTCCGTTCTCCTCTTCCAGGTTGACATGCTCCGGGAGTATGGTGTCCATTGCCCGGTACAGTTTGACGATGTTCATCCTCGGTGATTTCCCGGTCGGGCGGAAAGGAAGCCTGAGGCCGACAAGTCCGCTGTATCTGAGTGCCGAACGGTACAGGAAATCAAAATTCTCCCTTGTCGTAAGGCTGATTTTCTCTCCCGCCCGGATCTCCATACAGTAATCGGGGGTAACGGGGAGAATTCTCCCCGTTAGAAAATCATTACGGTTCCTGCCGGCGGCAACCTTCTTTTCTTTCTGCTGCCGGTTCCCCGGCTGATGTCTGTGCATCCGGCCTCGCTGATAATAAGTCGTGCCAGGTCTTCCGTTTGTAGTTTCGATAACTGTCTGCATGCTGTCTCCTCCTTTTTCTTAGGGTTTGTTTGCTTTGCCATGGCTTATCCTTTCGTTCCTATGGTGGTTTTGAACCGGTATACCGCGCGGTCCTCTTCGAGTTCCGGCCCGTGCAGGGTTGCCGTGGTCAGTTCCGGATAGTTCATGGAATAGAAGTCCGTCACTTCGGAGAGGGACATTCTGCTGTCCGGATCTTCCAGTGTCAGGGTGTCATTTCCTTTTTTCAGGATGAATACTCTTTTGAGTCCTTTGATATCAAGTGCCATATTATTTAAAGTTTTAATGGTTTAACAACATATAAGCTCCGCCTGTGTCTCGTCCTTCATGCGGCATTCCTGCGGGAAGTCTATGTATTCCGCATACGGGTCTTCACGCAACAGTTCCCTGTCACTTTCATCGTCCTTGTCAAAAGTGAGCGCTTCTGTGGCCGGTTGTGGCAGTGACTGGTATTCCCTGCCCGTATTTTCCCGGGTTGTCTGTATGACGGTTGCCTGCGGCTGCAGGGGGACGGGTTGTGGCTGTTGCCATGGTTGTGCCTGGGGGTACTGTCCGCCGGGCTGGCGGAAGTATGTTTGGGGCTGTTCCTCTGTTTGTTGCGGACTGCCGTTTGCGGGATTCCGGCAGTATCCTTCGTACATTGGCTGTGGTTGCGGTGTTCCCGGATGATATTGTGGTACAGGCTGCGGCTGTACTATCTGCGGCCGGGGCACCGGTTGTTGTACCGGTTGCGGGATTGCCTGCTGTACAGGCTGTTGTGGCGGTTGTGACGTGAACATCCGCATTTGTCCGTCAGACCGGTTTCCGTTCGCCGTACCGTTTGCGGGCGGCTGTTGTGGAAGCGGCTGTGTGTCCGTTTCAGGAAACAGGCAGCCCTGTGACGACTCCTTCTGCACTTCCTGTATCCTTGCCTCTATCTGTTTCTGCCTGTTCGTATCTGCGAGTACCTTGGCCTGCCTGAAGCAGGTTGTCGCTTCCGAGTATCTTCCTGCCGTGAACGCCTCCTCCGCACGTTTGAGGAGTTTTTCCATCTTTTCCTGTTTTTCACGTGCCTCTTTTGTCTTCTTGTCGTTGGCGGTTCCGGCCGCCTTGCCTTGTGTTGCGGCGAGCCGTGCCTGTTGCTCGAAGGTTTCAAGGTTGGTGAGGATTCCCTGCGCTTTCTGCAGCGGTGTGGTGATGATTTGCAGGAATTGTCCGTCCAGTTCCATGGGGGTGCCGTTGAGTATGAGCGGCACGATGGCCTGTCCGGCTTCATCCTTGAGTGTTGTACGTCTGGGCATTACCGCTACGGACAGTTTTCCGTCCGTTCTCCTGATGTTGATGTTCAGGTCTGTGCCTGCCGACATCATCTGATAAATTGATTGGAAAAACATAATGGTTGTTTTTTTATTGTTATACATAGGTTTCCTTGAGATATGTCTTCAGAATTTCGTCTCTGTCCGGTCGCTTCGTGATGTCAAGCAGTGGCTTGAGATAATATCCGATGTTTCTGGGCTCATCGACCGTATTGGGAAATCTTTTCTTTGCAGGCCTGATGTTGCGCGTTGTCGGCCACAGTGCGGGTGCGACCGGAGCTGACGGGGTGAATTTCCTTGTTTCCATTTCATTTGTAGTTTAAGGGTTTATAATAACATTCCGATAAGGATCAGAATGGTGAGAATTATTGCTAGTAACGGGAGGAGTCTTAGCAAAATACGGATTATGCTTTCCGCTATTGTCAGTAACAGGATGGTATGTACCGGAATTATGTCTTTGCGGCATAGCAGGATTATTGCTGCAGTTGCCAGCAGTGTGACCGCCGGCTTGCAGATGCTTGCAATGGATTTCTGTTTCATGTCCTTGTTGTTTTTATGAGTGTATGATTATCCCTTCGGGATCTGTTTTCCCGATTTTACAGGCCTCCTTCCCCCCGGATTGCCCTTTTGTGTCAAGGCTTGGCGAAAGAAAATACCGGAGCGCAGCGAGGATGATTTTCTTTCAGCCGACCGGCCCGCAGGGCTGCCTTGACACGAATACGGGGTAATCCGGTACCTTTGCCGCCTAAAAGCGGCATAACAGATGTCTGATACTGATAAATAAAAAATGCAGACTTTTCAGCCTGCATTTCCCGTTCCTATATATAGCTTCTATCTTTCACATTTCCGGAAGATATCTTCCGTTACCTCTCCCGAGAGTTTGAGTACCTCCTTCATGAATTCTTCCTGTGTAAGCTTTCCCCTTTCCATTCGTGTCAGTTGCGCCTCCCAGCCCGAAGTCAGTGCGGCTCCCGCTATTTTCATGTTCCGTACCGTCTCATATATGTAAAGCCCTTTTCGTGTGGGGATGATGTATTTGCCTGAATAACGTACATATTTGCGGTCAATCAGGGTCTGCAAGATTCCTGTACGTGTGGCCGCCGTTCCCAGTCCGGCAGTGTCCATGTAGGTGATCAGTTCCGCGTCGGTATATGCGGATACGGGCAGGTCCTTCCTGTGTATCAGGCTGCATCCGATAACAGCGGCCGTCTCCCCGTTTTCCAGTTGTGGGATGGGGGAGAAGCCGTATTCCCTTCCTGCAATGACGCTTTCCCTTTCGAATATGCCGAACCATCCCTTTTCAATGATGCGGCAGGCATGACACCGGAAATTTCGTGCGGCACATACGGCATCCACAGTGGTGTATTCCGCCCTGCATACGGGCATGAAGGCTTCCAGCATCCGTCCGATAATCATCATGTAAAGCTGCATCTCCTCACGGTTTAATCCTTCCGGATATGTATCGGTAATGATGATGGCGTGGTGTTCTGCCGCCTGTCCTTCGTCGACTACCTTGTCCGGCAGGTCGAATATGTTGATCCTCATGCTTCTGACATACGGTCGGAATTCCTTCCTGTTCAGGATTTTCTCCATGATACGGGGTAGTTTGTCGTAAACGTCCCGTGGAAGGAAACGTCCGGCAGTTCGCGGATAGGAAATCAGTTTCTTCTCATAAAGTCTCTGTGCGATTTCAAGCGATTTTCCCGCAGTCATTCCGTAATAGTTGTTGGCGTCTTTCTGGAGTCCGGTCAGGTTGTAGAGGGCTGGAGGCTCTATCTCCCTGATCTGCCTGCTGACAGCGGTGACGCGTGCATGTCCGGCCAGTTTGCAGTCACTGTAAAGCCGTGCAGCCGCCTCCCGGTCCGTGAATTCTTCCGTGCAGCGCATTTTGAGCAGGGTGTTATTTTTGCACAGGCTGATAAAAACCGGAAAGGTGTCCGTGGCAATGTGGTTCTCACGTTCACGGTAACGGCTGCTTATGGCTGCCAGTACGGGTGTCTGCACCCGTCCCAGTGAGTTGTTTCCCGTTCCGGTCGCCTGGCAGAGGGCATAGCTGGCGTTGAGTCCCAGTACCCAGTCCGCCTTGTTGCGGCTGTCCGCTGCCAGAAACATGCGATCATACAGGCTGCCGGGCCTGAGGCTGCCCATTCCTTCCAGCACGGCTTCGTCCGTAAGTGACGAGATCCATAGACGGCGGTAGGGTTTCCTGCATTCCAGATACCGGTAAAGGTACCTGAAGACCATTTCTCCCTCCCGGGAGGCGTCGGTGGCCGCAATGATACTTTCGCAGGCGTCGAATACTTTTTCGATCACTTTCAGCTGGAGGACCGCGTTGATGTCCGGTATCCATCCCGTATCGGTCTTGATGTGTTTTACCATCAGTCTGAAGGGGGCGGGATTTATCGGGAAGTCCCCGCGTTCCGGGCGGTCCATCCCGTAATCTTTCGGCATGGCCAGTGAAAGCATGTTGCCGAAGGTCCATGTCACCATGTACCCGTTCCCGCTCATGTATCCGTCCTCTCTGGTATGTGCTCCCAGAATTCTTGCTATCTCTTTTCCCACATTGGGCTTGTCTGTCAATATCGCAATCATGATCTTTTTCCATTTGATGTTCCCCGTACCTTCGTAATAAAACCGGTACGGGGAAATTGTGTATACTTTTGATTCTGGTCTGTACGGGGGCAGGGATTATCCGCCGGCTTCGCTTTCCGCTTCGGGACTGATCCCGTTGATTTCCATTACCGGCTTTCCGTCCGTCCCCACCGTGATCCTGAGGGTGGCGTCCATTGTTATGCGGAGTGTGGGAGTGTGGATTTTCAATGGGACGGTTTCCGTTTCCTCCCCTTGCAGGAGCAGTTCCATGTTCCCGCTTTTTTCCAGTTCTTTTTTGTGGATACCGATGGTCTCCAGTGTTTTCCAGTCAAGGTCTTCCTTTCTGAATATCCGGTTGTCATTCTGCTTCATGTCTTTTTCTCTGATGAATGGTTAATGATTCTTTTTTGTATTCTTCTTATACGGCCTGTCTGCTTCCTTTCTTCTGTTCCTGCTGCCGGTTCTGCGTGTCGTCCGCCTGTGCGGCACGCCGGGCCGTATTGCGGCGTATGTCGGGATTTTCCTGGAAGTATTGCAGCTGTCCGGAATTTGCGTTCACTTTCAGGTAGGAACTGAATGTCTTGTTGTTGGCGCTTTTCAGGTCCGATACGAGTATGGCTTTTCCGTCCTGCAGGTTGGCCCGTTCCTGTGCCGTGAATACATGCCCGTATACTTCCGCCGGAACGACCGGCACCTGGCGCTCGCTGAAACCGTCCGGTGTACGCGAGTATTGCGGCCTGCCCGTATTCATGTCCAGTTTGACGAAGGAGGAGAACTCTTCCCCCTTGCGGTTGATCATGTTTTCAAGGAAGACGGGTTGCCCCTTGCGTAGTGCCTCCTTGTCCTCGGGAGTCAGTAGCACGTTGCAGATTTCCTTCGGGATGTATATTTCCCCGTTCTCCGGATTATGGCGTGTATACTGCGGCCGGCCGGTCACTTTGTCCAGCGTGACGAAAGAGGAGAACAGTGCTCCGTCGGTGCGTTTCATGTCCTCTACAAGGATGGTATGTCCTTCGCTGAGCATTTTGATCTGATTAGGTGAAAGCTGTACGCCTCCCAGGCTCTGCTGGTTGAACCCTTTGCTTTCCGGATAGATGAATTCCAGCCCCCTGCGTTCCGCACTGTATTGGAGTGTGGCGTCGAACGGCTTTCCGTTTTTTGAGGTCATTCCGTCCACATATACCGGTTGTCCTTCCTTCAGCGCGTTTATTTCATCCGCTGTCAGCCTGATGCCTTTCACTTCACTTGGTATGTACACGTTTTCCTGCCGTACGGCAACCAGCTCGTTGGTATTCTTGTCAATGGAGATGAGACAGGGTGTATAGGATCCCCCGTTCAGGTTCAGTTCCGCTACCCGTCCCATGTTTCCCGTCTCACGGAGGTTCTTCTTGTCCTCTTCCGTGAAGATGTGCCCGAAATAGGGTCTTTCCAACTCCGGTTCCTTGCGGATGCCGTGGATACCCAGACCGATTTGCCCGTCCGGCATGGTGATGAATGAGAGGCGTGCGTCCAGTTTGACCCTGGCACCTGTCAGCGTCAGTGTCAGGGGAACCAGTTTGTTGGTTTTGTATCCTTTCAGCATGGAATCCAGCAGTCCCTGCTGTTCGAGGGAAGTTTTGGAGACGCCCATCTTTTCCAGTGCGTCCCAGTTTACCATGTTCTCGTCATAACGGTAGCGTGGTGCCTGCTGTTCCTGTGGTTGTCCTGTTGAAACTGTCGGTTGTGGTGCCTGCTGTGGTACCTGTTCCTGCGGGTTTTGTTTTTGTTTCTTTGCCATCGTTTCTGTTTCTTTTTCGTTCTTACTCTGTTCCTTGTTTTCTCTCGGCCGGATTTCGTAGCGTTTGAGGAACTCTTTTACTGCGTCCGTTTCCTTGCCTTGTGACAAATCCTTGATTGCCTGCTTGTTCTGCTTGTAATCATGGATGGTCATTCGTATGAGCCGGAAATGTGTCGGTTCCTTGAACTGGCTCCAGAAGTTCCTGATGAAGTTTTCGAGGATACTGGAGTTTTTCTCGAATTTCAGAAAGGAGTTTTCGTTCTTTTCTTCTGCAGGAACCGTCCTGGCCTTTCCTTCCCCGTCAATTTCGCTGACGGCTTGCACACCGGCTTTGGGGTCCTCCTTGTTGTGGACAAACAGTAGTTCGTTGATTTGTTCCACATAGGGCTTTTCTTTGGCGGATTTCTGCGTTTTGCGCGTCCGCTTCGGTTTTTCTTTCACTTCTTTTTCTTGTGCCATGATCCATCATTTTGAGATTAATGTTTTCGTTTGACAGCTCAAAAATAATGGCTGAAATTGAATAAGTTGCTGATTCTCAAAACGGTGACATCACGTGTCGTTAGATGTCAGCAGATGTCAATCAAAGGGAAAGGATGATGGTGGAAAAAGGAAATAAAAAAGAACAGAAATACACAAGCCGATTAATAAGGTGAGAGAAATTTATGTAGAACAGAGGAAGCCGGAGTCCCTGTCTTTATTGGGAACAGTTTTTCTTTAATTAGGGTTCACTGAATAATGTTTATTCTTTGATATACAGTAAATTAAGCCATGTTTCACATTGTTTTTAAGCTCAAAGTCCGTATCTTTACTGTTAAATACTAGTTTTATGAAGTACCAATCGCAAGGAAAACAGTTAACCATTGATGACTTTCGCTCCTCTCTGGAGCATCTCCCTAAATCTAACCGTTGGATTCGTATGGGTGATGAATTACCCTGGGGAGAGATCGAGAAAATCTATAATAGTAAGCTTAATAATGTCAACACAGGTGCTGGCAATAAACCTGCTCGCTTGGTTGTAGGCGCCTTGATCATCAAGCATAAAATGTGCCTTTCAGACCAAGAAACAATTTGGGCGATTCAAGAAAATCCTTACATGCAGTATTTACTTGGCTTGTCTGAATTTACTGATCAGCCAGTATTTGATCCCAGTCTCTTTGTTACTATACGGAAACGACTTGACATCAAAGATCTTAATCTCTTTACTAAAGAGTTGGTTAAGATTAGCCAAGACAATCGTAAATCTAAAGTTGACAAAGATGATGATAGCTCCCCAGATGATGATTTTACAGATGGTCAAGGTCGTCTGCATAAAGGAGATTTAAAAATAGATGCTACTTGTAGCGACGCTGAGGTCCGTTATCCTACGGATATTGATTTGTTGAACGATGGCACTCGTGTTCTTAATCGATATATCGATAAGCTCTGCACTAAGTTCGATCTTTTGCATCCCATAACTTTCGCCAAACAATCTCGTAAGGTCTTTCTGGAGGTGATTAAGCGCAAGCGTAAGAGCAAAAGATTGATTAAAGATGCTAAATCAAAGATGTTGACCTATCTCTATCGGGATATACAAAGTTTTACCAATTTAATAGCGATTCATGGCTCACAACTCTTAGACGGATTGAAATGTTCCGAAAAACGGACACTACGTGCTATTATCCATGTGTATTACCAGCAAAATGAGATGTTTAAGCAAGACTTGCATAGCTGTAAAGACCGTATTATTAGCATCTTTCAACCTCATATTCGCCCCATCGTTCGTGGAAAGTCAAAAGCGCCAACAGAGTTTGGAGCCAAGATGGGAGTTAGTATCACCTATGGATATACCTTCATTGACCATCATAGTTGGGATGCATATAATGAGTCTCAAGATCTAGAGCTGCAAATCGAACTGTATCAAAAGCGTTTTGGGTATCTACCTCGCAGAGTTTTCGCGGACAAGATTTATTTGAATCGCGTTAATAGAAACATCATGAAAGAGTTGGATATAGAGGTTATGGGTAAGCCACTAGGTAGACCTCCTAAGAACCAAGCTCCTGAGCACCAAATCAAGATGGCAAAGTCTGTGAGTCAGAGAAATGAAATTGAAGCCACGTTTGGTACTGGAAAGCGAGTTTATCGAGCAAATAACATTCGAGCAAAGTTACCTAATACAGCCCACTGCTGGACGGGTATGTGCTACTTCGTCAAGAATGTAATGAAGTTCCTAAAGGAGCTTCTTTGGCTGCTGACTTTTTTGATCGATTTGCTGGAAAATCAGTCGATTATTAGCCGACTATCGAAGGGAAGAGTTGGAAAACTAAATAATGCAATAGTCGGATGAAATGTTATTCAGTGAACCCTAATTATGAATTTACTGTGGGAACTGTGTAGTTTGTGTAATATTGTAGAGATGTTGGTAAAAAGAAAGGGAATGGTGGAAATGTGATCTATGCGTCACGTCGGTCGCAGTTAGTCCCTATAATCCTTCCATTAAATCAAAAACGTGGTTGGAACGTTTTTTTCAAAGGAATTTTCTCCGACGAAGTCGCGAAGAAAACTTCTTTGAAAAACGTAAGCCGGAACGTGGAGACAAGACGTTTTTGATTTATCTTTATTATAGGGAATAGCTGAACAATATTTATTTCAATACTTTGGATATATAATTTGTTATACAAAGGAAATTAAATCTTCTATGGTAAGATTAAGTCCCCCTTTATACGGTTATGTATTTCAGCATAATCAATATTAAAAATTATTGCTGTCCGATGAAACTTTTTAAGCTGAAATAATAAAGGGCTGTTTCCATTTTGTGGATTCAGCCCTTTATGGTTATTTTGTAAGTTACCACACCAACAACATAACCATGGGTAAAAGTACACATTTTAGCGGACAGCCGCTCTATAGTCAAGTCATAAATCTGCTTGATCGTAGTAAAATTCTTCAAATTAGCCAGCAGCATGATGGTGAGCGCTACGTCAAGAGCTTTAACTGCTGGTCTCACCTAGTAGTGATGCTCTATGCAGTCATTATGCGTTTTGACTCCTTACGAGAGATATCCACCTCTATGTTAGCCGAGGCTCGCAAACTAGTTCATTTGCGTCTAGTCACTATGCCCCGAAGAAGTACGCTGGCTGACGCCAATAAAAGACGTCCTGAAGCCATCTTTGAGGAGATATATCGCTCTTTATATACTACTTACCACTCTCGACTTTGCTCGGACAGCCGAAGCCGTAAGACCCCTAAGTGGATGAAGCGGCTACAGATTATAGATTCAACCACCATTTCCTTGTTCTCTAATCTGATATTCAAAGGTGTAGGTCGTCATCCTAAAATAGGCAAGAAGAAAGGGGGAATAAAGGTTCACACGGTCATACATGCCAACGAAGGCATACCTTCTGATATCAAATTTACATCTGCAGCAACAAACGACTCTTTTATGCTTCGTCCAGGCAGGCTATCTAAGGGTGATATTGTAGCCATGGATCGTGCCTATATCAATTATGAGAAGTTTGAAGAATTAACTCAAAGAGGTGTTATTTACGTCACAAAGTTACTACAAAAAAGTGAAATGCGGAAAGAAATAGTGATAGAATTGAGTTACAAGGGTTTCAGTCGTGCTTCCGATTATTCGTGAAGCCATCGCAATCACCGCTGAAGCCAAATCAGGACGCCGCTACGTTACTTGTCCGTAACCATGCCCGAAAGGGCGACAAACGGACACGGATAGCGAAACAAGGCGTTAAGGATTAGTGAGTTACTGACAACCCACGCAACAAATCCGGTTACGGAAAAAGATTGCGCCGTTCCTCCCCGTTTTGCGTACCGACAACGGACTCTTCACCAACTAATTTTGAACCTAAAAAAATTAAGGACGATGAAGAGTACATTTTCAGTAATCTACTACCTCAAGCGTCAGGTAGTGAAAAAGGACGGGACAGTACCCGTCATGGGACGCATCACGGTGGACGGCACCCAGATGCAGTTCAGCTGCAAACTGACCGTCGATCCCAAGCTGTGGGACACCAAAGGGGGACGTGTCACGGGCAGAAGCACGGCGGCACTCGAAACGAACCGCATGCTCGACAAGATGCGTGTACGCATCAACAGACATTATCAGGAAATCATGGAGCGTGACAACTTTGTCACGGCAGAGAAGGTCAAGAACGCCTTTCTCGGACTGGAACACCGCTACCACACGCTGATGCAGGTGTTCCGCCAGCACAACGAGGACTACGAGAAACAGGTGGAGGCCGGCATGAAAGCCAAAGGTACACTCTTGAAATACAAGACCGTTTACAAGCACCTGCAAGAGTTCCTCTCCATCCGCTACCGCGTGAAGGACATCGCGCTGAAAGAGCTTACGCCCGCCTTCATCTCCGACTTCGAGATGTTCCTGCGCACGGACAAGCACTGCTGCACCAACACCGTGTGGCTGTATGTCTGCCCTTTGCGGACGATGGTGTTCATCGCTATCAACAACGAGTGGCTCACACGCGACCCGTTCCGGGAGTACGAAATCAAGAAGGAGGAAACTGTGCGCAGTTTCCTGACGAAAGAGGAAATCCGGCTGCTGATGGAGGGCAGGCTGAAAAACGCCAAGCAGGAGCTTTACCGCGACCTCTACCTGTTCTGCGCCTTCACCGGCTTGTCGTTCGCCGACATGCGCAACCTGACGGAAGAGAACATCCACACCTACTTCGACGAACACGAGTGGATAAACATCAACCGCCAGAAGACGGGCGTGGTGTCCAATATCCGCCTGCTCGACATCGCAAAGCGCATCATCGACAAATACCGGGGTCTGTGCGGGAACGGCAGGATTTTCCCCGTTCCCCACTACAACACGTGCCTTGCCGGAATCCGTTCCGTCGCCAAGCGTTGCGGCATCACCAAGCATATCACGTGGCATCAGAGCCGCCACACGGCAGCCACGACGGTGTTCCTCTCCAACGGCGTACCCATCGAAACGGTGAGTTCCATGCTGGGACACAAGAGCATAAAGACGACACAGATATACGCGAAAATCACCAAAGAGAAGCTCAACCAAGACATGGAAAACCTTGCGGCAAGGTTGAACGGCATCGAGGAATTTGCAGGTTGCACCATCTAAAACAGAGAAGCCATGAAACGTGATATAATCATCATAGAGGACAACACGATCAGCGTAAACGGTAACGAGATATGGATGACCGCCACAGAAATCGCCGGACTGTTCCACACGGGCGTCCCGGCAGTGAACGCCGCCATCAGAGCCGTCCGCAAGCCGGACGTGCTGAACGACTACGAAGTGTGCCGCTACATGCGGCTTGAAAACGGGCTGCACGCGGATGTTTACTCTCTTGAAATCATCATCCCCGTCGCCTTCCGGCTGAACACCTACCATGCGCATGTGTTCCGCACGTGGCTGGTAGAGAAAGCACTCTCGAAGGAAAAGCGGCAGGCATACGTGATGTTCATACAGAACGGAAAAGCCGGGTATTGCTGATAACGCATATAAATAAGAAAAAGGAAACGGACAGCCCCGTGAAGGAGTTGTCCGTTTCCTTTTTTCATGCAGCCGCCTTATTCCATCGGCTTGCGATAGTTCGCCTCCAACAATTCACGCAACCCCGATTCAGGGTAAAGCACCTTCCCTCCCAAAAGGATAAAGGGCAACACCCTGTTGTTGCGGTACTCCTGCAAGGTGCGGCGGCTGACACGGAGCAGTTCCGCCACCTCCCTGTCCGTCAGGTAACGCTCCCCGTCCAACGGCGGGCGGTAACTTTCCAGAAAGGCGGAGAGCCATTTCGAGCCTTTGCGCATGTTCTGCACAAGGGTGGCAAGCGGCTCGTCCTCCATCGTAAACACTTCATTGTTCTCGTTCATCATCATTTCGGATTCAGTGGGTTGTGAATAATAAAAATCATTTTCCGCCGGGATAGAGCGTGCCGACAAGCGGAATGAGCCTTTTGACCTCCTCCGGCTTGTAATAGAACCTGCGGTTAATCTGCGAGTAGCCGATAAGCCGCCTGTCGCGCAAGGTCTGCAACGTGCGCGGGCTGATCCTCAACTGCCCGCAGACCTCCTCGCCCGTGAGCCACCTTTCCATCCGCCCGCCGTCGCTCCTGCGCCTAAGGGTGGCTACCTTCTCCGCGAGGGCGTTGAAGGACACCACCATCATCTCGAAGGTCTTTTTCTCGATAGATACTATTTCCATAAGCAAAACATTTCAGAGTTTGCCGCAAAGGTAACGAAGCCGCCATGAACACGCACCGTTTCCCGCTAAAAGGCAGCTTGTTGCGCCGTCTGTCCGGGTTACGGAGCCATTATCCATAAAAATCTTACGTGAGCCACGTAGTGAGCTGTTAAAGCCCCTTTGGTTTATTGCCGAATTTTGCCGCAGAAACCAAAAGAAAAGACTGAATATGAAAGTGATAACGATGGAAAGTTCCGCCTTCACCGCATTGACGGAACAGATAGCCGAGATAGCGGCACACGTGCGTGCCGTTTCCGGCGGGAGGAAGGAAGAATCCCCCGACAGGCTGCTCACCACCCGCGAGGCGGCGCACCTGCTGAACGTGAGTTGCCGCACCCTCCAGCGCATGCGCAGCGAACAGCGCATCGCCTATGTCGTGCTGCGCGGCAAGTGCCGCTACCGGCAGTCGGAAATCGACCGCCTGCTCGAAGACAGCACCATTACGGGTGATGCCGCGACCCCGGAACAGATGAAACGCAACCACACGCTGCGCACGGGCGGCAAACCCAAAGGAAGGAGGACGTAGGACATGGAACTGCTTACCCGCAACAATTTCGAGAACTGGATGCAGAAAGTTATGGAACGGCTCGACCGTCAGGACGAGATGCTGCTCTCCATGCAGCCGTCCGGCAAAGCCCCGAACCCGATGGACGGGATCAGGCTTTTCGACAACCAAGACCTGTGCATGCTGCTCCAGATCAGCAAGCGCACCCTGCAACGCTACCGCAGCATCGGCGCATTGCCCTACAAGACGCTCGGCAAAAAGACCTATTACAGCGAGGCGGACGTGCTGACGTTCCTCTCCGAACATGTAAAGGACTTCCGCAAGGAAGATATAGCCTTCTACAAGGCTCGTATCCATAATTTCTTTCAAAAATAACCATTAAAACATTTTTCAGATGGCAAAGAAAAAAGACGAAAAGGACGTGCTGGTTGTCCGTGACGAGAAGACGGGCGAAATCAGCGTGGTAGCCGGGCTGAACGCCGACGGCTCCCCCAAGCGTATCCCCGCGAAAGCGGAGAACTCGCAGAGCTTCCTGCAATTCGACCGGCACGGCGACGTGCTGGACAACTTCTTCAAGAACTTCTTCCGCCAGTGCAAGGAACCCAGCCGCTTCGGTTTCTACCGTGTCGCGGCGGACCAAGCCGACAAACTGCTGGAGGTTATCAAGGACTTGCTGAAAGACCCCGACGGCAACAAGGAGATGCTTGCGCCCCACAAGGTGGACACCTCCGGCTACGAAAAGAAAGTACAGGAGGAGCAGTCCGCCGAAAAGCAGGAACAACCGGAACAGAAACAAGATGACGAACCTAAAAAACAGGAAGAAATGGAACAGAAAAACGAACAGAATCAGGAAAGCCCGCAACAGACGCAGGGCAACCGGGGCTACCAGCCCATCGACGAGAGCAAGATCAACTGGCAGGAGTTGGAGGAGAAATGGGGCGTGAAGCGCGACGACCTTGAAAAGTCGGGCGATCTTAACAGGATGCTCAACTACGGCAAGTCCGACTTGGTGAGGGTGTCGCCCAATTTCGGCGGAGAGGCTTTCGAACTGGACGCCCGCCTCTCCTTCAAGAAGGACGGCGAGGGCAATGTCAGCCTTGTGCCGCACTTCATCCGCAAGGAGCAGAAGCTCGACGAGTATAAGGAACACAAGTTCTCCGACGATGACCGGAAGAACCTGCGCGAAACGGGCAACCTCGGCAGGGTCGTGGACCTCGTGGACAGGGGAACGGGCGAGATCATCCCCTCGTTCGTCAGCATCGACCGCAAGACGAACGAAATCACGGATGTCCCGGCAAACAAGGTGCGCATACCGGAGCGCATCGGCAAGACGGAAATCACCAAGCAGGAGCAGGACATGCTGCGTGCCGGGCTGCCCGTGCGTGACAAGCTCATCGAGCGCAAGGACGGCAGGAAGTTCGTCACCACCCTGCAAGTGAACGTGGAGCAGCGCGGCGTGGAGTTCGTGCCGGGAACCGGCAGGTCGCCCCGTGCCGTCCAGACGCAGGAAACGAAGAACAACCCCGCACAGGGACAGGCGCAGGGTACGGAGAATGCCGCCAACACGCAGAAGGAGCAACGCCGCAACACGTGGACTAACGCCGACGGCAGCATCCGACCCATCAGCAAATGGAGCGGCGTGGACTTCACCGAGCAGCAGAAAGCCGACTACGTGGCTGGCAAAGCCGTGAAATTAGAGAACGTGACCGACAAGCAAGGCTTCCACGCCACGATGTACATCAAGTTCAATCCGGAGAAGGGACGCCCGTACCGCTACGACACCAACCCCGACAACGCTCAGAAGGTCGCCCCGTCCAACGAGAGCCGCACGCAGGTGGCGGTGAACAGCGAGGGCAAGACCAACGAGGCTACCAAGAACCTGAAAGAACCGTTGCGGAAGGGACAGACCGCCCCGAAGGACACCGCACAGCAACAGCAGCAGGAGAAGCCGCAGAAAAGAAACAATAAGGGCATGAAGATGTAATCCGGTGTCCGCCACTAAATCCGAAGTACCATTTGTAAAATTCAAAACGACAGAAGAATATGAAGACAATCATTGCAGAAAAGCCGTCTGTGGCACGTGAGATCGCCCGTATCGTGGGCGCGACAAAGAGAGAGGAAGGATATTTCGAGGGAGGCGGCTACGCCGTGACATGGGCGTTCGGACACCTCGTGCAGCTTGCCATGCCCGACGGCTACGGCATACGCGGCTTCGTCCGTGACAACCTGCCCGTCATCCCCGACACCTTCACGCTCGTCCCCCGCCAGACCAAGACGGAGAAGGGTTACAAGCCTGACAGCGGTGTGGCGGCGCAGATAAAGGTTATCGCCACCCTGTTCAACAGGAGCGAACAAATCATCGTGGCGACCGATGCAGGGCGTGAGGGTGAGCTTATCTTCCGATACCTCTACCATTATATCGGATGCACCACCCCGTTTGTGCGCCTTTGGATAAGCTCGCTTACCGACAAGGCTATCCGCGAGGGGCTGCGCAACCTCGAAGCGGGCGGCAAATACGACAATCTCTATCTTGCCGCCAAAGCGCGGAGCGAATCAGACTGGCTCGTGGGCATCAACGGCACGCAGGCACTCTCCATCGCCGCCGGACACGGCACATATTCCATCGGACGGGTGCAGACACCTACATTGGCAATGGTGTGCGCACGCTATTGGGAGAACCGCCGCTTCACACCCGAAGCCTTTTGGCAGCTCCATATCGCAACGGACGGCTGCGACGAAGGAACAGTGAAGTTTTCCTCTTCCGAAAAGTGGAAAGAGAAAGAGCCTGCGACGGAACTGTATGATAAGGTGAAGTCGGCAGGCACAGCCACCGTCACGAAAGCCGAACGCAAGGAGAAGACGGAGGAAACACCGCTCCTGTACGACCTGACGACGCTCCAGAAGGAAGCCAACGCCAAGCACGGCTTCACGGCGGAACAGACGCTTGAAATCGCGCAGAAGCTCTATGAGAAGAAGCTCATCACCTATCCGCGAACCGGAAGCCGCTACATACCCGAAGACATGTTCGCTGAAATCCCCAAGCTGCTCGCCTTCATCGGGGCTTTGCCCGAATGGAAAGGCAAGGTGCAGCCGAAAGCGCAGCCGACACGCCGCAGTGTGGACGGCGGCAAGGTGACGGACCACCACGCCCTGCTCGTCACTGGCGAGAAGCCGCTGTTCCTCTCCAAAGAGGACAGCACCATTTATCAGATGGTTGCCGGGCGCATGATTGAGGCTTTCTCCGAGAAATGCGTCAAGGACACCGCCACCGTCACGGCGGAATGTGCCGGAGTGGAGTTCACGGTGAAAGGCAGCATCATCAGGCAAGCCGGATGGCGTGCCGTCTATGGCGGGGAGGACAAGGAAGAAACCGCCATCCCCGATTGGCGGGAAGGCGACACGCTGACGCTGAAAGGCTGCTCCATCACGGAGGGCAAGACCAAACCCAAACCGCTGCATACCGAAGCGACACTGTTGTCGGCAATGGAAACGGCGGGCAAGGACATAGAGGACGACGCATTGCGTCAGGCGTTGAAGGACTGCGGCATCGGCACGCCCGCCACCCGTGCGGCGATTATCGAAACGCTCTTCAAACGCGGCTACATGGAACGCTGCAAGAAATCGCTTGTGCCGACAGAAAAAGGGCTTGCCCTCTACTCGGTCGTGAAGACGATGCGCATCGCCGACGTAGCCATGACGGGCGAATGGGAGAAGAATCTGGCACGCATCGAGCGCGGGGAACTGCCCGCTGACACCTTCCGCAGGGAGATAGAGGCGTACACACGTGAAATCACCTCCGAACTGCTCTCGTGCGACAAACTGTTCTCCCGCAGGGATTCCGGCTGCAAGTGTCCCAAGTGCGGGACGGGCAGCATGCAGTTCTACGGCAAGGTGGTACGCTGCGACAACGCGGAGTGCGGGCTGCCCGTGTTCCGCCTGAAGGCGAACCGCACCCTTTCCGACGACGAGATCAAAGAGCTGCTCACCGACGGGCATACGAAGCTGCTCAAAGGCTTCAAAAGCAAACAGGGCAAGAGCTTTGATGCCATAGTCGCCTTTGACGGGGACTATAACACGACTTTCGTGTTCCCCGAAAGGAAAACGAGCAGGAAATTTTCAGGACGGAAGAAATAGTATTACCTTTGCCACTGGTTCAGAGTAATGAATTGTTCTTCGATACCGGATTACACTCATACTTTGGATTTAGTGGTGGCACTCGGAGGGATACCGAGTGCCTTTTCTTTCTCCTTTCCAGACGATTATCCACGTCATTACCAATCCACTAAATTCCAAAGTAATGAACAACAAGAAGAAAAACGAGGGTCAGACCGACTTTTCCTATTACGGTCTGTACCTGCTGGACTACCTCCGCACGAACAGGTTTGAACAGGCTTCCGATGATGCCTTCATCCGGGAGCGTGCCGACCGTGCCGCCGAAACGTATGAGCGTGTGCGGCTCGAAGGCTATCCGCCCGAAGGGGCGCAGGAGTTGGCGATGGACACGCTCCTGCGGGGGCTTCGCTATTCCAAGTACGCCATCCTCCGCGAAGTCGTGGAAAACGAGTTTGCCAACGAAGTGCCGGAAAAGAAACGCGAAGCCTTCATCCGAAAGCTGCTGCCGCCTGTCGGTAATGTATTCTCCGCCTATGACCTTTCGGACGACAACTTCGCCCTGTCGCCCGAATACGACCTGCTCTACACGGAGCTGACGGGAGCCGCCGTCCTTTATATCGACGAGTATGGCGTTTAACCGCAAACAACGGCTGCGGGACAACATCGAGGCGATACGGACGGCATTCATCCTTGACAGGGAACGGAGGACGGCAACCGCCGAGGAACAAGCCATACTTCGGAAGTATTGCGGTTTCGGCGGATTGAAGTGCATACTGAACCCGGCAAAGGAACTGACGGATGCCGTGCATTGGGCGAAATCGGACCTCGAACTGTTTGCCCCTACGGTGGAGCTGCACAGGCTGGTGCGTGAAAACAGCAAGGACGATACGGAGTACAAGCGGTACGTGGATGCCATGAAGCAGTCCGTGCTGACCGCTTTCTACACCCCGCCGGAGATAACCGGCACTATCGCGGATGTACTGCATGAACACGGCATACGTCCCGATCGCGTATTGGAGCCGTCGGCGGGCGTGGGCGCATTCGTGGATGCCGTGCTGGAAAACAAGCCGGACGCGGATATCATGGCTTTCGAGAAAGACCTGATGACGGGCAAAATATTGGGATACCTGCATCCAGACCAAAAGGTAAGGGTGCAGGGATTCGAGAAGATAGAGAAGCCATTCACGGACTATTTCGACCTTGCTATCTCGAACATCCCGTTCGGCGACGTGGCTGTGTTCGACCCGGAGTTCACGGGCAGCCAAGACCCGGCAAGGCGTTCCGCACCGAAGGCAATACACAACTACTTCTTCCTGAAAAGCCTTGACGCGGTGCGTGAGGGCGGCATCGTGGCGTTCATCACCTCTCAAGGGGTACTGGACGCACCGTCCAACGCGCCCATACGCGAGTATATGATGCGTAATGCCAATCTGGTGGGAGTCGCACGCCTGCCGAACAACCTCTTCACGGACAACGCGGGTACGGAAGTGGGTAGCGACCTGATTATCCTGCAAAAGAACAGCGGCAAGAAACGGGAGCTGTACGATTATGAAGAGTTGTTCGTGCAGACGGAAAAGACACCGATAGGTAGTTTCCAGAACGGGTATGTCGGCAGCATCGGCATGATTCCCCACTCGGATCTGATAAGCGGCACAGACCCTTACGGGAAACCAGCCTATAAAGTCATGCACCGGGACGGCATCGAGCAAATGGCGGAGGATTTGCGGGAACATATGGATATTGAGCTGTATAAGTTGGACAAAAAGCTGTATGAAATGCACAGCCTGCATCCGGCACAGGGGAAAAGCACGGTGACAGAAACCATTTCCACACCGGTTGTCACTCCTGAGATACAGCCACGTCATGAAATGGCAGTGAAGCCCGAAGCGGCAACACCGCAGCCGGAGGAAGAAAAGTCGGAGATAGAGCCGCGCCGCCCCGATTATTCGGAGGGCGTGCAGCTCTCCCTGCTCGACCTCTGGGGCATGACGGAGGAAGTACGCAAGCAGGAAGCACCCGCCAAGAAGAAAAAGACGGCGAAAAAGGAAAGCCCGGCAAGGCGCATGCCTCCCAAACCGCAGGCGCAGGTTACGCCGAAGGTTACGACCGCACCGCCACAGCCGTCTGCCGCACCGCCGACGGAAAGCAGGGACAGCCATGAAACAAAGCCGGTGAGTGTCGCAGCCAAAGCCGATCCGGATGATATTTACGCTACTTTGGATTGGGACACCAATCCGCCCATCAACGGCTTCTATGAAATGATGATGGACCTCACGCCGGAGCGACGCAAGGAACTTCGCAGGCTGGCGGCACAGCATCAGGAGAAACGGCAGCATGTCCCGGACGTGAAAGCCGCGCCGGAGCAGGAAACACGGCAACCCGAAACACAGCCGGAAGTTGCCGCCATTCCTGTCGCTCCCGCAACGGAAGCGGCTGCAACCTCCCTTTTTCCCGAAATGGAAGCGGAAAAACCGAAAGAGGAAGCTCCCGACCTGTCGCCGCGTCCCTACCACCGCACGCCGGAAATGCACTTGCGTGAAGGCTCGTTAGTGGCTGACAGTGGGCGTCGTAACATCGGTTATCTGAAAGACATCACGCCTTACGGCGCGACATTCCAGCCGCTTGGACTGACAGGCTATCAGAAAGAGAAGGCGTTGCTGTATGTGTCGCTCCGTGACGCATACGAGCGTCTGTACCGTTATGAATCGAACAGGCGCGAGGAAAACCCGCAGTGGCGTGAGCATCTGAACACCTGCTATGACGAGTTTGTCATGCGCTACGGCAACCTCAACGCCAAGCAGAACGTGAAACTGGTGGTGATGGATGCAGGAGGACGCGACATCCTTTCGCTGGAACGTGCGGAGGACGGCAGGTTCGTCAAGGCGGACATTTTCGAGCGTCCCGTTTCCTTCTCGGTAGAGAGCCATGCCAACGTAAGCTCTCCCGAAGAGGCACTCTCCGCATCGCTCAACAAGTTCGGCACGGTCAATCTCGACTATATGCGGGAGATAACCGACAGTACGGAGGAGGGATTGCTTGACGCCCTCAAAGGACGCATCTTCTACAACCCGCTCGTAACCGGTTACGAGATAAAGGACAGGTTCATCGCCGGGAACGTGATAGAGAAGGCGGAACGCATCGAGGCATGGATGGGCGACAACCCCGAAAACGGGCGTATGCCGGAAGTGAAGCAGGCGTTGGAGGCTCTGAAAGAAGCCGAGCCGCCGCGCATCGCTTTTGAAGACCTCGACTTCAATTTCGGGGAACGCTGGATTCCGACGGGCGTATATGCCGCCTACATGAGCCGTCTTTTTGACACGGACGTGAAAATCGCCTACTCCGCAAGCATGGACGAATTTTCGGTGGCGTGCGGCTACCGCACCATGAAAATCACGGACGAGTTTTTAGTGAAGGGCTATTACCGGAACTATGACGGCATGCACCTGTTGAAACACGCCCTGCATAACACCTGCCCGGATATGATGAAGTCCATAGGAAAGGATGAACACGGAAACGACATCAAGGTACGCGACAGCGAGGGCATACAGCTCGCCAACGCCAAGATTGACGAAATCCGTAACGGGTTCTCGGAATGGCTGGAAGAGCAGTCGCCGCAGTTCAAGGAACGGCTGACGACGATGTACAACCGCAAGTTCAACTGTTTCGTGCGCCCGAAATATGACGGCTCACACCAGACCTTTCCGGACCTCAACCTCAAAGGGCTGGCAAGCAGGGGTATCAAGAGCGTCTATCCGTCGCAGATGGATTGCGTCTGGATGCTCAAACAGAACGGCGGTGGCATCTGCGACCACGAAGTCGGTACAGGCAAGACGCTGATAATGTGCATTGCAGCGCATGAGATGAAGCGTCTGAACTTGGCGCACAAACCGATGATTATCGGGCTGAAAGCCAATGTCGCGGAGATTGCCGCCACCTATCAGGCGGCATACCCGAACGCGCGGATTCTCTATGCCTCGGAGAAGGACTTTTCGACCGCCAACCGCGTGCGTTTCTTCAACAACATCAAGAACAACGACTATGATTGCGTCATCATGTCGCACGACCAGTTCGGCAAGATTCCGCAGTCGCCGGAGTTGCAGCAGCGCATCCTGCAAGCGGAGCTTGACACGGTGGAGGAAAACCTCGAAGTCTTGCGGCAGCAGGGCAAGAACGTATCGAGGGCGATGCTGAAAGGTCTGGAAAAGCGCAAGCACAACCTTGAAGCGAAGCTGGAGAAGGTGGAACACGCCATCAAGTCGCGCACGGACGACGTGGTGGACTTCAAGCAGATGGGCATCGACCATATTTTTATTGACGAATCGCATCAATTTAAGAACTTGACTTTCAACACGCGGCATGACCGTGTGGCTGGTTTGGGCAACTCGGAAGGAAGCCAGAAAGCCCTGAATATGCTTTTTGCCATCCGCACCATACAAGAGCGCACGGGTAAGGACTTGGGGGCGACGTTCCTATCCGGCACGACCATCAGCAACTCGCTGACGGAACTGTACCTGCTCTTCAAGTACCTGCGCCCGAAGGAACTGGAACGGCAGGATATCCGGTGCTTTGACGCATGGGCGGCTATCTTCGCCAAGAAGACGACCGATTTCGAGTTCAACGTGACGAACAACGTGGTGCAGAAGGAGCGTTTCCGCTACTTCATCAAAGTGCCGGAGCTTGCCGCCTTCTACAACGAGATAACCGACTACCGCACGGCAGAGGATGTGGGTGTGGATCGTCCGCACAAGAACGAGATACTGCACCATATACCGCCCACGCCGGAGCAGGAGGACTTCATTCAAAAACTGATGCAGTTCGCCAAGACGGGCGACGCCACGCTGCTCGGTAGACCGCCCCTGTCGGAAACGGAAGAGAAGGCAAAGATGCTGATCGCCACCGATTACGCACGGAAGATGGCTCTCGATATGCGCATGATAGACCCGAACTACGAAGACCACCCCGACAACAAGGCTTCCCACTGTGCCAAGACGATTGCGGAGTATTACCATAAATACGACGCGCAGAAAGGCACGCAGTTCGTGTTCTCGGATCTGGGGACGTACCAGCCGGGCGACGGGTGGAACGTGTACAGTGAGATAAAGCGGAAGCTGACGGAGGACTACGGCATACCGGCAAGCGAGGTGCGCTTCATTCAGGAGTGCAAGACCGACAAGGCGCGCAAGGCGGTGATAGACGCCATGAACGCCGGAACGGTGCGCGTGCTGTTCGGTTCCACCTCCATGCTCGGAACGGGCGTGAATGCGCAAAAAAGGTGTGTCGCCATCCATCATTTGGATACGCCTTGGCGACCGTCCGACCTGCAACAGCGTGACGGACGGGGAGTCAGGGCAGGCAACGAGATTGCCAAGCATTTTGCCGGGAACAATGTGGATGTCATCATCTACGCGGTGGAAAAGTCGCTGGACAGCTACAAGTTCAACCTGCTGCACTGCAAGCAGACGTTCATCTCGCAGCTTAAAAGCGGGGCGATGGGCGCGCGTACCATCGACGAGGGGGCGATGGACGAGAAATCGGGCATGAATTTCTCGGAGTACATGGCGTTGCTCTCCGGCAATACCGACCTTTTGGACAAGGCGAAACTGGAGAAGCGTATCGCATCGCTTGAAGGGGAACGCAAGTCGTTCAACAAGGGCAAGCGCGATTCGGAGTTCAAGCTGGAAGCCAAGACGGGGGAACTGCGTAACAACACGGCTGTCATCGAAGCCATGACGGAAGATTGGAACCGCTTTCTTTCCGTTGTGCAGACGGACAAGGAGGGCAACCGCCTGAATGCGGTCAAGGTGGACGGCGTGGATTCTACCGATGAAAAGGTTATCGGAAAGCGTTTGCAGGAGATAGCCAAGAACGCCACTACGGGCGGGCTGTACAAGCCTGTCGGGGAACTTTACGGCTTTCCGATAAAGGTGGTAAGCGAGAGGATACTCAAAGAGGGGCTGGAGTTTACCGATAACCGCTTCGTGGTGGAGGGAAACTACAAGTACACCTACAACAACGGGCATCTGGCGATGGCTGATTCGGTAGCCGCCGCACGTAATTTCCTGAACGCATTGGAGCGGATTCCGTCCATAATCGACCAGTACAAGGGAAAGAACGAGGTGCTGGAAAAGGAAGTTCCGCAGTTGCAGGAGATAGCGGGCAAGGTATGGAAAAAGGAGGACGAACTGAAACAGCTTAAGTCCGAACTTGCCGCACTTGACCGAAAGATACAGCTGGAACTTGCGCCGCCTACGCAGGAAGCCGACGAAAAAGAAAAGGATGGACAGGAGGTCAAGCCTGTTTCGGAAGGTGTACGGAGCATATCGCCACAACAAACTGATGATGCACCGCAGATACGCAGCCCGGTGAATGAGCGAAATCCAACGGGCAACATCATTGGCGACCATGTCATCATCGGACGACCGGGTTTTCAGTTAAAGAATAAAAACCGATCGAAAGGGATAAAAATTTAAAATTAGGAATTTTATATAAAATATTAATAGGGGCTATCCAAAAGGTCTAAAAGTAAATCATATCCCCTCTGCAAGTATCTGTAGGAGAGTGATTGCAAGACTTTCTTTCTTTTTGGGCAGCCTCTATTAAATTTATTTGCTCTTTCTTGATTTATGTTTATAAACATTATACCAAAAACATTCCAACTAACCTTGTTTATGTTTTGTCAGCCACCATTTGCACAACCATATTTGACTCCCAAAGAGAATGAATTCGATAAGATAACTTGCTGCATACCCACAATAAGGGGCTAAATAGAATACGAATGGGAAATAGATAACAGCACCGACAACAGATTGCGTTATGTAGTTGGTTAAACTCATTTTACCATAAAGCTGTAATGTGGAAACCGCTTTATTTGACACATTCCTTATGACACAATAATATGAACGAGAATATTTCTACAGAATCATCAGTAAAACAGAAAAAAATACTAATTTTGTTTTTGATGATCCTTCCAAAAGGAATTAGAAAAAATGTCTAATTCTAACTTATAGAGGAAAAAGCAACAATTAAATATTAAAGAATAAAAGATACGAAAAATATGACGCCAAAAGAGATACTACAAAAATGGATTGACTGCTTCAACGCCGCCGATGCAGTCGCTTTGGCAAACTTATACGCTCAGGATGCCATAAACCATCAAGTCGCAAACACCCCAGTTATAGGAAAAACAGCTATCCATGAAATGTTTGTAAATGAATTTGCAACCTCAAAAATGGTTTGTATTGTTGAGCATATATTCGAGGATGGAGAATGGGCTATCATGGAATGGAAAGATCCGCTCGGGTTGCGAGGATGCGGATTCTTTCATGTGCAAAACGATAAAATAGTTTTCCAAAGAGGTTATTGGGATAAGCTCAGCTTTCTCAAACAGCACGGTTTACCCGTAGAGAATAGTGATGAAAATCCAAACACATAACACCGTCCGATATGGGAATCATCATTCATTCTTTAGAGTCCGTTTCTTTCAAAGATTTGTATGCGGCATTCTCATCTGCATTCAAAGATTATGATTTCTCTTTGAATGCGGATGAATTGCGACGCATGCTCGACCGACGAGGATACAATCCACAACTATCTTTCGGAGTATTTTTCGAAGGACGGCTGATTTCTTTTGTGCTTAACGGAACAGGCATGTACAACAACATCTTGACTGCCTATGACACAGGGACGGGAACCGTACCTTCATTCCGGGGATTACACCTAACCCAAAAAATATTCACTTTCAGCCTCGAATTGATATGTCAACAAGGAGTTCGGCAATATGTACTGGAAGTTTTGCAACACAATCACAAAGCAATAAAAATATATCGCAAATTAGGCTTTGAAACACAGAGAAATTTCAACTACTACTCTGCCAAACTGAGCGATATTGTTCCTGTATTGCAAGTAAACCATACCGCATGTCGCATACTCCCATCGGATTTAAAAAACTGCCTTAACCAAACGGCCTGGTTCGATTTTCATCCTTCATGGCAAAATGACAGGGCTTCACTGGAACGCGGAATCGACAATTTGGACATATTGGGAGCTTATGAAAGAGAAGAACTTGTCGGATTTGTTATCTTTGAACCGGCATCTGGCGATATTTCATCCCTCGCAGTTGCAAAAGATTACCGGCGTAAAGGAATAGGCAAGTCTTTGCTTAAAAGTGCTGTCAGTCATTTTCAAAGCGATGTACTCAAATTTACTAATGTTGATTGCGATTGTGAATCAGTCACTGGTTTCTTGTCATCATTAGGACTTACCCCAAAAGGACAACAGTTTGAAATGGTCAGAAAAATTTAACCTACATTTATATGAATAGCCCTCATCATCAAATAACAAATTAATAATACCAAATAAAAATACGTATAGATTAAAAAAGTTCTTTGTGCTTTTGTCAGGGAACTTTTTTTTCGTAAATTTGCGTTCAATTATGCGGCAGTAATAATATACATATTAATACGAGTTAAGAATCCTGTAGTTTTCTACATGCTACGAGGAGGTATTAAAAGGTGCGTTTCGGCAATGCATCTATTGTAGTATATTATTGCTTAATCAAATGAACATTATAAATTTAGGAATTCTTGCTCACATTGATGCAGGAAAAACTTCCGTAACCGAAAATCTGCTATTTGCCTGCGGAGCAACGGAAAAGCGCGGCAGTGTTGATAAAGGTGACACCATAACAGACTCTATGGATATAGAAAAACGTAGAGGAATTACTATTCGGGCTTCTACGACATCTATTGTTTGGAATGGTGTGAAATGCAATATCATTGACACTCCGGGACACATGGATTTTATTGCAGAGGTGGAGCGGACATTCAAAATGCTTGATGGTGCAGTCCTCATATTATCGGCAAAGGAAGGCATACAAGCACAAACAAAGTTGCTGTTCAAGACTTTGCAAAAACTGCAAATCCCGACAATTATATTTATCAATAAGATTGATCGTGCCGGCGTAAATCTTGAGCGTTTATATCTGGACATAAAAACAAATCTGTCGCAAGACGTCTTGTTTATGCAAACGGTTGTCGATGGAGTCGTTTACCCGATTTGCACCCCAACAGATATAAGGGCAGAACACAAAGAATTTGTATGCAACCATGACGACGATATATTAGAACTATATTTGGCGGATAAAGAAATCTTACCGGCAGATTATTGGAATGCGATAATCGCTCTTGTGGCAAAAGCCAAAGCCTATCCGGTCTTGCATGGATCAGCAATGTGCAATATTGGCATCAATGAGTTGTTAGACGCCATCATTTCTTTTATATTTCCTCCGGCATCAGTCCCCAATAGACTTTCAGCTTATCTTTATAAAATAGAACATGACCCCAAAGGGCATAAAAGAAGTTTTCTAAAAATTATTGACGGAAGGCTGAGACTTCGAACCGTTATAAAAGTCAATGATTCTGAAAAATTCATCAAGATTAAAAATCTAAAAACCATTTATCAGGGCAAAGAGATAAATGTTGATGAAGTGGTTGCTAATGATATCGCAATTATAGAAGATATAGAAGAATTAAGAATCGGAGATTATTTAGGTGTTAAACCTTGTCTGATTCAAGGATTATCTCATCAGCATCCCGCCCTCAAATCTTCTGTCCGACCAGACAAGCCCGAAGAGAGAAGCAAGTTGATATCCGCTCTAAATGTATTGTTTATTGAAGACCCGTCTCTGTCCTTTTCCATAAATTCATATAGTGATGAATTGGAAATCTCGTTATATGGTTTAACCCAAAAAGAAATCATACAAACATTGCTGGAAGAACGATTCTCCGTAAAGGCCCATTTTGATGAAATCAAGACTATCTACAAAGAACGACCTAAAAAGAAGGTGAATAAGATTATCCATATCGAAGTCCCTCCCAACCCTTACTGGGCCTCCATAGGACTGACTCTTGAACCTTTACCGATAGGGTCAGGGTTGCAAATCGAAAGTGAAATCTCCTTTGGTTATCTGAACCATTCTTTTCAAAATGCCGTTTTTGAAGGAATCCGTATGTCTTGCCAATCGGGATTGCATGGATGGGAAGTGACGGATTTGAAAGTAACCTTTACTTATGCCCTTTATTATAGTCCGATAAGTACCCCTGCCGATTTTAGACAATTGTCTCCTTATGTCTTCAGGTTGGCTTTGCAACAATCAGGAGTGGATATTCTCGAACCGATGCTCTATTTTGAGTTACAGATACCACAAGTAGCAAGTTCCAAAGCTATTACAGATCTGCAAAAAATGATGTCTGAGATTAAAGGTATCAGTTGTAATAATGAGTGGTGTCTTATTGAAGGGAAAGTTCCATTAAATACAAGTAAAGACTATGCCTCAGAAGTAAGTTCATACACTAAAGGCTTAGGCACTTTTATGGTTAAGCCGTGTGGGTATCAAATAACAAAAGGCGGTTATTCTGATAATACCCGTATGGAAGAAAAGGATAAACTTTTATTCATGTTTGAAAAATCAGTATCATCAAAATAATGGAACGATCCAGGAATTTCTATAAGACAATACGGTTGGGGTATATACTTATCTCCGTTCTTATCGGATGTATAGCATATAATAGCTTCTATGAATGGCAGGAGATAGAAGCATTAGAACTTGACAATAAAAAAATAGACGAGTTCCGAAAAGAGATAAACAATATCAATATTCAAATGATAAAATTCTCTCTATTTGGTGAAACAATACTGGAATGGAACGATAAAGATATCGAACATTACCATGCACAGCGTATGGCAATGGACAGTATGCTCTGCCGTTTCAAAGCTACCTATCCGGCAGAGCGTATAGACAGCGTACGCCATCTTCTCGAAGATAAGGAACGGCAGATGTGCCAAATCGTGCAGATACTTGAACAGCAACAAGCCATCAACGATAAGATACCCCGTCAAGTACCCGTAATCGCGCAGAAAAGTGTGCAAGAACAACCCAAGAAACCTAAACGAAAAGGATTCTTGGGCATCTTCGGCAAAAAGGAAGAAGCGAAACCAACTGTGACTACCACGATGCACCGTTCCTTTAACCGGAATATGAGAACCGAACAACAGGCGCAAAGCCGTCGCTTATCGGTTCATGCCGATAGCCTTGCCGCACGAAATGCGGAACTTAACAGGCAACTGCAAGGACTGGTTGTTCAAATAGACGGGAAAGTACAAACTGACCTACAAAAGCGGGAAGCCGAGATAACAGCCATGCGGGAACGGTCGTTCATTCAGATTGGGGGCTTGACAGGGTTCGTTATACTGCTACTGGTCATATCATATATCATCATACACCGAAATGCCAACCGCATCAAGCGATATAAACAGGAAACCGCAGATTTAATTGAGCGACTGCAACAAATGGCAAAGCGAAACGAGGCACTGATAGCCTCTCGCAAGAAAGCCGTTCATACCATTACCCATGAATTACGTACACCACTGACGGCAATAACGGGTTATGCCGGACTGATGCGGAAAGACTGCAATACGGATAAAACCGGGACGTATATCCGAAACATTCAGGAATCTTCTGACCGCATGCGTGAAATGCTGAACACCCTGCTGAATTTTTTCCGGCTGGACAACGGCAAGGAACAGCCTAATTTCTCCGCATGTAGGATTTCCGCAATCACACATACGCTCGAAACGGAGTTTATGCCAATCGCCATAAACAAAGGACTGACTCTGACAATACATTGCCACAAGGATGCCTTTGTATGTACAGATAAGGAACGCATCTTGCAAATCGGGAACAACCTGCTGTCCAACGCTATCAAGTTCACGGAGAACGGCAGTGTTTCTTTGCGGGCAGATTATGATAACGGTCTGCTGAAACTTATCGTCGAAGATACGGGTACAGGTATGACCGAAGAGGAACAGCAACGGGTATTCGGGGCGTTTGAACGTCTGTCAAACGCTGCCGCAAAGGATGGCTTCGGATTAGGTCTTTCCATTGTTCAGCGTATTGTGACAATGCTCGGCGGCACAATCCGTCTGGAGAGCGATAAAGGCAAAGGTAGCCGTTTCACGGTGGAAATCCCCATGCAGACAGCCGAGGAACTACCGGAACGGATAAATCAAACACAGGTTCATCATAACCATACATTCCACGATGTGGTTGCCATCGACAATGACGAAGTGCTGCTCCTGATGCTGAAAGAAATGTATGCACAGGAAGGGATACACTGCGATACCTGCACCAATGCTGCGGAGCTGATGGAACTGATACGAAAAAAGGAATACAGCCTTCTTCTGACGGATCTGAATATGCCGGATATAAACGGTTTCGAGTTGCTGGAACTGTTGCGCACTTCCAACGTTGGCAATTCAAGGGATATCCCGGTAATCGTGACAACCGCTTCGGGCAGTTGCGGCAAAGAGGAACTTATAGAACATGGATTCACAGAATGCCTGTTCAAGCCGTTCTCCATATCTGAACTGATGGAGATTTCAAATAAATGCGCCATGAATGCGGCACAAAATGAAAAGCCGGGTTTCACCTCCCTGCTATCCTACGGCAATGAAGCCGTCATGCTGGAGAAATTGATAACGGAAACAGAAAAGGAAATGCAGTCGCTCAGGTATGCGGAACAACGGAAAGACCTTCCGGAACTGGACGCCCTAACACACCACCTGCGCAGCTCTTGGGAGATACTCCGTGCCGACAGACCGTTGAGGGAACTTTATAAACTGATTCATCACAATGGCACACCTGACGACAAAGCAATAGGCAATGCCGTAAGAGCTGTGCTGGATAAGGGTTCGGAGATAATCCGGCTGGCAAAAGAAGAAAGGAAGAAATACAACAATGGATAAGATAAAAATCATCGTGGTGGAGGACAACATCGTGTATTGCGAGTTTGTCTGTAACCTGCTGGCACGTGAGGGATTCCGTACCGTGCAGGCTTTCCACCTCTCGACAGCGAGGAAACTTCTGCAACAAGCCGCTGACGGGGACATCGTGGTTTCAGACCTGCGCCTACCTGACGGCAATGGTATCGACCTGTTGCGTTGGATGCGCAAAGAGGGTATGACGCAGCCGTTCATCATCATGACCGACTATGCCGAAGTGCATACGGCGGTTGAAAGTATGAAACTCGGCTCGCTGGACTACATACCCAAACAACTCGTGGAGGACAAACTCGTGCCTCTTCTCCGTACCATACTGAAAGAGCGGAATATCGGGCGGAGCCGTATGCCCGTGTTTGCCCGTGACGGTTCCGCCTTCCGGAAAATCATGCACCGGATAAGGCTGGTAGCACCAACCGACATGAGCGTACTGATATTCGGAGAGAACGGCACGGGCAAGGAGCATATCGCCCACCATCTGCATGATAAAAGCAAACGTTCCGGCAAGCCGTTCGTGGCTGTGGACTGCGGATCGTTAAACAAAGAGCTTGCTCCATCGGCATTTTTCGGACACGTCAAAGGCGCATTCACCGGTGCGGACAGTGCCAAGAAAGGATATTTCCATGAAGCCGAAGGCGGCACGCTGTTTTTGGACGAAGTGGGCAACCTCGCACCGGAAACCCAACAGATGCTTCTGCGTGCCATACAGGAGCGGCGATACCGCCCCGTTGGTGACAGGACGGATAGAAGTTTCAATGTCCGTATTATCGCTGCCACCAACGAGAATCTGGAAAAGGCGGTCAATGAAAAGCGTTTCCGGCAGGACTTGCTGTACCGTCTGCACGACTTCGATATAACCGTTCCGCCGCTGCGTGATTGTCAGGAAGACATCATGCCGCTGGCAGAGTTTTTCCGCGAGATTGCCAATAATGAATTGGAGTGCAAGGTTAGCGGATTCAGCTCCGAAGCACGGAAAGCGTTGCTGACCCATTCATGGCCGGGCAACGTGCGCGAGCTTCGGCAGAAAATCATGGGCGCGGTGTTGCAGGCACAGACGGGACTTGTCACGAAAGAGCATCTGGAACTTGGGATAACCGAAACAACCTCTATTACCGGCTTCTCCCTACGCAACGATGAGGAAGATAAAGAGCGGATTCTGCGTGCTTTGAAGCAGGCTGACGGGAACCGGAAGGTCGCTGCCGAATTGCTTGGAATAGGCAGGACAACACTCTATAATAAACTGGAAGAATATGGATTGAAGTATAAATTTGAGCAACCATAGCCCGCAATTCGCTGAAAATGGCTATCTTTGCATGACATATTAGAAGGTAACGGCGACTGGCAGAGCCTTTTGCCGCCTATATATAACATAAGACCGCAAGGCGTTTCGAGCGAAAATCTGGTAAATTGACACTACGGAGACGATTGCGTGATGCTTATGCTATGCCTACGCATAGCGTGCATTCACGTACTCTCCGTAAAAGGCTTTACCAGAGCCGTCGCTCGAAAGTAGTGTGATTTGCACGCTACTTTTTTGTCCTTGCCCAACGAAAGGAAACGATAATGGGTAAAGTACAGATTCTTGCCGTCCTCACGATGGACGGTTGTCAAAGCTCCGAGTTATGTTGCAAAGCGTATAAGGAACTGCGCCTTGAAGATTGCGGCATCAATAAGATAAGGGAAAACGCCCTTTATCATATCACACCGGATTATTCCATATCTATGCTTGACGAATGGCGGAAATCCACAACAGACATCTGCTATCTGGCAGAAGTCACTCCTGAAAAGGCGGACTACATCAACGGGCTGCTGCGTATGCGTGTGGTGGATGAAATCATACTTTACACGATTCCTTTCATTGCCGGAACGGGAAAGCGTTTCTTCCAGTCCGCCTTGCCACAGGGACAATGGACGCTGACCTCACAGAAGGTGTACCGCAACGGAGTGGTCCGCCATATCTATAAAGCGTGCGTTTGATGTCCGGAAAGTGGACGAATGTTCAGTAAATGAACACTTTAAGCTGAATACAATTCCTGTCGGATAAATAAATTGAGAAATTATCACACTGAAATCCAGCACCTTGCAGAGAGCGTGCCGGATTTTTTCTTTTATGTACACGCTTTTTGCCAATCATATTCATGTGCGCATACCGAAAAACAGAGTGTAAAATTTCAAAATTGACAGGACATGAATTATTTCTTATTGGCGGAAACCGAGTTCTTCCGCCGTATAAACGAAGCCGGGGACTGCAATATGGAAACGGCATACACGGCTTTCGCCACGCAAGTGATCGAACTATGCAGCGGCAATGTGGACACCAACCGCACCATCATTGCGCTGGCTTACATTGAAATCGAGTTGCAGCACCATCCCGTGCGCAATCTTCCCGAAGAAAAGAGGGAGGTTGCAGCCTACATCAGCAAGGCACTCTCTTTCGTGAGGAAGATGCAGAAGTTCCTTGCCGCTCCCCAAGTGCCACCACTAATCCCCATCCGTACATCCTCCGACAACACAACCGAAAATCCCGCCTCACCCCTGCAATGGACGGGCAACGCCATCGACCTCGTGGAACTTATCTACGGCATCAACGAGATGGGCTGCATCAACAACGGCAACATGCCGCTCAAACAGCTGGCCCCGCTTCTCTACAAGATTTTCGGGGTTGAATCAAAGGACTGCTACCGCTTCTATATAGACATCAAACGCCGGAAGAACGAAAGCCGCACCTATTTCCTTAACAGAATGCAGGAGAAACTGAACGAGAGAATGCTCCGCGACGAAGAAATGGAGCGCATGAGAAGATAAAAAATATCCATTATAAATAAAAAGACAGGATGCATGTATTCCTGTCTTTTTAGTTTATATTTGATTACATACTAATTAGTTCTATATGAAACCTTTCAATCCGATAAAGATAAACTGCAAAACATTATGTCTGGGAAATAATAGAACAATTAGTGCTATTAGCATTTATAATTACTACGAACGATGAAACAACTACTTTAAGATTGATCTATAAAAATCGCCACTTTGCAGTTTGTTTTTTGTGTAAAATTCGCCAATTAAAAAATTATGATTATCTTTGCACTATAATTCATAAAGGTATGGAAACAGTAAATAGAATACTTCAAGAGAAGATTACTGCACGAATCGCGCCCAATAAAGCAGTATTAATTTTTGGTGCCCGCCGTGTTGGTAAAACGGTAATGATGCGTAAAATTGTGGACAACTATTCAGGTAGGACTATGATGCTCAACGGTGAAGACTACGACACATTAGCACTTTTGGAGAATCGCTCAATTGCCAATTATCGACATTTGCTGGATGGTATTGATTTGCTGGCTATTGATGAGGCACAGAACATACCACAAATCGGTAGTATTCTGAAGTTGATAGTTGATGAAATACCGGGAATAAGCGTCTTGGCAAGTGGTTCTTCATCATTCGATTTACTGAATAAGACTGGTGAACCGTTGGTAGGTCGCAGTACGCAATTTTTACTTACTCCTTTTTCGCAACGGGAAATAGCACAAATAGAAACCCCTTTTGAAACTCGTCAGAATCTTGAAGCCCGTTTAATTTACGGTTCATATCCTGAAGTAGTAATGATGGAGAACTATGAACGTAAAACAGACTATTTACGCGATATTGTAGGTGCATACCTGCTTAAAGATATCTTAGCAATTGACGGCTTAAAAAATTCGAGCAAGATGCGCGATCTGCTTCGATTGATAGCTTTTCAGTTGGGCAGTGAAGTTTCTTACGATGAGTTAGGTAAACAGCTCAGCATGAGCAAAACAACAGTTGAAAAATATCTTGACCTCTTGGAGAAAGTATTCGTTATATATCGTCTTGGGGCTTACTCGCGCAATCTTCGCAAGGAGGTGACGAAAGCTGGGAAGTGGTATTTCTATGATAATGGCATTCGAAATGCTATTATAGGTGCTTTTTCACCATTGGCTATTCGGCAGGATGTTGGTGCATTGTGGGAGAACTATATCATCGGAGAGCGTCGTAAGGCGAATTTCAACGAAGGGCTGCATAAGGAGTTCTATTTTTGGCGTACTTACGATAAACAAGAGATTGATCTTATCGAAGAGAATCCTAATAATCTGACCGCATTGGAATTTAAATGGGGGAACAAGATGCCGACTGTTCCAAAAGTATTTCAAGAAGCATATCCACACGTAGAGTTTCATGTGGTGAACAGGGAAAATTATTTAGAATTTGTGTAATGTAAAAATTTATAAGAGTATGTATTTAAGCCGGTTGCATATTAGTAAGTTTAGAGTATTCGATGATATCACCTTGTATTTCAAGAATGGTATAAATATACTGATTGGAGAAAATAATTCGGGAAAAACCGCAATTATAGATGCCTTACGTATATGTCTCGGATGCGGTAAACCAGATAACTTTATTTATGTGCAAGACGGAGATTTACATGTTAATCCGGAAAATCCTTCAGAAATCAACACAGTCATACAATTTGACTTGATATTTGAATTTGGAGATGCGTCAATTGAAAGGGAATGTTTCTATGATTTCATATCACAAGATAAAGACAATCCTGACAAGCAAACGATACAGTTGCATTTGAAATTCATCCAAGAAAATAATGGGAAGAAAAAATATTTCAAACGAATAATATGGGGTGGAGACAACGAAGGGCAGCAAGTACCTTATGAATCTTTACAAGAAATCTTTTATACCTATTTAAGTCCACTAAGAGATGCCGTAAGTTGTCTGCGACCTTATTCATATGACAATAAAACATCGCAGTTATTCAACCAACTTACAAAATATGACAAAGGCAACGAAAGCATACCTCTGAATGAAGAAAAGAAAAAATCACTTGCAAAAAATCTATACCAAATCTTCGAGAATGATGCTTATGATTGGAAACATATTTTAACTACAGGAAAGAGCAAAGTTAATGAGCATCTTGAAGGTACAGGAATAACTCTAAAACATCCTGATATAGAAATGCGCTATGTAGGCCGAGAGTTCTCGGATGTTGTACGTGGTATCGAATTAAAATGTCCGGTTTATAAAACAGTCGAAGCCGGACAAGAACAGAAATACTTTACCCTATCTCAAAATGGTTTAGGTGAAAACAATCTTATTTTCACATCCGTTGTCTTAGGAGATCTTATCAACAGATGCGAAGACCATGCTTTGGAAATCTACAACGCTTTACTTGTGGAAGAGCCCGAAGCACACTTGCATCCACAGTATCAGAATACTTTCTTCGAGTATCTAAATGAATTACAAAGCAAAGGACTTCAAGTATTTGTAACATCGCACTCACCGACAATTACGGCTAAATCGGATGTCAATAATATTTCCATTTTGCAACGTAAACAAAGTATTATACAGTCATTTTCATTTGATGAATTATCGGAAGATGATTATCCGAAAGAAAGTAAACGACATTTGCGAAAATTCTTGGACACGACAAAAGCTCAATTATTTTTTGCTAACGGAGTGTTGTTGGTAGAAGGTGTCGCAGAAGCGATTATTATACCCATTCTCGCAAAGAAATTCTTGACCGAAAAAATCGACTTGTGTAAAAGTGGCATTGAATTAGTCAATATCGGAGGTGTCGCATTCAATCATTTTGGGTTATTATTTAACAATGATGATGAGAGAAAGCGACTATTGTCGAAATGTGCGATCATTACAGACAGCGATCCCAAAGACAATGGAGATATATCTGACAGAGCGCAAAAAGCAAAGGATTTAGAGAAACATAACCTGAAAGTATGTTTGGCTACACACACTCTTGAGCATGATTTATTCGAACAATCTGAGCGTAACAAAGCTATAATGCGAGATGTATATCGAAAAATACATGCTCAAACAGATGATTTAAGTGGTGATTTTAATGTCTCTACTTTAATGAAAAAACTCAAATCTAATAAAGATAAAGCGGAATTTGCATTACAACTTTGTGATAGATTAGAAACCGAAGTAGCGTTCGATGTACCTGATTATATAAAGGATGCTATTTTGTTCATAGCCCCTTCAGAATAAAAGTATGGATATTCAATTATCAGCACAACAACAAGCTGTTGTAGGTTGCAACGAGCCGAGAATTGTCGTGAAAGCCTGTCCGGGAAGTGGAAAGACTTTCTCTGTGGCTGCGCGTATGGCAAAACTTTTACGAGAGAATAATTTATCGAGACACCGAGGAATTGCAGCCATATCTTTTACCAACACTGCATGTGAGGTTATACAAAAAGAACTTAAAGAGACATTCGGTTGTCGAAATATAGGTTATCCTTCATTTATAGGGACGATTGATAGTTTTATAAATACTTACATATTTCTGCCTTATGCCCATTTAGTTATGGGATGTGATTGTCGTCCTGAAATAGTAGGAACCGCATTTAATAAATGGTTTGATTATGATCCGACCCAAACAAGATATATTAGGGGTAAGCACGGTGAACGAATAATTACATCTCGTGATACCAACTACTATTTCGATCTCATATCATTTGGGCTTAATGACCAATTATTGCGATTAGCCCCATATCAGTCATATCATTTCGGAAAAGCGGATTGGGATAATCCCAATAAGAAAGATGGTTCACCTAAAAAGATTATATCTGAATTGAAAGAGATGAAATGGAAACATTTCAATGCAGGCAAGTTCAATCAGGCAGATGCGATATATTTTACATTCAGAATATTAGATAAATATCCTTCAATAACACAAAATCTTGTCCGTAGATTTCCTATATTGATAATTGATGAAGCTCAAGACACAACAGAGTTGCAAATGGCTATAATTGATAAATTATCTCAATATGGAGCGGAATCTATTATGTTGATTGGGGATCCTGACCAAGCAATTTTTGAATGGAATACTGCCAGTCCACATTTATTTATGGAAAAATACAATAATCCAGATTGGCATTCATTGGATTTGTCGGAAAATAGACGTAGCTCCGAAAAAATATGTCAATTAGCTAATCGTTTCTCAGGAAATGAAATGTGTTCAATAGCAAGTGACAAGGATTACACAGACGAGCCATGTATTAAAGGGCATCTCGACACGCCGGAATCTGTCAATCAAATTACGAATCATTTCATCGAAAAATGCAATGAGATGGGATTGGATGAATCTGAATATGCAGTTGTATTTCGAGGACAAAAGTTTGGCGAAACAAACTTTGGATTAGTAAACAATGATAGCTCATCAAGACAGAATAGTCCGTGGATAAACGGACACTACGGCGTTAGAGATATTGTATATGGAAAATATTTGATTGATCATGGAAAATATACTGACGGACTATCTCTTATAGAAAAAGGTTGCTATAAAATAACAAAGCGAGTACGGTATGTTCCCGCAAGTACAATACGAAAAGAAATAGGGGAAGTAGGGTTTAGAAGACATAGAGCAGAAATGGTTGAGTTTATTCAAAAATTACCTTCAACGAATAATACACTGTCTAATTGGATTACGGAACTTCAACAAACGGGCATAAATCTAACTGTTGATTTGGGCAAGGCGAATGTCCGTATTGAATCGCTTTTTAGAACAGTAAATCATCTCTTTCGGCAAGAGCGACCTTACCTGAAAACAATTCATTCGGTAAAAGGCATGACATTGGAGGCTATTTTAGTATTTCTATCTAAAAAAGCTGTCAGCACGAACTATGCAACGATTTTGAATAATCCTGCAAAGTATTCTGTTGACAATAATGAAGAACTCCGCATTGTGTATGTTGCATGTACACGACCTAAAAAAATGTTATGGATAGCCGTTCCATCAGACGATATCGATTGTTGGAGAAATAAATTGTTCTAAGCAAAAACAGATGATGCGATATTGTTTGCCATCATCTGTTTTTTGCTTTATATTTAACTACTTGGTAATAATATGCTTATAACGGGGCAGAACAAGGTATCAAACTTGTCCCGCCCGTTTCCGTTACCGACTGCCTCCTGTCGGCTATTTCTGCTGCAACAGATGTTTCAGATTTTCGTCATTAGCGATGCGTTCCAACTCTTCCTGAACAATCTGTTTCACCTCCTCCTTGATGCGCCTGTAATTCGCCTGCACTGTTTCCTTCATGCAGTCTTTGCCATCCTCGTCCGTGAAGTCGGTAATGATGGGTATCGGCTTGTAGGCTTTCTCCTCGCGTTTCACCTTCTCGGCATCCACGACAATCTCACAGTGGAAAATCTTCTGCTCGATACGCTCGTTGAAGTTGTCGGACACCGAACCGACAAACATGCCCTGCGTCAATCCGGAAATCTTGCTCGGCGGGATAAGCGCGTCCATCTGCGTGTTGATGGATGTAGAAACGTCCTGCCGGTTGATAGAGATAGACTGCCGTTTTTGCAACACCTTTCCGAACCGCTCCGAAAGCGTCTTGGCGGTTTCGCCCACCACCTGACCGGAGAAGATATTTCCGACAGTATTCATCACGACTTTGGCTTCTTTATCGCCATAGTCACGCACCAACTGGCTGAAATCCTGAAATCCCAGACATACGGCAACCTTGTTGCTTCGTGCGGTGGCGATAAGGTTGTCCAGCCCCTTGAAATATATCGTCGGAAGCTCGTCGATGATAACTGACGACTTCAACATCCCTTTCTTGTTGATGAGCTTCACGATACGGGAATTATACAGACCGAGAGCCGCCCCGTAAATGTTCTGACGGTCCGGATTGTTGCCCACACAGAGGATTTTCGGCTCTTCGGGATTGTTGATGTCCAGCGTGAACTCGCTGTCCGACATCACCCAATAGAGCTGCGGGGAAATCATGCGTGACAGTGGAATTTTCGCCGATGCGATCTGCCCCATCAACTGCTCGGCAGCCCCTCCGAGCCATGCGTCCATGAACGGTGAGAGATAGTTCTCCAGTTCGGGATAAGAGGTCAGAATCGGGAAAATATCCTCATAGCGGCGGTTCAGGAACTCGATGGCATGGGGGAACGTGCAATACTTGCCGTTCTGAAAAATTTTAAGATACCAGATGATAGCCGCGAAAAGGATGATGGGCGATTCCACAAAGAAGTCGCCCTGCTTCTGCACCCAACTTTTATTTAAGTTGAGCATGATGGTGTACGCGCTCTCGTAAGCGTCCGTGATGTCCTCCATGAAGTCCGGGTGAATGGGATTGCAACGGTGCGAGCGTCGCGGGTCGTCGAAGTTTATCACATAAAACTTCGGCTTCACCTTGTACCCCTCCGGGTGGTTGAGCAGATGATTATAGGCAATCGTGGACAAGTCACTGAATTTGAAATCATAGACATACATCGAGAAGCCCTTCTCAATCTGCTGCTTGATGAAATTGTTTACTACCGCGTATGACTTTCCGCTGCCCGGCGTACCCAACACGATGGACGCACGAAACGGATTCACGACATTGATCCAGCCGTTGTTCCAACGTTTCCTGTAATAAAAGCGTGTGGGCAGATTGACCGAATACTCGCTTTCGATAAGCCGTGTTTCCTGCATGAAGCTCTCGTTCTCGTTGTTGAACACGTCATCCATGAGGTTATGCTTCAACAGGCGGCTCATCCACAGACCGCCCATCAGCAGGCATACATAGCCCGTGCCTACGGTCAGCACGTAAAGCCCCGTCACCGCTTCAACCGGCAGCGGCAATGCCAGTATCCACCAATTGAGGAAGAACAGCACGAACCCTGCGGCAAGTGCCGTCCAGATTCTTCCCCAAGTGATTTTCTCTCCCTTCACACCCTTTGTCCCCAGACAGGACAGGGCAAGCAGGAGAACGGCAAACAGTTTCGTGTAGAGGATGGAACGGAACAGCCCCGCCGTGCGGTCGAAGTTCATCAGGATTCTGTCCACCACGCCGATGTCCACGCCCCATAGCCGTATGGCTTCATAGCAGAACCAGTACACGTTCATGACCACTAAAATAATACTCACGGCACGCAGAAAATCCATGATTTTCGCCAATGCCCTCAAATCGTCTTCTTGTTGTGACATAGATTGAAAATTTTTGATTGTTGATACCTCGATTACATTCCCAAGCCCTTGCGCCTTTTCTTTTTCTTCTTGCGCTGCATCGCCCGGATAAAGGCTTCCTCCTCGGCATCCACTGCCGGACCTTCGGGAGTGAGCAGACCGACACCGCCCACCGTGTCCTCGTGGTCGGATGCGGTCTGTCTGCGCATATCCTCTCCTGTTTCCACCGGAACGGACAGCGGAATCGGCGGCTGTCCGGCATAAGGCAGCGTGAAGTGTTCCTGCAAGGCGTTGGCGGAAAGCTCCTTGCCCATGCGCGAGCCATTCAGCACGCAGCCCGTGCGGTGGTCGATGAACGTGGCTCCGTAGATGCGTCCTTCCTCCGTATAGCGCAGCACGGTGTCGATACCCTTCTCCCTGAGCCGCGAAACGAACTTCTCCTTGTCATACGTGCCTTCAAGCACGGAAAGGACGGCGCGTTTTGTCATGTCGGCGAGTTTCCGGTCCTTAATCTCCTGCTTGGAACGGGCAAACTTCTTCTGCACGGCTTCATAGCCGGCGGACTTCCCGAAAAGCGAGGACTTGAACGGGTTGCCCGTCTTATTCCCGGCATCATCGGTGACGGAATAGACCAGCCCGTGATACTCGCGTCCGCGCACGTTTCCCCGCGCTTCCTCCACCGTCATATTATATAAGGAAAGGAGGGCGCGGTATTCACCCATCGTCTGGAAACGGTACTGTCCGTTCAGAGCCTTGACGGTATTCCCGATCTGCCTCTTCACGTCGCCCGCCGAAGCGTCCACCTTGCGCAGCGGGTTCTCTATCCGTTGATTCTTACGTTCCGCCGGGTGCAGCCCGTACTTTTGTTCCAGTTCCCGCCGGATGCGGTCGCTGCGACGGAAAAGGAAATCCTGATTGAGCCGCCTGCCTTTCTCATCCACATTGATTGTCACGATATGCAGATGGTGGCGGTCTATGTCCTCGTGCTTGACAACAAGGTACGGCTGGTTGCCGTAGCCGAGTTTCTCCAGATACTCGCGTGCGATGTCCTGCAATTCCGTGTCGGTCAGCACGTCGTCGGGATGCGGGTTGAGAGAGATATGGAGTACCGGTTTCTCCACCCTCGTATGCTCCGGCATACAGGCAAGAAAGCCCTCCATCGCCTTGCGTATGTCCACCGTCCCCGTGCCGTCATTGTAGATGCGGTTGGTGGTGAGCAGACGCCCTTTCGCCTCGTTGATCTTTTCCCCGTTGTAGGCAAGCGCGCCGTACAACGACTTTCCTACACTGATTTTTGCGACCATTTCGCCTCCATTTCCCTTGAAAGTTCCACAATCTGACGGCTCAGTTTCACGAGTTCGACGGTCTGTTGCTCCAGCTTGTAGAGCAACGCCATCGCCTTTTTCTCGGAAAAATGCAGCCTGAGTTCCTTCACGACTTGGTTGTAGTTCGTGCCTACCGCGCGGAACTGCGCATGGAAATCGGACAGTCTGGTGTAGTAATCCACCAGCGTCCTGTCCACTTTCAGCACCCTGAACGGCTGCCCGAAGAAGTGCGCCTTGATGAAAACCGACTTGGCGTAAACGCCCGACTTCTCGAACATGGCGAGGAAACGGTTGTGTTCCTCCTCGTTGAAACGGACGGTGTAGCGGAACACCGCCGGATCAAGTTTGGGATTTCTCCCGGTCTTGTTTCTTTTCTCTTTCATATAAACTTTGGATTTAGCGGATGGACGGCATAAGCCGCCGCTTCTTGGCACAGACACCGCAGGTTTGAAAGGCTTCCCGACTTCGGAGAGGAAGCCCGCCCCCTGCAAGGGCAAGTGCTTTTCGTGGCTGCTCAAAACGTTTTGAGCGGCTGAAAAGACATCTTGCTATGTTCAGACGAACATAAAAATCCGTCGGGGACGGATTGGGGGAATACCTTTCAAACTCCGGGCTGCGCCACCTGCGGCGAACCCTGCCGTTCGGGTGCAAAGTTACGCCCTTAAAGCGGTATCGGACAGAGGCTTGCCCCGGACAATCAGTGCCAACCGGCGCAACATGCCGCCACTTGCCGGGGAAGTGGTGCGGATTCAAAAATATCCTTGTTTATTTGCAGCATGATTCAAGAAACGAACGATTTGAAGATATGAAAAATGAGGCTTTCAAATACCCGGCAAACCGCTTCGGCGGCTATTTGCCAGACCGGATACCCGAACCTTCGGATGCCCGGCTTTCCAATGACGCGGTGATTCACGGATTCAATGACTTCATGACGCAATGTCGTCATTCACCAGTTATCCGAATCCCTGCCTCACCGTTGAAGCGGATACGTGACGAACCGGACAGGCGGAGATTCGCGGACGCGGATATACATGTCACCGATTCCGTATCGGAGCAGGAAAACAATTCATCAACCATTAAAACCAACAGAACCATGAGTAATGAAACATTCGTTGCATTCGCAACACAGAAAGGGGGCATCGGCAAATCCACCGTCACGGCACTTGCCGCCAACTACCTCCACAACGTGAAAGGACACAATGTCGCCGTCATAGACTGCGACGCCCCGCAGCACAGCATACACGGGTTGCGTGAGCGTGAAACGGGACTTATCGGCGGGAGCCTCTATTTCAAGGCACTCGCGTGTGACCACTTCCGCAAGATAAGGAAGAACGCCTACCCGGTCATCGCAAGCGACGCCCTTAACGCCCTCGATGATGCCGAAAGGATGCTTGCCGAAGAAAAGGTGAAACCCGACGTCGTGTTCTTCGACATGCCGGGAACCCTGAAAAGCAACGGCGTGGTCAAGACCCTCTCGCAGATGGACTACATCTTCGCGCCCATGAGTGCCGACCGTTTTGTCGTGGAAAGCACCCTGCAATTCGCCGTGATGTTCCGCGACAACCTCATGACGACGGGACAGGCGAAAACAAAAGGGCTGTACCTCTTCTGGACGATGGTGGACGGCAGGGAGAAGAACGGGCTTTACGACCTGTATGGGGATGTGATAGCCGAGATGGGGCTGCCGGTGCTGTCCACCCGCCTGCCCGACAGCAAGAAGTTCCGGCGCGACCTCTCGGAAGAGCGCAAGAGCGTGTTCCGCTCTACCATCTTCCCGATGGATGCGTCCCTGCTGAAAGGGAGCGGCATCCGTGAGTTCTCGGAAGAGATAAGCCGTATCATCAGACCTCAATAATCATGGGCAGCAGGAAAGTGAACACCGAAGGCATTGACGAGGAACTGTTGATAGCCTCCATCGGCAGACGCAGGCAGGACGGGACCCTGTACCACGCGCAGGAGCCGCCCGCACCTGCTCCCGAAGAAGAAAGCGTCCCTGAAACGGAACCGCCGCCCGTGCAATACACGGCAAAGGAAAAACCGCAGAGGGACACCGTCCGCCGCAAACGGCAGGAGGACGACTATTCCGGGCTGTTCCTCCGCCGCAACGAGATAAAGACGCGCCAGTGCGTCTATATCAGCCGCGACGTCCACAGCAAGATTCTCAAAATCGTGAACGACATCGCCGGGCGTGAAATCTCGGTAGGCGGCTACGTGGACACCGTGCTGCGCCAACATCTGGAACAGCACAAGGAGAAAATAAACGAACTGTACAAGAAACAACGTGAAGACTTGATTTGAATATGGAAAAGAACCAGAAAAACAGAAGTCCGCAGCATGACGGCGGCGGTATGCTTGCCCAAGTGCAGGCGAGTGTGGAAATCCTGTCCCCCGTGCCGTTATGCGGCAAATGCGGTGAGAAGGACTATGAACGGCTGTTCATCCGTGAAGCCGAAGTGAAGGCACGCGAGGGAAAGATGGCGTATGTGCGCCCGGAGTACCACGACCGCATCATGCGCATCACCCGTGTGATCGGGCATGACCGGCTGTCGCTGTCCGCCTACATCGACCATGTGCTTACGCACCACTTCAACCAGTGCGAGGAGGCGATAAAAAGCCTTTACGCCCGGAATTACGACGCAGTATTTTAACCCTCAAAAAAGAGAACGTGCATGAGTGAAACAATAAGCATGACTGATATTCTGCTGACCGTATCGGTCGGCTGCAACCTGTGGTTCCTGTTCCTGCTCCTTTATGACAGGATCATGGAAACCAGACTTGTCCGCTTCCTCAGAAGCATAGCCGGAGTGTGGCGGTCGTTGGGCGGCACGGCGGCAAAGCCCGAAGCGGTAAGGGAAATACCGCCCGCAGACACCCCGGACATCATCGGCAAGAGCCGTTTCAGGATGGCATCGACCCGGACAACCGCTGCCATACCGACGCAAGAAGCCGCCACTTCGGAAAAAGGCATTGAGCTGACGGAGGAAGAGGCTACTTTTGACGACGGAAACACGGAAACCGTGTCCCGTCCCGCCCAAATCCCGGAGGATAAACTCGACGAAACCTTCACGAGCCTCACGCCTTCGGAACTGGAGTTCGGGGAGGACGAGCCGGAGGAAGAAACGCCCGACGCGCCGAGGGCATCCGGAAGCAGCTTCGACGAGATAGACGATGCGGTCAGAACCGCCAAGAACCCGGAAGCGACAACGACGGAACGGGAGCGGGCGGCAAAGGTCTTCACCGACATGGAAGGGACGGAGCTGTACGAGAAGCTGATGACCGGCTCGTCTGAAATGAGCATCCGCATCAAGGGGCTTATCGAAATCCGGCTGAAGAAACCGAAAAAGGATTTTGTCGTCCCGGACAATATTGAGGACTTCGACATCCGCAACTATGTATAACGACTAAAAAAGAATGAAAATGAAAACGTAAGACGGCATCACCCACGCGCACGGCGGTACAAGGTACAGCCGGTCCGCAACGGACACACCCAAGTCCGTAGAAACAAACGGGCAACCCACTAAACCAAAGAAAAGTAACCGAGTATCAACCGCCCGACAAAGGACCATCCACCCTTTTGACGGCACAAAACAAGAACAGTTTATGAACAAGAACAACAGACAGAAACTTATCCTCTCAGCGGCACTTCTGGTTGCCGTAACCGCCTCCGCCTTCGCGCAGGGGAACGGCATCGCGGGCATCAACGAAGCCACCTCTATGGTGAGTTCGTACTTCGACCCCGGCACGAAACTCATCTACGCCATCGGCGCGGTAGTCGGGCTTATCGGGGGCGTGAAAGTGTACGGGAAATTCTCGTCCGGCGATCCCGATACCTCCAAAACAGCGGCAAGCTGGTTCGGAGCGTGCATCTTCCTGATTGTCGCCGCCACCATCCTGCGCTCATTCTTCCTTTAATAAACCAATGTATGGCTGAATACCCGATAAACAAGGGTATCGGCCGTCCGGTAGAATTCAAGGGCTTGAAGGCTCAGTACCTCTTCATCTTCTGCGGAGGTCTGCTGGCTCTCTTCGTCCTGTTCGTCATCCTCTACATGGTCGGCATCGACCAGTGGGTATGTATCGGCTTCGGCGTGGCATCGTCTTCCGTCCTCGTGTGGCAGACCTTCGCACTGAACGCCCGGTACGGCGAACACGGACTGATGAAATTAGGGGCAACAAGGAGCCATCCCCGATACCTTATCAACCGGCGGCGGATCACCCGATTATTCAAACGGAAACGAAAGGAAGAAACGACATGAGGAATACATCCAAAATGACAACACTGGAAAACAAGTTCCCGCTATTAGCGGTGGAGCAAGGCTGCATCATCTCCAAAGACGCCGACATCACGGTGGCTTTCGAGGTGGAGCTGCCGGAGCTTTACACCGTGACGGGCGCGGAGTACGAGGCGATACACGGCTGCTGGTGCAAGGCGATCAAGGTGCTGCCGGACTTCTCCGTTGTCCACAAGCAGGACTGGTTCATCAAGGAGAAGTACAGACCGGAGTTGCAAAAGGAGGACATGAGTTTCCTCTCACGGAGCTTCGAGCGTCACTTCAACGAGCGACCGTACCTGAAGCACACGTGCTACCTCTACCTAACCAAGACGACGAAGGAGCGTAACCGGATGCAGAGCAATTTCAGCACGCTGTGCCGGGGGCATATCATCCCGAAGGAGCTGGACAAGGAAACCGCCGCGAAGTTCATGGAGGCTGCGGAACAGTTCGAGCGCATCATCAACGACAGCGGCTTTGTCAGGCTGCGCCGCCTCTCCACCGACGAGATTGTGGGGACGGAAGGCAAAACCGGACTGATAGAGCGTTATTTCTCGCTCATGCCCGAAGGCGATGCCACGTTGCAGGACATAGACCTCTCGGCACGGGAGATGCGCATCGGCGACAACCGCCTGTGCCTGCACACCCTGTCCGACGCGGAAGACCTGCCCGGCACGGTGGCTACCGACACCCGGTATGAGAAACTCTCCACCGACCGCTCGGACTGCCGCCTCTCCTTTGCATCCCCGGTGGGGCTGCTGCTCTCCTGCAACCACATCTACAACCAGTACGTGATTATCGACAACAGCGAGGAGAACCTTCAAAAATTCGAGAAGTCCGCGAGGAATATGCAGTCGTTATCCCGATACAGCCGGAGCAACAGCATCAACCGCGAGTGGATAGACCGATACTTGAACGAGGCGCACTCCTACGGTCTGACCTCGGTGCGGGCGCACTTCAACGTCATGGTGTGGAGCGACGACGCGGAAGAGCTGAAGCACATAAAGAACGACGTGGGCAGCCAGCTGGCAAGCATGGAGTGCGTGCCGCGCCACAACACCATCGACTGCCCGACACTCTATTGGGCGGCGATGCCCGGCAATGCTGCGGACTTTCCGGCGGAAGAGAGTTTCCACACCTTCATTGAACAGGCGGTGTGCCTCTTCACGGAGGAAACCAACTACCGCAGCTCGCTCTCGCCCTTCGGCATCAAGATGGTGGACAGGCTCACGGGAAAACCGCTGCACCTCGACATCAGTGACCTGCCGATGAAGCGGGGCATCACCACGAACAGGAACAAGTTCGTATTAGGTCCTTCGGGTAGCGGCAAGTCGTTCTTCATGAACCATTTGGTGCGCCAATATTACGAGCAGGGCGCGCATGTGGTATTGGTGGACACGGGAAACTCCTATCAGGGATTGTGCGAGATGATACGGCGCAAGACGGGCGGCACGGACGGCGTGTATTTCACCTACACGGAGGAGAAGCCCATCAGCTTCAACCCGTTCTACACCGACGACTACGTGTTTGACGTGGAGAAGAAGGACAGCATCAAGACGCTGCTGCTGACGCTCTGGAAGTCGGAGGACGACAAGGTGACGAAAACCGAAAGCGGGGAATTGGGCAGTGCCGTGAGTGCCTACATCGAGCGCATCAGGGCAGACCGGAGCATCGTGCCGTCGTTCAACACTTTCTACGAGTACATGCGCGACGACTACCGCAGGGAACTGGCGGAGCGTGACATCAAGGTGGAGAAGGAGGACTTCAACATCGACAACATGCTCACCACCATGCGGCAGTATTACCGGGGCGGACGCTACGACTTCCTGCTCAACTCGGCGGAGAACATCGACCTGCTGGGCAAACGGTTCATCGTCTTCGAGATTGATTCCATCAAGGACAACCGCGAACTGTTCCCGGTAGTGACCATCATCATCATGGAAGCCTTCATCAACAAGATGCGGCGTCTGAAAGGTGTGAGAAAGCAGCTTATCGTGGAAGAGGCTTGGAAGGCTCTCTCTTCGGCAAATATGGCTGACTACCTGCGCTATATGTACAAGACGGTGCGCAAGTATTTCGGTGAGGCAATCGTGGTGACGCAGGAGGTGGACGACATCATTTCCTCACCCGTTGTCAAGGAGAGCATCATCAACAACTCGGACTGTAAAATCCTGCTCGACCAGCGCAAGTACATGAACAAGTTCGACCAGATTCAGGCGTTGCTCGGACTGACGGAGAAGGAGAAGTCGCAGATACTCTCCATCAACATGGCGAACAACCCCTCACGGCTCTACAAGGAGGTGTGGATAGGCTTGGGCGGCACGCAGTCGGCGGTCTATGCCACCGAGGTGAGCGCGGAGGAATATCTGGCGTACACCACCGAGGAAACGGAAAAGGTGGAGGTGTACCGTCTGGCGGAGCAATTGGGCGGCGACATCGAAGCCGCCATCCGGCAGCTTGCCGAAAGGCGGAGAAACAAGAACAATCAATAAACCAATCATCAACAAAAAAAGAAAAGCGTATGAGCATATCAAAAATTAAAATGCTGCAAGTCAGCAAGTGTTTAATCGGACTGGCGGTCATGGTGCTGCAATCCTGCGACGTGGCGGAGAACCGCCGCGACTTGCTGTGCGGGAAATGGGAAAGCGTGGAGGGCAAGCCCGACGTGCTTATCTACAAGGAGGGCGAAGCCTACAAGGTGACGGTATTCAAACGGAGCGGCATCCGCCGCAGGCTGAAACCGGAAACCTATCTCTTGCAGGAGGAGAACGGCAACCTGTTCATGAACACCGGCTTCCGCATCGACGTGGCGTATAACGAAGCCACCGACGTGCTGACCTTCTCACCCAACGGGGACTACGTGCGTGTGAAGCCGCAGCCGGAAACTCCGGCAGAAAAATAAGAACCGCTAAAATCCAAAGAAACATGAGAACAAGAATAACATTCGTCATCTGCCTGTGCCTGCTTTTCGCGGGCAGGGCTTCCGCCCAATGGGTCGTGAGCGATCCGGGCAATCTGGCGCAAGGCATCATCAACGCCTCGAAGAACATCATCCACACCTCGAAGACCGCCACGAACATGGTGAACAACTTTCAGGAAACGGTGAAAATATACGAGCAGGGCAAGAAGTATTACGACGCCCTCAAATCGGTGAACAATCTGGTCAAGGACGCCCGCAAGGTGCAGCAGACCATCCTGATGGTGGGCGACATCACGGACATCTACGTGACCAGCTTCCAGAAGATGCTGCGCGACGACAACTTCACGGTGGAGGAACTCGGAGCCATCGCCTTCGGGTACACGAAGCTGCTGGAGGAATCCAACGACGTGCTGACGGAGCTGAAGAACGTGGTGAACATCACCACGCTCTCCATGACGGACAAGGAGCGCATGGACGTGGTGGAACGCTGCCACTCCAAGATGAAACGTTACCGCAACCTCGTGAGCTACTACACCAACAAGAACATCAGCGTGAGCTACCTGCGTGCGAAGAAGAAAAACGACCTTGACCGCATCATGGGGCTGTACGGCAGTATGAACGAAAGATACTGGTAGCCTATGGAGTTCGACAACCTTCACCAGATTCTCCGCTCGCTCTACGAGCAGATGATGCCGCTGTGCGCCGACATGGCGGGCGTGGCGAAAGGCATCGCCGGGCTGGGCGCGCTCTTCTATGTCGCCTACCGGGTATGGCAGTCGCTGGCGAGAGCCGAACCGATAGACGTCTTCCCGATGCTCCGTCCCTTTGCCGTCGGTCTGTGCATCATGTTCTTCCCTACGGTGGTGCTTGGCACGATAAACAGCGTCCTCTCGCCCGTCGTGCAGGGTACGGCGAAACTGCTCGAAACGCAGACTTTGGACATGAACAAGTACCGTGAGCAGAAGGACAGGCTGGAATACGAGGCGATGGTGCGCAATCCCGAAACCGCCTACCTCGTGTCCAACGAGGAGTTTGACAAGCAACTGGAGGAATTGGGCTGGTCGCCCTCCGACATGGTGACGATGGCGGGGATGTATATCGACCGGGGGATGTACAAGATGAAGAAGGGCATCCGCGACTTCTTCCGCGAGATACTGGAACTGATGTTCCAAGCCGCCGCCCTCGTGATAGACACCATCCGCACGTTCTTCCTCGTGGTGCTGGCGATACTCGGTCCGATAGCCTTCGCCATATCGGTGTGGGACGGCTTCCAAAGCACGCTCACGCAGTGGATATGCCGCTACATTCAGGTCTATCTGTGGCTGCCCGTGTCGGACATATTCAGCACCATACTCGCCAAGATTCAGGTGTTGATGCTCCAGAGCGACATCGAGCGCATGCAGACCGACCCCAACTTCTCGCTGGATTCCAGCGACGGGGTGTATATCGTGTTCATGATAATCGGCATCATCGGCTACTTCACCATTCCGACGGTGGCGGGCTGGATCATTCAAGCCGGGGGCATGGGCGGCTACGGGCGCAACGTGAACCAGATGGCGGGACGCGCCGGAAGCATGGCGGGCAGCGTGGCGGGTGCTACCGCAGGCAACATGGTCGGACGTGCCGGGAAACTGCTGAAATAATCAATGTGCAATTATAAACGGAAAAAGTAAAATGGAATTCAAGTCACTCAAAAACATCGAATCATCGTTCAGGCAGATACGCCTGTTCGGTATCGTCTTCCTCTCGCTGTGCGCCGTGATAACGGTATGGAGCGTGTGGAGTTCCTACCGCTTCGCGGAGCGGCAGCGTGAAAAGATCTATGTGCTGGATAACGGCAAGTCGCTGATGCTGGCACTCTCGCAGGACCTCTCGCAGAACCGTCCGGCGGAAGCGAGGGAGCATGTGCGCCGCTTCCACGAGCTGTTTTTCACGCTCTCGCCCGAAAAGAGCGCGATAGAACACAACGTGAAGCGTGCGTTGCTGCTGGCGGACAAGAGCGTGTACAACTACTATTCGGACTTCGCCGAGAAAGGGTACTACAACCGCATCATCGCCGGTAACATCAACCAAGTGCTGAAAGTGGACAGTGTGGTGTGCGACTTCAACGGCTATCCCTACCGTGCCGTGACCTACGCCACGCAGAAGATCATCCGGCAGAGCAACGTCACAGAGCGCAGCCTCGTGACCACTTGTCGCCTCTTGAACTCGTCTCGTTCGGACGACAACCCCAACGGGTTCACCATCGAGGGATTCACCATCATCGAGAACAAGGATTTACAAACCATCAAAAGGTAAACGGATATGAAGAAAATCAAGAAATCATTTTGGGGCGCATATTGGAAACTCCATGACAAAAAGAAAATGCTGGTGGCAAGGCTCAGGGGCTATCTGGACGGTTTGCCGCCGAAGACACGCAGGCGCATCGTGCTGGCAATGCTCGCCGCATTCGCCACGCTTGCCCTCTACACTTTCGGTAAAGCCGTCTATGACATCGGCAGGAATGACGGTAGCCGGATGGTGACAGACCATGCCGGACAGGTGGAACTGTCCGTACAGCAAAAAACGGAAAATCACTTAATACCTTATTTATATGGAACAGACAAAGAACGAAACGAAGATTGAGAACAAGACGGAGAGCAAGCCCGAAAACAAGACGGCTCCCGGCAACGACAAGCCGAAGAAGGAGCGCAAGCCGCTGACCGAAGCCCAACGGCTGAAACGTCAGAAAATGATAGTGCTTCCCGCTATGGTGCTGGTATTCATCGGGGCGATGTGGCTGATATTCGCCCCGTCCTCCGGCAAGGAGCAGGAACCGGGAACAAGCGGCTACAACATCGAGATGCCCGACGCGGACAAGGAGAACCGCCGGATTATCGGTGACAAGGCGAAAGCCTACGAGCAGGGGGCAATGGAGGAACGGCAGGAGAACCGCAGCCGCGCCATGCAGCAGTTGGGCGACCTGTTCGACCGCGAAACGGCGGCAGCGGATGGGGACAGCGACTTCGACCTTGCCAATCCCGGCGGAACGGAAGAGGCGGTGAAGCCCGCGCCGAAAACCATCCAGTCCTCGGCAGCTGCCTACCGTGACCTCAATGCCACACTCGGCAACTTCTACGAGCAGCCGAAGAACGACAATGCGGAGATGGACGAACTGCTGGAACGCATCGCCACGCTCGAATCCGAACTGGAAAGCGGAAAAGAGAGAAGCTCCACGATGGACGAGCAGGTGGCACTCATGGAAAAATCCTACGAGCTGGCGGCGAAGTACATGGGCGGTCAGAACGGCACGCAGGCGGCGGGACAGACCACAGAGCCGTCCCCCGTGCAGAAAGCCGGAAAGAATACGGCAAAACCCGTCAGGCAGGTGACGCATCAGGTGGTGTCCTCGCTCGGACAGCCCGTGAGCAATGCCGAATTTGTCGCTTCCTTCTCGCAGGAACGCAACCGCAGTTTCAACACGGCGGTGGGCATTACAACCGTATCGGACAGGAACACCATACCGGCATGTGTCTATGGGGCGCAGAGCGTGACGGACGGGCAGGCGGTCAGGTTGCGCTTGCTGGAGCCGATGGCGGTAGCAGACCGGATCATTCCCCGTAATGCGGTGGTGGTCGGCGCAGCCAAGATTCAGGGCGAACGGCTCGCTATCGAAATCACCTCGCTGGAACACGACGGTACGGTTATCCCGGTGGAGTTGGAGGTCTATGACACGGACGGACAGCCCGGCATATTCATCCCCAACTCGATGGAGATGAACGCTGTCCGGGAGGTTGCCGCCAACATGGGCGGCTCGCTGGGGAGCAGCATCAACATCTCCACCAATGCCGGGGCGCAGCTCGCCTCCGACTTGGGCAAGGGGCTGATACAAGGCACGAGCCAGTATATAGCCAAGAAGATGCGCACCGTCAAAGTGCATCTGAAAGCCGGGTACAGGGTCATGCTCTATCAAGGAGTGAATTAAGGAAATAATCAAATTTTTATTTACCACTAAAAATCCAAAGTAAAATGAAAAAAGTAATCATGATGTTTGCCCTCGCTATGGGCATCGCAACTGCCAACGCGCAGGAAAACGTAACCGTTGGGCAAAGCAACGGAAGTGACCAACCGACCTTGACAAAGGAGGTCTATCCGCAGAAGGAGGCGGACGGCGACCTGTATCACGGTCTGACGAGAAAGCTGGGCTTTGACCGCATGGTTCCCCCGCACGGCTTGGAAGTGACCTACGACAAGACCGTGCATGTCATCTTCCCGGCGGAGGTGCGCTATGTCGATTTAGGCTCGCCCGACCTGATCGCGGGCAAAGCCGACGGAGCGGAGAACGTCATCCGTGTGAAGGCAACCGTGAGGAACTTCCCGAACGAAACCAACATGTCTGTCATCACGGAGGACGGGAGTTTCTACACCTTCAACGTGAAGTACGCCGCCGAGCCGCTGCTGCTCAATGTGGAGATGTGCGACTTCATCCATGACGGCGAGGCGGTGAACCGCCCGAACAACGCGCAGGAAATCTACCTGAAAGAGCTGGGCAGCGAAAGCCCGATGCTGGTGCGCCTTATCATGAAGTCCATCCACAAGCAGAACAAACGTGAGGTGAAGCATATCGGCTGCAAGCGTTTCGGCATCCAGTACCTTCTGAAAGGCATATACACGCACAACGGGCTTCTGTATTTCCACACGGAAATCAGGAACCAGAGCAACGTGCCTTTCGATGTGGACTACATCACATGGAAAATCGTGGACAAGAAGGTGGCGAAGCGTACCGCCGTGCAGGAGCGTGTCATCCTGCCGCTCCGCGCACAGAACTACGCCACGTTCGTGCCGGGCAAAAAAAGCGAGCGCACGGTCTTCACGATGGCGAAGTTCACCATCCCCGACGGCAAGTGCCTCGTGGTGGAGCTGAACGAGAAGAACGGAGGTCGCCACCAGTCTTTCGTGATCGAAAATGAGGATTTGGTACGTGCAAACACGATTAACGAACTCCAAGTGCGCTGACCATGAGAAAGCACATCGCAATAATCATCGCGTCGCTTGCACTCTTCACGGGGCAGGCGCACGCCCAGCGATGCCTGCCGAAGATGCAGGGTATCGAGGTCAGGGCGAATCTGGCAGACGGCTTCAAACCCGGCGGTAACGACGGCGGGTACAGTTTCGGGGCGGCTCTCTCCACCTACACGAAGAAGGGTAATAAATGGGTGTTCGGAGGTGAGTATATTCTGAAGAACAACCCCTACAAGGACACTTCCATACCTGTGGCGCAGTTCACGGCGGAAGGCGGCTACTATTTCAAGATACTTTCCGATGCCCGTAAAATCGTGTTCGTCTATGCGGGGGCTTCGGCTCTCGCCGGGTATGAATCGGTGAATTGGGGCGAAAAGGTGCTGCATGACGGCTCGACACTGCATGACCGGGACGCCTTCGTCTATGGCGGTGCGCTGACGCTGGACGTGGAGTTTTACGTGGCTGACCGTATCGCCCTGCTCGCCAACCTCCGGGAGCGTTGCCTGTGGGGTGGCGACACGAAGAAATTTCATACGCAGTGGGGCATGGGTATAAAGTTCATCATCAACTGATGCGCCGCATGGAACGGACGGATATAGACACTATGAGGCAAATATCCCTCGCGGACTTTCTCGCACGGTTGGGACATGAGCCTGTCCGAAGGAGCGGAAACGAGCTGTGGTATCATGCGCCATACCGCAATGAGCGCACGCCCTCTTTCCGCGTGAACGTGGCGAAACGGCTCTGGTACGACTTCGGCTTGGGCAAGGGCGGTGACATCTTCACGCTTGCCGGGGAGTTTGCCCGAAGCGGTGACTTCATGGCGCAGGCGGGATTCATAGCGGAAACTGTGCGTATGCCATTTGTCTCAGCGAAAAAGCCGTTGTACCTGCCGGAACCGTCCGAACCTGCCTTTGAGGGAGTGGAAGCCGTCCCGCTGCTCCGCTCACCACTGACGGACTATCTGGCGGAACGGGGCATCCCTTATGCCGTTGCATCCCGCCACTGCTGCCGCCTGAACTATGGCGTGCGTGGAAAGCGGTATTTCACAGTTGGCTTCCCGAACGTGGCTGGTGGCTACGAAATCCGGAGCCGCTATTTTAAGGGTTGCATACCACCCAAAGATGTGTCACTGATAAAACCGGAAGATACCGCCTCTGACGTATGCAGCGTGTTCGAGGGTTTCATGGACTTTCTGTCCGCTGACACACTCGGCATAGGCGGCAATGGCGACAGCCTTGTGCTGAACTCCGTCGCCAACGTAGGCAAGGCGGTGAAACACTTGGACGGGTACGGGCGCATCGACTGCTTCCTCGACCGTGACGAATCCGGGCGGAGGACGCTGGAAGTCCTCAAAGGACACTACGGCGGACGTGTCTGTGACCGTTCCGCACTCTATGACGGTTGCAAGGACTTGAACGAGTATCTGCAACGGACAGCAAAAAAAGAAATGAACAATAACTTAAAAATCAAAGGACAATGAACATACTGAACAACAAGAACAAGAGAACATCCATCTTCAAGGCGTTGGCACTCTGCCTGTTCGCCGCCGTGTCGCTCACGCTCGCATCGTGTGACGATGACATGGACATCCAGCAATCCTATCCGTTCACGGTGGAAACGATGCCCGTACCCAACAAGGTGACAAAGGGGCAGACGGTGGAAATCCGCTGTGAGCTGAAAAAGACAGGCGAATTTGCCAACACGCTCTACACCATCCGGTATTTCCAGTTCGAGGGGGAAGGCACGCTGAAGATGGACAATGGCATCACTTTCCTGCCCAATGACCGCTACCTGCTCGAAAACGAGAAGTTCCGGCTGTACTATACGGCTGAGGGCGACGAGGCGCACAACTTCATCGTGGTGGTGGAGGACAATTTCAAAAATTCCTACGAATTGGAATTTAACTTCAACAACCGGAACGTGAAGGACGACATTCAGACCGTCATCCCCATCGGCAATTACAAACCTCTGCCAAGATGATGCGTGTATTCATGGCTATCCTCTGTTCGCTACTGGCGGTCTGTTCCGTGTCCGCACGGGACAGCCGTCAGAAGGGGACGGACGGGCAGGCGGCAATCTACCGCCTGCCGCCTTTCGAGCGGGCGGTTCGGTGTACGAAGTATTTCGAGGGCTGGCATTCGGAGAAACACCACCCATACGTGGGCTGGGGGCATCAGGTGCAGCCGGGGGAAAGGTATTCGGCACGCACCATGACGAAGCGGCAGGCGGACGCGCTCCTGCGGAAAGACTTGCGGAAGTTCTGCGCCATGTTCCGCAAGTTCGGGCGTGACAGTCTGCTCCTTGCCACGCTCGCCTACAATGTCGGTCCATACCGGCTTTTGGGGAGCGGAAAGATACCCAAAAGCACGCTGATCCGAAAATTGGAGGCGGGCGACAGGAACATTTACCGGGAATATATCGCTTTCTGCAACTACAAGGGTAAACGGCACGCCATGCTGCTCAAACGGAGAAAGGCGGAGTTTGCACTGCTGTACATTCCGTAACATGGCAAATGCCTGACAAATGAAAATCCGATGAAGCCGCAACTTCATCGGATTTTCCGCTTTTCATACATTCGGGATTTTTCCCTTGCCGATTACTTCACCGTCCCTGCAATGCTCTATGATGCCGGGCGAAAATCCCATCTCCCCGATTGCGATGTGCCGGATATACTCTGCATATTTCTGACCTTGAAAATTCTTCCCCGTGAGGTTTTTGAAAATCATCTTTATGCTTATTCCGTCATCGCTGTGCAAGATGATTTTTCCGTTTTGTCTGATTTCTTCCATGATTGAAACTTGTTTTTGTGAATACTATCGTAGATTGGGACAGCGGTTTCTTTGCTACTTTCTTTGTCCGCCATCATGCTCACCGAAAGAAAGTAGGGCGGCTTTTGCCGCCGCCACTTAAAAACGGGTGTAGAGTCCCGTTACCATCGTGAACATTTCTTCCAGCATATCGCAGTATATGCCCTCGTGCGTTTCGATGTCCTTCGTCTTGCACTCGAATGTCTTTTTACTGAACGTTTTGCGGTAGAAACGCATATTGTAAAGGTCTAAGCCGGCATCGTAGATGATGTCAAGACGGTTTGCGCTCGTCTTGTTCCTCGCAAGGCTCATGCGTAAGCCGTTGCCCATGTCTGTAAAATCCTTGCTTCCCGTCATGGCGACAAAGCGTCTGCCGCCTATCTGCTGTAAAATCGTCTTTGCTATCATGCTTTTCTTGGTTTTAGGTTGGCGGTGCGGACACCGCCAACTTGTTTAACATTCTGTTATCTCGGCAATGGGGGTGTTTCGTTTCAGCCATTCCATCAGGCACTCCATATTGTACTCGCTTGTGATGACTGCCGTATGGCTGTTGATGGCGGTAAACCTGCTGCTCTCGTAGTCGTCTATCCACCCTTTTAGGGTATCAACTCCCCACGCTTCGGCATCGTCAAAGATGCCGTCCAATACTTTGATAGGCTGGCTGAACTTCACTATCAGCGTTTGATAGGCTGCTTTCATCGGTTGTCCTCCTTTTCTTCCTTTTCCGTGAGCCACTTGTCCCGTGCGGCTCGGCACTCGTCCAATGTGGGTTTGACACAAGAGAACAACTCTCCGTCTGTGGGGTGGCGGTAGTCGTACTGCACAAGTGTCCGCTTGCGTCTGCCGATACCTAATTGGAAACGCTCGTATTTCTCCGTACCTGCTTCCGTGCAGGTGCTTATTCCGTTGATGGTCATTCGTGTTGCCATAATCGTTGATTTTAGGGTGGTTAAAAATGTACTGACAGAATTCTGTTCTTCATCACCATTTCGGGGTCACTCGTATAGCGTTGGTGCAGGTAGAAATGGTGGGAGCCGAAGCCGTAAAGGAAAAACCTGTCAAGTTCGTGCTTCTCGGCAAAGTCCTTTACACTCCGTCTTAACTGCTCCTCACTCGTTGCAAGAGTGAGGAGGTTTACAAATTCAAGGAACATCGTGGGGATTTTATCGTCCCACAGACAAATCATGCTTTCAATTCTTACTTCCATACTATTGGGTATTATAGGTTGATACTATGCCGCTTCCATCCGCTGGCGGATAAGGTTCACGTTGCTGTTCACAAGGTTTACAATGCGGTCGTGGTACTCGGTATTGGAATTGTGCAAGCCACGACTTTGCACCACCTCCAATGTCTTCAAGGAAACCTCCACCGTTTCTATGCGCTTGCCGTCAATGGTGGCGGATAGGATAAGGGAGTTCTTTTCAAGGAAATAGGAGTTGGAAAACACGCAATGGTGCAGTTCCGTCCCTTCCGCTGCAAACTCCGCCACGCTCTCCAACACACGCACCTGCAAAGTGCCGTCCGTAAAGGCAATGCCGAAGAATATGCCTTTGAGTTTGCGGTATGCCTTCTCGTGTTTCTTCGCTTGGCGGATGCGTTCCTCCAACTTCTTGCGCTCTATCTCCTTGTTGCGCTTGTGCATAAGTCTGTCGTGTTCGGCTTTGAGGTCGGAGGGACAGACGTACTTCGGGCTGTTCGTGTCCTTGCCGAAATGACGCAGGAGGTCTATGGTGTCACGCCACATGGAGCCGTCCGAAATGGTGTAACCGTTACGGATACATATCTTTATGGATGCCCAATACCTCTCTATGTCAAAGGAACTGCGGATGTAGTGGCGCAACATGGGATATTGCCCTGCCTTCAACAGCGTTTCGGCTCGGCTGTCGGAAAGGATAGCCGTGAAAAGGTCGTAAGGCAGTATGTTGTGGTATTCGCCATTGAAGCCGTTGCGTTTCAGTTCGGGTATGAAACGCTGTCGGGGATAGGTGCAGACGGGGTTTATATCGTATGCACGGAGTTTGTTGTTCTTGCGTACCTCCATGTCGCTGTATTCCGCCCATAGGTCGTAGTAAAGTATGGACATTCCTCGCAGTCGGGCGACAGTGACGGTTGTGCCTTTGGGCGAAATCCACCTTTGCACCACTTCATAAATGGAATACTCGGCTGCCTGCCCTGCCTTGTATCGGGATTTGACGAAGAAGAAGCGTATCACTTGGTACTGCTTGCAGGTGGTGATGATGCAGAAATACTCGTTCTCGCTGAACACGCTCTTTCGGGTGCGCAACGCTTCCAGCTTCATGCCGCAATGGGGGCAGGTGCATCCGCAAACGGTGTCCGCAAGGTCGTGTTCACTCCTCCACGAATGTCCACACTCGGTGCAGATGTTCGTGCCGTCCGCCCTCTTGATGGCGTAATGCTTGAAGCAATGACGGAAAGCGTATGCCCTCTGTGTGGCGGTCAATTTGGGCAGTCGCTCGCTTAATCGTGCGACTTCCTGCTGTATGGGTGTTCTCGGTTTCATAATCAGAAATTGAATAGGTTGGGTTGTTGTACTTCTTGTGCGGTCGCTTTGGTGGCGGTTCTCGGCTTGCTGCGGTTCTGCAACTTGCGGAGTTCTTCTTCTTGGTATCTGCGGACTGCGTTCTGCCGTGCTTCCGCCTTTTCCTCCGCCGTGAGTTCCACAACATGGTTCACCGCCACGTGGCACTGAATGGGCTTGCCTACCTCTATCTCGTTCTCGTCATAGTAGTGGACGGCTTGCCCGAATATCTCCCCGTCCGTGAAGCCGTTGCAACCGCTCCGCTGCACGTAGTTGAGAATGTAGGTGACGCAATCGTCTATGTTCTTAGCAGGGTTGCGGTAGTTCTTCGCAAAGAGCGCATCTTCCGCTGCACGCTGCTCCAGATACATCTGTATCGTTCTCTTGAAATGTTCTGTTCCTTTCATATCGCTGTCGTTTTTAGATTGTCTGTTTCAGTATCTCTCTCCAATAGGTCGGCTCTACCTCGCTCAGAAGGAAGTCTGTAAAATCCCTCCGTGCGTCCTTGTTCAGTTCTCGGTAGAGTTCACGGAACACGGATATGTTGCCGTTGATGTACGTTTCCACCATGTACACGAAGATGTTGTCCACCTCGTAGTATCTGCATTGCTGCGCTACCGTTTTGCTGCTTCTCTTTGCCATGTCGGTAGGGGTTAAAGGGTGAATAACCAAAGGATGAAACCGAAGAAGGCGATAGTGGAAAGGATAGCCACGATTACGCCTATCGCCACTCGGAACACTCCGTTTACAATCTCTCTAATGATGCCCAAAGGATGCCGAACACCCCGAAGGCGGTGCGCACCATTAAGCCGCATATCGCAAACCCTATGTACTGCGCCATTTGTCTGAAATTTGCCGTTGCCGTCATATCTTCGCTGTTTTTGATTTTTTATTTTTTTAATGCGGATTCAAGAGCTGAGGGAGTTGAGTTTCAAACTATCTTATCTGCCTCTCGTTTATCCGACATTTTTTTTATGCGTCTTTCTGTCGCATCGGTCGTTTTCGTTTCGGGTGCTTGAAAAGGTAGGGATTAGGGAATGCAAGGTTTTTCGGGAAAAATACTACCCGCAGGGCTGGAGATTTTTTCCGAAAACAGGAGGCTTGACCTTGCATTCCCGTCCAATCCCGGAATTACCTTTGCGCCCAGAACGGAAATGACTGCCTGATGCGGCTCACTGAAAGACGCGAAAATGGAGGTAAACGGAAGTGGAGGCAGATTAGACAGGAAAACTTCAAAAGAGAAATCCGTGAAAAAGGGAAAACGCCAAAAAGGAAAAGGGACATAGCCGGAAGCGTGGAACCGGGTAAACCACCGGCAAGGAAGTATGATTTTATATGTCTGTCCGAGCGTGTCCGGTCTGACGGATAAAATCATTCTTCCCGGTTTGCCTGCCGTGCATGACGGCTTGTTCCATTTATGGATCGGGCGGTCAGACACGGCTTTCCGCTTACGGCTCAAAGGAACAGCGGAAAAAGAAATCATCTGCGAACCCGTAAAAGCACCTCTTTGGCATAAGCACAAAAGAAATGGGCCTTGCATCATCAGTCTAAACTGTTGTTTAGGCGTGAGGCAAAGCCCTTTTCGCCGCTTATGCGGCAGTCGGCATACGTCCGTTCAAAATCCTTTTGGGCGATGGTGTACCGACGGATAAAACCGCTTTTACGGAAAAACTTGTATGAGAAGAAAAAAATTAGGGAGATTCATTTCAAAATCTCCCGTTTTATTGTTACTTTTGCATACGAAGAGTTCTTTGAAGGTTACGCAATGCGCAGAAGGATGATGCAGTAGATAACTAACTAAATCGTAACCTATTACTATCATGAGCAATTAACCTACGCTCATTTCCAATAAATTACACTCTTTTCGTAACTTAAATTCACAAAGATGAAAAAGAGCCTACGCTACGAGGTGTTGGAAGATGTTATGTATCAGACTCCTGAAGGATATATGGAAGTTCGAATACAATACGTGGAGTTTACTAAATTGCTTAAAGATGGGCAATCCATAACACACAAGGCACGGCTAATTACCTATGCAGATGTTCAAAAAAGAAGGCTTATTACGCTGCTTACCAATGATATGGAGTTTGACCCTACCGAGATTATAGCTATTTATCGCCAACGATGGGAAATTGAATTGTTATTCAAGCAATTGAAGCAAAATTTCCCACTCAAATACTTCTATGGAGAGAGTGCGAATGCGATTAAGATACAGATATGGGTGACGTTGATCGCTAATCTATTGCTGATGGTTATGAAAAGTGGTTTGACTAGATCATGGAGCTTCTCAGGATTGGCTACGATGGTAAGAATAGCTCTGATGTACTACGTCAACTTCTATAGCTTGTTCAATAGTCCTGAAAAGGACTGGGAAATGGTGTGGAAATCCGTCGCGGAGTCACCTCCAGATCCATCACTTTTTGATTAGGGGGGCTTGGAAATGAGAAAAAGATACTCGACCGCGGGAAATCAGCAGTCGAGCACACTATTTTTATTGTTGTCGAGTTTAATCGGACAGCAATAATTAAAAAAACAATTATCGTTTTACTTTATTTTTAGTTGTTCTAGTATGTTCTTGCAAATTTAGACAGATCTTTGTCCGTGTCCGGTAATATCAATATAGTTTCCCAAAATTAACCTGTCAATTTTACCTAGTCCTTTGAAAGATGTTATGAGACTCTCGTAATAGATGGCTTTATAAGCTTACGTTTTGTCTATTATTTCTTTTATATTTTTATTTGCTTGCTCAAAGGGTGATTTTATTACGATGTCAACTTTTGACTTATCTTTAATCCAGCTTAGGTCTTCCAGATTAGGAGACAGAAATTCAAACCAAAAGTGAGTCTTCGAAGAGTCAAGACTATATGAATTTATGGAAATTAATATAGTTCATACTTTAACTTGTATATATAATGTAGGTAAGGCTGTCTCGTTTTCAATTTTGAGACAGCCTTTTTGGATGTTTAGACAATATGTTTATTGTAAGCGGAAGATATTAAAAGAATATTTATCTTTTTTATTTTATTTATGGTTATTAAAGTGGACTATTAATAGGCTATTCTGCATACTTTATCCACACTCTCATTTTTCCAGCTTCTCGATTGTCCCAAGCATAATAAGGAATAAATTTATATGTGTCTGTACCTTGGGTAGCTGTAATTGTTATTATTCCATTTAGTAACTTTGGCTCAAAATTAGTAGTATAATTCGTGGAAGGGGATAGTGCCGCTGTTTCATAATTAGAATTGTCAACCTCTTCCATGCAATATACTAATGGACCTCTTTGTAGACATCTCTTGCCAACATTGGCTTTTACACGTGGATCAGCTGCTATAACTTCTACAGGCATAGGCATATCAAAAGTTATTGTATCGTTTTCTTCCCAAGTACGATTAATTAGTAAATATTGCATATCCGTGATTGTTTGGCATTCTTTTCCATTGACGGTTAGAGTGTACTCTTTACACCAGTCTGGTAGACGGAGTTTCATTGTAAAGCTTTTCTTTTGTTGGGGACTTACTGTGATTTTTACTTTCCCTTCCCAAGGATAGTTAGTTGTTTGTGCAATTTTTACAGGCATGTTATCTATGGTTGTGTTTGTTTCGCTTGCTATATAGAGATTGATCCATAGCGCATCTGCAGAAGTAGCATAAATGTAATTGCCGATGGAGGGCAAAAAACGAGAGATCTGACTAGGACAACAAGCAGTATCATACCATGGCTGACGGTGGTGTGTACCATCCGATTCCAAAGGATTAACATAGAAAAAATGGTCAGCAGACAAGGAAATACCTGCTAAGGCGCCATTATACATAGATTTTTCTAATATATTAATGTATTTTCCATTACCTTCTAACATATTCATCCGTTGATTCCAAAACACCATTCCCACAGAAGCGCATGTCTCACAATAGGCTTCTGCATTGGGAAGATCATAATCTTCTGTGAAGCCTTCGTTTTTTCGTGATGATCCTATTCCGCCAGTGGCATACATCTTCGTATAGATTACGTCATTCCACAGACGGTCAAGTGCATGAATATAAGTACTGTCTTGTGTAATGGACGCCACGTCTGCCATACCTGTAAACATATACATTGCCCGTACTGCATGCCCGCTGATTTTAGAAAGTTGGCTAACAGGTTCTGCATCCTGAAAATGCTCCTTGCCTAAAGTTGTTTGACTCCAGTCACCATTTCCACGACCTCGTTGTTCTAGCAACCAGTGAGATAACTTCAAATAGCGTTCGTTCTTTGTTAGACGATAAAGTTTCACCAATGCCAGTTCTATTTCTTGATGACCAGCTACCCAATTTCGTTTTCCTTCGCCAAATGTGTTGTCTATATGGTCAGCAAATTTAATAGCTATGTCCAATAAGGAATGTTTTCCGGTAGCATTATAATAGGCAATGGCTGCTTCTATCAAATGTCCGCAACAGTACATCTCGTGCCAATCCATATTGGTCCATTTCCCATTTGGGTTGACCAAGGTGAAGTAAGTCATCAGATAACCGTCTTTTTGTTGAGCAGATGCAATTTTTGCGATTATCTCATCTAGTTTTTTCTCTAAGTCAGGGTTCGGATGATTAATGAGCGAGTAGGAACAGCCTTCTATCATCTTGTAAAGGTCAGAATCGTCGAAAAATACTCCTTTGAATTCGCCTTGTTCTAATCCACCGGCAATAGCAAAGTTTTTCACACGTTGGGTTTCTATTTCGCATTGGTGTAGACATGAGGGGATGGTTATTTCTGCATGTTTGTGGATGCGAGGCAACCAAAAATTATCGGTGATTTTCACTTGTGAAAAGTTTATTGGCTCATTTTTCTGAAAAGGTGTAGCTTTTTGTGAAGTCTCGCATGCAAAAAGGCTAGTAACTATTGCAAGAGAAAGAATTGATTTATTTGTTCTCATAATTTTTTTATTAAATTGTTATGTTAAAATAATTATTTCTAAGATGGTTAATGGTTGGATGCATTTAGGGTTAATGTCGCTTGTTTTAATCCTTTACTGCTTGCCTTGATCTTTATTTGCCCTGATTTCGTAGTACTTCGGATAATTAGCAGGCATTTACCGTTGTATGTTTTACGGGTGCTTGTTACAAACTGTTCATCAGAATTCCTGTTACCATTACCGACTCCAGCGAGTTCTCCAACCCCTTTAATGGTGAAATGGATGTTATTTTCTGCATCAGGTACCAATAGGCCATTCTTGTCTACGACACTGACCGTAATGTAAGCAAGATCCATTCCGTCTGAATGTATAGAGGTGGAATCTGCCGATAACAAAATAGAATGCGGTTCGTCTGCTGTTTTAATCTCATCAATAGCAACTTCTTTTCCATTAGTACGTGCAACTGCTTTTATGGTGCCTGGTGCGAAAGTGAGTTGCCATGGAATTTTTCTGTTTGGATAGTCTCTCAATTTTTTCACCCCCTGTGACTGGTTGTTAATGAATAGTTCTACCTCCTCTGCTGTAGTAAATGTATAAAGGTTAAGTAGTTGATTGGTTTCCCAGTTCCAGCTTAATGACATATTTTGGAAGTTGAGAGCTACATTGTTCCAAATAATGTCGCTTTTGTTCTCTTTCTCGCTGCAAACAGCGATTTTAACCATATTCTTGTCTGAATATAGACTTTGAATGAAATAGCTCAGTGGTTTCCAGAAATCACACCAATCAATAATGCCATTCCAACCCTTGGAAGGCCATTGGATAGATTCTCCGAAATAGTCAGTTCCTCCCCAGTAGAATTGTCCACAAGTGTACGAATGATCATATATGAAGAAGTCGTCTCCGCCATTTCGGGTACTGGTTTCACTTTGTAGGAAAATGAGTTGAGGAAATTTTTTATGGTCTTTTGCATAGTAATGAGCCATATAATTATCGCTGACCACATCCATTTCAAAAGCCATAGGCACTGGTTCCTCTTCTTCTCTGGCTGGGAATAGACCGCAAGTGACTTTACGGGAAGGTTCAAATTTATGGATAAAATCTACCATGTTTTTTAACATTGGGACAAAATAGTCATCCATTCGATAAATCGTTCCAGTGTCAAATACTTCATTTCCCACGCTCCAAATAAAGATACTGGGATGATTTCTGTCTCTTTTCAAAAACCACTCTAAATCTTTTCTCCAATAGTTGTCAAAAGATATATTAGGACCATAATGATTCCAGGTTGGAGTATCCCATTTGTCGAAACAATCGGCAAATACTAATATTCCCATCTCATCACACATATCTAACACAGCCTTTGCGTGTGGATTGTGTGCTAGTCTTATGGCATTACATCCCATCTCTTTGAGTCCTGTTAGGCGCCTTCTCATTCCTTTTTCAAAGAAAGCACTGCCTAACGGGCCTAAATCGTGATGAATATTTACTCCTTTCAGAAATACTTTTCTGCCATTTAAAAGGAAGCCTTGATCTGCATTAAATTCTACAGTTCTAATTCCAAAGCTGCTACTGTACTTATCTACTATCTGATTGTCTATAATAATATAACTTTGAGCAGTGTATATTTTAGGTGATTCAACGTCCCATTTTTCTGGACTATTGACAGTTACTGCTTGTTTAAATAAGTAAGTTTCATGGGCGGCTAAAGGAACGACACTAGTTATTGATTTTACGTGCTTACCTTTTGGTGAGTAAATTTCTGTCTTTAGAGTCACGAGTGATTTAGAGCTTGTTTGATTTATTACCTCGGTTTGTATGTCAACTTTAGCTTTGTTTTCATCGATAAAAGGAGTCGTGATATAAGTGCCATTCTCTGCAATGCATATCGGATTTGTTATATGTAACCACACATTTCTGTAAATACCCTCTCCGGTATACCAACGCGAACTGATATATGTGTTATCATAACGGACTGCTATTACATTCTCTTTATCGGGTAACACATATTTTGTGATATCATATGTAAATCCCATATATCCATTAATCTGTTTTCCTAAATATATTCCATTGAACCATACTTCTGCGTTTCTATAGACTCCTTCGAATTCAATGGAAATTCGTTTGTTCTTAATGCAATAAGGTATTTTAAATGTTTTTCTATACCAACCTATATGTCTTGGGCGAAATCCGTTCTCCTGTGTTCCGTTTTCTTTGTCAAATGGACCATGGATACTTCCGTCATGCGGTACATTTACCATTTTCCAACTAGTGTCGTTGAAGATGGGGTTCTTGGCAGTCGGCTCATCGCCTATTCTATATTTCCAATCAAAGTTGAATAAATAATCAATTCGTGGCTCTTGTTGTCCCCAAATTGATAGGCTAAATAATATAAATAAAATGCTTAATATTCCACGTATTGGGAATGATGCAAAATATGTATGTTTCATGCGCTTAAAGGGAGAAGATTTCCATTTTACAATGGAATAGTTATTAATAAATATAATTAAGAGGAAGAGTAATAGAAATGAATTATAATTATTAATGGGTGCAAATTTATCATTTAAAATTTAGTTATCAAATATATTTTTCGATATTTCATAAGTCGATAATTAAAATATTTGTTTGCTGTCAAATAATGCAGTATCTCTATCAAATTGTATATTGTTACTTTTCTTTTATAATATTACTTTTGCAAACAGAAGAGTAATAGAAGTGAAGATTAAATAGTAATCATTAAAAAACAAAGCCTATGTAACACACACATTATATACTCAAAAGTAATTAACCTTAAGAATAATATTATGTATACTTGAAATAATGTATTGCATCTTTTATGTAGATGCTTCCTCTTTTTGTTATTCACAATCTGTGAGTAATCTTATTAGAAATGATATCCTGATTTTTAATAATAAAGGTATTCTCTTAAATAGGTATTATAATATATTCTGGAAGAACTGAAGTTGACAGGTCTTCTTCTTTGCAGGTGTTTTTTTCTATAAAAAAGATTACTGATAGGTATTATTGGATACAATCTTTATACTAACTAATCAATACAATTTAATTATGAAATTAATGAGTAATTTAATGAATGATTTACTTCATTTGAATGTAAAAAAGTGTCACTTGATGACGCTAAGTTTGGTAATGGTATTTGCTTGTCTATTTGGTTCGTGTGGCGACGATGATGATAAGTTATTGAATGAACCTGAAACACCTGTAAATCCGGGTGACGACACTGAAGATGATAATCCGGAGGTACCTGATGCCAAAGGAACTGCTTTGTTCTTTGATGTAGATGGTACGACGAATTTTCCAACCGGAGTGGAAACGAAGAAGAATATTACAGTATCTAAAATCGAAGGCGAAAAAAACGAATATCAATTGACATTTACAGAAGGTGATGGTCACTTTATTGTAACGAAGCCATTGGAGGCAGACTTGGTAAAAAGAAATGTAAAGCTGACATTCCTATATCAGTGTGATGCTGAAATCAGCCGGTTTAGTTTACAATATCTGACACCTACAGTTAGTGAAGAGGTGTATAAAGGTGTGCTGGCATCTAGTAAGAATATAGACGTAGATGAAAACGGATATGCATCCGCAGGTTATGTGTTGACAAAAGATTTGGAAACATATAATTGGGGAATTAAGGATCATATGATTCGTCTCAATATCGAAATTGCTGCAAATACAGTTCTTAAGATCAAGGATATCTATTTGGAAGAGACAAATGAGAATCCTGATCCTGTCGAAGAACCTGATCTTAATAAATATTCACTTACATTTACTCCAAATCGTGGAGCACATTGGGAAATGGAAAACACTTATGGCATATATAGTGGTATTTCTTTTACAAAAAAAGGTGACGAATATACACTTCTTATAGATGATAGTTATAACGCCTCGGGAACTGCTGCTGAGCACTATATAACAACCGATCCTTTAACACGTTCTTTGGCTGTAGAAGAGGATCAAGTGGTAGAGCTGATTTTTAAATACAAAGCTGGTGTGGATTTTGTTTTGAATACCGGACTTTATCCCTTTGAAAATCCGAGCGTGGATTGGCTGGCTTCATTTGTTGAGAGTAAGATTGTAGCAAGTGCTAACAGTAAACCTGATAAGGATGGTTGGGCTACTTTTACGCATAACTTGTCGCGTTCAATTACAACAAAAGTTCCTCAATGGGGACTTAATGTAGATGGAAATAACCAACAAATTCGTTTTATGATTCGCAATACAAATGCTGCAGATTTACTGCATCCGGAAAATAGCGGTCTTGATAAGCTTGAGCTCAAAGATGTTCATTTGTATGTAAGAGAAAAACGTGAAGACGAAAAGCCTGTTGAAGGTGAAGTAAAATTATCGCTTGAAGCTGCAGGATATCAAATAGAAAAGGGTATAACGACGTTCAATGAAAATAATGGTGAATATGATATCACTTTTACTGGTAATTTTGCAGGTTTGAATGGAGGTGAATACACGGAGTATGAAGTGTATACAAAAGAATTGGAGTCTGACTTGCTTGATGGCGTAACTTATAACTTGGAATTCGAATATCAAATACCGATTGTGTTAGACGATTTCCGTGTAATGTATTTCAATAAAAATGGTGGTGGAGATAATCTGTGCGAAGAAAATTTGATTAAAACGACAGAAATAAGTTCGGGGGATAATTGGAAGAAATATAGTTCGGCTTTGGCGAGTCGTGCTAATCATGGTAACTGGGGAGGAAAAGGACAGGTGCTCCGTATACATTTTGGCGGTAGCTCAAATCAAGATGTGAATGGAGAGCATTTTGGTAAACCATTAAATGTGAAAGTGAAAAACGTGAAACTTGTTCCTGCACAATAATCTTGTTGATTTTCATAAAAAAACTAAGATAGGAATATTATCAGTCATTTCGAGATATTCGTTCGGAGTGACTGAAATATTAGCATAAATACATTAAAAAGAAAGATATTAATGAAATTATTATACACATATATTTCTTATTTGTTTCTTGGTGTAGCTACTATATGTGCTTGTAGCAGTAGCGATCCCGTTCAGGATGAGGTAAATGGCAATAAACCAACGTCTCCCGAACAAGAAACGGCAGTCAACAACTTGAAAATAAATACAGGTTCAGTCAATGACCTGAATATAAACCAAAGCAACAATGGAGAATACAAAATGCTGACGACGGGTGCAGATCCTTGGTTCTGTACGGTTCCTTTAGAAAGAAAAAATTCGGAAAATTCTGTTGTTCTAACATTCGAATATAAGTCTTCTAAAAGAATAGATGGAATTCAAGTTTTTTTTGCTAATCCATTGTCTGCTGAACGTATGGAAAACTGTGGAAGTATAGAAGCTTCGCCCAGTACTTGGAAAACATTCTCGTGCAACCTGTATACTGCAATCGAAAAGTATAGCTGGGGAAATTCGCAAGATTATCTCCGGATAGATTTGGGAGGTGATAAAGATGTGATGATTTATTTGCGTGACATCCGTTTGAGAGGTATGAATAGTGTGGAGCAGGAGGCCATAGAAGCGGAAAAGAATAGATTACAGGCCATTGAAAAACTGGAAACAGAGCTAACTAACTATTTGAAGAGTAGTTATGCTTCGGAAATTACCCAAGTGCAGGTGACGGAAGACAAAGTGACTGTCACAGGGCGTTATAACGGAAGTGGTACATGTAGTTTGGTTGAAGTAACTCCTTATGAAAATCTGCTACTTCTGACTCAATTTAAGAAATGTAAGACAGATATTACTAACGGAAACTTTACAGTTACGCTTGATCGCATTACCGAATATGACGGTTGCAAATATGATCGTTTGTTGTCTAAATGGGCATTGGTGCGTACCGTTAATGATAAAGACGAATTGCTCTCTTTCGGACGTTATGCAGATGCCGATTTGATTGACCAATCCAAAGCATCGTCTTTGCCTGATTATCAAGGAGACATCACTAAAGGCGGAGAGTCGGGAGGTACACCACTAGAACTGGCAGACTTGGATGCATTAGGACTGAAAGCTGTGCTAAAGGGTATTCCAGTGACAGCAGTGATGTGGTCTTCTCAGGCAAAGGCACAAGCTGTTGGTGATCAGGTGATTGTTCATCGTTATTGTGGAAAAGATTATTATTTTAGTAAAGGTTATTTTGAAAGTGTAGATCAAGAATTGCTGGAATATCAAAAACGAAATGTCGTTGTTTTTACAGTCATTACCATTCGTCCTGAGACACCCAAGGATAAGAATGCATGGTTGAACTATGATCATGAATTAGGAATGCTTCTCCAGCATCCCGATTATTCTGAACCGGAGGGAACTATCGGTGCTTTTTCGATGGTTAATCTTGACCAACCGGAAAGTGTGAACTATTATGCAGCGGCACTTGATTTTCTTGCTTCCAGATATTCCGACGGTACACACGGACGTATTCATCGTTATGTGTTGCATAATGAGATAGATGACCCTTTCAACTGGAATAACATTGGTTACAAACCATTGACATATTACGTGGATTATGTTACGAAGTCTTTCCGTATGGGACATAATATTATCCGTCAGTATAATCCTCATGCACAGATTTTAGTGCCAGTAACACAATCGTGGACACGTGAGAGTATTAAGCCTACAAGAACAGAATTTTCGGTAAAGAAGATATTCGATCTGTTGAATCAGTTTAGCGCGAAAGAGGGTGATTTCTATTGGGGGGTAGGTTACCATTCTTATCCAGAAAAATTTAGTTCAAAAACATGGCTTGACCCGAGCGCCACTTTCTCAATGAATACTCACTTGCTGACTTTTAAAAATCTTGAAGTTCTGGATAAATGGATGAAAATGCCGGTCAATAAGTATAAAGGTACAAAGCAACGTGACTGTTGGTTGACAGAAAATGGCTCCAGCACTCCCAATTATACAGATGAGGAACTCCAGCTTCAGGCTGCATGTGCTGCATATGCACTGAATAAAGTGAAACGTTTGTCAGGTATCCAAACGTTGATTTGGCATGCCATTTCGGATAACGATGTGGAAGGGAATCTAAATTTGGGATTGCATTATCGGAGAAACGATCCGAAATATGGTGAATGGGGTAGAAAACCATCGTGGTATGTCTATCAGGCATTTGGGACGGTGAAAGAAAGTGAAGTGCTTGATCCGTATTTGAAATATGTCGGTGTGAATAATTGGGATGAGATTATGCACGATGTAACGGATTATTAATGAATCTTAAATATTAACTAATCTGATAAAAAAAATGAAAATGAAGCAATTGTTCAACAGATATAGTCATGCTACTTTGCCATGTTGCGAACAAACAGGTAAAGTAAAGATGTTGCTGTTGTTCTTGATTTCCGCTTCGCTGTGTTCGTCGAATATATATTCGGCGAACGAAACGGAAAGTCAGGCTTTCCTAAGCAATGTACCGGAAGAAGTAGTTCAAGTGAAAGTACTGACCGGTAAAGTGGTTGATACGAATGGTGAACCTGTTATTGGTGCCAATGTCATAGAAAAAAATGCTCATGGAAATGGTGTGATTTCCGACTTAAATGGTGCATTCTCGCTTCGTGTAAAACCGGATGCGGTTATTGAAGTGTCCTATATCGGATATGTGAAAAAAGAAGTTGCAACAAAGGGGCGAAACTTTGTGACAGTCGTTTTGTCGGAAGATTCAAAGGCGTTGGAAGAAGTGGTAGTAGTGGGATATGGTTCGCAGAAGAAAATTTCGGTAACCGGTTCTGTTGCTTCCATTCAGACGGAAGACTTATTGAAAAGTTCGCAGGCCAACTTGGCAGCTGCACTCTCGGGACGATTGCCGGGGTTGACCACTATGCAGACTTCCGGCCGTCCGGGAGCGGACGATGTGACACTTTATTTGCGTGGTGCCAGTACAACCAATGGAGTGAGTCCTCTGATTTTGATTGATGGCGTTCCGCGCGAAGGGATTTCCACCTTGGATCCGAATGAGGTAGCTTCTGTTACAATTTTGAAAGATGCTTCTGCAACGGCTGTATTCGGAGTTCGAGGGGCTAATGGAGTAATCTTGATTACTACCCGAAGGGGAGAAGTAGGTAAGACAGAGTTAAGTGTTTCAGTAGACTATAGTTTACAACAATTTGTGACAAAAATAGATCGGATTCATTCGTGGGAATATGCAGCTTTACGTAATCAGGCTTTTCAGAATGATGGTGCCAAAGGCGAATTACCCTATACGGACTATATGATTGATATGTATAAAAATGGGTCTGATCCTATTTTCTTTCCAGACCGTGATGTCATGTCGGACTTTTTTAAGAAATGGGCTCCTCAAACACGTGTTAATGTAAATATGAATGGGGGTACGGAAAAAATCAATTATTTTATCAATGTTGGGTACATCGGACAGGGTGGACAATTTAAAACAGAATCTAAGGAATCATTAGGATACGATCCAAGTTATAAAATGGACCGATATAATTTTCGCTCTAATCTTGATTTTAATTTGGCCTCCAACCTGAAGCTGTCATTGAATCTGGCCTCTTATCTTGAAAAAACAAATTCTCCACAGTGTCGTGACTTGTACGGAGGAGATGTCAATAGTATGACTGCTGATATGATGGCTTATGTATGGGCTACTCCTCCTACAGCTCCCGGTCCTGTAACCATGGCCGGATATACTACACCTGAGGGCACAGAAGTACCAGGAAATGAAGTGGTGGCCTCTATTTATAATACAGATATTAAAAATAATAAATACGGAGATGTTAACCGTCGCGGATATCAGGAGAATACGAATATGAATCTTAATTCTTCTTTGATTCTTGATTGGGGACTTGGCTTCATCATCAAAGGTTTGAGTACGAAATTCATGGTTGCATTTGATGCGGCTTCTTCTACTTCTCTTACTGCCACCCGCTTATTTGATCTTTATCAGGCGGCACCAGCACGAACAGCAGAAGAGAAGTGTTATTACAAAGCTGTAACGGTCAATCAGCAGAATGTTATTGGTGCTCCCAGTCGTTCAAATTCATCCAATTACTACTTAAACTTACAGTATTCAATCAATTATGCACGTCAGTTTGGCAAACATGATGTTTCTGCTATGGCGTTGGTGCAACGGGATAACTGGCAAAAAGCGGCTGCCGACCTTCCTTATAATATGATAGGTATTTCCGGACGTGCCACATACGCTTACGATAGTCGTTATTTAGCGGAATTGAATATGGGGTATAACGGTTCCGAGCAGTTTGCTAAAAATCAGCGTTTCGGCTTTTTTCCTGCATTTTCAGCTGGTTGGGTTGCTAGTAACGAAGCTTTTTTACGTGATAACAAAGTTCTTACTCATTTGAAATTGCGTGCTTCGTATGGTAAAGTCGGTAATGATAAATTGGGGAATGAACGTTTCTTATATTTAACCAATATCTCTACAGGCAGTGGCTTTGTTTCGTCTTTGGGACGTGGTCAGGCTATCAACATGGGAAAACTTGGAAATGAAAATCTGACTTGGGAAGTAGCTTACAAACAAAACTACGGCGTTGATTTGAAACTGTTTAATGATTTCTCTTTTTCGTTCGATTATTTTAAAGAAAAACGCGAAGACATTCTGATTGTTCGGGGCACTGTTCCCGAGTTACAAGGAGTGGCTATTGGTAATCTCCCGAAAGTAAACATGGGAGTTGTCAACAATCAAGGATTTGAAATTGAAACTGGCTATCAGAAACGGTTGGACTCTGGACTGTTCTTCTCTATTAAGGGAAACTTTGCTTATAATAAAAATGAACAGCGTAATATGGACGAAGCTATTTTGAGCAAGGACTATGCATACCGATATCGTAAGACCGGTTACAGCATCGGACAGCAGTTCGGTTATCTGATAGATTACAGTAATGGAAACGGTTATATCAATACTGCGGAAGAACTGGAAGAGGCGAAGAGAATGTATAAGATTGGTACACCGCGTTTAGGAGATTTCAAGTATCAAGATGTGAATGGTGACGGTGAGATTAATGAAAAAGATCAGGCACCTATTAAATATACGGATGTACCACGTATTACATACGGACTGACTGGAGCAGTGGAGTGGAAAGGTGTTGATTTCTCTTTCCATTTTTCAGGCATTGGTAAAGCCTCTCGTTTGTACAATAGTTGGGGAGCTACGGAGTTGGGTAATGAAGGTATTTATACGGATGTACATATGCATGCATGGACTCCAGAGCGTTATGCAAATGGGGAGAAGATAGAATATCCGGCATTGGCTTCGATAGCGAATACCAATCATATAGCTAACGATTATTTTATTATGGACCGTAGTTTCCTGCGTCTGAAAAATATCGAATTGGGTTACACTCTTCCCAAATCATTGTTGCAGAAAGTTGGGTTGTCCAAGGTGCGTGTTTATATCAATGGAAATAACTTGATTACTTGGAAGAAGATCAAAACAAATACAATTGATCCGGAACAAAGCTGGGAGGTGAACTATCCTTTGACTAAGATGGTGAACTTCGGTGTGAATGTTGTATTTTAATAGAAGAAAGGAATAACTATATGAAACTAAAATATTGGCTGGCATCTTCTGTGGTAGCCCTAAGTGGATTGACTTCATGTTCGGATGTGCTTGATGTGGCACCGGACGGGACATTGACAATGGAGGAGGTCTTCTCCGACCCAGACAAGGTGAGTGCTTTCTTAAACTCTTGTTATGCAAATCTTTCACGAAAAGGTTATTTTTATTGGGGATGGACACCTGTACCAACTGCTTTGAGTGATGATGGTTGGTCTTCGTGGGATGGATCGAATGGAACAGTCGGTCAAATATATGCAGGTAAGGAATCTGCTTCAGACCACCCGCTTAGGGATGCTTATTTAGGTGGTGAACAAACCTGGTTATGGAATACCAATAATTATTGGGGGCGTTATTGGACACAGATTCGGTTATGTTCTCAATTTTTGGAACATATTGATAATGCTGCCGTACGTAGTGAAGTAGAACGTGATCGGTTACGTGCAGAAGCGCATGTCTTGCGTGCATATTTTTATTCGGAATTGGTAAAATGGTTCGGCAAACTTCCCATTTTAAAAGAGTCTATAAATTTTGATGCTGATTTTTCTACATTGACACGCGAACCGGTCTATAATGTAGTTAAATTCATTGAGGAAGATTGTGATGCGGCAATTTATTCGGAACATTTGCCATGGAGACTGACTTCATCTTCTGAAGCTTTAAGGGCAACGAAAGCATTGGCATGGGCTATTAAATCGAAAATGCTGTTATTTGCTGCCAGTCCGTTGTTTAATGGAGGAGAAAATTATTGGGAGGAGGCGTATCAACAAAATAGACAGGCTGTCAACCAATTGAAAGAGAACGGGTATGAATTGTTTAAAGTATGTACAGACCCTAATACTTTCGGAACGGGCAAAGCTGCTGCTCTTCGCCAATTAATCAATCAGTCGGCTGATTATAGTGCGGAACCTCGTGACAAAGAAACCATTTGGCAACATTACGGACACACTTGTTTTGTATGGCACATTGGTTATATTGGAAGTGGGTTGGATCAGACTTATTCGGCTGGTACTTGTCCTACACAGGAATTGGCTGATGCATTCAATACGATAGATGGAGAACCTATCCTGAATTTGGAAAAACCTTATTTGGACGAAAAGCATTTGCAACCGAACTTCAATAGAAATAGCATGTATGATGAGAATAATCCATATTCCAATCGCGATCCACGTATGGTTGAAACGATGTTGTATAATGGTGCAGATTATACGTATCAGGGTATCCCGAGAAAGGTGGAGACTTTTGAGGGAGGAACAAATGCCATTGATTTGACTCCTTCTGTCGACGACTTTACCCGTACAGGTTATTACCATTGTAAGTTTGTGCAGCCGGGAGCGAGTGGAGGGTCACAATATGATGTTCAGACACCTCCTTGGAAATATTTTCGTTTGGCGGAAATCATCCTGAATTATGCCGAAGCTGCAGCAGAAGCCGGTCATCTGTCTGATGCAAAAGATGCGGTAGATGAAATCAGGGCCCGGGTAGGAATGCCTAAATTGCCGGATAATTTATCCCAGGTAGAAATGATTTTGCGTGTGCGCAACGAGCGTCAGGTAGAACTGGCTTGGGAAGAGTGTCGTTACTTTGACTTGCGCCGCTGGCAGAAGCCGGATGGTAATCTGAAGACCACCTGTAGTTGGCTGACTGGTATGCGCCCTATTCGGCAGTCTAATGGCACGTTCAAGTATGAGAGATATAATATTTGGACAAAAGAACGTGGAGGATGCGATACGCGTGATTTGCTTTTACCTCTTCCGGTAGAAGAGGCGGCTCGTATGGAAGCTGTTACCGGAGTCAATTGGCAGAATCCCGGATGGTAATATTAGTATAAATAGAAAAAATAGAATATGAATTACATAAAGAATAAAATATCCGTATGCGTCATGTCTGTTTGTCTGTTGGTTCCTGCAACAGCAAGCTGGGGACAGGAGGTAACTTCCACCAAGTCTCAGATTTCGGACGAGGAAGAGATGATTGACTTGGGATATATATCTTTGCCCAAAAGAGCAGTGACAGGAGCTGTATCGAGAGTATTCGGGACAGAATTAAAGAAAACGCCAGACGCCAGCCTTCCTCGAACATTTGCCGGGCGTCTTTCCGGTCTGACGACACGAGAGACAGATATGGAACTGTCAAGAGGTGCTTATAATACTGAATCTATAGGTATGTCATGGTGGGTACGCGGTCTTTCTACTATCAACGGAACAACACCGATGGTTATCTTGGACGGTGTTTTATGTCCCAATACAAATTACGCTTATATAACACCGGAAGAAATAGAGTCTGTTACCGTACTGAAAGACGCTGCTGTGCTTTCATTGTATGGTATTCAGGGAGCAAATGGAGTGATATCCATTAAAACCAAACGTGGTTGCGTTGGCAAGGCAAACGTGACGGTCACTTATGACCAGTCTTTCCAGCAAATGACTCGTACGCCTCTTTTTGTCAATTCAGGTGAATATGTGAATTTGAGAAACCAAGCAGGCTATAATGACGGGTTAGGGCGCTACTCTCAATTCTCGCAATGGGATGTTGAACAGTTTCAAGCAGGTGATAGCGAGTTGTATCCGAATAATAACTGGTATGATATGTTTGTTCGTCCGCTGACGCTGATGTCTCGTGCGGGAGTAACTGTTCGTGGAGGTAATGAGAAAGTACAATACTTTTCGAATATTAATTATTTGCATCAACAATCGCCTTTCAAAACAGTAGAAGAGCCGGATAGGAAATACAATCCGGAACCGAAAAATGACTGGTTTAATTTCCGTTCCAATGTGGATGTGAAGTTCAATTCTTATTTGAGTGGTTTTCTTCGTCTAGCAGGAAATATTAAAAACGAAAAAACTACCGGATACGGGAATTTCGACATTTATAGTCATTTGTTTACGTTGCCACCGACTATGTATGGTCCGTTGACTCCAAATGGAGATGGGTATGAGAATGGAGGTCAGGTAGTGACGCATGAAGATGAAACATTACCGGTATACGGAATGTTAAATCGTTCGGGATATATCAAGAATCTTTCTATAAATATCACTGCCCAAGCGGGATTGAATGTGGACCTGAGCTTTTTGACAAAAGGTTTGTCTATTGGAGGGTTGATGGCCTATCAGACCTGTACACTCAACCAAACCGCTACTACGCAGAATTTCGAACGGTATATACGTACCAAAGATATGAATGGATTGTATTTCACTCAGCAGGGTTCTACTGCCAATACCCCGCTTGTATATGGTAAAGCTTCTACGATGGATTATAATTTGAATCTGTATGCCAATGCCAATTATAGCCGTGTGTTCGGCGACCATAGTATTGATGCAATGGGATATATATTCTATCTCAATCAAGAGTTGCAGAAAAGTAATATACCATACAAACGCGAAAGCCTCGGGCTGACTGCTACGTATGGATACAAGAATCGTTATTTCATTAAGGCGGATGTGGGCTATTCCGGTTCGGAACAATTTCATCCGGATAGACGCTATATAGCCACTCCTGCCGTTTCGGGTGCATGGATTGTATCGGACGAAGCGTTTATGGATGGAGCAGACTGGTTGAGCAACCTGAAATTGCGGGCGTCGTATGGTATTACGGCTAATGACCAGTTGGGAGGAGACCGTTTCTTATATTTAGACTATATTGATATAAATGGTAATGAAGGCCTGAAGGGTAATCCGAATCTGACTGCAGAGAAAATGAAAAAACAGAATTATGGATTCGACTTAGGGGTGTTTAATGAACTGACGGTATCATTCGATTGGTATAAGTCTCTCTGTGACAATATGCTGATAAACAGTTCCGGTACAATTCCTGAATATCAAGGTGTTTCTTTGAACAATTATCCGAGAACCAACTGGGGGAAGATGGAGAATCACGGTTTTGAAGTAGAAGCGATGTATGAGAAACGCCTGAATGATGATTGGTCGTTTTATGCCGGAGGTTCATTCAGTTTTAATAAAAACAAAGTTATCAGTATCAATGAATCACCTTACTCGACCGACTATGCTTACCGTTATCGTACCGAAGGACAAACACTAGGACAAGTATGGGGATATCTCATCGATTATAGCAATGGCAACGGAATGTTCAACTTCAAAGAGGAATTGGAAGCTCGTGGATTGACTTATGCTTTCGGAACTCCTCGTCTTGGTGACTTTATCTATCAGGACCTGAATGGTGATAAAGTGATTGACGAAAAGGATATGGCACCTATCGGATATTCTAATCTTCCCCGCCAGAGTTACAATTTCTCTGCTGGATTCAAGTACAAAGGATTGGAATTCAGTGTATTGTTCCAAGGAGTTAACAAAGTGTCTACAGTAGTAGGCGGAACAGGTGTTTACGAAAATGCTTACCAAGGTGTGTTCAATGACATTCATCGACATGCATGGACACAGGAACGCTGGAATAACGGAGAGAAAATAGAATATCCAGCTTTGTCGTTGAATAAGTCGACCAATCATCAGACAAATAGCTTCTTTGTTTGGAACGGTTCATATTTGCGCTTAAAGAATATGGAGATAGCTTATACGCTGCCTAAACACATTTCTAAAAAGATTAGTGCGGAAAATATCCGTTTTTCATTGAGCGGGCAGAATCTGCTTACTTTTGACAAGATGCGCTCTAAGTATATTGATCCGGAAGTGGGAGCAATGGACAAATTCCAGCCCTACAGAGTGTATAATATCGGAGTAAGCTTAACTTTTTAATCGTGTAGTATAATGAAAAAGATAATCAAATTGTTAATACTTGCCGGTTGGACATTAACAGGTACATCGTGTGCCGATTTGGATATCCGGTCGGACGGTCGTGTGTCTTATAAAGATATTTTCAGTCACTACGAACGGACGGTGAACTATTACAATAACTGTACCAGCCATATATTGTCGGTGGGATTTACCTATGACAATAGTCCCCTTGCTTCTTTCTGCGATGAAGCGCAAGATGCCAGTGATTATGCCGACGGAAACATTTCTAACTGGTACAATGGATACACCACTTCCAGTTATAACCCTTTAGGTGATGTTTGGGCGCATTATTATTCCGGCATTCGGAAATGTAACACTTTCCTGCTTTATATCAGCGATCCGGAAGTGGCTACTTATGATTTTCGGGAAGTGGAGAAAGAAGGTTGGGAGGCTCAGATAAGAGTGGCTCGTGCTTATTATTATTTGCAGCTCATCAAACGTTACGGTGGTGTGCCTTTGTTGAAGGTTCCGTATGGAACAAACCATGACTATACAGCCGACAGGCGTTCTACATTTGAAGAATGTGCCGACTTTATCATCAGCGAATGCCGAAAGGCTTTGGCTACGGAAGAGCCTATCGGTAATTTTGGTTTCCGTTGGAATATCAATGACTCGGAGAGAGGTAAGATAACACGTGCTTTTGCTTATGCTGTGATGTCGCAGACGGCATTGTATGCTGCTAGTCCGCTGTGGAATGACGGGACAAGCAAATATACTTGGGAGAAGGCTACGGAAATAACGAAAGAGGCGTTAGACCAATGCTTGGTTCATGGCTTTAAATTGTATGAGACTAAACCGGCGGCTACTGTTGCCAATAATGCTTACGAATATTATTTCTTTACCCGTTCCGATCCCAGCCGTTCGTGGGACAAAGAGACGATCTATGAGTCTGGTTCTCGCACAAATGTATGGAAATGGGCGGGTACTCCAATTACACGTGGTATGGAAAAAGCAGGAGCTGGACCTTCGCAAGAACTAATTGATGCATACGAGACCATTGATGGACAGCCGATATTGAATTTAGACCGCCCTTACTTGGATGCCGATCATTTGGAACCCAATTACAATGAAGCCAATATGAGGTATCAGAAGAATGATCCGTATGCCAACCGCGACCCACGTTTCTATGCTTCTATCTATTATAACGGTGCAAGACGCTATTTGGACAGCCGTATGGATATTGTAGAAACGTATGTAGGAGGAAATTGCGGAATCTCAGACGATGTGACGGATATTCGTTTTACACGTACCGGTTATTATCTGCGGAAGTTTAACAACTATCGTTCGGGTATCGAGATTGATGGTGACGGTTTTATCCGTATCTTCCGTTTGGCGGAATTATATTTGAACTTTGCGGAAGCGGCCTATCAGGCAAAAGGACCGGATGTTCTTGTAAAATCTACTGTAGGTGGTCAGGCTTTGTCTGCTAGAGCGGCAGTGGATGTAGTACGTGCACGTGCCGGCATGCCTGGTTTGCCACGTGGATTATCGAAAGATGTTTTTGGTAAGCGATATCGGAACGAACGTCGGGTGGAACTTGCTTTTGAGGAACACCGTTTCTTTGATGTACGTCGTTGGAAGATTTTGCAAGAGACCGATGGCTTTGTAACAGGTATGAAGATTGACAGGGCTTTGGATGGCTCGTTCAATTATAGCCGCATCAAACTGATGCAACGTGATACGAATTCGGATAAGTATTTGATGTTCCCGATCCGACAGGCGGAAGTAGACAAAATGGAAGGGTATACCGGTACAAGTTGGCAAAATCCGGGGTGGTAATTTAATATGTAGATACAAAAAAGAGAAATCATGAAAAAGCATATTTTATATCTAATCAGCATTCTGTCGTTTTTGTTTGCGTGTAGTGACGATGAGGATGCGAAGGGAGGAATGGAACCGGTGACAGAGGTAGAGTGTACGCCGTTTATTGGATCGGTTGCCATGAAATGGAAAAATCCAGTTGCTGACGATTATTACTATACGTTGCTCTCTTACAAGAATGCTACCGGAGAAACGGTGAATAAGAAGGTAAGTCGCTATAGTGCTGGTACGGATAATGTGACATCTGCATTGGTGACAGGCTTCACGGATACGAACGAATATGAGTTTATATTGACGGCATATAGTGTGAGTGGCGCCTCTTCCGTTCCAGTGCTGATTAAAGGTACGCCGCAAGAGCGTACAGGTGCCGCAACATACGTTATGGAGTCTGTCTGCATAGAAGCGACAGAGGCTGGAGCACGACTTTCGTGGACCAACGAAACGGCAGTGGAAGTAACATTGTATCTTTCTTATATTAATGCCTTGGGAATGTCTGTGGAAGAAGAGGTGAATGCGACAGCCTCAGGAAACTATACGGTTTCCGACTTGGCATTTGGAGAAACAGAATTTACAATATATGCTCAGAACGTGGCGGATGGAAAGAAGACACCGTCAAAGACGATAACCGTTGCCTCTATTGTAGATCCGAGAGACATTATACAGATATGGTATGATCCAGAACGGAAGGCGCCAGTTAATTTTGATTATGGAACAGTGGGTATTAATAATGTGGAGATAGTGGAAGAGTATAGTTATAAACTGACGCTTGATCCGATCGCTGCCGAACGTTATATTGTTTGGGAACCGTTAGGTAGCAATATTCGTCGAAACGACTTGGTGTTGACGTTTCAGTATCGGTGTGAGGATAGTTTTAGCTTGACACTTCTTTATTATCCGTTTGATTGGGGTACGATTGCGGAGAACTATAAAGACAAAGGTATATTGTCGGCAAGTACGGAATGGAAAACGGTTTCATTTGATATAAATAATGATATCGAAACCTTGCCGGTGAGATGGGGAACTGCAACCAGTCAGTATCGATTCATTTTTGGCACGGGACCTACTGCCGAAAAGAATATTCCCGTAACGTTTGAAATAAGGAATATTAAGTTACGTCCCGGAAAATAATAGATATTCCTTTGATGGGTATATATCCATATCCCAGTGTCCCTATATAGAAACCGTAGTGTCTCTATATCAGCACTACAGTGTCTGTGTAGGGACACTATTGTTTCTTTTTATGTGCAACAAATTGATAAAGAAAAAAGATAAACGAATGAATATTTTACAGAAAACAATCCGTCTATTATCGGTAGGAATCTTGTTTACGAGTGCCCTATCGGCTGTTCAGCCTTCTTTGGATGTGAAGAAGGACCGTTTTATTGATAACCTGATGTCTAAGATGACGCTTCATGAAAAAATCGGGCAACTCAATCTTTGTGGAGCGGGAGATATTTATACTGGTCCGATTGTTAGCAGTAACATTGCCGAACGGATTCGAAAGGGGGAAGTCGGTGGAATTCTCAGTTTGAAGGGGGTAAGCAGCATTCGAAAAATACAGGAAATCGCGGTTAAAGAAAGCCGTCTGGGCATTCCGGTTATATTTGGAATGGATGTGATTCACGGTTATGAAACGATGTTTCCCATTCCTTTAGGGCTGTCATGCAGTTGGAATATGGAAGCTATTGAGAAATCCGCTCGCGTTGCCGCTATTGAGGCGAGTGCCGATGGCATTTGTTGGACCTATTCACCGATGGTAGATATCTGTCGGGATGCCCGCTGGGGACGTATGTCTGAAGGTTCGGGAGAAGATGTATTCTTGGGGTCGCGGATCGCAGAAGCTATGGTGCGAGGCTATCAGGGCAATAATTCATTTCGTCGTAACGATGAAGTAATGGCATGTGTAAAGCATTTTGCATTATATGGCGCACCGGATGCTGGACGTGACTATAACACCGTGGATATGAGTCGTCTGCGTATGTATAATGAGTATATGCCACCTTATAAAGCTGCGATCGACGCTGGTGTAGGTTCTGTAATGAGTGCTTTTAATGTAGTGGACGGCATACCGGCTACCGGCAACAAATGGCTGCTTACTGAGTTGTTGCGCAATGAGTGGGGATTTGACGGTTTTGTAGTAAGTGATGCCGGCTCCGTTCAGGAGATGTGTGCTCATGGTATGGGGGATACACAGGATGTGGCTGCTTTGGCTGTCACTGCTGGATTGGATATAGATTTGGGGTCGGAAGCATTTATGCGTACCCTTGAAAAATCTGTAGCAGAAGGACGTGTCTCTGAAGAGCAGATCAACAAAGCTTGCCGCCGGATTTTGGAAGCTAAATATAAATTGGGATTGTTTAAAGATCCGTATAAATATTGTGATGTGTCTCGTCCTGCCAAGCAAATGTATACGCGAGAGCATCGCGATGTTGCCCGACAACTGGCAACGGAGACTTTCGTGTTGATGAAGAACGAGAACCGGCTTCTTCCATTAAAGAAAGAAGGAAAGGTGGCACTTATCGGTCCCTTTCTGAATGATCGGAAGGAGATTCAGGGTACTTGGAGTTTTCCAGGGGCTACCGAAAAATATTCTACCATTTTAGAATCTTTCCGCAAGGCAGTGGGAAAAAATGTAGAACTGCTTTATGCCCGTGGTTGTGGTTTCGAAGATGGTGCTAACGAAGAGCAAATAAAGAATTATCTGATGGATAAGGGACAAGATTTCAAGTGGCAACCCGGAACACCGGAAGAGGTGGATGAGGCTGTCAGCGTTGCCGAACAGTCAGATGTTATCGTCGCTTTCCTTGGCGAGCACGCAGCGATGAGTGGTGAGAGTAGCAGCCGTTCGGAACTGACTCTGCCTTCATCTCAGCGGGCTCTGCTCGAACGCTTGCTGAAGACGGGCAAACCGGTGGTACTGGTTTACTTCATGGGACGCCCCGTGGTGATGGACTGGGAGACGGAGCACGTGCCCGCCATCCTCAACGTCTGGTTCCCGGGCAGTGAGGCGGGCGATGCTATTGCCGATGTCCTGTTCGGCGATGTCAATCCTTCGGGCAAGCTGACGACTTCCTTCCCACGCAATGTAGGACAAATCCCTATCCACTATGACGAACTGCCCACCGGCCGGCCGTTGGCGGAAGGCAGTAAATTTGTCAAGTTTACGAGTGCTTATCTGGATGTTCCCAATACACCGCTCTATCCGTTCGGTTACGGTCTGTCCTATACCACCTACGAATACTCACCGATGACCCTGAGTGCCGACCGCATGACGGAACAAGGAAACATTCAAGTATCTGTTACAGTGAAGAATACCGGAGATTGTGACGGGGATGAAATCGTACAGTTGTATATCCGCGACCTGGTAGGAAGTGTCTCCCGTCCGCTGAAACAGCTGAAAGGTTTCCAACGTATCCATTTGAAGAAAGGGGAATCGAAGAAAGTGACTTTCACTCTCACCTCGGAACTGCTTAAGTTCTACAATTCGGAGTTGCAATACGTTTGCGAACCGGGGGATTTTGAGGTGATGGTAGGTCCTGACAGCCAGCGTGTGGAACGCCGCCGCTTTACATTGAGTGCCAACAACTGATAATTCAGTGCTACTAAACTAATATAAGCATTACTTAGAATCTATGACATATAAAAAGATACAACTATTGTGTGTTCTGCTATATTTTTGTATAGCATCGGGATGTTCGGATGCGGTGCGTCTGGAATCACCGCGTCTTGAGATGCAGGAAGCGCCTTTGGGCGTTTCCGTCCCGCATCCCGTCTTTTCGTGGCATCTGGACTCCGACCGGAAAGTAGTGGAACAGAACGCCTACGAAATCAGAGTCTCCCTTACCCTTGAAGGGTTGGATTCCGAATCCTCTTTGGTCTGGAACAGCGGTAAAGTAGCCTCGGATGCCATGCAGGTAGCCTACAACGGGCAGGCTTTGAAGCAGGGCACTGACTATTATTGGAAAGTTCGTGCCTATACCAATGAAGGTATCACTTCTTGGAGCAAGGCACACCGCTTCTCCACTGCCATCAGTGCAGACCATTGGCAAGCCGAATGGATTGGTGAAGACCGGCTCTCCAACGCAGGGGAGAACCGCGACAGCCTCTACACCCGCCTTGCCGCCCGCTACTTACGCAAGGAGTTTGCCAGCGGACAGAAGGACATCCGCCGCGCTATGCTTTACATCAGCGGGCTTGGTGCGTACGAAGCCTATCTGAATGGCGAACGTGTTAGTGATGATTTTCTGGCTCCTGCTCTTACTTTTTATAGCAAGTTAGTCTATTACAACACTTACGATGTCACCCGCTTGTTGCATAAAGGCGACAATACCTTGGGTGTCGTTCTCGGCAACGGTCGTTACTTTTGGCTTCGTGCCCAGGGTAAGCCTATCGCCGGCTTCGGTCTTCCCCGCCTGCTTGCCCGGTTGGAAGTAGAGTATGAGGATGGCAGCCGTCAGGCTGTCGTTACCGACGGCAGCTGGAAAGTGACTTCCAAAGGTCCGATTATTGCCAACAACGAATATGATGGCGAAGAGTATGATGCCCGCAAGGAACTCCCCGGCTGGAACCGTTCCGGTTATGACGACACCGGCTGGCAACCGGCAGATGTCGTTTCTGCCCCTGCCGGACAGTTGTGTGCGCAGCCTTGCCCGCCTATCCGGGTGATGGAGCGCGTCCGTCCGGTTAGTATCACCCGGATGCCTTCGGGCAAATACCTGGTGGATATGGGACAGAATATGGTCGGACGATTGAACGCTACCTTCACAGCCCGGAAAGACAGCGTGGTGGCCATGCGCTTTTCCGAACTGCTTAATCCCGACAGCACACTCTATGTGGCAAACCTTCGTTCGGCAAAGGCTACCGACCTGTTCACCGCCGCTACTGACGGTAAATATACCTGGAAACCCGCTTTCGTATTCCATGGCTTCCGTTACATTGAGATGGACGGGCTGACGGAAATGCCGGCGGCAAAAGATCTCGAAGTGGAAGTTCTCTATGATGAAATGGCGACTATCGGCACGTTTGAGACCGACAACCGCGTCATCAACCAAGTGTACAGCAATGCTTACTGGGGCATCCGCGGCAATTACCGGAACATGCCTACCGACTGCCCGCAGCGCGACGAGCGCCACGGATGGATGGGCGACCGCACCACAGGCTGCTGGGGCGAAAGCTTCATCTTCGAAAACTGCCTGCTCTACCGCAAGTGGCTGCAGGACATTGAATGCTCGCAAGGCGACAACGGTTGTATCTCTGTTGTCTCTCCCCAATACTGGTACGAACGGGCGGATGATATTACTTGGTCCGGTGCTTACATCTTTGCCGCCGAGATGATGTACCGCCACTTTGGTGACAAATCCGGTATCATAAAGCACTATCCCTCAATGAAGCGTTGGGCGGATCTTATCATCCGCCAGTATGTACAGGACGGGGTGGTCATTCGCGATTGCTTTGGTGACTGGTGTCTCCCGCCCGAATCATTGGAACTGATTTTCTCGAAAGATCCTACCCGTAAGCCGGACGGTCGTATATTGAGTACTGCTACCTTCTGGCATATTCTGCATCTGTTGGCGGACTTTGCTTCACTGGCAGGACATCCGGAAGATGCGGATGGTTACCTTGCCTGTGCCTCTTCACTGAAAGAAGGGCTCAACCGTCATTTGTTCAATTATGAAACCGCTCAATACGGCAACAATGCCGTGACAGGTAACCTGCTTCCTCTTTACTATGGCTTAGTGCCCGAAGGCTACGAACAACGGGTGCTCAACAGTATCGTAGAAAAAACCGAAGTAGAACGTGACGGGCATGTCAGTACCGGTGTAGTCGGCATCCAGTATCTGATGCGCTGCCTGACCAAATACGGGCGGCAAGACCTTGCCTATAAACTGGCGACGCAGGAGACTTATCCGAGCTGGGGATACATGGCAAAAAGAGGAGCCACTACCATCTGGGAACTTTGGAATGGCGACACAGCGGCACCGGATATGAATTCCGCCAATCACGTGATGCTGCTCGGCGATTTGGTTATCTGGTATTACGAGAACCTTGCCGGTATCAAAAATGCCGAAGGCTCCACCGGCTTTCGCCACATCGAGATGAAACCCTGTTTCCCCGATGGGCTCGGACGTGTTTCCGCTACGTACCGTTCCGTTTCCGGCACTATTGGCAGCTGGTGGGAACGTGACGGCGACAGCCTGTCGTGGACGGTGACCATTCCCGCCAACTGTTCCGCCACCCTTTATCTGCCCGTGGCGTTGCATCCGGAGAAGCCGGTGCTGGCAGAAGGTATCCGCGGGATAACTTCGCAGGAAGCATATTGGCAGGTGGAACTGAGTTCGGGAACTTATCATTTCGGAAAATAACTGATAGAAAAATATAGCAATATATAAAATGAAAAGACTCATTAATTACGGAGTGTTGTTCCTAGCTTTGCTGTCAGGAACAGCTTCCGCCAAAATCGTATTGCCACCCATGTTTTCGGACAATATGGTTTTACAGCAACAGGCCGTGGCACCTGTATGGGGAGAAGCCAAAGCCGACAAGAAGGTAAAACTAACTTCCTCATGGGATAACAGACAGTATGTCACCAAAGCCGACAAGAACGGCAAATGGCGTATCGATATTCAGACGCCTGCTGCCGGCGGACCTTACCGCCTGACCATCAGCGACGGTGAGAAATTGGTATTGAATAATGTTATGGTAGGCGAAGTATGGCTCTGCTCGGGACAAAGCAATATGGAAATGCCGTTTATAGGCTGGGGCAAACCGGACAATTACGAACAGGAAATAGCGGACGCCGACCATCCCGAAATCCGCCTGTTTCATGTGGAGCACGTCACTTCTTCACAACCCCGGAGCGATATCAAGGTGAGAAGTAACGGCTGGCAGGTCTGCTCGCCGGCTACTATTGCTGAGTTCTCCACAACCGCTTATTTCTTCGGTCGTGAACTGGCGAAGAAATTGAATGTTCCCGTCGGGCTACTGCACTCTTCATGGGGTGGTACGGACATTGAACCGTGGATTAGCGGAGAGTATCTGCGGAAATTACCGGCTTTTACGAAAAAGGTAGATTCCGTTGCTTCCTTACCGCTGACAGAGAAAGTGAGCCCGCATGTGGGTACAACTCTGTACAATGCGATGATTCATCCGTTGATACCTTATCGTTTTCACGGTGCTATCTGGTATCAGGGCGAAAACAATGTCCGCCGTGCCTGGCAGTATCGTGACTTGTTACCCTTGCTCATCACTAACTGGCGGCAAGACTGGGGCGTGGATTTCCCGTTCTATTTCGTACAGTTGGCGGCTTTCACTCCGATGCTTCCCGAGCCCGCCGAATCGGAATGGGCAGAACTGCGTGAAGCTCAGACACGTGCCCTTGCACTGAAAAATACCGGTATGGCAGTTATTATAGATAAGGGACATGCTACCAATATCCATCCCAAGGACAAGCAGACGGTGGGTAAGCGACTCTCGCTGATTGCCCGTGCGCAGGCCTATGGTGAGGCGTCGCTTCCGTATTCCGGTCCGATGTATCGTTCGTACCGCATAGAGGGAGACAGGGTGATTCTTTCTTTCGACCATGCGGACGGCGGGCTGAAAGCCGGTTGCGGGGAGAATGCGACAGGTGTGAAAGAAACGGGGAACGGCAATGAACTGAAAGGTTTTGCCATCGCCGGTTATGACCATAAGTTTCATTGGGCGACAGCCCGCATTGAGGGCAATTGCGTAGTGGTCAGTTCACCGGAGGTTCCTTTCCCCGTTGCCGTCCGCTATGCGTGGGCAAACAATCCGGACTGTAACTTGTACAACGGCGCCGGACTTCCCGCTTCTCCTTTCCGCACGGATGATTGGAAAGGTTGTACGCGAAATGATTGAACTTACGAGTTTGGATGAGGGTATTGTCGTATATAGATACCCGGATTAATTAGATAAAAAGTGATATGAACAAATTTACACAAATAATTGCTATTGTCGCTCTCGGCTTCTCTTCGTTTGCCTGCCAGGTACCGGACAGGGCTGTGAGCTATGAACAGCTCCGCAACGGTTTCACCAGCTTGCCGGATTCTATCCAGACTACCGTCTACTGGCACTGGCTGGCGGGCAATATCTCTAAGGAGGGTGTCATCGGTGATTTGGAATCGATGAAGGCGGCGGGCATCAACCGCGCCTTTATTGCCAACATCGGGCTGCAACCCCACGAAGTGCCTACGGGTGATGTCCGTTTTCTGTCGGACGAATGGTGGGAGATTCTACACGCAGCCTTGAAGAAAGCCACCGAACTGGATATCGAAATCGGTATATTCAACTCCGCCGGTTGGAGCCAGGCGGGAGGTGCGTGGGTCAAACCGGAGCAGTCGATGCGCCGCCTGGCTTCCGTCCGCGCCTGTTTGTCGGGCGGACAAACCGTGCGGCTCCCTCTTCCCAAGCCCTCGCCGGACTTTCAGGATGTAAAGGTGCTCGCTTACCCTTCCCTGAGAACGCAAGAAATGACGCTTCGCCAGGCATCAGAGGTACGCTTTACACAATCTGACGCTTCGCTTGATTTCCGGACAGACACTGCGGTCACGCTCCGCAGTCTCCGTTGTCATCCCTTGTCCGTTCCTATTCTGGCACAGGCGGTTTTGTCAGTAAAGCGAGACAACGGTTATGAAAAGGTGAAGAGTTTCCGCATAGACCGGCGTAGAGACCGTTTGGATGTAGGTTTTGACCCTTACGCTCCGGTCTCCGTTTCGTTTCCCGCCACGACGGGCAAGGAGTTCCGGCTGGAATTCACAGGCTTGAATCCCGGTTGCGGTTTTCGGGAGATTACGCTCTCTTCCTTGCCTGTAGTGGAGAATTTTGAAGAAAAGACTTTTGCCAAGATGTTTCAGGAGCCTTTGCCTTACTGGAAAGAATACCAGTGGGCGGAGCAGGCCAAAGTGGACGATGCTTCCCTGTTGGTACATGCCGGCAGGGTGACGGACATTTCCGGATACTTGCAGGGAGACACCCTTTTGTGGAAAGTCCCGCCGGGTGAATGGGAAATTGTACGTACCGGCATGCTGCCCACCTATGTCACCAATTTCCCTGCCCTGGAAGGAGACGGACTGGGGCTTGAAGTAGACAAGATGAGCAAGACTCACTTGCAGGCGCATTTCGACGCCTTCATCGGTGAGATATACAGGCGCATTCCTGCCGAAGACCGCAAGACCTGGAAGGTAGTAGTGGCAGACAGCTACGAAGTGGGAGGACAGAACTTTACAGATGATTTCCTTGCTTCGTTCGAACGCGCTTACGGATACAGTGCGGTTCCGTTCCTTCCTGTCTTTGACGGGACGGTGGTGGAAAACCAGGATGCGTCCGACCGTTTCTTGTGGGACATGCGCAAACTGGTGGCGGAACATTTGTCTTACAACCATGTCGGCGAACTGACCCGCCTGAGCCATCAGCATGGCTTGACTACCTGGCTGGAGAACTACGGGCATTGGGGATTTATGGGTGAGTTCCTTCAATACGGAGGTCAGGCGGACGAAGTGGCAGGCGAGTTCTGGAGCGAAGGGGATTTGGGTAATGTGGAAAACCGCGCCGCTTCTTCCTGTGCCCATATTTACGGGAAGCGGAAAGTCTCTTCCGAATCGTTCACTTGTGGTGGAAAAGCCTACAGCCGATATCCCAGGGTGATGAAACAGCGAGGTGACCTGTTCTTCTCGGAAGGTATCAACAACAGCCTTCTGCATGTGTACATATCCCAGAAACCGGAATACAAACGTCCGGGCCTGAATACATGGTACGGCAACGAGTTCAACCGTAACAATACCTGGTATTCCCATCTGGACTTGTTTACCGATTACCTGAAGCGTTGCAACTTCATGCTGCAACAAGGATTGAATGTGGCGGATGTCTGCTACTTCATTGGTGAAGACACGCCTAAAATGACAGGCATCACACAGCCTGCCCTTCCGAAAGGTTACCAGTTCGACTATATCAATGCGGAAGTGATTCTTCGCGACATGACTGTAAAAGACGGCATGCTGACCCTTCCTCACGGCACATCCTACCGGATGCTGGTGCTGCCGGAGCTGAAAACGATGCGTCCCGGACTATTGGCAAAAATCAAACAGCTGGTGGCAGACGGCGGTGTCATTCTCGGTCCCCGTCCGGAGCGTTCGCCGAGTTACGAGAACTATCCTCATGCCGATGAGCATGTACGTGATATGGCGGGTCAATTGTGGGGGGACGTAGATGGCGTGCAAATCCGTAGCGCCCGTTTCGGAAAGGGTCTGGTACTGAATGGTATGGACATGGCGGAAGCGTTGGCTACAGTGCACTGCCTGCCGGATTGCGCCCTTGGGGCGGACCTTCCGGTAGTCTACTGCCATCGCCGGCTGCCCGATGCGGATATTTATTTTCTTGCCAACCAGTCGTCTGAAAAGGTAGCTTTCTCATCGGTTTTCCGTGTAAGCGGCCGTCAGCCTGAATTGTGGAATCCCGCTATGGGAACATGCCGTACGTTGAACGTGTATGAAGAGAACGGGGAGACCACGGCTGTCCCCCTGGAACTGGAACCGTTGGAAAGCGCGTTTGTGGTGTTCAAAACGGTAAAGGATGCAACGGATACGGCAACGCATGCAGAAATGGCGGAAGCGACCGGTGGAAGTGGCAGTACCAACTATCCGGAACCACAGACCGTAGCCGTCTTGTCCGGTCCCTGGACCCTGACGTTCGACTCGGCGCAGCGCGGACCGGCAACGCCTGTCGTTACCGGAACCTTGTTTGATTGGAGTACCAGTGAAGACGACGCTGTGCGGTATTATTCGGGAAAAGTCATCTATCAGACCGAATTTGACTTGCCGGAACCGGCTGCTTCATCCCTTTTCATCAATTTAGGTGATGTGATGGTGATGGCAAAGGTGAAAGTGAACGGGAAAGAGGTAGGCGGTGTATGGACCGCCCCCTATCGGCTTGATATATCGGATGCGGTGCAAACGGGCAACAACCGGATAGAAGTGAGTGTGGTGAACACCTGGATGAACCGATTAATCGGCGACTGTGCGCTTGCTCCCGAAGAACGTCCCACATGGTCGCCTTGCAACCCGTGGAACGTCTCCTCGCCTTTGCAGAAATCAGGATTGCTGGGACCGGTGAGTATCGAAGCGATAGATTATAAAAAGTAATGATATAAACAACATTAGAATGAAAGTAGTTGAAAAACGATGGTATGCCTGTTTGCTACTGATTGTAGCGGTTTGCATGCAGGCACAAGATAGAGAAAAGAAAATAGAAGCACTCCTTTCTGCACTGACAGTGGAAGAAAAAGTGTCCCTTTGTTCGGGCGGATTCTCCTGTTTCAAGGGAATCCCCCGGTTGAATATCCCCGATGTGGGTTGGTGCGACGGTCCGCGCGGTCCGAACGGGCGTTCCGGTGCCACCGCTTTCCCTTCCGGTATCCTGTTCGGCGCCACGTGGAATCCCGAAATGGTGGAGCGTGCCGGCAACGTCATGGGCGAAGAGCTGCGTGCCATGAAGCGCAGCATTCTGCTGGGACCTGCCTGTAATATCCTGCGTGACCCGCTTTGCGGCCGTTTCTTCGAGTACTATACCGAGGACCCCTGCCTGAACAGTGCCCTGACAGTGGCACAGGTGAAAGGTATCCAGAGCCAAGGCGTCGCCGCCTGCCTGAAACACTACGCCTGCAACAACCGCGAGAACAACCGCAATTATTATATGTCCGTGATTGACGACCGCACGATGCACGAAATCTACCTGCCCGCCTTCAAGGCGGCTGTGAAAGATGCGGACGTGCAGACTGTCATGACTTCCGCCAACGGCATGAACTATGAGTTTGTGAGCGACAGCCGGAAGATGCAGACGGATATCCTGAAAGACCGGTGGGGATTCCAAGGTTTTATCATGACCGACTGGCTCCAGACCCGTTCGACGGAAAAGGCTGCCTTTGCCGGTCTGGATGTCTCCATGCCCGGCGGCGATGCCTGCGGTTTCGGTACGGCATTGCTGAATGCGGTGAAGGCGGGTCGTGTATCGATGGATGTCATTGACGATAAGGTACGTCGTATCTTGCGCGTCTATGATTATATAGGTATCCTCGATCGTGAGGACCGATCAGTAGGCGCTACTATCTCCACGCCCGAACATCACCGGACGGCACTGGAGATTGCGGAACAAGGTATCGTATTGCTGAAAAACGAGAAAAACGCCCTTCCGATGAATGCGCATAAACTGAAGAACGTATTGGTGATAGGTCCGAATGCGGACAAGCGCTTTTGCTTGGGCGGCATGGGCGGCAGTTCTTGGATGGAGTCCACCTATGAAGTGACGGTGCTGCAAGGAATCAAGCGTCTGCTGGGTGAAAACAAGGTCAGCTATATCTCTTCGGACGAACTGGGCGATTTCCGTCCTTTGTCAGCCGAAATGTCTCCGGATGGTGCAGGTTTCACAGCACAGTATTTTGTGCAAGGAAGTGATCAGCCTGTATTAACCCGTGTGGAGCAAGCTGTAGACTTCATGTGGGAAATGAAGTCGCCCGATGCTTCCATTCTGGCGGACAAGTTTCGTGAAGCCCGCTTTGAGATGAAGTTTATTCCACCGGTAGATGGAAAATACACTTTCCGGTTTACGGCGGGTGGCGGTATTGCTTATGTCTACAACAATGAATGGGCAGGCGCGCCTGTTACTATTGCCCATCCGGGCAAAGGAGAAGGGACGGTTTCCGCCAGCCTTGATTTGAAGAAAGGTGTAATGCTCCGCTTGTGTCTTGTCTATCAGAAAGGTACTGGTGATGCTGCGGTGCGTGTGGAATGGCAAAGCCCGCAGACCGAACTGGCAGTTCGTCAGTGGAAGCAGATTGAACGTGCTGCCAGGAAAGCGGATGCAGTGGTCTTTGTAGGTGGTATTGACCATAGCTTGGATACGGAAGGGCGCGACCGCTTGAGTCTTACCTTCCCGCAACTTCAGGAGACACTGATTAACCGCTTGGCTAAACTGAATAAACGTACGCATGTAGTGTTAATCAACGGTTCTCCTTTGGAAATCGATGGCTGGCTTCCGAATGTGGTATCATTGACAGAGGCGTGGTATCCGGGTATGGAAGGCGGGACGGCGGTTGCCAATATCCTGTTCGGAAAGACGAATCCCTCCGGACGGATGCCTTTCACTTGGCCTAAAAAGTTGGAAGATGCTCCGAGCTATAAGTTCGGCTATCAGGATAATGACAATGTGCTGTATACCGAAGGGTTGAAAGTGGGTTATCGCTATTTTGATACGGCACAGGTGGAACCGGAGTTTACGTTTGGCTACGGATTGAGTTACACGACGTTTGACTACCGCAACCTGCAACTCAGAAAGACGGGAGCGACGACCGTTTTGGGCAGTGTGGAAGTGCACAATACCGGTAGTATAGACGGCAGTGAGCTGGTGCAGGTGTATGTCAAACCGCTCCGTCCTTCCGTAGAACGTCCGCAGCACGAGTTGAAGTGGTTTAAAAAAGTTTTTGTGCCTGCCGGTAAATCGGTTCGGGTAGAATTTGAACTGGACAAGGGAGCATTTTCTTATTATGATGTCCGCTTGGGCAATTGGAGAGTGGATGTGGGTGAATACGATATTGAACTATGCCGGGATTCAAGAAGTGTGATAGAAGCATCTCGTATCACAATAAATGATAAAAAATAAAAATGGGTATATTTTGAAATGAATTTATGAAATATAGAAAGAACTTATTTTTATTGTTATGTCTCGGAAGTATCTTGTCGACAGCGGCGCAAAACAATATTTTGCAGAAAGGTTTATCCGAGCATTGTGTAAAAGATGTGCGAACAGTACAGTATGTACATCCTTTGCGTATTGTATGGATGTCGGACTCGGAAGGGAAAAGTGTTCGGAATCCGGAGAACTTGTTGTGTGATTTCTCAGGACAGATAACTGTAGCTTCACAACGGAATTGTATTTTAAGTACGCGTATGTCAGGGCAAGCGGGTATCCTGTTAGACTTTGGAAAGGAACTTCATGGCGGATTATTGATAACTACAGCTATTCGTTCTACTAATCGTCCGTTGAGGGTACGGATACGTTTCGGAGAATCTGTCACGGAGGCAATGAGTGATACATCAATAAAGTCTCCTGAATCATCGGCAACTAACGACCATGCCATGCGTGATTTTGAAATCAATCTTCCTTGGTTAGGCTCTTTGGAGATAGGAGATACTGGATTCCGCTTTGTTCGGATTGATTTGTTGGAAAAGGATGAAGAATTGCCTCTTCGTTCGGTTCAGGCAGCTTTTAAGTTTCGAGACATTCCTTATATAGGCTCTTTCCAATCAGATAACGAGCGTTTGAACCGGATATGGGAGACGGGTGCATACACCGTTCATCTAAATATGCAGAATTGTCTGTGGGATGGTATAAAACGCGATCGTTTGGTTTGGGTAGGAGATATGCACCCCGAAGTGATGACCATTAACAGTGTGTTTGGAGCAAATGAGGTAGTTTATAAAAGTTTGAACATCGCTCGGGACGACACACCGTTGCCTGGTTGGATGAACGGGATGTGCTCTTATTCCTTGTGGTGGATTCTTATTCAGCGTGATTTGTATCTGTATCAGGGAAATAAGGAGTATTTAGAAGAACAGCATACATATCTCGCAGGATTATTGAAACAAGTCATAGCCAGTATAGAAGGAAATAAGGAAAACTTGCAGAATGGTATTCGTTTCTTAGATTGGCCGACTTCAGAATCTCCCGAAGTGATACATGCCGGTTTGCAGGCTTTAATGACTTTGGCTTTAGAAGCAGGAAGTAACCTTGCCGATTGGTTGCAGGATGGAGAACTTTCTAAACAATGTAAAGAGGCTGTAAAACGTCTCCGGAAGTATATACCCGACCATAAAAACAGTAAACAGGCTGCTGCATTATTGGCAATTTCCGGATTGAATAAAGCAAAGGAGATAAATCGGAGTGTGGTTGCTGTTGATGGTGCAAAGGGCTTTTCTACGTTCTATGGATATTATATGTTGGAAGCGATGGCGTTGGCAGGCGATTATACCGGAGCATTACAGATAATCTCTGATTATTGGGGAGGCATGCTTGACCTGGGTGCTACAACTTTTTGGGAAGACCTCAATTACAATGATCTTCGAAATGCTGGCAGGATAGATGAAATAGTTCCTTTAGGGAAGTTTGACATCCATTCAATGGGAGGAGACTACTGTTATAAAGGATTGAGGCACAGTCTGTGTCATGGTTGGGCGTCAGGTCCTACTGCTTGGTTGTCACGTCATGTATTGGGCATTGTTCCTTTAGAAGCTGGATGTAAAAAGGTAAAGGTTGAACCTCATTTGGGAAATCTGCAACGCGTGGAAGGAACTTTCCCTACTCCATATGGGATAATTCGTGTGAAACATGAAAAAAAAGCAAATGGAAGTATTTTATCGGAGATAGAGGCTCCGAAGGAAATTACAATTGTACGATAATTTAACAATAAAAATGATATGAGAAAAAACATTTGGTTAATATACTTAGGGTTGGTATATTGTAATTTTATATTGGCCCAGTGGAGCCCTGTCGGCGATAAAATAAAGACATCTTGGGGAGAGCAGTTAGATCCAAGAAATGTACTTCCAGAATATCCTCGCCCAATAATGGAACGTCAGGAGTGGAAAAATTTGAATGGCATCTGGGAATATGCTATTACAAAAAAAGGCACCTCGGCTCCTCAAACGTATCAGGGTGAGATATTGGTACCCTTTGCTGTAGAGTCTGCTCTGTCCGGAGTTAGGAAAATAGTGGGTGAGCAGCAGGAGTTGTGGTATCAACGTACATTTGATATTCCCGCTTCGTGGCGTGGCAGACGGGTCTTGTTGCATTTTGGCGGTGTAGACTGGCAGACGGATGTCTGGGTGAATGATGTAAAGGTCGGCAGGCATACGGGAGGATTTGCTCCTTTCAGCTTTGATATCACTCCGGCGTTGAACAAGGGCGCGAACCGGTTGGTTGTCAAGGTATGGGACCCGACCGACCGGGGTGAGCAGCCGAGAGGAAAACAGGTGGAAAAACCGAATGCGATATGGTATACGCCTGTCACGGGCATCTGGCAGACGGTGTGGCTGGAACCGGTGGGTACCGTGCATATCGCACAGTTGAAGACCACTCCGGACATTGACACGCGGACCGTGAAGGTGGATGTGACTACGAACGGCCCTTCTGCGGACAAGGTGGTGGTCCGGGTATTGGACGGCGACAGAACGGTGGCTGCAGGGGCTTCGCTGGACGGACTGCCGGTAGAGCTGTCCATGCCGGAGGATGTAAAGCTTTGGTCGCCGGAGTCTCCTTCGCTTTATGACATGGAGGTTACGTTGTACAAGGACGGAAAGGTGGCGGATAAGGTGAAGAGCTATACGGCATTCCGTAAATTCTCCGTTTGCAAGGACAAATCGGGATTCACCCGGTTACAGCTCAACAACAAAGACTATTTCCAGTTCGGTCCGCTCGACCAGGGATGGTGGCCCGACGGACTGTATACGGCGCCTACGGACGAGGCGTTGGTGTATGACTTGAAGAAAATCAAGGACTTCGGTTATAATATGGTGCGCAAGCACATCAAGGTGGAACCGGCACGTTGGTATACCCATTGCGACCGGATCGGGCTGATTGTATGGCAGGACATGCCGAGCGGTGGTCCCAGCCCCCAATGGCAGATGCGGGAATATTTCAACGGTACGGAAGTAGTGCGTTCCGCTGTTTCCGAAGCCAATTATCGCAAGGAGTGGAAAGAAATCATAGATTGCTTGTATTCCTATCCGAGCATCGGTGTGTGGGTGCCTTTCAATGAAGCATGGGGACAGTTCAAGACAGTGGAGATAGCTGCATGGACCAAGGAGTACGACCCCACCCGCCTGGTGAATCCGGCAAGCGGTGGTAATCATTATGTGTGTGGTGACATGCTCGACTTGCACCATTATCCGGAGCCGAACCTTTATCTGTATGACCCTGTCCGCCCTACTGTGCTCGGTGAATACGGGGGCATCGGCTTGGCTTTGAAAGACCATCTGTGGTTGCCCGACAAGAACTGGGGCTATGTGCAGTACAACACTCCGGAAGAGGTGACGAAGGAATACCGGAATTATGCCAACCGGTTGCTGGAACTGATAAAGAAAGGATTCTCTGCGGCTGTCTACACCCAGATTACGGATGTGGAGGGTGAAGTAAATGGATTGATCACTTACGACCGCAAAGTAATCAAAGTGGATGAAGTTAAGGTGAAGACTATAAATCGACAGATTTGTAACTCTCTAAGTGAACAAACTGTAGATATCCATTGAGACAAATAATATTGAAATGAAACGAATATAATAATTTCAAATAACGTAATATATGAAACTACTATTTATTGCATGTCTGCTTCTAGTAACTTCTATGGCACAGGCTCAACGTTGCGAGACATTGCTTGAAAAAAACTGGAAATTTAGCAAAGAGAATTTTGAATGCGGACATTTTTTATGTTTTTTGTAAATAACTGGGGCTGAAAAGGTGTCGTGACTTAAGTCAAGCAGGAATGAAGGATGTAAGTATAGATTATTATGTGTTTAAAAATTAAAATATTCTCGGGATATATTATCTTGATACTCCTGCTTGTCTTGACTATTTGTCTTTTTCGTAAAGAACAGATGAAGCGAAATTGTTTGCAACAGGATGAACAGGAACTGCTTCATTTCTGGCATTTGACCGGAGAAGCCTACGCCGGCCTGCTGGAGCTGGCCACTTATGGAGAGACGGTCAGTGTGTGGGATGAGAATGATCGGGGTACTTATCAGAAAAGGAGAAACGAGGTATGTGGCACATTACAGTCCTTGAAGCAATATGTGCATACATCCAGACAACGGGTGCGTATAGATTCGCTGTGCCTGCTTCTGGAGAGAAAGGAACAGTTGCTTGACACGGTAATGCATACCTTCAGCCGTTTTCGTGAAGCCGGTGAAATCATAAACCGGAAAATTCCGTTGATTGCATCCCATATCCGCAATGAGAAAGCGCCTGTTGGAGTCAAAGAGGAAGTTCCGAAGAAAAGTTTCTGGTCCTTTCTTAAACGCAAGAAGAGAAAATCCGTTTATTCGGAACAGAAGGAAAAACGGGAACGGCTGCAACTTCCTGCGGAAAAAGACCGGAAGGTCTCAACTGCAAGTATACTTCATTCTTTAAACAGGGAACTGACCGGCCGGCAGGAGACTGAGCGTGAACGGCTGCTGGTACAAATGAAGCGTCTGTTCAATAACAATATGGCATTAAACTGTAGGTTGTATGGTATCATCAGAGATTTTGAATTGGAGACTGACCGGCGCCTTGAGGAACGTTACATGCAGTTCCTCAAGGCACGGGAACGGTCCTTTTATACGGTTTCCACCTTTGCCGTTTTTATTTCATTGCTGACTATTTTACTTTATATCATCATACATCGGGAGTTGAACCGGCGAAACCGATACCGGCGTCAGCTGGAAGCTTCCAACTGGGAAAACACGGAACTCCTCCAATCCAGGAAGCGTATGATGCTGACTATCGCCCATGACCTGCGCTCTCCCCTTGCCACTATCAGAGCAACGGCGGAACTGCTGCCCGGTGAAAAGGAAAGGGCCGGACAGGAGGAATATGCCGAAAATATCCGGCATGCATCGGACTATATGCTTTCTCTGGTTGACACACTGATGAATTTCTATCTGCTTGATACAGGACAGGCACGGGAGAATATTTCCGTTTTTTGTCTGGAAACCCTGTTCAGGGAGATTGCCAACAATTACATGCCACTCGTTCAAAAGAAAGGATTGCAATTGTTGACCCGGTATTCCGGCATGAACGCTGCTGTCAGTTGTGACAAGGGACATTTACAGCAGATTGTGAATAATCTGCTTTCCAACGCTCTGAAATTTACCGGGAAAGGATATGTCCAGCTGGAAGCGACATTCAACGTCGGCGAACTGTGTATTAAAGTACAGGATACGGGAGCGGGAATGAATGATGAGGAGCAGAAACGGATATTCGATGCGTTCGAAAGGCTTGATAATGCCCGCGGCGTTTCCGGTTTCGGACTTGGCCTTGCCATTGTTTCCCGGCTTGTTTCACAGCTGGGCGGTTCCATCGGGGTGGAGAGTCACCCGAGGAAAGGCAGCTGTTTTACCGTATCTCTGCCCCTTTTTCCTGCTGACAGTAGTTCCTTGAAGGAGGAGTTACAATTTCCGTCTGATTATCAAATGGAAGGCCTGCGTATTCTTCTTCTTGATGATGACCCGAGACAGCTTTCCGTAACACGTGAGATATTCAGGCGAAACCGGGTTGAATGTGACTGTTATACCGATTTCCGGCAGGTGGTTGCAAAATTACGGGATGAGGATTATGATGCGTTGCTGACGGATATCCGCATGCCTGACATGGACGGGTTCGGGTTGCTGGAGTTGTTGCGTTCATCCAATATGGAAAGGGCCGGAACAATTCCGGTCATAGCCGTGACTGCCGATATGGATCCGGAAGAGGAGTACCTTTCCCGGGGATTTGCCGGATGTATCCGTAAACCCTTCCGGATGAATGAGTTGCTGGAAACCGTTTCCCGAATTGTCAGAGGGAATAGGCAGACGGTATGGCAACCGGATTTTTCCTTGATTCTGACCGGGGAGGACAACAAGGGGGAGATGCTCGGTATCTTCATCCGGGAAAGCCGCAAGGACCTTGACAGGTTGCACGGGGCATTGGAAAGGGATGAGCGTCAGACAGTCCGAGAGATCCTGCACAAGAACCTTCCCCTGTGGACAAGTGTCCGCCTTGATTATCCGATAGAGGAACTGCAGGCTATTGTACTGTCTGAACCGGAACTCTGGACGGAAGAACAGATAAGGTGTATCTATAAAGTAGGAGAAGCTGCTGGGAAACTAATTGCCTGTGCTGAAAATATGAAGAAGAATATAAAATAAGCAAATGAAAAATATACTGATTATAGAGGATGATGTTGTCTTCAGTCGCAGTATCAGTAACTGGCTGAAGAAAAAGGGTATGGCAACCGCTCATGTGGCTACACTCTCGGCAGCCCGTAAGGAACTTCAGGCTAAGGAGTTCGATCTTGTCCTGGCAGACCTGCGCCTGCCTGACGGTAGCAGTATGGAGCTGCTGAAGTGGATGAAGGGAAAACATTATTCCATCCCGTTCCTTATTATGACCAGTTACGGCCAGGTGGAGAATGCGGTGGAAGCCATGCAGCTTGGGGCTTCCAATTACCTTTGCAAGCCGGTACATCCGGACCGGTTTTGGGAAGTCATAGAAAAAGAGTTCAGCCGTCCGCAGCATGGCAGCACGGAATTCTACCGTGGTGAAAGTGAAAAGGCCCGTGAGATGTACCGGCTGATAGGTCCTGTGGCCCGTTCCGACATGTCCGTCTTGCTTCGTGGAGCATCGGGTACGGGTAAGGAACATATTGCCGCCGAGATTCATGAGCGAAGCCTGCGCAGGCACAAGCCTTTTGTAGCCGTGGACTGCGGTGCCGTTTCCGATGACCTTGTCAGATCCGAATTTTTCGGGTACTGCAAAGGGGCGTTCACCGGTGCGGACAGTGACAAGGCGGGACTTTTCCAGGCTGCCGAAGGTGGTACGTTGTTCCTTGATGAAATCGGTAACCTTGCTCCCGTAAATCAGATGAAACTGCTTCGCGCCCTGCAGGAGAAGCGTTACTTGCCGGTCGGGACAGTCAGGGAACGGGCCTTTGACATCCGCCTTATCGCCGCTACCAACGCGGATCTGGAGAAAGCCGTTGCGGAAGGGAGTTTTCGTGAGGACCTGTACCACCGTCTGAACGAGTTCACTATTCGGGTTCCCCTGCTCTCCGAATGCGGGGAGGATATCCTTCCGTTGGCTGAATTCTTTCTGAAGCAGTTTTCCGCAAGATACGGGAAATCGGTTCAGGGCTTCGACCGGGAAGCGGCTGCCATGTTACGGCAATACGGCTGGCCGGGGAATATCCGTGAACTGAAGAATACCGTCCGGCGTGCCGTCGTGTTTGCCGGGGAGGGGCGGATATCCGCACAGGAACTGAATCTGGATCAGGGCATGAAATTGGGAAACATGATTGTCTGTCCGGAAAAGGAGGAGCAGCAGATACTTCGGATACTTGGGCAGACCGGTAACAACCGCACCCTTACCGCCCGTGTACTCGGCATCAGCCGGACTGCCCTGTATTACAAGCTGAGGAAATACGGTATTGTGTGAATAAGGGAATATAGGACAGCCCCCGGAAAATGGGGGCTGTTTCATCTTTCAAAATTATGGAGGGGAAAATGCGCATTTATTCCTGTTTCCCGTTTCTCTTCTTTTTGTCATCTTCATTCTCCAGTCCGAGCCGCTTGCAGAGTTCCGGGTCATTTTTAATGCGTTCCATTTCCATGTTAATGATTGCCTGCGCATCCGCCTTGATCCTGTCATAGTTCCGTCCGATCTGCTGCGTCATGATGTCGTTTCCCTCCCTGTCCCTGAATTCATTGATGACGGGTATTTTTTTGTAATTCTTCTCTTCCCCGCTGACTTTTTCGTGGTTTACGATGATTTCTGCGTGGAATATCTTCTGTTCTATTTTCTCTCCGAAGTTGTCCGATACGGCACCAACGAATGTTCCTTGTGAAAGATTTGCTATCTTGGAGGCAGGAATAAGAGAGTCGAGTTGCGTGTTGATTGAGGTGGACACATCCTGCCGGTTGATGGATACGGACTGCCGCTTCTGGAGTACTTTTCCGAACCGCTCTGAAAGTGTCCTGGCGGTTTCCCCGACCACCTGGCCGCTAAAAATATTACCCACAGTATTTTGCACTACTTTGGATTCTTTTTCACCATAATCGCGGTTTAACTGGCTGAAATCCTGAAAGCCCAGACAGACTGCTACCTTGTTACTTCGTGCCGTGGCAATCAGATTGTCCAGTCCCCTGAAATATATAGTCGGTAGTTCGTCAATGATTACCGTACTTTTCAGTTGTCCTTTTTTATTAATCAGCTTTACAATGCGGGAATTGTACAATCCCAGGGCCGCCGAATAGATATTCTGCCGGTCGGGATTATTGCCTACGCACAGCAGTTTCGGTTCGTTCGGGTTGTTGATGTCTAAGGAAAAATCATTACCTGTCATTACCCAGTAAAGTTGTGGCGAAATCATTCTGGTGAGCGGGATTTTTGCACTGGCAATCTGCCCCTGGAGCTGATCCTGAGCTCCGGATTTCCAGGCGTCCATAAAGGGTGAAAGGTAGTTCTCCAGCTCCGGATAAGAGGTTAATATAGTAAATAAATCTGAATACGGTTTGTTCAGCAGTTCCACCGCATGCGGGAATGTACAATAGATGCCATTTTTGTAAATCTTTAAATACCAGATAATTGCCGCCAGAAGAATGATGGGTGATTCCACGAAGAAATCCCCCTGTTTCTCAATCCACGTTTTGTTCAAATTTAGCATGATTGTGTAGCTTGCTTCATATGCATCCGAGATGTCCGTCATGAACTCCGGATTGATAGGGTTACATCTATGTGATCTACGCGGGTCATCAAAATTAATGACGTAGAATTTGGGCTTAACCTTGTATTTATCCATATTGTTTAACAATGTGTTATATGCAATTGTGGATAAATCGTCAAACTTGTAATCGTAAATGTAACAACTGTATCCCTTTGAAATCATCTGGCGTATGTAGTTGTTTACCACTGCGTATGATTTTCCCGAACCGGGTGTGCCAAGCACGATAGTTGCGCGGAATGGATTCACCACATTTATCCATCCGTCATTGAGCCTCCCCTGATACTGAAACTTTGTCGGCAGGTTGACTGAGTATTCATTTTCCATCAACCGTGTTTCCTGTTGGAAAGACTCGTTTTCGAGATTGAACACGTCCTCCATCAGGTTGTGCCTGTATAGACGGCTCATCCACAATCCTGCCATCAGCAGGCAAAGATAGCCGGACACCAATGTGAATACATAAAGTGCGGTGACAGCCGCATGGTGCAGGGTCAAATCCAATATCCACCAGTTGAGAAAGAAAAGGATGCATCCTGCGAAGAGTGCTGCATGGATTTTGTGCCGGGTGATCTTCTCGCCCTTGACACCTTTTGTTCCCAGACACGAGACGGCCATCAGCAGGGTAGCTGCCAGCTTGCTCCATAGGACGCAATTGAAGATTCCGGTTGTATTGTTGAAGTTCATAATTATCTTGTCTGTCACTTCCAGATTTAAATTCCAACTGGCAATGCTCGGATAACAATACACGTATACGTGTACCACCAAAAGAAAAATGCTCACCGCCCTTCCGAATTCCATTATTTTGGCGAGTGCTCTCAAATCGTCTTCCTGTTGCATAATACTTATGTGTAAATGGGGGTAATAATCAGTTTACCTTAAATACCGCGAGACTTTCGTTTCGCTTTTCTCCTTTTCTTCATCCGGCGTGCAAGGGCCTCCTCCCCGTAATCCACCGGATTGGTTTCCATGGAGAATATGCCTGCCGCCTGTTCCAATGCGCTTCCCGATTCCGTCTTGTGCGAATGGTGCTGCCATAGTTCGGTACCGGTATGTGCGGAACGTTCTGTGGCAGGTATGCCGTCCCACCATTTGAAAAGTTCATTGTAAATGTTAGCGGAAAACTCCTTGCCCATGCGCGAACCGTTGAATACTTCCCGCCTGTTATGGTCGATGAACGTGACACCGTAGATACGTCCCTGCTCATTTTCCCGGAATACTGCATCAATGCGGGCTTTCTTTAATAGTCCGGCCAGTTCTTCACGCGAACGTGCGTGCCGCATGGCATAAACCACCTGTGCATGAATAGCCGGTGCCCATTTACCATCCTTGAAATCCCTGGTGTGTGAAAGCATCCTCTTTTCCAGGCGTTCGTTCCCGAAACGTTTGCCGAAGCGTGAACTCTTGAAAGGCGGGCTGACCACTTTCCCGCTATCATCGGTTGCCGAGTAGATAATACCGGTATAAGGTTCGCCTTTGAATTCTCCCCGTACCTGCCTGGCTTCAATATTGAAGGTAGACAGTACCGCACTGTATTCCCCGAATGTCTGGAAGCGGTAACTTCCTAATACAGCTTTTAGGGTGTTGCTTATCTGATGCCGTATGTCGCCCCCGGACGTATTTACCTTCTTTAACTCCGCTTTCGGGTTCCGTTCTTCCATATCCGCACTATTGCGTAATCCGAAGTCTGTTTCCAATTCCCGGCAGGCGGTCATGGAACGGCGGTGCTCGAAGGAATCATTGATTTTCCGTCCCTCTTCATCCACGCATACACTTACGATATGAATATGCGTATTGTACGTATCACCGTGTTTATAGGTAATGTAGGGCTGATTGCCATATCCCATCTTCTGCATGTACATTTGTGCCAGTTCTGCCAGCTGTCCATCATCAAGTTTGTCCTCCGGTGCCGGACTGAGTGCGATGTGCAGGACAGGCTTCTCCGTGTTCCTGTTTGCCAGCAGGTAATTCTCAAAGGAGAGCAAGGCAAGGCGCATGTCCTCGCCCGGTCGTCCCGGGCGGTCTGAAATCATCCGGTTGCCGGAGAGTATTTCAGCCGTCCCTTTCTCTATTTTCTCGTGGTTGTAATGCAGTGCCCCGTATAGGCTGGCTCCATGACTTATTTTTGCAACCATTTCTTTTGGTATTCTTCGGTTAGTGCTATCACTTTTTTGTTCAGTAGCATCAGTTCAAGTGTCATTTTCTCCAGTTTGTAAAGTAGCGACATCGCTCGTTTTTCCCCGAAATTGGTCCTGATGGCACGTACGACCTGATTGTAGTTGTTACCGACGGCCTGGAATTGTCTGTGAAATTCCGTAAGGCGGATGTAGTAATCCATTGTCGCCTTGTCGATTTTAATCACTTTGATTGTGCCACCGAAAATGGCTTTTTTGATGAAACGTGTTTTGTCTTTTGCCTCTGATTCGGTAACCAACTTTTCGAACCTCGTGTTCTCTCCGGCATTCAGGCGGAAGCTGTATTTGTAGTCCGCCGGATCGCTTTTGGGCTTTCTGCCCGTTTTTGCTCTCGATTCTTCCTTCATACTCTTTGCATAATTATGGTCCGTACTTTTTTCTCTTCCGGAATTTCCGACTTTGGAGGAAATTCCCCGACTGTCAGGTCGGGCAAGTGGTTTTCGTCGGACAGGCCACTTCCTGTCGGACGAAAACACAACTTGCTATGTTCGTTTGAACATAGAATCCTCCTTCGTCGGATTGCTGCGCGACGTTCACGGCGTGCTGTAGTCCGATGAAGCATGGTTTCCTCCATGGTCTTATTCCGACTTTGCAAAGTTATGACGGATTAAGTCCTTGTGAAATAGAAGTTTATATGACAAGTGATGACATCTGATGACATGTCATGTCAGGTGAAGCGGATTTTAGTTATTGTATCAAAAATCCGTTCTACTTTTGGCGTGATGCAATGCAGCAAGGGACGGAACGGTACGGTATAAAAAATGCTTTATCAATACGGTGCCTATGGTAGTGGGACAATACTGTGTATTCCGGTTGAATGTGACGTTGGTCATGTATGGATACGGCATCGTTCCGATGCAATGATACGTAGGTGTATCAATGCCATGAGGCAGCTTTTGTATAGATACAGTCATACATAACGAATATTGGCGTATGGCATCAAAGGTACATTCCGTTTTTAGTGTGACGCAAGGCTGCATGTATCGTATCGGTCCGGCACAAGAGAAGTCGTATTGATGTGGTGCAGACTGTGACGGGACGGTACTGTGTACCCCGGTTGGATGCGATACCGCCCATGTATGGAAATAGTGATACACAGCCGTATTCATGCTGCCGTACAGTATTGTGCGGCGTCACTTGATGTAAGGATACAGGCGAAAATAAAATAAGTCATTAACCCTTAATTTCATGAAGTTATGAAGAAGGAACCTTTATTTGTAGCCCTCAGCAATCAGAAGGGCGGAGTCGGTAAATCAACGTTAACCGTGTTGCTTGCCAGCTATTTCCATTACCATAAGGCAAAGAATGTGCTTGTGGTAGATTGTGACTATCCCCAGCACAGCATGATGACTATGCGTGAATGGGATATAAAAAATGTGGAAAAGACCCCTCGTCTGCAAAGTTTGCTGGTGGAGCAGTTCGGGGATACGGGCAGAAAGGCCTACAACATCCTGGCTTCCACGCCCGAACAGGCCAAGGAAACTGCCTATGGTTTTATAGACCGTTCCGATACCGAATATGACCTTGTCCTTTTGGACCTTCCCGGAACGGTCAATACCAGGGGCGTTTTCCAGTCCATCATCAATATGGACTATGTTTTTACCCCGATCACGCAGGAGAGGATGGTCATGCAGAGCAGCATGTCATTTGTCCTGTCCATCCGGGAATATCTGCTTCATCACAAGGGAGTCCCCTTGCGTGATATCCATATGTTCTGGAATAAAATGGACAAGCGCGTCTCCAGGGACTTGTATGACGCTTATATGGAAATCATCCGTTCTTTGGGACTACCTGTATTGAATACGGTTCTTCCGGCTGCGGAGCGTTATAAAAAGGATGTCGGTTTGAACGGGCAGATATTCCGCAGCACCCTGTTTCCGCCTTCCGCCGCCGCTCTGAAAGGAAGCAACCTCGATTTGCTTGCCGCTGAAATGGAAACCATACTCGGACTTTAACCGGACATGACTATGGCAAACAAGAACAGATCCGTCTATAATGTGGACGAGGACGCGCTCAAGCGTATGGTGGCCGGAGATACAACGGCCTTGGAAAAGATAAGGAAACAGGATGAACGGCCGGAAGAAGATGCCGGTGCCTCCGGAGTGTCGGAAGAAAAAGAAAAGAAACCGGATGTCTCCATTGAGAAGAAACCGTTCGCGGGGAAGAAAACACCGCGGGCATACGGCTTTGATGATTACCGGGAACAATTCCTGCAACAGAAACTGACGGGAGCCAGAAGACAGACTTATATACATGATTCACTGTATAAGGTCCTGGCCAGGGTGCTTCCGGTCATTGCACCGGAAATGTCTGTCCCCACATTTGTGAACAGTGTACTGTCGGACCATCTGAAAAGGTATCAGGATATAATTAACGGAATGTATAATCGGGAAGCGACCCAAAAACCGGTGGAATGGGAACTATAGTTTATTTGTCGATACGCCTTGCCTGTGCCTGTTATATATTATATAAGGTATGTGGGCAGAAAAAGAAGATACGTGAAATTTGCGACCTGCTGTATGCGAAGTTACCTCCCGTAAAACAGAAAGAGCCGGAAAACGTCTTGTCGGAACCGGGCGGCGAATCCGGCGTCATGGGCAGCACCCGTTTTGTCTATCTGGATGAGGATGCCGGAAAGGGCGTTGCCCCCTATATGAGCCAGCCGTTGGAAACGGCTGCGGATTTTATAGGTGAGGAAGAAGATGTCGCTGAGGAAGAAGTGGAATGTAAATTACCGTTGGAGGAGATGAGAATGCTGAAAGAGGAACAGGAAGAACTGGACGGAACGTACCCGGTAGTGGATGCCGTCTCACAGGCCGTAACGCCTGATGATCTTGACAATGCCGGCAATGTATTGTTTAAACTGAATGATGCTGACAAGGATGAGGAGAAATCCCTTCGTGCGGCTCTTACCCTGCATACCATCCGGGAAACGGACCTGTTTGAGATTTTTTCCTCCCAGGTCGAGAATAAGAATGTCATCGACAGTCTGATGGGAAAATATCTGGACGGGAACGGGAACCCTCTGCCCGTGCGGAAAACAAAATCTGTCGTACCTGTATCGGACGGTTGGAAGCAATATCTGTGACCTTTCGGGTATACCAAAAACGCATCCCGGAACAAATGCCGGGCTGCGTTTTTATTTTTTTTGTTTTTCTTACGTCTGTTTTCTTCTATTCCTTATTTCCGGACAATTCGTTGTTGATTAACTCTTTGATCTGTTTTTGTGGAATCAGGTAACTGTATTCGGAAACTCCGATCGGAGCCGTTGAGCCTTGCAAGGCCACTTCCACTTCCACATTGTTCCTGTCCGCACACAATATAATACCGATGGACGGGTTCTCGTCCGGCATCTTTACCTGTCTGTCCAACAGGTTCAGGTAAAAGTTCATTTTCCCCACATATTCAGGTTGGAATGAACCTATTTTTAATTCCAGCGCTATCAGGGACCGGGTACAGCGGTTGAAAAAGAGCATATCCACAAAATACTCCTTATCCTCCAGTACCAGGCGGTACTGGTTCCCGATAAAGCTGAACCCCTTTCCCATTTCGAGCAGGAACGTTTTTATCTTGTCCACGAGCCTTCTTTCCAATTCCAGTTCCAGTATGGGTTTTGTGATTCCCAGGAATTCCAGATTATACCTGCTTTTCAGCATTTCCTCCGCCTGTTCCTGTAAACATTCCGGCAGGGTTTCCTTGAAATTATGCAATTTGGGTTGTTCCTCCCTTGTTGAGAAAGCGTCCGCTTTGATATAATTCAGCAGCACATCCCTTGTCCAGCCCAGTTCCGTGCTCCTTGTCGCGTAAAAGTATATTTCTTCCGGGTTCTTGCACTTGCTCATTAACAACAGGTTATGTCCCCAAGGTAAAACTGCAACGCTCTGTTGCAGTTTCCGGCTTTCCCCGCAATATCGTTCATAAAACCGTTTCATTTCCCAGAGGTTCCTCGAAGAAAAGCCCGTAGTTCCGGGAAATTCTTTCTGCAAATCAGAAGCAAGCATTTCCACCACCTGTGCTCCGTATCCTTTGCTCAAATGTTGTGCGGACAGTTCCTTGCCAATGTTCCAATATAATTCCATTGTTGCACTGGTTATCTTGCGTGCGACCTGGATTCTTGAACTTTTGATTTCTGCAACGATGCGCTGCAGAATTTGTTTATAATCATGTTGAACTGTTTCCATTGTCCTGTCAGTTTATTTGCCACGAAGATAGCAATAATATTCCGGAAAACATGGAATTGTCCTTTCTTCATTATGTTTCATTGGCATTTCTTCGTTTCTGTTCTTTTGATGGAAAACCGGCTGTTGTAAACGTTTTTTTTGTTTTACGCTTAAGAAAGAAACTTCTTATAAGCTTTGATGCTGTTAATGGAGAACTGACAAGCTCCGGAATTAAATTGCTTTTATCAATATGGTTTTCTGGCAGATATTAACAGGCTTGTTTCTCTTTCAACCGGGCTGAAAGACGTCTGTGCTTTGTAAGATATGACATCTGCTGACATTTGCTGCCACCTGATGAAATGTTTGTATCATGGTCTTTTGTCCCCTCCTATATTTGCGTTCGAATTCAAATTTATGTCTCACCTTAAACGATTCTACAATGAGAAAGAGAATCCTTTTTTCAGTGCTTTTTGCGTTTTTCGCGGCCGGCTCTTTTGCGCAGGGGCAGGGGCTTGCTGGCATCAACGAAGCCACGAGTATGTTGACCTCGTATTTCGATCCGGCAACCAAACTGTGCTATGCCATCGGCGCGGTGCTTGGGCTGGTCGGGGGTATCAAGACCTACAGCAAGTTTTCAAGCGGTGATCCCGATACCAGCAAGACGGCGGCCAGCTGGTTTTTCGCCTGTATATTTTTGATTGTGGCCGCCACCATCCTGCGTTCCTTCTTCCTCTAGCGGCTATGGAATACGAGATAAATAAAGGCGCGGGTAATCCTTTGGAGTTCAAGGGCCTGAAATCACAGTACCTTTTTATTTTTGCGGGCGGGCTTGTTGCGGTGCTACTTGTGGTGGTCATCCTTTATATAGCCGGTGTGAACCAGTGGATATGCATTCCTTTCGGACTCCTGTCCGGTTCGCTGCTGGTCTGGCTGACCTTCCGCCTGAATGCCCGGTATGGTGAACACGGCCTTATGAAGCTGCTGTCGGGGAAACGCCATCCTCGTTATCTGATCCACCGCAGGAGATTATTCCGATTACTGACCAAAAGAAGAAAGAAATGAGAAATGTATTGAAAGCTGAAACACTTCCCGGTTTGTTTCCCGGATGGGGAATATTGGACGCTGTCATTCTGCATCTGGGGAATGAACCGGATGAAAATGGACTGTCGCTGGTACGGAAAGGGGAAAATGTCGGAGCCGACTGGAGAAAACGGGTCTGATTCCGTATGAAGAAGATGAATGAAAGTTTATATACGCAGGGAAAGCCCTGTTGTAATTGTCCGGGAAAAGAACCAGCTGGTCAGAAGGGAAGCACTTTGGCATTGGAGGATATTGTGAACTCCGTGCTTGAGGGGGACTGTCTGGAATATATGAGACGGTTTCCTGACAATAGTATGGATATGGTTCTGTGTGACCTTCCTTACGGAACGACCCGGAATAAATGGGACAGTGTTATTCCGCTGTGTGAGTTGTGGAAAGAGTACATGAGGATAGTCAAGGATACGGGGGCGATAGTGCTGACCTCCCAGGGACTGTTTACGGCGGAACTGATGCTTAGTAACCGGAAAATGTTCAGGTATAAACTGGTTTGGGAAAAGTCAAAACCGACCAATTTCCTTAACGCGAAAAGACAGCCCCTTAGAAAATATGAGGACGTATGCGTTTTTTATAAAAGGCGTCCTGTGTATCATCCTCAAATGCTTGAAGGAGTACCTTATGATAAAGGTGTCAGGAAATGTCAGCAGAGCGGAAGTTACGGGGATTTTAGTCCGGTCCGTGTATGTAGTGACGGGAAAAGGTATCCTACGGACATCATATATTTCAAAACTGCTGAAAGCGAGGGGAATGTTATCCATCCTACCCAGAAACCTGTCGCCCTCGGACGGTATCTTGTCAGGACATATACGTCTCCGGGCGGCATTGTGCTGGACAATACTTTTGGAAGCGGCAGTTTTCTTGTTGCGGCTTTGCTGGAAGGGCGCAATTTTGTCGGGATTGAAAGGAATCGGGATGTTGAGCTTTTCAAGGGTGTGAAGGTCGACTGTATTGCCGTGGCAACGGGACGTCTCCGGGAGGCATGGGATAATATGGGTGAAAAGATGAAGTCGTCTGTCAGCATAATCAATCTGATAAGGGATTTTGAGGACAGGACGGTAAATTTTTCCGGGACTTTTGCTGACATCTGACGACATCTGGTGAAACGTTAGTATTACTGCCTATGGCCCCCTTCTATATTTGCATTCGAATTCAATTTTATGTCTCACCTTAAACGATTTTACAATGAGAAAGAGAATCCTTTTTTCAGTGCTTTTTGCGTTTTTCGCGGCCGGCTCTTTTGCGCAGGGGCAGGGGCTTGCTGGCATCAACGAAGCCACGAGTATGTTGACCTCGTATTTCGATCCGGCAACCAAACTGTGCTATGCCATCGGCGCGGTGCTTGGGCTGGTCGGGGGTATCAAGACCTACAGCAAGTTTTCAAGCGGTGATCCCGATACCAGCAAGACGGCGGCCAGCTGGTTTTTCGCCTGTATATTTTTGATTGTGGCCGCCACCATCCTGCGTTCCTTCTTCCTCTAGCGGCTATGGAATACGAGATAAATAAAGGCGCGGGTAATCCTTTGGAGTTCAAGGGCCTGAAATCACAGTACCTTTTTATTTTTGCGGGCGGGCTTGTTGCGGTGCTACTTGTGGTGGTCATCCTTTATATAGCCGGTGTGAACCAGTGGATATGCATTCCTTTCGGACTCCTGTCCGGTTCGCTGCTGGTCTGGCTGACCTTCCGCCTGAATGCCCGGTATGGTGAACACGGCCTTATGAAGCTGCTGTCGGGGAAACGCCATCCTCGTTATCTGATCCACCGCAGGAGATTATTCCGATTACTGACCAAAAGAAGAAAGAAATGAGAAATGTATTGAAAGCTGAAACGCTTGAACGTAAGTTCCCCCTGCTGTCTGTGGAGAACGGCTGCATTGTCAGTAAGGACGCCGACCTGACCGTGGCCTTTGAGGTGGAACTTCCCGAACTGTTTACTATGACTGCGGCCGAATACGAGGCTGTCCACTCGTCCTGGGTAAAGGCTGTCAAAGTGCTGCCGGATTTTTCGGTTGTCTGCAAGCAGGATTGGTTCACGAAGGAGACCTACCGTCCTGATTTCCGGGACGGTGAACAGAGCTTCCTGTCGAAAAGCTATGAGCGTCATTTCAATGAGCGCCCGTACCTGAACCACAAATGCTACCTGTATCTGACGAAGACCACGCGTGAGCGCAGCCGGCAGAGGAGTGACTTTAACAGCCTCTGTCGCGGCTCCCTTCTGCCCAAGGAAATGGTTGACAAGGACACGGCGGTCCGGTTTCTGGAAGCTGTGGAACAGTTCGAGCGTATCATGAACGATTCCGGCCATGTCAGTCTGCGCAGGCTGGAGGCGGACGAGATTACCGGCACTGAGGGACGTCCCGGATTGGTGGAGAAATATTTCTCCCTGTCGCTGGAGGATGAAACCGCCGTGCTTCAGGACATCTGTCTTAACCCCGGCGGCATGCGTGTGGGTGACAAGCGGCTGTGTGTGCATACCCTTTCTGATACGGAGGACCTTCCCGTCAGGGTGTCCACCGATATGCGTTATGAACGTATGTCCACCGACCGCAGTGACTGCCGCCTCTCGTTCGCCGCTCCCGTCGGTCTGTTGCTTCCCTGTAACCATATCTATTCGCAGTATGTGTTTATAGACGACGCGCAGGAGATTCTCCGTACGATGGAAAAAACTTCCCGCAACATGCTCTCCCTCTCGAAGTACAGCCGGAGCAATGCGGTAAACCGGGAGTGGACGGAGATGTATCTGGATGAAGCCCATACGAAGGGCGTATTGCCCGTTCGCTGCCACTGCAACGTGACGGCGTGGGCAGAAGACAGGGAGGAACTCAGACGTGTGAAGAACGATACCGGCAGCCAGCTTGCCATGATGGAATGCACGCCGAGGCACAATACGGTGGATGCCCCGGTGCTCTACTGGGCTGGCATTCCCGGCAATGCGGGCGATTTTCCTGCAGAGGAGTCGTTCTACACCTTTCTGGAACAGGCCGTCTGTCTCTTTACGGCTGAAACCAATTACCGGAGTTCTCCCAGCCCGTTCGGCATCCGTATGGCTGACCGCCGGAACGGCATCCCCCTGCATGTTGACATCAGCGACCTGCCGATGAAACGCGGTATCATCACGAACCGCAACAAGTTCGTTCTCGGTCCCAGCGGTAGCGGCAAATCCTTTTTTACCAACCACCTGGTCAGACAATATTATGAACAGGGCACGCATATCCTGCTGGTGGACACGGGCAACAGCTACCAGGGACTGTGCCGTATGATCCATGACCGTACGCACGGTGAGGACGGCATCTATATAACGTATGAGGAGGATAATCCGATAGCTTTTAATCCTTTTTATACGGATTCCGGACAGTTTGACGTTGAAAAACGTGAGAGTATCAAGACGCTGATCCTGACTTTGTGGAAACGGGAGGACGAAGCCCCGAAACGTTCGGAGGAGGTGGCCCTGTCGGGTGCGGTGAATGCCTATATCCGCCGGATTACGGATGACAGGGCGTCCAGGCCGGATTTTAACGGCTTCTATGAGTTTGTCCGTGATGACTACCGCCGTATGATCGAGCAAAAGAAGGTGCGTGAAAAGGACTTTGATATTGACGGCTTTCTGAATGTGCTGGAACCGTTTTACAAGGGCGGGGACTATGACTTCCTGCTGAACTTGGACAGGGAGCTGGACCTGACGAACAAACGGTTCATAGTCTTTGAACTGGACAACATCTCCTCCAACAAGGTCCTGCTTCCGGTGGTTACACTTATTATCATGGAAACCTTTATATCCAAGATGAGAAAGCTCAGGGGAATCCGCAAGATGATATTGATTGAGGAATGTTGGAAAGCCCTGATGTCCGCCAACATGAGTGAATACATCAAGTATCTCTTTAAAACCGTCAGAAAGTATTTTGGTGAGGCCGTGGTAGTGACGCAGGAGGTGGACGACATCATCTCTTCGGATATTGTCAAGGAGGCGATCATCAACAACTCGGACTGCAAGATACTGCTTGACCAGCGTAAATATATGAACAAGTTCGAACATATCCAGAAACTTCTGGGACTGACGGAGAAGGAGAGGGGGCAGATCCTTTCCATCAACCGTGCGAACCGTCCCGGACCTTTCTACCGTGAAGTCTGGATCGGGCTGGGCGGAACACACTCCGCCGTTTATGCGACGGAGGTCAGCGCGGAGGAGTATACGGTGTACACGACCGAGGAATCCGAGAAGCTGGAACTCCATGAACTGACGCGGGAACTGGGCGGCAATCTGGAGCTTGCCGTCCGGCGGCTGGCTGAAAGGAAAAGAGAAGAACAAAAACAAGTATCAACCCCTAAATGAACGAAGTTATGAGAAACAGACAATTGGTGAGGCTGGCGGTATGCCTGGTCGGCATGGCCGCCATGGTATTGCAAAGTTGTATGGAAGCAAACGGAACGGATTGTGACAGACTCTGCGGTTCGTGGAGCAGCGTGGAGGGTAAGCCTGACGTGCTGGTCTACAAGGAAGGCGGAGCCTATAAGGTGACGGTCTTTTCCCGCAGCGGAAAGGCACGTGTCCTGAAACCGCGGACCTACCTGCTGGTCGAGGAGAACGGCAACCTTTTCATCAATACCGGATACCGCATTGACGTATCCTATAATGAAGCGACCGACGTGCTGACTTTTTCCCCTCACGGTGATTATGTACGTAATGAAAACAGACGATGAGAACGGGAGGCATATGGAAAAAGGCAAGCCTTGTTTGTACGGTGTTTCTGCTGGCAACCGTACAGTCAAGCGCTCAGTGGGTGGTTACCGATCCCGGAAATCTGGCCCAGGGTATCATCAACATGTCGGACAATATTGCGCATACCTCCAAGACGGCCACGAACACCGCACAGAGCTTTTCCGAAGCGGTCAAGATCTATGAGCAGTCAAAAAAATACTATGACGCCCTTAAATCCGTGAACAACCTGGTGAGGGACGCCCGCAAGGTGCGTGAAATCATCCTGATGGTGGGTGACGTGTCGGATATCTATGTCACCGGCTTCGGCAGGATGATGAAGGATGAGAATTTTTCGGCAAGGGAACTGGACGCCATCGCTTCCGGTTATACGAAACTTCTGGAGGAGAGCAACGGCGTATTGCAGGATCTGAAGCAGGTAATCGATGTCAGTACCCTCTCCATGACGGACAAGGACCGCATGGACGTGGTGGATGAGTGTTACCGTGACATGCGCCGTTACCGGAACCTTGTCAGTTATTATACGAACAGGAATATCGCCGTGAGCTACCTGCGTGCCAGGAAGAGGAACGACATGGACCGCGTAATGAGGCTCTATGGTGATGAAACCTCCAGATACTGGTAGCTATGGTACTGTTGTCGATAGATTTTGCCAGCCTCCATGCGATACTGGAGAGTCTGTACAATGAGATGATGCCTCTTTGCGAGGACATGCTGGGTGTGGCGAAGGGCGTTGCGGGACTGGGTGCCCTGTTTTATGTCGCCCTCCGCGTCTGGCAGTCGATAGCCCGTGCCGAGCCGGTGGACGTCTATCCGCTGCTTCGCCCTTTTGCGCTGGGTATCTGTATCCTGTTGTTTCCGACACTGGTGCTGGGAACGATGAACAGTATTTTAAGTCCCATTGTGCAGGGGACCCACAGGATGCTGGAAGGGCAGACACTGGACATGCAGCAGTACAGGGCGCAGAAAGACCGGCTGGAGAGGGAGGCCATGATGCGCAATCCCGAAACCGCCTATCTGGTCAGTGATGAGGAGTTTGACCGCCAGCTGGACGAGCTCGGCTGGTCTCCGGGAGACGCCGCCACCCGTCTGGGAATGTATATGGAAGTGGGCATGTATAATCTGGAGAAAAGTATCCGTGACGCTTTCCGCAGCCTGCTGGAACTGCTCTTTGCAGCCGCTTCGTTGCTGATAGATACGGTAAGGACCTTTTTCCTGGTGGTACTTTCCGTGCTGGGTCCGATAGCCTTCGCCATTTCGGTGTGGGACGGCTTGCAGTCCACGCTCGGGCAGTGGTTCACAAGATATATATCGGTCTACCTGTGGCTTCCTGTCAGCGACCTGTTCAGTTGCATGCTTGCCAAGATACAGGTGCTCATGCTTCAGAACGATATTGCCGAACTGCAGGGAAATCCCGATTATTCACTGGACAATTCGAACTGCGTGTACATCATTTTCATGTTGATCGGGATTGTCGGTTATTTTACCGTTCCGACCGTTTCCGGCTGGATTGTCCAGGCGGGAGGTGGCGGCAACTATTCCCGCAATCTGAACCGTACGGCGACTAAAGCCGGTGGTTTCACTGCCGGTGCCGGCGGTGCGGTACTGGGTAATATCGGAGGGCGTATACGTGGAAAATAAACAATCAAAAACGATTCACAGATGGAATTCAAGTCATTGACTAATATTGAAAGCAGCTTCAGGCGTATCCGCCTGATGCTGGCAGCCTTTGTATGCTGCTGCACGCTCATTACCGGCTATTCGTTGTGGAGCTCCTACAGCTTTGCCGAGAAGCAGCGTGAAAAGATCTATGTGCTGGACGGCGGCAAGTCGCTGATGCTTGCGCTCTCGCAGGACCTTTCGCAGAACCGTCCGGCGGAAGCCAGGGAGCACGTGAGGCGCTTCCATGAACTCTTCTTCAGTCTTTCGCCGCAGAAGGACGCCATCGAGCACAATATCCACCGGGCTCTGCTGCTGGCTGACAAGAGTGCCTACCATTATTATGTGGACCTTGCCGAGAAAGGGTATTACAACCGTCTGATTTCGGGTAACATCAACCAGGTTGTCCAGGTGGACAGCGTGTCTTGCGACTTCAACAGTTATCCCTATAAGGCGAGAACGTATGCCCGGCAGATGATCATCCGTGAGAGCAACGTGACGGAGCGCAGCCTGGTGACGGAGTGCCGGCTTCAGAATGCTGTCAGGTCGGATGACAATCCGAACGGGTTCATTATCGAGCATTTTACCATTATGGAAAACAAGGATTTAAGGAGTGCCGACCGATGAGAAGAAGAAAATACCCGTGGAAACAGGCGGACATCCTGATACACCGATACTGCCGCAGACTGACGACAGGGCAGCGGTTGGCTGTCATCGCCGTTGCATTTGCCCTGTTTATGGCAGGCTGCCTGTATATGCTCCTCTCTTCCCTTTTGGGTTTCGGAGAAACGGGCGGGGGATTGCAAATTGAGCATATCCGCCCTTTGGATATAAAGCCGGAGAAAGATACAACCATTCACTTTAAAGACTATTATGATTATGGACATTCAGAAAATCAGGACACTGTTAGGCTTGTCTGCTGACAGACCTTTGAGTCCGGAGGAAAAACGCAGGCGTACCAGGTATATTGTTTATCCCGCCATGTGCCTGCTCTTTGCAGGTTCGTTATGGCTGATTTATTCGCCGTCGGAGAAGGAGAGGGCGGCGGAGGAGAAAGAGAAGGGATTCAATACGGATATTCCCTCCCCCGGACAGCAAAGGATGGACGGCAACAAGGTGGACGCTTATGAGCGTGAAGAATTGGAGAAAAAGGATAAGTACCGTAAAAATGCATTTCAGGAGATGGCCTCGCTGTTCGGCAGTTCCGGTAAGGATACGGTGCACCTGCCTGAAGGCATGGCGGAATTACCGGTGGAAGAGGCGGATAACCCCTCTACAGGTTCCCATAATACTGTCCATTCTTCTGCCGGTGCCTATCGTAACATGAACCGTACGCTGGATAATTTTTATACCCGTGCGGAGAACTCCGAAAGGAATGAACTGCTCCGACGTATCGAAGAGCTGGAGCATGAACGGCAGATGAAAAAGCCGTCGCAGGAGACTACGATGGAAGAGAAAATGGCGCTGATGGAGAAATCCTATGAACTGGCTGCCCGATACAACGGGAAACAGGCGGCGACGACTTCTCCGGCAATGGATAAAAGGCAGCGGACGGCTGTCAAACCGGTAAAACAGGTCCGGCATCAGGTGGTGTCTTCCCTGTCACAACCCGCGAGCAACGGGGAATCCGGAAACGGATTTGCGGGGGAAAGGAATGTAGGGTTCAATACTCCTGTGGGGAAAGTGCTGACTTCTGACAGGAATACCATTCCTGCCTGTGTACACGGTACACAGACTGTTTCGGACGGTCAGGCGCTACGTATCCGCCTGCTGGAACCGATGGTGGTCGATGACCTGTTTATTCCTAAGGGGACGATCCTGACCGGCGGAGCCCGTATGGAAGGTGAACGGCTTGATATCCTTGTTCAGGCGGTTGAATATAAAGGTACGGTTATTCCTGTAGAACTGGAGGTTTACGATGCGGACGGCCAGCGGGGAATACCGGTCCCCAACTCGATGGAGTATGATGCGGCACGTGAGATAGCGGCAAATATGGGAACCTCCATGAACGGCAGTATCAATATCTCTACGGATGCCGGGGCGCAGATCGCTTCGGACCTGGGAAAAGGAGTGATACAGGGCGTGTCGGGATATGTCGCTAAAAAGATGCGGACGGTGAAGGTCACTCTGAAAGCAGGACACAGGCTGTTGCTTCATTCTCCCGAACAGTGAGACACAAAAGCAGTAAAAGAAAATCAATCATTAACCAACCAATCAAGATGTAATCGGATATGAAAAAGATTCTGATGATGTTTTTTGCCCTGATGACGGGTGTGACGGCTGCCAGTGCGCAGTTGAGTAGCGGGGATTTTTTTGAGGGACTGAGTCGCAAGATCGGCTTTAGCCGGATGATAGTCCCGCACGGGCTGGAAATCACTTATGATAAAACGGTACATGTGATATTTCCTTCCCCGATCAAGTATGTGGACCTGGGGTCCACCAATCTGATAGCCGGAAAGGCGGATGCGGCGGAGAACGTGATCCGTGTGAAAGCTGCTAAAAAGCATTTCCGGGATGAGACGAACATGAGCGTGATCACTGAAGATGGAAATTTTTACACGTTCAATGTCAGGTATGCGGATGAACCGCTCCTGCTGAACGTGGAGATGTGCGATTTCATCCATGACGGTGAAACGGTGAACCGTCCGAACAATGCCATGGAAATCTATTTGCAGGAACTGGGCAATGAGTCCCCGCGTCTGGTACGCCTGATTATGAAGTCCGTGCACAGGCAGGACAAAAGGCGGGTCAGACATATCGGCTGTAAACGTTTCGGGGTCCAGTTCCTGCTTAGGGGGCTTTATACCCATAATGACCTGCTGTACTTTCATACACAGCTAAGGAATGAGACGAATGTCCCGTTTGACGTGGATTTCGTGACCTTCAAGATTGTCGACAAAAAGATCGTGAAACGTACCGCCATGCAGGAACAGGTGATCTATCCTTTGCGTGCCTGCAACTATGTGACCCGTGTGGATGGAAAGTCCTCGGAACGTACGGTGTTCGCGTTACCCAAATTTACGATACCGGAGGACAAGAAACTGGTGGTGGAGATGTATGAGAAACAGGGAGGACGCCACCAGATGTTTGAGGTGGATAATGAGGACCTTGTGCGTGCTGAACCCGTCAACGAATTGAAGGTACGATGAGAATGACCGGAAAATTTGTGTTGCTGCTTGCGGCTATGCTTGCCCTGTTTTTGGGGCAGGCGCGGGCCCAACGCTGCCTGCCGGGTATGAAAGGTGTGCAGCTAATGGCGGATATGGTTGACGGTTTTTATTGCGGGAAGGAACGTAATGATACGGGATTCGCTTTCGGACTTGCCGTTTCTACCTATGCCAAGGGAGGAAATAAATGGGTATCGGGTATTGAAATCATGCGGCGGTATTATCCCTACCGTAATACACGTATCCCTTTGGAGCAGTATACTGCGGAAGGCGGCTACTATTACAATTTCTTTTCTGACCCGGGGAAAAATGTATTTCTGAATATTGGTGCTTCAGGATTGATGGGGTATGAAACTGTAAACGGTGGAAAGGGACTGCTCTTTGACGGTGCCGTCCTGAAAAAACACGAATCGTTCATTTATGGCGGTGCAGTGACACTGGAAGCGGAAACTTATCTTTCGGACAAGGTCGTCCTGTTACTGCGTCTTCGTGAACGTGTTCTTTGGGGGAGTGCCGCAAAGCACTTTCATACCCAATATGGCTTGGGCATCAAATACATTTTATAATGACTAAATCCATACGAGAAATGAAAAAGATACTTGATCAGATAATGATATTGTGCTGCATGGCAGCCTCCTTGTTTTGTTTTGGATCTTGTAGTGATGACCTGGATATTCAGCAGGAATATCCGTTCACGGTAGTGGCGATGCCCGTAGCGGACAAGATAGCCGGCGGCCAGACGGTGGAAATCCGTCTGGAAATTACCGAAGAGGGCAATTTTTCCGGAACGCTTTATACTCTCCGCTATTTCCAGCCTGACGGGAACGGATTGTTGAAGCTGGAAGACGGTACGGTTCTGAAACCCAATGACCGCTATTTATTGAGTGAGAAGAAGTTCCGGTTGTATTACACTTCAAGGAGTACGAATGAGGCACAAACGATTGATTTGTACTTTGAAAATAACTGGCAGGATGTCCGGCAGCTGAGTTTCAGTTTCAATAACAGGAATGAGGGGGCGGAGAAAACGGAAGGAGGAGCCCGTGCCCAGTAAATTGAGCAGGATGTTCTTGAACTGCAGTGACGAGAAATACACTCCGGGGTACGGAGTGGCTCCCATCATCAAGTATCTGCCTGAGGGGAAGATCATATGGTGCCCTTTTGACACGTGCCACAGCGAGTTCGTGCTTCATCTGCAGGAAGCCGGATTTCAGGTAAAATACTCGCATATAACTACCGGACAGGGTTTTTTTGCTTACGAGCCGGATTGTTGGGATATTATTGTATCTAATCCGCCTTTCAGCAGAAAAATGGACGTTTTTGAACGCTGCCTGCAACTGGACAAGCCGTTCGCCCTGCTGATGTCCAATTTTTGGCTGAACAGTGTCGGTCCGTGCCGGCTGTTCAAGGACAGGGAGCTTCAATTGCTGATGTTTGACAAACGCATCCAGTATGACAAAGGGGGAGGTGTCCCATTTGGCAGCAGCTATTATTGTCACCGTCTTTTGCCTAAACAAATCGTGTTTGAGGAACTGGCGGTCTGTCGGAATGATTACAGCCGTATGCATCGGGATGTGGATAACTTGAATCGGAATATTGCGGAAGAAGACACTGGGCTTTCCTTAGTTGTTTGAAAGCACAAACGGAAAAATGGATTATGGGAAAAAACTTTTTTTTATTGTTCTTTCGATTTCCGCTTTTTCCGCCCGTGCCGGAAATACGCCTTCCATGATTGACAAGGCGGAAGAGGGAGTTTGAACTTTTCTATATACCTTAGATTACATGCTATCGGAGCCGTGAACAGTATACCATATTGCTCGCGGCTCTTTTATTATAGGGTTCTGCCCAGCAGTACTGACAGACGGTAGATATATTTGTTGTATTTTTTGAGACACTCCATATCCAGTGTTCCGTTATGGTAGGGACTGGATTTGTCCGTGTAGAAGAATACGTCCACTTTACTGCTGTTTCTTTGAATATTTACCCCTTCAACCGGTATTTCTTCCGGGGTGTCATATTCTTCCAGCGGTAATTCCTCAATTGAGTTCCATTTGTCCATTCCAAGCAGATTCAGTTTCCGGTTGAACAGAACGAAACCTTTCCTGGAGTAATCAATTCTTATACCGTATGGACGGTCCAGATAGAAACTTTCAACGGCCTTTTGTGCATACAGGCTCGAATTATTATTTTCCATTTTGAGTATTGATATAAGTTTTCTCTTTCAATAAATGTCTGTAAAAGGGAAGCAAAGATACAAAAAATAGTTTCTGTGTAAATTTATAGACGGATGAATTTGAATTTAATAAAGTAGAGGAATTGGGGAACGGTTGACTGTTTATGGGGAGATGCAGAGAGAGTATAGGGGAACTAGAATAAGTTGGTGAATACGACAATTTTATCCGTTCTTTTTTTTAACTTTGTACTTCAATTAAACTGTGGGGTATGCCACAATAAAAACGATATAAGTAGTATGGCACGTGCTGGATTTATTGATCACCGGAGGGCGAAAGTTGAAGCTAAAAATGGCGATACTTGTATCATCGGCTTTACGGGGGATTTGAACAGCCTGGTTAATGAACGTTTTGACAATGTATTGTCTGAATCTCAGGAAGAGGTATTTAACACACATTACGGTGTCCATATGGACACCGTGTGGGAATTTAACAGATACCTTGTAAAAAACAACTATAGCCATATTATCCGTTTCCAGTTGGGCCGGGAGCAGGAACGAATGCGGACCGGGGTACGTATCGGGCAATTATATAAAGGGAAGAAAATGGATACCAAGACATTGACTACCAGATCCGGTATTGATGTGGTCAATCAGTATTGTATTGAACAGGGACGGTATTTGGCGAGTTTTGATATATTGGCTAAGGTTGCCACTACACTTGACTGTAAGATTGATTTTGTTACTAATAAATAAGTTTTATGTGTACTGTCAGATATCATTTTGCCTATGACGAGCACGATTCCATCATAGATACTGATAATGTATCTTCCGAGTACAGAAAGGAACATGATTTTCATTGTATCTCGTGCGGTGCGTTAATGATGGCCAGGTTAGGTAATGAGAAAGCACATTATTTTGCCCATAAAGGTGGTGAATCATGCGGTTCGGAGACTTATCTTCATAAACTGGCAAAATTGATGTTGAAGAGAAAATTTGATAATTCGCAATCTTTTGTAATCGAATATACTTTGCGGATCAAATGCTCCCGTAACCAGTCATGCCCGTTCTATCAAAAAGAAAGATGTCATGATATAATAATGGGAAAATATGATTTGAAGGAGTATTATGATACCTGTATGGAAGAACAACAGGTGGGTAACTACCGTGCTGATTTGCTCTTGACAAAGAGTACCCGAAAAGACAGGGCTCCAGTTTCTATTGAATTTTATGTGACTCACAGGTGTGCGGAAGCTAAAAGGAGTTCTGCCCTTAAAATAATAGAAATTCACATCCGGTCGGATAATGACATCAGGCGATTGATGGATTGTCCTGTCAGTGAAAATGAACAGGAAATAGTATTCTATGGATTTAAACGGGATTCTGTAAAAAGTGTTCTTTTAGATAAACGGCAACTGTTTCGCTTCCTGCTCTTTCGGAGTGGGAAAGCCTATGTCTCCAATTATGAGGATATGCCTGTATGCAATGAGGGAAGAAGAAACCGTAGTGCAATTCTCGAACTGAATATTGACGGGGATTATTGTAATTACGTCGGTGAACCGTCAATATATGATTATGGATTGATTAGGGCGCTGCAGGAAGGTTTTGATATTAAAAATTGTCGCTTGTGCAAATTTCGCCGTTCTGGTTATGAGACAAGCATGAATCCGAATTTCTGTTGCTTGAGTAAAAAGTATGGTACCCCCAGACATCCGGAAGCTACCGAAGCAGGGCAGTGCAAATATTTTGTTTTGGATAACGATAAGATTACCAAACTAATCCCATCCATGCCACCGATGGAAAAACTATAACTTTGCCATGATAGTAGAAACAATGAGCTATGAAGAGATAGCAAGGGAATATGATAAGATTCATGATTCCATTTTCCCCCGTTCCAAGGAACGGATAGACTGCCAGGGTATGCGGCGGTATCTTCTTAAACATAAGAATGAAGAGAATGTATGGTTCAAGCAGTTGGATTATAAGGTAGACCATAACACTACGTTTTGTGTTCTTCCTTTTACACCCGGTTGGAAAGCATTCCAGCGATATGGCTGTCATCCTTATGTAAAAGTCTATTTGATTTATCTGACTAGCAAGGGGTATATGTTACTTGTTCGTGGTGGTGAGAAGGATGACGAATATGCATTCTTCACCTCGCACCTGTTTGACCGCTATCGGGAACGTGAATTGTGGGACCTTTCAATGGACAAGAGGAAGGTTATCAAAGAGTTTTTTAAACATAATGGAGATATTTGCAGCGTTCCTTTTCCTATTGAAAAATATCCCGACAATCAATTGGGTATTACTGGTAAAGGAGTGATTTTTATCCAAAAGATAACAGACAAAATCTGGCTTAATAAAACTTATATACGTAGGGACCAATTGCAGGAAGGACAGTTTGAAGCTGCCATGTGTACTGAGGAGGGAATGGCATATGCGCTGGAACAAAGAAAGCGGATACAGGAACTCTTATTAAGGTATCCGTATCAGCACATGCATATTAATTATTTTTGAGTAGTCCGGCAATTTGTCCATTGTGAATGATTCTGTTTTACAGTTGCTTGCCGGACAATGGAAGGTCCGGCAAGTTTTGTTGATTTTTCTTCTATGATTCCATTTTAGTTGTTTTTCACCCGGTTCATCAGTTGCCCGGATATCTCATGCAGCTCCCTGCTGCGTTCCGGCTCCTGTTCCCGTGCAAAGGCGGTGATGCCTTGTGTCAGTTTCCAGAGTGTTGCCCCTCCTGTTATGCCGTCGTCGGGGTTGTTGTTCATCAGGAGCTTTTCGACTTCCCGTCCTTCGTTTTTCAGCAACGCGCCACGCTGTACCAGGGATTTAAGTTCCTTGTCAAAATCCACGTCTATTTCTGACGCTCCCTGAATTTCGATGGCTTTCTGCATGATCGTCTCCCTGCTGTAGAGCCCTTTTGTCAGGTCTTTGACAGCTGAGACAGTAGTCTTCGTATCCAGCTCATAGGTTCTTTGCGAGAGCGCAAGCGTATCCGGCAGGCGTCCTCCCAGATGAATCTGCCGCATGACCGATTCACGTACCATGCCGTTCAGGCAAGCTCCGTTGAGCAGGAACGAGCGCATGTCCACCGAACCGTTTCCGAAATCGGATGTGCTGAATCTTGCTCCCGCGAATATGATTACCGTCCCGTTTTTACGGGTGGGTATTTCAACCGGTGTAGGAAGAATCGTCTCGCACCATACTTTGGTGTCATTCATATAGGCGTCGGACACGACGGCTCCGTTGTTTGCCGCTTCCCTGATGAATGCGGTTAGTATGTCCACGGAGTTGAGCCGCCGGTACGAGTCTGAGAGTACACCCCTGATTTCCGTTCCTACCGCACGGATGAGCACGCGTGTGCGCCCCGTCCATCCCGAATGTTCGTTGAGAATGGTTGCGCACAGCTGTTTCTGCCAGGCGTCTCCTGCAGAAAGCTCCCTAAGATATTTTGCCGGAATGCCCATTTTCTCGGAAATCTGGCTGATGGCATTTCCGTGCAGGTTGAAATTCCCTTCCGGCATGTTCATCTGTACCTGTTCCTCTGCCTGGAATGTGATAACCGGATGGCGGTCCTCATTACGCAGGTTCACTCCTATGGGTGCGATGAAGTCCTGTGCGATTTTTCCCTCTTCGAGCAGGCGGGTGATTGTAGCCATGACACCCTGCTGCTTTCCTTCGATCATTTTTTGAACCTTGTTTATGACTACCTGGTTCAATCCCTGCTGCTTCTGTACCGGTGCAGCGGCCGGCATTACTGTAACTTCCATAATTGTTGTATTTAATGGGTTAATAAATAAATTTGGCATACCGGTGGTATGCTTATAAAATATTGTATATAATCATTTTTCATGCTGATGATCGGGTTTGGTATCATATTTTATGTCGTTATTACATCTTGAAAACGGCCTGTAAAGGCAGCAGGGAGTCCGTTTTATGCTTCCTGCCACCCGCTGGCATCGTTTTTCGTAAGATATAAGGGGATGCTGGAAGATTCCTGCCTGCCCGGTATTCCTTCATGTTCATTCTCTTTATCGTGGGTATGCCTGTCCATGCAAGCATGGGATTGACTTTCCAACCGTCCACGAAGTTTCCGGGATTCAGGCTGTCATGGCAGATAACTTCCCCTACGCATCCGTGTATGAGCATGTTGCATACGGTCATCAGGCAGCAGGTCCGGTTGATATCCTCTCCTATGAGGTAGTTTCCCGGATTCCGTGCATGATAGGCCAGCAGCAGCCTTCCGCTTCCGCAGGTCGGATCACCTATCCTCTGTCCGGTCTTTTTTTCTTCCGTTTGGGTGCACAGCACCATGAGGTCGCAGATATATACCGGAGTGAAGAATTGCCCCTGTGACTGCTGGGCACTTTTGGAAACCAGTGCCATATATAAATCCCCGAAAGGGTCATACCAGCTTGTATCATCCTTTATCCGGCTTGCCATGAGCCGTACCCACCCGGTGAGCATTTCCATAAATTTCATGTTCTGCTGCCGTTTGTACTTCCAGCTCTGCAGTGGGGGAGCACCGGGAGAAAACCCGTGGATGATATAGGTCAGGAAATCATTGAATACATTGACGGGATCGAGTCCGTTTGTGTAGGAGAAATCCGTTATCAGCTTCTCAAGCGGACGGATCGGGGGAGGGGTTTCGTATTTTGCCATTGTTATTTCTTTTTATAAACGGTTATTGTACGGGTATCATCGCAGGTTATTATTTTCACGGGAGACTTTCCGAGAAAGGATATGTGTATTTCGGCTTTTGTTTCGTTCCATTCCTGTTCCGTGAGTATTTCCCATTTCATGTAGTATCCCCATAGAACGAGTGAGTTGCTGTATATCCCGTCGAAGAGTTTCCCGTGAAGGATTCCGGTCAGCCTGTCCAGTTCCTCGCGTGAGTATAGGGTGAATCCTTCGTTCATGTAGAAGAACTCGCCGTCATGTTCCGGGTCGGGCTGCCTGTTGATGTGGTATTTGCTCCAGTTTTTGGTAGTATATCTGCCATACAGGGGTTCCGGTTCCGTATATTGCCACGCACGGACACAGGCCGTGAAGTATACCTCCCCATTGGCGCATTTTCCGGCATGTCCCCATGTCCTGAACTGCTTTTCCCTGATACCTGCCGCTCTTAAGGCGGCCCTCTTCGGATAAGTCCATATCCCTTCATGGACGTTATAGCCGACACCGTCCCCGCTTTCATAACAGAACGGGATGCTTCCGGAAAGGCAGATCTTGAAATGTCCGTCGCATATCTCTTCGATGTGTGCCGATTGAAACCAGTCACCGTTCCGGCAGGTATACTCGATAATGTCACCTGCTGCCGGTCCGATATTCTTTTCCCGTTCTTGCCGGATTATTGCAATGAGACGGTTTACCTTGTCCGTGTCACTTTGGTTTACCCGATACCCGCGGTAATGGAAACCGTTGAAGCATTGCAGGCTTTCCACTGTATAAAGGTCAGTAAATTCCATAGTGTTTTCGATTTTTACGGTATACTTCAATTTGTCGGGCCACCATGTCACAGAACTTCTGTCCGTTTTCACCCTCCCCTCTGAAATAGATGATCATGTCCCGGAGGTCCCGGTTGAAACAGTTCATCCATTTGTCGTAATAATGACTGCCCTGTGTCTTTCCGAAGGTCTCCTCGAAAAGGTGCAGGTTCAGCCCTTCCTCCCCGTGGTGGTTGTACTGCCACAGGAAGATGAGTAATAGACGGTTATAGCTGAGTTCCATAGAATATGTTTTTTGATATTCCTTCCGGGGTTGTTTTTGCACAAAGGAGTTCCTCCCTTATCCAGGTTCGGGTGTATTCTTCCAGATATCCCTTGTCTATGAGTTTTTGATAGGCTTCCCTGACATATTTGTAAGCGGGGGAGTCCCGGTCGGGCCCTTCCGGATATTTTTGAGTCGGTATGCTGATTTCTGAAGCCACCGTCATGAGATTTTCGGTAACAGTCCACGGTTTCCTTCTGAAAAGGTCGAATATCCGGTAGTATATGCTTGTTTCGTTTTGCTGCCGGTAAAATTCCAGCTCCTCTTCCTGTGTGAAACTGAATATGAAATCAAGCAGGGTGCACTTAATCAGATGGAATCTCCTGCTTTCCCTGAGTAACCGGATAAGCGTTCCGGTCAGGTGTGTGGCCTCACACTGTCCGGTTATCCATTCGTAATGTGAATAAAGCCTTGTATTCCCTTTGGTTATCCGGCATCCTTTTGCTCTTTTCTCCATCTCTGCCGTATATCCGTCCGTGGTGAATATTTCCGCAATTTCCTCATAAAGTTTCCTTTTCTTTCTATATTCGTTCTTTTTCCCGTACACATATCCCCAGTCAAGCTCGATCTCTATCCTGTAGATCAGATTTTTTTCATATTCCGGGTTTGTATATCCGAAAGCATGCGTTCTCCCGGTTATCGGTCCCAGTATGAATCCTTCCGGTGTGTAGAGTTCAAGTACATGCAGCAGTTCCGCCAGCAGGAAATCCGGTTCTTTGCTCCTCCACCATTCTGCCTGCCGGTCTTCTTCCGCGTATGCCGGAAGAAGGGGTGAAAGTTGTACATATTCGGGGGTGTCCCGTATGATTTCCATTATCCGTAATATTGCCCCTGATTTGTCTTCCAGTGTGAAAAGTGTCGTTTCCGTATCCGCATACAGTCTGTTCCGGGTTCTTTCATCCGTAATCATAGCCGATCATTTTTTAGTTATACATGAGCCTGTCGTGAGACGGGCATTTTTATTTCTTGTTGGATGCGTTGTCCGTTTGCCGGGGATTGCGGCAAGGCTTGACGGAAAAAAATACCGGAGCGTAGCGAGGATGATTTTTTTCCTGTCAACCTGCCCGCAGGGCTGCCTTGCGCATTCAGTCCGGCAAACGGCTATCTTTGCGGCAAGAAATGGAAATGCGTAATCCGTTTTGCTATTTCCGCATTTCCCGTTGGTGTTTTTCGGCTTTCCTTTGCAGCCTTCTTTCTGCCTCCTGTACATTTTCTTTTTTTATTTTGAGCTTGGTGACAGCCTTTTGGAGCATTTCGTCCGTCTGTTCGTCAAAAAAGAGGTTGTTCTGCTTTTGCCATGTGGTGTATTCCCTTATCCTCCGTTCCATCCTGGTGACCTGTGCCTTGGCTGCCGCCAATGAGGAGAGGCAGGAGCCGAATGAATAGTCTTCACCGCTGTGCCTGTCATACAGGCAGTAGGTATGTGTAACATTCCCTTTGGGATATTGGCAGGTCAGTCTTGCCCTTCTCCACCGGACGACCCAGTCATATTTGTCCGCCACTTTTCGTGGCAGGTCATATCGGAAGAGCAGGACTTTGCCGCCCTGCTCCGTAGTCCTGTAAAAGGAGATGATCACCCACAGCTCGATCTCCAGCTCTTTTTCCGCTTTTGCCATGTCCCTGGCATACTGCATCCATTCTTCCATGTTCCGGAAACTTTAAGTGTGTATCTGCCATCCTTTGAAGGGAGTCAGCTGTACGGCAAACGATTCATCCGGTGAGCCGTGATAGAGCAGCCCTCCGACAATCCCTCTGCTGCCGTCCGGGTACCTTTGGGTGAACCCGAACGAATAGGGCGCCCAGTCGTGGTAAAGCTCTATTTCACACGGGCGGTCCGGATTCTTTTCCCATGCTTCAAGACGTTCCATGCAGTTCTGCAGTGAAGTGTCCTTGATTGATTCCGCATACTGTACTACCTGGTCGTAATACTCCTGTTTGCACATGATTTTCATGATATTCCGTTTTAATTGGTTGATAATGTTTTTTCTTTCTGTCTGTTCCTGCCTGTATTCCTGGCGGTTTTGTATTCAGTTTCCCAGCTGGTGGAGTCGCACCAGTCCCTGCACATTCCGCATACTTCGGTTGCATAGGAATAACGTACCTGTGAGTCTACGAACAGTCTGTCCCTGACGAATGGAAACGTAATGTCCAGGGGCAGACTGATGTGGTAGCCGGAACCGTTGAAACTGTTGGCGACGGCTACGATGACATCCCCGTGGAAACGGATGGTTCTGAAATCTTTTCCGTTGTCGTTTGTGACAAGTTCATTGAACCCGGCATTGAAATAAATACGTAGTTCACCACCGTATGTGGCATTATCCACCAGTTCTTCAATTAGTGTGTCAAACTGTCCTTTCTTCAGTTTCAGGGCGCGCCTGACCTTGTAACAGGACATAGTTTTGGATGCTTTTCCGATGCGTTCCTCTATTTTCGCACCGGGAGAGTAGTACATGTTGACGGCGGCGGAATTTTTTATGAGTTCTTCCGCCGGGTCGGTATCACTCCTGCTCAAGATGAGGTCCGTAATCTCTTCACGGTGTTCCTCGAATTCTTCCTGCCTTTTCTCTTCTGCCATCTTCTCTTTGATTTCCTCGAGTATTTTGAGCAGACTTTCCGCTTTCTGTTCAGCATAACATTCCATGACTGTTTCATATAGCCTCCCCATGTTATTGTTCCGGATGCACTGCTCCTGCAGGTCTTCGCGTTTGTCCAGATTCTCCCGGTAGTCCACATGATACAGGCTGACCGTTTCGGGAACATATTTTTTCCATGACTCCGTATTATTCATAGCATTTGCATTTAGGGAGGACTGCTTTTGTTTCAGCCGGTGTTTTCTCTCTTTTGACGGCTCTGAGTCTGTGCATAATGTGCAGGAACAGTTCCCGGTCATAAATCCTGTAGAAGAAGTTTTCTCCGGTTTCCTTGACGGTTCCGGTGAATGAGACGGAATCACGGCAGGGAGGAAACTGGAAGAGGCATCCGCTTGTTATTATGGTGTATCTCTTTTCCTCCACTTCATCCAGCAATGTTTCCATGTCGTCATGCCTGCCATATCCGGAGAAATACAGAAAATGATGTTTCCTCAGGCTGAGCAGTATGTTCGCCATGTCTTTTCTGGCCTTGCAGGTGTCCCCACCATCATTCCCTCCGGTCACCATGTTGCAGATGAAACGTTCCCTGTTTTCCTTGTCGGTGAATGAATAGGGAATGGTGATGATCTCCTGCTTGTCCTTGCTTGTAATTCTCTCCGCTTTTCCTTTGGTGACTTTTCCCTTGAATGTGATGTTGTGGTAATGCTCGTTCATTTGCCGCTCCAGTTCGGCCTGAGGTGTCATGATCGGACGCAGTCCCCGGAAAAAACGTTTTCCGATGGTGAAACAGAACATGTACAGACTGCCGTGGTAGGGCTCGCCGAAAAAGAATGAATGGCGCTTCAGACGGACGGGAGGCAGTTCGTTCATACAGTTATAATAGTTCTCCTCTGTAATTTCGCGGAAGGGTCGGCACAATGACTTGTCATGAATACGCGACCTCTTGTGTATGGCATTTCTTGTTACCGCAACTAGAAAAGGATTGTTTTCCTGTTTCTTGAGTTCCTCCAGTGTGCTGCCGTAGTAGTCACAGTGTATGCCGTCCGACATGGAGGTGACGCAGCTTCCTCGGAAATAGCGGGAATCAATGACAAATTTCAGATGTTCTTTTTTCATGGTCAGATATTTTGGAGGTTTAAGATTCTCTTTGCTGCAGACACTGCATTCGGATTGAGTTGCCGTTGCCATGCCCTGTTCTTGGGTGACCAGTGGAAACCGGATGATTTGAGTTCCCTGCGTTTGCTCTCTTCCGGTATTTTGTTGAAGAGGATTTGCAGACGACTTTCCTGATAGTTCCAAACGAGGGTTCCACCTTCAAACGTTACTTCCCTGTTTTCCTGTTCTTTGGTTTCCTTTAACTTGTCACGCATGCGACTGGCTGTTTCAGGCAGCTGGAAGAACCGGTGGCGTGGCGTGATGACAGGCTTCTTTATGCCGGCATTATATTCGGAGATGAAGTTGATAGCCCTCTGTACGATTTCCACGTCGCCATGGCCGGCAAATGTGCTGACCTTGTTGAAGATGCTGCTTACGAAGAGTGCCCGGTTGTACCCTCTGGCTTTTCCCGTATCAATCTCGTGAATCGTGTTCGCACTGCTTGCAATGTCACGTTTCAGCCTGCGCCATGTTTCTTCCCGTTTTTCTTCTTCGGGTCTGTCTTTTTCCGTGAGCAGTTGCATGGTTTTCAGAAATTTCTCACGCCATTTCAGGAATTCGTCGTATCTGTTCTGATAGGCATTTTGTGCCTTTTCATTCCTTTGGAAATTGAATCCGCCCCGTCCTGTCACCATCGGGTTTGCGCAGCGTGAGAGGCTGTGGAATAAAACGGATATTTTACTTTTGTAAGTATTGATGTAATCCTGTTTTTTTGCTTCCGGTATTTTCTTCAGATCTTCATGGAGCTGTTTTTCATATCCCATGATGTCCGTTTCAGCCCTTGTTTCCGGCTCATGGGAGTTCCAGCGGTAGGCATTGACGGCGATTTCTTCCAGTTCTTCCAGATAGCCGGGATACTTGAATCCTGTTACTTCCCAGTTTTTGAAGTCAGAAGTACGTAATTCCTTCTCTTCACCGTTTTCCGTGTAGGTATGGATATACATATACATACCTGTGCTTTTCTTGCGGAAATGGAAGGCGACCGCATCTTTGTCCGTTCCGATCCGTCGGATGGATTCTGCACGGTGCGCATTTGTTTTTGTGAGCGGAGTGATTGTCGGGTTACCACTGCTACTTTCTACGAGGTTCATTACTCGTTCTTCGTGAACCTGCATTTCGGTCATTTCAGCCATACTTTAATCATTTAAAATTAGACATAACCGGCTCCGTGGAGCCAGTATTTCGATTTCTTACTTGCCGGGTTGTTCGTGTCCGGGATTGTGCAAGGCTTGGCAGGAAAAAATACCGGAGCGTAGCGAGGATGATTTTTTGCTTGCCAACCAGCCCGCAGGGCTGCCTTGGGCAATCCGCAGGACACGGACTATTTTTGCAGGTAAGAAGTTGAAATATAAAATCTGGTATGGGGTGACCTGAAAATAGCAACAGTATTACATTGGATATATCTTTATTGAGTGGTTTAACTATGTGGCTTTATAAATAAGATATCATAGTATTGATTTATACTAAAAGTTTGTTGGTTACAGATTCTATGTGATATCGTTTTACAATAGTTTTGTGTTTTTCAAAGTAATGGATTGGATTTATAAAATATCTTTTTAGAGGATTGTTCCACTTTTATTTCTCTTTCAAGAACAAGGAACAAATAAGTAACTGAACCTTTTCCAAAATTTGCTTTTTTGTGTTTTAGTGGTTAAGACAGCCAAAGCTACTATATGACATAATTGTATCAGTTAGAATTATGTTTAATCTTTAATTTATGCTTTTAGGTTTACTGTTTCGGAACCCTAATGTCCTCCTATATTTCGATAAAGAGCATCGTCAGAATGACAGGTCATTCGAATACCAACAGCATACAGGTTTATGCGTAAGAAGATATCTTCAGATAGGAATTGACTGTTAGAAAAGAAATGGAAACGCTATCAGAAATTTCCGCTTCAGAAAAACAAATTTACACCCCAGCAGAATATCAAAGATTCTTGTTTACATGCTTACTATCCATTATATATAGTCAGAGTAGTAAACAAAACAGCATAATGTTGGCAAAAGAAAGATTATCTCCGAAGAAAATGAAAAATATTTTAGTTTGGCGTTTGGGGGTATTCCAGTAAAACACTATGTTTGTAGTGACAATGTAAATAATCTATTTTACTATATGACAATAAAAAATAAACAAGCTTTCGTTATCGGTAATGTAAGTAACAGAGCATCTTATAATTGAGGTTAATGTCAATAGAAGGTCAAAGAAGACAAGAAGGAAGTGAGCCCAATATAATTCGCGATGGTTAGGTAAAAAATCAGACCAGTGAATAGAACGGATCATACAAAATGATAGTGGTTGGTTTATTGCCGAGTTTCTCCACTAAATCAGCTTGCCGGCGTTTTTCGAGAATTATACTATTGGTTTCTATTTTATTTGAGAATATTCTGCAGGACGATGGCAGCAATATACTTCTGTTTAAAATATTACTATATAGTCAGATGAAAAGATTGACAATTATTTTATTAATATAATAACCCTATAGATATATATTATGATTGATTTTAGAAAAAAATTTCAAGAAATTCTGGAAAGTTCTTATATTACATGTCAAGTAAATGAGACATCCGCATGGCATGATATTTATAAATTGCTCCTTCCCAATATACCGGAAAAGCTTTTTCGATATCGTAGAATGGATAAGTCCGGCTATTCTATTAAATCGTTTAGGGAGGGGACTATTTCATTATGCCATGCAGGGATGTTTCCAGATAAATATGATTCATATTTGTATATAAATCAGGACAAGATTCGAGAAGATTTAAAAAGGGCATTAAAGGATGCATTACGTATATGTCTTTTTCATATAACGCATAAATCCCCTAATATAATAACAGAGAAAGCAACCCGGATATGTTACTACAGAGAATGCGGATATACAGACGAGCAGATCATAGACAAGATCCTTGAAGAGGAGTATGTTGGATTTGTTGACAATATTGAGTCTGCCATAAAAAGCCGGGAGGCCCGTTTTCGCAATCCTCAGAATAGTGCTAAAATAGCTTGTTTTACAGAAAATGTGCAGTCAAAGTATATGTGGGACAGGTATGCTGACGGATATAAAGGCTTTGCACTAGAATATGATCTTAGAAACTGTGTTTTTAAATATAATAAATTGGAAATGAATGTAAATCTCTTTCCTGTTATATACACTGATCTGCGACCTGATGTCACGTTGGATGAAGGAAATATCCATACATATGAATATTTCAAACAGATCGGAGACAAGAACTGGCTTAATTACTTGAATTCTATAATTTCTGTTAATCAGTTGTATTGGTACAAGGCCTATCTATATAAAGATCAAAAAGAATACGAACATGAACACGAATGGAGAATGCTTTACTATAATCTTGAAAATGAAGAGGACTATGCCTCAATTCCAGACACAGGATGTTTAAAGGCAATATATTATGGGCCGGATATAGCAAAAAAAGACAAGGAAAAACTACACAGAATAGCTGTAAAAAAGGGATTGAAGGAATATGATGTGAATCTTGATGCAGAAAGCCGTAAATATGACCTGAAAGTAACCATGTTCCAATAGCTGGTGAGGTCAGTGAATATAAAGCCTGTCAAATTTTGCGGAGAAACTAAAAATACAATATGATATAAAAAATATATTTTGATGGCATTGTGAAATTAGATACCATTTTTATTATTGATTTATAATTGATTAAATCAAGAAAGTCTTGCATATCTCGCTTGTAGAACATATATTTACATTACGGAAATTATTCTTTGAGTCAATACAAGGTAAAACTGAATATTGTAATTTGATCATTTCCAAATTGTTACTTATTGTCTATAAAGTGAAAAATAACTGTTTTATTTTCAATGAGATATAAAAAATGTTGTGTTTGGCAATATGTGTCTTCAGGTGCTTTTTTATTTCGTGTAAATCGGCTATTTCTTTCAAATAACTGTATATGTTGGTGATAGCCAGACAGAGGTTCTTTGGGGATTTACAGAATGATTCTCGAGTTTTCTTTCAGTTATGTTTCTATCGTTGAATGGTCATTAAATTTATGAGATGACGTTTTTATAAAAAGTAGAATGAAATGGATTTTAGATTTTGTACGATAAAATCCATTGATATGTCGCTTTTATGCATTATTTTTGGCAATAAATAAGAGTAGGAGTTATTTGAAGTATATAGAATCTAAATGTCTGTGCTATAACTAATTTGTAGCTATTTTATGGATAACGATGAAAATCTACACATTATTAGTTTCTTTTTATCTTCGCACTTAAAAGTATGATTTCTATATGAAAATAGAATTAGAGACTTTGATATCAGAATGTATCGCATACGGTTTCAAGTTGATACTTGAAAAGATGAAATCCAATACTTGTCGATCTAATGGCTCAGTTGGATTACATGGAAAAGCGATAGGAGAAAAGATAAAGAATAAATGTAAAGAAGATGAATTATGAAATGCTATTTTCGTTCATTTGATGCAGGTATTGGTGATTGTAATATTATTCGTCTTGTAAAGGATGAAGGGGAGCAATATGTGATTATGGTAGATTGCGGTAGCTACACTGAACCCTTGAAAGAATACTTGCAAAACGCACTACACAATCATATAGATCTATTGATAGCCACCCACATAGATGGCGACCACATACAAGGGATAGCTACTATGCTAAAAAAGCACGAAGGTCTAACTGTAGGAGAAATATGGTATAACTGTTATAAACGGACAAAAGGTGCAGAATATATAGAACTTAATGATCAGCAGAAAGCAATCCTAAAGCAAATACAAAAGGCATTGCCCGTAGAGTTTGATGCTATCAACTACCGAGAAATCACTGCAACACAAGGAAAAACACTTGCTCAAACTATCCTTTGCAATGAGAAATTTAAAAGAGTGTGGAAAACGGAATATATCACGTGTAATACAGAAGACTTTGATATACCCGGAGGTTTTGGAAAGATTGTTTTTCTTGCTCCCAAGCAAGAAGCACTAAAAGCTATTGAGAATAAATTCAAGGAAGCTTTTGATAAGTATTTCATGCAGGCTTGGAATGAAAGTATAGAGAATGTTGAGGAATTACAAGAACTGTTGATAAGGTTAGTAGATGCCTACCAAGATAAGTTTGGAGGCAAGCAGATTTCTGCCAAGAATAAACCTGTCTATAATGTGGCATTTGTGAGGAAGCAAGCCAAGGAAGAGGGCGCCGATGACTCTGACACCAACTGTTCGTCTATAGCGTTTATGTTGGAATGTGGTGAACATAGGATAGCAATGCTTGGTGATGCTTTTGCCGATATTATTGAGGAAACCATTGACAAAAAATACAAAGACCAAGTAAAACCTATGGAGTGTGATGCCATTAAAGTGTCACACCATGGAAGTAATGGAAATAGCAGCAAAACTTTGCTTGACCGCATCAATTCACATATATATTTCATACCCGGAGGAAAGGGGGAAAAGTATCCCGCATGGGGAACGTTTGGAAGAATAGCAGAAAAACATAAAGATGATCAAGCAAAACTGATAGTTTTCAGCCGCCAGTGTACAATTACGGAAAAGATGAATGGGTTAAACGAGGAAGTAAAACGCGAATTAGGCGTAGAAACTATCATTACTGAGCAAGAGTATGAGTTATTTGAATGGTAAAACAGTAGAAACACTAGTAGTGCCTGTACACTGCGAATCGGAGCAGGGAACGGCCTTTTTTATCAGCGATACACAGCTGCTAACAGCTCGCCATGTGGTGAAAGCCCATTTCCAAAGTGTGGCGGCACCTGCCGCTATTTATATCAATGTGGCTGGACAATCCCTGCTGTGTATGGGAGAAGAACTGTCAATTCCAGGAAACGCTATTGATTTAGCATTGCTGACCGTAGTACCAGAAGCAGACTATCATGCAACAGAGTATATGACCTTATTGTGTGACGTGTATGTGAAGAACATGCCCCTTCGTGTATATGGCTATCCACAAGAAATGGCCATGGGATGTAATCTCGTGGATTTGGAGGTGAGAAACCGACTTGAGATAGAAGGGGGGGTATGGAACAACCGCACCCTGATACGTGATGATAAACTGACTCTACACAATTTCGATGGCTTGTCTGGTTCACCCGTGGTCAGCATGTCTGGCAGGGTGACAGGCATTATTGTCCTTCAGATAAATGAGACGCTGAGCTACCTATCGGTATCAAAGGCTAAAGAACATCTTGACAATAAAGGCATTCGTTATGATATCGACTGGGTTACAGACGATATTACCACTATGGGTATTGGTCGTAGCTATCAGCTTTGTAAAGATGCTGCGGCTACGGTTCATGGCAGATATATGCCCAAGTTGCATCAAGAGAATAGGGACTTAGAAAAGATACTTGATAATATTTCGGATAAGCAGCAATTAGAAGAAAGTGCTAAGAAGGCAGCGACGTTGTCAGAATGTATCAGTAAACTTCCTGACTATATGAAAGAGATGATTCAAAACAAGCTGAAAATATGGCTAGATCTGGATATTGATATGTTGATGGCCAATGGTTGTAGCATTCTGAAACGCTGTTATGATTATATAGAAAGTGAGCATCCTTTCAGGTCTGGAGGATACAATGACAAAGTAAGGAAACTGAATGAAATTGTCTATGAACTGAAAGAAGAAGATTTTGAACGACTTAGATTTACTGAAACAAAGAACCTTTGTTTGATAGGGAAAGCGGGTTCCGGCAAGACACATTGTTTATGTGAATATGCCCTGAAGAATCAGACCAAGACAAATATATATCTTTTCTTTGGAACGGACTTCCAAGCTTACCAGTCTGCTATCAGCTATATTCGAGACATGGTTTGTCAGGAGATGAGTTTCGCGGATTTCAATCAAGAGTTGAAGAACCGTGGTCGCTATGCTGTGATAGTGATAGATGCTATCAATGAAGGTTTAGGATGTAGCTACTGGAATAATCATCTTGGTGCATTACGCATGGAACTGGAAAACTATGACCATATTCGACTCATTATTTCCGTTAGGATACCTTTCGACAAAGAGATGAATGACCTTTTGGAAAGTAAGAAGTGGTACATACAAATAATAGAGGGATTTGTGAATAAGGCTAAAGCTATTGATGATTACTTTGAAGAGTATGGTATTGATCAACATTACCGAAACCATCGGATAGAAGCGTTCAAGAATCCACTGTTCCTGAAGATATTCTGTGAGACCTTCCATTCACTAACAGAAGATGAAAGACGCCACGTCAACAAGCAGATGCTGTACAAAAGGTATGTGACCAAAAAGAATGAAAAGGTGACGGATCTGGTGGATGAAGACCCAGAACTGAATATTGCAGATAAATATTTGTCAAAGTTGGCTAACTATAGCGTTTTTTATGACCATTTTAACCCTATAACGCGGCGCAAAGCTCGCCTATACGGACAACGTATGGCTCCGTACAGGCTGTGGGAAAAAGACCTGCTGCACGCGTGCCTGACAGCTAATCTGCTTTTAGATGACCGTTCACATACAGGTGAACCCGCAGTGATGTTTGAATATGAAGACTTAGGTGACTACTACAAGGCAGGTGAGCTGTTGCAGTCGAAGATGGATGTGAAGGGACTATTGCGGTGGATAGATGACGAGAGAAAGTATTTGGAGCGGAATACTACAGTGCCGTCCGAGAAATTCAGGACAGCAGTCAAAGCTCTGTTTGACTGCTGGTATCATAAAAAACTGGAAGTTTATGACGAGAGGTTGATACAGAAAGGAGGTCCGTTGTATGAACTCTATTATGACTTCCTAATGGAGTTGGATATAACCGATCAACAGCTTATATCAATTTTACAGCGGCTTGACAACGATAAGGTCAACCCCTTACGTCTTGTACAAAAATTTGGTGAGGTAACATTGGATGAGGCTTTACAGATACACGAGAAGTTGAAAACCTACCCAACAGTGGGTCGCAGAGACCTGATGTGGACACGCTATGTCAACCAGATGCACGAAATGTATGGCGATAAATATATAGGAGAGGTGCCTCTGGAACAAGATTATACATTAGAGGTGAGTGATGGCGAGAGGGAATATCTGATATGCATTACATGGATGCTCAGTTCTTCGCACCCCAAGTTCAGAGCGATTATCATCAGGAAGCTCAGAAAGATACTCCAGATACATCAGACGCTAATTTTATGGCTGATAAGATTGTTTGAGAATGTCAATGACCCATATGTGTTAGGCGGACTATATTGTGCTGTCTGCGGTGTAGTGCTACCTTCCCGGGATAAAGAACTGACCGCTGCTATTGCATGCTGCATATTTCATCTCTATTATGAGCATGAGGAGACAGTGCCACAAGATTTAATAGTTCGTCAATGGACATTGAAAATTATAGAGCGAGCATACTATCTGGATGAAGCATGTGACTATTGGAAACGCATCAGGACACCATTCAAGCCACAACCTATAGATGAAAGTGCCATTCCTGAATACCATCATATAACGCAAGGTTATTTTGGCCTGCAACAGGGGTCAATCAAGATGTATAACTCTCTGTTCAGTTTAGAGGATTTTAATCGTTATATCATTGGAACTAACAACAGACATTTCAGCAATGATTATTTCCTATTAACAGAAGGTGGAAAGTACCAAGGTATTCTTCTTCATAATATTATGGCAGAAATGGCCTATTATATTATGCAGGTGTTTGATTGGAATGACAAGTTAGGTTATCTGGATAATGGGAAGTACTCGCCTGACAGATCGCATAATAACCAGGAAAGAATAGGAAAAAAGTTCCAATGGTTGGCATGGCATAGGGTGAATGCCCGTATGATGGATGCTTGTCGTACTTCGAAAGAACAATACTACTACAGCGACGAAGCAGAGGAGAAAGATTTGATATCTAACCCCTATCCGTGGAACACTGCAGAAATATCTCGTTTTGACCCAACACTTGATGTGGAACAGAAGTACGAACCTGAAGCGGGATTGATAGGAATAGAAATACAGCCAATTAAAGGCAAGGAAGAAGAATACTGGATAAACAAGAATGAGTACTTACCAGACTTCAGATGTATGGCTAAGCTTCAGGATGGTCCAGAGTATGTGATGTTGATGGGTTATGATACCTCCAAAGAAGATGAGAAAGAGACATTTTTGTTTAGCAATGCGGGTTTTGTGAAACAAGAAGATGCTGAGAAGTTTGCTGATTGGGCAAAGAATCAGAATTTTTATGGACGATGGATGCCAGAGCGTCGTGGTATGATAGAATTCCTATGGAATGATTATCCCTGGGCTGATGTGTATAAGTCGTCAATCGAACATGAAGTGTGGTCTCGTTCGCATGATTGTCCTTGCGATATGCAGTTGTCGTATGAAGCACAACTTCAAGAAGACTGGGAAGGAATAGGTAGAGAAAATGAGTTTCTGAGTACTGTATATATGCCCTGTGCAGAAATGATGGACCAGATGGGGCTTTATTGTTCAGAGATAAGAGGCGTGATAAAGGCTACAGACGGTAGCGTGGCGGCTTTAAATACAGGGCATGGTAATTGCATTAATGGTCTTTTCGTACGGAGAGATATATTGAATGATTATTTAAAGCGTAATGGTTACGTGATGTTCTACTATGTGCTGGGTGAAAAGGTTCTTAGAATTGGTGAAATGAACTTCATTATGAAAGACCTTTCAGCGGCATACCAGTTTCAGCCCGAAAATGAGGTTCTTGTTATACAACCTATGAGAATAATAGAGAGAGTTGCGTTGAAGAAGAAAAATGATGAAGAGCGGTTGACATCACACGAAATGGCTGATGCGGATTTTGGGGAATTACTTAAGGTAATATCGGAAGATAAGAATGAAGATGAGTAATGTGTGTTGCTATGTTTGTTAGATGAAATATATTGCCGTTTTTTCCTGATGAATTTATCAAAGTAGTTGATTTCTTGAATGAAAATGTGGTTTCAGGTGAGTTTAATAATATATTCTTTACTTGATTATCCAATATAGAATAACTATCTTTATCATGTTGTAATAAGGTAAATCTTATTGGAAACACATAGAATCTATTTAGGTGCAAAATTGAAGAAGATTGAGAAAATACAACTTACGGGATACTATATACTGTTTTTAGTTCCGATAGTTTCGTATGGATCAGAGTTATAAGAGTTTGAAAAGTATACCCTTTCGAACTCTTATAATAACATGCCGTAGATAATTTATTGTGTTAATCGTTTCTTGACATTGAGCATGGATTTTTTTAGACTGGCATTCATGACTCGGGCATAATGTTGGGTCATTCGTGTGGAAGCATGTCCAAGCATAACTGATACGTCTTGTAGGGGGACATTGTTAGCGAGCGTAATGGTAGTCCCGAATGTATGCCTTGCACAGTGAGTGGTGATATTTTTCTTAATTCCGCAGAAATCTGCTATTTCTTTGAGATAGCTGTTCATTTTCTGATTGCAGGGAACTGGGAGACAACATCCTTTTTTGATGCAGACAGGATTATTTTCATACTTCTTTAGTATGGCAAGCGGAACGGGAAGTAGAGGTATGTTACAGATGGAAGATGCTTTACGCCGATGCATCAGTTTGATTCTTCCTTTTCTGATCCACCAGTCTCCATTATTATCTTGCATCAGATCTTCTTTTTTGAGCGTGGACACATCGGCAAATGCCAGACCAGTAAAGCAGGCGAAAATGAAAATATCCCGTACCAGTGCTAGTCGGGGTATAGTGAATTCCTTATTCATAACGGTCTGTAATTCGTCATATGTGAGGAATACAGGAGCTGTTTCATCCTGTTCCATTTTGTATCCATAAAACGCATCTTTCTTCATCCAACCTTTTGCCAGTGCCATATTTGTGATTTTCTTGAAACATTTCATATATCGTACAATAGTGTTGCGGCATAAACCGACTTCTGTTTTTAAATGAAGGTCAAAGGCTTTTATGAATTCCGGAGTGAGTTCATGGAAAGTAATATCTTCTTTGTCATAAAATGTAGGAATGGAATTTTCGAGTTTTTTTAGTACATTTTTGTAACGGTTGATGGTCACTGGTGCATAGTCAATATTCACAACTTTCTCCATCTCCTTGATTTCTTGTCGTATTGTTCCAAGCAGGGTACGCATTTCCGTATCCTTGCCGAATACACGTTTTAATATTAAGGAGGGAGTGGATATTGCCTGCTCCAGTATAAGTTCCTTATACTTTTCCAATGCTCGCGTGGCTAATTCAGATAAATAACTGTTGAGTTCATTGGAAGCCCGGTCTTTTCCTTTACTACATCCTTTGGCTGCGTTCCACAGTTTGAGAGGAACGCTTCTTTGGATTCGTGTTTCTTCGTATTGGCCGTTAATTGTGATCCTCATTAGAATAGGTGCTTCACCATTTTTTAATAATTTCGTTTTGAGAACGAAAAACAGAATCTTCATTGTTCCTTGTTTCATAACCTTTTTTCTTTAAGTTGGTAAATACAATTAGTTATTCTGTCAACTTGAAAGATGAGTTGGAAGTCGGTAAAAAAGTTAAAATCGGTGGCTTTTTGGTAGACATGGTCTGAAAAACCACCGTTTTTTTTAGTTTTAAGATTCTCTTTGTTTTCCTTCATCTTATATTTGTCAGTAAAGGAAGAATCTTTTTTGCTTTTCTTTTTCCGCTATTTCCATTACATTCAAGCAGGTATGCAAAAGTATGTTTTTGCTCCTAAAAATGATTGACGCAAATTGTTGTAAATGAGTGAAATATAGTGCAATCGGTGGTTTTTTAAAGGGACTCTGAAAAAGCCACCGAATGGGACATTTCCAGATACTCGAATCGGCTAGAATTTGCGTATTGGAGTATAAAAGAAAACCCATTGAAATGACTGTATTTCAATGGGTTCTGAGAAATTACCGAATCGATAGTGGTGCCACCAGGAATCGAACCGGGGACACAAGGATTTTCAGTCCTTTGCTCTACCAACTGAGCTATGGCACCTCGTGCTTGTTCGGTCCGGTAATATCTCTTTTGCGGTTGCAAAGGTAGTGAAACTTTTGGATTCTGCAAGTCTTATGGAAATAAAAAACACTGATAAAAAGTTAGTCGGCTAATTATCAGTGTTGTATAAGATGAAAAATATTTCAGGTATGTGATGAAATCTATTATTTATCTTCTTTTAATGGATTCCATCCCTGTGCTTTTAGTTCGAATTCTTGTCCATCACGGGTAATCAATGCACAGCCAAGTTCAGGTTTGGTAATATGTCCGATGAGACGAACTCCTTCCATTTGTGAAATTTTCTCATGATCGGCGATGGAAACAGTAAAGAGTAGTTCATAATCTTCTCCACCATTCAAGGCACAAGTCGTAAGATTCATGTTAAACTCTTCGGCCATAACAGCTGTCTGATAATCGATTGGGATATGCTCCTCGTAAACGCGGCAACCAGTATTGCTTTGTTTGCAGATATGCATCAGTTCTGATGACAGGCCGTCGGAAATGTCCATCATAGAAGTAGGGATTATATTGGCGGCTGCCAATTTCTCAATGATATCTTTGCGCGCTTCCGGTTTCAATTGGCGTTCTAATAAATACTCTTTGCCGGAGAAATCCGGTTGGACATCTTTATCACCTTGCAATACGACTTTTTCACGTTCCAAGAGTTGTAAACCCATATAGGCTGCCCCCAAGTCGCCGCTGACGCAGATCAGGTCAGTGTCTTTGGCTCCATTACGGTATACTACTTTATCCTTGTCGGCATCGCCAATACAGGTGATGCTGATAGCAAGGCCTGTCAAGGAAGAAGTGGTATCGCCTCCCACAATGTCGACATTATATTGCTGGCAAGCTAGATGGATACCGGAATAAAGTTCGTCCATATCTTCCACGCTGAAACGCTTGGAAAGACCAAGAGATACCGTAATCTGCCGGGGAGTACCGTTCATGGCATAAATATCGGAGAAATTAACTACTGCTGATTTATATCCCAAGTGCTTCAAGGGAACATAAGTCAGGTCAAAATGCACACCTTCCATAAGCAGGTCGGTTGTTACCAGTACTTGCTTTTCTGAAGGGTAGGAGAGAACGGCGGCATCGTCGCCCACTCCATATTTGCTGGATTCGTTTTCCAGTTTGATTCCCTCGGTGAGGCGGTCAATCAGACCAAACTCACCGAGAGATGCTATTTCAGTTCTCATAAATCGGGATGGTTGTTTAGGCACGGTTGATAAGTTCACGCATGATCGTGGTCATTTTCGGTTGAGCAGCGTCAGCGGCTTTCTGAACTTCTTCGTGTGTTACTTCTACGATTTTTCCTTCTACTCCTAAGTCGGTAATGACGGAAATACCAAAAACTTTGATACCACAATGGTTGGCTACGATAACTTCCGGAACGGTAGACATACCAACTGCATCAGCACCAAGGATATGGAATAGTTTATATTCGGCAGGAGTTTCGAAAGTAGGACCTTGCGTACCAATATACACTCCGTGTTGTACTTTAATTCCTTTTTCTTTGGCAATCTCGTCAGCCTTACTAATCAGTTCCTTGCTGTATGCTTCGCTCATGTCCGGGAAGCGAGGTCCGTAAGGGATATTTTTTCCGCGAAGCGGGTGTTCGGGGAAATAGTTGATATGGTCAGTGATAATCATCAGGTCACCGATTTCGAAATCTGCATTTGTACCGCCACTGGCATTGGATACAAACAAGGTTTTGATACCTAATTCACGCATGACACGTACAGGGAAAGTTACTTCTTTCATCGAATAACCCTCGTAATAGTGGAAGCGTCCCTGCATAGCCATGATATCCTTATTGCCTAGTTTGCCGAAAATCAGCTTACCGCTATGACCTTCGACGGTAGATACCGGGAAGTTGGGGATATCCGAATACTTTATTTCATACTTCTCGGTGATTTCGTTTGCCAAACTGCCAAGCCCGGTGCCTAGTATAATAGCAGTTTCCGGACTGGTATGCATCTTACCTTTCAGATAAGCTGCGGTTTCTTGTATTTTCTCTAACATAGTCAATAATATGTTGGTTAAATTTATCTTGTTGATTTTGTAATATTTCAATTTCAATAGGCAAGGCGTAGATAAATGGTTTCAATTCCTTGTCCAAAGCCGGATGGTTAATCAGGCGTGTTGCATCTTTCTCGGTGGTAATAATCAACCGGTGTTCTCCTTTCAGTTTATGAAACCGTTCTTTGATAAGCTGTATATCCCGATGAGTGAAATTGTGGTGATCGTCAAACGATAGTAAATCTATCTGTTTGGTACAACCTTCCAGTCTTTCGAGAATGGGAGCAGGTGAGGCAATTCCCGTCATCAATAATATATCAGTGTTTGCCAGTGAGGACAAAGCAATCTCATGGTTTGTCGAAATTGCATTTGTGTCCGGAGACATGGTAGGGAACACTGGTTGCAGGTTACCATACCGGAACGATGAGAAGAATAACTGTTGATATGGATAAAGGTTCAGTCGTTTCGTGATAATGTTATAATCAATAGGCTTGATGTCTTGCGGGCATTTGGTGACAATAACGATTTGCGCCCGGTTCTTGCCGCTAATTGGTTCACGAAGCCGTCCTGCGGGGAGCAAAGTGTCATCACAGAATAATCGGTGATAATCCGTTAACAGAATACTCAATCCCGGTTTGACGTATCGGTGCTGGAAAGCATCGTCCAATAGGATAACATCTATTGAAGGCTTTTGCAGTGCAAGCAACTTTTCTATGCCATGACAACGCTTTTCATCGACAGCTACTGTGACAGACGGGAATTTTTGATGCATCTGGTAAGGTTCGTCGCCAATGCTTCTTGCCGTACTTTCCGGAGTTGCCAATACATAACCTTTCGTGTGCCGTTTATATCCCCGGCTTAATACAGCTACCTTATATTGATTACAAAGAAACTTTATCAGATATTCAGTGTGTGGAGTTTTTCCTGTCCCTCCTACAGCGAGATTACCCACGCTGATGATAGGTATATCAAAACTCTTTGATTGAAGAACTTCCCAGTCAAAGAGTTTATTTCTCATCATTACCACTGCTCCGTAGAGCCAGGAGGCAGGGTAGAGCCACTTATGTATCTTGATAAAGTGTTCGTCCATGTATTACGGTTTATTTAATATTCAGTTCGAACGGAATACGTGCCTGAATCATGGATTGTTCTTGCAGATTTTTCAGTAAACCGAATTGCTGGTAGTACTCGCCTAATTTACTTTTCAGTAATTGTGATTCTACATAATTCGTCGGTTTCGTATCAAGCAGGGAAGACAGGAAATCTTGTTTCTCCGGATAAGAGACAACGGTATAGCCTTCGATACCGGCTTTTGCAACAGCAATGTCCAGTGCCTTGTCAATACCACCTAATTCGTCTACTAATCCCAGTTCTTTAGCAGTTTCCCCAGTCCATACACGGCCTTCAGCAATCTTCTCGATAGCTTCCTTCGTCATGTGACGTCCTTCGGCACAACGAGTTACAAAGGTATCATATCCTTCAGTTATCATCATTTGAAGCAATGATTTCTCATCCTCGTTAAACGGACGCATGATATTTCCGAAATCAGCGTATTTATTCGTTTTTACGACATCATAACTTAAACCGATTTTATCAGTCAATCCTTTCACATTAGGAATCATACCGAAGATTCCGATAGAACCGGTCAGGGTAGTAGGCTCTGCAACAATCGTATCGGCAACGCAAGAGATATAGTAACCTCCTGACGCAGCATAATCACCCATAGAGACAATGACCGGTTTCTTTGTTTTCAGCTCTTTCACAGCATGCCAGATTTGTTCCGAGGCGAAAGCACTTCCACCTGGAGAATTGACACGGAGTACAACAGCTTTCACATCATCATTATCTTTCAATTTGCGCAGGTCACGAATTACTTTCGAACCGACAATCCCATCTTCGGAAGTTGCAGAGCTCGGATAGTCTGTAATTTCACCGGATGCATAATAAACAGCTACGATATTACCGCTTTTATCTTTCGGCACATTTTTCCTTACGTTCATCATGTCGCCCAATCCTAATATAGGAAGATTATCATCTTCATTGATCTCAACCAATTTCTTAAGATAATTGCGCACATCATTGCGGTAAATCAATGTATCAGCCAATCCGCATTTTACACTCTCTTCTGCCGGATAGAACATGAGCATACGATCTGCATAAACATTCAGTGAGTCTACAGAAATATTACGTGAAGTAGATACCCCTTCCGTAACCTGCCCCCAGATAGAAGTGATAAATGTGGTAACCTGTTCGCGGTTGGCAGGACTCATTTCCGTAGCAATAAACGGCTCTACGGCAGATTTGTAAGTCCCTACCTTGAACACCTGCATCTCAACTCCTATTTTTTGCAGCAAATCTTTGTAGAACAGGGGAGCAGAGGCGATACCCCGCCATTCAATCATTCCTTTGGGATTGAGCAACACCTTATCGGCTGCACTGGAAAGATAATAAAGTCCCTGCGTATAGGAGTCTGCATAAGCAATAACGAATTTTCCACTTTCTTTGAAGTCGAGCAGTGCGTTGCGGATTTCCTGCAAAGAAGCATAGGAGGTGCCTAATGAGTTTGCCTGTAGATAAATCCCTTTAATATTTTCGTTTTCTTTAGCCTTCTGGATGGAAGAAAGAATATCGTCCAGTCCGTACGTGTTAGATCCGTCACCCAACAACTGTGATAAAATACCCAGCGGATCTTCTTGCGTACGTTCAACCAACGTTCCGTTTAAGTCGAGCATCATTACAGAATTCTTTTTTACGATTGTTTCCGTGTCCGAAGCAGACATGATGCCAAACAACGTTACCATGCTGATTATAAATAATACAATACTTGACAAAATGATACCTGTCACCGTGGCAAGTGTAAATTTCAAGAAATCTTTCATTATACTTATTGTTTTTTGCGCCAGCTTGTTATTAAGCTAACAAAGATAAATAATTGAGTTGATATTTATTCAATAAGTCGTACGAATTTTTGTTTTATCACAGCGAATCCACATAAATAGGAACTTCCTCCATTTAAGATTTAAGTATATTTGTCTGTATCAAATCCTTTTAAATGAGAAGAAATCTCTAATTTTGTGGCACAACTATTAATACATTGAATAATACTATCATGAAAAAACTCACATCTATCCTTTTATTGCTTTTGTTTGTATGGACGGTACAAGCGCAAACTGCTCGTGAAGAGATCCGTGCAAACCGGTATTTATCCGCTAATAATTATTATGCATATCCTACGCCTACTGCCAAGCAGACAGCTGCTCCTAAGGGGTACGAACCTTTTTATATCAGCACATATATGCGTCATGGTTCACGGTATCTGATTGATCCGAATGATTATCGTTTCCCCAAGCAAACTTTATTAAAAGCCGACTCTTTAAACAAACTTACTGCAACAGGTAAAAACACACTGGATATTGTTTTGCGCATGGCTGATATGGCGGAAGGTCGTCTTGGTGAACTGACTTCGGTGGGAGCACGCCAACACAGAGGAATTGCAAAGCGTATGTATACTAATTTCCCACAGATATTTGCTGATGGAACAGAAGTGGATGCCCGTTCCACAGTTGTCATCCGGTGTATATTATCCATGACATCCGAATGTCTCCAATTGCAGGCGATGAATCCCAATCTATGTATCAAGAATGATGCAAGTTACCATGATATGTATTACATGAATCCTCCTGCTAAGGATTTGAGTAAAATAGCTAGTTCCGATAAAGTGACAAAGGTTCAGAAAGATTTTGAAGCTACCCATGTACGTCCGCAACGGTTGATGAAAACATTGTTTACAGACGAAGCGTATGTAAAAGCAAATGTTGATGAAGCGCGCCTGATGAGACGTCTTTTTGATTTGGCTTGTAATATGCAGAGTCATGATACAGATATGCAGCTATATTCTCTTTTCACAGATGAAGAGTGTTATGATCTATGGAGTTGTAACAACTTATATTGGTATCTGACACACGCTTGTTCTCCTGTAACGGATGGTTTGATGCCCTATCGGGAAGCCGACTTGTTGCGTAATATTTTAGATAGGGCAGATGCTGCTTTGAAAGAAGGTAAGAACCAGGCCACTTTAAGATTTGGTCATGAGTCTTGTCTGTTACCGTTAGTCGCTTTATTGGAACTGAATCATTATGGAGAATCTTACCCTGACGTAGAAAAGTTATCCGAACAATGGAGAGCGTATGATATTTTCCCGATGGCTAGTAACGTGCAATTCGTCTTTTTCCATAAAAAAGGAAGTAATGATGTATTGGTAAAAGTATTACTTAATGAAAAGGAAGCTAAACTACCGGTGAAAACAGACGTAGCTCCTTATTACCACTGGAAAGATGTAGAAAGCTACTATCGTGAAAAATTAGATAAATATCAGCATATATAATGCGACATTAACTTAACATTATTATATTTACCATGAGAAGAAAAAACCCTTTTATGGCTGCAACTCTGGCAGCAGGCTTGTTTTTTTATTCTTCTTGTACTCCGGCTGAAAAGACGGATACAAAAGATTATACTCAATACGTTAATACCTTTATCGGTGGCGCAGACAACGGGCATACATTTCCCGGCGCATGTTATCCTTTCGGTATGATACAGACCAGCCCTGTGACGGGTGCAGTCGGTTGGCGTTACTGTTCTGAATATGTTTATGAGGATTCTCTGGTTTGGGGATTTACACAGACACATTTGAATGGAACAGGCTGTATGGATTTAGGCGATATTCTGGTGATGCCGGTCACGGGTACACGTGTCCGTGCATGGGATGCTTATCGTAGTCATTTCCCTAAAGACAAAGAGGCGGCTACTCCGGGATATTACACTACGGAACTTTCCGATCCACAGGTGAAAGCGGAACTGACAGCATCTATCCATGCTGCCCTTCACCGCTATACTTATCATAAAGCTGATTCTGCCTCTATATTGATCGACCTGCAACATGGTCCTGCATGGAGAGAAGAGCAATATCATTCACAGGTCAACAGTTGCGAAGTGAACTGGGAAGATGCCCAGACACTGACAGGACATGTCAATAATACGGTATGGGTGAATCAGGATTATTTCTTTGTGATGAAGTTCAACCGTCCGGTAGTCGATTCGATTTATCTTCCAATGGGAGAGACAGAAAAAGGCAAACGTATTATTGCCTCTTTCGATATGCAACCGGGAGACGAGCTGATGATGAAAGTGGCGCTTTCTACTACCAGTGTAGATGGGGCTAAAAAGAATCTGGAAGCAGAAATTCCTGCCTGGGATTTTGAAGGAGTGAAGACTGCTGCCCATAATGAATGGAATAACTATTTGAGCCGTATTGAAATAGACGGTACGGATGATGAAAAAACAAATTTCTACACTTGTTTCTATCATGCATTGATTCAACCCAATCAGATTTCGGATGTAGACGGTATGTATCGTAATGCTGCCGATTCTATAGTGAAAGCCGGAACGGGTACTTTCTATTCCACATTCTCTTTGTGGGATACTTATCGTGCTGCTCATCCATTTTATACATTAATGATTCCCGAACGTGTGGATGGCTTTGTTAATTCTCTTATTGAACAAGGTGAAGTGCAAGGCTTCTTACCTATTTGGGGATTGTGGGGCAAAGAGAATTTCTGTATGATTGGTAATCACGGCGTATCAGTTATTGCCGAAGCCTATCGTAAAGGATTCCGTGGTTTTGATGCTGAACGTGCTTTCAATATAATAAAGAAGACGCAGACGGTGTCTCATCCGTTGAAGTCCGATTGGGAAGTTTATACAAAATATGGTTATTTCCCGACAGACCTGATAAAAGCTGAATCAGTATCTTCTACTTTAGAATCGGTATATGATGATTATGCTGCTGCCGATATGGCACGTCGTATGGGTAAAGAGGAAGATGCGGCATATTTTGCAAAACGTGCTGATTATTATAAGAATATGTTCGATCCACAAACGAAGTTCATGCGTCCGCGCAAGGCTGATGGAACTTGGAAAGCTCCATTTAATCCAAGTGCACTAGGACATTCTGAAAGTATCGGTGGAGATTATACAGAAGGAAATGCATGGCAATATACCTGGCATGTACAACATGACGTACCGGGATTGATCCAGTTATTTGGCGGTGAGGAGCCTTTCCTGAATAAGTTAGATTCATTGTTTACCGTTAAGTTGGAAGGCGAAAGTCTGTCAGATGTAACCGGACTGATTGGGCAGTATGCTCATGGCAATGAGCCAAGTCATCATGTAACTTATTTATATGCATTGGCAGGCCGTCCGGAACGTACACAAGAACTGGTTCGTGAAATATTCGATACTCAATACAAGAACAAACCTGATGGACTTTGTGGAAACGATGATTGCGGACAGATGTCTGCCTGGTATATGCTTAGTGCGATGGGATTCTATCCGGTAGATCCGGTGAGTGCAGAATATGTATTCGGTGCTCCACAATTACCAAAAATGACCTTGCATTTGGCTGATGGCAAGACTTTCACAATTATTGCAGAGAATCTATCGAAAGAACATAAATATGTAGATAGTATTACATTGAATGGTGAACCATATACGAAGAAAACAATCTCACATGAAGATATTGTAAAAGGTGGTACACTGGTGTATAAGATGAAGTAATTCTCAAGCATTCTCACCGTGATGAGAAAAAATTCTCATCGCGGTGAGAAACTTTTCTCATTACGATGAGAATTAATTCTCGTTACTATGAGAATAATATCCTTATTAAAGTATACGGAAACGCCCTTTTTGATTTAGTTGAACCACTCTTTGCTTATTATTGCATAGTCTTGCTCACTTCTATACGCTGCTTTTCAAACTTCTCGCTATTGTTGCTACGATTACTGACTGCTTTGCACTGGATGGGTGCACTCATTTCGAGCAAGCGCAAGATCTCATTCAAAGATTCACCCTCAAAAGTCGCCTTATAGGAATATTTTCCTAATTCGGCATCTTTCAAAATAAACTCCACATTATAAGTTTGTCCCAAACGTTTGAATACATATTCCAGTGGGTCGTCTCTAAAAATGAGTACTCCATCTTTCCATGAGCACCATTTGTAAGTATTGGTTTTGTTGACGTTATACAAAGAAGTTGCCAGATTATAGTCTATTTTCTCTCCCGGTGAAAGGGAAATTGTTTTTTTCTTGTCAAGAGTTACTGCTACCTTTCCTTTTACTAATGTCACTGCTGTTACATTGTCCGAGGTATATGCATTCACATTGAATGCTGTGCCGGTAGCTTCTACAGTCAGTTCTTTCGTTTTTACGATGAACGGATGCTCCTTGTCGGATTCTACTTCAAAATAGGCTTCACCTTGCATTGAAACCACTCTTTGTTTATCATTGAATTGAGTCGGATACTTTAGAGAACTTCCGGCATTTAGCCAAACCTTAGAGCCGTCGGGCAGATTCACTACCGACCAGGTACCGTAAGGAGTGAATAACTCCTGATAAGTTTCTGCAATTTGAGAAGCCGGTTTCAAATAAAGATAAGCGGATACTATCAGCAAAGGGAGAAGCAGTATAGCTGCAATTTGTTGCCAGTAGTACAGAAAGGACAACTTTGGACGAACCGATGTCGGCTGATTTTGATGAAGAATCTGCTCCATAACTTTTCTGTGCGCGCTGTCCACATCTATCTCTTCCGGATTAAAAGCTGGGTGACTGACTTCCCACACATTCTTTTGTGATAGAAAGCTCTTATAGTTTTCGGGAGTAGCCGATATCCAATCTTCCAGTACCTTTATTTCTTCTGGTGTAGCCTCTTTCGAGAGATATTTGGAAATTATAATTTCTATGTCTGAATCTTTATTTATCATATGCATTTTACCTTATATATAATAGACGTTTCAGAAAGAAAATCCCACATCTATTAGTGGAAAAGAAAGAAAAAAAGTAGCAAATAAAAATCTTTTAATAAAATGCGAAGCTGTTTCAAAGCCTTGCTGATGCGTACTTCCACTGTTCTGACAGAGATATTGAGGCGATTGGCTATTTCCTGATATTTAATATTTTCTAACCGGCTCATTTCAAATACTTCTCTTTCCTGGGGAGGTAATTGTTCCAATGCATTTTCGAGTTGCCGGCATAAATCGGAGTAAAGAATGTAGTTTTCCGTTGTATCTATATCTATAGAGCCCGATTTAAGTTCATAGGCAACGTGCTCATCTATAATCCTGCGATGGCGTAATTCATCCAGGCAGTAGTTTCGGACAGCTTTCAGTAAATATGATTTTAGTGAGTTCTCAATTTCCAGTGTTTTCCGGTCATTCCATAATTTGAGAAAGATATTCTGTACAATATCCTCACAGGTAGATTTCTCTGGAATGTAAGTACCGCCAAACAACACCAGATCTTTGTAGTAGGCATGGAATAATCGGGTAAAAGCCTGTTTATCATCCTGTTTCAGTGCTATTACCAGAAAACGGTCGTCGGAGGTCTGTTGTTGGATATTTGACATAGTATTGTAGTAGAGATTCTATTGTTGGGGGTAAAAATAGAAAGATTATTTGGGATAAACGATAGTTTGATGAAAAAATAGTCCGGATGAAAAAATAATGTGATATGGGATGTGGCTTTTATTTTTAGAAACGTCTTATTGATAGGAACGAGAGAAAAACACATTTATTAACCTTTAAATAATACAAGCCATGGGAAAGACATAATCAGTGAATTTTACTTCCGAAAAAACTGATAAAAAAGGAAGGTCTGACTCACCTTCCTTTCCAAAGATTCAGTTATTCGTTAATCAACTTATTTGTAGAACCAATAACCAAACATGTAAAGGTATGAAACTTATTTCAATTAGAAAAATGAAAAAGAGAATTAATGTACCTGCGAATGTAAAAATGGGGAGAATTTGTGCTATATGGTTGTTTTGTATAGCTCTGCAAGCCGTCAGTATACCTATCCTTGCACAATCCGCCAAAATTACATTACGACTGAAGAACGTGACTGTAGAGGAGGTCTTGACTAGTATCGAAAATCAGACAGAATATCGCTTCCTGTATAACAAAGATATTGTTGATGTTAGCCGTATAGTGAGCATTTCTGTGAAGAATGAACTGATGACTCTGGTACTGGATAAACTTTTTAAAGGCGAAGGAGTATCTTATACGATTGAAAAACGCCAGATTGTATTAAACAAAGTTTCATCTCAACAGCAGGATAACAAGCCGACAGTCAAGGTGACAGGAAAGGTCGTGGACGAATCTGGAGAGACTCTTCCGGGAGTGACTGTGATGATAGAGGGGGTGACTCAAGGAACCATCACCGGTATAGACGGCAATTATCAGTTGCAGGTTCCGGAAGGCTCGACACTGAAATTTACTTCAATAGGTTACACTACATATACGCAGAAAATAACCAGGCCGATGACGTTGAACGTGACGATGAAAGAAGATTCAAAACAATTGGATGAGGTTGTTGTGGTAGGTTATGGAACGACCACCCGTAAGAATCTGACCACTTCCATAGCAACGGTCAAAACAGAAAAAATATCAAGAGCCGCAACAAGTAATATGTCGCAGATGTTGCTTGGACGGGCAGCCGGACTGGAAGCTACGTTAGCAAGCCCACAACCGGGTGGAGCAGTCGACCTTTCCATTCGTGGTGCAGGCACTCCTATCTTTATAGTGGATGGAGTAATGATGCCTTCCACTTCTTTAGAGGTTGGAAACGGAAATCAGGTCATGCCTAATTCTATCAATCGTTCGGGATTGGCAGGACTTAATCCGGCCGATATTGAATCTATCGAAGTATTAAAGGATGCATCTGCCTCCATCTATGGAATTGGCGCAGCCAATGGTGTCGTATTGATTACTACGAAGAAAGGTACTGAAACTCGTCCACAGATCACTTATGAGGGAAATTACTCTATCGTGAAAAACTATCCGTATCTGGAACCTTTGAGCGGAGAGGAATATATGAATGTTGCTAACATTTTCAATAAGGAAAACTATTTATTTACGAACGGCATGTATCCCTATGGCGATAAACCTTTTGATAATAAATGGGTGCCTCAATTCTCACCTCAACAGATAGCTGCCGCTCAAACAACAGACTGGCTGGATTGTGTGTTGAAAGATGGTAGTATCAATAACCATAACATCACAATTACAGGAGGATCTAAACTACTGAAATATTACTTGTCCGGAAACTATTATAAACAGGAAGGTACGGTAGAAAACTCTGCAATGGAGCGTTATGCTCTTCGGACGAACATATCTTCACAATTGCTTCCATTTCTTAAGTTGACTGCAATTGTCAATGTAAATGAGAATGAATATACAAACTCAACTTCCGGTGGTGGAGGTGGTGGTAATGGTTATGATGCTATCCAATCGGCATTGACCTATCCTTCTTATTTGCCAATCAGGGATGCGGCAGGAAATCCTACTTTATATTCGAACTACCCCAATCCTGCAGAAATGGTAAAAGTGAGCGACCGCACCAAAACGAGTGGTTACTATCTAAACTTTGCTGCCGATGTGGATATTATCAAGGATATGCTGTCGTTCCGTTTGATGTATGGTATCAATAAGGAGAATGCTAATCGTAACCTGTATATTCCTTCTGATATTTATTTTATGGATATGTATAAATCGAGAGGACATCTGGGATATGTTGAGCGTAGAAACCAAACCATGGAAGGGACACTGACTTTCAAAAAGCAGTTTGGAGATTTGTTGCGTGTTGATGCCGTAGTGGGTATGGGAAGATATACGAACGATTCAAATGGACTTGAACTTGACTACGAGCAGATTAACGATCACATTGCTGCTGATAAAGTGGAAGCTGCGGAAGGTGCTTTCTATCCGACTTCTTTCAGGGCAGCCGACGAACGTCGTTCTCAATTTGCCAGGGCAAGTGTGGATTTGCTTGACAGGTATGTGGTTGCGGCTACTATCCGCCGGGATGGAACGGACAAATTTTTTCCGGGAAAGAAATATGCCTATTTCCCTTCAGTGTCATTAGCCTGGAAATTATCTAACGAACCGTTTATGAAGAATATATCATGGATTGACCAGTTGAAGATTCGTGGCAGTTATGGACAGACAGGTAATGACAACCTGGGCAGTTCACTTTATGGAACTTTTAGTCTGGCAGCACAATACATTAAATTCTCTAACAATTCAGTGACTTATGTACCCTATCTGCTTAGCGGTCCTGATTACCCGAATGTAACTTGGGAAAAGACTACCATGAAGAATATAGGTGTAGACTTTTCTGTGTTGAAGGATAGAATCTGGGGAAGTTTCGATATGTTCCGTAATGATGTAACCAACTTGCTGGGATATGATTCTTCCTCTCCGCTTAGTATGACATCTTCCGTCCCGATGAACTATGGACATTATGTACGTTATGGATGGGATGCAACTATCAATTCACTTAACTATGAAATCCCCCGTGTGTTTAAGTGGACGTCACAATTGACCTTATCACATCATAATGCCGTTTGGAAAGAACGGATGCCCAACTATTATTATGAAGAATATCGAATCCGTAAAAACGAACCGGTAAATGCTTATTACTATTATGAAACGGAAGGCGTAATCAATATAGATAAAAGCAATATGCCCGAATCGCAGAAATCTTTACCGGCGGATGCACAACAACCCGGCTATCCGATTATAAAGGATGCGAATGGGGATAATAAAATAACGATTGATGATGTAAAGATGAGGAATACGCTTCCGAAAATTCACATCGGATTTGGAAACACATTTGTGTACAAGGATTTCGATCTGGATATATTTATGTATGGACAATTCGGACGTACACGTTATAATTATGCATATCGTTGGGCGCTTGTCGGAGATGTGTATTACACAAGTCCCAAGAACTCGAATAAATATGTATATACTATCTGGAACTCTCAAACGAACCAGAATGGAAACCGGCGTGGCATTGCTTCGACAAAGGCTGTTGCTTTACCCGGCAACGTAGGTTTTGAAGAAGATTATCAGAATGCTTCGTTCGTACGTGTCAGGAATATTACTTTGGGATATAATCTCTCGGGGAAAAAGCTGGGAAGAATAGGTGATTATGTAAGTTCTATCCGGGTTTTTATTGATTGTCAGAATCCGCTGACTTTTACCAAGTTTGTTGGGGTCGATCCTGAAATAAAGACGGGTGGTGACGGCTCCAAGGCGGAATATCCGATGACAAGAACATACTCCTTCGGAGCAAAAATATGTTTTTAAGAGAACCTGTAACGAAAGAAAAAATTGAAAATATGAGCAAGAATAAATTATTTAAAGTATTTATCATGATTGCATTTATCATGTGCAGTTGTGAGGATAATTTTGATCCGAAGATGTATGGCACATTGAATGTTTCTAATTATCCGGTGACTGAAGCCGAATACGAATCATTTATGATGACCTGCTATATGCCTTTTACTACTACATGGACCTATTGGATTGGTGCCGGTACAAGTGGCAACCAGCATGGTTGGTATATACCTGCCGGAGGCGTACTGAAATTCTTTGATTATCCGACCGATGAGATGGCGGTGTGGAATAATGGTTGGGGAGGTGGATACTACTTCCTTTCCAAAGCCGATTTCAGTCAGTGTGTCTATTATACGAGTGGTACGTTAAGTGACGAAAGGCCGAATCATTTTCCGAAAGTAAGTGAGATTTCCTACTTCACCAATGTGATTGGAACTTTGGAGAAGGCTTCTACCGAGGTCGTTTCCGAGGAACGTAAAAGGGAGTTTATTGCCGAGGCCCGTCTTTGCCGGGGATTGATGATGTATTATTTATTGCATGTATATGGACCTGTTCCTTTGATTGTTGATCCGAACGATCTGATTAATCCTTCAAAATTGGAGAATCTGGTACGTCCGACATTGCAGCAAATGACGGAATGGATTATGGCTGATTTTGATTATGCTTATCAGTATATTGCAGACACGCAGCCGGAACAAGGACGTTACAATAAGGACTATGCACGTGTGTGCATCATGCGGCATTGCTTGAATGAAGGTTATTATATGTCCGGTTATTATCAGAAAGCGATTGATATGTATAGCGAGTTGAAGGGGCGGTATAGCCTTTTCAAAAAAGGAGATAATCCTTATATCGAGCAATTTAAAAATGCCAATAACTTCAATTCGGAAGTGATTATGGCTGTCAGTTGTGATGAAACGGCGGATGGTACGAATAAGTCCGGTAATTTTAATCCGCTGATGATGCTCGCTACTCCTGATAATGCGGCGAGAGTGGACGATCAGGGCAATCCGACTCCTTTCTATCTGCAAGGGCAGGGATGGGGGCAAACCTTTAATGTATCTCCGAAATTCTGGGATACGTATGATCCTTCGGATAAGCGTCGTGACGTTATCCTGACTAAGTATTATACGACGGCCGGAACTTGGATTGACCGGAATACAACCACATGGGACGGATTTATAATTAATAAATTCCCGGTTGAAACGGCTACGGCTTTTCAGGGGACTGATATACCGTTGGCCCGTTGGGCGGATGTCTTGTTGATGTATGCGGAAGCCGAAGTTCGTAAAAACAATGCTGCTCCGTCTGCTGACGCTGTTGCTGCAGTGAATGAAGTGCGTAAACGCGCCGGACTGGATGATCTTCCGTCATCGGCAACAGCTAGTGCCGAAGCTTTCCTGGATGCTTTACTTACCGAAAGAGGACATGAAATGTTGTATGAAGGAATGCGTAAAATAGACCTCATCCGGTTTAATCAATATGCACAGCGTACGGCGAAGATAAAGGGAGTGGCTCCTACACATCAATATGTGCCTATTCCTAATTATGCGGTTCAGCAAGCTTCGGAATCTTATGGAAAAGTGTTGGTACAGACATTCGAGCGTGAGGGATGGAAAGCAGATCTTGCGGCAGCTCGCAATTAATGTCGTCATTCATGATTGTTAAACTAGAGATCTTAAGAAAAATGAAAAAGATATACGTACTATTCATATCATCGCTATTGCTCTTTTCGTGTGCGAAAGATGATATTAGTAAGCCAAGTGAATGGCCGGAGTGGCCTACGCCTTCAAAACCTAAAATAGAAAATGCTGTATTGCGGGGAGTGAATGGTGAAACGGTTGTGGCGGCTGGTGATAAAGTTAAATTCACCGCACAGATAAGTGATGAGTATAATGATCTGGTTTCATTCCAATTATTGGTGACAATGGACGGAGCCGAGATTTTGAATTTGTCTAAGGGATTGAGCGGACGCTCTGCAGTTATTGAAGAGGAAGCAACTTTGCCTTTTGTTGCCGGTTTTCAGAACGGGCGTCCTGTGGTAACTATCAAAGCTGTAAATGATTTGGGAGGTAATGAATCGACACTGACCCTGGATGAGGCTGCAAGCGTAAAAGTAACCCGTCCGGAAACACCTTCCAAATTATATATTGTTGATGATCTCGGAAATGTATATGAAATGGACAAGGCAAATCAGAGTGAATCGGATTATGGCTTTCGGACGAATGCTGCGGATCTTGCAGGGATTGGAGATCATTTTAAAGTTGCCGAGAAGGTGGTAAATAATAAACCGGACTATTCCGGTCTGGTTTGGGGGTATGCGGATGATAAAATATCCATTGTGACGGATGATGCGGCAGCTTCAATTCCGACTCCTAAGGTGGGAAGTTATACATTGGAGAATATCACTTTCGATATGTTGTCTTTCCTGGCTGATAAGACACTGACGTATAGTATTGATATTGATAAATCCCGGTTCTTTGATGTGGGAGGAGGATATATCCAGTTGGATGTTGAACTGGTGGAAAGTGCCAAGGTTAATTTTATCGGCTTTGGTAATGATGTCACCAATATGCTCCGGCCGGAATTCTTTAAAGATGTTTCTGGTGCCAAGGCAAAATTCGATGGGCCGTCGGTACTTTATAACTTGAAATACAATACATCAAACGGTTTTATGTATATGGAACGGCCGCGGGATGTGTTTTATCCGGAAGTGATGTATATTGTTGGTACCGGAGTTGGATTCCCGCGTGAACCCTATGTTGCCACACTTGCTTGGGATTTCTCATATCCTCACCAGTGGTTCTTCTTTAAGAAGGTAGGTGCAAGTGCTTTTGAGGCAGTCGTATATATCGACCAGACGATGGGATTTAAGTTCTATAGAGGATATGGCTGGGCGCAAGAAGAGGATACGAAGAATTTGTATACGGTTGAACCGGCTAACTTGGTTACGAGAAGTGCTCCCGGTGATTTGATTCCCGGTCCTGATTTTAAAGCTGGTCTTTATACGATACATATCGATAAAGCTAGTGAAATGATACGATTGATTCCTTATAATTGAGTTGGGAATCGGGATTAATAGTCTTTAATTTAATATTCAATAGAATTATGTATATATCAATGAAAACATATAGTAAGAAGTTTCTGGTTGCATTCTTTTTTTCAATGTTGCCAATGGTGTTGATGTCTTGTTCGATGGAGCCGGAAAAAGCCTCTTTCTCTATTTCCGGAAATTTGGGGAAGTTGCAAATCAGTAATGAAGGGTTTACAGAAGTTTATTCGATAAAGTCTAATACGGAGTGGAAATTTGTTAATGAGACCGATCAGTCTTGGGCCACCATTTCCCCGGTTAAAGGGAGTGGGAACGGAAAAGTGACAATTACTGTAAGTGCAAATGCGGGAACCGGTCGTACTGCCGTATTCCGTGTGGTGCCTAATGGGGTGAAAACGCAGGAAATAGAGATTATTCAGGGAAACTCCTATATTCCGGAAGCTGATGGAGTATTTCCGATTATAGCATGGACTGGAGTGGAAGCAGACAAATCACTTGAGAAATTTCCGGTGATGAAAGCATCCGGCATTAATATTTATCTGGGATGGTATAATGATTTGGAGACAACACTCAAAGTGCTTGATGCGGCACAGAAAACCGGAGTGAAGATGATAACTTCCTGTCAGGACCTATTGTCTGTTGGTACTGCCGAAGAGGCTGTAAAAGCGATGATGAATCATCCGGCATTGTATGCCTATCATTTGAAAGATGAGCCGGAGGTGAATGATTTACCGGGCTTGGGGGAATTGGTAAAGAAGATTAAGACGGTGGATAGTCATCATCCCTGTTATATAAACTTGTATCCGAACTGGGCCTGGGGAAAAGAACTTTATTCTGAAAATGTAAAGTCGTTTATAGAGCAGGTGCCTGTACCGTTTATATCGTTTGACAATTATCCTATTGTGTCTATAAATGGGGCTCCCAGCATTGTACGACCGGACTGGTATCGGAATTTGGAAGAAATATCAGCAGCTGCCAAAGAGAGTAATAAACCTTTTTGGGCATTTGCACTTGCACTTTCTCATAAACTGGATGAAACTCATTTTTATAAAATACCGACATTGCCCGAGTTGAGATTACAAGTTTTCAGTGATTTGGCTTACGGCGCACAGGCAATCCAGTATTTTACTTATCGCGGACTTCAACATGATGAACCGACCGAAGTATATGATTTAGTTAAGACAGTCAATCAGGAGGTGCAACAGCTTGCAGGTATATTCTTGGGAGCGCAGGTTATTTCAGTGTTTCATACCGGAAGCGAAATACCGGAAGGAACTACGGCGTTGGGAAGTTTGCCGGCCCCTATAAAATCGTTGACAACGAGTGATACAGGTGCTGTTGTTTCTTTATTGGAGAAAGGTAGTAACCAGTATCTTGTAGTTGTAAATAAGGACTTTCGTAATGTGATGAATCTGGCAATTGATGTGGATGGTTCTGTAAGCAGAGTGCTGAAGGATGGTTCAACTGTAAGTCCGGATGGTTCTACGATAGCGGTTGAACCGGGGGATATGGTTATATTTACGTGGAGAAAATGAATAAAGGTTTCTAATTAGATAAAGTAAATTCGATTATGAAAAAGATATTACTCTTATTTTTTATTGGCATTATGTTAATTGCCTGCAGTCAGAAAACAGTCTCTGTTCGTGAAGTCTGGACAAAAGAGCAGGCTAATGAATGGTATCAACAATGGGGATGGCTCCGTGGGTGTGATTTTATTCCGAGCACGGCAATCAACCAATTGGAGATGTGGCAGGCTGATACTTTTGATCCAGTGACTATTGACCGTGAACTAGGCTGGGCAGAAGATATCGGAATGAATTGTATGCGTGTATATTTGCACCATCTGGTTTGGGAAATGGATAAGGAAGGTTTTAAGAAACGTATTAATGAATACCTTACTATTGCCGACAAGCATCATATCTCTACCATCTTTGTCTTTCTGGATGATTGCTGGAATCCTACTTACCAGGCAGGAAAGCAACCGGAACCACAACCGGGAGTACATAATTCGGGATGGGCGCGTGATCCGGGAGATTTGTATTATAAAGGTGATACGGCAGTGATACTTCCGGTCTTGGAGAATTATGTGAAAGACATTCTTACCACCTTTAAGGATGATAAGAGAATTGTGTTGTGGGATTTATATAATGAGCCCGGCGGTTCGGGTGGATATAGATACGGTGAAAGAAGTCTGCCGTTATTGCAGAAGATATTTACGTGGGGACGGACGGTTAACCCGTCGCAACCCTTGTCAGCCGGAGTTTGGGATATGAGTTTGACTAATTTGAATAAGTTTCAGTTGGAAAACTCGGACGTGATAACCTATCACACGTATGAAGGTCTGGATTCGCATCAACAGCTCATTGACACATTGAAGCAATATGGGCGTCCGATGATTTGCACGGAATATATGGCACGTACTCAAAATAGTACTTTCCAGGATATTATGCCGATGCTGAAGAAAGAAAATATCGGTGCAATAAACTGGGGACTTGTAGCCGGAAAGACAAATACAATCTTTGCATGGGATACTCCGTTGCCTGACGTAGCTGAACCGTCCTTGTGGTTCCATGATATTTTCCGTAGCGATGGGACACCTTATTCGACAGAAGAAGTGGAATGTATTCGTTCATTAACTAAATAATTTCCTTATGATAACTATGAGGAATATATGGATAATGATGTTGGGGATATGCTTGTTTGGTTGTGGGGCTGGTAAACAGCCCCCTTCCTCACAGCTCTCTTTAACATGGAAACTGGAAAAAGATAGTGTGGAAGCCAGATATTTTAAGAATACATTTTGTTTGACGAATAACGGGAATAAATCCTTGGCTGATAATTGGGTGATCTATTTTAATCAGACACCAATTTATTATCAGCAACCTATTAATGCCCCGTTGGAAATAGAATGTATTGGTTCGACTTACTATAAAATGTATCCTACTGAACACTATCAGGCGTTGGCACCGGGTGAAACACTCTCTTTTACTATATTGAGTGAAGGAAATGTGATTAATGTATCTTCGGTTCCTGAAGGGGCTTATATTGTAGCTACCGATGAAAAAGGGAAAATGTTGCAGCCGCAAAATATTCCGATTGAGATCGGACTGTTTACGCCCGATGCCCAATGGATTCGTTCGAAGAATAGTTTTCCCTATGCAGATGGAAATTATTTGTATAAGCAGAATGATGATTTCAGCAAGCCTGTAGATTGTGATATACTTTCTCTCTTTCCTACTCCTAAAAAAGTAGAGAAGACGGGTGGTGTTTCTACTTTCTCTCCAAAGGTAGGTCTGAAGTTTGACGGTGTATTTAAAGAAGAAGCTCTTTTGTTGAAAAAGCAATTGACTTCACAGTTAGGATGTACCGTTTCTGACAAGGATGAAGAAACAATCATTGAATTGAAGAAAACAGAACATCCTGCCACCTGTCAATGTCCGGATGAGTATTACGAAATTGTGATAAAGAATAACCTGTTGACTTTGAAAGCTAATGATGCGCATGGCATATTTAATGCTTGTCAGACATTGGTTGCTTTATTGGATAACATGAAGCTAGCTTCCTCTCCGCTCCCCAATCTTCATATTACCGATTATCCGGACATGGGACATCGGGGGATCATGCTGGATGTAGCCCGCAATTTTACAAAGAAGACGGACTTACTGAAACTGATAGATATACTGTCATTCTATAAAATGAATGTACTGCACCTGCATTTGAGTGATGATGAGGCTTGGCGTGTAGAAATACCCGGATTGGAAGAATTGACAGAAATAGCCTCTCGCAGAGGACATACTACAGATGAACTGACATGTCTTTATCCTGCTTATGCCTGGGGATGGAATGAGGCAGATACCACCTCATTGGCTAATGGGTATTATTCCCGCAGTGACTTTATGGATATTTTGAAATATGCAAAAGAAAGGCATATCAGAATTATTCCTGAAATAGATATTCCCGGCCATTCACGGGCAGCAATAAAAGCCATGAATGCCCGTTACCGGAAATATATCGATACGGATCAGTCGAAAGCGGAAGAATATCTTCTGATTGACTTTGCAGATACTTCCCAATATCTATCGGCACAAAATTTCACTGATAATGTTATTAATGTCGCCATGCCTTCTACATACCGTTTTCTTGAAAAAGTGATTGATGAAATCGGGCGGATGTATCAGGATGCGGGAGTAGAATTGCCTGCTTTCCATGTAGGTGGAGATGAAGTGCCGGAAGGCATTTGGGAAGGTTCTTCTATCTGCCGTACTTTTATGAAAGAACATGGATTGGCTAAGATACGGGATTTGAAAGATTATTTTCTGGAGCAAATTCTGGAAATGTTGGATAAACGCAATATACAGGCAGTTGGATGGCAAGACATTGTTATGAAGCCGGATAATACCGTGAACGAACATTTCAGAAATAGCAAGGTCTTGAATTATTGCTGGAATACAATTCCGGAACAGGGTGGGGATGAAGTTCCGTATAAGTTAGCAAATGCGGGCTATCCTATTATACTCTGTAATGTGGGTAATTTCTATTTGGATATGGCCTATTGTTATCATGTGGAAGAACCGGGATTGCGTTGGGGTGGTTACGTAGATGAGTACGTAGCGTTTGATATGTTACCTTTTGATATTTACAAGTCTTTACGGCGAAATCTGAAAGGTGAATCTGTGGATGTAAAAACAGCCTCAAACGGTAAGCAGCCCTTGACAAAAGAGGGTTATAAGAATATCAAAGGTTTGTCCGGACAAATCTGGGCGGAGACAATCCGTAGTTTCGAACAAATAGAATATTATCTTTTCCCCAAAGTTTTGGGGCTGGCAGAACGCGCTTGGAACGCTCAACCATCGTGGGCATTATCTCCGGACAGTAAGGTATATGCAGATGCCAAACGAAAATATAATGCTGGTATTGTAACTTATGAGTTGCCCCGTTTGGCAAAACGAGGTATTAATTTCCGGGTATCTCCTCCAGGTATTATAGTAAAGGATGGATTGTTGTTTGTCAATACCACAAATCCGAATGCGGTAATCCGGTACACCACCGATGGTAGTGAACCAACGGAAAATTCTGTGAAATGGCAAACTCCGATAGCATGCGATGCTCCACAGATAAAAGCAAAGGCATTTTATTTAGGGAAGGAAAGTGTAACTACAGTATTGATAAACGAGTAGTATTCAATAATGTGCAAAACCCTCTGAAGAAGAGTTTCTTTGGAGGGTTTTATTATTAATATTGCTTTTAATTCGAATAATTCTCTAAATTTGTGCCATTAACTTGACTAATACATCCATGGAGCATACTGAAACTTTAATAGTGGAGCAGTTGAAGACAGGCAATGAAGATGCCTATCAATACATCTATGACCGTCACTATGCCTTGTTGTGTCATGTCGCGAATGGCTATGTAAAAGATCAATTCCTCGCGGAAACCATCGTCGGAGATACTATTTTTCATTTATGGGAGATTCGTGAAACGCTGGAGATTTCCGTTTCCATCCGTAGCTATTTGTTGAGAGCCGTCCGTAATCGTTGTATCAACTATCTTAATTCAGAATGGGAAAAGCGCGAGATTGCGTTTTCATCTCTAATGCCTGATGAGATCACAGACGATAAAATGACGATATCCGATTCGCATCCGTTGGGGACATTGCTGGAGCGTGAATTGGAAGAGGAAATATATAAAGCCATTGATAAATTGCCGAACGAATGTCGTCGCGTGTTCGATAAAAGTCGTTTTGAAGGAAAATCATACGAAGAAATTTCTCAAGAGTTAGGCATCTCTGTCAATACGGTTAAGTATCATATAAAGAATGCATTAGCATCTTTACAAACGAATCTAAGTAAATATCTGATTACTCTACTTTTATTTTTTTTCGGGTAAAAACGAAAAAAAGTCATTTTTAGACTACCCTCAATTAAAAATCTACTGTCTCCTTTATAGAACGCAGAAAAATGGAAGAAGAAAAGAAACATATGGATGAATTGATTGCAACCTATCTGACCGAAGGTTTGGACAAAAATGCTTTAGCCGAACTAAAAGCATGGATAGCTGCATCACCTGAAAATGAGGATTATTTTATTCAGCAACGGGAAGTCTGGTTCTCTGCCGTGAGCCGTGAAGCCGCGTCGAAATACAATAAAGACAAGGCATTCGATACCTTTAAGAATCGTATCGGGAGCCGGAAACAAGTGGAGAAAGCTCCTCGCCAGGAATTCCGTTTGTCGGCGTTGTGGCGTTATGCCGCGATTATCGCAGTCATACTTGCAGTAGGATGCTTCTCATATTGGCAGGGAGGAGTGAATGTAAAAAATACTTTTGCAGATATATCCGTAGAGGCTCCTTTAGGATCAAGAACGAAACTTTATTTGCCTGATGGTACATTGGTTTGGTTGAATGCCGGTTCACGAATGACCTACTCACAAGGCTTCGGAGTAGATAACCGTAAAGTAGAATTAGAAGGTGAGGGATATTTTGAAGTCCAACGGAATGAGAAACTCCCTTTCTTTGTAAAGACTAAAGATTTGCAATTGCAGGTATTGGGAACAAAATTTAATTTCCGCGATTATCCGGAAGATCATGAAGTGGTAGTATCCTTGTTGGAAGGGAAAGTAGAATTAAATAATTTACTGAAAAAAGAGAAAGAAGCTTTCCTTGCACCCGACGAGAGAGCGATATTAAACAAAGCGAACGGATTGATGACCGTAGAAACTGTCACAGCTTCCAATGCCTCCCAATGGACGGATGGCTATCTGTTTTTTGATGAAGAACTTTTGCCGGACATCGTGAAAGAACTGGAACGTAGCTACAATGTGAATATCCATATAGCTAATGATTCATTAAATAAATTCCGGTTCTACGGAAACTTCGTCCGTCGGGAACAAAGTATTCAGGAAGTGTTGGATGCATTGGCATCTACAGAGAAAATACAATATAAAATTGAAGAGCGCAATATAACTATCTATTAACCGGTTACCAGAGATTATAATACTATGATTGTTTAACCTTATAATTGAAGAATATGAGTAAAGGAAATAATACTGAATAGTCTTTAGTGAATGATAAGGAGAGAAAAATAAAAACCGGAAGATCTCGAACATCTTCCGGCTCCTGAATCTCTTCTTTAACAACTTTCAAACGTGAGCATGTTTTCAAAAGAGATTATGCAAAGTTAGCAAAATACATCTCTTTTAAAACGAGTTATTCAAGTTTTAATTAAATAATTTGTTTATTTTATGAATTACAGGAAGAAGGCCATATTAATGGTCGTGGCTCTCTTTTGCCTTAACATAGCAATGCTAGCCCAGGCCGTTTCATTGAAAATGAATAATGTTTCAGTGAAAGAAGCAATGACGCAATTGAAGAATAAAAGCGGATATTCTTTCGTATATAAAGTGGGAGACCTGGATACCAGGAAGATTGTAAGTGTAAAGGCAAAACAATTGAATGAAGCTATCGATCAGATATTGTACGGGCAAGAAGTTGTTTATGAGGTAAAGGGCAAGAATATTATTGTCCAAAAAGGGCAAGCGCGGCAGAATACCTCTAAAGACACTAAAAAGCGTAAAGTCACAGGTACAGTGAGCGATGCCAACGGTGAACCGATCATCGGTGCTACCATCAAGGAAAAAGGAACAACCAACGGAACCGCATCTGATTTGGATGCTAACTTCTCTCTGGAAGTGTCACCGGGAGCTGTATTGGAAGTCTCCTATATCGGTTATCAGACACAGGAAGTAAAGGTGGGCGACCGGGTATCTTTATCTGTCACCTTGGCTGAAAATCAGCAAATATTGGACGAGGTGGTAGTGGTGGGGTATGGTACAACCTCCCGTAAAAACCTGACTACTTCTATCGCTACCGTAAAAACAGAAAAAATATCCAAAGCGGCTACTAGCAATATCTCCGGAATGTTGCTGGGACGTGCTGCCGGTTTGCAGGCAACCGTTGCCAGTCCCCAGCCGGGAGGAGGTATTAATATCTCCATTCGTGGAGGCGGTACACCAATTTATGTGGTGGATGGAGTAGTTATGCCTAGCGGCTCTTTTGAAGTCGGTACGGGAAGTACGTCACTTCCTTCTTCCGTCAATCGTGCCGGACTGGCCGGATTAAATCCCAATGATATTGAATCTATTGAAATCCTGAAGGATGCTTCTGCAGCAATTTATGGTATCGGAGCAGCGGATGGTGTTATTCTGGTGACCACCAAAAAAGGAAAAGAGGGAAAACCGACCATCGTGTATGAAGGAAGTTATTCCGTGCAAAAACATTATCCTTACCTGGATGTATTGAGCGGACCCGAACTGATGAACATGGTGAATGTATTCAGTAAAGAGAATTATTTATATGACAAAGGCCAGTATCCTTATGGAAACGCCGCTTATGACGATAAATGGACACCTATCTTTACACCGACACAAATAGCCAATGCCCCGACTACGGATTGGCTGGACAAGGTACTGAAAACAGGTGCAGTGACCAATCATAATCTGACGATTAGCGGTGGTTCGGAAAAGTTTAAATACTATCTGGGCGTTAACTACTATAAAGAAGACGCTACCGTTTATAATTCGGATATGGAGCGATACTCCCTGCGTACAAACATCACATCCCAGCTGACTAATTTCCTGAAACTGACAACCATTGTCAACTTGAATCAGAATAATTACACGAACTCTACTGTCGGCGGAGATGTCGGAAACTTAAGAGATCAGGGAGCCGGGGCACTTTTCGGAGCAATCTTCTATCCCTCTTATCTTCCCGTGTACGATGCCGAAGGACAATATAATGTATTCAGCCGGACGCCTAATCCCGTTTCCATGCAAGATATTAATGACAAATCCGAGCAAAATGGTTACTACATGAACTTCTCACTGGATGTCGATATTATCAAGAATATGCTTTCAGCCAAAGTATTGTATGGCTTGAACAAGGAAAATACTTCTCGTGATTCTTACATTCCTTCTGATATTTACTACGCATTGCAACGTAAATCCAGAGGAAACTTAGGATATGGAAAAAGGCAGCAAAGCACTCTCGAAGGTACATTAACATTCCAACATAAATTTGGAGAGTTATTGGATATGAATTTGATGGCCGGTATGGGACGTTATCTTGATAGTGGCGATGGTTCGGATATATCTTATGAAAATGCCAATGACCATATACAGGGAAGTAGCGTAGGTATGGCAGACGGTCCTTTCTATCCGACTTCCTATAAATATAAGAATGAAAAGAGATCACAGTTTGTCAGAGGAAGTTTCGACTTATTCGGACGCTATGTAGTATCCGCTTCATTGCGTCGTGACGGTACGGATAAATTCTTTCCCAGTAAGAAATACGCCCTCTTTCCATCTGTTTCTCTTGCATGGAAGATGAACGAAGAATCATTTATAAAGAATATCTCCTGGATTAATATGTTGAAATTAAGAGCCAGTTATGGTGAAACAGGTAGCGATAACCTGGGTACAACACTATACGGTATTGTAACGACAACCCGCGAGGATGTTCAATTCAATAATAATTCGGTAACTTACATTCCCTACATATTGTCCGGCGCTAACTATGAAGATGTCACCTGGCAAAAGACAGTCATGAAAAATATCGGATTGGATTTTTCTATTTTTAGAGATCGAATCTGGGGTAGTGTAGATGTATTCCGTAACGACGTAACCCATTTGTTGGGAACAGCACCGACAGAATTATTGGGAATGCACGGAACACGTCCAATTAATGGAGGGCACTATAAACGTACCGGAGTAGATGTAAGTCTAAACTCATTGAATCTCCAGACACATGATTTTAAATGGACCTCTCAAATTACGATGTCCCATTACAATGCAGTATGGATCGAACGTATGCCTAACTATGATTATCAGAAATATCAGAAAAGGAAAAATGAACCGATGAATGCATTCTATTATTATAAAACGACCGGTATTATCGATGTGGATAAGAGTAATATGCCCGAATCGCAACGTTCATTGGGACCTGCCGCCTGTATGCCGGGTTATCCTATTGTCGAAGATAAAAACGGTGATGGAATCATTGATGTGAATGACTCTTACATGGATAACATGCTTCCTAAATTGTATTTTGGTTTTGGCAATACGTTTACATGGAAAAACTTTGATCTGGATATATTTATGTACGGACAATTAGGTGTAAAGAAATGGAATGACGCATATAGTTATAGTGCAGATGCCGGAAATCTTTCCAAAGGAGTGGATGCGCACAATGTGGGTATCTATTCTTATAACATCTGGAATACCCAGACAAACACGAACGGACATTTCCCGGGTATTGCAATCAGTAAATCAGTGGCTTTACCCGAAAATCTGGGCTTTGATTATACAAGAGAAAATGCCTCTTATATACGTGTGAGAAACATCACACTGGGATATAACCTGGGCCCCAAAGAATTATCCGTATTTAAAGGGTATATTAGAGGAATACGTGTGTTTGTCGACTTTCAGAATCCTTTGACCTTTACCAAATACAAAGGATATGACCCTGAAATCAACACTTCCTCTTCGAATCTGACCGGAGGACAATATCCTCAAATGAGAGTTTATTCAATAGGTGCAAAATTAACCTTCTAAACTTCAAGCTATGAAATCTAACAAATTATGTTGTATGAAAAAGAAGTTCTTTTTACCGATGCTTGTTTCCTTGCAACTCTTATTCGGTAGTTGTGAGAATAATTTTGATCCTTATATTTACGGAGCTTTGTTGCAGGGAGAATATCCTTCCACAGAGCAGGAGTATGTTTCCTATATGATGGTTTGCTACCTGCCTTATACTACGGTTTGGACGTATGATATGGGTTCGGGTGGTTTGCAACATGGTATTCATATACAGTCCGGAGGAGCGGTGCGTATGTTTGATTCTGCTTCTGATATATGTGCGCCTGCTACCACAGTAGGTGCAGACTGGGAACGCCTTAGTAAAGGAGATTATAGTAATTGCTTTTATTACTGGCGCGGAAATGTAGACGACGGTGGTAACTTGAATCATTTCCCGAAAACAGCCCAGGTAACCCGTATGACTGAAGTGATTGGAACGTTGGAAAAAGCTCCCCTGACTGCTCTTACGGAAGAAAAGAAGAATAATTTACTTGGAGAAGCACGCTTGTGTCGTGGATTGATGATGTACTTCCTGTTGCATGTTTACGGTCCCGTACCGGTAATCCTGGATCCCGAAAAAGTAATTGATCCGGAAGCGTTGTCGAATACCGTGCGTCCTTCTTTGGATGAAATGACTCAATGGATTACGGATGATCTGGAATTTGCCGCAAAGAATGCTCCCGAAGTAGCCCCGGATTTGGGACGCTATACGCGTGACTATGCCCGTTTCTGCCTGATGAAACACTGTCTGAACGAGGGTGAACACATGGAAGGTTATTATCAGAGAGCGATTGATATGTATAATGAACTCAATACGGGCAAATATGATTTGTTTAAAACCGGAAGTACTCCGTACGTTGACCTGTTTAAGAATGCCAATAAATTCAATAAAGAAATGATTATGGCTGTCAGCTGTAGCCCGACTGCCGATGGTAACCCGAAACATGGAAATGCGAATCCTTTCCTGATGTGGGCTTTACCTTCTGATGTGGCAAAAGGGGATCCTTTTCCAATGGGAGGCGGATGGCTCCAGGCTTTCAGTATGGATAAAAAATACTACGATGCTTTCGAAAGCAACGACGGTCGTCTGAAGACCATTGTAACCAGTTATAAGGATAAGAATGGTGTCGTTATCAACAAAGATAATCTGGGAGTGAGATGGAACGGATATATTATAAATAAATTCCCGCAGGAGACGATGACTACTTTCCAGGGTACCGATATTCCTTTGGCAAGATGGGCCGATGTATTATTGATGTATGCAGAGGCAGAAGTGCGCAAAACAGGAACTGTACCTTCCGTAGCTGCTATAAATGCGGTGAATCAGGTGAGAAAAAGAGCCGGGCTGTCGGACTTGCCGAGTGTGACAACCAATACAAAAGACGCTTTTTTAAACGCTATTCTGATAGAGCGGGGACATGAATTTTTTTATGAAGGTAATCGAAAGATTGACTTGATCCGCTTTAATAAATATGCGCAAGAAATGTATAAGGCGAAAGGCATAATGCCGACGCATCAATACATGCCGATTCCTAACTATGCAGTCGAACAGGCCATTTCTTATGGAAAAGAGCTGAAGCAGACTTGGGAACGTCCGGGTTGGGCGGAGGATAAGAGCAAAGCGCAGCAAAGTATAAATTAAACCTATTAACTGAATAAAAGATATGAAACGTATGAGTTACTATATAATTGGTCTATTATTGTCTTTAATGAGTTGGTCGTGTTCGGATGATGCAGAAACAGGTAGAGAAGAAATTCCGGTGGAAACTGATGGCGGATATTTGTTCGCTCACATGACTAATGCGAATTATGGAAAGTTGTATTATGCTGTTTCCCGGGATGGCATCAACTGGGAAACACTGAATAAAGGCCGGATCATCAATAGCGCTTACATTGGACATCCTGATATTTGTCAGGGACATGACGGAGCTTTCTATATGATTGCAGTCAATCCGCTGGCTTTGTGGCGTTCGGAAAATCTGGTGACATGGACATCTACCCAGTTGAATGAAATGATTTTTAATCGTAGCAATGCACAGGGATTCTATACTACCTATTATTGGGGAGCACCCAAAATGTTTTATGACAAGGATAGCGAACAGTACATTATAAGCTGGCATGCCTGCAACGACCCGGATAAGGACGATTGGGACAGTATGCGCACTCTCTATGTGTTGACAAAGGATTTCGAGACCTATACGGAACCACAGAAATTATTCAATTTTACCGGTACGGATGAGAATATGGCTATTATCGATGCTATTATCCGTAAAGTAAACGGTGTTTATTATGCGATTATGAAAGACGAACGCGATCCGGCTGTTGCCCCGGAAACAGGGAAAACAGTCCGTATTGCCACCTCTTCCAATCTGACTGGTCCCTACACTAATCCGGGAGCACCTGTCACTCCGAATGATATGATGCGTGAAGCACCTATTTTTATCGAACGGCCGAATCATAGCGGTTGGTTTATTTATGCGGAATCTTATGCAGCCAAACCTTATGGGTATCATTTGTTTCAGTCGACCTCTATGGACGGCCCATGGAAAGAGCGTACTTTCTCCGGACCTAATGTAAAGGATGGTACGGACAGACCCGGCGCACGACACGGCTGCATCGTAAAGGTGAACGAAACAGTTTATCAGGCTCTGCTGAAAGCATATAAAAAATAAATGTATAATCTTAATATGACTGCATTATGAAATATTATATATATACGGTTCTTCTGTTGCTGTTAACGGCATCTTGCAGTGATGACGTACAGAAATGGGATCAATGGCCGGAATGGAAACTTGCCTCTCCTCTTTCTGTAGGAGGTCAAGTGTTGGATGAAGAGATTTACTCTAATTTTCAGGGAAAAAAGCTTCATCTGGAAAAAGGACAGGAAGTCGAGTTTTCGGGGATTGACGAAATAGAATCCATTCTTTCACCGGATTACTTTGAATATGTGTCCGAAAATAAGGCCCGTTTCAAAGGAGAGACGGCTGATTATAGTGTGCTTTATGATCCTGCTAATGAGCTTTTGTACATAGAAAAAGCTGGGGCGACCTATCCGGACGGATTATGGTTCTGCGGAGCCAATTGGGGACATCCTCAAGCGAGACTGGTTACCACAAGCGGCTGGAGTATGGACGGACCCAACAATGTGCTTTATTGCTATAAAAGTGCCGACAATGTTTTTCAACTGACTCTCTATCTGGCTAATAACTTCTCATTTAAGTTTTTCAAGCATAGAGGTTGGGGAGAAGGAGACAATGAGATCACTACTCTTCCCGAAGATAATATCACTCTAACTACCCCTTTCCTGGTTGCCGGAAAGACGGGAGGAGATTTTATTCCGGGACCTCTGTTCCAACCCGGAGTTTATCTTATCACGCTCGATTTGAACAATAACACTTGTGCTTTTGAAGCGAAAGATGAGAATATTCAAGAACAATCCTTCCTGGTTAACGGTCAGGAAATGGGTATATTAGAAGAAGCTTCATCTTTTCTGGGCATTGCTTTGGAACTTCATAAAGGTGATGAAGTGACTTTCAGCAATTTTGGTGATGTGAGAAAGATGCTTCAACCGGATTTCTTTGAAAATATAACAAAAGATAAAGCCACATTTATCGGAGTAGACGGAAACTATAAATTGTATTATGATCCGATAAACAAACTGACATATCTGGAAAACCGCTCGGTGAATTATCCGGATGGGTTATGGGTTTGTGGATCCAGTTTCGGACATCCTCAAGCCGGACGGGTGACTGTCGGTGCATGGACTTTCAACTTGCCGAGTGATGCATTCCAGTGTGTGAAGGTAGCAGACAATATTTTTGAAACTACTCTTTATCTGGTTAAAGATTTCCAGTTTAAATTCTACAAACAACGTCCTTGGGGAGGTGAACTGGCTAGTACTATTGTCAATACGCAACCTGTTAATTTATTGGGTAAGGGATGGTATTACAGTGATCCGGCAACAGGTGGCACTGGTGGCGGACATTTTACCGGTGATTTTGTAGCCGGACCGGATTTCACACCGGGAGTATATCGTGTCCGGATAGATTTGAATAAGAATATATGTATGTTTATTGATAAGGTGGATGAAGGACAACTTGGACCGGAATCTTATAAAATAAATGGTACGGAACTGACTCAATCTACTAATCCAAGCTATATCGCTGTAGAGTTAAACCTCACGAAAGGACAAGTGGTCGATTTCGAAGGATTTAGTTATCTGGACTATATGCTTCAACCGGAATACTTTACGAATGAAAATGGACAATATAAGTTTAACGCTCCGGACGGCAAGTATCGGATTTCATATAATAAGGATAGAGAACTTATATATGTAGAGAAAACGACCGATACGGAATTCCCGGAAACAGTATGGATAACTGGAGCTGCCTTCGGCCATCCTAGAATCAGCGGACTCCTTCCCGATGACATTGGAAATTGGGGATGGGATAATCCAAAAGACTTTATTTGTTGTGTGAAGACCGGAGATCGTGTATATGAAACTAACCTCCTTCTGAACAACGATTTCATGTTCAGATTTTATAAAAGAAAAGGTTGGAATAATGAAATTACTTCGTTTGATGTGACCATCGTATCTGAAGGTGATTTAATAGCCCGGGGCGGTTATTGGGATGGAGATCAATGGAAGGAAACAGAGAACTTCGGACCCGGAAATAATTTCAGAGCCGGTATATATCATGTCAAACTGGATATGAATACAAATACCTGTACGTTTACAAAGAGATAATAGTCTGACATAGGTATTAGTGTTACATAAGATAAAGAGGCCGGGTTTCACCGAAACACGACCTCTTTATACAAATAGCAATGTGGCTTTTTCTTTCAGAAATGTCTTATCATATAGATTCTAAAAATAATATCCATGAAGAATTTCCTATTTGTCTTAACTTTATTGTTTTCATTATCATCCTTTTCCCAGTCTCCGGTCGATAAGTCTTTTCCTCCGGAAGAGTTGTTTGCTTTGGGCTCTTACTATTATCCCGAGCAATGGGAGTCCTCCCAATGGGAGCGTGATTTGAAGAAAATGTCGGAAATGGGCATCAAATTCACCCATTTTGCAGAGTTTGCCTGGGCTATGATGGAACCGGAAGAGGGAGAATATCATTTTGAATGGCTGGATCGTGCAGTCTCTCTGGCGGAGAAGTATGGTCTGAAAGTAATCATGTGTACACCTACCCCCACGCCTCCCGTCTGGCTGTCGAAAAAATATCCCGACATACTGATTCAACGGGATAATGGAGTGACCATTCAACACGGACGACGTCAGCACGCTTCCTGGAGTAGCGATCGCTACCGTCATTATGTAGAAAATATAGTTTCCCGCCTGGCAATACATTATGGCAATAATCCCACTGTTATCGGCTGGCAGATTGACAATGAACCGGGACACTACGGGGTGGTAGATTACAGTGAAAATGCACAAGCCAAATTCCGTATCTGGTTACAGAAGAAATACGGCACTATTGACAAACTGAATGATACTTGGGGTGCCTCTTTCTGGAGTGAAACCTATCAGAACTTCGAGCAGGTTCGCCTTCCCAACCAGCAGGAAGTACCTGATAAGGCCAATCCTCACGCCATGCTCGATTTGAACCGCTTTATGGCGGACGAACTGGCAGGCTTTGTCAATATGCAGGCAGACATCCTTCGGCGGCATATCCACAAAGACCAATGGATCACTACCAATCTGATACCTATTTTCAATCCGGTCGATCCGGTACGGATCGATCATCCGGATTTCCTGACCTACACCCGCTATCTGGTGACCGGACATAATCAGGGAATAGGCAGCCAGGGTTTCCGGATGGGTATTCCGGAAGATCTCGGTTTCTCAAACGACCAGTTCCGTAATCGCGTAGGTAAAGCCTTTGGAGTTATGGAACTCCAACCCGGGCAGGTGAACTGGGGAATGTATAACCCCCAACCTTTACCCGGTGCCATCCGTATGTGGGTGTATCACGTCTTTGCAGGTGGTGGGAAATTTGTATGCAATTACCGTTTCCGTCAACCTCTGAAAGGCAGTGAGCAATATCATTACGGTATGATAATGACCGATGGAGTAACTCTTTCTCCGGGCGGTGAAGAATATGTACGCATTACGCAGGAGATGAAAAAACTGCGTGCCGCCTACGATAAGAAAAATCGTATGCCCGGTCAACTGGCCTCCCGGCGTATTGGTTTACTTTTCGATATGAGTAATTATTGGGAAATGGAGTTTCAGCGGCAGACGGATCAATGGCGGACGATGGCTCACGTGCATAAATATTACAATCTGCTAAAATCTTTTGCAGCTCCCGTAGACGTGATTTCGGAGAAAGAGGATTTTTCCGGTTATCCTTTCCTGATAGCTCCTGCCTATCAGTTGCTTGACAACAAGCTGGTGGAACGTTGGACTGAATATGTGAAGAAGGGAGGACATCTGATCCTGACTTGCCGTACCGGTCAGAAAGACCGTGACGCCAAACTGTGGGAGGCTCCTTTGGCTGCTCCGATCCATCAACTGGCCGGAATAAATAGCCTGTATTATGACCATCTGCCACACAATCTGTACGGAAAGATCGATTTCGAGGGTAAGGAATTTGCCTGGAATAATTGGGGAGACGTACTGACACCGGCTGCCGGAACAGATGTGTGGGCTGTCTATACAGACCAGTTTTATAAAGGAGCCGCTTCCGTGATACACCACAAACTGGGTAAGGGAACGGTCACTTATATCGGAACGGATACCGATGACGGCAAACTGGAAAAAGAGGTGGTACGTCGTGTATATACAGAAGCAGGCGTATCGACCGAAGATTTGCCGTACGGAGTAGTGAAAGAATGGCGTGACGGTTTTTACATCGCCTTGAATTATACGTCGGACATTCAGGAAATAGTCATTCCCGATGAGGCAGAAGTACTGATTGGCAGTGCACGCCTTGAACCTGCGGGAGTAGTGGTGTGGAAAGAAAAATCGGACAACAAGCATAAATAACCCAATAACAAGAAAAATGAAGATAAAAAATCTTATATCTTGTGCCCTTTGCGGGCTTACTCTCTTTGCCTGCTCACCGTCCGGGGGAGAGAAAGATGCGGAAATGGACTGTTTCATTACCGACTTAATGGAGCGGATGACTCTCCGTGAGAAACTCGGACAACTGAACCTGCCTTCGGGCGGTGATCTCGTGACAGGTTCGGTGATGAACGGTGAACTTAGCGATATGATTCGCAAACAGGAAATAGGCGGCTTCTTCAATGTCAAGGGGATCCAGAAAATTAATGCCCTGCAACACCTTGCGGTAGAAGAAAGCCGGTTGAAAATACCTCTACTTGTAGGTGCAGACGTTATCCACGGTTACGAAACTATTTTTCCAATCCCATTGGCACTATCCTGTAGTTGGGATACGCTGGCCGTCGAACGTATGGCACGCATCTCCGCCATTGAGGCCAGCGCAGACGGTATTAACTGGACATTCAGCCCGATGGTCGATATTTGTCGTGACGCCCGCTGGGGACGTATCGCAGAAGGGAGTGGGGAAGATCCTTACCTGGGTTCTTTAATGGCTAAAGCGTATGTGCGTGGTTATCAGGGAAACAATATGCAGGGCAACGATGAAATACTTGCCTGTGTGAAACATTTTGCACTTTATGGAGCGTCTGAATCAGGACGTGATTATAATGTGGTGGATATGAGCCGCCTGCGTATGTATAACGAATATCTGGCTCCTTATAAAGCTGCCGTTGATGCCGGTGTAGGTAGTGTCATGAGTTCTTTTAATATCGTCGACGGTATTCCTTCCACGGCCAATAAATGGTTACTGACCGATCTGCTTCGGGATGAATGGGGTTTCGGGGGACTATTGGTGACAGATTATAATTCGATAGCCGAAATGTCCTCCCACGGTGTCGCCCCTCTGAAAGAAGCTTCCATACGTGCTTTGCAGGCAGGGACAGATATGGATATGGTTTCCTGTGGTTTTCTGAACACACTGGAAGAATCCCTGAAAGAAGGAAAAGTGACGGAAGAACAGATAAATGCGGCCTGCCGTCGTGTCCTGGAAGCTAAATATAAATTGGGGTTATTCTCCGATCCGTATAAATATTGTGATACTTTGCGTACCCGGGAAAAACTTTATACGGCCGAACATCGTTCTTCCGCCCGTACGATTGCAACTGAAACTTTTGTTTTGTTGAAGAACGATCATCATCTGCTTCCTTTGGACATAAAAGGAAAGATTGCCCTGATCGGTCCGATGGCAGATGCACGTAATAATATGTGTGGAATGTGGAGTATGACATGTACTCCTTCCCGGCACGGAACGTTACTGGAAGGAATCCGTTCGGCAGCGGGTGATAAGGCTGAAATACTATACGCGAAAGGCAGTAACATATATTATGATGCAGAAACGGAAAAGGCTGCTACGGGTATTCGGCCGCTTGAACGTGGAGACAACCGGCAGTTATTGGATGAGGCTTTGCGTATAGCTGCCCGTGCTGATGTGATTGTAGCTGCTTTGGGTGAGTGTGCGGAAATGAGTGGTGAATCGGTTTCACGTACCAATCTGGAGATACCCGATGCTCAACAGGACTTATTAAAAGCTCTGGTGAAGACGGGCAAACCTGTCGTACTTCTTTTGTTCACGGGTCGTCCTTTGGTTTTGAACTGGGAGGCTACAAATGTACATTCCATCTTGAATGTCTGGTTTGGAGGTAGTGAAACGGGGGATGCGGTTGCTGACGTACTGTTCGGCAAGGTAGTTCCAAGCGGTAAATTGACAACGACTTTCCCGCGTTCGGTGGGACAGTTACCATTATTCTACAATCATCTGAATACCGGTCGTCCTGATCCTGACAATCGTATATTTAATCGTTATGCCAGCAATTATCTGGATGAGAGTAATGAGCCTCTGTATCCGTTCGGATATGGTTTGAGTTATACAGACTTTGTTTATAGTGATCTTCAGATTAGCTCGGAAACTTTACCTAAAAACGGTGAGTTAACGGTTTCTGTGGCTGTTACCAATAAAGGAAACTACGACGGTTACGAGACAGTGCAGCTATATCTTCGTGATATATATGCAGAGATTGCCCGTCCGTTGAAGGAGTTGAAAGGCTTTGAACGTATTTTCCTGAAGAGTGGTGAAAGTCGTGACATTAACTTCGTTATCACGGAAAATGATCTGAAATTCTATAATTCCGGTTTGGAATATATCTATGAACCAGGAGAATTTGATGTCATGGTAGGATCGAACTCCCGTGATGTACAAACCAAGCGGTTTAGAGCTGAATGATGGATACAGTATAACTCAAAGGTGAAAATTAAAATAAATAGACTTGTATATTAATCAATTGAAATAACATGAAAAATAAATGGTGTGTTAGTGTTGCATTTTTATTCTTTTTAGTGGGGATATGTATAAATGCTTGTACGCAGGAGTGCAACTCCTCAAACAATGATCGTTGGTCAGAAGAGAAAATACAGAAATGGTATGACGACCAGGATTGGCTGATAGGTTGCAATTATATTCCGGCAACAGCAATCAATCAGATAGAAATGTGGAGTGCGGATACTTTCAATCCTAAACAAATAGATAAAGAACTGTCATGGGCACATGATCTGGGTTTTAATACCTTACGGGTTTTCTTAAGCAGTGTAGTATGGAAAAATGATGCGAAAGGCATGAAAAAACGTATGGATGAATTTCTGAATATTTGTAAGAAGTACTCAATTCGTCCTATGTTTGTATTCTTTGATGACTGTTGGAATGCTGAATCTGCTTATGGCAAACAACCAGAACCGAAGCCGGGCGTTCATAATTCCGGATGGGTACAGGACCCTTCATGCAGCTTGCGCAAGGATACACTGACTTTGTATCCTTTTCTACAAGAGTATGTCAAAGATATTGTACGCACTTATGCTCATGATGACCGGATATTGATGTGGGATTTGTATAATGAACCCGGAAATAGTAAACACGAAGAAACCTCTTTGTCTTTATTGACTAATGTTTTTCGTTGGGTACGCGACTGTAAACCGTCACAACCGATTACTGCCGGTGTCTGGGACTATAATTCTCCCCGCAAGAATGTTCTGAATGCATTTATGCTGAATCATTCGGATATTATCTCTTATCATAATTACGATAATGAGACACAGCATGCCGAGTGCATCAAGTTTCTAAAGATGCTTAACCGTCCGTTGATCTGTACCGAATATATGGCCCGCCGCAATGACAGCCGTTTTTGCAATGTCCTTCCTCTGATGAAAAAAGAAAAGACCGGAGCTATTAATTGGGGATTTGTTGCAGGAAAGACAAATACTATTTTTGCCTGGGATGAAGTGATTCCTTCGGGAGAAGAGCCGGAGTTATGGTTCCATGATATTTATCGTTCTAACGGAGTACCTTTTCAGCAGGAAGAAGTCGATTGCATAAAATCTCTGACAGGAAAAAGATAGAATCCCGTATTCATTTTTCATTTCTGTTTTTTAGTTTTCATATAGGTTACTACCATATATTATTTTATTTTTGCATCATTCTTCTTATGATTTGATAACTACTATAATTAAAACCATGAAAAAACTGAAGATTTTATTATTTCTATGTGTTGTCGCATGTACGCTTACGGTACAAGCACAAAAACAATTTACCTTGAACTCTCCGGATGGGAAACTCCAAACAACTATTACCGTCGGTGATAAGTTGACTTATGACATCCATTGTGACGGACGTCAGATACTGGCTTCTTCTCCAATTTCAATGACATTGGATAATGGAGAAGTTTGGGGAGAGAAAGCAAAGTTGGCCGGCACTTCCGGGAAAAAAGTAGATCAGATGGTTCCTTCTCCTTTCTATCGCGCCAACGAACTAAGAGATTACTATAATGAACTGACTCTCCGGTTTAAGAAAGATTGGAACGTAGAGTTTCGTGCTTACAATGATGGTATTGCATATCGCTTTGTCAGCCGGTCGAAGAAAACTTTCAATGTAGTGGATGAAACTGTAGATTACCGTTTCCCGTCCGATATGGTAGCCTCTGTTCCGTATGTAAAAGCGGGGAAAGACGGTGATTACGAATCCCAATATTTCAATTCTTTCGAGAACACTTATACTACTGATCGATTATCGAAACTGAATAAAAAACGTTTGATGTTTTTGCCATTAGTAGTGGATGCTGGTGAAGGTGTCAAGATTTGTATCACAGAATCCGGTTTGGAGAATTATCCCGGTCTCTATTTATCTGCTGCTGAAGGGGAAAACCGATTGACGGGTCAATTCGCTCCCTATCCCAAGAAGACGGTGCAGGGCGGACACAATCAACTTCAGATGTTAGTGAAAGAGCGTGAAGCTTACATTGCCAAAGTAGATAAACCCCGAAGTTTTCCATGGCGAATGAGCATTGTTACCACTTCCGATAAAGATTTGGCGGCAAGCAACTTGAGCTATTTGTTGGCTGCTCCTTCCCGTCTGACGGATATTTCATGGATCAAACCCGGTAAAGTGGCATGGGATTGGTGGAATAACTGGAACTTGGATGGCGTTGATTTTATCACCGGAGTAAATAATCCGACTTATAAAGCATATATTGATTTCGCTTCTGCAAACGGAATAGAATATGTAATCCTTGATGAAGGTTGGGCAGTCAACCTGCAGGCGGATTTGATGCAAGTAGTGAAAGATATTAATCTGAAAGAACTGGTAGATTATGCAGCTTCCAAAAATGTAGGTATCATTCTTTGGGCTGGTTATTATGCCTTCGATCGTGATATGGAGAACGTTTGCCGTTATTTTGCCGACATGGGAGTCAAAGGCTTTAAGGTCGATTTTATGGATCGTGACGATCAGTATATGACAGCATTCAATTATCGGGCTGCCGAAATGTGTGCTAAATATAAATTGATTCTCGATTTGCATGGAACGCATAAACCGGCCGGCTTGAATCGTACTTATCCGAATGTGTTGAACTTTGAAGGGGTTAATGGCTTGGAACAGATGAAATGGAGTCCGGCTTCGGTCGATCAGGTGAAGTATGACGTACTGTTGCCTTTCACCCGTCAGGTTTCCGGTCCGATGGATTACACCCAAGGCGCGATGCGTAATGCTTCGAAAGGTAACTATTATCCTTGTAACTCGGAACCTATGAGCCAGGGAACTCGCTGTCGCCAACTTGCTCTGTATGTGGTATTCGAGTCTCCTTTCAATATGCTGTGCGATGCGCCAAGCAACTATATGCGCGAACTGGAATCGACCGAATTTATTGCCAATATTCCGACCGTATGGGATGAAAGTATCGTGCTTGATGGCAAAATGGGAGAGTACATCGTAACGGCACGCCGGGCAGGAAATGTCTGGTATGTAGGTGGAATTACCGATTGGACGGCACGTGATATTGAAGTAGATTGTTCCTTCTTGGGCGACAAGACATACGATGCTACATTATTTAAGGATGGAGTGAATGCCCACCGGGTTGGACGTGATTATAAATGTGAATCTTTCCGGATAAAGAATGACAGTAAGTTGAAGATTCATTTGGCACCCGGAGGCGGTTTTGCACTGAAGATCAAATAATAGCTACTTTAGGTTCTATATTCTATCTAAATATTGAACCGGATTTAATAAGTCTGAAATAGGTTCGATGCTGTATCAGTAAATTTGATACAGCATCGAATTTTTATGAACAGGCCGATTGAGGACCTGCCGTGCAATGACAAATTAGAACGTGTCAGGATAATGCCGCAATACCTGTTCCTATCAGATTGGCATTATTCATACTTTTTATGTCGATCTCTACGTCTTCCAAACCAAATAAACTGAAGAGTTCCCGTAATTTCTCCATGACAATCATATTATAGTTTTTATCTTTTCTGTTCTTGCTCCAGAAAAGACTTCCTTCGGCAACCAGGCAAATTCTCCTTATCTCCTTATTGTATGACTTTAGCAACATAATAAGCCCTGTAAGTGAAGCTGCAACCAATTGCGCCGATCTGCCATATATCCACTGTGCTACCTGCACATACACTTCTTTATAAATATCGGGATAGTTCATGATAGAGGTAAGCTTTTGTGCATCGAATTTTTCTTCAAATTCTTCCAGAGGGAAAGTCGCTTTTAGAATGTCTCCCAAGTACATGCCGGATACAGCTTTCTCGAAACGTTGTCTTCCCGGATTGTCGGAGATTACATCTACCGTATTATCTACTGCGGTGAGGAATGGCGGATGGAAGTTCCCCGACTCCAGATTAACGGGAATCAATCCATCGACCTTATGTGACGGACTTAACTTCTTAATTTTGTCAGCCGGAATAAAAGTAGCCATATTGGTGCCTGTTCCCACAATCAGACCTATATATGCATCGTAACTGCTGTCGGTAAGTCCTGCAAATAAACTGGCTACGGTGTCATTAAGCACTTTTATATTCGTAAACTTGATTTTATTTCTTTCGTTTAGATAGTCCAGTAAAGGCTTCCCTACCACTTCTCCGATCATCTCTTTTATGTCAACTCCTTTTGTCCAGCGTAAGAGTTTGGCATCTCCGCTTGGCACAGACTCTGTCGGATAAGAAAAGCAATATCCGATTGGCATTTCTTTCTCCCGTTTTATTCCGGTAATCATGTCTGCCAATTCTTTGAATAACTCCTCGCGGGTATAGCCGGGAGATTTCATAACCGACATGTCTTTCTTCCAACCATTGTTGGGGTGAATGGTTGGAGGAACTTTACTGAAGTCAACGATTGCCACCCGATAATTGGTTCCTCCCAAATCAAGCACTAACGATTTACCATTAATACTACTTGCTTTCGGAGTGATAAAAGTTGGAATGCATTGTATCTCTGCATTTTCAGTGTTCAATCCCTCTTCTACTTTTGCTTTGAATGAACGGGCAATTTCTTTGAGTTGCTCATTATCTAACTGAAAAATATTCTTCTCCATGATATTGACTTTTATTGTGTATACTATGATATATATGAATAACAACTGAAAAGGAATTTTGCTCGGTCGGTCGGTATACGGTATATGGATTCGGCCGGATTCCTGATTTATCTCTTTCTTTTTTGCTCTTTCCTAAAAAATAACCTTTCGTTGAATTCAAGTTCTCCTGCAAATGATTTTTCATTTTCATTTCTCATGTTCTCATAAGTGGTATGGTATTTGTTTGTAAATCAATAATATAATGCTATGAGAAATAAACTGTAAAATGGTATTTCTCATAGTATTTCCATCATTTATCCTTAAAAAAGCTGCATTTCTCATCGGTTTCAACTCATTTCTCCTCTTATTCTCATACTCCTTTTATCTATTTTGCTCATTTCTCATGCATGATGGCTGTAGCTTTTTCCGGACTATCGCCGGACTTGCGATTATTCCTTTCCTTATGTCGTTTATTAATCAACTTCCTATTGTTTACTGCTTTCCTGTGTATCATTCACCTTATATCTTTATGTTTTTCCTTAATCATTTTCATTCCTTCCTACCTGTATCTGTATCGTTCCACTCCAGTGAACAGGCTTGTGCACTAGAGTGAAAAGAACCGTCCACTCGAGTGGAACGATCTGTTCACTGGAGTGGAACGATACAGATACAGGTAGGAAAATATACAAATGTCCGCTCTATATACTTTCAATAAGCACTGGTAATATATTGTAAAGCAGTGTATAGTCTGGTATTCTACTTGGTCTTTAGCTTAGAATCTGGCTTGATAATTTATAGGATAAATGGTTAAAATACTATGAGAAATACCTTGAAAAGGTATGAGAAATGCGTTGTTTTATGGACAAAATGCTGGTAATACTATGAGAAATGCTATTTTCTATTTTATTTCTCATAGTGTTATGTCTTTGATTTACAAGATATTATTATGTGCGTTATGAGAACATGAGAAATGAAAATGAAAAATCGTTTCTAGTAGAATGTCAGATACGTGTTTTTTTATATGATATAGACTAGATTAATTGATAAAGCATATTTTTTTTCTGTCAAAATTGTTTGTTTAATAGATATTTATTTCTACTTTTGTCATAGTTTACTTTCGAGCGAAGGAAGTAGCTTTTTAATAATTTTATTGAGAACGGTTATTTGTTGCATTCTATATAAAAATCCGCTAATTTTTTACCAGTGAATGACAATGAGTGACAGGTCTCGCGCACTTTTGCATATATACTTTGTTATATACACAATTGGGCGTGGGGCTATCACTTATGTTCACTGGGGGTCTTAGCGGATACCTTATATAGAGCGTAAGTAGATAGTTCCCACGTTCTCTTTTTATATAAACCTCGCACCACCGGGAACTGATGTGGTAATTCATATAAACTATGTGCGGAGACTTTAATCGTATCATCATTCAGCTATCGCAGCATCCTGTTGTGAACAAATCTTTCTCTGATTTAACCTGTACCGAATGCGAACAGGCATATGTCTTGATAAATGAATTGATTAGTTTATCAGTAGAAGAAGATTATACCCTATTGGATTATATTCAGATGGCACGCCTGAAGTATTATCTCGGTGAGCTTTCTTGCAAGATATATTCTGTAAAGGAAGATGCCGCCCTTCATTATGGTAGCGCCCTTCATTTATTGGAGAAAGGCGGTCTCGATCTGAGCCTAAAGAAATGGATTGAACTTGTCAGCCTGCGTATGGAGGAATAAATCGTCGTTGCATTTCAATTCTGCATTTCCTGACGTATGTTTGCCTCATTTCTTTTTGCATATACTTGATTGAATAATCCTGTATATGCAAAAATCATCATGTCTTATAATCCGGTTTTGGTATATTTTATATGGCACTTCTCTTTTCTCTTATGATTTTCTTCTTAATTTATCTTTGCCTTACGCTCGCCCGCGTGTAATATAATAATGTGTATCCCTCTCGTCGTTTCCGCACACAATTCCCCCATACATAAAAAATATGTTCTACAACATCGTTATGCGTCAGCACTTTAGCAAATGTATTCAAA